>ERZ839741.41-NODE-41-length-153241-cov-5.285542_pt1 | contig 153241 bp, 128 predicted proteins | sample MGYA00519880_ERZ839741 | MGnify/ENA primary metagenome ERZ839741 (study PRJEB31850, sample SAMEA3708851) | human gut metagenome | biome: human gut; feature: human-associated habitat; material: faeces | place: China | collected 2014 ...
GACTAAGATTTACTAATTTTCTCCCAAAGTCACAAAAGCAGTCCCGGTTTTGTGCAAGTTGCCAGCTGCTAAGCTGTGAATTTTTGCATAGTAGAGCAACAAGAGATTATCATAAAAAAACAGGAGGATGTTCCATATTGGAGCATCCTCAAGGGGGAAAGAGATAAATCTATAATAAATTTTGCTTGTTGTTAGGCGAAGCACAGCAATCATACATAGGTTCCTATACATAACTGCCGTCCTCTGTAATTGATGATTTTAGTATAAAGGGAATCTGTGAAAGAATCGTGACGAAATTGCGAAGAAAGTATAAAGAATTTCTATATAGAAAATGAAGTGCATTTGTGCTAAAATAAATCATAGGTTTTTGTGCAGAATGACAGAAAGGAATGTTATGCAGCAACAGGCATACTTTGTATATGAAAAAAAAGAACAGGGGATATGTATTCTCCGGTGTTATGCGAAAGAGAGCAGAGTGGTAGTACCGGAGGAGATCGAAGGGCTTCCGGTTACGGAGATCGCACCATATGCTTTTGCAGCCAATATGGAAAAAGAGCCAAAAAATCCAGGAGAACTGCCATGTATCTGTGGAGAACTGCTAGAAGAGCTGGTGTTACCCGGAACGGTAGAGCGTATCGGAAGATATGTATTTTATAACTGCAGATATTTTCGGGAATTTACATTTGGAGCAAATATCCGTTATATGGGAGCGGGGGCATTTACCGGATGCAAACGTCTGTCAAAGCTGCATGTACGGGATATGGGACAGGAAAAGTCCTGTTTAAGAGAAGTTTTAGTCGATCTGAACCAGACTGTGACAGTAGAGTGGCTGGGAAAAGATGGGTTTCAGGTATTGTATCCGGCATTTTTTGAAGAGGCAGTCGAGAATACTCCGGCACGGATCATAGAGACGCATACGCATGGTGTAGGGATACAGTACCGGAATGCATTTCGTAATACACAGATCGACTGGGAGGAATATGACAGGCTGTTTGAGATCGGCAGGCATAACATGGAGCCGGAAGAAGCGGTATATGCATCTGCCTATCGTCTGAAAAGTCCGCTTGGATTAAAAGAAGAGGCAGCGCAGTCCTATGAGAATTTTTTAAGAGAGCATATGGAAAGGGCAGCGGAGTTATTTCAAAGAGAAGGAGAGACGGAACTGCTCCGTTGGCTGGCAGAAGAATTTGTGCATGAAAAGAGTGAACTTGAAGTATTGATGAAAGCAGTGTCCGGCGATGCGGCAGCAGTCAGTATGCTTATGGATATATCAAAACGCAGATTTTCTATAGGAAAGAAAAAGGGATTTTCCCTGTAAGGCAGAATAGATCGTAGAGTATGTTTGAAGAGGAATTATTAGAAAAAACAGCAGTCTGTACAGAGATATTACAGGATGCGAGAAATGAATTATATCTGAATATGAGATTTTTAGATGTGGCATTGAACAGTCTTTCCCTGCAGCCGACGTTTGAGGTGTCGGATTATGCAGTGGATGGAGCAGTCTTTTATTATGGAATTCCACATCTGATCGAACAGTATAAAATAGGAAATGTCATGGTAAACCGTGCGTATCTGCACAGCGTGTTCCACTGCCTGTTTGCCCATGTCTTTAAGGAAAAACGGGAAGAGAAAATGCTTTGGGATTTAGCATGTGACATTGCAGTGGAATCCGTCATTGACAGCCTGCCGGTGAGGTGTTTGCGAATGCCCTCAAGACCTTACCGCAGGGCGGTTTATAATGGATTACAGGAAAAAATCCGTGTTCTAACCGCAGAGGGGATCTATAAATTGTTAGCAGAAAACGATATGGACCCTCGCATGATCGCGCGGCTGGTATTGGAATTTCATGTGGATGACCACCGATACTGGAAAAGCGACAGCGAAAAAAAGCGAAACGGAATGCCAAATGAAAACCGTTGGCAGGACATTCGGGAAAAGATGGAGACCGAATTATCGACATTTTCAAAAGAGGCGGCAGAAGATTCCAAAGGATTGTGTGAACAGCTTGCCGTAGAGAACAGGGAGCGGTATGATTACCGCAGTTTTTTGAAAAAATTCTGTGTCTTAAAAGAAGAGATGCAGGTGGACATCGACAGTTTTGATTACATATTTTATCATTACGGGATGGAAATGTATGGCAATATGCCGCTGATCGAGCCGCAGGAGACAAAAGAGGTCAACCGGATCGAAAATTTTGTCATAGCGATCGATACGTCCATGTCCTGTAAAAGAGAACTGGTACAGAAGTTTTTAGAAGAGACCTATTCCGTCCTCAGTCAGTCCGAATCATTTTACCGGAAATTCCGCGTACATATCATCCAGTGTGATGAACGTGTACAATCAGATGTAGTGGTTACGAATGCCAAAGAACTGCAGGACTATATGGATCATTTTACGATCCGTGGTCTGGGTGGAACGGACTTCCGTCCGGTGTTTACTTATGTCAACCGTCTTTTGGCAGAAAAGAAGTTTACAAAGTTAAAAGGACTGCTTTATTTTACAGACGGATATGGACGCTATCCATTGAAAAAACCGCCTTATGATACCGCATTTGTATTTTTAAAAGAGGACTATCTGGATGTGGATGTCCCACCGTGGGCGATCAAACTGATCTTAGGCGAAGAAGATTTAGAAGAACAACAGTAGGAGTAAAATAGAATGAATATCAAACGTGCAAAACAGGAGATCAAAGATACGATAGAAGCGTATTTTTTGAAAAATGAGTGGGGTGAATATGAAATACCGGCGATCCGGCAAAGACCGATCCTGCTCTTAGGTTCTCCGGGAATCGGAAAGACACAGATCATGGAGCAGATTGCAAAGGAATGTCAGATAGGGCTGGTGGCTTATACGATCACACATCATACCAGACAGAGTGCCATCGGACTTCCGTTTATTTCAAAACATACTTTTGATGGAAAAGAGCAGGCAGTCACGGAATATACCATGAGCGAGATCGTGGCATCCATCTATGAAAAAATTGAAAGAACCGGCTTAAAGGAGGGAATCCTTTTTATCGATGAGATCAACTGTGTTTCCGAGACCTTGGCTCCGGCGATGCTGCAGTTTTTACAGTGTAAGACCTTTGGAAACCATAAGATACCGGACGGCTGGCTGATCGTTGCGGCAGGAAACCCACCGGAGTATAACAAATCCGTGCGTGAGTTCGATGTGGTTACGATGGACAGGATCCGTAAGATTGAAGTGGAAGCAGATTTTCAGGTCTGGAAAGAGTATGCATATGCCAACGGACTGCATCCGGCAGTTATTTCCTATCTGAATACGAAAAAACAGAATTTTTATCAGATGGAGACTACTGTAGACGGACGCTGTTTTGCAACGCCAAGAGGCTGGGAAGATTTGTCCACGATGATCGGGATTTATGAAAAGATCGACAAGACCATCGACCGGGAAGTGGTGGCACAGTACATCCAGCATCCGAAGATTGCAAAAGATTTTGCAAACTACTTAGAACTGTTTTATAAATACCGCACCGATTATCAGATCGAAGAGATCTTTAAAGGCAATCCGGATGAAATTTTAATGAAAAAGGTAAGTCACGCTTCCTTTGATGAGCGATTAGCAGTGTTAGGACTTCTGATTTCTAAAGTCAACGAGCGTATCCGGTTTGCAGTCGAAAAAGAAGAGGAAATGGAGCTGTTGCAGGGAACGCTGATCCGCTATAAAGAGTCAGGACAGGCAGAAGTATCAAAGGATGCATTAGAATTGTTAGAAGAAGTGACGGCAGGCCTGCTTTTTGAGGAAAAACAGAAAAAAGAGGCAGAGCTTTTAAGCCGCAGACAGGAGCAGAACTATCGAAGGGCAGGGGCTTTATTAGAGACGTATCTGCAAAGATTGAGATTAGAAGGCAGCATGAATTTTGAAGCTGCATTTGCAAAAATAAAAGAGTGGTTTGAAGAAGAAAATCAGAAATATCTGCAAATGGGACAGACTGCGGAACAGTATTTAGAATATGCCTTTGACTTTTTAGAAGGTACCGGACTGACCGGACAGGAAATGGTGATCTTTATTACGGAACTGAACTCAAATGCCCGGAGTGTGGCATTTTTACAGGAATGTGAGTCAGAACGGTATTTCCGTTACAATAAGGAATTGCTTTTTTCTGAAAAACGTGAGAAAATTTTAGAAAAGCTAAATTAGTATAAATCGTAAAAATATAGAAATGAGGACAATTATGGGAAAAGTGTTACAGGCAATCACAGGCAGCACAAAGCGGATCGTGGGTATTATGGCGCATGATTTTCAAAGAGTCTTTACCAATCCGGTTGCAGCTATTATTGCAGTTGGTGTTATGGTGCTTCCGTCGCTGTATGCCTGGTTTAATATACAGGCAAGCTGGGACCCGTATGGAAGTACGGACAATATATCCGTAGCGGTTTCTAATGTAGATGAGGGAACTGTGGTACAGGGCATGGAACTCAATGTCGGTAAGAGCATCGTTGAAAGTCTGGCGGAAAACGAACAGATTGGCTGGAAGTTTGTTAATAAGGAAAAGGCATTAGCCGGAGTACGCAGTGGAAAATACTATGCAGCCGTGGTCATTCCGGAGGATTTCAGTAAAAATATGACCAGTGTGCTGACACCGGATATTGAGCGTCCAAAGATCGAGTATTATGTCAATGAGAAGAAGAATGCCATTGCACCAAAGATTACCGATAAGGGTGTCGGAGTTATCCAGCAGATGGTCAATAAAACATTTATTTCAGAAAGTGTGACAGTCATCGGAGATGTGGTCTTAGGTATGTCCGAAAAGGATAAGGCACTGAACCGGAAATTAGTACAGGACATTTCTTTAGACAAAGAAAAAGAGCAGGTAGATACAGCCATTGAGTCTTTACAGGATTTAGAAGAGGGCATGGATAACCTGACTGACACCGTAGAGGCATTTCAGGCTACCATGGATGCTTTAGAAGAGTTGTCTAAGACCATAAATACTTCTTTTGGAATCCTGAAAGATTCCGTAAAAGAGGTACAGGATCAGTCCTCTAATACAATACAGATGGATGCGTTAAAAAATTTAGCATCTGATACACCGGATAGTATCGGAAATACGATAGGTGCGATCACTACCAGCTTAAACAGCATCTATCAGTCATTAGATTCGATCGAAAGACTGGTACAGGGAAATAACCCGGCAGAGGCAATCCCGACGTTAAATGCAACTAAGACACAGTTGCAGGAGCTGGTAAATACAAATAACGAACTGATCGATATCTTAAAGAACAATACCATTTTCTATCAGACACCGGTTGGAAGTGACTGTGTGGCAAGATTAGAACATGCAAACAGTTCTTTAAATGGAGGCATAGAGACCTTAGATAAGATCATTGAGAACCTGCAGACATCGACTTCCCGGGATGATGCACTAAAAGCGATCAGTCAGCTTAAGGAGACGGTAACTACCTGCAAAGAGCAGATCGCAGATATAGGAACACAGATCGAGACAACGATGAATGAGCAGGTGTCCGCAGCAGCAGATGAAGCAGTCGGCAATGTAGATGCAGTGCGAAAAGCAGCGGAATCCTTTGGCGGGGCAGTTCCATCGGCACAGGCGACCATGGACAGTGTCAGCAAGGCGATGAGTTCCCTTGGAACTTCACTGACATCTATGACAAAGGTACTGCAGGGCTCTAAGGATGCCATTGGAAAAGGCATTACCGAATTAGAGGGTATGAAAGAAATCTTAGAGGAGATTGAAAAGCAAAAGAATATGAATATCTCCCAGGCGATCCAGAACTTTGTACTAGAGAAGTTCGGGGTAGATTTAAATGATTATAAGAACAGTCCGGAGACCATTGGTGAGTTCCTCTCAGCACCGGTAGAGTTAGAGACACATAAGATTTTCCCGGTAGCAAACTATGGTTCTGCACTGGCACCATTCTATTCTATTTTAGCAATGTGGGTAGGCGGACTGATCTTAGTATCGATCTTCAAATGTCGTGCATCCACGAACAAATATTTAGATATCAGTCAATATCGGCCGTTTGAACTTTATATAGGAAGATATCTGATATTTATGAATTTTGGTATTATCCAGAGTGTTATTATCTGTTTAGGAGACCTGTATCTGTTAAAGATACAGTGTCTGTATCCGGGAAGATTTATTTTTGTAGGAGTTGTGGCAGGCATAGTTTTTTCTAATATTATATATACTCTGACAATTACTTTTGACGACGTAGGAAAGGCAATCGCAGTTATTATGCTGGTACTTCAGGTAGCAGGAGCAGGTGGAACTTTCCCGATAGAGGTTACACCGGGATTTTTCAATATGATCAATCCATTCTTACCGTTTACACATGGCATGAATGCGATGCGAGATGCAGTTGCGGGACTGTACGGACATAATTATGCGATCAGCCTGTTAAAACTATTTGTATACTTCCCGATCTTCTATATCTTCGGTACTGTATTCCGTACACCGCTCATCAAGCTGAATGAATTCTTTGCTGAGCATGTGGAAAATACGGGTATTATGTAATATTAATTTATAAAGGAGGCAACGTATATGCAGGATACAAGAATTGCACCCTACGAACAACAGAAACCAAGAAAAATCAAACCTTATGAACATAAGGCACACTATTATGAGACCGACAAGATGGGGATTGTTCATCATTCCAATCACATCCGTTGGATGGAAGAGGCAAGGATGGATCTGTTAGAGCAGCTCGGTTACAGCTTTCAGCAGTTAGAGGAAGCCGAGGTCATCAGTCCGGTCGTAGCGATGGAATGTAAGTACACCAGTATGGTACATTTCCATGATACCGTGGTCATAGAAACAAAAATTTCCGATTATGACGGGGCAAAAATGACCATACAGTACCGCATGACAGATAAAAAGAGCGGGGAACTGCGGGCATTGGCAAAGAGTGAGCACTGCTTCTTAAATGCAGCGGGAATACCGATTTCTTTAAAACGTTCCTATCCGGAACTGGACACAAAATTTTTTGAAATGGTGGATGACGAAGAATGATACAGGAAAGATTAAAAGAACTCCGTGCACAGATGCAGGAGCGTGGAATAGATATTTATATTGTGCCGACCAGCGACTTTCATCAGTCCGAGTATGTCGGTGAATATTTCAAAGCCAGAAAATATATGACCGGATTTACCGGATCTGCCGGAACAGCAGTCATCACAAAAGAAGAGGCAGGACTGTGGACAGACGGACGTTATTTTATCCAGGCAGAAAAACAGTTAGAAGGCAGTACCGTCAAGCTCTTTAAGATGGGCGAGGAAGGGGTGCCAAAAGTAGAAGAGTATGTCAAAGACCATTTGACAGAAGGCTCCTGCATCGGATTTGACGGAAGGGTCATGGATGCAAAGAGTGGAGAAAAATATGCAAAAATGGCAGAGGAGAAAAAGGCAGCTCTCTATGTCAAAGAGGACTTAGTCGGAAATATCTGGAAGGACAGACCGCAACTTCCGGCAAACAAAGTCTGGATCTTAGAGGATGCCTATGCAGGAAGAAGCATGGCAGATAAGATTGCCGATGTCCGCATACAGATGCAAAAAGAAGGAGCCGACATCCATATTTTATCAAGCCTGTATGATATTGCATGGCTGTTAAATCTGCGTGGCGGAGATATTGACCATGTGCCGGTATTTTTATCCTTTGTCAGCATTGAAAAAGAGCAGATACTCCTTTTTGTCAATCCACAGATCTTAGACAAAGAGGTACAGGACTATTTAGAGAAGAACCATGTGACGATTCGCCCATATGAAGACATCTATACTTATGCACAGAATCTTCAGAAGGTCAAAGTGCTGATCAGTGCGGAAGAGACGAATTACCGGATCGCAGAGTGTATCAGAGAGCATGCAGAAGTATTAGAGGGCGAAAATCCGAGTCTGATGCTAAAAGCGGTTAAAAATGAGACAGAATTGAAAAATACCAGAGAAGCTCATTTAAAAGATGCCGTAGCCGTCACAAAATTCATGTACTGGTTAAAGACAAACATCGGTAAGGTGGAGATCAGTGAGATCTCTGCATCGGACTATTTAGAGGAACGCAGAAAAGAGCAGGAGCACTACTTAGATCTGAGCTTTGATACGATCAGTGCCTATGGACCACACGGAACGATGATGCATTATTCTGCCACAGAGGAGAGCAATGCAGTGTTAAAGCCGGAGGGATTCTTATTAGTAGATTCCGGCGGACACTATTTAGAGGGAACGACGGATATTACAAGAACTTTTGCGCTCGGAGCACTGACCGACGAAGAAAAGCAGCATTTTACGGCAGTCTGCCGTTCTAATATGAATCTTGCAAATGCAAAATTCCTGTATGGATGCTGTGGGATCAATCTTGATATCTTAGCACGCGGACCACTCTGGGATTTAGGCATTGATTACCGTTGCGGAACCGGACACGGTGTCGGACACATTTTAAATGTACATGAAGGACCAAACGGTTTCCGGTGGAAGATCGTTCCGGAGAGAAACGACAGCGGCAAGTTAGAAGAAGGCATGATCACCACAGATGAACCGGGCGTCTATATCGAAGGAAAATACGGTATCCGCACCGAAAATGAATTAATCTGTGTAAAAGATGAGAAGAATGAATATGGACAGTTCATGCGTTTTGAGAACATTACCTATGTTCCGATCGACTTAGATGCGATTCTCCCGGAGGAGATGAGTGCAAAAGAGCGCAGGGAATTGAACGAATATCATCAGATGGTCTATGAAAAAGTATCCCCATATCTGACCGACGAAGAAAGAGAATGGTTAAAGACCTATACAAGACCAATATAAAAAAATGAAAAAGGGCAGAGATCTCTGCCCTTAGAAAGAGAGCATCATGGACGGAAAGTTAGTATTAGTAGATGGACACAGCATATTGAACCGGGCATTTTTTGGAATCCCGGATCTGACCAATTCCGAAGGACTTCATACCAATGCGGTCTATGGATTTTTAAATATTTTATTTAAGATTTTAGATGAGGAACAGCCGGATTATCTGACGGTTGCTTTTGACGTGCATGCACCGACTTTCCGTCATAAGATGTATGATGCCTATAAGGGAACGAGAAAACCGATGGCAGAGGAACTCAGACAGCAGGTACCTTTAATGAAAGAAATGCTGACTGCCATGGGCGTTACCATTGTAGAAAAAGAAGGCTATGAAGCCGATGATCTGCTTGGTACGATCGCAAAGCAGAGTGAGGCACAGGGGTTAGAAGTTTCTATCGTATCAGGAGACCGTGATCTGCTCCAGTTAGCAAGTGACCATATCAAGATCCGTATTCCAAAGACCAAACGTACCGGAACGGAGATCGAGGATTATTTAGCAAAAGATGTAGTGGAAAAATATCAGGTCACACCGTTGCAGTTTATAGATGTCAAAGCCCTGATGGGAGATTCCGCGGATAATATACCAGGCGTTCCGGGAATCGGCGAAAAGACGGCAACTGCCCTGATCGTATCCTATGGCAGCATTGAAAATGCCCATGACCATTTAGAGGAGATCAAACCGAACCGGGCAAAACAGAATCTGTCAGAGCATTATGACATGGCACAGATGAGCAAAGAATTAGCAACGATTGAGATCCATGCACCAATTGAGTATTCCTTAGAAGACGCAAAGTTAGGCAATCTGTTTACCGAGGAAGCCTATTTGATGTGTAAACGTTTAGAATTTAAAAATATGTTGTCAAGGTTTGATATTGATGCACCAAAGAATCTTGCAGAAGAGCATTTTACCTTTGTAACGGACAAGAAGCAGATTTCAGATATTTTTAAAAAGGCAAAAAAAGCAGGACATATCGGATGCTGTTTATTACCGGGAGAAGGCATCATCACAGAGCAGTTAAGCCTTTTTGAACAGCCAAAAGAACAGCAGGTCATTGAAGGAATGTCCATTGCCTTTTCCGAAGAAGATATCTATTATCTGTCTGCGGGAACAGAAGTAAGTGCCGAAGAACTATTAGAGGAAATACGGGAATTATCCGGTGGACAGACAAAAGTATCCGTAATGGACTTAAAAGAGACCTTAAAGACACTGCCGTTACCGGAAAATGACCGCTATTTTGATGCTTCCGTAGCAGCCTATCTGTTAAATCCATTGAAAAACGACTATCCTTATGAGGATTTGGCAAAAGATTATGCCGGTCTGATGATCCCATCGAAAACAGACCTCTTAGGAAAAGAAAGTCCGGTCAAGGCAAAGCAGGCAAAGCCGGAAGCATTCTTAAAATATATCTGTTATATGGCATATATTCCGTGGAAGACCAGAGACAGACTGTTAGAAGAACTGAACAATACAGGAATGCAGACGCTCTACGATACGATAGAACTGCCACTGGTATATACACTTTCCGATATGGAAAAAGAGGGTGTTCATGTCGATGCAGAAGAGTTGAAACGATATGGCGAAGAATTAGCTGCCCAGATCGCAGTCTTAGAAAAAGAAATCTATGAGGGAGCGGGAGAGACCTTTAACATCAACTCCCCAAAACAGTTAGGTCATATTCTGTTTGAAAAATTAGAGATGCCATATGGAAAAAAGACAAAGACCGGTTACTCCACGGCAGCGGATGTCTTAGAAAAATTAGCAGTGGAATATCCATTAGTATCTAAAATTTTAGAATATCGCCAGCTTGCAAAATTAAAGTCCACCTATGCAGACGGACTTGCGAATTTTATAGAAGAGGACGGAAGGATTCATACGAATTTCCAGCAGACCGTCACAGCAACCGGAAGATTGAGCAGTACAGATCCGAACTTACAGAACATTCCGATCCGAATGGAATTAGGACGGATGATCCGTAAGGTATTTTTACCAAAAGACGGATATGTCTTTGTCGATGCCGATTATTCCCAGATCGAGCTTCGTATCTTAGCCCATATGTCAGGAGATGAAATGCTGATACAGGCATATCGGGAGGCACAGGATATCCACCGCATGACCGCATCGCAGGTATTCCATACCCCATTTGAGGAAGTAACGGATTTACAGAGAAGAAATGCAAAGGCAGTCAACTTTGGGATCGTTTATGGAATCAGCTCCTTTGGCTTAAGTCAGGATTTAAGCATCAGTAAAAAAGAAGCACAGGAATATATCGAAAGATATTTTGAAAGCTATCCGAAGATCAAAGAATTTTTAGACGGATGTGTGGAAAAGGCAAAGAAAGACGGATATTCCGTCACGATGTTTGGCAGAAGGCGGCCCTTGCCGGAGATCTCATCCTCGAACTTCATGCAGCGTTCTTTTGGAGAGAGGATTGCCATGAATGCTCCGATCCAGGGAACGGCAGCCGATATCATTAAAATTGCCATGAACCGTGTGCACAGAAGATTGATCGACGAAGGATTAAAATCCAGACTGTTGTTACAGGTGCATGATGAGTTACTGATCGAGGCGGCACCGGATGAAGTGGACGAAGTAAAGAAGATTTTAGATGAAGAAATGAAGGGTGCAGCAGATCTGTCAGTAGAACTTGAGATCGACACCCACACAGGAAAGAACTGGTACGAGGCAAAATAGGATGAAATTTATTGGAATTACAGGCGGTGTCGGAGCCGGGAAATCCGCAATATTAGAATATATTGCAGAACATTATAATGCAAAAGTAATGCTTGCAGATGAAATTGCCCATGATTTGATGATGCCGGGAACAAAATGTTATGATACAATAAAGGAAGTATTTGGAGCAGAGGATATTTTTTTACAGGATGGAAGTTTTGACCGTCTGAAGATGGCACAGGTCATTTTTTCGGATGAAACAAAAAGAGAGCAGATGAACGGGATCGTACATCCTGCAGTCCGGGAATATATCTTAGAAGTCTATGAAGCGGAAAAGACAAAAGGGGCACTGGATTTTCTGATCTTAGAGGCAGCTCTTTTAATTGAAGAGCATTATGATGAAATCTGTGATGAGTTATGGTATATTTATACCAGTGAAGAAAATCGTAGGGAGCGGCTTCGCGAAAACCGCGGATATTCCGATGAAAAAATAGATGGGATATTTGCAAGCCAGCTCACTGAGGAGGAATACCGCAAACATTGTGTGAAAGTCATTGATAACAATGGAAGCGTAGAAGATACAAATTTACAACTTGTAAAGATTTTTAATGAGGAGAAATAAGATGGAACCATTGGTATTTGGATTGGATATCGGAACGAGAAATGTTGTTGGAACCGTCGGATACAAAGAGGGTACGGAATTTATCGTAGTTGCACAGTACATAAAAGAGCATGAGACCCGTGCAATGCTAGACGGTCAGATCCACGACATTGGAAGAGTTGCGAAGACCATTGAAGCAGTAAAGCAGCAGTTAGAAGAACAGATCGGAGCACCGCTTACGGAAGTCTGTATTGCTGCCGCAGGTCGTGTGTTAAAAACAGTGACCACAACGGTAGAGTATGAATACGACGAAGAGACGGTTGTTACAAGGGAAGATATACATACGCTGGACCTGTTGGGAATTGAAAAGGCATCCGGCATTTTAAAAGAAGAGAATGACACAAAGTTCAAATTCTACTGTGTCGGTTATTCCGTTGTAAAATATTATTTAAACGAGGATATTTTTTCTAATTTAGAGGGGCATAAAGCAGACCGGATTTCCGAGGATATTATCGTAACATTTTTACCGGAAGACGTTGTGGACGGACTGTATTCTGCCTGCAACTTAGCAGGATTAGAAGTTGCGAATATGACCTTAGAGCCTATTGCCGCGATCAATGTAGCAATCCCGGAGGCATTCCGTATGCTGAACATTGCATTAGTCGATGTGGGTGCGGGAACGTCCGATATTTCCATTACCAGAGACGGCAGTATCATTGCCTATGGAATGATCCCGTTTGCAGGTGATGAGATTACGGAAATGTTAGTACAGCATTATCTGGTGGATTTCAAGACCGCAGAACATATTAAGTTAGGCTCCGGTTCTGAAAAAGAGATAGAATTTAAGGATATCATGAGTATTTCTCATACGATCCCGGCAAAGGAGGTATGGGATCTCACAGAGGAATTAGTAGACCGGATCACAACCTCTGTCGCAGAGAAGATCAAGGCATTAAACGGAGACAAATCTGTCAGTGCGACTTTCGTAGTCGGCGGTGGCGGAAAGATTCACGGTTTTACGGAGATGTTAGCGGACAAATTAGGACTTCCGCATGAGCGTGTGGCACTTCGTGGAGAAGAAGTATTACAGGAAGTACATTTTGAGCAGACCGATATCCAGAAAGATCCATTGTTAGTAACGCCGATCGGTATCTGCCTGAATTATTATGACCAGAAAAATAACTTTATTATGATCCATTTTAATGGGGAACGCATGAAACTCTATGACAACAGCAAGCTGACGGTTGTGGATGCGGCAATGCAGGCAGGATTCCCAAATGACCAGCTTTTCCCAAGAAGAGGAAAAGAAGTGAATTTCATGGTCAATGGAAGACCGAGGATCTTAAGAGGACAGAGCGGAGAATCTGCGATCGTGCGTATGAATGGAAAGGTCGTTAATATCAATACTCCGTTAGAAGCAAACTGTGAGATCGTCATTGAACCGTCTACGATCGGAGAAGATGCAGCAGGTACGGTAGAACAGTTAGAAGAATATACAGAGTCTACGATCGTATTTGAGGTCAATAAAAAGACTGTAATCTGCCCACGGTTTGTAGAGGTCAACGGTGTCTTAGAGCCGCCATCTTACCGGATACAGGAGGGTGACAGGATCGAGCTGCGCAATTATTATACGATAGGACAGCTTGTGGAGTTCATGGATGTGGAACTGGATTTAGATCAGGAGATTTTAGTAAATAACCGGGATGCAGATATGGCAACGTTAGTCTATGAGAATTTTTCCGTAGAGTGGACGGTGGTTGAGACGCGAACACATATTGAGGATCTTGCACAGGACGAGGCTGCACCGGAGGAACCGGCAGTTTCTGAAAGCGGAAAAGAAATAGAAGCAGCATCCGAGGGAACACAGACAGAAAGTGAACCGGCAGCCACACCGGAAGAGCCGGTAAAGGAAGAGAAAGAAGAACCGGCAGGCATTCAGGTCATCGTAAATAAAGAGCCAATCTTTATGAGTGGAAAAGCAGAATACATTTATGTAGATGTATTTGACTATATAGAGTTTAACCTGAATGATTCCAGAGGACGTAATATTGTCACACATCTGAACGGACAGAACACAGAGTATACGGCACCACTCAAGGATGGCGATGTCGTGGACATTTATTGGGAAGAGAATAACTGATGGAAATATGTAGTATAGCAAGCGGCAGCAGTGGCAACTGTATCTGTGCGGGAACACAGAATTGTCATTTGATGATCGATGCCGGAATTAGTGGAAAGAGAATTGAAGCGGGGCTGAACTCCGTGGGATTGAAAACAGCAGAGATGGAAGGAATCCTGATCACGCATGAACATTCTGACCACATCAGTGGTTTAGGAGTCATTGCAAGAAGATATGGACTTCCGATCTATGGGACGAAGGGAACGTTAGAGGCGATTGCCAATACGCCTTCCGTCGGGAAGATAGATCCGTCTTTGTACCGTGTCTTAGAGCCGGATATGGATATTACGATTGGAGAGATCGTAGTGCATCCGGTACGCATTTCGCACGATGCGGCAGACCCGGTTGCCTATATTTTAAAAAATGAAAATCATAAGATTGCCATTATCACGGATTTAGGCATCTATGATGATTATTTAATTGAAAAATTACAGGGACTGGATATTTTGCTGTTAGAGGCAAATCACGATGTCCGTATGTTAGAAGCCGGGAGCTATCCTTATCCGTTAAAACGAAGGATATTAGGCGAGCGGGGGCATCTTTCTAACGAGGTATCCGGGCAGCTTTTAGGCGAACTGCTCCATGATGAGATGAAAGCTGTCATTTTAGGGCATTTAAGCAAAGAAAATAATTATGCAGAGCTGGCATATGAGACTGTGCGTCAGGAAGTCACATTAGGAGAAAATCCATATCAGGGAAACGATTTTCCGATTTATGTGGCAAAACGCAATGAACCAATGCCGATGCTTTGTGTATAAAAACAGACTGTATCAGCAGTCAGGAAGAATAAAACAGAGAGGAAATCAAAAATGGAAACATCAGCAAATAAGACAATTATCACAGTAGTAGGAAAAGACACCGTAGGTATTATTGCAAAAGTCTGCACCTATCTTGCAAACAACCGTGTAAACGTTATGGATATCTCACAGACCATCGTGCAGGGATTTTTTAACATGATGATGATCGTAGATCTGAGTGGAACAGAAAAACCATTTGCCGACATCTCAAAAGAGTTAGCACAGATCGGAGAAGAGATTGGCGTTGATATCAAATGCCAGAGAGAAGAAATTTTTGAAAAAATGCACAGAATCTAAGGAGAGATACCATGATCAATATATGGGAAGTAAATGAAACAAATAAGATGATCGAGCATGAGAATTTAGACGTGCGTACCATTACGTTAGGTATCAGTCTGCTCGATTGTATTGATACGGATTTAGCAAAGGTCAATGAAAATATCTACCGCAAGATCACAACGGTTGCAAAAGACCTTGTGAAAGTAGGAAAAGAGATTGAAAACAAATACTGTATTCCGATCGTAAATAAAAGAATCTCGATCACACCGATTTCTTTGATCGGTGCTTCTGCGTGTAAGACACCGGAAGACTATGTGACGATCGCAAAAACACTCGATGATGCAGCCCGCGAGGTAGGAGTAAACTTCATCGGCGGTTATTCTGCATTGGTTTCTAAAGGAATGACAAAAAGTGATGAGCTGTTGATCCGTTCTATCCCACAGGCACTTGCCGAGACAGAATATATCTGCAGTTCCGTCAATGTCGGTTCCACAAAGACCGGGATCAACATGGATGCCGTCAGACTGATGGGAGATGTCATTTTACAGGCAGCAGAATATACGAAGGAGAATGATTCCTTAGGATGTGCCAAATTAGTAGTGCTTTGCAATGCACCGGATGATAACCCGTTTATGGCAGGAGCATTCCATGGAGTGACCGAGGCAGACGCGATCATCAATGTCGGTGTATCAGGACCTGGAGTTGTTAAGACGGCATTAGAAAAAGTGCGTGGCGAGAATTTTGAAGTGCTTTGTGAGACGATCAAAAAGACAGCATTCAAGGTTACCAGAGTCGGTCAGCTTGTAGCACAGGAGGCTTCAAGAAAATTAGGGATCCCGTTTGGAATTATTGATCTGTCCTTAGCACCGACACCGGCAATCGGAGATTCCGTTGCAGAGATTTTAGAGGAGATTGGTTTAGAGTATGCAGGAGCACCGGGAACAACGGCAGCACTTGCACTTTTGAACGACCAGGTGAAAAAAGGCGGTGTCATGGCATCCTCTTATGTCGGAGGCTTAAGCGGTGCATTTATTCCGGTCAGCGAGGATCAGGGAATGATTGACGCGGTAACGGCAGGAGCATTATCCTTAGAAAAATTAGAGGCAATGACCTGCGTATGTTCCGTAGGACTTGATATGATCGCAATTCCGGGAGATACCAAGGCAACGACAATTTCAGGAATTATTGCAGATGAAATGGCAATCGGTATGATCAACCAGAAGACAACGGCAGTCCGCATTATCCCTGTTATCGGAAAAGGGGTTGGCGAAACTGTGGAATTTGGCGGATTGTTAGGTTATGCACCGATCATGCCGGTCAACAAATATTCCTGTGATGCATTTGTAAACCGTGGCGGAAGAATTCCGGCTCCGATCCACAGCTTTAAGAACTAACATGATCAAAGCAGTTATTTTTGATATGGATGGTGTGTTGATCGACACCGAAAAATATTACATACAGCTTGGAATGGACATCACGAAAGAGATGGGCTATGAGATTCCAAGAGAGGTTTTTCTGTCTATGCGAAGCCTGAACCGGAAATTTTCCAAGCCGATGCTGTTAGAAAAGTACGGAGAGGATTTTGACTTTGAATATTTTCATGCAGAGCGTCGAAAGCGGCTTCGTGCAATTTTAGAAAGCCGCGGCATAGAGAAAAAGCCGGGCGTGGATGAAGTGTTAAGTATTTTAAAAAGAGAAGGTTTGCAGACGGCAGTTGCAACGGCAACGGATATGGAACGTGCAAGTTCTTATTTATCGCAGATTGGCGTTTTAGAAAAATTTGACCGGATTTTAAGTGTGTCGAATGTCAAAAACGGCAAACCAATGCCGGATGTCTATTTAGAGGCGTGCAGGCAGTTAGAAAAAGAACCGTCCGAGTGTATTGCGGTCGAGGATTCTCCGGTCGGGGTACGGTCTGCTTATGCGGCAGGGCTGAGGGTGGTTATGGTGCCGGATTTAACGCAGCCGGAGGAAGAGATTCAGCCATTTTTGTCGGGTGTGGCACAGAGACTTCCGGAGGTGGCAGAGTACGCAAAGATTTTATAAAATTTATTTATAAGAGTGACTAATAGAATTAAGTAAATAATTTAATACTACTAATAAGGCTCCTTTCATTGAAATGGAGTCTTATTTCATGTTAAGATAGAAAAAGTTAGAGCATCTAAATGCCACGCTTTGTGGGCAATCATAAGTAGGAGGATTATATTCATGGAAATGAGATCAATCGAAAAAGAATTACAGAACAATTCTTATCCTGGACGTGGGATTATTATCGGTAAGTCACCAAATGGAAAATATGCAGTAACCGCTTATTTTATCATGGGAAGAAGCGAGAACAGCCGTAACCGTGTCTTTGTGACAGAAGGAGAAGGCATCCGTACAGAAGCATTTGACCCATCGAAGCTGAGTGATCCAAGCCTGATCATCTATGCACCGGTGCGTGTATTAGGAAATAAGACCATTGTCACAAACGGAGATCAGACTGATACGATCTATGAATTAATGGATAAACAGCAGACATTTGAGCAGGCACTCAGAACCAGAGAGTTTGAGCCGGATGCACCGAACTATACACCTCGTATTTCCGGTATTATGCATGTGGACAAGGGTTCTTACAACTATGCAATGTCTATTTTAAAAAGCAACAACGGTGACCCTTCTTCCTGCAATCGTTATACCTTTGCATATGAAAATCCAAAGAGCGGCGAAGGACATTTTATACATACTTATATGGGGGATGGCAATCCGCTGCCAAGTTTTGAGGGAGAACCGGAACTGATCGCTGTTTCAGATGATATCGAAGAGTATACCAATCTGCTCTGGAATAGTTTAAATGAGGACAACAAAGTATCTTTATTTGTAAGATATATTGATATTGAAAATGGAACTTATGAGACAAAGATCGTAAATAAGAATCAGAGATAGAGGAGAAACCATGAGAGAATTAGAATTAAAATACGGATGCAATCCAAATCAGAAACCTTCAAGGATCTACATGGAAGAGGGAGAACTTCCAATTAAGGTTTTAAACGGAAAACCGGGATATATCAACTTTTTAGATGCATTTAACGGCTGGCAGTTAGTCAAGGAATTAAAAAAAGCAACCGGACTTCCGGCAGCAACTTCTTTTAAACATGTATCACCGGCAGGCGCAGCAGTCGGACTCCCAATGAGTGATGTGGAAAAGAAAATTTACTGGGTAGACGATATGGATATGGAGTTTACTCCACTTGCAAATGCCTATGCAAGAGCCAGAGGCGCTGACCGTATGTCCTCTTTCGGAGATTTTATTTCACTTTCCGATGTCTGCGATGTTGCAACAGCAAAGATTATCAAAAGAGAAGTGTCCGATGGTGTGATCGCACCGGGATATGAGCCGGAAGCTCTTGAGATTTTAAAAGCAAAGAAAAAAGGCAATTACAACGTTATTGAAATTGATGAGAACTATGTTCCAAAGGAACTCGAGAGAAAAGAAGTCTTTGGTATTACGTTTGAGCAGGGAAGAAATGAATTAAAGATTGATGAGAATTTCTTCTCTGATATCGTAACCGAGAACAAGGAAATTCCGGAATCGGCTAAGATTGATTTGGCAATTTCCATGATTACATTAAAGTATACACAGTCCAATTCCGTATGTTATGCAAAAGGTGGACAGGCAATCGGTATCGGTGCAGGACAGCAGTCCCGTATCCACTGTACGCGCCTTGCAGGAAGCAAAGCAGATAACTGGTGGCTTCGCCAGTCTCCGCAGGTCTTAGGATTACAGTTTGTAGACGGTATCGGAAGAGCAGACCGTGACAATTCCATCGATTTATATATCGGCGAAGATTATATGGATGTCTTAGCAGACGGTGCATGGGAAAAAATCTTCAAGGTAAAACCGGAGGTATTTACCAGAGAGGAGAAACGTGCATGGTTAGACAAAATGGAAGATGTGGCACTTGGCTCAGATGCGTTCTTCCCATTTGGCGATAACATCGAGCGTGCACATAAGAGCGGTGTAAAATATGTGGCTGAGCCGGGCGGTTCTATCCGTGATGACAATGTCATTGAAACCTGTAATAAATATGGAATGGCAATGGCATTTACCGGAATCCGGCTGTTTCATCATTAAAAATCATTATACCAACAGAGGCGGAGCAAATGCTCCGTCTTTTGTTGTCATCACAGGTTTTACAATATAAAGACCATAAAATAAACACATTTACTTATAAAATAGTACTATTTGAAACTCATACAAAACAGTAGAATATAAATAAGGTAAAAATAGAAAGAAAGAGGAAAAGAAAAATCATGAACGAAAATGAATGGGACAAACTTTTAAAGATCCATACCACAGGAACGGATAATACCGATGCAGATCAATATCGCTATCCTTATGAGCCGACCCCGTATTCGGTGTTAGAGCGGCTGGGAAATTCGGGGTGGATCCGAAAGGAGAATACACTGTTGGATTATGGATGCGGCAAAGGACGGGTGGATTTTTTTCTGTCCTATCAGACACGTTGTCGTTCTATTGGTATTGAATATAATGAACGGATTTATGCAAAGGCAGTAGAAAATAAAGAGACTGCCATATCAGCGGAACGGGTAAATTTTATCGTGGTAAATGCGGAGCAGTTTTCTTTGCCGGTGGAAGTGGACCGCATTTATTTTTTCAATCCTTTTTCTTTGGAAATTTTACGGAAAGTGATGGCGCGTATCCGGGAATCCTATTATGAAAAACCGAGACGGATGCAACTGTATTTTTATTATCCGTCAGAGGAATATATGGCATATCTTATGACCGTGGAGGAACTGACATTTTTAGATGAAATTGACTGTAGGGATTTATTTTCAGGAGATAATCCGAGAGAGCGGATTGTCATTTTTGAATTATAAAAATATTCATATGGAAGTCAAAATAAAATATCAGTTGAAGATAATCTGTGTTCTATCTCGTTATAGCAAACAGAGAAATATAATATGGAAAGTATTGACAAATACGTTTGGATACACCATTGTACTAATTAAATAATACAGAAGTGCAAAAAAGGAGGATGTTGTGGAACCATTGATCAGAGTACAGAATTTAATGAAGATATACAATCCGGGTGAAAATGAAGTAAGGGCTTTGGATGATGTGTCTTTGGATATCGGACAGGGAGAATTTGTGGCAATTATCGGACAGTCAGGCTCCGGAAAATCCACCTTTATGAATATGTTAGGTTGTCTGGATGTTCCAACTTCCGGTCACTATTACCTGAATGGCAAAGATGTGTCATCTTTAAGTGATGACGAGTTATCCGAGATCCGGAATCAGGAAATAGGATTCATTTTTCAGGGCTTTAACCTGATCCAGAATCTGACCGCATTAGAAAATGTGGAGCTGCCATTGATCTATCGGAATGTTCCGGCGGCAGAGCGGAAAAGGCTTTCCGAGGAATCCCTAAAGCGGGTTGGATTGGAAAAACGTATGGACCATAAACCTACGGAAATGTCAGGAGGACAGCAGCAAAGAGTTGCCATAGCAAGAGCGTTAGCGGCGGCACCGCCCCTGATCTTAGCGGATGAGCCGACGGGAAATCTGGATTCTAAATCGAGCCGTGAAATCATGGATATTTTAAGAAAATTGCACACCGAAGGAAGAACCGTCATTTTAATTACACATGATGACAAGATTGCGCAGTCAGCAAAGCGGATTATTCGGATTATGGATGGAAAAATCGAGTCGGACAGTGGCATGGCAGACCAAAAGAGCATGGAGGAAGAAAATGGAGAAAAATAATAAGAAGAAAAAGAAGTGGAAAATTATTTTGCCGGTTGCAGTAGTAGTGATTCTTGTCATTGTATTCGTGCAGAAAGGGAAAGGCAGTTCTGAAGCAGTGCAGGAAGTTGAGACAGCAAAGGCAGAAAAAGGAAATATTACAGCAGAATTAGAAACAAGCGGAACAATTGGCAGTGAAGATGTGCGTACTTATTCCTCACCGGTCAATGCAGAAATTGCAACTGCTGATTTACAGGTGGGAAAACCGGTAAAAAAAGGAGAGCCCCTGATAACATTTCAGACAGGTTCCTTAGAAAAAAGTTATAACATTTCACAATTACAGAACAAAGCAAGTGATGTGGCGAATCAGAAATCTTTAGAAATGAGTGCTAAGGGAAGTGAGCAGGCAGCACAGGCAGATTCTAAGATTCAATCGATTGATGATCAATTAAATAGTTTGAATGGTCAGATTTCAGAGTTGACGGCGCAGATGGAGCAGAGTAAAAATGCTGCAACAGAAGCAGGTAATTTAGACAAAGAGATTACAGATTTAGATAAGCGGTTAGAGGAACTGAAAAATAAGAAGGATTTGTCAAAAGAAGAGCAGAAAGAATTAGAAAAAGTACAAAAAGAAAAAAATAAAAAAGAAGAACAGAGGAAGGCTTATGGCGATGTAACAGCGAGAGTCAGTGAGCTAGAGAGCCAGTTGAAAAGCATGCAGTCGCAGGCAGAAAGTTTACAGGGAAGCAAGGCAGAGGAACAGTCTAAAAAGGCAGCCGGAGAAGCCTCGGTTTTAACAGATGCGGAAAAACAGGGAATCGCTTCCTCGCAACAGGCAGCAAAGTTGACCTTATCACAGTCAGCAGATTCATTAGAAGAAGCCAAAGCAGGAATTCAGGCAGAATTTGACGGTATCATTACTTCGGCAGAGGTAGCGGCAGGAAGTGCCGTACAGGAAGGTGCACCGATGTTTTCTATTGCAGATGCATCCAAAATGTGTGTGGATTTTAAAGTGTCTAAATACAATCTGACCAGTTTACAAGTAGGACAGAAAGTAACCATTACTTCCTTAGACCGAAAGTATCAGGGAAGTGTTACGAATATAGGAAAGGTAGCAGAAAAAACAGAGCAGGGTGCAGCAATGGCAACCGCCAGAGTGCATATTGACAATCCGGATGATAATCTGATTATTGGCTTGGATGCAAAGTTAAAAATCGAACTTGGGAAAAAGACAGATGTTTTAAAAGTGCCGATTGCAGCAGTAAATAGTGACTCAAAGGGTGATTTTGTCTATGTACTCAGTAAGGAGAAACTTCAGAAAAAATATGTAAAGACAGGAATTTCTTCTAAAAAGAATATTGAGATTATCGAAGGACTCAAAGAGGGAGAAAAGGTAGTGACAACAATTGACACCACGATTGAGGATGGAATGAAAGCGGCAGAGAAGAAATAGGAGGCAGGAATGTCACAGTTTTTAGAATATTTGAAAATGGCAGTTGCCAATATCAGAGCAAATAAAATGCGTTCGCTGTTGACAATGCTGGGAATTATTATAGGAATTTCATCGGTAATATTAATTATGTCTGTAGGAAACGGAGCAAAAAATATTATTACGGATGAAATGGCGGATATCGGAATTAATCAGATTGCCATTTATTCCTATGATGATACAAATTCCTATGATATTACGCAGGAAGATATCGATGCATTATATGATGAGGTCAAAGGAATCCGTGCAATTTCAGCGGGATATGGTGCGGAAGGAAGCGTAGTAACGCAAAAGGGTGATTTCAAAGCAAATGTCAATGGAAAGATGCCGGATTACCAGTATTTTTCTAAAAATGGAATGTTAAAAGGCAGATATTTTACAAAAAAAGAGTATCTCGCGGGTCAGCCGCTTGCAATCATGGGTGAAAAAGATGCGGTCAGGATCTTCGGCTCCACGGATATTGTGGGAAAAGAACTGGATGTCACATTATATGGAAAAGAAATGGGACTGACGATCATTGGTGTGGAAAAGGCTTCCGAGGACTCTATGTTTTCCTTTACTTATGAAAACTCACCAATTGAGCTTCAGATCCCGCTGATAACATTTTCAACCATGTATGGCATGGATACAGAGAGTTTTTGGCAGATCATGATTTTAACGGAAGAGGGAGAAGATACCTATCGTATTGCTTCGGAAGCGTCGAATCTGTTAGAACGCAGACATCAGTGCAGTGGAGAAGATATCTATCAGGTGGAAAATTTTAGTGATTACATGACCACAGTCGATAAGGTTATCGGTATTGTGACAACGTTAGTATCTTTTGTGGCGGCAATTTCTTTGTTAGTCGGTGGTATTGGTGTCATGAATATCATGCTGGTATCCGTAACAGAACGTACGAGAGAGATTGGAATCCGAAAAGCACTTGGCGCAAAGACGAAGTCGATCATGCTCCAGTTTCTGTCTGAGTCTGCCATCATTACACTGATCGGTGGAGTTGTGGGAATTTTGTTAGGGATCGGCGGGGCATTTGGCGTTGCAAAAGTGATCGCCATGATACAGCCGGCATTTGCCTTTACGCCATCGGTCAGTCCGGCAGCCGTGTTAGTTACAACGCTGTTTTCCATCGGAATCGGAATCTTCTTTGGAATCTATCCGGCAAAGAAAGCGGCAGGGCTCAGCCCGATTGAAGCGTTGCGGAGAAATTAGGTATCTCTATAATTTCCAAATATTTTTGTTTGTCCTTATTTGTGAGAGTACGAAAAGCATTGAGCAGTGGTAAAAACTAACGTATATACGTTATGCAAAATGACATATATAACGAAAAACCATTAACATATATTACAAAACTAACGCTAAAACGTTATACTAAAAACCAAGTATGAATGAACAAAGAGAATGGAGAGGAAACGAACGAAAAAGAAGTATATCGTCATTCCGGCTGCCGCACTCGCTTTATTAGGGATCGGTACCGGAGCAGTTCTTGCAAATGATAAGATCAAACTCATAGATGACAAGGTAGTCATCGAAGCGGGAACAAAGATGGATTTAGACATCAGCAAATATGTGGATGTACCAAAGAGTAAATTAAAAAAGCTGAAGATTGACACGAGTAAAGTAGATACCTCCAAAGTCGGAGAGTATGAAATGACCGTTACATACAAAGAACAGGTGCTGACATTAAAAGTCAAGGTCACAGATACCTTAGCACCGGTGATCGAGAAACCGAAGGAAGTGATATTGATAAGCTTATGCCGCCTGTCAGTCGATTTGGTGGAGGAAACAGGGCAAATAAAAAGAAGAATGTTATCACAAGACTAAAAGCTTATTTTGACAAGTTCTATGGTGTTGGCGGAAATGCAAAGTTCTTAAGTACAGATGAAGAACAGTAACAAATGGAATATAAAGTGAGTAGTATTTTGATTAATGGTTAGGTGGTGTTTCTATGGATAAAATCGAAGCCTTGGAGAAGGTTGGAAAAAAACTTCTTTTGGGACAACAGGAAGCCGCAAAGATATTGATAAATGAACAGTATCCGTTTAGAAATGTGGAAGCAACAGGAAGGGCATATACGGATAAACAGAAAATGCAGCAATTTAAAAAGGATGGTTTTATTGACAGGTATAGTGGGCAAAAATTGGTGAATCCCGGATTCTTGAAGGTTTTATCTCATTATATGCCGGAGGAATTTCCGTATCACTCTCATTGGAAAATGCAAGAGTGTCATAATGCATATTGGGAATTCATCCCAACGGTGGATCATATATACCCGGTTGCACTCGGCGGTGCTGATACAGAGGAAAACTGGGCTACCACATCCATGTTACATAATTCCATTAAGAATAACTGGACTTTGGAACAGCTAAACTGGAAATTGTATGATGCAGGTAACTATGAGGAATGGGATGGACTGACCGCATTATTTATTGAACTTGTAAATTCAGATAAATCATTATTGGTAGATTCTTATATTAAGAAATGGTACAGGTTATCTTGTTTAAATGTGAAGAAACAGGGATGAAAATTTTTTTGACAATGATTCAAATGGTATTTCTGTAAGATATATTAAGTTTGGAGGGATAAAATGCAAGATTATATTGAGGTTAAATCAAATGGAAAAATAATTGCAAAGAAGGGAACAAATCCAAGAAGTCCATATAATCATCAAAAAGATGCTATGGCTAAATTAAGTTTGATTGATAAGGAAGAATCATTTAGTACATTGGTAGTATTGCCTACAGGTGGTGGAAAAACTTATACAGCTTCTACATGGTTATTAAAGAATGCAATTGATAAAAAGAAGAAAATATTATGGATTGCACATAGACAAATGCTTTTGGATCAAGCTGCGGAATCATTCCAAAGATTTGCATATGCGGAAGCTATGCCTCATATAAGTGAATTTACTTATAGAATAGTTTCCGGTTCAAGCAATCATGACAGAAGTATTGATATTTCACCAAGAGATAATATTTTAATTCTCAGTAAAGATAGTATTGGTCGAAATCTTTCAGTGTTGGATAACTGGTTAAAGGGGGAAAACGAAGTCTATTGTGTTATAGATGAAGCACACCACGCTACTGCTAAAACATATAGAAAAATAATTAAATATGTGGAAATGCGAGTTCCTAATATGAAATTGCTTGGACTTACAGCTACACCTTTTAGAACTGCAAAGGAAGAGCAAGGATTGCTTTCAAAAATTTTCAAAGATGGTGTTGATGAATCTGGAAATGTAGTAAAAGGTGATTTGGGTATTACATATCAGATTGGTCTTAAGGAATTGATTAATGCAAGAATTCTATCCACTCCTATTTTTGAATGTAAGTATACAGAAGAAGATTATGGAGCTGATCTGGGATTGGATGCTTTAGAACATATTCAGAGATTAGACATATTGCCAGAAGAATTAGCTACGGAGATTGCAAGTAGTGCAGCACGTAACAAGTTGATTGTTGATACATATGTAAATAAGGTGAAAGAATATGGTCAGACTATTGTATTTGCCGTAAATATCAATCATGCAATAGCATTAAATAAATTATTCAGTAAAGCTGGTGTGAAGTCGGATTACATTGTTTCTGACATTAGAGATGCCATAACAGGAGTTATTATCTCAAGAGAAGATAATGAGAAAAAACTACAGCAGTATCGTGATGGAAAGCTGCAGGTTTTAATAAACGTAAATATTTTAACAGAAGGTGTTGATTTGCCGCAGACAAAGACTGTGTTTTTAGCAAGACCTACAGTGTCTAAAATCCTGATGACACAGATGGTTGGAAGAGCATTACGTGGTACAGCTGCGGGTGGTACTGCTAAGGCTTATATTGTTTCGTTTGTTGATCAGTGGAATGAAAATATTGCATGGTGTAATCCTGCATCCTTGTTTAATGGCGAAAATGATTTTGAAGATAATGAAGTAGAACATACAAAACGACAGATAAGCTTGATTGCTATTTCAAAGATAGAGGAATTTGCCTCTATGTTGGATGATTCCATTGATACATCTGCACTGGAAAAAGTTCCATTTGAACAGCGTTTTCCTATCGGAATGTATGCATTTACATATTTAGATGGTATGGATATCTCATATCAGGTCATGGTATACGATAGTACAAAAGAATCATACGAGCAATTAATGGAATCCTTACCAGAGTTATTTAGCAGTTATGGATTAGAAGATGAAGAGTATCTTAGTAATGAAATGCTTGAAGAACTTGAGGAACAGTGCAGAAGCACATATTTTTGTGGAGAAATGGTTCCGCCATATGAAAAAAGAGATATCATTAATATCTTAAAATACTATGCACAAAAAGAAGAAGCACCGGTATTTTATACCTTTGATGATATTGATACCAGAAGGTTAGATCCATCTGTTATTGCAAAACACATATATGATGAGGACATGGGGGAGAAGCGAAGAAACGAGTACCTAAATAATCTTTGGGAGTCCAATGATGATAATCTGCTTCGTTTGTTCTTTGGAAGAAAAATATACTTCTTGAAACAGGTTCAATTAGAACTTATGAAGATATCACATCCGGATGTGTTTGAAGAAGAACATAATGTAGTATTTGGAAAAAGAAATTTTGAGGATATGGCTTTGTGTGAGATTGGAAAGGTTGCTCCAGAGGTAGAAAAAGAACTACGTGATAAGGCATTTGAACATGCAAGAAATAGCAAAGGATTCTATGAATGTGCCGCTTGTAAGATGACTTCTCATAACAGAATACCTTTCCAAGTTGATCATATTATTCCATTAAACAAAGGCGGAAAGACGGTTCCTGAAAACCTACAGGTATTATGTAGAAAATGTAATGCATCTAAGAGTGATAAGATTATGGACACATGATTGGAGAAGTACAATGGAAGAGTTACTATATGACGCAAAAACATTGGCAGGAATAATAATTAATAGAGATATGTCAATCAGAGCATCACAGAAATTCTTGAATGATATTTGGGAATATGAAAAGGAGTATCTTTATGCATGCCATCGATTTAATAAAAAACAGTTTATTACTGATGTAATGGATGAAGTGGATTATTGGCAAAATAAAGCAACGATAGATAAAGAGATAAGGTCTGTAAATAGAGATTTTGAAGCAATCGGAAGCGAATGTAGATATATAGCTGATGATGAATACTATGATATTCGTTCATATTTTATGGAATTGAGATTAAGAATTGTCTTTTTAGATAATCAGGATTTTGTCAGAATGAAGCTTAGGACACTTTTGAGGGATCATGGATATAAAAGAAGAACTGTTGGATTGAATGAATATTTAAAACAGTGTATGTACTTTTATCATATAGAAACATTTATCAAGGGTGGAGAAAAGTGTGATATCGGGGATATTGCACTTGATGATATGGTCACATTTCGTGTGTTACAAAATATAAGAACTTATATTGTTTGTGGTGAGAATTGGTTGGACAAGCAACCGGAGAGAAGTGAGTAAATGGGATTTTGGCATTGTAATTGTATAGTTGTATTTGATAAAAACAAAGAAAAGCTTCTTTTCTGTAAGCGTGCGAAAAATCCGTATAAGGGACTGCTTAATTTCGTTGGTGGAAAAGTGGAACCGGAAGAGAACAGTGAGTATGCAGCTTATAGGGAACTTTTCGAAGAAACTGGTATTTCCAAAAGAGATATTAAGTTACATAGGCTCATGGATATGACATACTATCAACAGCGGTTTGTTCTTGAAATGTATGTTGGTGTTTTGAAAGATGATGTACCTCTCACAGAGGAAGTCAATTCTTTGGAATGGATTAATATTACAGATAATTTTGCAGATTCAAACAGATATGCTGGTGATAAAAATATTGCCCACATTGTAGAAGTGGCAAAGATGTTTGATTTATGTCAGGAAAAAGACGAACAGATTTTAGATAAAGGAATATTTGTCGGGGTTGATGGATGCAAAGGTGGTTGGATAACAGCTATAATTAGTAACGGGGAGCTATCTTTGAAGAAATATAGTGATTTCTCAAAAATGGTTTTTGATACCACACAATTTGATGGAATGCTTGTGGATATGGTAATAGGACTTCCAAGCAATATAGAGCTGTATGAGAAAAGACCGGATGGAATTGCCAGAAAGATTGTAAAGCCTAGAACTTCAACCGTATTTGCGGTTCCTACGAGACAGGCAGTGTACGAGTTTATAAAAGATAAACAGAAAGATGCAAACTTATCAGCGATTGGAAAAGGTTTATCAGAACAGACGATAGCCATTATTCCTAAAATTAGAGAGGTAGATGAGTTTTTACTGTCAAATGAAGAGTATATGAACGTAATCAGAGAAAGCCATCCGGAGGTGTGCTTTGCACGACTAAACGGAGAGGTTCTTATGACGAATAAATCGGAGAAAGAAGGAATCACTGACCGAGTTCAGGTATTATCAAGGTATTTGCAAGGGGTATCGGAGGAATATGTGAGAACATCTGCAAAAAAGTTAGGGTGTAAACCAGATGATATTTTGGATGCAGTCTGTCTTGCAGTCACAGCAAATCTTGATGCACAGGGTAGGACAGAGATAATACCGGAGAATCCATCTACAGATGAAAAAGGGTTAAAAATGCAGATGGTTATTCCTAAAGTATAAGGAGTATGCATGAAAGATTATAATCATAACGGAAGAATTGATTCTGAAGATGAATTACTTTTACAAGAGATGGTCAAAGATAGAGTGGATGAATCCATTGAAAAACATTCTTTTAGCGATGGGCTAAAGGGATTTGGATTAGTGATTATTGGATTATTGATTTTAGCAGGAATAATAAAAGGAATATTTTAATGTTAGGTGTTGTATATGAATAAGTCACAGAAGTGGATGGAGATTATTAAAAGATTTTCAAATACTGGTGAAACAGGGAGATGTCCTGATTGTGGACATGAAGAAAAACTCGAAGTAATTATAACAGATGATGGTATAGGTTCTGTTACATTTCATTGTAAGAGATGTAATAAATATACACATTTTGATGGAAGAAGAATTTAGCAATATAATAATTGAATTTATATGTACAAAATAATGAACATATAACTATGTTATACTCTCATTATGGAAAAGCCATAATTTGTTCATAATACACGAGAGGATGTGATAAAAATGAGCAGACTGGATTTAATTACAATAGCAAAAGAAACCATGCAGTTTACAGAAGATTTTATTAATGAAACTGGGTGTAATGAATGTGCAGATGTTGAGGTGTATTCACCTGAATATTTGCAGGATATTGAGGATGATGTAGATGAGTTCTTTGAACGCTCTTTCTACGGAACTGAAGGTGCATCTTTCTTTGTTGTAAATGCGGACTCTTTTGAAGCAGCAAGTGGCATGGAAAGAACGCTTGTGATGAATTTTGCAAATGCTCATAGACCCGGAGGCGGTTTTTTGAATGGCGCAAGAGCTCAGGAGGAATCATTATGCAGATGCAGTACATTATATAAGTCAATTTCAAGTGACAAAGCGCGAGAAATGTATGATTATAACAATACTCATAAAAACCCGTGTGATTCAGATTATATGCTGTTAAGTCCAAGTGTGTATGTATACAGAAGTTTTACAGGGGAGCTATTGGATTATCCATTTTGGACTTCTGTAGTTACCGTACCTGCACCGAATAAATGTGGAGCGGCTTCAAGAACATCCCAGGAAATTTTGGATAATGTAATGGTTGAAAGATTAAGAAAGATGTTATTTCTGGCTGCTAGAAAGGGATATAGAAATCTTGTTTTAGGAGCATGGGGATGTGGAGCATTTGGCAATGATACAAGAAGAGTAGCAACTTATTTTTATCAGTTGTTTTTCGGGGATGACGGATTTAGTCAATTCTTTGAAAATGTTGTGTTTGCTATCTTAGGGGATGTAAATAAAATTGAGGAATTCAAGGAGGTATTTCAGGATAAAATCCGGGTTGGATATCCGGATGGTTTTCTGATTGATACAGATGAAGAGCCTGTGGGGTATTATACGAGTAATTATGATTATCCGGTTTGCAATCATACGGACGGAGTAACTGAGAAAAATCTTGGATTTGTAAAAGGAATTACTGCAGGTGGAGTTCCATTTGAAGCAGAGTTATTTGAAAAAGATGAAAACTTGACGATGGCAGTGATAATCCCTGCAATTTTTAATGATGCATATGAGGACGAAGAAGATGATGAATTATCTGATGAGAATACAAATATAACCGCTATGCATTATGAAGTAGAATCAGTTGATTATTCTATACTTGATATTGGAATGGTTGATGATGCAATGGAAGAAAATACAGATGTAGTCAGGGATTATGTGGATTTTTTGGTAAATAACCGCATAGTAACTTTTGCATCTAATTTACTTAATGGGACAGTTTTATATCGCATAGATGTATTGGGAAATGAGTTGGCCAAAGTTCTAATTACAATGCGTGAAGGCGAGGACCTTTGGGCATATACGGATTTGGATTTTACTGAATTCCCTAAGAAACACAAAAGTTATAATAGGCAAAAATTTAAGGTTATTCAAAGAGAAGAAAAGTAGTCCTAAATTTGAATTGGCAATTAACAGTCTGTATTCAAAAAATAAATATGATATTTATGTGACTGGATCAAATGCATTCTTACTTAGTGCTGATCTGGATCGAACAACATATATCAAAGAGGTATATGAAACGATCGTGAATAGAGATCTGGTACAAAAATATAATTTGCCGGATACACAGGTTCTGCGTCAATTAACTGAGTTTTTGATGGATAATATCAGTAATCTTACATCGCCCAATAAAATCAGTGATATTTTAAAAGCACATGATGTAGCAACCAATCATGTGACCATAGGAAAATATATTAAATACTTATATTCAAGTGAGTGACAATATTTCTGCTCAGGCGACTTTTGAAAGAGGGTATTCGCCATTACTACAGATAAGGGATGCTTTTCCAAAGATGATCATAGCGCGAACAAAACACCCGAAATACACCTATGAAGGAATTGAGGTGTGCGATATTGTGGAGTGGCTGTTAGACGAATCATAAAAATTGAAATATTAATATGGAGAACAAGAATGGTAGTGTGTATATAGATAAGTAATATACAGCACCATTATTTTTATGATAGAATAAATAGGAATTAAAAAATCACACATATGAGGAGAATTTATTTATGGCAGTTACTTTAAAAGGTATTACAGAGGATAATTTTATTGATGCATTCAATTTAAAATTGAAAAAAGATCAGGAAGAATTGGAACTTGCATTAACGTTGTAACATAGAGTACAATAATATAGGAAAAAGAGCAGGCATCAATGGAAAACATTGTTTTCTACTGGTGCTCCTTTCACGTTTTAAAAGTAGTATATTAAGGGATGATCAGAAAATGGAACAAAAGAAAAGTTATGAGATTGATATGTGTAACGGTCCGATCTTAAGCAAAATGCTGCTGTTTACGATACCATTGATGTGTTCTAGTATGTTGCAGCTATTGTTTAATGCAGCGGATATTGTTGTGGTGGGCAGATATGCGGGCGATAATTCGTTAGCAGCAGTGGGATCTAACACGTCATTGATCGGATTGCTGACGAACTTATTTTTAGGACTGTCCATTGGTGCAAACGTTTTGGTGGCACGTTATTATGGAGCAAAAAGAGAGGAAGAGTTAAAACAGACAGTACATACTGCAATATTGTTAAGTATTTATAGTGGAATTATCTTAACGGTGCTTGGCTGTTTTGGTGCAAAACAGATTTTGATATGGATGCAGACACCAAAAGAGGTGCTGCATTTAGCGGCACTCTATCTGCGGATTTATTTTCTGGGGATGACGGCAACCATGGTCTACAATTTTGGCAGTGCGATCCTGCGTGCAGTGGGCGACACTAAACGGCCACTGTATTATCTGTTTGGAGCGGGAGTAGTCAATGTTATCTTAAATCTGCTCTTTGTCATCGGATTTCACTTGGATGTGGCAGGAGTTGCCATGGCAACCGTGATTTCACAGTGCATTTCCGCAGGTCTGGTGCTTCGGTGTCTGATCAAAGAAAAAGGAGCAATCCGCTTAGAAATCAGACAGCTTCACATTCATAAGGACAAATTTTTAGGAATCTTAAAAATCGGACTGCCGGCAGGAGTACAGGGAATTATTTTCTCGTTATCCAATGTTGTGATACAGTCCTCCATTAATTCCTTTGGAGCCGTTACGGTTGCCGGTAATTCAGCGGCGGCCAATATTGAGAGTTTTGTCTACTTTGCCATGAACGCATTTCATCAGGCAACCATCTCATTTACCGGTCAGAATATGGGAGCAGGAAATTATAAGCGGATCAATAAGATTGTGATCACGGGAGAAATCTGTGTGACTGTGGTAGGGCTGGTGTTAGGAAATCTGGTGGTATTTTTCGGACATCCACTGCTTAGCATTTATTCTTCCAGCAGTAAAGTCATTGCGGCGGGGATGGTCCGCTTAAAAGTAGTTTCCGTGACCTATGCATTATGCGGAATGATGGATGTGATGGTCGGTGCATTGCGTGGGATCGGTTACTCGATCATGCCGATGATCGTGTCTATGATCGGCGCATGCGGTTTACGACTGGTTTGGCTTGCAACGATTTTTCAAATACCAAAGTATCATACAGTCCATATGATTTATGTATCGTATCCGATCACCTGGGCGATCACGTTTTTTGCACATATCTGCTGTTTTATCTGGGCAAAACGATGTGTGGAGAAAAAAGCGGGAGTCTTAAAATAGATAACAAAATAGGATAATAGGATAAAAGAAGAAAATCCTGTTACATCCATCCGTAAGGGAGGAAAAACAGGATTTTTTACAAAGTAAAACGATAAGTGTGAAGTCTGCTACGCAGATTCATCCGGTTTAAACCGGGTACTGAATTTGTCTTCACCGCAGCAGTGACGTTCGCCGCCTTCTTCATAGATAATGTAATCGCCTTCACGAATAAAGATCACACCACGGCGGTTTTTGATAAATGGGCATACAAGCTGACCATTTTCACGTTCCAGTTTTACGAGTCCTTCGGTAATGATCCAGCCGGCTGTAACGACCTTTGTCCAAGGTTCAAAGCCATCTTCCATGTTTTTACCTGGCTCGTATTTTTCTGCTTCAACAGAGAAAGAACTACGCAGATATTTTTTTCTCAAAGAAATCACCTCCTGTAAAAAAAAACTATTTTTTTACATTATATTACATTTTTGTCAGAAAGAAAAGGAAAATGTAAGACTTCCTTATTGAAAAAAAGAAGTACAATACTACAGAAAAATGAAAGAAAGAGAGTAGGACATGAATTACTATTTTGCACCGATGGAAGGGGTTACCGGATATGTTTACCGCAATGCACATCATGCCATATTTCCGGGAATTGATAAATATTTTACGCCTTTTGTGTCACCGAACCAGAACCGCTGTTTTACACCAAGGGAGAAACGGGATATTTTACCGGAAAATAATCGTGGGATCTGTGTCGTGCCACAGATATTGACCAATCGTTCCGATTATTTTTTGCGTACGATGAAGGAACTTGCCGCTTTTGGATATCAAGAGGTAAACCTGAACTTAGGATGTCCGTCGGGAACCGTTGTTTCTAAGGGCAGGGGAGCGGGTTTTTTAGAGGATGCGGATAAGCTGGATGCTTTTTTTGACGAGGTGTTTCAAAAAGCGGATTTAGAAAAAATGAAGATCTCTGTGAAAACCAGGATCGGAATAGAGGATGCAGAAGAATTTGAGGATTTACAGAAAGTCTTTCAACGGTATCCGTTTGCAGAGGTCATTGTACATCCCCGTGTCCGCAGTGATTTCTATAAAAATCAGCCGGATCGTCAGGTTTTTGGAGCTTTTTTAAAAGAAAGCGTAAATCCGGTCTGCTACAATGGAGATATTTTTACGGTATCGGATGCAGCAGAGTTAAAAGCAGAATTTCCGGAATTAGAAAGCATCATGTGCGGAAGAGGGCTGTTAAGCAATCCGGCACTGGTGCGTGAGCTGCAGGGTGGAGAAACGCTGAAAAAAGAAGAACTGCATAGATTTCATGATACTCTTTATGAAAGTTATCGGACATTGTTTGCGCCGGATGAGCGGAGCGTATTGTTTAAGATGAAAGAGCTGTGGGGATATTTTATCACGGCATTTCAGGGTGCAGAACGTGATGTGAAAAAGATAAAAAAGGCACAGCATTTTGCAGAATATGAGGCGGCGGTAAGTCATATTTTTGAAAACCATGAGGTAGGATTATCGACAGAATAGAAATGACCCACATCGGAGCGTACCGGTGTGGGTCTTTTTTCTCTGTGGGATCATCTTTGCATTTCCGGGATTCGAAGGATCTGACCGATATAGATCAGGTCAGGGTCCGCAATACCATTGAGGGCGGTAATGGCAGGTACGGTCGTTTCGTAGCGTCTTGCAATCTGCCAGAGTGTATCGCCGGGTCTTACCATGTATTCTACAGTGTTGTCTTTTTCAGAAGAGGAATCAGAATCGGATAGTGAGATTAAAATGCCATCCCGGAATTTGTTCAAATCTACGTTGCCGGAAATCCCCGGAACCGTACCGGTATTTGAATACTGAAATCCCGTCCAGTTCTCCCAGACGGTAATATCAGGCGGGAATTCATCGCGTTCACTGTAATCGGCAAGCCACAGCGGATATTTTGAAAATGCATCACTCCAGATCGTTTCCGCGGAGGAAGCATCGGTGTAGACCATCGGCGTGATCTTCGTCAGACGTTCTAATTCTTCTAAAAAAGTCAGTCCGATCTCATTGATATCTTCCCGTTCCATGCCGGAGAAATCTTCAAAGTCCATCGCTGGTCTTGCATTAAAGGAGGTAGCACGGATCAGGTTAAAAAAGTCATTTGCCTGTGCTTTTGCTTCACTTGTATTTTTAGCGGTCACATAGTAGTAGGCACCAAAGATCAATCCGGCTCTGGCTGCCTTTAAGTAGTTTTGTTTAAAATATGGATCGGTGATCTGACCGCCTTCCCCGGCTTTGATATAAACGACATCAATCCCGGAGGCTTTTACACGGTTAAAATCAATGGTACCCTGATAGCTGCTGACATCAATGCCGTCAAAAAGTTTATTCTCCTGTGCAATAGAAATGGTTTTGTTTGACATAAAAAATCTCCTTTCTCACTATCCCTAGTATATGAAAAGAAATTTTGGGAGTGACCATTCGGACTCCAAAATTTTTCTTGGAAAAGAACTTGACTTTTTTTCAAAAGATGCTATTATAATGATAACAGTAATAATTACTAATATCGAAAAGGAGAAAATAATATGAATTTAAAAGGTACAAAGACAGAAGCAAACTTACAGACAGCATTCGCAGGAGAATCCATGGCGAGAAATAAATATACTTATTTCGCATCTAAGGCAAAGAAGGACGGATATGTTCAGATTGCCAATATTTTTGAAGAAACAGCAGCAAATGAAAAAGAGCATGCAAAGATGTGGTATAAGCTGTTAAACGGCGGTGCAGTCGGAAGCACGATCGAGAATTTAAAAGCTGCGGCTGAAGGCGAGAACTATGAGTGGACCGATATGTATGACCAGTTTGCAAAAGAGGCAAGAGAAGAAGGCTTTGATGATATTGCAGTATTATTTGAAGGTGTTGCAGCCATCGAGAAAGAGCATGAAGAGAGATACCGCAAGCTGTTAGCAAATATCGAAGGAGATCTGGTATTTTCAAAAGACGGCGATGTGATCTGGCAGTGTTCAAACTGTGGACATATCTGTGTTGGAAAGAAAGCACCGGAAGTATGTCCGGTATGTAACCACCCACAGGCTTATTTCCAGGTAAAGGCAGAGAATTACTAAAATGTGATCCGGCTATTGTGCCGGATGAGCATAATATATAAGGATATAAGATGAGATCGCATAGGAAAACCCCGATACATGATCTGTGTATCGGGATTTTTTCTGTTTTTCCGGTAGATATGAGGAAACATCTAAGCTATAATAAAAACAATGGGATAAAAACAGGAAAGGCGCAGAGGTAGAACATGTCATTACAATTTGTATTTGGACCGTCCGGGGGCGGAAAGTCCTATTATTTATATGAGAAAATTATAGAAGAGGCAAAAAAAGACCGGACCAAGGACTTTTTACTGATCGTACCGGAACAGTTCACGATGCAGACGCAAAAAGAACTGGTAGAACGCAGTCAAAATCATGCGATTATGAATATTGATGTGTTAAGTTTTGAACGTCTGGCATTTCGTGTTTTTGATGAATTGGGAATGTATCAGATACGGATTTTAGAAGAGACCGGAAAAAATCTGATCTTACGCCGTTTAACGGAAGAATATGGGGACAGCATGAGCGTCCTTGGAAGTAATTTAAAAAAGATGGGGTATGTCAGTGAAATAAAATCATTGATCTCGGAGTTTATGCAGTATCAGATCACACCGGAGGATATAGAGGCATGGTGTGAGGATGAGGATAATGCATGGTCTTTCCGCCTGAAGATGAAGGATATTTTAGTGATCTACCGAAAGTTTTTAGAGTATTTAGAGGGCAGTTATATCACTTCGGAAGAAGTGTTAGAGGAATGTGCAAAGACAGCAGGACGTTCGGTGATGTTAAAGGACTGCAATCTGATCTTTGACGGATTTACAGGATTTACACCGGTACAGGTCAATCTGTTAAAAACACTGTTTCCGATGACAGACCGGATATGGGCGGCAGTCACATTAGATAAAAGGGTAGATCCCTATCGTGTGACCGGAATGCAGGAGCTTTTCCATATGAGCCAGAAAATGGTCAGAACGCTGTTAGAACTTGCCGATGAGGCAAAGTGCGAGGTATTAGAGCCAATATGGGTAGAAGACGGCAGACAATACCGTTATGGGAACGCAAAAGCATTGCTGCATTTAGAGGAAAATCTGTTCCGCAGCAGTTTAAAAGCCTATCAGGAGGAGCAGGATGAGATACAGATTCAAAGCTGTCAGAACCGGAAAGAAGAGTTAGAATTTGCGGCAGCGGCGATCAGCCGGATGGTAAGGGAAGAAGATTACCGTTACCGTGATTTTGCCATTGTATCGGGGGCAGCGGCGGATTATGCCAATTATGTAAAAGAAATCTTTGAAGCGTATGGAATTCCTTATTTTATTGATGAGAAAAAGACCATTCTGTTTCATCCGTTTATTGAATTTTTACGGGCATCGTTAGAAATGGTAGAAGAGGATTTCTCGTATGAGAGCGTGATGCGGTATTTCCGCAGCGGACTCAGCAGGCAGAGCACTGAGGAAATAGATCGGTTAGAAAATTACATACTTGCAACGGGTATCCGGGGGTATCGGAAGTGGAATCATGTATTTGAAAAATGTCCGACCGGATATAGTGAAGAAACATTAGAAGAACTGAACCGGATTCGCAGTAATTTTATGGAATGTGCGGGTGCGTTCCGGGAAGTGCTTGCAAAGAAAAAGACCACGGTAAAGGAAAAGACGACAGCACTTTATCAGTTTATCACAGCCCATGAGGTAGAAGAAAAGCTGCGAAAGATGCAGGCAGGCTTTGAAGAAGAGAAGGATTTTGCAACCGCAAAGGAATATGAGCAGATTTATGGGATCGTGATGGATCTGTTAGATAAGATCGTAGATCTGCTTGGAGACGAGCAGTTTGATATTACGGAATATGCAGATGTCTTAGATGCCGGATTTGAAGCGGCAAAGGTAGGTGTGATCCCGCCGGGATATGACTGCGTGGTATTAGGTGATATCGAAAGAACAAGATTAGATGATATCCGTGTGCTCTTTTTTGCCGGAGTGAATGATGGGATTATCCCGAAAGCGGCAGCGGCGGGCGGTATTCTGTCAGGTTTTGACAGGGAGCATCTTTTAGAAAAGGATATCCAGCTTGCACCGACACCAAGAGAGCGGGCGTTTATCCAAAAGTTCTATCTGTATTTAAATATGACAAAGCCGAAGGAACATTTAATTCTAAGCTATTCCCGCGTGGATTCGGAAGGAAAAGCGATACGTCCATCTTATCTGATTGGACAGATCAAAAAAATGTATCCACAGATCAAAGTACAGGAAGCATTTGACCGCAGTATGACCATTGCAACGCCAAAGAGTAGTATGTCCTATTTTTTACAGGGACTCTTAGCACAAAGGGAACAGCATGGACTTCACATGGAAGAGACGGCAGGAAAGGACTGGGAGGCTTTAGCACACTGGTATTTAGAAAACAAAGATTGGGCAGAACCGATTTATCATCTGATCGATGCTTCTTATATGCAGTACCATGCGAAAAAGTTGCCGGGAGATCTGATACATGAGATTTATGGAAAAGTGCTTGAGAGCAGTGTCACAAGGTTAGAGCGTTATGCCGCCTGTGCCTGCGCGCATTATCTGCAATATGGCTTAGGGCTCAGCGAACGCCAGATGCAGGATTTTACACCGGCAGATTTCGGTAATGTATTCCACTTTGCAATTGAATCTTTTTCAAAAAGCCTGCGAAAAGAAGGGTTGACCTGGAAAGATTTAGAGGAAGAGGACAGCAGAAGGTTAGAAGAACATTCTTTTGAGGAATCTTTAGAAAGAAACAGGCTCTTAGAAGAATATGATACAAAAAAAAGTCAGTTTATGATCGGACAGATGAAGCGTGTCTACCATCGCACCATTGAAACACTGCGGGAACAGGTAAAGCGTGGAAAATTCCGCCCGGAAGGCTATGAGCTGGTCTTTTCAGCAGCAAATCATTTAGACGCGGCGCAGTTCGTTTTAAACGAAGAAGAACGGATGCATCTGCGTGGAAGGATTGACCGGATGGACACTTATACGACCAATGAAAAGGTCTATGTAAAGATCATCGATTACAAGACCGGAAATACGAGTTTTCAGCTTTTGAATCTCTATCATGGTTTACAGTTACAGCTTGTGGTATATCTGAACGCGGCATTGGAAGTAACGGCGAAAAAATACCCACAGAAGACGGCAGTGCCGGCGGGAATCTTCTATTATCATGTGGATGACCCTTATGCAGAGGGCAGAGCCGAAATGAGCGAGGAAGAAATTGGAGAGAAAATCTTACAGCGTCTGAAGTTAGATGGTATTGTCAACAGTGAGGAAGATGTCTGGCGGGCAATGGATACAGAGATGGAGAGCGAGTCGCATGTCATTCCGGTAAAATTAAAAAAAGACGGAACGATTTCTGCAACGTCTAAAACACTCTCAGAAACAGCTTTTTCTAATGTCGGAGCATTTGCAACAGAAAAGATTAAGGAGCTTGGCAATGGAATGTTAGGAGGAAATATTGCGGCAGAGCCATATCTGTTAGACTCGAAAAGCGGCTGTGACTATTGTGCGTATCGGAGTATCTGTGGATTTGATGCAAAGATTCCGGGATATCATTATCATGAGTTAGAAAAAAATTTAAAGGACAATGATATTCTTAAAAAAATAAGTGAAGACTTAACAAATAAAGGGGGCGGCGAGTAATGGCTGTGGAATGGACAAAAGAACAGAGACAGGTAATTGAATTACGGAATCGCAATATCTTAGTATCCGCGGCAGCCGGTTCCGGAAAGACCGCCGTCTTAGTAGAGAGGATTATAAAAAGGATTACCGATGAACAGCATCCGGTGGATGTGGACCGGCTCTTAGTGGTAACCTTTACCAATGCGGCAGCTTCAGAGATGCGCGAAAGAATTGGTGATGCCATTGAAGCGGCATTAGAAAGGGAACCTGAAAATCATCATCTGCAAAGACAGCAGTCGTTGATCCATAATGCCCAGATCACGACGATTGACAGTTTTTGTCTCTATATCGTGCGGAATTATTTCCATACCATAGATTTAGAACCGGGATTTCGGATTGCAGATGAGGGAGAATTAGCACTGTTAAAAGAGCAGGTATTAGATGAAGTTTTAGAGAGTTTTTATGAAAAATCAAATGAAGATTTTACGTCCTTTATGGAGGCTTTTGCAACGGCAAAAAGCGACCGGAATGTCCGTGGTATGATATTAGAACTCTTTACTACGGCACAGTCGAATCCATGGCAGTCCGAGTGGCTTGATAAGTTAGATGAAGATTACAAAAAAGCATGTGAATCCCCGGATGACTCCGTCTGGATGCAGCTTGCACTTTCTGATTACCGGAATAGTATGGAAGATGTTTTGCGGGAATTGCAAAAGGCATGGAATCTGACACAGGAGTTTGACGGACCGCAGATGTATGCAGGCGCTATTAAAAGCGACTTAGAACTGGTGGAAACTTTGTGTACAAAGGATACCTATGCAGATATTGTACAGGCATTGACAGAGCTTCCTGCCTATGCGCGACTTGCGGCGGCACGGGGCTATGATGGAAGTCTGCAAAAACAGGCACAGGTCAAAGCAGCAAGAGAGCAGATGAAAGATACGATCCAGAAGCTGCGTGAAAAAATATTCTTTCAAAGCCAGTCTGATCTGAAGGCTTCTCTTTGCAGACAGCAGCCGATGGTACATGTCTTACTCGAATTAGTCCGCGCGTTTACAGAGGCTTATGACAAGGCAAAACGGAAAAAGAGTCTGGTGGATTTTTCAGATATCGAGCATTTTGCATTGGATATTTTAGTGAATGCTAAGACGAAGGAGCCGACACCTGTTGCAGAGGAGTTTCGGAATTTTTTTGAAGAAGTCATGATCGATGAGTATCAGGACAGCAACTATTTGCAGGAGGCAATCTTAAGTGCCGTATCGAAGATACAGTCAGGAGAGCCGAATATGTTTATGGTCGGAGATGTGAAGCAGAGTATCTATCGTTTCCGTTTGGCAAGACCGGAACTTTTTATGGAAAAATATGAGACTTATACGAAAGAGGACAGTCCGTATCAGAAGATCGAACTGCATAAGAATTTCCGAAGCAGGGAAGGAGTCTTAGCGGCTGTCAATGATATCTTTTATAAGATTATGGGAAAAGACTTAGGCAGGGTTCGTTATGATGAGGATGCAGCCCTTTATCCGGGAGCAGATTATCCGGCATTAAAAGGAGAACAGGAATCCTCCGAAGTCATCGTGGTGGAACAGGACAGCAGCACAGAGCGGAGCATTTTAGAAGCAGGGACGATCGGAAGAAAGATCTGGCAGTTAAAGGAAAACGGATGGATCACGGATAAAAAAAGCGGAGAGTTACGAAGACCGGGATATTCGGATATGGTCATCCTTTTGCGAAGTCCCGGAGGAGATGCCGATGTGATGGCAGCTGAACTTGGGAAAATGGGGATTCCGGCACATGCAATCTCGAGAACCGGATATTTTTCCACACAGGAAATCCAGGTGCTTTTGAATTATCTGGCAATTTTGGATAATCCAAGACAGGATATTCCATTAGCATCCGTTCTGACTTCGTGGTTTGGCGGACTTGGCGAAGAGGAGTTAGGCTATCTTCGGGCAGTGGATAAAGAAAAGCCATTTTATGAAAATGTGCTGGCATGGATGCCGGAATCCGAAGAGATATCGGAAAGCATCAGCGAGGAATTGCGTCAGAAACTGCCAGAGGAGATACAGGAAAAATTAGCACGTTTTCATCAGACATATCAGAAGCTACGAAAAAAGAGCCGTTATCTGCCAATCCATGAACTGCTCTATGAGATTTTTGCAATGACCGGATATTTAGATTATGTTACGGCACTGCCGGCAGGCGGACAGCGCAGGGCAAATGTGGAAATGCTGATAGAAAAGGCAATTGCATTTGAAAACAGCAGTTACCGTGGCCTGTTCCATTTTATCCGATATATTGAAAAATTACAGAAATATGACGTGGATTTTGGCGAAGCAGAGATTGTCAGTGAAAATGATGAAGCGGTGCGTATTATGAGTATCCATAAGAGCAAGGGTCTCGAATTTCCAATCTGCTTTGTGGCAGGATTGGGAAAACGTTTTAATATGTCGGACAGTTATGGAAAAATCGTCGTACATCCGCAGTTTGGGATCGGTGTGGAAGAGTATGATACGAAAAGGCGGATCAAGTCGCAGTCCTTTGTGAAGCAGATTTTAGCAGAGCAGATCCGTTTGGAAAACTTAGGCGAGGAGCTTCGTGTTCTCTATGTGGCACTGACGAGGGCAAAAGAAAAACTGATTTTAGTCGGAACCCTAAAAAAACCGGGAGAAAAATTAGAAAGCTATCAAAGCAGTGCCGGTACCGGGATGCTTTCCTATGGATGCAGGAGTAATGCAGGAAGCTATTTTGACTGGATCTTGCCGGCAATCTATTCCTATGGTGAAAGATATCCGGTGTATGTGGATAGTGATAGCAAAGAGCAGAGTGAATTCGCAGAGGAATTTCAAAAGGGCTGGGAGAAAGAACAGCTTTTAGAGCATATCCGCGAAGCAGATACAAAGGAGTTAACAGAGAGGCTTTCCTATTGTTATCCGAAAATGGAAGAGGTTTCCTTAAAGACAAAGATATCCGTTTCAGAATTAAAACACAGGGATATGGTATTTGAACCGGAGGAGGAGCAGACGGTACGCTGGTTTGAAGAAGAAGTACCGCTGCCGTATGTGCCGGAATTTGTAAAAGCGCGTGAGGAAAATCAGGGAGCAAAAAGAGGTACGGCAGTACACCGTGCCATGGAGTGCATTGATTTTTCACGGATGGAGGAGCAGATCCAAAGTGCAGGCCTACAGACAGACCGGGCAGGCATTGCAGGCATTGTAAAAAAACGATTGTCAGAGCTTTTAGAAGAGCATAAAATAGATGAGCAGATGTATGAACTGATCCTGCCGGATAAGATTGCCGGATTTTTTATGGATGAAACAGCAATCCGCATGAGTAATGCACAGCGGGCAGGCAGATTATTTTTAGAAAAACCGTTTGTATTAGGAAAAGAAGCGGGTGAGATCTATCCGGAAATGGAGAGTACGGAGCGGGTATTGATCCAGGGAATCGTGGATGTCTTTTTTATTGAGGACGGTAAAGTACATGTGTTAGATTATAAGACTGACCGGGTAAACAAAGGCGAGCAGTTGATCGGAAGATATAAAACCCAGATTGAACTTTATGCGGAGGCATTGGCAAAGGCATTAGAGGTAGAAGTCGGTGAGAAACTGATCTATTCCTTTGCATTAGAAAAAATCGTAAAACTTTAGGAGGAAGATATGAGATTCATTTTAGCATCGGCATCGCCGCGAAGAAAAGAATTGTTAGAACAGATCGGAGTAAAATTCAATATCCTGCCGGCAACCGGCGAAGAGGTGATCACAAAAGAGCTTCCGGGCGAAGTGGTGATGGAATTGGCAAAACAGAAAGCAGAAGAGGTTGCAAAGACAGCAGGAGCAGATGCTTTGGTATTAGGAGCGGATACCGTGGTTGCATATGAAGGAAAAATATTAGGAAAACCAAAGGATGAAGCGGATGCTTTAAGAATGCTTACCATGCTTTCGGGAAAAGAACATGAGGTTTACACCGGAGTGGCATTGATAGATAACCGGGATCAAAGCATGGAGAATTTTTTTGAAAGAACAAAAGTGACGATGTATCCGGTTTCAGAAGAAGAGATCAGAGATTATATTGCCGGTGGCGAACCGATGGATAAAGCGGGTGCCTATGCCATTCAAGGGCTCGGAGCAAAATTCATTCAGAAGATCGAGGGGGACTACAACAATGTTGTAGGACTTCCTATCGGCAGAATTTATCAGGAAATAAAGCGAAAATCCATTGAAATCCCGACGCGTTTTTGATACGATACTATGGGTGTGAAAAAAACGTATTGGGAGAGAGTTATTTAGGAGGAATATCTGGTATGAATGAATATGATGAAGAGTGTCTGCAGGTTTTCTTAGAGAAACAGCTTCAGTTATTTCAGGAAGAGGTAGCAACGACACCGGAGGAGGCAGAGGAATTTTTATCAGACTGCATGGCAGTGATCTGTAAAGATTTAAAAGATGTGAAAGATTACTTTGATGAAGAAGGTGTGGATATTTCCGGACTGTCTTTGGATAACTTAGAGGAATTAGAAGAAGTATTTGCACTTCCGAGTGGAAGATACTTAATTGTAGAAGGATAAAAGAAAGGAAGTTTTTAAATGTTAAATTATGATATTATTATTATAGGAGCAGGACCTTCCGGAATCTTTTGTGCATATGAGTTATTGGAGCATAAAAAAGATTTAAAGGTACTGATGATTGAAAAAGGAAGAAGGATCGAGAACCGCCAGTGTCCGAAACGTAAGACAAAGGTCTGCGTAGGATGTCAGCCATGTTCCATTACGACCGGATTTGCAGGAGCAGGAGCATTTTCTGATGGAAAACTCTCCTTATCCCCGGATGTCGGTGGAAATCTTCCGGAGATTTTAGGCTATGAGGCAGCCAAAGAACTGATCCATGAATCCGATGAAATCTATCTGAAATTCGGTGCAGATACGAGTATTTACGGCGTGGACAAAGAAAAAGAGATCCGTGAGATCAGAAGAAAAGCGATCAATGCCAACTTAAAGCTGATCGAATGTCCGATCCGTCATTTAGGAACTGAAGAGGGATATAAGATTTACTCCAGACTTCAGGAACATCTTTTAGAAGCAGGCGTGGAAATACGTTTTGATACTATGGTCAAAGACCTCATCATTGAAGACGGAAGAGCCGTTGGAGTCCTGACCGAAAAAGGCGAAGAATTCCGTGCAAAAGAGATCGTCTCAGCAGTCGGACGTGAAGGAGCAGACTGGTTTGCACATATCTGTAAAGAGCACGAAGTTGAGACAGAGGTAGGAACGGTAGATGTTGGTGTGCGTGTGGAAGTGCGTGATGAAGTTATGGACGTACTGAACCGCAATCTCTATGAGGCAAAACTTGTTTATCATACACCGACCTTTGATGATAAGGTGCGTACCTTCTGTACCAATCCTTCCGGAGAGGTGGCAACCGAGTACTATGATGACGGTCTTGCCGTAGTCAATGGACACGCTTATAAATCAAAAGATTTAAAGACAAACAATACGAACTTTGCACTGTTGGTATCTAAGAACTTTACAAAACCGTTCAAGACACCGATCGAATACGGAAAACAGATTGCACAGCTTTCCAATATGCTCTGTGCCGGAAAAATCTTAGTACAGACTTTTGGAGATTTTAAACGTGGAAGAAGAACAACCGAGGAGCGTCTGTGCCGTAACAACCTGATCCCGACTTTGAAGGATGCGGTTCCGGGAGATCTGTCTTTGGTATTCCCACATCGTATCATGGTGGATATTGAGGAAATGATCGAGGCACTCGATAAAGTAACACCGGGTATTGCAAGTGATGAAACACTTCTCTATGGTGTAGAGGTAAAATTCTATTCTAACAAAGTTGTAGTCAATAAGGATTTTGAAACCAGTATTCCGGGACTTCGTGCGATCGGAGACGGAGCATCTGTGACAAGAGGACTTCAGCAGGCATCTGCAAACGGATTGTCTGTAGCGAGAAGTATCTTAAAGACAATGGAGTAGGAGATGAGATCACACAGAAGAATCAGGAGTATGGCATCTCTGCTGCTTGTGGCATTGCTGCTAAGCGGCTGTCAGATCGGAAATACAAAGGTGGTGTTCTTAAAGCCTGTCGGCTATCATCAGGTGTTTAAGATTGACAAAGAGGTTTGCAAGAAAAAAGAGGCAAAGGTCTATCTGACCAATTATATGAATATCTACGGCAATGCCTATGGCGTCAGCCTGAGAAAGCAGAAATCCGTACAGGAAGATTTAGAGCAGTATGTGAAAGATTTGACAATATCACAGCTTTCTAAGATCAAATGTATGAATGGTATTGCAAAAGAGCAGAAGATCGAGCTGACAAAGGAAGAAGAGCAGATTGCAGAGGCTGCGGCAAAAGAGTACTATGAATCCCTTTCCAAAGAAGAGCGAAAATATATGGGTGCCAGTCAGTCGCTGATCACGAAAATGTATAGCGAGTATTTGTTGGCATCAAAAGTATATCAGTCGTTGATCGGAAGTGTGGATGAGGAAGTCAGTGATGACGAGGCACGCATTATCGAAGGGATGCAGATTTTTGTCAGGGATTCCGGAAAAGCGGATGAGGTAAAAAAACGCCTGAAAAGAGGCGAAGATTTTGCTTCGGTGGCAGCAAGCTGCAATGAGGAAACCAGAACAGATATTAAATTTGGCAGGGAGGATATGCCAAAGGAAGTTGTGAAAGAAGCATTTGAGTTAGAAAACGAAGAAATCTCAGGAAAGATCAAAACAAAAGAGGGATATTATTTCATCAAGTGCATCAACAAATACAACAAAGAGCTGACAGACAAGAATAAAAAAGTCATTTTAGAGGAACGCAAGGAAAAAGCATTCCATACCGTATATGACAAATATGTTGAAAACAGCTCTACGGTTTTGAATACAAAAATGTGGGATAAACTTCAGGTAAATCTGCCAAAGGATGTTAAGACCGATTCCTTTTTTGAAGTCATAGACCGACATATGGAAGAAAAGTAACAGACAACCTCTCCGGGGACGGAGGGGTTGTTTTAAAATATTGACACATTATGCATAAAAACGGAACTATATGTTACAAAACAGGTATGGTATCTTAAAGAAAGCACAGAGCAAATGAAATGGATTGTTGCAATAGAAAAAAGCAGAATAAAAAATAATTTCACGAGAAGAAACAGCAGAGGAGTGAGCGTATGAATCAAAAAATCGCAAAAACAGGAGCTATAATAGTCACAGTTCGGTATTAGTATTTGCTGTCTGTATGTTGATATCCTTTCATTTTGGCATCACCTTGTATGCATGTTGTTACCAATCGGATACATTATGAGATATACAAAAGAGAACGGATATCAGGTAAAGGGACTCGCAAGAGAGAGTTCTATGGATGGAATATTGGATGTTTCATGTTATGAGACATTATGAAAAAGCCCAATTTAAGATAAGATGTATTCGTTTTTTGATTACATAAAAATGCGTAACAGATTCAATACCTGTTACGCATTAAAATTTTATTTATCCTATTACTTCGCAAGCAGCAGCATAATTTCATTGCTTCTAGCAATAAATGCAGCCATTTCATCAGCAGGAAGCGGCTGGTTTGCGATCATAGCAAGGTCATAGAGCTGTTTACAGAAGGTCGGTACATGCTCGGAATCCTTGTGTTCAAAGATATATTGAACCAAAGCATTGTTTGCATTCAGTACCAGAGTCTCGGAACCGCCAAACATAGAAGGATCCATGCCCATGCCGTGCATGCTGTACATTTTCATCATATCCTGCATACGGCGTGTGTCCTCGGAAAGGGTGATCATAGAAGAAATATTTTCATCCTTTAATTTTTCTACTTTGACATCTAAGTTGTCTTTTCCAAGAGCATTTTTGAATACTTCGGTCAGAGTATCTGTGGTTTCTTTTAATTCTTCTTCCGAAACATCTTCTTTTAAGGAATCCGTTACATCTGCATCAATGCGGGCAAAACGATACTGCTCGTTGCGGGCTTCTAACTGTGAAATGAAAGAAGTATCAATGTTGTGGTCTAAAATGACAGCGTCCATACCCTGTTCTTTGAACATACGGATGTACTGGCTCTGCTGAACCTTGTCGGTAACATAGTAGACAACCTTGCGGGTATCTGTTTCAGAAGCATTTTCGGCAGAAGTGTCTGCTGCATCGTTTGAAACATCCTCAGAAGCATCTTCTGAAACTTCTTCTTTTTTCAAAATCTCAGGCAGAGTCAGATATTTGTCATCTAAGTTCTTAAACAGAATGTAATCGTTCATCTTGTCGCAGAATTTTTCATCCTTTAAGCAGCCGAACTTAATGAATGGGCTGATGTCATCCCAGTATTTTTCATAGGACTCTTTGTCTGTTTTGCAAAGACCGGCAAGTTTATCTGCAACCTTTTTTGTAATATAATCAGAAATTTTCTTGACAAAGCCGTCGTTCTGTAAAGCGCTTCTGGAAACATTCAAAGGCAGGTCAGGGCAGTCGATGACTCCTTTTAAGAGCATCAGGAATTCCGGGATTACCTCTTTGATGTTGTCGGCAATAAATACCTGATTGTTGTAAAGTTTGATCACGCCTTCAATGGATTCGTATTCCATGTTGATCTTTGGGAAGTAGAGGATACCCTTTAAATTAAACGGGTAATCCATATTCAGATGGATCCAGAATAACGGCTCCTTGTAATCCTGAAATACCTTGCGGTAAAAAGCAATATATTCTTCGTCGGTACATTCGTTTGGATGTTTTGCCCAAAGCGGGTTCGTGTCATTCAAAGCAACCGGACGTTTTACGATCTTTGCTTTTTCCATACGAGGGGAGACTTCTACCTGTTCCTTTGTACCGTCTTCGTTTTCTTTTTCCTCATATTTTGCTTCTTCCACGATATTTTCAACGACAGTGTCTTTTTCGGTTACTTCCTCTGCCGGAATGGTTTCGTATTCGGTTTCTGCATTTTCTTTTTCTAAGAAAATCGGGGTAGGCATGAAAGAGCAGTATTTTTCAATGACTTCTCTTGCACGATACTCATTGGCAAACTCAAGACAATCCTCATTTAAGAAAAGAGTGATCTCTGTACCGACGCCTTCTTTTGTTCCATCATTCATATCAAACTCTGTACCGCCGTCACATTCCCAGTGAACAGCCGTAGCGCCATCCTTATAGGAAAGGGTATCAATATGCACTTCGTCTGCTACCATAAAAGCAGAGTAGAAGCCGAGACCGAAATGTCCGATGATCTGGTCTTCGTTTGCCTTGTCCTTGTATTTTTCTAAAAAGTCAGTGGCACCGGAAAAAGCAATCTGATTGATGTATTCCTCAACCTCGTCAGCAGTCATACCAAGACCGTTATCGATAAATTTCAAAGTTTTTTCTTCCGGGTTCAAAACTACGCGGATTTTTGCTTCGTAGTCATCCGGGAGGCTGTATTCACCCATCATATCCAGTTTTTTCAATTTGGTAATGGCATCACAACCGTTCGAGATCAATTCACGGTAAAAAATGTCGTGGTCAGAATATAACCATTTCTTTATAATAGGAAAAATATTGTCACTGTTAATGGAAAGGCTTCCATGTCTGTTACTCATAGTCATACACTCCTTCTTGCATTTTGTGCTTTCAAATATTTTTATGCTAGTACATATTTTAGTATCAGAAAAAGACAATGTCAATAGAAAATTAGCACTCGTTAAAAATGAGTGCTAACAGAAGAGCCGAAAGCATTGAGAACAGGGGCTAAATGAGAATTTATTAAAAAAATATAAACAAAAAAGAAAATAGAAAATTACAAAATGAATAACTTTACGAAAAAAAGACGAAAAAACAATGGGTTTAAAATAAAAATTGCACAATAAAGTGCATGGAAATTTGTACAATCTGAAAAAAACACATAAAAAAGAGGAAAATTATTGAGAAAATTTGTTCATTTTCATTGCGTTAATATTTTAACGATGATATAATAAATTAAAATGAGTTAACATGTCTATATGCCACGCTGCGCGGGCAAGAAATAAGGAGGATATATATTGAAAAAAGAAGAGAAAAAACAATTGGATGACATCCTGAAGGCTCATGATTACAACAAGACATCCGTCATTGCAATCATGCAGGATATTCAGAAAATCTATCATTACCTTCCACAGGAGGTACTCACTTACATCGCAGGTGAATTGGGATTGAGTGAAGCAAAAGTGTATGGTGTAGCAACCTTTTATGAGAACTTTTCCTTAGAGCCAAAAGGAAAATATGTTATCAAGATCTGTGACGGTACAGCCTGTCATGTGCGGAATTCTACCGCAATCTTAAATGAAATCCGTTCTGTGTTAGGTGTATCACAGGAGCATCCGACCACAGAGGATATGATGTTTACGGTTGAAACGGTATCCTGTCTGGGAGCCTGCGGATTAGCACCGGTCTGTACAGTCAATGACAAAGTACATCCGGCAATGACCCCTGAGAAGGCAAGAGCTTTAATAGAAGAATTGAAGGAGGAAGCTGCAAATGAAAATTAAGACAAGACAGGAATTAGAAGCAAAAAGAGCGGAGTACGCAGCTTCTTTAAAGACACAGAAAAAGCAGATCTTAATCTGTGCGGGAACCGGATGTGTGGCCGGAGGTTCTTTGAACATTTATGCAAGATTGCAGGAAATTTTAAAAGAACGCGGCATCAAATGTTCTCTGGTATTGGAAAAAGAGCCGCATGAAGAGAGTGTGGGACTGAAAAAGAGTGGATGCCATGGTTTCTGTGAAATGGGACCATTGTTAAGAATTGAGCCGGCAGGACTTCTTTATATCAAAGTAAAAGTAGAAGATTGTGAAGAAATTATCGAAGAGAGTATCATCAATGACCGTGTGATCGAGCGTCTGGTATACCATGACCAGGAGGGCAAAGCTTATGAGAAACAGGAAGAAATCCCGTTCTATAAGCAGCAGACCCGTGTGGCATTAGAGGATTGCGGACGTATCAATGCAGAGTCCATCAAAGAATACATAGCAGTCGGTGGTTACAGTGCCGTAGCAAAAGCACTGTTTGATATGACACCGCAGCAGATCGTCGATGAGATTTCCGAAGCATCCTTACGAGGACGTGGAGGCGGTGGCTTCCCGACCGGAAGAAAATGGGCACAGGTATTAGCGCAGGATTCCGAAATTAAATATGTGGTATGTAACGGTGATGAGGGAGATCCGGGAGCATTCATGGATCGAAGCATGATGGAAGGAGATCCGCATCGTGTCATCGAGGGAATGTTGATCGCAGGTATCGCAACCGGAGCACATTACGGATATATCTATGTGCGTGCAGAGTATCCGCTTGCCGTAGAACGTCTCCAGACAGCAATCCAAAAGGCAGAAGAAAAAGGTCTGTTAGGAAAGAATATCTTAAATTCAGGCTTTGACTTCGACTTAAAAATCAGTCAGGGTGCCGGAGCATTCGTTTGTGGTGAGGGTTCCGCACTGACAGCTTCCATTGAGGGAAATCGTGGTATGCCGCGTGTAAAACCTCCTCGTACCGTAGAAAAAGGATTGTTTGAAAAACCAACCGTTTTAAATAACGTAGAGACCTACTGTAACGTTCCGCCAATCATCAATAAAGGAGCAGCCTGGTATAAGACGATCGGACCGGATAAGAACCATGGAACAAAAGCGTTTGCCTTAACAGGAAACGTTATGAATACAGGATTGATCGAGGTTCCGATGGGAACACCTCTTCGCAAAGTTATTTTTGATATCGGAGGCGGTGTCAAAGGTGGAGAGTTTAAGGCAGTCCAGATCGGAGGACCATCCGGTGGATGTCTCTGTATCAATCCGAGTGAAGACCACCTGAATTTACAGTTGGATTTTGACTCCCTGAAAAAAGTAGGAGCCATGATCGGAAGTGGTGGACTTGTTGTTATGAACGACAAGAGCTGTATGGTAGAAGTGGCAAGATTCTTCATGAACTTTACACAGAACGAATCCTGTGGAAAATGTATTCCGTGCCGCGAGGGAACCAAGCGTATGTTAGAGTTGTTAACCGATATCTGCGAAGGACGCGGAACGATGCAGCATATTACATTATTAGAGGAACTGTCAGAGACCATTTCAGCAACAGCACTCTGTGGACTTGGAAAGACAGCAGCATCTCCGGTTGTCAGCACAATGAAATACTTCCGTGATGAATATATTGCCCATGTGGTAGATAAGAAGTGTCCGGCAGGACAGTGTAAGGCTTTAGTAACCCTTCAGATCGATCCGGAACTTTGTAAAGGATGCTCAAAATGTTCAAGAGTCTGTCCGGTTGGAGCAATTTCCGGCGAGATCAAGAAACCGTTTAAGATTGATACCACGAAGTGTATCAAGTGTGGAGCCTGCAAGGAAGGTTGTCCTTTCCATGCAGTAAAAGAAGTATAGGAGGGACTGGCATGGAAAAATATATGATCATAGACGGAGAACGTGTGTCGTTCACCGATGAAAAAAATATACTTGCGGTAATCCGCAAAGCCGGAATTATTTTACCGACATTTTGTTATTACTCAGATTTATCCATCTATGGTGCATGCCGTATGTGTGTCGTAGAAGACAAGTGGGGAGGCATTGTGGCATCCTGTTCTACACCGCCAAAGCATGAGATGGAGATCTATACGAATACACCACAGCTTTATTATCACAGAAAACGTATCTTAGAGCTGTTATTAGCAGCACATTGCAGAGACTGTACAACCTGTGAGAAGAATGGAAAATGTAAACTGCAGGAATTAGCCAAACGTTTCGGAATTCCGGGAGTGCGTTTTGAGAACACCAATCCGATCCGTCCGATCGACCGTTCTTCAAAAGCGATCGTAAAAGACCCGAATAAATGTATCCTCTGTGGTGACTGTGTCCGTGTCTGCAACGAGATTCAGCATGTCGGAGCGATCGATTTTGCAAACCGTGGCTCTAAAATGATCATTTCCACAGCATTCGGACGTGATCTTGCGGATACAAACTGTGTCAACTGTGGACAGTGTGCAGCAGTCTGTCCGACCGGAGCGATTACGATCAAAAACGATACCCATGACGTATGGGAAGCGATCCATGATCCGAAAAAACGTGTGGTAATGCAGATCGCACCGGCAGTCCGTGTTGCAATCGGTGAGGCATTCGGTTATGAACCGGGTGAGAATACAATTGGAAAATTAATTGCATCCTTAAGAAAATTAGGTGTAGATGCAATCTTTGATACCTCCGTGGGAGCAGACCTTACCATTATGGAAGAGTCTGCGGAGTTAGTAGAGACACTTTCCGAAGAAGGACGGAAATACCCACTCTTTACTTCCTGTTGTCCGGGCTGGATCCGTTTTGTAGAGACAAAACATCCGCACCTGATGAAATATGTATCTACTTCAAAATCCCCGATGGAGATGTTTGGAGCGGTCATCAAAGAATATTATAAGAAATTAGACAAAGAAGAAGGAAAAGAGACCGTATCTGTTGCAATCATGCCATGTACGGCAAAGAAATATGAGGCGTCCAGAGAAGAGTTTGTACGCAACAGCAGACCGGATGTGGATTATGTTCTGACTTCCGAAGAAGTAATTGGAATGTTTAAAGAGATCGGTATCCGCTTTGACCGTTTAGAGCCGGAAGCATATGATATGCCATTCTCTATCTATTCCGGAGCCGGTGTGATCTTTGGAGCAACCGGTGGTGTGACCGAAGCAGCAGTCAGACGTATCGTAGCAGACAAGAGTCCGAAAGCATTAAAAGACATTGAGTTCATCGGAACACGAGGAATGGCAGGCACTAAGATCTGTGAATTGGATTTAGGAGAGCGTACCGTCCGTATCGGCATCGTCAGCGGACTTGGGAATGCAGAGGAGCTGATCAAGAAGATCGAAAGCGGTGAAGAGCATTTTGACTTCGTAGAAGTGATGGCATGTCCGGGAGGATGTGTTGCCGGAGCAGGTCAGCCGTTTGCCCGTTCTACAGAAAAACGTCTGCGTGCAGAAGGTCTTTACAAAAACGATAAGGCACTTCAGATCAAACGAAGCGAGAACAACCCGATCGTGAAAAATCTTTACGATGACTTATTAAAGAACAGAGAGCATGAACTGCTTCATGTTCACTATCCGGGGCATAAGGCAGATGCATAGGGAGTAGAGGAGACTGCTATAAGGAATATATAGAAGATATACATATATAATATGCAAAAAAAAAGAATCAGAACTTATTGTTTTGGTTCTTTTTTTGTGATAAAATCGGACATCATATGGAAAGAAAAGAGGAGAGATGAAGATGTACTGGATTATACCGTTATTACTTGCATTTTTATGCACACTTGTGAATCCGTATTTGGGACTGGTTGGACTGCTTTATATCGGTGAAATTGCTGTTTATCTGTTTTTTGATGGAAATGCCGAGAAAGCGGCAGATTTTGCATCCGGATATGTAGAAAAGACCGATGCAAAGTATTATGAGATTTTGAAAAAAGCAGGAAAAGGCTGTTTGAACTTTTGGTGTGGATTAGCAGTCCTGTTCTTTGTGTTGATGACTGTGATCAGTGTCATTGTAGAGACAGTGGCTTCCGGCACCATGCTTGGCGGACCGACGACCCTGACGCCGTTTTTAATCGGTCAGGAAGAAAGCCGGGCGACCTATGGGGTAACACTTTTGGTAATCTCTATCATCTTACATATCGTTGCACTGGTGATGATATTTTTGCGAAGGAAGTATTTTCTGGAGAAACCAAAAGATATCAAACCACTGAAAACGTTGATTCTAAAAGAAGAAAATCCGGTAAACAGATTGGAAAATATACGGATTGGGATTGGCGGGATTCCGGTTGTGCTGATATTGGCAGCAGGAGTGTTCGGCATGATGAATGAATATTTTGGATGGCTTTCGTTTTTGTTGCATGCGGCATATCTGATCAGAATCGGAGTGATGACTGTCGTAATTGGAGGAATATTCCAATTTGCACAGAAAAATGAAACAATAAAAAAAGGGGTGCAATATTTCGTGAACTATGTCACGGATGGCGCACCATATTATCATTTCATCATAGGCGGCATGTGGATCGTAACAGCCTTTTTGGTGATCCTTCAGCTTTTGTTGGGACTGGGTTATAAAAATGACATTTTTATGATGTTTGGATTGCACAGGGGAACCTCAGCCATGGTGATTTCCTGTCTGCTTGAGTTAGCAGCAGCAGTCTGGGTCAGTATGAAAATGTATAAAAAGAACCAATAAATTTAACGTAACACGATATTTCCTATAGAGTGAAAAACAGCCCGCAGGATCATGACAAAGTATGACATTGCCATGATCCTGCGGGTTGTCTGGATTTATATAGAAATAAATCGAAAATTATTTTAATGAGCGGAATTTTTCCTCACAATATTTGCAACGGTAAACGGCATGTTCTTTGTCCGTTAAAATAAAAATCTGGTCAAGTTCCTGTTCGATCGAAGTAATGCATCTTGGATTCTTGCAGCGGATGACATTCTTAACCTGTTTTGGAAGGTGGAGTTTTCGCTTTTCAACGATCGTATCACCTTTGATGATGTTGACGGTAATGTTGTGGTCGATAAATCCTAAGATGTCAAGGTCGAGAGCATCAATGCTGCATTCCACTTTGATAATATCTTTTGTGCCCATTTTGCTGCTTCTGGCGTTCTTGATGATCGCAACGGTGCAGTCTAATTTATCCAATCCAAGGTCGTGATAGATTTTCAGACTCATGCCTGCCTGAATGTGATCAAGCACAAAACCTTCGCTGATTCCACTGATATTTAACATATAGTTGTCCTCCTGTTTGTCGTGTTTTCAACTGTCATTTATACCTGAATTCCAAGTAGAGTCAGAATCAGTGCCATTCGTACATAGACACCATACTGTGCCTGTTTGAAGTAAACAGCACGCGGATCATCGTCTACCTCAACGGAAATTTCATTGACACGAGGAAGCGGATGGAGTACTAACATATCCTTTGGAGCCAACTCCATTTTTTTCTTATCTAAAATGTAAAAATCCTTCATGCGCACATAGTCCTCTTCATTGAAGAAGCGCTCCTTTTGTACGCGTGTCATATAGAGAATGTCCAGTTTGTCCATGGCATCTTCTAAGCGGATGACCTCTTCATATGGGATATGATTGCGGTTTAAGACCTCTTCGCGGATATAACTTGGTACTTTTAATTCCTCCGGTGAGATCAATACAAAACGGATGCCCGGATAACGGATCAGGGCATTGATCAGAGAGTGAACGGTACGTCCGAACTTTAAATCGCCGCACAAACCAATCGTCAGATTGTCTAATCTGCCTTTTAAACTGTGAATGGTTAATAAATCGGTAAGAGTTTGTGTAGGATGTTGATGACCGCCGTCTCCGGCATTGATAACTGGAATATTGGAATGAAGAGAAGCAACAAGAGGGGCTCCTTCTTTTGGATGACGCATCGCACAGATGTCTGCGTAACAGGAAATAATACGGATCGTATCGGAAACGCTTTCGCCTTTTGCTGCTGAACTCGAATCGGCACTGGAAAAACCAAGAACACTGCCTCCAAGATTTAACATGGCAGCTTCAAAAGAAAGACGGGTTCTGGTGCTCGGTTCATAAAAACAGGTGGCAAGCTTTTTTCCATCGCATGCATGTGCATATTTTTTGGGATCTTTTTCGATGTCATTGGCAAGATTTAAAAGCTCATCCAACTCTTCAACGGAAAAATCCAACGGACTCATTAAATGTCGCATAGTGTTCCTCCTTAAGTGATTTTTACTATCATATAATAGTTGTCCGAAATTTTCAAGATTCAGAATCCGAAATACTTAAGATTTTTTCAAAGATCAATCCTGCCGCTAACCAAAACGGTGCATAATCCAAACGGATGACACCATCGACATTTGTTTTGGCATTGTTATAGTCCCAGGGACACATATGATGTTTTTTTAAAAGAGAACCACTGATATATTCACAGGTGAAAATACCAAGGGTATAGACACTGCCGCGGTAAAGAGCAGGCTTGTCCTCCATCTGATGATGCATCGGATGGATCAGTGCAGCGAGTCCGTAAATCGGAAACATCCAGATAGAGGTCTGCCCTTTGAGGCGGAAATCCTTATTAAAAAAGGCGTGAAACGAGGTGAAGATGATCTCCATACACCATCCCGTCAGCCCACAGATCAAAAAATTTTTCTTCATAAAAACAGTATGTTCCATTGTGGAAAATTTATGCGTGAAATTGACTTGAGATGCAAAGTCCGTTATTATTAGAAAAGATAAAAAAGGAAAAGAGGAATGCTTATGCCAGCTCTGAAAAAATTATTAGGAAGATTAGATTATCAATGTGTGCAGGGGAACCCTGACATTGAGATTTCACATTTGATTTATGATTCGAGAAAAGCAGGGAAAGACGATCTGTTTGTCTGCATCAAAGGTACGGCAGTGGACGGACACAAGTTTGTTGGGGAAGTGGCACAAAAAGGAGCCGCTGCGATCGTGGTGCAGGAGGATGTAGAAGCACCAGAAGGGGTAACGGTTATCAAAGTCGAAGATACCCGCTATGCCTTAGCACTTTTATCAGCAGCATATTTTGACCATCCGGCGGAGAAAATGCGTGTCATCGGTGTAACCGGAACTAAAGGAAAGACGACCACGACCTATATGGTAAAATCCATTTTAGAGAGTGCAGGCTATAAAGTCGGTCTGATCGGTACGATCGAGGCGATCATCGGGGATGAAGTCATTCCGGCAAGCAACACGACACCGGAGTCCTATATTATACAGGAGTATTTTCATAAAATGGTGGAAACAGGCTGTGACTGCTGTGTCATGGAGGTATCCTCTCAGGGACTGATGATGCATCGTACGGCAGGATTTGTATTTGAAATCGGAATATTCACGAATATTGAACCGGATCATATCGGACCAAACGAGCATGCATCCTTTGAAGAGTATCTTGCCTGCAAGTCCATGCTGTTCCGCCAGTGTCGTTTAGGAATCGTCAATAAAGATGATGCCCATGTGGAGGAGATCTTAAAAGGACACACCTGCGAAGTGGAAACCTTTGGATTTTCCAAAGATGCGGATATCCATGCGGTCAATACAAAATTAGTAAAACGTCCGGGATATTTAGGGGTTGCCTATACCGTAGAGGGACTTTTGAACTTTGATGTAGAGATAGATGTTCCGGGAAAATTCAGCGTATACAATTCCCTGACAGCCATTGCGATCTGCCATCACTTCAATGTTTCCGTGGAGGATATGAAAAAAGCACTCAAAGAGGCAAAGACGCGTGGCAGGATTGAGATGGTAAAAGTTTCCGATGAATTTACATTGATGATCGACTATGCACATAATGCGATGAGCCTTGAGAGCCTGTTAAGTACCTTAAAAGAATACGGACCGGAGCGTTTAGTCTGTGTCTTTGGATGCGGCGGCAACCGTTCTAAACTGCGTCGTTACGAGATGGGTGAGGTATCGGGAAGACTTGCAGACTTTACAATTATCACATCAGATAACCCACGATTTGAGGAACCACAGGCGATCATCGATGATATTAAAACAGGAATTGAGAAAACAGATGGAAAATACATTGAGATCATCGATAGAAAAGAAGCCATCCGCTATGCCATCGAGCATGGAAAACCGGGAGATGTCATAGTCCTTGCAGGAAAAGGGCATGAGGACTATCAGGAAATCAAAGGCGTGAAACATCCGATGGATGAAAGAGTTCTGATCGCAGAAGTCTTAAAAGAATTACATGGAGAATAAAAGATGGCATTATATGCAGATATTATCATTGATATCTCATTAGAAAAATTAGATAGAACGTTTCAGTATCTGGTGCCGGAAGAATTAGAACAGGACATTGGGATCGGAATGCCCATCGAAGTGCCGTTTGGAAAAGGAAGCAGAAGGATCACGGGTTATGTGGTAAATCTGACCACCGAACCTTCCTTTGATCCTGCGAAAATTAAACCTATATTTAATATTAAGACGGATGGGATACCGATCGAGGCGGAGCTGATCTCTTTAGCGGCATGGATGCGCAAAAACTATGGCGGAACCATGAACCAGGCACTTAAGACCGTGCTTCCGATCAAGCGGAAAGAGAATGAAAAACAAAAGCAGACGATCGCCTTAGCATTAGAGCCGCAGGCGGCGAGAACTCTTTTTTTAGAAAAAAACCGTAAGAACAGTGTGGCCAGGGAACGGTTGTTAGAAGCCCTGATCGAGCAGGGCGAGCTGCCAAAAGAGATCATTACGAAAAAGCTCGGAGTCTCTACCGCAGTCATCCATGCCTTAGAAGAACAGGGGATCGTAAAGACCATTTCTAAGAGGGATTACCGGAATCCGGTGGCGCATCTCAAAAAGAGCGGAAATGTTACAGTCTTAAATGCTGCCCAGCAAAACGTAGTGGACACTGTCTGGGAACAGATGAAAAACCATCAGCCAAAGACCTACCTTTTGCATGGTGTTACGGGAAGCGGTAAGACGGAAGTCTATATGGAACTGATCGCAAGAACGGTGGCGCAGGGAAAACAGGCCATTGTCCTGATACCGGAGATCGCCTTAACTTATCAGACAGTCATGCGGTTTTATAACCGTTTTGGCGAGCGGGTCTCGATCCTGAATTCAAGACTTTCTTTAGGGGAGCGTTTTGACCAGTATCAGCGGGCAAAAAATGGAGAAATTGATGTTATGATCGGTCCGCGTTCGGCATTGTTCACACCGTTTTCAAATTTAGGCATTATGATAATAGATGAGGAACATGAGACTTCTTATAAAAGTGAGACCGTTCCAAGGTATCATGCCAGAGAAGTAGCGGCAAAGCGGGCAGAGTTGTGCGGTGCAACGTTAGTATTAGGTTCCGCAACGCCATCCTTAGAGAGTTATTATAAGGCAAAAAAAGGCGAGTACACACTGTTAGAACTGACCGAGCGGGTACAGAACCGCCCACTTCCCGTATGTCATGTCATCGACTTAAGGGATGAATTAAAGCAGGGTAACCGTTCGATCCTAAGTGTAAAACTGCAGGAATTGATGGAAGAAAGGCTGCATAAAGGCGAACAGATGATGCTTTTTTTAAACCGCAGGGGCTTAGCGGGATTTGTGTCCTGCCGTGCCTGTGGAAATGTTATCAAATGCCCGCATTGTGATGTTTCGTTAAGCCAGCATCAGGGCGGAAGACTCATCTGCCATTACTGCGGCTATGAAACAGAACAGCCAAAGGTCTGTCCGGCATGTGGTTCTAAATATATCGGTGGTTTTAAGGCGGGGACACAAAAGATCGAAGAGATCGTAAAAAAACGTTTTCCCAAGGCGAGAACGATCCGCATGGATATGGATACGACACGGACAAAAGACGGATATGAGAAGATTTTGTCTGCATTTTCAAACAGGGAGGCAGATATCCTGATCGGGACTCAGATGATCGTAAAAGGACATGATTTTCCAAATGTGACCTTAGTAGGAGTCCTAGCGGCAGATATGTCACTCTATATCCATGACTATCATTCCGCAGAGCGTACATTCCAGCTTTTAACGCAGGCGGCAGGAAGAGCAGGCAGGGGAAGTGAACCGGGCGAGGTGGTCATCCAGACTTATACACCGGAACACTACAGTATCGAGGCGGCAAAGGAACAGGATTACCGGATGTTCTACGAACAGGAGATCCGCTACCGGGATCTTTTGAATTATCCGCCGGTCTGGAATCTTTTAGTCATACTGATTTCTTCGAGAGAGGAAGAAAACGGTACAAAAGCGGCAGAGCAGATAGAAAAAAAGATCGCACAGATGCAACTAAAGACCGTGGCAGTCATTGGACCGACAGAGCCGGCAGTTGCAAAGATCAATGATATTTATCGCAAGATCCTCTATCTAAAATGCGGAAATTATGATACATTAGTGGAGATAAAGGACAGCTTAGAACAATATTTAGAAAAAGAACCGTTTGGGAACGGGATTGGCATACAGTTTGATTTCAATCCGGTACACGGGTTTTAGACAGGAGAAAGAGAGGGACATTATGGCACTTAGAACCATTCGTATTCAGGGAGATGAAGTATTAAATAAACGATGCAGAGAGGTAACGGAGATGACTCCGAGAATAGCAACGCTGATCGAGGATATGATAGAAACGATGGATCATGCAAACGGCGTAGGACTTGCGGCATGCCAGGTCGGCATCTTAAAGCGTATCGTAGTCATTGATGTAGGAGACGGACCGATCGTATTGATCAATCCGGAGATCTTAGAGACAGAGGGCAGCCAGACCGGAGATGAGGGATGCTTAAGCCTTCCGGGAAAAGCAGGAGTAGTCACCAGACCAAATTATGTCAAAGTACGGGCATTGGATGAAAATATGGTAGAGCGTGAATTAGAAGGTACAGAGCTTCTTGCAAGAGCATTCTGCCATGAGATAGACCACTTAGACGGACATCTGTATACAGAACTGGTAGAGGGCGATCTGTTTGATGTACGTTATGAGGAAGAAGAGGAATAGACATGAGATTGATTTTTATGGGAACACCGGATTTTGCGGTGGGGACATTAGAAGCGCTGATCGAGGCAGGACATGAGGTAGCTCTGGTGGTCACACAGCCGGATAAACCGCGTGGAAGAAGTAAAAAACTGCAATATCCGCCGGTAAAAGAGGCCGCTCTTGCACATAATATAGAGGTATTCCAGCCCAAACGTGTGAGAGAAGCAGAAAGCATTGAATATCTGAAAAAATATCAGCCGGACTGTATCGTCGTTGTGGCATTTGGACAGATCCTACCAAAAGAGATTTTAGAAATGCCAAAATACTGCTGTGTGAATGTTCATGCATCCCTGCTTCCAAAATACCGTGGAGCAGCACCGATCCAGTGGGCAGTCATCAATGGAGAAAAAGTCAGCGGCGTGACCACGATGCGTATGGATGAGGGACTCGATACAGGAGATATGATCTTAAAAGAAGAAGTGCCACTTGCACCAGACGAAACCGGAGGAAGCCTGTTCGACCGTTTAGCCGAGGTTGGAGCAAAGTTAGCAGTTCAGACTTTACAGGCACTTGAAGATGGAACGGCAGAATTTACACCGCAGGATCACGAGAAAGCAACACAGGTAGGCATGATAAAGAAATCCTTCGGAGAGATGGACTTTACAAAGAGTGCCGTAGAATTAGAACGTCTGATCCGCGGACTGAATCCGTGGCCGGGAACTTATACCGAATATCAGGGAAAAACCTTAAAGATCTGGGGTGCGACAGTAAAAGAAGGCGGTGATCCGTCAAAGGCAGGCACAATCGTAAACGTTACAAAGCACAGCTTTGGCATCCAGACCAAAGACGGTATTTTAGTTCCGACCGAGATACAGTTAGAGGGCAAAAAACGGATGACCGCAGAGGCATTCTTATGTGGTGTTTCGCTGTCAGAGGGAACCGTGCTTGGCACAAATGCTTAGAAAATATTAAAAACAGGAGGAATTCATATGTATTACTGGTGGGACCCAACTTACATTCTTGTAGTGATCGGAGCGATCATCTGTCTGATCGCATCCGCAAGAGTCAGAACCACTTATGCAAAATATTCAAAATACCGCAGTATGTCAGGACTGACCGGAGCACAGGCGGCGGAGCGGATCTTACACGATGCCGGCATCTATGATGTGCAGGTCGGACATATTTCAGGAAACCTGACAGACCATTACAATCCAAAGACCAAGGTGTTAAACCTTTCCGACAGTGTCTATGGAAACACTTCTGTAGCAGCGATCGGTGTGGCAGCCCATGAATGTGGTCATGCGATCCAGCATCAGACCGGATATTTTCCACTGACATTGCGTGGAAACTTAGTACCGGTGGCAAACTTTGGCTCCACTATGGCATGGCCGTTGATCATTATCGGACTGTTCTTTAACAGCAGTACCGGAAGTTTTCTGATCCAGCTTGGAATCATTTTCTTCTCTTTAGCAGTACTGTTTCAGTTAGTGACACTTCCGGTAGAGTTCAATGCGTCTAACCGTGCATTGCATATCTTAGGAACCACAAATATGCTTCAGGATGATGAATTGAAGTATACAAGACGGGTATTAAGAGCAGCGGCACTGACCTATGTGGCGAGTGCGGCAGCAGCGATCCTGCAGCTACTTCGTCTGATCATCTTATTTGGAGGAAATGACCGTGACTGATAAGACAGACACGAGAGAGATTGTACTCGACATCCTTTTAGCAGTAACAAGGGATGGCGAGTACAGTCATATTGCGTTAAAAAACACATTGGACAAATACCAGTATTTAGAAAAAAGAGAACGTGCCTTCCTTACAAAAGTAGTAGAGGGAACGTTAGAATACCAGATTCGGATAGATTATATCATCAATACATTTTCCAATACAAAAGTACATAAAATGAAACCGGTCATCCGCTGCATCCTAAGGAGTGCGGTCTATCAGATCTGCTTTTTAGATGGAGTGCCGGATTCTGCTGCCTGCAATGAGGCAGTGAAGTTGGCAAAAAAACGTGGGTTCCATACATTAAAAGGTTTTGTCAACGGAGTGCTTAGAAATATCGCAAGAAATAAAGAGAACATCACCTATCCGGAGAAAGAAAAAGAACCGGTCGCGTATCTTTCCGTTATCTACTCCCTTCCGGAGTGGTTAGTCTGTCAGTGGAAGGATGAATATGGAATGGAGTGTACCGAACAGATGGCAGCAGCATTTTTGACAGAGCAGCCGACCACGGTGCGGATCAATACTGAACGCATCACGAAACAAGAATTGATAGACCGGCTGCAAAGCGAAGGTGTCAGGGTATCGGAAGCTGTGCAGATGGAGGATGCCTTATTCCTGTCCGGTTATGATTATCTGAATAAGCTAAAGAGTTTTCAGGAAGGACTTTTTTATGTACAGGACATCAGCTCTATGACAGCAGCCAAAGAAGCAAAGGTAAAAGAGCAGGATGTGGTCTTAGACCTCTGTGCCGCGCCGGGTGGTAAAAGCATTTATGTAGCACAACAGATGCATGGAAAGGGACGTGTCATCGCAAGGGATCTGACACCACAGAAAGTTTTTTTGATCGAAGAAAATATCAGGCGGTGTCAGGTGTCTAATATGCAGGCAGAGTGTGCGGATGCCAGGATTTTTGATGCGGCATGGGAGAAAAAAGCAGATGTCGTGATCGCAGATCTGCCGTGTTCGGGACTTGGTGTGATAGGCAGAAAAAAAGATATCAAATATAAGATGACCGTAGAAAAAGAGGCAGAGCTTGTGGCACTGCAAAGGGAAATCCTAAAAAATGCAGTGCGTTATGTCAAACCAGGCGGAACACTTCTTTACAGTACCTGTACGATCCATAAAGCGGAAAATGAGGAAAATGTCAGGTGGCTGTCAGAGCAGTACCCGGAACTGGAAGTAGAACTGCAAAAGCAGATTTTTCCGGGAGAAGAAGGAAATGACGGATTCTTTGTTGCAAGGATGAAAAAAGGAAAGAAACATGAGTGAGATACAGAGTGAAAATCATAGAAAAACAGACATCAAATCCATGGATTTAGCAGAATTGAAAGCGTTTATGACATCCATTGGAGAAAAGCCGTTCCGGGCATCCCAGATCTATCAGTGGATGCATGTCCGCCATGTGAGCAGCTGGGATGAGATGACGAATTTATCAAAGGCACTTCGGGAAAAGTTAAAAGAGCAGGCAGAACTGACGGTCTTAGAGCCGGTGACCATTCAGACATCGAAACTGGATGGAACCAAAAAATATCTGTTCCGTCTGCCGGATGGAAATATGATAGAGAGCGTGCTGATGCGCTATAAACACGGCAATTCCGTCTGCATCTCCTCGCAGGCAGGCTGCCGTATGGGCTGCCGTTTCTGTGCGTCTACCTTAGACGGATTAGTCAGAGGACTGACTCCGGCAGAGATGTTAGAGCAGATTTACCGCGTAGGAGAAGACATCGGAGAGCGGATCTCCAATGTGGTTGTGATGGGAACGGGAGAACCGTTAGACAACTACGAAAACCTGCTGCGTTTTATTACCATGCTGACCGATGAAAACGGCTTAAACATCAGCCAGAGAAATCTGACGGTATCCACCTGTGGCATTGTGCCGAAGATTAAGGAACTTGCCGAAGAAAAATTACAGATGACATTAGCACTTTCCCTGCATGCTTCAAACCAGAAAAAGAGGCAGGAACTGATGCCGATCGCAAATAAGTATGACATCGAAGAAGTGATCGATGCCTGCAAATATTATTTTTCAAAGACAGGCAGGAGAGTGACCTTTGAGTACAGCTTAGTGGCAGGAGTCAATGATACAAAAGAGGATGCAGAGGAACTCAGCAGACTGATCCATGGAATGAACTGTCATGTGAATCTGATACCGGTCAACCCAATCAAAGAGCGGAATTATAAGCAGCCGGATCATACGGCAACAGAGAAATTCAAAATAGAACTTGAAAAAAATGCAATAAATGTTACTATTAGAAGGGAAATGGGCAGAGACATAGATGGTGCCTGTGGACAATTGAGAAAGAGATATACAGAAGGGTAGGCGAAACAGGGAATGAAGACATTTTCGATATCAGACATCGGAAAGAGAAGAGAAATGAATCAGGATTATATGTATACATCGGAGAATGCCGTTGGAAATTTGCCGAACCTTTTTATTGTAGCAGATGGGATGGGCGGACACAAAGCAGGTGAGTATGCATCCAGATATACGGTAGAAAGTATCGTAGAGAGTATTGAAAAGGATGAGAGAACCGAACCGGTGGAGGTCATCGAGCATGCCATCTGTAAAGCAAATGAGGAACTGATAAAAAAAGCAGCCGGTGATGAGGCAATGTCCGGCATGGGGACTACGGTTGTTGTAGTGACAGTAATCGGGAAAAAGGCATGGGTTGCCAATGTTGGTGACAGCAGAATGTATGTTGTCGGCAAAGAGATCAAACAGGTGACCAGAGACCATTCCTTAGTAGAGGAAATGGTACGCATGGGCGAGATTGCAAAAGATGCAGCAAAAGATCATCCCGACAAGAATATCATTACAAGAGCTGTAGGAGCAGCAGACAAAGTAGTAGCGGATTTCTTTCAGGTGAATTTAGAACCGCAGGATTACATATTGCTCTGTACGGACGGATTGACAAACATGGTAGAGGATCAGGACATCCGAAGCATCATCAACAGTCAGAGAGACGTTGCAGAATGCGCGGAGAGATTAGTCCAGACAGCAAATGACAATGGGGGAAAGGATAATATCACGGTGGTTGTTATAGAACCGTTTTAGACGAGGTGGAAAGAATGCTAACAGAAGGAATGTTTATAGATGATCGTTATGAGATCGTAGGAAAAATAGGTGCGGGCGGAATGTCGGATGTCTATAAGGCAAAAGACCATACATTAGGACGTTTCGTTGCGATTAAAGTATTAAAACAGGAATTTTCGGAGGATGTTAATTTTGTAACAAAGTTCCGTACTGAGGCGCAGTCAGCAGCGGGCTTAGAGCATCCGAATATCGTCAATATCTATGACGTAGGAAGTCAGGAGGGGATGTACTACATTATCATGGAATATGTAGAGGGCATTACCTTAAAGACTTATATTGAGAAAAAAGGACAGCTTACTTTTAAAGAGGCAATCAGTATTGCCATTCAGGTAGGCAGAGGAATTGAGGCTGCCCATAAGAAAAATATCATACACAGGGATATCAAGCCGCAGAATATCATGATCTCCACAGAGGGAAAAGTCAAAGTCATGGACTTTGGTATTGCAAGAGCGGCAACATCAAATACCATTAATTCGGATGTGATGGGTTCTGTCCATTATTCTTCCCCGGAGCAGGCAAGAAACGGTTTTGTGGATGGCAGAAGTGACATCTATTCCTTAGGAATCGTGATGTACGAAATGGTGACAGGACGTGTACCGTTTGACGGAGATACCACCGTAGCCGTGGCGATCCAGCATTTGCAGGAAGAAATGGTAGCACCGAGTGCTTATGCACCAAATCTTCCGGTCAGCTTAGAAAAGATCATCTTAAAATGTACACAGAAGAATGCTGACAGAAGATATCAGGCCATGGGCGATCTGCTATTGGACTTAAAGAAATCGCTGATCAACCCGGATGAAGATTTTGTGACATTAGTAGATCCGAATGTCGGCGGCGAGACAAGAAAATATAACGATGAAGATTTAGAGCGCATCAAAAAAGAAGCAGAAAGCGTTTATTATGATCCGCAGGAAGAAGCGGAAGAGGATGAGGACGACGAAGAGGAGGAGGAAGAATCCGAAGGCGAACTCAATCCGAAGATGGAAAAGGCTATGTCCATTGCAGGGATCGTTGCAGGTGTGATCATTGTCGGAATTGTCATCTGGCTGATCTTAAGTGTCAGTGGGATCGTAAAATTTGGTTCCTCCGGTAAAAAGGATGATACAAAAGAGGCAACAAAAACCGAGAAAGACAGCGAACAGGTCGAGATGATCGATGTCACCGGAATGACCTATGAGGAAGCAAAAAAAGCATTAAATAAAATTGATCTAGGCATCAAAGACGGCGGCACACAGGCTTCCGAAAAATATGATGCAGGAGAGATCATCTTCCAGAGTGAAGACAAAGGAGATATGATCAAGAAAAATACAACCATTGTCGTTGTGATGAGTAGTGGCGTGGGTGAAGTTTCCGTTCCGGATGTCAAGGGACTCGATGAGACATCCGCTATTAATAAACTGCAGGATAACGGGTTTAAGTATTCAAGGGATTACGCAAACAGTGATACGGTAGCAAGCGGTCAGGTCATCTCCCAGACACCGGATGTAGGTGCCAAGGCAAAGAAGGGTGACAGTATCAGTATTGTTGTATCTCAGGGAAAAGCACCGGTCGTAGTTCCAAAAGTGGTTGGAAAATCGGAGACAGATGCCAGAAACGAACTGTCAGGAGCAGGACTGACGGTAACAAGTGTTACCAAAGAGAACAGTGATACCGTTGCGGCAGGAAATGTCATCAGTCAGAGTATCGCAGATGGAAAATATGTCGATGCGGGAAGCAATATCAGTCTGGTCATCAGTGACGGACCAAAGATCACTTATTATAAGTTCAGTGCCAAGATTACGGCACCGGCAGATAATGACAGTGTGGTAGGTGCAAGTATTGTATTAAAGGACTCTAATGGAGCAGTGTTAGAGCAGTGGAACAGTATTGCGCTCGAATCCTTCCCATACTCGATCCAGAAAACAGATATCGCAGAAATGTCTTCCGGAAAACTTGAGATTACCTGGTCACTTTCTGACGGAACAGAGCAGAAACAGGTACAGGACGTTACATTTAACAAGCAGTAAGGAAAGATATGCAGGGAAAGATAGTAAAAGGAATTTCCGGGTTCTACTACATTCATGTAGTAGGAGCCGGAATTTATGAATGTAAAGCAAAAGGCAGTTTTCGCAATCAGAAGATCAAACCGTTAGTCGGAGATAACGTGGAAATTGCTATTTTAGATGAAAATGAGAAAAAAGGAAATATCGAAAAAATTCTGCCGAGGAAAAACGAACTGATCCGGCCGGCAGTTGCCAATATAGACGGAGCATTGGTGGTCTTTGCGGCGGCAAAGCCAAAGCCAAACTTCCATCTGTTAGACCGTTTTCTAGTGATGATGGAATATCAGCATATTCCGGCAGTGCTTTGTTTTAATAAGACAGATCTAGTGGATGAAGAAGAACGAAAGAGACTGCAGGACATCTATGCCGCAGCCGGATATCCGATCTGTTTTGTCAGTGCGAAAGAGCAGATCGGCATAGAAACCGTCAAAGAGCAGATAGAGGGCAAGACCTTCGCCTTAGCCGGTCCGTCCGGTGTCGGAAAATCTTCGCTTACGAATGTGCTGCAGTCAGAGATCCGAATGGAGACCGGAGAGATCAGTATGAAGATCGAAAGAGGAAAGCATACAACGAGACATTCACAGGTCATACCGCTTTCGAAAAACACCTATCTGATGGACACGCCGGGATTCAGCTCCATGTATATGCCGGGATTTGAAAAAGAGGATTTAAAAGATTGCTATCCTGAATTTGTGGCATTAGAAGAACAATGCCGTTTTACGGGATGCAGTCACATCCATGAGCCGGACTGTGCCGTAAAGGAAGCACTGTCAGAAGGAAAGATCAGTACAGAGCGGTATGAGAACTACTGTACCTTATATGAAGAAATAAAAGATACGAAAAAGTATTAGGAGGAAAATAATTATGAAATGTCTGTCACCGTCTATATTATCTGCTGATTTTGCCAATTTAGGCGAGCAGATCCGAGTGATTGATGAAGCGGGAGCGGATTATGTGCATATTGATGTTATGGATGGCTGTTTTGTCCCAAACATCTCCTTTGCATTTCCGGTGCTCAAAGCGATCCGTCCGCTGACGGAGAGAATTTTTGATGTGCATCTGATGATCGAGGAGCCGATTCGTTATATTGACGAATTTGCAGCAGCAGGAGCGGATATCATTACCGTTCATGCAGAAGCGTGTAAACATTTAGACCGCACCATTGAAGTGATCAAAGAGCATGATGTCTTAGCAGGAGTGGCATTGAATCCTGCAACCTCATTAGAAGCGGTAGAGTATATCCTGCCAAAAGTGGACATGGTATTGTTGATGACAGTCAATCCGGGCTTTGGCGGACAGTCCTACATTTCCTATTGTACGGAAAAAATCCGTAAGTTAAAGGAGATGATCGAGCGTCAGGGACTCAAAACCGACATCCAGGTGGACGGCGGGATCAATCTGGACAATGTGGAAATGGTCATGGATGCAGGAGCAAATATCATCGTGGCAGGAAGTGCAGTGTTCAAAGGTGATGTAGAGCAGAATGTGCAGGAATTTTTAAATCGGATGAAATAAGAGCGGATTAGTAAAATGATACAGAAAACAAAAAAGATATTGGTAATATCAGGCGGTGCCATAGAGGCATCTTTTATGTTAAAATATATAGAAGAACAACAATTTCGTTATATCATTGCTGCGGACTCCGGCATGGAGTTTTTATATAAGTACGGAAAAAAACCGGACATGATCGTGGGCGATTTTGATTCCGTAGACCCGGCTGTATTAGAGGCGTATCGAAAAATGGACGGCATTGAGTGGAAAGTATTACGTCCGGAAAAAGACGATACGGATACCGAGTCAGCAGTGCAGACTGCGGCAGAGCTTGGGGCAGAAGAGATTCATATTGTAGGAGGAACCGGAAGCAGGTTAGACCATATGCTTGCAAATGTCTATCTGCTGGGATTGCTGCGGGAAGAGGGAATTTCGGCTTATCTTGTAGATGCACATAACCGGGTACAGGTCATAGATCAAAGAACCGTGATCAAAAGAGAAACACAGTATGGAAAATATGTCTCACTGCTTCCGTTTATGGGAGCTGTGGAAGGCATCACATTAAAGGGAATGAAATATCCATTAGAGGATTATATATTAGATCACTGCCATTCAATTGGGATCAGTAATGAGATCACAGGAGAACAGGCAGAGATTGAATTTCGAACAGGCAGATTAATTGTAATTGAGTCTAAGGATTAGGAATAAATTTTACTGGAGAAAGAAGGTAGAGGAAAAGTAACAGAAAGAGGTGGGAGAGTCTGTGAATTTGCAAATGGTAGTAACCTATATAGGGGTAGATTTTTTTTGCGATGGCACGCATCAGAAGAACGGATAAACGTCCGGGCAGACTGGTCTATCTGATCTGTCAGATACCGATCGGGCTTGCAATGGTATTATGTCTGACGACACCGTGGACCGGCTGGGTATTTCAGATTGCGGCAGATGGTACATACCAAAGAGGCGTATTGTTCGTTTTTGTGTCATCCCTGCAATATCTGTATAGTCTTGTAGTCTGTATCTATGCGTAAAGTATGGCATCCGGGAAACGAATAAGGAAAGACGGACATTGTGCTGGCTGTTTGGAATATTTTTGATATTTCCATTGGCAGCAGGTATGGTACAGATGACAGTTGGAAACACACCGATCATAGCACCGGCGATCATCACTTCGTTGTTTATCATTTTTGTCTATGTACAAAGGACACAGATCTATAATGACGCACTGACCGGACTGAATAACCGGAAACGTCTGTTTTTTATGCTGGAGGCAAAAATCCCGCAGGTGGATAAAGAGCATCCAATGCTTCTCTATATTTTAGATGCAAACCGTTTTAAACAGATCAATGACAAGTATGCTCATGCAGAGGGTGACAATGCATTGGTTTCCATTGCAGAGTGTATGATGCAGCTTGCAGGAGAGTATCACATCTTTGTCGCACGTTATGGCGGTGATGAATTTATGATGTTAGATTACGGAACAGAGCTTTTAGAGCCTGTAAGAGTAATGGAGAGATTGCATTTTCTGATTGCTAAGAAATGTGAAGAGAAGAAAATAAGAGAGCAAGTCCTTTACTCGTGGGGGATTCCATGGGGAGAGGACTTGGTTTCATTTTATCATAATTTACATTACGGTTTGTTTTTAATCAAGGCGTGCCCTGTTGCTTGACAATATGGTAAAAACACCATATTATATTTATATAGAAATCACATCGGAGGAAAGTTATGAGTGAATTTAAAGCAGAATTCTACGAAACAGAGGAGGGAAAGAAACCCGCGAAAGATTTTATGCTTTCACAAAATCCTAAAATGAAGGCAAAATTATTTGGTTTAGTTAGTATTTTAGAGCAGTATGGGAATCAGTTAAGAGAACCATACAGTAAACCTTTAGGTGACGGAATATTTGAATTGCGAGCAAAAGTAGGGACAGATATTTCAAGAGTATTATATTTCTTTTATTATGAAGGAAGAATAGTATTAATACATGGTTTTGTTAAGAAGACGAAAAAGACACCGCCAAGTGAAATTGAATATGCAAAGAAATGCAGAAAAGCTTTTTTAGAAAGGAGTGGTGAATAATGAGTGAATTTCAAAATTTATTACAAGAAGAATTAAAAGACCCTGAATTTAAAAAGGAATGGGATGACATGCAGCCGGAAATGGATGTTATTCGTGCCATGATCGATGCACGCATTGAACAGAATTTAACACAAAAAGAGCTTGCAAAGCGTACGGGAATAGATCAGGCAGATATAAGTAAACTTGAAAATGGAACCAGAAATCCATCTTTAAAACTTTTGAAGCGGTTAGCTCATGGTATGGGGATGCAATTAAAAATTGAATTTGTACCAATGCAAACACAATTACGGAAATAGCGTATAATATTTTAGGCATTCGGATTCTGAAAGGAGTCCGAATGTCTTTTTTGATTCTTTTGATTATTCCAAATATATTCCGGTAAGCAGATAAATGTGGTAAAATAAAGCAATAACAATACAAGATTTTGAAATAGGAAAGTGACTGAAAAGGTGACTGAAAGGGTGATTGATAGGATCACTGAAAAAAGTAGGGAAATAATATATTATTACTGGAAAATTAACTAAAAAAGGAGGTCTAAATCTATGAAAAAGAAACAAAAAGGAAAATTAGTGTTAGGACTGTTCATGGGATGCTGTCTTTTATACGCAATGTCTGGATTTTCCACAAAATCCGTACAGGCAGCAGCATCTCTCCAAAAAGAGGACAGGCAGTTAGTCGGAGGGAAAGCTCAGGACATCTCACCGGCGGGAAAATACAAACCAAAAGAGAACGAAGATGCAAAAAATACAGAAGTAAAGAGTCAGGATACAAAGAGTACAGAAGCAGAGAACATAGAAGTAAAGGATCAGGAAGAACAAAAAAGTACCGGAACGAATGATCTGACTCAGAATGCGACAGGAGCTTCTGCGCAGAGCGGTACATATGGCAATGTAAAATGGAAATTATCAGGTACGACACTGACGATCACAGGTTCCGGTGCAATGCCGGATGCAAGTCTGTCAGAACCTGCACCGTGGAGCGAACTCAATGTAAAGAGTGTAGTGATCAGTGAGGGGATTACCGTGATCGGACAGCAGAACTTTTGCAGAATGAGTTCCATTACATCGGTTAGCTTTCCACAATCCTTACAGACCATCAAAGAGGCAGCATTTTATGAGTGTTCATCACTTACAGGAGTAAAACTTGCTAAGAATGTCAAAACCATAGAGAGCGGAGCATTTGCAGGATGTACTTCATTAGCAGCATTTTCCGCAAGCGGAGTAACCACAATGGGGGATTATGCATTGCAGGAGACCGTGATTACTACTTTTGAAATTCCTAAAAAAATGACAAAATTTTCGCCACAGATATTATTTGGCAATACGAGCCTTTCCGAGTTGAAAGTTGCATCCGGCAACACTGCTTTTATAGCAGAAGATGGTGTTTTATATACAAAAGATAAGTCCACGTTAGTGCTGTTTCCAGTGGATAAAGCGGTTACACAATTTACCGTGCCGACCGGTGTAAAGCAGATCGGAGATTATGCTTTTTCCAAGACCCGTAATCTGAAAAGCGTTCGTTTTTCCAATGTAACAACACTTGGGGAGGGAGCATTTTACGATTCCTCATTATCAGGAGCATTGGTACTTACCGATAAGATAACAACGGCTGGCAGTTTTGCATTCGATAGTTGTACAGAGATTACATCCGTCAAATTCGGGAAAGGACTGAAAGAGTCCCCTTACAGGATGTTTGAGGCGTGCAGCAGCATTAAAACGATTGATTTTGGCGGACTTCAGACCTTGGGTATGCGTACTTTCTGCGATTGTAGCAGTTTAGTGAACGTCACACTTCCGGATCGAATGAAAAAATGGGGTGGTTCCGTTTTTAACAGTTGTAGCAGCCTGAAAACGTTTACGGCAAAAGGCTTAGAAACGATCGGTTATGCTGATTTTGCACAGTGCTATGCGTTAGAAACGGTAAATTTGTCAAAGGTGAAAACAATCTATCGACAGGCATTTGCAAATTGCCCTTCTTTAACCAGTATTACGCTTCCGGCATCTACACAGTATGTAGATGAGAACGCCTTTGAGGCAGGGGTACAGGTAAACTGCCTGAATAAAGAACTTGTGAAGTTTGGTAAAAATGGACTTCATTATGCAGAGAAGATCACCATTTCCGGTACCAGAGATTATAAAAAAGCCTTTGAGGTTCTTTCCATTGTAAATAAAAAAAGAGCGGAAAATGGTTTGTCGGCACTGACGATGGATAGCAGTCTGTTAGAAACAGCTATGATCAGGGCTGGCGAACAGGAAGTGCTGTTTTCCCATACAAGACCGGATGGTGCAGCCTGTTTTTCCGCAAATGCAGCTATGATCGCAGAAAATGTTGCGATCAATCAGCGTTCAGCTTCAGAAGTGATGAACAGTTGGATGAATTCAGAAGGTCATAGAGAGAATATTCTTTCGAAAGATGCCACAACGATAGGAATCGGATGTTTTTATATGGATGGAGTCTATACATGGGCGCAGTGCTTTGGGAATGCCGAGAATCCGCAGGCAGCAGCGAAACCGGCGAATCAGACGGTAAGTCAGTCGATATATGTTCCAAACGGCACTTTTTCGGAAGCGATCACAAGCAGGGGAATCATATGGAATACGCCGAAAGAGTATACATATCAGTTTAGTATTGGGATTGATAGTGCAAAATGTCAGGTTGGAAAAAAGACACAGGCAAAATTGTGGCTGATCAATCCGGAATTTGGACAAAAAGTGGCATTTAGCAGTAAAAATATTGCATGGGCATCCGGCAATACAAAGATCGCGAAAACAGATGCAAAGGGAAAGGTATCGTTTGTAGGTTCGGGAAATGTAACGATCACAGGTAAAACGAAATACTATCAGACCTCTGTGAAAATAAAAGTCAAGGACAATGGAAAAACAAGTACGAAAAAATCCTCAAAAGTAGTCTTAAAGGATAAGTATGCCATTTACACAGGCAAAGCGATCAAGATCGGTAAGGCGAAGGTAACCGGAAGTAAAGGAAAAGTAACCTACACCTATTATACGGATGCGAAGTGCAAAAAGAAGCTGAAAAACTATCCGAAAAAAGTCGGAACTTATTATGTAAGAGCAAAAGTTGCAGCAACCAGCACGCATAAGAGTGCACAGTCTAATATTGCAAAACTGGTGATCCAAAAAAAGAATCCAATGACTGTAAAAGTCAAGTCAAAGACTTACAAAGCCAAGGCATCTACCGGAAAACTTGCAAAAAACTACTCCTTTAAGATCGGTGTCACAAAGGCAAAGGGAACGGTAACCTACAGTAAGTCCAAGAATTGTAAAAAATATATTACGGTAAACAATAAAGGAAAGGTAACCATCAAAAAGGGAACACCGAGAGGAAAATATACGATCAATGTAAAAGCAAAGGGAAAAGGAACCTATGCCAGCCGTACAATCAAAGTATCGATTAAGGTAAAATAAAAAACATAGCAATACAAGAACGGGAGAATTTTCATGGAATTAACAACCAAAAGACTGATACTGCGTAAATGGCAGGCATCAGATGCTAAAAGCCTGTATGAATACGCAAAAGATCCAAGGGTTGGCCCCATTGCCGGCTGGCCGATACATACAAGTGTAGAAGACAGCAGAGAGATCATAAAGAATGTATTATCTGCGGATGAGACCTATGCAGTAATACCAAAAGATCAGGATCAGGCAGTAGGCAGTGTAGGACTGATGATCGGGTCTGCAAGTAATTTAGATATTCCTGACACCGAAGGAGAGATCGGATATTGGATCGGAGTGCCGTTCTGGGGACAGGGACTGATACCGGAAGCTGTGGAGGAACTGTTAAGGCACGGTTTTGAAGATTTGAAGTTAGACAGGATCTGGTGTGGCTATTTTGATGGAAATGAGAAATCAAAACGGGTACAGGAAAAATGCGGATTTATCTATCATCATACCAACCGTGATATCCATTGGAAATTGATGGATGATATACGCACGGAGCACGTTACCTGCATGAGCAGGGAGGACGCAGAACTGCTGGTACAGGAGCGGAAAAACAGCTTAAGGGAGTAGCAGAGAGTAGAATTTGGGGAGGGAATCCTAAAAAAGCTGGTTTTTCATTTTTGCGACTCCCCGTTTATCATGCAGGAAAACTATGCGGATACATTGATGCGGTTACAGGATATTTTTTATCTGTATAAAAATGAATCCTTAGATGAACTGACCGATGATGAGCTGTTAGAGTACATGAAAGAGAAATTTGATGGAATCTGTGCCGGAGATCTTGATTATTTAGAGGGAACGGTACTTGATACATTCGCAAGAGAGGTGCGGACCGGTACGAAAAAATATATCGGAAAATATCGGGAGGATGAGGCATGAATACAGAGCAGAAAACAGATCAGCAGATCGATTATGGAATGGAAGAACTGATCCCCGTAGTAGCAGAGCTGACAGAAAAATTCACCTCAGCAGAGAGTAGCTCCGTCTCGTATGAGAGAGCAAGACACTTGATGGAGGCAGTGCATCACAGGAGGAAAAACCCTACGAAGTATTAGAAGAGCTGGTATGCAGTCAGACAGCAGAGGAGTTAAAAAAACAGTGTAGAAAGATTATAGACAGCACCACAGACTGCATGGAACGGTAGTTCTGACGGACTTTGGATATTTATAAAAAGCAGCGTAAAAAATTGCATTTTTTGACAAAATATGACGAAAACAATATTGCAAAAGCCTACCAATCTGATTATAATAATCGTATATGAGAGAATACAAAAATACACAAAAAGGGAGAGAAGCATATGTTTAAAAAATTAGATGGAATGCTTGTCAGAAAAAAAATGATAACCGGCTATCTGATCGTGATTGTACTGATGGTATTTTCAGGAATCTTAGCAATCGTAGGAGAGACGATACTGCTTAGAAATCTCAGTAATTATTCTAACAAAGTACAGCGGGCTGACACAGCCGTTCAGATGTGCAGACTGAATGTAAATATTGCAGCCAGAAATATCCGTGAGATGGCGTTAAATGACGATAAGTCAAGTTATGATACATATAAGAAAAATGTAGACGATGCTTTAAAGAATATTGATCAAGAGTTAGATGCAATGAAAAAAACAGGGGTCATTGAGGACAAGCTCTATAATCAGTATGTGACCCAGATGAATGAGTGGGGGACCATCGGTATGGATATTATCGATGAGATTGAAGCAGGAAATCAGAAAGATGCAACGGAAAAGATACTGACAAAATGTGCACCGGCATTATCCGAAGCAGTAGATACCGCAAAAGAAATACAAAAGATCACAGATGAACAAGTGGACAAACTGATGTTTGCAAGTAAGCGTGATGCAGTTTCCAATATTATTGGTATTATCATATTCAATTTAATCGGCATCGCATCCGCAGTAGTAGTTGGAAAACGTATTATTGCATCTATTTTGATACCATTAGCTGCATTGGAGGAGACAACGAAAGAATTGTCCCAAGGAAATCTTCACAGCACTTTGGATTATCAGGCAGATGATGAGCTGGGTTCATTAGCAGACAGCTTAAGATCTTCTATAGCAACCTTATCTTCTTATGTAGACGATATCGGTGCTTCAATGCAGGAATTTGAAAAAGGGAACTTTGTTGTCAATCCATCCGTAGAATGGAAGGGAGATTTCAAAGGAATCTTAACATCCTTTAAAGCATTTGAGCACAGTATGGCAGATATGATCACAAACGTTCAAAGCGTTGCAGATCAGGTAACCAACGGAGCAGAACAGGTAGCAGCAGGTTCCATGGATTTAGCAGAAGGTGCAACTGAGCAGGCAGGTGTTACAGAAGAGCTTACGGCAACGATTGACGAAGTCAGCGAGCGCGTATCCGGTAATGCAAAGAATGCAAAAGATATCAGCAAGGAAGTAGAATCTTCCGAAGAAGCTGTTATGATCAGTAACCAGAAGATGCAGGAAATGGTCGAAGCCATGGATGAGATCAGTAATACCTCTCAGGAGATCGGCAACATTATTGCAGCGATCAATGACATTGCTTCACAGACCAATCTGTTAGCACTGAATGCTTCCATCGAGGCAGCAAGAGCAGGAGAAGCAGGAAAAGGATTTGCCGTGGTAGCAGATCAGGTATCCCTTCTTGCAGCACAGAGTGCGGAAGCAGCCAAAGAGTCCCGTGATCTGATCGAGACCTCCGTATCCGCGGTTGAGAGAGGTAAAGTCATTGCAGATGAGACTGCAAAACAGTTAGAGCAGGTTGTAGAAAGCTCTAAAGCAGCGACTGCAGAAGTATACAAGATCGCGGTAGCATTAGAGGCAGATGCAGCAACGATGACACAGATCAATCAGGGAGTTGAGCAGATCAACAGTGTTGTTCAGACAAATTCCGCAACTTCACAGCAGTGTGCGGCAGCAAGTCAGGAAATGAGCGATCAGGCAGGAACGTTAGAGCAGTTGATCAAGAGCTTCAAGATCCGCAAATAGTAACAGGGAAGTATATTACGATAGATAACGTAAAAGAAAGCAGAGAGATCTGCTTTCTTTTTTGTTTTATAGGATCAGGGTGTCAAAAGGCGGTTTGAAGTTTTTTGACACCCTGATCCTTATAAGAAATTTCTCACGCAATTACCGTTCTGTAACGATCCGGGATTTTCGGATATTATGGGAAGGTCTGTCGAAAGGACAGGATGATTCCTGTATTTCGCCACTTTGATTTTGACAAAAAAAGCATCTGATATTTCATATAATAGGTTCGTACCGATCAAAGAGATTTCAAAAGCAGCAATGGAGGTAGCAGGTGCATTATGAGTTTTACATAGATGTATACATCGTGACCAACTTTTTCTTCGACTACCTGACCCTCTTCCTTATTCGGGAAGTCAGAAGAAAACAGACAAAAACAGGACGAATGGCAGTGATGGCATTGTTGGGCGTATTGAGTGCGGCTGCCAGTATGCTTTTATTGAAAAATGCAGGGATTTATAAAATACTTGTACACCTTCTTATCAATCCGCTGATGTTCTATTTTTGCTTTCAGCAGAAAAGTATTCGTGAATTTTTGACAGACTATGCAGCGGGATATCTGATCATGCTGCTGCTTGGCGGTTCGGTAGAGTGGCTTTGCCGGCTCTTAGGACAAAGGAATCTCTTTGGATGGGTTATGGGAGGCGTAGCAGGAGTGGTGACTATATTTTTACTCCTGTTTCAGGACCGGAAGGAGGAAGAAAAAATCTATGATATCAGAGTATGCCATAACGGGAAAGAAGTTTCCACAAAAGGTTTTTTCGATACGGGAAATTTGCTTATGGACCCGTACAGTAATCTTCCGGTCAGCCTTATAGAAAAGAACACGTTAGAGATGCTTACAGGGGAGGAGCCGGTGTTGTACCGCTATATACCATTTGTATCACTTGGAGAAGAGCACGGCATGGTGCAGGCGGTGATACTGGATTCCCTTTATATTAAAAAAGAAAAAAAAGAAATTGCGATACAGCCGGCAGTTTTTGCCATTGTGGAAGAAAAATTTTTAAAAGACAGTACATACAGGATAATTTTAAATGGGCGATTATGGTAAAGGAAAGGAGCAGTAGAAAATGTACATAAAAATGAATCTGCCGGGAAAAATGGGAATTCGGATCATACCGTCTTTCTATTCTATGTTTTTAAAAAAGAAAAATGAAGTGCACTACATCGGAGGAAGTGAAGTTCTGCCACCTCCATTGGATGCGATCGATGAGGCACATTACATACAGGGACTGGTGAATGGAGAAGAGGAGAGCTTAAAAGAGGCGCGTTCCATGTTAATAGAGCACAATTTAAGACTGGTCGTTTATATCGCAAAAAAATTCGACAATACAGGGGTCGGAGTCGAGGATCTGATCTCAATCGGAACGATCGGTCTGATCAAATCCATCAATACCTTTAATCCGGAAAAAAATATCAAGCTGGCAACCTATGCTTCCCGCTGCATCGAAAATGAGATCCTGATGTATTTGCGGCGGAATAATAAGACAAAGTTAGAGGTCAGTATAGACGAACCTTTAAATGTAGACTACGATGGCAATGAACTGCTGCTATCCGATGTATTAGGCACTGAAGAGGACATTATCTATCGCGGGATCGAAAGCGAAGTAGAGGAGCAGCTTTTACGGGAAGCGATTAAAAAACTCTCAGGCAGGGAGCGGACGATCGTAGAACTGCGTTTTGGACTTGGAACAAAAAACGGAGAGGAAATGACCCAGAAAGAAGTGGCGGATCTGCTTGGGATTTCTCAATCCTATATCTCACGGTTAGAAAAGAAGATCATGAAAAGATTAAAAAAAGAAATTGTAAAATTCGAGTAATTGCATATACAATTCCGAAACAAATATGGTATAATAATAAAAATCTCAGATTTTTGAGAGGTACTGCGATAAGTATGATCCTATCAATCATATAATAATCTGCATACAGAGGAAACGTAAAAGGAGAAGTGTATATGAAACTGGAATTTTTGGGGGCAGATCATGAGGTAACAGGAAGCTGTCATTATCTGAAAGTGGGGCAGACGCATGTCCTGATCGACTGTGGAATGGAGCAGGGAGCAGATCTATATGTCAATCAGGAGATACCCGTCAATGCTTCAGAGGTCGATTATGTGTTAGTAACACATGCACACATCGATCATTCCGGCTTGCTGCCGCTACTTTATAACCATGGATTTCGCGGAAAGATCTATGCGACAAATGCGACAACGGAACTCTGCGAGATCATGTTAAAAGACAGTGCGCATATCCAGCAGTTTGAAGCAGAATGGAAGAACCGGAAAGCAAGACGTGCCGGAAGACCGGAAGTGGTACCGCTTTATGATATCAATGATGCAATGGGAGTTATGGAGCATTTTGTACCATGTCCATATGCACAAAAAATTGAGATCGAACCGGGACTTACCATCCGTTTTGTGGACGCAGGACACCTGTTAGGCTCTGCATCCATCGAGGTATGGGCAGAGGACGAAGACGGAAAGACAAAAATTGTCTTTTCCGGTGACATTGGCAATGGCAACAAACCATTGATCAAAGATCCGCATTTTATCGAGGATGCCGATTATGTAGTCATGGAATCCACCTATGGAGACCGTCTGCATGAGGTGTCTGTCGACTATGCAAAAGAACTGGCAGAAGTGATCACCGAAACCTTTCACCGGGGCGGAAATGTCGTGATCCCGGCATTTTCTGTAGGAAGGACACAGGAATTACTCTATTTTTTAAGAAGGATCAAGACCGAAAATCTGATGAAAGAGTATCAGGATTTTGAAGTCTATATTGACAGTCCGCTTGCCGTGGAGGCAACCGGAATTTTTCATAAAAATGTAGCAGAATGTTTCGACGAAGAGGCATTAGAATTAGTCGGAAAAGGCATCAATCCAATCCGTTTTGACGGCTTGAAGATGGCGATTACAAGTGATGAATCGAAGATGATCAACTTTAACGAAAAATCCAAGGTAATCATATCTGCTTCCGGTATGTGTGAGGCAGGCCGTATCCGCCATCATTTAAAACATAATTTATGGAGAGCGGACTCCACAATTGTGTTTGTCGGATTCCAGGTGCCGGGAACGTTAGGACATTCACTGCTTAATGGTGTCAAAGAGGTAAAACTGTTTGGCGAGCAGATTGAAGTTCACGCGAAGATCATGAACCTTCCGGGATTGAGCGGTCATGCGGATAAGAGAATGTTGACAGAATGGATCAAAGCCTATAAGACACCGTTAAAACGGGTCTTTATCGTGCATGGGGATGATGAGGTCTGCGATGGCTTTGCTGCATATCTGCGGGAAGAATTAGGACTCGATGCCGTAGCACCATACAGTGGGGATACGTTTGATCTGGTGCTGAACCAGCAGACTGCACAGGGTTCAAGAGATCTTGTGAAGAAAAAGACAAAGAGCAGCAAGGCTTCTTCGAACGTCTTTGCAAGACTGTTAGCAGCCGGTGAGAGACTCTTAGCGGTCATCCAGAAAAATGAAGGAACTGCAAATAAAGATATGGCAAAATTTGCAGACCAGATCAATGCACTGTGTGAAAAATGGGATCGTTAATGAGATTGCTGATCTATACCGAAATCTACACAGAAAGATAATTTTTCATACTCTTTAGGGCGGATTTTTCCAGACGGGAGACCTGTGCCTGGGAAATATGGATTTCCTCGGCAACTTCCATCTGGGTCTTGCCCTCAAAAAAACGAAGCCGGATAATATAGTTTTCACGCTCATTTAAACGATCCATGGCATCGCCTAAAGAGAGCTCTTCGATCCATTTTTCTTCTTTATTTTTCTTATCACTAATCTGATCCATGACATAGAGCGCATCACCACCATCAGTATAGACCGGATCATAGAGACTTAAAGGACTCTGAATGGCATCGAGTGCAAAGACGATATCCTCTTTTGGGATACAGGTTTCTTTTGCAATATCTTCTAATGTCGGTTCCGTAGAAGCAGTCCTCGTTAAGATTTCTTTCGCATGGATCGCTTTATAGGCAGTGTCACGCAAAGAGCGGCTTACACGGATCGAGTTGTTGTCGCGCAGGTATCTTCGGATCTCCCCGATGATCATCGGAACGGCATATGTGGAAAATTTTACCCCCATATCCGGGTTAAAGTTATCAATGGATTTGATCAGACCGATACATCCGATCTGAAACAGGTCATCTACATTTTCATTGTGATTCGAAAAACGTTTGATGACACTTAAAACGAGCCGCAGATTTCCCTTAATGTAAGTTTCCCTGGCAGCCATGTCTCCCTGTTTGATCTTAGCAAAGAGTTCTTCCTTTTCACTTTCCTTTAAAATAGGGAGTTTTGCAGTGTTTACACCGCAGATTTCAACTTTGTATGCTGCCATGACAGTTCCTCCTGAATGAAAAATATGTAGGGGAAAATGAGGACGATACTAGGATGTGCTTTCTCTTGGAAAGTTATTCAGAATCTCTTTATTTTTAAAAAATGATATGCTAAAATAAGACCATAAAATGGATGGGAAAAGGGATGTCAATGAGAGACTTAATCGATGAACGTAACAGATGTGAGAAGCTGAAAAACAGCATTATAAAAGGATACAATGTTCATTATGTCACACAGGAAGAGCTTGCGCGTCAAAAAGAGGAAGAAGAGCGAAAAAGGCAGCAGGAAGCTGCGGAACGGTTACGCTTAGAAGAAGCCGCAAAAAAAGCCGCATTAGAGTTAGAACGCCGTCGTGAGATGGAACAGCGGGAGCTTTTAGAACAGGCAAAAATGCCGCCTTCTAGCAGATACGGCACGAACGAGACGGACAATCCGGTAACCAAAGAGCAGATCAATGCGATCTTAGCGGAGAAGCGACAGGAATTGGACAAGGTGATCCATGACAGTCAGACAGAGGAGTGATGTGCAATGAGTGATGTTGCAAAGAGACAGGAACGGAGCGAGGAACAAAAAGAGCAGGAAAAGACAAAAAAGGAGTTAAATCCGGAATGGTCACAGGATGCACAGGACGAGCTGCAGGATTTTATAGAATCACAGGGCATTTACATCCGTCAGTAATTCCTTTGGCGAAATATGAAAGTTGCGTTTGAACGCCCTTAAAAAAGTAGAATATTCTTTGAAGCCGCACTCCTGGGCGGCTTTCATGGCTGGGACACCTTCCTTGATTAGTTCGGAGGCGTGTAACAGCCTTTTTTGTTCAATATAGCTGTGTAAGGTGTAACCGGTTTCTTCCTTAAAGCGGTGCATCAGGTAATATTTGCTTAAATACAGCCGGTTCGCAAGCGTTTCATTCGATAAATCTTCCCCTAAATGAGAGTTGATATATTTGAGTAATTCCGTGATCTGCTTGTCATAGGTCAGATCCGTCTCATCGTTTGTAAAAGAAGCATCTAAAAACACGCGGTTAATGTAGACTAAGAGTTGTAAAAAGTAGGTATCACTTAATAACTCACTGCCAAATTCCGTACTGCGCAGACTGTCCTCTAAATTGGCAATGATCGTCTGAATCTCCGACTGCAGGGAAGAGCGGACGCGGATCAGGTTAAAGCTGCGGTCAAGGCTTTCCTGAAAACAGGAAGAGAGGTCACAGTTCTTGCGGTGCTGTTTTTCCATAAATTCATTTTTCACCCAGATGACAATACGCTCATAGACACTGCTGCCGTCAATGACCGGCTTGTGGATGTCATGGTGCGGCACCAAAAGAATATCCCAGGGCTTTAAGTGGTAAGACTTCCCCTCCACAATGTAAGTAACCTTGCCTGATAAAAAAATCACAATCTTGTCAAAATCGTGGTAGTGAAAGTCAAACTGCTGCTCCTTTTTGTCCTTTAAATGAAACAACCTGAAATTCTGTTGTAAATAACCGCTTCTTAAATTCTCCTCCGGTGGATACATCTGAAAAATTCCTCCCTGCATGGTGATATCTGGTTATTATAATAGTCTGTTTTATCCTGTGTTTTATGATATGAGTACGATAAAAAAAGAATTTGTGTGAGTATAATGAATAAAATATTTTTTTGCTTAGCTGTGCAGTGTTCGTTGGCGATTCAGCATATTTGACCGCTACACCGGAAAATAGCAGAATCGTCAACAAACACGCACATATCCCAAAATAAAAAAATTATTTTAATTACACACAAATGCTCTAACACTATCCTACAGCACTTTTTGCCTATTTTCAAGCACAAAACACACTGGAAAATGCAAAAAAATAAAATATAATAAAGTATAGATAAAAGATAAAACAAAGGCAGAGCGAAAGGAGTGCAGGTTTATGGAAACGATCACATTAAAGAAATATAGAGGAAGAGGTAACAACTACCTGATCTTAGATCCGAATAAAAATGACATCCACTTACAGGAGCGTAATATCGAAATGCTCTGTAAGAGAAATTTTGGAAGCAATGCAGTCGGTTTACTGTATGGACCGATCTTAGATGACGGCAAGATCGTAGTGCGGATGTATGACAAGAGCGGAAGAGAAGCAGAGCAGTATGAAGGCGGCATCTGCGTATTTGCAAAATACTTATTAGATGACGGTTACATCAAAGACGATGAGTTCGTACTTGCAGATGAGCAGGGTGGTGTCGAAATGCACTTTTTCAATAAAGATATGGCACATTTTTTAACCGGCGGTATCAAGGAAACAGAGAGCTATACGATTGCTGAGAATTTTTTCTCTTAAGTTTCTGCCAGAACTTGCACGGGATTTCAAAAAGTATTATACTATAATAGATTATGCAGAGGGTAAGTCATCTTACCCTCTTTGATTTGGTGATATAAGGAGATACTTTTATGGAAAAAATGCTGGATTTAATTACAGGGGAAGTGACTAAGGCATTTATAGCCTGCGGTTACGATGAAAAATATGCAAGAGTGACACTTTCAAACCGCCCGGATCTGTGCGAGTACCAGTGCAATGGTGCATTGGCTGCCGCAAAGGAATACCACTGTGCACCGTTTATGATCTCAGATAAGGTAGCAGAGGAATTAAAGCAGAGCGAGATGTTTGAGTCGGTAGATTCCGTAAAACCGGGATTTTTAAACCTGATTTTATCAAAGGAATATCTTGCGTCTTATATGCAGTCGATGCAGAAGGATGAAGAACGACTTGGATGTGAAAAAGCAAAGAACCCAAAGACGATCATCATTGATTACGGCGGACCGAATGTTGCAAAACCGCTGCATGTCGGACACTTACGTTCTGCAATTATCGGTGAGAGTATCAAACGTATTGGAAAATTTATGGGACATGAGGTAATCGGTGATGTGCATTTAGGTGACTGGGGACTACAGATGGGTCTGATCATTACCGAGCTTAGAGAGCGTAAACCGGAGCTTGTATATTATGATGAGAACTATACCGGAGAATATCCGAAAGAAGCACCGTTTACCATTTCAGAGTTAGAGGAGATCTATCCGACTGCAAGTGCGAAATCCAAAGAGGATGAGGCATATAAAGAGGCAGCCATGAAAGCAACCTCTGAATTACAGGCAGGACGGAGAGGATATCAGGCACTTCTTGCCCATATTTTAAATGTTTCCGTGACAGACTTAAAGAAAAATTACGAAAATCTGAATGTATCTTTTGAACTCTGGAAAGGAGAATCCGATGCCCAGCCATACATTCCGGATATGGTAGAGCAGATGAAAAAAGACGGATTTGCCTATATGAGTGACGGCGCACTGGTAGTAGATGTTGCAAAAGAAGAGGATACAAAAGAAATCCCGCCGTGTATTATCCTAAAATCCGATGGCGCATCTTTGTATACAACAACAGACTTAGCAACTTTAATCATGCGTGAGCAGGATTACCATCCTGATGAAGTTGTTTATGTGGTAGACAAGCGTCAGGAGCTGCATTTTGTACAGGTATTCCGTTGTGCAAAGAAGACAGGAATTGTACCAGAGAATACAAAATTAGAATTTTTAGGTTTTGGTACAATGAACGGTAAGGATGGAAAGCCGTTTAAGACCCGTGAGGGTGGTGTCATGCGTTTAGAAATGCTGATGAAAAATATCAACGAGAAGATGTACGAAAAGATTACGGAGAACCATACGGTAGACCCGAACGAAGCAGAAAAAACAGCAAAGATCGTAGCACTTTCTGCAATCAAATATGGAGATTTAAGCAATCAGGCATCTAAAGATTACATTTTTGATATTGATCGTTTCACTTCTTTTGAAGGAAATACAGGACCATATATTTTATATACCATCGTGCGTATCAAGTCGATCTTAGCAAAATATGCCGAGGCAGGTAAGTGTGCAAAAGATGCTGTGATACAGCCGGCACATTCTGACAGTGAAAAAGCATTGATGTTAGAGTTATCAAAGTTTAATGCTGTAATGGAAAATGCATATGAGGAGAAAGCACCGCATAAGATTTGTGCATATATTTATGATCTCTCGAATGCATTTAACCATTTTTACCATGAGACAAAGATCATGGCGGAGGAAGATGCAGCGGTACAGGCAGGATATATCCGTCTGTTAGAACTGACAAAATCTGCATTAGAAATCTGCATCGATCTGCTTGGATTTGAAGCACCGGAGAAGATGTAAGCATTAGAATGGAAACAGGAAAAGAGGGAGAATTTTGAGAGAACAGCTTACGAAGAGCGATGTGAAAAAAATTGAAGAAGAGATTGAATACCGCAGGCTGGTACTTCGCAAGGAATTGATCGAATCCGTAAAGGAAGCCAGAGCGCAGGGCGATCTGAGTGAAAATTTTGAGTACCATGCAGCGAAAAAGGAAAAGAATAAAAATGAGAGCCGTATCCGGTATTTAGAGAGAATGTTAAAGACGGCAAGCGTCATTTCGGATGAGTCAAAGATGGACGAGGTCGGACTGAACAATAGGGTAACCGTTTATTTTGAGGATGATGACGAGGAAGAGGTCTACAAATTAGTGACCAGTGTACGCGGCAATTCCCTGAAAAATTATATCAGCATTGAATCTCCGATCGGCAAAGCCATCCGCGGAGCCAAAGTTGGTGACCGTGTCTATGTCAAGGTCAATGAGAATGCCGGTTATTATTTAGAGATCCGTGCCATAGAGAAGTCGGATGATGAAGCGGAGGATAGTATCCGGAAGTATTAAGTGTGAAAAGCAAAGCAGGAGAGGTATGCGTATCATAGCATCCTCTCCTTTTATCATGTTACCGGTATTTTTTTAATACCCAAGTTCCTCCCCGACTAACAGCACTTTAATCCGGTGCGGCGTACCACAGCGTCTGGTAATTACGGTATGGTTACAGATGCACTCAGGAGAAAGACAGTCTGCACAGGTGCCGGTTGTGGCACATGGAGTCTTTTTATTCAAGCGGTTGCAGTTTGGCGGGGAAGCAATGTTGCGAACCCTTGCGATGGCAGCATCGGTATCGGTTGCCACTTTGTTCATTCCACAGATAATGATGACCTGTGACGGGCCGAAAATCAGGGCGGCTACGCGGTTGCCGTTGCCATCAATGTTGACAAGCTCACCGTCTAGGGTGATGGCATTCGTGCTCATGAAATAGGTGTCACAGGAAAATGCTTTGCGGTAAATATCGCCGACTTCCTCCGGAGTAGAAGCCTTAGAGCGGTCATACAGTGTGATGTCCTCGCGGGCGGTCAAAGCGTCCATGATACCGGATTCAAAAAGTGTCATGGAACCGCCAAAACTTACACTGTCACCGGATGCTACAAGTTCCATTGCTTTTTTGACAGCATCCTCGCAGGTAGGACAGTAGAAGCCGTCCATCTGCCGTTTTTTCAGGTTTGCGATGATGGTGTTTGCCTGATGTTCATAAAAGGTCTGTTTTGGATTCATAGGGAAGCCTCCTTCTTTTGAAAAATTGTCTGACAGCATTATAGCATAGCTTGCATTTCATGGCAAAAGAAGGTATGATAAGAAACGTTGACGGAATAAAAACGTAAAGGAAGTGATAACGTGGAGAAGAAAAAGAGTATCTTTTCTTATTATAAACCCTATAAAAAAATCTTTTTTGCAGATATGTTTTTTGCGATTATGGCATCCATCATTACACTGGTGATTCCGCTGGTGGTACGTTATATCACCTCGACTGTGATATATTATGAAACGGATGAGGCATTCCGGGTAATTTTAAAACTGGGTCTGATGATGACCGTTTTGATTTTATTTCAGTGCTATTGCAATTATTTTATAGCAAATTACGGACATGTGATGGGAGCAAAGATTGAGTATGATATGAGAGCAGAGATTTTTGCACATTATCAGAAGCTGCCGTTTTCCTTTTATGACAATCAGAAGGTGGGACAACTGCTGTCACGCATTACCTCGGATTTGTTCGATATTACGGAGCTTTTGCATCATGGGCCGGAAAATGTGGTCATTTCTGCAATGAAGTTTATCGGAGCCTTTGTGATATTATTCACAATCAGTCCGAAACTGACATTTGCTGCATTTGCACTGATACCGTTCATGTTTTTGTATGCGTGGTTTTTTAACCGTAAAATGAAAAAAGCCTTTGCGAGAAACCGCGTGAAGATTGCCGATATCAATGCCCAGATTGAGGATAATTTATCGGGCATCCGTGTGGTAAAATCTTTTGCAAACGAGAGTGTGGAAGAAGAAAAATTCAAAGTCGGCAACGATGGATTTTTAGCTGCAAAAAAAGACAGTTACCTCTATATGGGAGGTTATCATTCAGGACTGACGGCATTTATCAATATGATTACCGTGATTGTGCTGGTAACAGGCGGAATCCTGATTACAAAAGCACAGGTCAGCGTGACCGATTTAGTCACATTTTTACTCTATATCAGTATTATGACCGATCCGGTCCGCACGATGATCGACTTTGCGGAGATGTTCCAGAACGGATATTCCGGCTATGAGCGTTTTCAGGAGATATTGGCGATCGAGCCGGATATACAGGACAGTCAGGGCAGCGAAGAGCTGACCGATGTCAAAGGAACGATTGATTTTGAAAATGTGTCTTTTCAGTATGAGGAAAATACAGAAAAGGTACTAAGCCACATAGATCTACATGTGGATGCAGGAGAGTATTTGGCACTGGTAGGCTCTTCCGGAGCAGGAAAAACCACACTCTGCAACCTGATCCCGCGTTTTTATGACGTGACGGGTGGCAGTATCAAAGTGGATGGCAAAGATGTCCGGGATCTGACCTTAAAGAGCCTAAGAGACCATATCGGCATTGTACAGCAGGATGTCTATCTTTTTGTCGGAACGGTCTATGACAATATTGCCTACGGCAGACCGGATGCGACAAGAGAGGAAGTTATAGAAGCAGCAAAAAATGCCAATGCCCATGAGTTTATTATGGCATTGCCGGATGGCTATGACACCGATATCGGACAGCGTGGAGTCAAACTTTCCGGCGGGCAGAAACAGCGTCTTTCCATTGCAAGAGTATTTTTAAAAAATCCGCCAATTCTGATTTTTGATGAGGCAACCTCCGCACTCGATAATGAGAGCGAACGGGTGGTACAGGAATCGTTAGAAAAACTGGCAAAGAACCGTACAACCTTTGTCATTGCCCATAGACTGTCCACCATCCGTAACGCCAAAAAGATACTGGTGTTGACCGAGAATGGAATCGAAGAAGAGGGAACACATACCGAATTGATGAAAAAAGCCGGAATTTATGCCGGGTTGTATCGGATGCAGTTCGCCGACGAAGAAGTTTGACAGGCTGTGCTACAATAGTATATAGAAAGAAGGAGACGATAGTATGACAAAAATTGATATTATTTCCGGTTTCTTAGGAGCAGGAAAAACAACATTTATTAAAAAAATGATAGACGAGGTATTCAAGGGAGAAAAAATCGTGCTGATTGAAAATGAATTTGGTGAAGTCGGCATTGACGGTGGATTCTTAAAGGATGCCGGAATTGAGATTACCGAGATGAACAGCGGATGTATCTGCTGCTCCTTAGTCGGAGATTTTGGTAAAAACCTGAAAGAAGTCATTGAAAAATTCCATCCGGATCGTATTTTAATCGAGCCGTCCGGTGTTGGAAAACTCTCGGATGTCATGAAATCCGTAATGGATATTGAAAAAGAGCAGGATGTCAAATTAAACGGACTGGTTACAGTCGTCAACGCACTCAAAGCCAGCAAGCAGATGAAAGCATTTGGTGAATTTTTTAACAATCAGATTGAGTATGCGACAACCGTTGTATTGAGCAGAACCCAGAAAGCATCCGAGGCACAGTTAGAACTCTGCGTAAAACAGATACAGGAATTGAATGCAAAAGCAGCAATTATCACAACACCTTGGGATGAAATCAAAGGTGAGCAGATATTAAAAGTCATCGAGGGTCAGGATACCATGGAGGCAGAGCTTTTAGCGGAGGCACATCATCGTGAGGAAGAAGAGCATGAGCATCATCATGACCACGAACATCATCATGAGCATGAGCACGAGCATCATCACGACCATGAGCATGAGCATCATCATGACCATGAGCATGACCATGAGCATCATCACGACCATGAACATGAGCATGGCGAGAACTGCACCTGCGGCTGTCATGACCATGACCACGAGCATGGACATCATCATGCCGATGATGTATTTACAAGCTGGGGCAGGGAGACACCTCACAAATACACGAAAGAGGGTATTGAGGACATTTTAAAGAAATTCTGCGATACCGAAGAATATGGTACGATTTTAAGAGCAAAAGGCATGGTTCCGGCAGAGGACGGCACATGGATTTACTTTGATATGGTTCCGGGTGAATATGAGATTCGTGAGGGTGAGCCTGATTATACAGGAAGACTCTGTGTTATCGGAACCGATATTGAGGAGCATCAGTTAGAGCATCTGTTTGAACTGGTATAAAAAAGATAGAGCAAGGGAGGCAGCAGCATGGAGGAAATACCGGTATATCTCTTTACGGGATTTATGGACAGCGGTAAGACATCTTTAATCTTAGAGACATTATTTGAGAACGATTTTACGGAAGAAGACCGTGGACTGATCATCGCCTGCGAGGACGGAGATGTGGAGTATGACGAAGAAAAGTTAGCCGGCATCAATGTAAAACTTGCGACAATCGATGAAGAAGAGGATTTTAATGCAAAGACCTTGCAAACCCTCAATGAGACATATCAACCGCAGGTCATCTTTATCGAATACAACGGAACCTGGGGCATGGATACCTTAAAAGAGACGGAACTGCCAAAGGGCTGGGTGATCGTACAATCTTTAGCGACAGCCGATGCGACCACTTTTGAGATGTATCTGACCAATATGCGGACGATGATTATGGAGCAGTTGTTCGATGCGGATGTAGTTATTTTTAACCGCTGTGATGATGATACACCAAGGGAAAAATTCCGCAGGAGTGTCAAGGCACTGAACCGGAAAGCACAGATTGTATATGAGAGAAAAGATGGAACACTCGATGAGCGTGAGATGGAGGACGTTCCATTTGACACCAGTGCGGATTTTATCGAATTATCCGATGCAGATTACGGACTGTGGTACCTCGATGCCATGGACAATCCCAAAAAATATGACGGAAAGACAATCAAGTTCTTAGCCTTAGTTTATAACCCGGACAAAATGAAAAAAGGAGTCTTTGTACCGGGACGTTTTGCAATGACCTGCTGCGTGGAGGATATCACCTTTATCGGATTTAAGTGCAAATATCCGGATTCCGATAAGATACCTCATAAATCCTGGATCGAGATTACGGCAAAAGTCAAAGTGGAATTTGCAAAAGAGTATCGTGGAAAAGGACCGGTCCTTTATCCGGTAGAAATAAAACCGGCGAAAAAGCCGGAAGATGAGCTGGTATATTTCAGTTAATATAGGAGAAAACAGACATGTTTTATGTACTTGAAGCAGTCAATATAGCAGCGATCTTATTAATGCTGTCTATGCTCGTGGTTGTGATCAGACAACAGCCATCCAGAGCACAGATGGCATTTGTGCTATATGACGTATTTACCGTGATCTTTGTAATAGGAGTCCAGTTAGAGCTGATGCATGCAGATACGGTAGGAGAAGCGTTGAGCGGTCTCTGTGTCCAGTATGTCGGACAGGCAGGTTTTTTGATGGCACTCTTGTGGTTTGCTTCCGAATTTGCCTATTTAAAAATACCCGGCTGGATCTATATCATACAGGCAGCGATCAATACGGTGGTACTCGTTGGTGTGTTTACGGCAGAACACAATCCTTATTTTTACAATTCCATGAAAATCTTAAATGATGGAATGTATCAAAGGATCAATGTCAGCGGCGGGATCATCTGGAAGATGCACTATATCCATATGGCAGCGGTACTTTTGACGATCCAGATCTGCTGTGGTGTGCGTTACAGACAGAGTACGGCAACACAGAAAAAAAGAATCCTTTATATAGCAGCAGGAAACGGAATCTTTGCCTTAGAACTGATATTAAAAGGTTTAGGAGTCTTTGGCAGCTATAATCCGGTAGTGTGTGCCATGACCATTACGATGTTCTGTATGATGATGGCAATGGTAAAATACGGCTACTTCGGTTCCCTGCATGCGGCGGTAGACAATGCGTTTAATCATGGTGACGAAGGACTGCTTGTACTGAGTAATGAAAATACCATTATCTTTGTCAACGCAAGGATGAATGCGATGTATCCGGGCATCCGGGAAGGGGAGCGAATCTCTAAATACCCGGACATCATAGAAGTGTTGAAAAAAGAAGACCATATGTTAGAGTGGGGCGAAGAAATCTATGAGCTTAGAACCGAAAGTATCATAGAGCACGAAGAAAAAAGCGGCATGATGCTCTGGTTCATCAATCAGACACAGCAGTTAAAGCAGATGGAAGAACTGCGGACAGCCAACGAGATCAAACAAAATATCCTGATACAGATCAGCCACAAGCTCCGTACACCGATGAACGCAATGCTTGGAATGAATGAAATGATATTGCGGGAGAGTAAAGAGGAGCAGGTGTTAGAGTATGCCAAAGAGACAGAAAAAGCGGGAGAACAAATGCTTGCACTGATCGAAAAGGCAATCTATGAAGCTGAAAAAGCGACAGGCGAAGAAATTTCTGCACACTCGGATGCTCCAAATGGCAGAAGAGCCGATGTGAAAGCCGATATAGATACAACTGCAAATACAGACAGAACAAAACAAATAAGTGACCTAAGTAATAAATGGATACTCGCCGCAGACGATAACACAACCAATCTAAAAGTATTAAAACATCTTTTGAAAAAGACAAATGTACATTTAGAAACCGTTATCGGTGGAGAAGCCGCTATAGAAGCATGCAGAAAAAGAAATTATGATTTAATTTTCTTAGATCACTTAATGCCACAGCCGGACGGCATAGCGACACTGCATCAGATACAGGAGGATACAGCGGGCAGGAACCGCTATACGACCGTGATCGTACTGACGGCAAACGCACTGCCGGGAGCAGAGCAGATGTATTTAAAAGAAGGATTTGCCGATTATATCACAAAGCCCATAAAGCCCAAAGAATTAGAACGACTGTTAGGCAGATATTTAGGCTGGGAGTCTGATGAGCAGGAAGCAAAGACAGTTCCTGAAGGAATTTTCCATGTCTTAGAACAGGGTGAGATCAATGTAACGAACGGTCTGCAGTTTGCGGATGGAGATGTGGAATTTTACCGGAATCTGTTAGAAATGTTCATCAAAGAATACGAAGAAAAAAGAGAAAAAATACATACCACGGATATTGATGAATATTTTATAGCACAGGTACATGGGATCAAGGGAGAAGCCCGCGGCATCGGAGCGGAACGGCTTGGAAATCTGTTTGAAGAATTAGAAGAGACTGCAAAGCAGGGAAACAGCAGACAGGTTGAAGAACTTTTACCAGAAGCCATGCAGGAATGGGAGCGTATTGTTCGTCTCATACAGACAGTACTGTCCTGAATCAGAAAGAGATGAGCAAAACGCCATTCGCAAAAGGTACAGTCAGAAAGTAACCGTAGGTTTCGCCAAAGAATTTTTGTATTCCTCAATAATACGGGCAGTTTCGGATTGCTTACGGATTGGAACCGGGATCAGGGAATTGTCAGACATAATTAAATCCTGATTTAAGAATCCGTCCACGAAATCCAGATTGACTAAATAACTGCGACCGCAGGAAAGAAAGTTTTTCGTATCTGCGAAAGCGTCTGCAAAACGACTTAAGCTTCCGGGTACGGAAAAGGTCTCTTTGCGTGTATGGAAGATCACAGTATGCCGTCCGGTCTCTAAATATAAAATATCAGAAAATGCGATCGAAAGCTCTTTGCCCTTCGCGGAGACAGAGAGCTTTTTTTGAGCTTTTTGGATCAAAGCCTCACATCGTTGCATCGCCATCAGAAAATGTTCATGGGTAAAAGGTTTTTGCAGATAATAAAGCGCATGTACCTCATAGCTGTCCATGGCATGCTCGGTAGAAGAGGTAGTAAAGATAATGCCGCTTGTCACCTGCTGCCTGCGGAGCTCCCTGGCGACTTCCATGCCGTCTTTTCCCTCCATATAAATATCTAAGAAAAACAGATCCGGGATTTCCCGGTGTTTCTTCAGATACGAAAACATCTCATCACCGCTTGAAAAAGCAACCGTAGAAAAATCTGCACCAATCTCATTTTCATAAGCAGAAAGATGGTGCATCAGGCGTAGACAATCACTTTTTGAATCATCACAAATGTAGATCAGCATAACAGGCAACCCCCTTTTCTATCACAATCCATATCAGTAAAACATAAAAATAAATCACAAAAAATTTTTATAAATTATAGCATAATCACAAAAAAATGGATAGCCACGAATGACAAATAGGCATTTTTTTTGACAATCAGGCAGATAACATTGACGTATGGCAGGATATTTTCGATAATAAGACGAATGTATTATAATTCATATAATATAGGTATGAATTTTGTGTTGAAACCATTTTATGCCTATATGTGGAGCTTCGTGTTTCGCGTAGATCATACTGCATCAACTCAAATATCAAACACACATACACATAAAGGCATAAATGGTTTCAGACAAAAGTGACGAAATGAAATCACAAGGAGGAACATATGTATAAACCAACCAGACACAGTTACGAAAAAAGAATGAAAAATCAGCGTAGAAAGGCAAAAGCAGGACTTCTGTTAGCAACAACCTTAACAGCAGGGATGGCAGTAAATCCATGTCCGGCAGTTGCCGGATTAGCGTCTTATTTGACCGGAACTGGAAATGTATCCGTGGTACAGGCGGCAGAGACACTCAGCATCAGCAAAGAGAATGTGACGAAGATCAATATCAGCGAACAGACACCGGAAGAGGTTTGGGGTGATATGCAGATTAAAATTGTATTAGATACACCGGGAACTTATCTTTTAGAGGGCAGCAATTATATCAATGAGTCCTATATCGATACGCAGATCACAGTTCCGGAAGGCGTAGAAGTCAATATCATCTTAGCAGACGGATTCTCGATCAACAATGATGATGCAAACTATGTTTGGGGTTGTGGTTACGCCAGGTCTACATTAGGAGTCAATCCATTTGTGATCAACGGAACAGCCAATCTCTATATTGACGGCAATGTGGCGATCAGTGGTCAGTCGACACAGACTAATTATTCTGATAAACAATATGTTCGTGGACTGTTTGCTGTCAGTGGAAAACTACATATCAAAGAGGTCAAAGAAGGAGCGGTGGTTACCTTAGAAAATGATGTCTTTGACAGGACAAAGTGGGAAAGTCAGCTGAGTCTGACACCGGGAATGTTTGATGGAAGCGGAACCGTTATCATAGAGGAAGGAACTTTTGATAGCAAAGAGATTTCTCATGGGGTCAATCTAAATACAACTAATATATCCCTGAGTACAATGGGAGACGATGAGAGCGAAGAAAAGTTTACTACAAGTGTGCGGAATTTTATCATAAATGGTGGAAATTATGGCATAGTGGAGATATATGAAGCAAAACAAAATAGTAATGATTATCTATATCAGACAAATCTGTTGATCAACAATGCGTCTTTGACAAAGACAGTCTGCAATTCGGATAGAAACGCTTCAATTGAGTATGGAAGCTGCGCTGATGTAAAGGAAAATGAGACAGGAACAGGCTATATCATAACAAATACAAACCATGATTATGGAGCAGCAGATTATAGCTGGAGTGCGGATAAGAGTACCTGTACGGCAAGCAGGGTATGTCAGAAAGATAAGACACATATAGAGACAGAAAAAGCAACCGTAACCTCTGCAGTGACCACGCAGCCGACGTATGAAAAGACAGGAGTCCGTACTTATACGGCAGCCTTTAAAAATGCGGCATTTAGTACACAGACACAGACGGAAACCATTGCAAAGCGGGTAAAACCACAGGAAAATATCCAGACAAAGACCAGCATCAAAAAGGCATCGGTAAGTGGTATTTCCAATAAGAATTACAATGGAAAATCCCAGAAGCAGTCAATTAAGGTCAAACTGGGCAAAAAGACATTAAAACAGGGAACCGATTATTCCGTATCCTATAAAAATAATAAGAATATCGGAAAAGCGACCGTGACCATCAAAGGGAAAGGTAAATACGAAGGAAGCATCAAAAAGACCTTTCAGATTACCGTAGCAAAAGGAAAAACCTATACGGCAGGAAACTTTAAATATAAGATGACAAAAGCATCCACAAACGGAAAAGGAACCGTTACCCTTGCTGCAACCAAAAAGTCAAAATCCGATTCAAAGTTTACTTCCTGTAAAATAACGGATACCGTAAAGATCGGTGGTAAGACCTTTAAGGTGACAGCGATCGGAGATAACGCATTCAAGGGTTACAAGAAGTTAAAGACCATTACCATTGAGTCTAAAAACATAAAGAGCGTAGGCAAGGATGCAGTTAAGAACATCCATAAAAAAGCAACGATCAAAGTACCGAAAGACAAAGTAAAGGCATACAAGAAGTTATTCAACAAAAAGACCGGATTTACTTCTAAGATGAAGATCAAAAAAGCGTAAAACAAAAAGCGTAAAAAATAGAAAGAACCGGAAACGGTGTCCGGAGTATCATACACAGAGGGCCGGGACAGGGAAATCCTGTTACCGGTCCTCTTCTTACGCCAAGAAAGTTTGGCAAAAAGTTTGGTTTTGGTTTGGTTTACATGGAATGACCGTATACGCTATAATAAATGAGGTAAAAAAAGGAAAAGAACGGAGAAGTTTATATAAATGAGGAAGTGGTGGCAAGAACAGTGAGAACGGTAAGAAAGAGTAAAGAAGAGGTGCATTACCCAAGACATGTCAAAGAGCTGTGTCAGATTATGGAAGAGGCGAAAGAGCAGGGACAGCTTCGGGCAGTCATGGAAGAGGAATTTAAAAAGCCGGTGTCTATGACCGGCATCTGGGAGTGCAGAAGTTATTTTCATATGGAAGATGAGAACGGTTATGAGGGTGACACAGTCCTGCTTTCCATCAGAGCGTTACTGGCAACAATGGAAGGAAAGTTAAAAGAGGCACGCTGTTATGCGGATATGTTGTGTGAAGCACCAGCGCCGGATGAAGAGGAACTGACGCGTGAGAAATTTTTTCGTCTGATTTTAGAAATGGTGCTTCCCGATACCACGGACAAACGTTTTTTTCAGATTGTATGTTTTCTGGAACGGATTCATACGAAGCCGATTCAAAGTCTGATACTTTCTGCATGCAGACCAAGCATTCTGGATGGATTTAGGGATTTCACACCCTATGGAAAATATTTAGTCAGCTATAAAGATGAGATTACGAAATCCGTGCAGACATTATATGGCAATAGTGGAAAAGGGGTCTATGAAGTGGCTTTAGCGGAATGGAATTACCAGAACAACAAATGTTTTGATGCATTAGTTTTAGTCACCGGAACAATTCCGTTGTTAGAGTCCGAGCAGGATGTACAGTGCCTGTTTGTGGCGATGGCGTTGCAGTTTCGGATACTTCTTGTCAACGGACAGACCAAGATGGCAGAGCCGTACATCAAAAAAATCCGGGAACGCATCCAAAGAGGCGGACGGGATGAGTTAGAGTCAAGTCTGGATGCATTAGAATGCCGAGCAGCCTTATATGGCGGAAATATGGAGCGTATCGAGGCGTGGTTAGAATATCAGGCACCGGATGAAAATAAAGAACTTTATATGATGGATATGTATGCTTATCTGATCAAGATCCGCTGTTATCTCTTAAATGGAAAGCATATGATGGCAATCGTATTAGCAAAACGTCTGATCAATTTGATCGAGCCGGTCAACAGGTATATGGATCTGTGTGAGTGCTATATGTTATCAGCCATGGCATGTTATAAGGCAAAAGATAACAAGCGTCTGTGCGAGGAGCTGCAAAAGGCATTAGACCTTGCAAAACAGTATGGATATTACCGCCTGTTAGCAGACGAGGGAGCCTGTATGGTAGAAATGTTAAAAATTTATCATAAAGAGGCAGGGGCAGACAGCTTTACGGAAAACGTGCTCGACCTTGCAGGCAGTGTAGCAAGTCATTTTCCGGATTACTTAAAGTCACCGGGAGAGCATTACGGTGCTTTAACGGAGAGAGAAGCAGAGGTCTTACGCCTGATGGCAAGAGGCATGAGCAATGATATGATCGCAGAGGAATTAGACAAGAAAGTGGGAACCGTAAAATTTCATACGGCAAACATTTTTAAAAAGCTCAAGGTACAAAACCGGCAGCAGGCGGTAGAACGTGGCTATGAGATTGGATTTATAGGATTAGAAAAAGGAGGTACTGATGAGAAGAAAAAGTAAATTTATCATGATTCTGTTCGTATGTATGGTGGCTATGTTAGCCGGATGCGGACAGTCGAAAAAAGAACCGGATGATTATGCAACCAATAATGTGAAGAGTGAAAAGACAGACAGTGCGAAAAAGACATCAGAAGGGATAGCAAAGGACAAGATTAAAGTAGGTGTAGTCCATTTGTCCGACCCGGCAGAGGGCAGCGGTTACACTTATACACATGAACTGGGAATCCAGGGAATGCAGAAGAATCTCGGATTATCAGATGAACAGATCGTAAGAAAGAACAATGTAGATGATACTGATGCGCTGGCAACACAAAAGGCAATACAGGAGTGCATAGACGAAGGCTGCAATATTATCTTCGGTACAAGCTGGGGCTACATGGATGTGATGGAACAGATGGCAGAAGAGTATCCGGACATTTATTTTTGCCATGGAACCGGTTATAAGAGCAACGGAAAAAATTTTACGAACTATTTCGGACGCATCTATCAGGCAAGATACTTAAGCGGGATTGTCGCCGGAATGAATACAAAGACCAATAAGATCGGTTATGTGGCGGCACAGGATTCCTCGAATTCAGAAGTGACAGGAGGGATTGATGCCTTTGCAATGGGAATCGCATCGGTAAACCCGGATGCAGAAGTATATGTAAAGATCACACATAGCTGGTATGCACCGGAGGCAGAAAAAGCGGCATCCCTGCAGCTTTTAGATATGGGCTGTGATGTTATGGCACAGCATTGCGATACACCGTATCCACAGACAACGGCACAGGATGCAGGAGTCTATGGAATCGGATACAACTCTGATATGCGAAAAGAGACACCGGATGCCTGCCTGTGCAGTGTAATATGGAATTGGAGTGCATATTATACTTCCGAGGTACAGAGTATCATAGATGGTACCTATGATGGAAAGAATTATTATGGTGGTATGGCAGAAGGATTGGTGGACATTACGGACTTGGCAGATTTTTGCGCCGATGGAACACAGGAAAAAGTAGATGAGGCAAGGGCAGAGATTTTATCCGGAAAATGCAATGTCTTTGATGGAAAGATTGAAACCAATACAGGGGATACAATTGGAAAGAAAGGTAAGACACTAGACGATGGTACCATCACGGGAGGTATCAATTGGTACTATAAAAACGTGAAGATTGTAGAGTAGGAGAGATACGGATGGAAAAGACAAATAAAAGACAGATAAGATTTGACTTAAAAAAGAAGATTTTAATGCTTGGGGTTCTTCCGGTCTTAGTATTGGGACTGATGGTTATCTTTATAGCACAGACCATTGTCAGGGATTCTCTGCTAAAAGAGATTAAAGATGCATTGCAGAGTGCGGCAACATCTACGTTTGCAGCGTATGACCAGAATTCAGGGGATTATATTAAGACGGAAAATGGAGAAATATGGAAAGGAAGCTACAATATTTCCAAGTCGGAAAGTCTTGTGGACAGTATCAAAGAAAAGACAGGATTAGAAGTGACTTTTTTCTATGGAAAAGACAGGATCATGACCTCTGCAAAGGATAAAAAGGGAGACCGTATCTTAGGTTCCCCGGCAGGAGAGACCATCCAAAAAGAAGTCTTAGAAAAGGGAAAAGAATATTTCAGTGATTCTGTGTCCATAGACGGCACGCTTCACTATGGTTACTATGTTCCGGTTTATCAGGGAGACAGCAAAAAACCGGTCGGAATGATTTTTGTGGGAGCAAATAAGGCACAGAAGGATTCCGCGATCAATAAGATCATCAATACCGTGATCTTAGTGGTACTGATTGTAATGTTGCTCTGTATCGCAGTGGCAGCAGTGTTTGCTTTTAATTTTTCAAGAGCATTGAAAAAAGGAATCAATATGGTACAGTCCGTGTCCTCCGGTAATCTGAAAAATGAAATGGATACAAAGTTGATAAAAAGGCAGGATGAACTCGGAGACTTATCAAAGGCGATCAGCAGACTGCAGGAGGAAATGATCAAAAGTATTGCGAATATTGCAGGAAATGCAGAGGCGGTGCTGATGGCATCCGGAGAACTGGGCGAGACAGCAAGAGAGGCCACAACTTCTATGCGGCAGGTAGAGGGAGCGATTGACAGCATTATGCAAAGTGCGACAACGCAGGCAGAGATTTCCGACAAAGCGGCAAAGAATGTACATAGTATGGGTGAAAAAATTGAGCGGACCACAGAGGAGATGGAACAGATGCAGCAGAATGCAGATGCCATGTCCTGTGCAGAGAAACAGAATGTGGAAACCATCCGGGAACTGCTTGAAAGCAATAAAGAAGTGCAGGAACTGATACAGGAGATCGAAGCACAGACAGCAAAGACAAATGAATCGGTAGTACAGATCAAAGAAGCAACGGAAATTATTGCATCCATTGCTTCACAGACAAACCTGTTAAGTCTCAATGCGAGCATTGAAGCGGCAAGGGCAGGAGAAAGTGGAAAGGGCTTTGCGGTCGTTGCTACAGAAATCCAGCAGTTAGCAAGCAAGTCCAATGAGTCGAGTCAGAATATCTCTGATATTTTACAGCAGCTTACGGAGAACTCTGATCGTGCAGTAGAGACAATGGGAAAAGTTACAACGACGATAGAGGCACAGACCGAACATATCAAAGAGACTGAGACAATGACAGAAGCGGTTATGAAGAGAATTTTAGAATCCATAGAAGGAATGCAGGTAATCGCAGACAGCGTAGAGTATTTAGATGGGGCAAGAAAAGAAATCGTAGAGACCGTGTCAGAACTTTCAGAAATTGCAAAACAGAATGCAGCCACTACGCAGGAAGTATGTACGGCAGCCAATACCGTAACAGAGAATTTTGATATAGTATCCGGCAGTATGGAAGGCTTAAAGAATATTGCGGGTGAGTTAGAGGGAAGCATGAAGCATTTTCAGGTGTAACAGATAAAAAGTAAGAGGGAACAATATGTCAAAGAAGATATTACGATACATAGGAACGTTTGCAGCAGTGCTCGGTCTGTTCTGGGCACTGTTGATACTCACGTCCCTGATACCAAACGGACAGATCAAAAAGAATCTGCAAAAAAGTGAAGAATTCTATAAGAGTGCGGAGGCATTTTCCTTTGAGCAGGGACAGAAGATGCATACGGTTTCCGATAACTATGCGGATGCGATCCTGTTAAACATCCTTTGGAACATTGACAGTAAGCAGCCGGTGCTGACATCCTTAGACACCAAATACTGTGATGGTGGTGATTATGGTGTGAACTGGGGACTGCATCAGGCACTCAACGGAAAAAAGGCCAATTGTGATTATTCACGTTACTGGCATGGTTCGGTGATCTTTTTACGTCCGCTGTTACTGATCACGGATGTGCAGGGCATTAAGAACATTGGTCTTGCGGCAGTATTGCTGCTTGCAGTCTGCAATCTGTTGCTTTTGTTAAAGAAAAAACAATATTTTGTGGCAGTGTCTTTAACCTTCTCTCTGCTATGTATCCACATATGGGATGTCAGGCTCTCACTAGAATATCTGCCGGCATTTCTCGTCAGTCTGACGATGTGTCTGCTCTTTTTAGGGTTGGAAAAAAAAGGAGACGATACGCTGATGATGCTCTCGGTGGTCAGCGGAGTGTCCATAGCATTTTTTGATTTTTTAACATCCGAGACACTGGCAATTTTACTGCCATTGATACTGGTGGTATTAGTCAGATGGCAGGACGGTAGGTTAGGAACCTTTCCTGAAAATATCAGGTGGCTGGTACGCTGTGTCTGCTGCTGGGGGATCTCCTATGTGATGACATTTCTCGTAAAGTGGACAGCGGCATCCGTAGCAACCGGAGAAAATAAATTCCACTCAGCCATTCAGTCGGCCGGGGTGCGTTTTGCAGGTACCTCACAGGAAGAAAATCTGCCGTTATTCAAGCAGATCCCATATGCGGTATTTGCAAACCTCTCGACACTCTTTGGAGGGGAAGGTCGTGTGGATTTTGGAAAGATCCTGATCGGACTGCTCATAGCACTTCTGATCTTTGGCGGCGGGTATTATCTGCTCCATGGAAAAGAAAAACAAAAAGATGTCACCCGCACGGTGCTGGTATTAGGAGTAGTTCCGTATCTGCGGTATCTGATACTCAATAACCACTCGTATCTGCATGAGTTCTTTACCTACCGGGCACAGGCAGTTACGATCATCGCACTCTGTGCAGTAGTCTGGTGCAACCGTGAATCGCAGTTGTTTCGGGGAAAGACGCAGAGTTTAAAGGCGAAAAGTTCAAAAATGCAGGGAACGAAGAATGCGTCTGCAAAGAAAAAGGGAGGCAGGAGATAAAAAGTGAATGAAGTAGAATTTACCATCCTGATGCCCTGTCTGAATGAAGAAAAGACCGTCGGTTACTGCATCCGCGAGGCAAAGAGTGCCATACGTCATTACGGGATATCTGCCGAGATACTGATCGCAGATAATGGCAGCAGTGATGCATCTAAAGAGATTGCAAAGAAAAACGGGGCAAGAGTCATAGAAGTACCCAAGAAAGGCTATGGCAATGCCGTGATCGGAGGGATCAGGGCTGCCAAAGGACGCTATATCATCATGGGTGACTGTGATAAAAGCTATGATTTTAAAGAGATCGGCAGGTTTATCCGTCCGCTTAGAAGTGGTAAACAGTTAGTTATGGGAAGCCGTTTTGCAGGCGGCATAGAACCGGGGGCAATGCCCTTAAGCCACCGTTATTTTGGAGTTCCACTGCTTTCGTTCCTTGGAAGGCTCCGTTATCGGACAAAAGTACAGGATTTTCACTGCGGACTTCGCGGGTTTGAAAAAGAGGCAGCATTAGCATTGGGGCTAAGCTGTGGAGGCATGGAGTTTGCAACGGAAATGATCGGAAAATTTGCCGGGTCGGGAGCAAAGATCGCACAGGTACCGGTTTCCCTGCGAAAAGACGGGCGGCAGGGACATTCCCATTTAAGGACGATACCGGATGGAATGAGGCATTTACGGTATTTATGCCGGAATATCCCACTTATGTAAGATAAGTGTTATTTATAGATGGAATGTTGTATACAAGAATGTGTTATATGCAAAAACAGAAAGGAGAATGTAAAAATGCAACAAATAAAACAGCGATGCAAAGGGCTGTTAGCCCTTGCATTGTCGATCATGATCGGTTTGACTATGATGCCGGTATCTGCTAAGGCGGCAGAAGACGAGTTAGAATATAGGCTGCTGACGTACTATGCCCATGAATATGGTGAAGACTATCGGCATTATGAGTCAACTTATCCAGAGATTACGGTGAAATCAGGAACGACAGCAAAAGAGCTTGGCGTAGATACGGAAAAGACAGGATTGTCCGTAGCAGAGCAGGAAGAGATTGTCGGATGGAACATCTGGAAAACGGATAGCAGTGGAACTATTTATAATGGCGTTGCCACCGTAATAACAACAATCTATGATCAGGAGACTCTGAACGAAGAGGACTGGGAGAAAGCTTTTTATATACATTCGAGTGGTAGTTACACGCATGTGCCGGTATTAGAGCCGCTTTACCATAGCCATAGCATTGATACAACCGTATGGAAAAATAATGCAAAGCAGCATTGGCATGGATGTAAGGAAACATCAACATATCTCTATGTCAGAGAGATACCGAAAAATGGAGAAAAAGAGAATTTAGTTCCGAATACCTTACGCACGGATTATACCTGTGAGGAAGTATTTGACAAAGCGGATCATGTGGCAGCAGAAGGATATGAACATAATACCGATACACACTGGCAGACATGTGATGTCTGCAATACAGTGTTTAACAAAGCAGAACACAGCTGGGACAGCGGTGCGATCACAACTCCTGCAACAACAGAAAAAGAGGGAGTAAAGACCTATACCTGCACGGTCTGCAAAGCAACCAAGACAGAAGTAGTGCCAAAGGTAGCGAAACCAACGACACCGACAACGCCAACGACCAAACAGAGTCTGTCCAAGGCAAAGATCACTGGGCTCAGCAGCAAGACCTATAATGGAAAAGCACAGACCCAGTCAAAGCTGAAAGTGACGTATGATGGCAAGACATTAAAACAGGGAACAGACTATACCGTAAGCTATAAGAACAATACAAAAGCAGGAACCGCAACGGTAACAGTGAGCGGAAAGGGCAACTATACAGGCAGCAAGGATGCATCCTTTACGATCAAGAAAGCGGCGCAGAGCATCAGCAAAGTGTCCGGTTCTTATACCAAGGCATACAAGACCAATTTTACCTTGTCACCAAAGGCAAAAGGAAAGATCAGTTATAAGAGCAGTAATACAAAAGTAGCAACGGTCAACAGCAAAGGAAAGGTCAGCATCAAAGGAACCGGTAAGGTTACGATTACCGTAAGTGCCAAAGCAACTTCCTGCTACAAAGCAGCAAGCAAAAAAGTGACGATCTATGCCGTACCGGCAAAGGCAAAACTCAAAGAGGTCAAAAGTGCGAAAGGCAAAGTAGAAGCAGAGTGGAAAAAAGACAGCAATGCAAGTGGCTATCAGATTCTGTATTCCACAGACAAAAAGATGAAAAAAGCCAAAACTATGAACTGTAACAAAAAAGACACCACGGCAACCATCAAGAATCTGAAAAAGAATAAGACCTGTTATGTAAAAGTCAGAGCTTATAAGACGATTGATGGCAAGAAATACTCCGGAGCTTACAGCGACAAGATGAGCGTAAAAGTAAAATAGAGAACTAAAAAAGAAAAGTAAAAAATCAAAAAAGCGGTTGACAAATGCCTCATAAAGTATTAATCTAGACATCAGATAGAACAAACCGTTGAAAAAGAGTAGTAGACGTTAGACCAAAGTCACAGAGAGCTGCAGGTGGTGGGATTGCAGTATGGCGGTATTCGTTGAATGGACTTTTGAGGGCAGCCTGAAGAGTAATACATAGTAGGGTGAGCCGGGAACCAAACCCGTTATCAATGAGGCATGTATGATAGTATGTGAAAGAGAGGACAATTCGTCAATTTGAGTGGTACCGCGATAATATGATAATATTACCGTCTCAAGCAAATGCTTGAGGCGGTTTTTTTGTATCTTAGAAATTGCAAAAATCCGATACCGAAGGTTCTTTCAGAAGCGGAAAGATGGGCAGATTTATCTGCAACATCCTTCTGCTTCTGAAAGGAAGTGCGTAAGCACATCGGATTTTTGTAATGACAGGATAACATCCCTATGTGAAAGCGGAATCCATAAAATCAAAACCCATAAAAATCGGCGAACTTGTATCTGCGTTTGTTCTGGATCTAACAACAGCCAGAAGGCAGAAAGAAAGAGGTAAGAAAAATGAAGAAAAAATTATTAGCAGTCGTAATGAGTATGGTATTTGTAACAGGAATGTTAGCAGGATGCGGAAGCAGCACAAAAGAGACATCCACAAAAGACACAAAGAGTACAGAAACAGAAAGCAAAGATTCCTATACCATCGGAATTTCCCAGTTTGCGGAGCATGGCTCCTTAGATAACTGCCGTGAAGGATTCTTAGAGGGCTTAAAAGAAGCAGGCATCGAAGAAGGAAAGAACTTAAAAGTGAATTACGACAATGCACAGGCAGATACAGGAACAGCCGGAACCATTGCAGACAGCTATGTGTCAAAGAAAGTAGATCTGATCTGCGCGATCGCAACACCAAGTGCCATGAGTGCTTATAATGCGGCAATGAGTGCAGACATTCCGGTCGTATATACCGCAGTATCCGATCCGGTCGGAGCAGGACTTGCAAAAGAGGATGGCAGCAACGCAGGCAACATCACAGGTTCCTGTGACCTTCTTCCGGTAGATGAGCAGTTAAAAATGATCCGTAAGATGCTCCCGGATGCAAAGAAGATCGGAATCCTTTACACCACTAGCGAAGCAAACTCCGTCAGCACCATCAAAGAGTACAAAAAAGTATCAGATAAATATGGATTTGAAATCGTAGACACAGGAATCAACACCCTTGCAGATGTAGACATGGCAGCAGCAGATTTAGTAGGAAAAGTGGACTGTATCTGCAACCTGACAGACAACACCGTAGTACAGGCACTTCAGACCGTGATTGAAAAAGCCAACAGCAAGAAAATTCCGGTATTCGGAAGTGAGATTGAGCAGGTAAAAGCCGGATGTGTGGCAGCAATGGGAATTGACTATTTTGAACTTGGAAAAAATACAGGTGCTATGGCAGCAAAGATCTTAAAAGGCGAAGCAACTGCAAAAGACACAGAGTACATTAAGACAGCGGATTCCGCACTCTATGTCAATACAGAAGCAGCAGATAAAATTGGTATGGAGTTAGACAAAGATTACATTGCTGATGCAGCAGAAACATTTACGGAGATTACCGTAGAATAAAAAATACAGACGGAAAACTTGGAGGTAACAACGTGGCACTGGTATTGAGTGTATTAGAACAGGGCATGATCTATGCGATCATGGCATTAGGAGTATATATCACATATAAAATTCTGGATTTTCCGGACTTGACCGTAGACGGCAGCTTCCCACTGGGAGCTGCCATTACGGCTGTTATGATCACCAAAGGAGTTCATCCACTGATCACATTGGTGGTGTCCTTTGCAGCAGGAGCAGTCGTAGGAGTTCTGACCGGAGTCATCCATGTCAAATTAAAGGTGCGGGATTTATTGTCGGGAATCATTATGATGACCGCATTGTATACCGTCAATTTAAGGATAGCAGGACGTGCAAACCTGCCGATCTATACAGAAAAAACAATATTTGATAACGATCTGGTCAACAGCATTTTTAAAGGAAACGCAGCACAGTTTTCAACCGTTGTCATTATTCTTATCATTACCTTAGTGATGAAATATTTACTGGACTGGTATATGAGTACAAAAGCCGGATTTTTACTAAGGGCAGTAGGAGATAATGACACCATTGTAACATCCATGGGAGTCGATAAGGGCTTGGTAAAAATTGCAGGACTTGCAATTTCTAACGGATTGGTAACCTTAAGCGGATGTATTTATACCCAGCAGCAGAGATATTTCGATGTTTCCATGGGAACAGGAACTGTTGTCATTGGTTTGGCAAGCGTGATCATCGGAACAAGTCTCTTTAAAAAAGTGACATTTTTCCGGGTGACCACCAGTGTTGTGATCGGTTCCATTATCTATAAGGCATGTGTGGCATTGGCGATCAGCTTTGGTTTACAGTCCACAGACTTAAAACTGGTCACAGCAGTCCTGTTTTTAATCATTTTAGTAGTCAGCATGGACAGAAAGAAGAAGGTGAAGAACAATGCTTGAGTTAAAAAATATCAATAAAAACTATAATCCGGGCACTGTCAACGAACTCTGCCTGTTTGAAAATTTCAATCTGACCATACAGGATGGTGAATTTCTATCAGTCGTCGGAAGTAACGGCTCCGGTAAGACCTCTATGCTCAATATCATTTGCGGAACGATCCCGGTGGATTCCGGTTCGATCTTAGTCAGTGGAACAGACATCGTCAATCAGAAAGACTATATCCGTCACAGAAGGATCGGAAGAGTGTATCAGGATCCATCCAAAGGAACCTGTCCAAGCATGACCATCCTTGAGAATATGTCCATAGCCGATAACAAGGGAAAAGGTTATGGATTAGGAAGAGGCGTGAACAAAGCAAGAGCAGAGCATTACCGTGAAATGTTAAGAGATTTAAATCTTGGATTGGAAAATCAGATGGAGACAAAAGTCGGTTCGCTTTCCGGAGGTCAGCGTCAGACCCTTGCCCTTTTGATGGCAACCATGAACCCGATTGAATTTCTGATCTTAGATGAGCATACAGCGGCACTTGATCCAAAGACCGCAGAGATCATCATGGAGTTGACCGATAAGATTGTAAAAGAGAAAAAAGTAACAACGATCATGGTCACACACAATCTGCGTTATGCCGTAGAATATGGAGACCGTCTGATCATGATGCATCAGGGAAATGCCATTATCGATAAGGCAGGCGAAGAAAAAGCAAAGATGAAAGTCGATGACATCTTAGAAACATTTAACCGGATCAGTATTGAATGTGGTAATTAGAAAAGAGAACGAGAGGGAATAAACAATGGGTTCACTGGATGATTTGAAAATTTTGGATTTTTCTACCTTATTACCGGGACCATACGCAACATTGATGTTAGCGGATATGGGGGCAGAGGTGTTGAAGATCAGCTCTGCGAGCAGACCGGATATCGTATTGGACTATCCGCCGTTTATCGGGGATACCGGAGTGTCTGCATCACAGGCATGGCTTGGAAGAAATAAAAAGACCATGTTTTTGAACTTAAAAACCGGGGAGGGAAAGGCGGTTGTAAAAGAACTTGTCAAAGAATATGACATTGTGCTAGAGCAGTTTCGCCCCGGTGTTATGGAAAAATTAGGACTCGGCTACGAGGATTTAAAAGCAGTCAATCCGAAACTGATCTACTGCTCACTGACCGGATACGGACAGACAGGACCACTGCGGGATGCGGCAGGACATGATATCAACTATATGTCAAGAAGCGGCATTATTTCACAGGCAGGGCGCAGGGAATCAGGACCTTCCCTGATGAATTTTCAGATTGCAGATATTGCAGTCGGTTCTATGAATTCCGTGATCGGTATTTTAGCAGCGGTCAATTATCGGAAAAATACAGGAAAAGGACAATACATAGATGTGGCAATGATGGACGGCTGTGTGCCGTTTAACAGCTTAGACGGTGCCGGATTTTTAGTTTCCGGGAAAGAACCAAAGCGTGAGGGAGAACGTCTCAATGGTGGCTGCATCTATGATTTTTATGAGACAAAAGACGGTGAATATCTAAGCGTCGGTTCCTTAGAACCACAATTTTGGAGCAGATTCTGCACGGCGATCGGACGTGAGGACTTAATAGAAGGAACGGTATATCCGCCAAATATCGATGAAGTAAAAGCAGAGATCCGTGGCATTTTAAAGACAAAGACAAGAGATGAATGGGTAGAAGTATTCTCTCATTATGATGCCTGCGTACAGCCGGTTTTGAATTTAAAAGAAGCACTTTTAGAGGATGAGCAGGTAAAAGAACGTGAGATGGTAGTGGATGTAAAACTGCCGCTTCATGAAGACGTAAGTGTCAAACAGCTTGCAACGGCAGTCAAACTTAGTGAATGTCCGTGTGAATATAAGTTTGCCGGTTATCCGACCGGCTATCATACCAAAGAAGTGATAGAACAACTGGGGATGGATTATGCAAAGTTAAAAGCGAAGGGTGTTTTTGACTAAAAAATCAGAGTGCATAGGATGTTTTTAGACTTTTTTTGCAGAGATATTGCGAAATAATTGAAAATTTAGTATCATTAACAGGTAGGTATGCTTAGCGAGCAGCAAAAACAATGAGATGGGAGGATAACGATGTATCCAATAGTAAAAAAGGAACAACTGGCAGATAAGATTTTTCTTATGGATGTCAAAGCCGAAAGAGTGGCAAAGACCTGTATGCCGGGACAGTTTATAATTGTAAAAATAGACGAAGAAGGCGAGCGTATCCCGCTGACAATCTGCGATTATGACAGGGAAGCAGGAACAATTACCATTGTATTCCAGGTGGTTGGAGCTTCTACACAGCGTATGACCGGATTAGAGGTTGGAGATTCTTTCCGCGATTTCGTAGGACCGCTCGGATGTGCTTCTGAGTTCTGTTCAGAAGAGATCGAAGATTTAAAGAAGAAAAAGATTTTATTCGTGGCTGGTGGTGTAGGAGCAGCACCGGTTTATCCACAGGTGAAGTGGATGCACGAAAATGGAATAGATGTAGACGTGATCGTTGGTTCTAAGACCAAAGATATGTTGATTTTAGAAAAAGAGATGGAGGCAGTTGCCGGAAATCTCTATGTAACAACGGATGATGGAAGTTACGGACGTTCCGGAATGGTTACGACCGTAATTGAAGATTTAGTAAAAGACGGCAATACTTATGATATCTGTGTTGCGATCGGACCGATGATCATGATGAAGTTTGTCTGTCTTTTAACAAAGAAATTAGAGATTCCAACCATTGTTTCCATGAACCCTATCATGGTGGACGGAACCGGTATGTGTGGTGCCTGCCGTCTGACTGTTGGCGATGAAGTGAAGTTTGCATGTGTAGACGGACCGGAGTTCGACGGACATCTGGTAGATTTTGACCAGGCAATGAAGAGACAGCAGATGTATAAGACGGAAGAAGGAAGAGCCATGCTGAAATTACAGGAAGGCGATACACATCATGGCGGATGCGGACATTGTGGAGGTGACAAATAATGGATGTATTAAATAAAGTACCTGTCAGAGAGCAGGAACCAAAGGTAAGAGCAACCAACTTTGACGAAGTATGTTTAGGATATAACAAGGACGAGGCTGTAGAAGAGGCTTCCCGCTGCATCGGCTGTAAGAATGCAAAATGTATCGAAGGCTGTCCGGTATCCATTAATATTCCGGGATTTATTGCAGAAGTAAAAGAAGGAAAATTTGAAGAGGCTTACAAAGTGATCAGTGAATCCTCCGCACTTCCGGCAGTCTGCGGCCGTGTATGTCCGCAGGAGAGCCAGTGTGAGGGAAGATGTATCCGTGGCATCAAGGGTGAGCCGATTTCCATTGGAAAATTAGAGCGTTTTGTAGCTGACTGGGCAAGAGAAAATAATGTAAAACCTGAGCCGGCAAAAGAAAAGAAAAACCACAAGGTAGCAGTGATCGGTTCCGGTCCTGCCGGACTGACCTGTGCCGGTGACCTTGCAAAGATGGGATATGATGTAACGATCTTTGAAGCACTTCACGAAGCAGGTGGTGTTCTGATCTATGGTATCCCTGAATTCCGTCTGCCAAAGAGTGCAGTTGTGGCAAAAGAGATTGAAAACGTCAAATCACTTGGCGTTAAGATTGAGACCAATGTCGTGATCGGTAAGTCTACAACGATCGATGAACTGATGGACGAAGAAGGTTTTGAAGCTGTATTTATCGGTTCCGGTGCAGGACTTCCGAAATTCATGGGCATTCCTGGCGAGCAGGCAAACGGTGTCTTTTCCGCAAATGAATTTTTAACGAGAAATAACCTGATGAAGGCTTTCAAAGATGAGTATGATACACCGATCATGAAAGGCAAAAAGGTTGCCGTAGTCGGCGGCGGTAATGTTGCGATGGATGCTGCAAGAACTGCATTAAGACTTGGCGCAGAGGTACATATCGTATACCGCAGAAGTGAAGAAGAGCTTCCTGCCAGAGTCGAAGAAGTACATCATGCAAAAGAAGAGGGCATCATTTTTGATCTGCTGACAAATCCAAAGGAAATCTTAGTGGATGAGAATGGCTGGGTAAAAGGAATGACCTGTGTGAAGATGGAGTTAGGAGAACCGGATGCTTCCGGTAGAAGAAGACCGGTAGAGATCAAAGGTTCTGAATTTGATTTAGAGTTAGATACGGTGATCATGTCACTTGGTACTTCACCAAATCCATTGATCTCTTCTACAACAGAGGGATTAGATGTAAACAAATGGCAGTGTATCGTTGCAGATGAAAACAACGGTAAGACCACCAAAGAGGGTGTATATGCCGGTGGAGATGCTGTAACCGGAGCGGCAACCGTAATCCTTGCCATGGGAGCAGGAAAAGCTGCTGCAAAGGGCATTGATGAGTACCTGAGCCGGAAATAAGACTGTCAGAAGTACAACGAAGTGAACATTAAGAGAGTTCATATCGATATAGTGATATTTACAAGGAAGCCGATATTTTTATTAGAAAACAATAAGATATCGGCTTCTTTTTCTTGTCATTTTCACAGTGACAGGATATAATAGGTACAGTTCCGGATGAGAACAAAGAAAAAATCTTAAGCGAAAGGAATTCTGAGATTTTAAGCAGATGGCATAAGGCAGCAGCAAAAGCAGATTCCATAGAGGAATTCCTTGGAAAAATGTAAAAAAGTTTTTTGTTCAAAATGTCAGTATTATCTAAAAATCAAGACAATATCAGTAAGTCAAAATTCAAGTGTTATTTTATTAACAATCTAAGAGTAAATCTAAAGTATTCAAAAAAATCCGCCATATCCATATATAGATTATAGATACGACGAACTTTCTAAATACTATTTCAAAATATCTGAATAGCTTAAATGTCTTGAAGGTCTGCCCTTACTCCAGATTCACCTTCTTCTTCATAATATACCCACACAAGAAGAAAAAGACAACACTAAGCACCAGATTTAACACCATAATAAAACCATAGGTTGCTGTCGGAATATAATTCTGTGCATGTGTGATTGCATCTTCATTTCCGGTCAGTCCGACATAAATAGTGCGGATGATCTGGGTTAGGATATTGATCAGAAAATAAGTTAAAAAAGAGCCGGCTAACCGATGTTTCTGCCAAAGCTGTCCGATACAGATACTTGCATATGGAAGCAGGAGACCGTAAAACGAGGAAACCAGTATAAAGGCGATCAGGGAAAGCCAGAAAGTACCTGTATGCATGCCGGTATAGTAATAGACCATTCCATCAAAACCGCCAAAAGATGCAAAGTAATTGCTTATTGCATCAAAGACATAGTGATTTGCAAAAATACAAAAGATACTGAAAGCAATCAACAGCGATTCCACAAGGTTCCAGATAAATGCGACGAGCAGCTTACTGCTTAACAGCTCCCAGGAAGTTACCGGAAGTGTATGCATCAGATAGCCTTCATCACCAAACAGGTTCTTATAAAAACGTACCAACAGATAGATAAAGGATGCAATGCTGACAGCAAACAATCCTAAGATGTAGAGGATTACACTCAGTCCGCCAAAGAGTCCAAAGCCGATGGAGTCGATGTTAGAATTCTCTGCCGTAAAAAGTGACTGTGCAAATATTCTTGCAAAAATGGTCAAAACCACAAGAATCAGATAGAGTGGCAGGATGACCTTTGAAGTTGTTTTAAATTCATGTTTCATTAATTTTCCTAACATCTGAATACCTCCCTGAACAGTGCGTCAATGGACATACCTTCCTCTTCGCGAATGGATTCAACGGAAGCGTCCTTTACAATTTGTCCGTTTTTAATAAAGATAACCTGATCTAAAATATTTTCAATATCGGCGATCAGGTGTGTGGAGATCAGAATACTTGCATGCTCATCATAGTTCGTGATGATGGTGTTTAAAATATAATCCCTTGCCGCAGGATCTACGCCGGCAATCGGTTCATCTAAGATGTAGAGGTCTGCACGGCGTGACATTACTAAAATGAGCTGAACCTTTTCCTTGGTACCTTTGGACATCGTCTTTAATTTCTGCTTTGGATCGATCTGCAGCTTTTCTAACATATCATAGGCACGTTCCGGCTCAAAGTCCTCATAAAAATCTTTAAAAAAGTCGATGATCTCATTTACCCGCATACCGCCGCCAAGATAGGTGTGGTCAGGCAGATAGGAGATCACTTTTTTCGATTCCGTACCCACCGGAGCCTCCTTGATATAGACTTCGCCGGCTGACGGAGTCAGTAAACCGTTTAAAATTTTGATCAGTGTGGTCTTACCACTTCCGTTCGGACCTAACAGTCCGATAATGTGTCCTTCCTCAATATCCAAATTGATATGGGAAAGAGCGGTTGTAGAACCATAAGTTTTACTCAGGTCTTTACATGTAACTAAACTCATTTTTTCCTTCTCCCTTAAATAGTAGTGTGTTGTTGGATCAGTTGGAGTGTTTCCTCTTTGGAAATTCCAAGATGTTTCATAGCTTCAAAAAAATCATGGATCTTTTCTTCGGCAATCTGTTGTTTTAATCCTTCGATCATAGCAGTATCCTCCGTGATAAAACGTCCGCTCGTCCGCTGACTGTAGACTAAGCCGGTTCTTTCGAGTTCGGAAAGGGCTCTTTGCATAGTGTTCGGATTGACGGCTGCACAGGAGGCAAGCTCTCTGACAGCAGGGAGCCGTTGTCCGGGCTGATAAACACCCGAAATGATATCCATTTCAATGCGTTCTACGATCTGTAAAAAAATCGGACGGTCGGAACTGAGATTCCATGGCATACACCCACCTCGTTTCTGATATATGTATTAGTCAAATAATACAATAATGCAAATGGGAATATTTGTCAAGAAATATTCAAAAAGCAAAGTTTTTATTATTTTCTCATCAGACATTCCATCAGACGGGTATTGTCCTCCGGTTCCATAAAACAGAAACGGATATATTTATTGTCTAAGAATGGAAACGTAGAGCAGTTGCGGATCATCATACGTTCCCGGATCGTGCGGTCGAACATTTCATCAGCATTCATATCCTCCCGAAGCAGGCGGAGTAACATAAAGTTTGCCTTTGGTACATAGGCTTTGAAATCCGGGTGGGAAGCAAATGCTTCATAGATCCTTGAACGCTCTTTTGAGATCAGGGATTTCGTTTTTTCAATATAATCGGTGTCGGTAAACATCAATTCTCCGGCAATTACGGCAAGGGAATTGATCGTCCACGGATTTTTTCGTGTATTAATAGCTTTGATCAGATCCGGATTTCCGGTAATGGCATAGCCCAGACGGAGTCCCGGAGCTGCAAAGAATTTAGAAGTTCCTCTTAATATAATGATATTGTTGTAAAAGTTTGTCAGTGGAACAGCAGTGATCTCGTCCATATTTTCGGCAAATTCCACATAGGTTTCATCTACCATCACAAAAATATCATGCTGTTTGCAGACATCCAGTATCAGACGCATGTCTTTTCTGGTGATCGCAGTAGAAGTCGGGTTATTCGGATTGCAGAGTACCAAAAGATCAATATTTTCATTGAGGTGTGCAGTAAAGTCCGCAACGTTTAAATGAAAGTCATTGTCTTCACGCAGCGGATAGTACAGGGTGGTACCACCGCCTAAAGAAATCTCACGCTCATATTCGGAATAAGTAGGACCGATGATCATCGCTTTTTTCGGATGTTCGATCTGGATAAAAAGAGAGATCAGCTCTGTAGAACCGTTACCGACAATGACATGTTCTGCCTCACAGCCGCAATAGCCGGCGATACACTGTCTTAAAGAAGTGTATTCTCTGTCCGGATAGGCGGTAATGGCATCGATATGTTCGGTCAGAGTCCTTCGTAAAAGAGGGGAGATCCCAAGCGGATTGACGTTGGCACTGAAGCTGATGATCTCTTCTTTTTTGATGCCGTAAATTTTTTCTATTTTTTCTAAATCACTTCCATGAAAATGATCCTGATGCTGTAACATATGATATACCTCCAAATGCTGACAGGGTGCAGAAAGAGCAGTTGCACGAACCTGTGAAATAGTTTATAATCTATTATAATCAACTTGTGCGAAAAAGCAATAAAAACCAGATAAGCAGGTGACATTTTGCGTAGACGGATTTATAATCTGGCAAATGGTAAATTTGAATATGAGAAACCGGAATTGCTGCTCTCAACAGACCGGCTGGAATTAAAAGTAGTAGAGGGGCAGAACTATAAAGGAAGCTTTACGATAAGAAGCGGTAACGGGCTTCCTCTGCGTGGTGTGATCTATACCTCCGATGTACGGATGGAGTGTATGAATCCGCAGTTTGAGGGAGAAGAGGTTCATATTCAATTTGAATTTCATAGTGAAGGTCTGATGGAAGGGAATATTCAAAAGGGTGAGTTTTACATAATCTGTAACCAGAATGAATATAACCTTTCTTTTGTTGTAAATATTTCCAAATTATATCCAAAGACTTCCATCGGAACGATCCGTTCTATTTATGAATTTGCAAAATTAGCGGCAAAAGACAAAAATGAAGCCTATGAGATCTTTACATCCCAAATGTTTGTAAATTTGATAAAAGAAGAGGAAGTTCGTGAAAGAATGCTCTACGAGGGACTTTGCCGTCCGGGAGCAGGCATGCAGGATATGGAGGAGTTTCTGATCGCATGCAAACAGAAGGAAAAGGTCTTACTGACCATGGATGAAAAGAGCAAAGAGTATTGTGATATAACACAGAGCAGCAAAGAGACACTTGTTTTAAGAAAAAGAGAGTGGGGATATTTAGAACTTGAGATTACAAGTGATGCCTCCTTTTTACATCCTGTGAAAAAGCAGATGACAACCGCTGACTTTATCGGGAGTATGCTTCAGGTGGAGTATCTGATTGAAAAAGAAAAGCTTCATGCAGGAAAAAACTATGGAAAGCTGACGTTAAAAAGCCCTTATCAGACACTGGAGCATACAGTCTGTGTATATCAGAAAGAACAGAGGGAAGCTGTGCCGGAAAAGCGGGAAGAACATACGGAACTTTCCAAAATGAAGTGCAGACTGACGGAAAGCTATATCCGTTTCCGGTTAAAACAGATGACATTAGGAGAGTGGGTAATGGGATCGAATGAAATCCTCGACCATTTCATTGCTGCTTTTCCGAGTGAACATTGGTATGGCCTGATGAAGGCACAGGTGCTACTTATCAACCGGCAGAGACAGGAAGCCGAGTGGATATTAGATGAAAAGAAGAAAACGATCACGGACACAAAGAGTGTAGCGTGGGCATATTACCTCTATCTGACCACCCTTTTGATCCGCGAGGACAGTTATGCAGATAAGGTGTTAAAGAACGTAGAAGACATCTGCAGGGTGCATAACAAAGATATGCGTCTGGTGTGGATCTTATTATTTTTACGGGGAGATTATGCAAAGAATGCAGCATTAAAATACTATGCCATAAGAGAACAGGTCATGGGCGGATGCACCAGTCCGTATTTTTATTTAGAGGCATATCTGCTGCTTGAAAAAGAACCGTATATTATGACGGAGATGGGCGAGTTTGAATGCCGTCTGCTGCTCTGGGCATGCAGGAAGCATGCAATCACAAAAGAGCTTGCCATACAGGTGACCCATTTAGCAGGAGATCTGCGTACCTATGAGGAGCGGGTCTATAAGATTCTTTGCGGCTGCTATGAGATCTATCCGCAAGAGGAACTGCTGACCGTGATCTGTGCCTATCTGATCAAGGGACAGAAATACGATACGCTATATCATCACTGGTATGAAGAGGGAATTACCGCAGATCTGCGTTTAGCAGGTTTATATGAAGCCTTTGTCTATTCGATGGATGCAAGGGAAGTGCGTCAGGTACCTAAGATGGTACAGATGTATTTCCGTTATCACAGCAGTCTTCCGTATGCACAAAAAGCGGCACTCTATGTCAATATTATTGCAAATAAAGAAAGTCAGCCGTCTGTCTACGCAAGTTATGAAAGAACCATGGAGCGTTTTGCCTTAGAACAGATCTTAGAGCGGCATATGGATGATAATCTTGCGGTTATCTATGATACATTTTTAACGGAAAATATGATACAAAACGAGACGGCAAAGGCATTAGGGCAGTTGTTGTTTTATCATAAGCTGACTTGCTTTGATAAAGACGCCGTTCGTCTTTATGTAGTGCACAGACAGTTAAAAGATGGCTTTTCGGTATCGATCCAGAACGGAACTGCATATTTTCCCATCTATTCTTCCGATTATGTCATTCTTTTAGAGGACCGGAAAGGAAACCGTTATGCCTCCGGTATGGAGTATCAGTTAGAAAAATTGATGCGTCCCGGCAGATTTATAAAAAAATGCATGGAGCAGGCACCGGAGTGTGAATCGTTTTTTATTTATCAGTTAGACAAAAAACCATTCCATGAGGAATTAGATGAAAAGGAGTTAGAACTTCTGCGCAGATTCTTACGCATGGATTCGGTCAGTGAGGAATACAGAACCTATCTGTTCCCGGAGATCATAAGGCTGCATCAGGTCAATCAGGTAAATTTAGATATCAGAGAGTATTTAAAACGGATCAATCCGTCAATGCTGAATCAGAGTGCGAGAAAATATATGGTAGAGCTTTTAGTCGACAGACATGCTTATCGGGAGGCATATGCATGGCTGCAGCGATATGGCATTGAAGAAATCGATGCCGTGCGGTTAGCCGCAGTTGCCGGAAGCATGGCAGGAAAAGAGGAATATGCAGACGAAGAATTCCTGTTATATCTTTGTGCAGAAGCCTTTTTTGGTGGAAAATATGACGAAGCTATCCTGAAATATCTGTGTGAGAACTATGATGGTTCGACAAAACGGCTAGGAGAGATCTGGCAGGCAGCAAAACAGTTTGGGATTGAGACTTACGGGTTAGAAGAACATATCCTGATCCAGCTGCTGTATTCTACGGAGTATATGGAATATACGGAAGAAATTTTTGAAAGCTATTGTAGAAATGGTGGAAAAGAGATCATAAAAGATGCCTATCTGAACTATTTTTCACAGGCATACTTTGTAGAACATATGGTGATCAGTGAACGATTCTTCAGGCATCTGGTGGAACGACCGGAAGAAAAACAGATACTGGTGTGCCGTTTGGCAATTTTAAAATATCTTGCATCCCATAAAGATAAGCAGGAAGAATACATGGAACTGTCAGATACCTATCTGGCAGATTTTACGGCAGAAAAGATTTATTTTTCGTTTTATCGAAGATTTCCTGTCTTTTTACAGCAAAAATATGGTTTTTATGATAAGGTATTTATAGAGTATCAGAATCGGAGAGGAGACCGGGTCTGGCTTCACTATCGAAGCGGAGAACATGATGAATACCGTACCATGGAAATGAAAGAAGCCTATGGTGGAATTTTTATCAGTGATTTCTTATTGTTTTTTGGTGAAAATATTCAATATTATATCAGCCGGATACAGGACGAGAAAGAACAGATTCTGGAAAGTAATCAGATTACGGGAAGTATGGTATGTGAAGAAGGGGACAGAAGCCGTTATACACTCTTAAATCAGTTAATGACGCAGACCATTCTCGAAGAGGATATCAAAAAGACAAAAGAAATGATGATAGAATACGAAGAGCAGCAACAGCTCTGTAAGAGACTCTTTGAGGTTCTATAAAGGAGAAAGTTATGAGTGAGAGACTTTTGGACAAATTATATATTGGTATTGATCTGAAAGAAGAGTCGGCAATGCTCAGTTACTTTCATCCGGGTATGGAACGTCCTGCAACGGTCAGTTTTGTAGCAGGAAGCTCTGAATACAGTCTGCCACTGGTGGTTGCAAAACGCCATGGTATCGGACAATGGGTTTACGGTAAAGATGCAGAGCGTTTAGCAGAGGCAGGACAGGGAACGAAAGCAGAGAATCTGTTCCGGCAGGCACTAAATAAAAACAGGATAACGGTAGAGGGCAGAGAGTATCCGGCGGAGGATCTGTTCCTTTTATTTATAAAAAAAATCTTATCCATCCCGAATAAACTCGACAGGGAACGGAAACTAGAACGTCTGGTCTTTGCGGTGCAGACCGTCACGGAAGAATGTGTCCGCCTGTTAGACCGGGTGCGGCAGGAATTAGAATTGTCCGAAGAACAGTTTGAGGTTGTGGATTATAAAGAGTGTTTTTGTTTTTATCATTGCAATCAGGAGGAAAAACTTCAGAATCATCAGGCAGGATTATTTGATGGCAGCAGTGAGAAAATCGTGTATTATAGTCTGGAAAAAGAGAAACGAACGAAGCCCTGTGTGGTTACGATAAAAGAACAGAAACTGGGCATACTGACAGATGACAAAGATGCAGGGTTTTTAGCAATGGCACAGCAGGCATTCGACAAGCAGCTTGTGTCTACGGTCTATTTTGTCGGAAGTGCGTTTGACGGTGGATGGATGCAGGAATCTTTAAAATATATCTGCCGTGGACGACGGGCATTTTTAGGGAAGAATCTATATTCTCTGGGTGCATGTTTTGTGGCATTCCAAAAAAAAGAGACAGAGCGGGAATATGTGTATTTAGGAGACAGTGAGTTCAAGATGAACATCAGTCTGAAGGTAAGAAAGAAGCAGGAGTTGGAATTCTATTCGCTTGTAACTGCCGGAGAGAACTGGTATTTAAAGGAGCATAGCTGTGAGGTGATCTTAGACGGTACGGATACCGTGGAACTGTGGTTACAGCATCCATATGGCAGGGAGGCAAAAATAGAGAGTTTAGAGCTTGCGGATCTGCCTAAAAGACCGGCACGGACCACAAGGATCAGGATCACGGTACATCTGTTAGGAGATACAAAAGCGGAGATTGAGATAGAGGACCTTGGATTTGGAGAGTTATTTCCATCCAGTGAAAAGGTGTGGAAGTATACGATGGAATTTTAGAGGAGGAAGCCGATGGGACAATTACTATTTTGTAGTCATGCTTTAGCCAAAAAACCATATGATATAGAGAGTGCTTCCTTAAATATATATTCCTTAGAGGAGATGAGCTATTATCTGATCCACAATGCAGAATTTGTGGAGATGGACTTTGTCGGAAGGACATTCTGCGACTGGGTAAGAACGGAGATCAAAGAGGAAGGACTTGCTTGCAAATTAGAAGAGGCATTAGAACAGGGGGTGCCTTCTTATGAATTTGCAAGGATTCTTTTAGAGGAGACCGGCTATGCGACCGAGGCGGAACAGCAGGCTGCCATGGAGATCTTCAGACAGTTAGAGGAAAAGGACGAGCTTTCAAGGCATAAGCTGCGTGCAGACCGTCTGTTGCGGCGTGAAAAATATCATTGCGCCATGGAGGAATATCGTTGGATCTTACAGAATCAGACAGAAGAGACACAGGAGGCGTTCTTAGGAGATGTGAGCCACAATTTAGGAACCGCCTATGCAAATCTGTTTCTGTTTTCCCAGGCGGCAGATTGTTACAAAACAGCTTATGAGAAGAATACAAACCCAAGTTCCCAAAAGTCAGAATTATTTTGTCTGTTCTTAGCAGATAAGAAAGAAAAACAAAGCGAACGGGCGAAAGAATACGGGATTGGCACAGAACAACTCAAAGAGTATGAAAGAGAATTAGAAGCGATAAAAGAGCAGCTTCCTTTGGATGAAAATGTAAAAAAGATCCGGAACCTATATGAGGCTTATGAAAAAGGAACAAAGGAAGAAATAAAAGCAGAGACAAAATCAGAAATTTACGGGATCGTCCATAAATGGCGTCAGGAATATGAGAAGTATGGCAGGTAAGAAACAATGAGATTTTGGAAAAGAAGAAAGAAAGCAAAAGAACAGCCGGAAGCAAAACAGAATATTGAAGATGTGTTAGAGCATTTGAATACGCGGGGGGCATATACGGACAGTGCGGAATATAAGAGGCAGGCAGAGCATGAGATGCTCGGACGCTGTGAGGAGATCATTGAGTCGATCCGGGAGTTAGAAGAGGCGAAGTCTGAGTACCGCATTGTCACGGACTATCTGAATGATATCCAGAAAATCCGCAATATTCCAAAAGAAACACAGGAGGATCTGCATGAGGTTGCAGGAAATGTTGCCAAACTCAATAAGGCAAGGGATCAGTATTTAAATACGGCCCAGAAGATTTCCGACGCACAGTTCGTTCAGATGCAGCAGGAAGAGGATGAGATACCGGATGCCATCCGCAGATTAGAGGCAAATGAAGCCTATGAGGCAGCCATCCGCCGGGATATGAATTATTTAGAGGGAGAAAAACAGGCGTGGGTGTACTGCATGGAAGAAGTAAAGGAAGAGATGCATCATCTTAGGATTTTTTCCTATGTATTGTTTGGCGTATTTATTGTCCTGATGGCGGTGATCTTAGTCCTGCAGGGAGTGAAAAACGTGGACACAAAGCTGATGTTTACGCTGCTGGTATCCGCGGCAGCCATCGGTGGATTTTTCCTCTATTTCCGTCAGCAGCGGGATATCGATCAGTTAAAACGTTGCGAGGCAAACATTAACGGAGCAATCATCCTTTTGAATAAGATCAAGTTTAAATATGTCAATACGAAGAACGCAGTCGACTATGCCTGTGAAAAATACCATGTACACAATTCGAAGGAACTGACCTATATCTGGGAGCAGTATCAGGATGCAGTGCGGGAAAAGGAAAAATATCTTCAGACAAATGAGGAGTTAGATTACTATAATTCCCGTTTGGTACGCAGACTGAAAGATTATCAGCTCTATGATGCAAAAGTGTGGACCGGCAATCCGGAAGCGATTTATAATGACAAGGAAATGGTTGAGGTGCAGCATAATCTGATCGCAAGGAGACAGAAACTTCGAGAACGCATAGAGTATAATACGAAAAATATCCTGAATATGCGAAAAGAGGTAGAAGAGATCGCGGCAAGTCAGAAGCAGATGGTCCCGGAGTTAAAAGAGATCATTGATTCCATTGACAGTTTAAGTAGCCAGTCTTAAAGTGTGTTTGCAAAACGGGTTATTTCTCTTATGCACGAAAAAATAAAATATGCATATTTTGTAAGTAAAGAGATAAGGAGAAATAACATTATGGGAAATTGCAATAGAAGCAATATGGGACAACGGGAATGCGGTGAGCGTTACGATATGTCCTCATGTCAGGATTTTGCATTAGCAATGGCATATGTACCATGGCAGCATTTTGAGCATGTCTATGAGCCGGACCGTGCTCTTCAGGTCGGAACCATTTTTCCGGAATTAAATAAACCGTTTTGCGGAAGAAAGGGGATGCGGGGATGATGAATCAGCAGATGAGCCAGAAACAGTTGTTACAGTGGATCAATATGGTAAGCTTTGCCGTCAATGACATTACCCTTTATCTGGATACGCATCCTGACGACGAAGAAGCATTAAATTATTTAAAACACTACAAAGAACTACGCAAACAGGGACTTCGTGCCTATGCAGACCAGTATGGTCCTCTTACGATCGACAGTGCAAAAGTAGGAGATCACTGGGACTGGGCAACCCAGCCTTGGCCGTGGGAAGGAGGCATGTGTTAAGTTATGTGGAATTATGAAAAGAGATTACAATATCCGGTAAATATCAAACAGACCAATCCGAAGATCGCACAAGTCATCATGTCGCAGTACGGTGGACCGGATGGAGAGCTTGGAGCTTCCATGCGATACATTTCACAGCGTTATACGATGCCTTATCGTGAGGTTGCAGGAATTTTGAATGATATCGGTACCGAGGAGCTGGCACATTTAGAGATGGTTTCTACGATCGTGCATCAGCTGACAAGAGATTTATCACCGGAGGAGCTTAAAGCATCCGGTTTTGACAAATATTATGTAGATCATACGTTGGGAATCTGGCCGCAGGCAGCCGGGGGCATTCCATTTAATGCCTGTGAATTCCAGTCAAAGGGTGATCCGATCACAGATTTGATGGAAGATATGGCAGCAGAGGGTGCGGCTTGATAAGAACAACAAAAATATATGCTAACGGAGGAAGATATGGGAAGAAAAAAGAGGATGCTTTCCATGGTGCTTGGAATTTCAATACTGGTTCTGATCGTGATCATTGTAAAGGTGATACCACAGAGCATTAGAAATTCTCAAAAAAATACAAAGACAGAACAGTCACAGGAAGCATCAGAGAAAAAAACGAAGAAAAAGGACAAGAACATAGAGCAGGCAAAACTGCTGGCGATGGGATATGATTACGACGGAGCGATCAATCTCTTAAAGTCCGTAAAAAATTATAAAGAAAATACGAAGATCACAAAACTGATTAAAAAGTTTGAAGAACAAAAGGCAGCATGTGTTCCGGTGGATGTCAATGCAGTGCCACACATTTTCTATCATTCCCTGATCAATGATACGGATCGTGCATTTAACGTATCCGTGTTAGGAAAAAATGCAGTAGACGGTATGAATGCATGGATGACAACGGTAGAAGAATTTGACCGCATTACCCAGCAGATGTATGACAATGGATATGTATTTGTAAGACTGCGTGATTTAGTAGTTGAGACAAAGGATGAAAATGGCAACGTAACTTTTGCACCAAACACGAACCTAATGCTGCCGCCGGATAAAAAAGCGGTCGTTCTGTCCGTGGATGATCTGAGTTATTACCATTCCTATAAGCCTGCCGGATTTCCGGAAAGACTGGTATTAGATGATAACGGTGATGTAAAGTGTCTTTATAAGACTTCAGATGGCAAGAAACATATCGGGGATTACGATGTGGTTCCAAGACTGAATACATTTTTAAAGAAGCACCCGGACGGTGCCTACAAAGGAGCAAGAGGTATGATCGCCATGACCGGATATAATGGCGTGTTTGGCTATCGTACGGATTCGGATTATGAGGTCAGAGAACATTTAAAACCGGATCAGCTTGCATGGCTGAACGAACACCCGGATTATAACAGGGAAAAAGAGATTAAAAAAGCAAAAAAAATTGCTGATGCACTAAAAGCGGAAGGCTGGGAGTTTGCAAGCCACACCTGGGGACATCTGAGTGTCACGGGAAAGACCGTGGAACGTTTAAAGACAGATAATGAGAAGTGGGTTGCGAATGTACAGAATATTGTAGGAGCGGTGGATACGTTGATCTTTGCGCATGGAAATGACATCGGAGGGCCGCAGCCGTATACGAATGACAATCCGCTGTATGCCTATTATAAGAGTGCCGGTTACAACTTTTTCTGTAATGTAGACCGCTCGAAACCACACTGGGTACAGATCAATGCAGACAATGTGCGTCAGGGACGGATTGATATGGACGGCTATCTGCTCTATACCGCAACGCAGGGACGGACAACGGTCTTAGACCAGATGATCCGGCCGGCAGAAGTGTTTGATACAAGAAGACCGACACCGGTCATTGCAAACGGAAAAGAGTAGGAGTAATAAAATACCACTGCTGTTTATTTTAGAACCACTGCACGAAAGATAAGGGTCAAGTAGTAATAGTGTATGAAGTTTGTATGCCATATTTGTATAACATGACATTTTTATATGATCGTGGCATTTTGTGTCGAAAAAAGTATGTACATGTGATAAAATTTATATAAACATTTTATAAACGAATGTAAAAAGATGTTTATAAGTAAGGGAGACAGCAAATGAATACAGATAAGAGTGATGCCAGGATCCTTGCAGTCGCAGGCAAGGGTGGCGTTGGTAAGACCTCGCTTGCAGCAGTTATGGTCAAACTTTTAGTGGCAGCGTACCCGGATAAACGGATACTTGCGATTGATGCAGACCCGGCTGTGGGATTGTCTACTGCACTCGGTGTGGACGTGAAACTCACGGTAGACGATATTCGCAAAGAGGTTGTGGCAAACGCAGAGGACGGCAACGCTAAGGCGGCAATTGAATTGTTAGGAGAAGCCAGATATCGTATTTTTGACGCACTTGTCGAGATGGATGGCTTTTCTTTTATTGCAATCGGAAGACCGGAGGCAGCAGGCTGCTATTGCAAGATCAACAGTTATCTGAAAGAAGTGATCGGTCTTTTGGCAGAGAATTATGATTATATCGTAATTGACGGAGAGGCTGGAATTGAGCAGATCAACCGACGTGTGATGGAAAAAGTGACACACCTCATGCTGATCACGGACTCTTCTAAGAAAGGAATGCAGGTCGTTCAGACGATCAAACAGGTAGCAGATGAACTTGTGATGTACGACAAGGTCGGTGTGATCGCAAACCGACTTCCCAATTTAGATGTCAAACAGTACATGGATGTGGGTGATATTCCGGTACTTTCCTACATATTATCGGATGCTTCGTTAGCAGAGTTCGACCTCAAGGGAGAGAGTGTATTTTATTTAGATGATGATGCGGCGATCGTCAGAGGAGCGAAAGAAGCCCTGATCGGTATAGGAATTTTAGAAGCGTAAAGGAGGGAAAGTGTGAAAGACTTAAAGCACTTATATTATTTTGAAAAGTTGTTAGAAGATGCGAATAACGAACTTGTGCGTCAGGCACAAAGTGAGGGGCTTAAGTGTATCGCAACGACTTGCGAAAATGTACCGGAACCACTTTTAAATCTTCCGGGAATATTTTCCGTCAGACTGCGTGCACCGCGTACAGGTTCTATGGAGATGGCTACCTATTACATGACAAGTTTTTTGTGTGAGTACAGTAGAGCACTTTTAGAAAGAGCCATTGAAGGCGGTTACAATTTTGTGGACGGTATCGTAACACCGGACGGATGTACGATGATGAACCGCTGTGTGGAGAATATGGAACTGCTTAAAACCATGGGAGAGGGAAAAGATGGATTTTTCTGGGAATATATGGAGATTCCACAGAAGAATGATGACAACGCATTAGAGATGTATACCTTGCAGTGCCGCAACCACATCTTAAAGCCTTTAGCAGAAAAATATGGGATCGACACATCGGATGATGCTATCCGGGCAGCCGTAGAACAGCACAACGAAGTGTGCCGCCTGATCCGTGCGATCGGTGATTTTCGTAAAGAAGCGAATCCACGCGTAACGGGCTATGAGTTCCATATCCTTACCCTGGTAAGTTATGTGGCACCAAAGCATCTGATCGTAGACAAACTCCGTGAGACATTAGAGGAGATCAAGACGAGAGAGCCGGATGCGGCAGACAAGTATCGTGCCCGTGTCGTCTTTGTCGGCTCCGAGGTGGACGATGTGGATGTGATCAGGTTAGTAGAGGAATCCGGTGCCTATGTCTGTGCAGACCGTTTCTGCTATGGATCATTACCGGGACGTGATGAGATCCTCTTAAATGACGATGAAGATGTTGTAAAACAGGTCTGTCGTCAGGTGCAGGGCAGAGCACAGTGTCCACGTTACTGGGATATGGCAAAGATGACAGGCAGACGCGATTACGTTGCAGATCTTGCAAAAGAATACGGCGCAGACGGTATTATTTACGAACAGATGAAGTTCTGTGATCCATGGGCATATGAGCGGATGATCGGTACGATCGTTCTCCGTGATGAGCATGGCTATCCGGTACTTGCCGTGGATCGTCCATATTCCATTGGCGCTTCCGGTCAGATGCGCACACGCGTGCAGGCATTCGTAGAGAGCATTGAGATCAAGAAGATTCAAGGAGGTAAGAAATAATGGCAAAAGAAGTAGGCGCAGAAGCGCTGGGTAGATTTTTTACCGATGGAAAAGTACGAAGCAGACGTGAGTGGCGTGGATTTAAGGATACTTTTTATGATTACACACGCTGGCTCTATATTATGAAGCAGTTAGCTGGCTTTATCATCAAGCCTAGAAATATCAAAGCGATGTTCCGCTATCGCTGGATGGCAAACTATTTAGCAGTACCGATGATGGTCGATAAACATACACAGGGACTTCGCGGACCATACCTTCGTATGTGTCATTTAGAGCAGGATCTCGTTGTCTATGATGTGGCAAAACTTCTTGATAACTTATTCCGCGGAGATCGTCGTATCGGCAATGATAAAGAGTTCTCTAAGAAAGTCGTGCTTGTAGACGAAAACGAAATGACAGCCGTTATGATGGGATTTCCTACCTTAAAGGGACTTTCCCGTGAGACACCGTCTACCTATGTATCAGTTCTTTTGAACCAGAATGCGGCACTGCATTATATCGATGTGGCACAGGAGTTTGGACTTGCCGGTGATGTCTGCCCGATGCCGGAGGCAGAACTTGGCGTTTCCATTGATGATGATGCACCGATCCTTGGTGCCTGTGCCGTACAGTGTAATACAACCTGTGACGGTTCCCTTATGAGTAATGGCGGTATTGCAAAACGTCTGGAATTAGAAGATGGTATACCAATCTTCCAGTTAGCAGCACCGCTACGCCACAGAGAAGATGACGTACAGGATTACGCAGCACAGGAGATCAGGAACTGTATCGCATTTATCGAAGAAAAGACAGGCGAGAAATGGGATTGGAAATATTACTTTGAGTGTGCAAAACGTGTCAACGAGTCCACCAGACACCGTATGGAATGGCTCGATATGAATAAGACCGATTATCCGCAGATCTTTGGTTCAAATCTTGCACTTTATACCGAGACAAACTACATGGCAATCTGTGGTAAGGTGCCGGAATTTGTCGATGTAGACCGAAAACTTACCGCACTTGCAAATCAGGCATACAAAGACAAGATGATGATGGCAAAAGAATATCGTCACCGTGCGATCGTATGGGGCGTACAGTCGCATTTTTACATGGACTTTTTGCTTTGGATATTAAACTGTTGGGGTATTGTTCCACTGACCGATATGCTTTCTATGGTAAATACCGAGATGATCGCAGAGGAAGATACACCACAGAACCGTGAAAAAGCATATTACGATATGGCATGGCTGACAGAAAACATGATCATGAGAAACCGTACTCATGGTGGTTACAAGGTACTTCTCGATGAACTCTGGGAGTACTGTGAGGAGTTCAATGCCGATATGGTCATTCTCTGGGAACATATGGCATGTAAGGCACTCAATGGCATGCATGGTCAGTTCGAGGAAAAGGCAAGAGAAAAAGGCATTCATCTGATCTGGGTAACGCACGATCTGTTTGATCCTAGGATCGTATCCCGTCAGGGTGTTCGTGATCAGGTCAATCGTTATATGAGAACTGTATTTAAGGAAGAACCACTGGATCCGTCACTGGAGATTTTACACGACGAGCATTCATGGTAAAAAGGAGGAGCAAGATGAAATATTATGGCGGATGTGATTCCGGATCAACTTATACAAAATGTGTCATCATCGATGAGACAGGAAAGATGGTAGCAGATGTAACACTTCGCAGCCGTATCAATGCGGTTCTTTCCTGTGAGGAATCCATTGAAAAGGCAGTAGCACAGGTGCCGGATTTAAATTCAGCAGAGGATCTGGCATATCTGGTAGGTACCGGATACGGACGTAACAAGGTACCGTCAGCAGACGAGAATATCTCAGAGATTTCCTGTCATGCGATGGGCGTACATGTGGCAGACCCGAATGTTAAGGCAATTATCGATATCGGCGGACAGGACGTAAAAGGAATTGCTATTGATGCTGACGGAACCGTTTTAAACTTTGCTATGAACGATAAGTGTGCGGCAGGAACCGGACGTTTCTTTGAGGCAATGGCAAAGGCATTTGAGATGGATCTTTCAGAATTTTCGAAGTTGTCTTTGAAAGCAAAGAATGTAATCCCGATCACGGCACAGTGTACCGTATTTGCGGAGTCAGAGGTCATCTCCTTAGTAGGCGAGGGCAAGCCGATGGATGAGATCGCCGCAGGTATTGAGTTATCCGTTGCAAAAAGATGTTTTGTGATGTCAAAGAAGGCAGGAGCTGTGGATTCCATCACTTTGACAGGCGGATGTGCAAAGAACGATGGATTAAAAGAGGCTATCGAAAAGGTGTTGAATTTGAAAGTCATTGATCTCCCGATCGACCCACAGCTTATGGGAGCGCTTGGTGCAGCAGAGTTTGCCCGTCAAAAAGGAATGGCGAAGGAAGGAGCGGTTTAATATGGCAACATTTTTACATGTAATTTTGATCATTGCGATCGTATTAGTGTGTCTGTTTGTCTTGAGTTTTATCGTTTACTTTTTTAATCTCGATATGAAACTTACAGCAGCAATCGAACCGCTGATGCAAAAGCATTACGATAAGATAGAAAGAGATACACATCTATGAGACTTTACGATGAGATTATCCATGATATCCTGACTTCTCTTGAAAAGCAGGATAAGCATATCCTTCCGGTTGGTGCTGCGGCAGATCCTGTCAGCAGAGACTGGCAGGATGCCGGTAAGGCAATGATGATCTTACAGTCGGATATGGCATATGAATTAGGAGGGCATAATCTTCCAGCCGTAGGAAATACCTTAGTAACGACGGGGAAGGATTTTGTTCCAGAAGATGAGATCATCCTTATAGGAAAAGATCTGCCGGAGATCACAGAGGATACTCCATATGCGAGGATCGCACTGGTGCGTGTTGCAGAGGACAGTATAGGAACGGGAGATCGGTTATACAATACGATCCGGAATATCGGATATTTCCGTTACCATATCTATCCCAAAGGGTTTATGCTGCGCGTATCGTCTTCTAATGACAGGGAGAGTGTACGCGTGGAGGCAGAGGCACTGAATGAAGGGTTAAATTTTACGGCAATCGGCAATGCCATGCTTCGGGCGTTGCATTTACATAAGGAAGTAGAGGCAGTCAGGATCATCTTTATTACAGATCCGAAAGTTGATTACGGCAGATTGCAGGATGGACTCAAAAAAACTAAGCAGATCACGGCAACGATTGACCATATGTTAAAAGATGTCAATATGGATTGCGGTTCCTGTGGATTGCAGGAAATCTGTGATGAAATCGAAGGCTTGCGCGAGATGCATTTTGGCATGAGCGAAGAACATACATAAGTAGTCATAAGAGAATGTTTAGCATCACACAGGTGCAGACAATAGAAACAAACAATAAGAAATGAGAAAAGGAGAGCATAGACATGGACATGAATAAGTACAACGAGTGGCCTGCGAATCACAAAGGCGACAAAAATCCAAGTCCAAAGATCATCGCTTTAGGAAAGCGGATCACAGACGTAGCCGGTCATATGATCGGTGGCGTTACCGCAGAGGATCCGGAATACTGGGGACTCGCAGAGATCATTACAGAGGAAATGGCAGAGGTAGGTCTTACCATGAAAAGACGTGCACATTATACATTTGACCAGCTCTGTGAAATGAACAAAGACAAGGTAGCAGAAAAAGGAAAAGAAGGTTTCCAGAAGTTACTTGACGAAATGAGTTACATCGGACTGTTAGAGTACGATTATGGTTATCATTATGACCACAATGGCCGTACCGCACCACAGTCAGAAAGACGCTACACACTTCCGATGTTCGTACCGGGATCTGCCGAACTTTTCAACATGGAAGAGATCCCTGGGGATGTCAAGGGCAATCCAAGATTAGAACAGCATCCGGATGTTGCTTCTTTCTTTGAGCGTATGACCTATATCCCATTAGAGGGTATTACACAGATGGTACCTCCGGGTGGTGCCGGTGTCGGCATGCATGTTATTCCGGTAGAAAAAGCAATCTCTATGGAAAACGAAGCCATCGACATTGAAAAATTATCTTACTGGCTGTCAAAGTATGAAGGAAAGATCGGTGTAGGACGTTGTTCCTGCCGTGCTTCCCGTAAGGCGATCGGCGAAGGTGTTGCAGATGATGATTATGGCTGGTGTATCGGTGTCGGCGATTTTGCAGACTATTGCCGTGAGACAGGAAAAGGTCATGACATTACAAAAGAAGAGGCTCTTGAGATCTTACAGCGTGCTGAGGACAACGGTTTCGTACATCAGATCACAAATATCGATGGAGAGAACAAGATCTTTGGTATCTGTAATTGTAACGTAAATATCTGTAATGCGCTTCGTACATCACAGTTATTCAATACACCGAATATGTCACGTTCTGCTTATGTTGCACATGTAGATAAAGAAAAATGTGTGGCTTGCGGACGCTGCGTAGAGGACTGTCCGGCAGGTGCAACCAGATTAGGACAGAAACTCTGTAAGGCAGATGGCACAGAAGTGACCTATCCAAAACAGCTGCTTCCGGATAAGGTAAAATGGGGCAAGGAATACTATGACCCGGATTATAGAGATAACAACCGTATCAATTCTCATAAGACCGGTACCGCTCCATGTAAGACTGCCTGTCCTGCACATATCGCAGTACAGGGATATCTGAAAAAAGCAGCACAGGGCGAGTATACAGAAGCATTGGCATTGATCAAGAAACAGAACCCGTTCCCGGCTGTCTGTGGACGTATCTGTAACAGACGCTGTGAGGATGCATGTACCAGAGGAAACATTGACGAACCGATCGCTATCGATGCAGTAAAACGTTTCATCGCAGAGCGTGATCTGCATGCAGATACCAGATATGTTCCGCCGATCGTTGTTCCTGCCAGCATCCACAAAAACGGATGGGAAGAAAAGATCGCGATCATCGGTGGTGGTCCGGCAGGACTTTCCTGTGCATTCTATTTAGCAGAGAGAGGCTATAAGCCAACCGTATTTGAAAAGAATGAGAATGCCGGTGGTATGCTCCGTTATGGTATTCCATCTTACAAGTTAGAAAAAGATGTGATCGAGGCTGAAATCGATGTGATGCGCGAGATGGGCGTTGAGATTAAGACCGGTGTAGAAGTTGGAAAAGATATCTCCTTAGACGAACTTCGTGCACAGGGCTACAAAGCATTCTATCTTGCGATCGGATGCTCTGCAGGCCGTCGTCCGGGGGTTCCCGGAGATGATGCAGAGGGAACCTTTACAGCAATCGATTACTTAAAGGATGCAAACTGTGGCGGTGCTGAATATACCGGCAGAGTGGTTGTTGTCGGTGGTGGTAATGTTGCTATCGATGCTTCCCGCGTCAGCGCAAGAAACGGTGCTTCTGAAGTGACACAGCTTTGCTTAGAGTCAGAGAAAGAAATGCCGGCATCGGATGAAGAAGTAAGAGAAGCAGGAGAAGATGGTGTTACCATTAAATGCGGATGGGGACCAAAGGAAGTCCTTGTCAGCGATGGTAAGGTAACAGGTATCGTATTTAAGAAGTGCTTATCTGTATTTGAAGAAGTAGACGGATGCAAGAAATTTGCTCCAAAATATGATGAAAATGAAACGATCACAATCGAATGTGACCGAGTGATCTTCGCCGTAGGACAGCAGTCTGTATGGGGTGATCTGTTAAAGAGCGAAGAAGTAGAGTTCCATGGACCGGCACTCGTGGCAGACGGACTGACCTATCAGGTACAGGGTGCACCGGATCTCTTTATCGGTGGTGATGTCATGACAGGACCGAAGTTCGCCATTGATGCGATCGCTGCAGGACACTGGGCATCTGAATCCTTACATAGATATGTACAGAACGGTCATATGACGATCGGACGTAATAAATGGGAATTCATCGAACTCAACAAGGATGATATCTTAGTAGAGAGTTATGACAATTCTTCCCGTCAGTCCGAAGGATTTAACGAGACATTAGGCAACAAGTCCTTTGAGGATGCACATATTGCACTTACAGAGGAACAGGTTAAGATCGAGACCTCCCGCTGCTTAGGCTGTGGTGCTACAATTGTCGATGCTAACAAGTGTATCGGTTGTGGTGTTTGTACAACCAAGTGTGCATTTGATGCTATCACACTTCACAGAGATCATCCGGAGTGCTCCACGATGATACCGGCAGAAGATAAGTTCAAGGCGATCGTTCCTTATGAGTTGAAGCGTGCAGTCAAGATCGTATTTGCACCAAAGACAGCAGAGGAAAAGGCTGCGATCAAAGCACACAAAGAAGCAATGCAGGATAAATAAATCCTTATCTGTTTTAAAGAGGTTAAAAAAATGCATGAATTAGGAATTGTGTTTCATATTGCAAAAAAAGTGGAATCCATTGCGGTTGAAAACCATGTCAATCATGTTGCCAAGGTGGTCTTAGAGATTGGCGAAGTTTCTACGGTAGTTCCATCATACTTAGAGGACTGTTGGAAATGGAAGTGTACCAAGAGCGAGATCTTAAAAGATTGTGCATTGGAAATAGAGATGATCCCGGCAGTTACATTCTGCGAAGACTGTGAAAAGACCTATGGTACGGTAGAACATGGAAAGACCTGCCCATACTGCGGAAGCGAGCACACCTATCTGGTGCAGGGAAATGAACATACGATCAAGGAGATCGTTGTTTATGAAGAGGACCGCGATGACAATGTCGACGAAAAGGCAGAAAACCATGCCTTAGAAGAAATCGAACATGAGGACAATGGTGCTATGCCGATCGCAGAGGAAACTTCAAAGAAAGCAGAGTCTTTCGAAGAATAGACATAAGCACAATTAAAATCAGAAAAGAAAGCCACATGACTTGTTAGAGATTAACAGGTTATGTGGCTTTTGGTTTAACAGTCCTTTTGTATCTAACGTAATCACCGTCATAAAGTACAAGACTGTTTGCATAAAAGATATAAGAACAGGTATGTAATCAGGTGATAGAATGGGACGGAACAGAGTACCGATCAAATGCAAACATGTTTTTAAAAATGGAGCGAAAGTACCGGAAAAAGAACAGTATACAAAAAAATGGGTAACACTCATTCAAAGATCAGAACAAAACGGCAGTAGGGTGCAAAGATGAAAGCAGCAATCTACTGCCGTCTTTCCGAAGAGGACAAAGACAAGCGCCATGTCACCGATGACAGCGAAAGCATTCAGAACCAGAAATCCATGCTGATCCAGTATGCCACAGAACAGGGATGGGAAATCTATGGGATATACAGTGACGATGATTATACCGGAGCAGATCGGAGCAGACCGGAGTTTAACCGTCTGTTAGAAGACGCTAAACATAAAAAATTTGACATTGTGCTCTGTAAAACACAATCGCGTTTTACAAGGGAGTTAGAATTGGTAGAAAAATATATCCACGGATATTTTCCAATCTGGGGCATCCGTTTTGTCAGCATCGTAGACAACGCGGATACGGAAAATAAAGGAAATAAAAAGTCAAGACAGATCAACGGACTGGTCAATGAGTGGTATTTAGAAGATATGTCAGAGAATATCAAAAGCGTATTAACCGATAAGCGGAAAAACGGTTATCACATCGGGGCATTTGCACTCTATGGTTATCAGAAAGACCCACAGCAAAAAGGACATCTGCTCATAGACGAGGAAGCGGCTGAGGTTGTGAGAGAAGTGTTTACCCTGTTTTCACAGGGGTATGGTAAGACTGCGATTGCAAAAATCTTAAATGAGCAGGGGGTGCCAAACCCAACCGAATACAAAAGACAAAAAGGACTTCGTTATCAGCAGCCGGAAAGCCAAAACAGTACACTCTGGCGATATTATACGATCAGTGCCATGCTCCGCAATGAAATGTATATCGGAACGATGGTGCAGGGCAAATATGGAAGTGTTTCCTATAAGACGAAGCAGAACCGCCCACGTCCGAAAGAAACGTGGTATCGGAAAGAGAATACCCATGAGGCAATTATAGATCAGGAACTATGGAACACGGTCCAGAGGATGTTAGAGGAGAAAGCAAAGCCGTTTGCTACAGGAAAAACAGGGATTTTTGCAGGAAAAGTAAAGTGTGCCGATTGTGGTTATCACATGCGTTCCACAAAGACAAAAGACCGTTATTATCTAAAGTGTGCTACACATCATATTGCAAAAGATGCCTGTGAGGGAGCGTTTATTTCTGTAAAAGCATTAGAGGATGCCGTCTTATCGGAGATTCACCGGATGTCTAAGGAATATCTGGATATAGAAACATTAGAGAAAAATCTGAAGCTGGATACGGATATCAGAAGGCAGCAGGAGCAGTGTGAAAAAAAGATAGAGACCTATCAAAAGAAGCAACAGACCTATCAAAAAGGGATCAGTCAGGCTTATCTGGATAGAGTCAGCGGGATATTAACAGAAAAAGAGTATCTAGAATTGACAGAAGAATTCCGACAGGGAAAACAACTGTCAGAAAAGCTGATGGAATCTGAAAAAAAGAGGTTAACGGAACTTACGGAACGGTTAGAAAAAGGGGATGAACGCGGCAAGCGGATTTTAAAATACATAAATCCGGAATTTTTAACAAAAGAAATTGTTGAGGAACTGATCAATCATATTGTCGTTGGAAAAAAATCGAAAGAGACGGGAGAAATACCGGTGGAGATACATTGGAATTTTTGAAAGGTTGTTCCTGCAAATCCGCAGCAGAGCAGAAAGCCCGCACCACCTATGACAACATTCTTCGCCTGGTCAAAGACCCGGATGTCGTAGATCCGATCCGTTTCTTAAGAGAGCGTGAGATCGTTCACTTCCAGAGATTTGGTGAAGGACTTAGAAAAGTACAGGATGAACTGGATTCAAAGAATTTCTATGCATTCAATCCGGCATTTGATTAAAACACAGCAGGGTAGTGGAAATCCACTATCCTGCCTTATTATTTCATAGGAAAGACCGTGTTACATTAACGTGCAAAAGCAGACGCTTTCCTATGAAATAAAAACGCTCCGCGAGGATGCACAGCTCGCGGTAAGGAAAATATCGCTTTGCGAACCGCGAGCGCGCGGAACAAAAGCTGTGCTATTGAAGTATCTGAAAATCGCGAAGTGTGCGAAGCACACTTTTGTTCAAAAATGAGAGTCAATATCAATATTATTGACAACATTTTCTCAATAAAATATAATGAAGCCGAACAAAAGAAATTTAGAAAAGAGGAACGCAAGAAGTGACACTGGATTTATTACCAATCAAAACAAATGCAGTCATTACTAAAGTGGGTGGCGAGGGAGAATTGCGCTGCCGCCTTTTGGATATGGGATTGATCCCTAAGACTGTAGTAGAAATCAGAAAAGTTGCTCCGATGGGAGATCCGATAGAATTAGAAATCAGAGGTTATACCCTGACGATCCGGAAAGAGGATGCAGCAAAAATTGAGGTAACGGAGGACATGCCATGATTTTTGCATTAATAGGGAACCAGAATTGTGGAAAGACCACTCTGTTTAACCAGCTTACGGGCGCAAATCAACATGTGGGAAATTTTCCGGGAGTTACGGTGGATCAGAAAGTAGGAGAGATCAAAGAGCATAAGAATTGTTCCGTGGTCGATCTGCCGGGAATCTATTCGCTGCGTCCTTATACGAGCGAGGAGATCGTAACGAGAGATTTTTTAATCAATGAAAAGCCGGATGCCATTATCAATATTGTAGATGCAACCAATATAGAGCGAAATCTGTATCTGACTCTGCAGCTCTTAGAGATGCAGATCCCAATGGTATTAGCCTTGAATATGATGGATGAGGTGCGAAATAACGGCGGTTCCATAGATGTTATGGGAATGTCAGAAAAATTAGGCATTCCGGTTGTGCCGATTTCCGCAGTAAAGGCAGAAGGAATCTCAGAATTGGTGGAAAAGGTGATACGGACTGCCGAGAAGAAAAAATATCCGAAGATCACGGATTTTTGTGAAAAAGGACCGGTACACCGCTGTATCCATGCACTTTCGCATCAGGTAGAAGACCATGCACAAAATCTTGGGATTTCTCCGAGGTTTGCAGCCACTAAAGTCGTTGAAAACGATGTGGAGATCATTAAAAAATTAAATTTCAGCCGGAATGAGTTTGAAATGATGCAGCACTCCATTGAAGAGATGGAAGCAGACCATAAGATGGATCGCAACGCGGCATTAGCGGATATGCGATATACCTTTATTGAAAAAGTATGTAAGGATACGGTCAAGCATCCTAAGGAGAGTAAGGAGCATAAACGAAGTGAGAAGATTGACAAAGTCTTAACGAATAAATATCTGGCAATCCCGATGTTCTTAGCGATCATGATGTTAATTTTTTATTTAACTTTTGGACTGATAGGAGCATGGCTGAGTGATCTGTTGAGCCTTGGGATTGAGCAGATCACGGATATCTGTGATAAGGGGCTGACTGCTTATGGGATCAATCCGGTGGTACATAGCCTGATCATAGATGGCGTATTTGCAGGAGTCGGAAGTGTATTGAGCTTTTTGCCGGTTATTGTGGTGTTATTTTTCTTTTTATCCATTTTAGAAGATTCCGGTTATATGGCAAGGATTGCATTTGTAATGGACAAGCTGTTACGAAAGATCGGACTTTCCGGGAGGAGTTTTGTGCCGATGCTGATCGGATTCGGATGTACCGTGCCGGCAGTTATGGCAACGAGGACACTTTCTTCTGACCGCGACCGGAAAATGACGATCATGTTGACCCCGTTTATCAGTTGTTCGGCAAAGATACCGGTATATTCTGTGTTTGCCATGGCATTTTTTAAAGACCATGCGGCACTGGTGATGATGGCACTTTATGTAACCGGGATCGTAGTCTCTATTTTGGTGGCACTGATCCTAAAGGGAACTGTTTTTAGCGGAAAGCCGGTGCCTTTTGTCATGGAACTTCCAAACTATCGTCTGCCATCGGTAAAGAGTGTATTGCAGCTTATGTGGGATAAGGCAAAAGATTTTTTACAGAGAGCATTTACGATCATATTTGTGGCAACGATCATCATATGGTTTTTACAGACCTTTGATACAAGGCTCAATGTGGTAACGGACAGTGCAAACAGTCTGTTAGCAGTGCTTGGAAGATGGGTAGCCCCGATTTTTACTCCGCTCGGTTTTGGAGATTGGAGGATTTCTACTTCGCTGATCACAGGATTTACGGCAAAGGAAGCCGTTGTAAGTACGATGAGCGTGTTGTGTGGCACAAGTATGTCCAATCTGCCGCAGACGTTGGGAAGCTTTTTCACACCGCTTTCCGCAGTCAGCTTTTTAGTGTTTACACTGCTTTATACTCCATGTGTAGCAGCAATTGCAGCAATTAGACGGGAGATGGATTCTGCGTTACAGGCAGTCGGAATTGTAATCATGCAATGCGGCATCGCATGGCTGGTTGCATTTGGCGTATACCGGATCGGAAGTCTGCTATAGGAGGCAGGAAAAAGAGATAACATGAATGTTTTGGACTGGATTTTATTAGGAGGCATCGGAGTGGCAGTATTTGTGGCTGTCCGATGCATTTGTAAGAAGCGTAAAAACGGGGATTGTATCGGTTGCAGCGGCAGTTGTGCCTCCTGCATGCGACAAAAAAATACGAAAAAATAGTATTAAATTTAGTACATGCACAAATTCCCTTGTCATAAGAGAAATCCTATGTTAGATTAGTATTAAGATGAAAGTGTTAAATAATTAACAATATTTTACATAGAAAACCATATGTAGCGAAATAGGAGGAAAGTATGAGAGGAATTCAGACACCGGTGTCGGAAATCAGACACAAAATTTTTACGGAGATTGCAAGGGTAGCATATGAATCAGAGAATATCAATGATTCTATTGAGGCAATTCCATTTAAAGTTTGTCCGGGAGATATTGCAAGCTACCGTGAGAGCATTTTTCATGAGAGAGCCATTGCATCTGAGCGGGTTCGTCTTGCCATGGGTATGTCACTCAGACCGGCAGATCATGTAGTGCATGTAACAAGCGGATTAGAAGAGAGTAATATTGCGGAAAAATATTATGAGCCGCCTCTTATGCAGGTCATTCCATCTGCCTGCAATTTCTGTGAGGACAAAAAATATGAAGTTTCTAATATGTGTCAGGGCTGTATCGCACATCCATGTATGGAGGTCTGTCCAAAGGATGCGATTTCCCGTGTAAAGGGAAAAGCCGTGATTGATCAGGAAAAATGTATCAAATGTGGTAAGTGTAAATCCGTCTGTCCATATGATGCCATTGCAAAAAAAGAAAGACCGTGTTCTATGGCATGTGGTGTAGGAGCCATTGGTACAGACCAGTATGGTCGTGCAAAGATTGATGCAGAGAAATGTGTTTCCTGCGGTCAGTGTATGGTAAGCTGTCCGTTTGGAGCGATTGCAGATAAGTCACAGATTTTCCAGTTGATTCGTTGTATGAAGCAGGGGGGAAACGTAATTGCAGAGGTTGCACCGGCATTTGTAGGTCAGTTCGGACCGGACGCAACACCAAGCAGAGTAAAAGCTGCATTGTTAGAGCTTGGATTCAGTGATGTTGTAGAGACTGCATTAGGTGCAGACATCGGAGCCGTTGCAGAAGCACATCACTATGCAAACCATGTAGCAACCGGAGAACTTCCATTCTTATTGACATCCTGTTGTCCTTCCTGGGCAATGCTTGCGAAGACACAGTTCCCGGATCTGATCGAGAGTGTATCTTCAGAGTTGACACCGATGGTAGCAACAGCAAGAAGTATCAAAAAAGAACATCCGGATGCAAAAGTCGTCTTTATCGGACCTTGTGCCGCAAAGAAATTAGAGGCAAGCCGCCGCGAGGTACGAAGCGATGTAGACTTTGTTATCACCTTTGAAGAATTGAGCGGAATGTTTGAAGCAAAAGGAATCAATCCGAATGATGAAAAAGGAGAAGGTTCTATGCACAATGCGACAGCAGCAGGACGTGGATATGCCGTTGCCGGAGGTGTTGCAGAGGCAGTTACAAACTGTATCCATGAATTCTATCCGGATATTGATGTTAAGATTGAACATGCAGAAGGTTTAGCAGAGTGTAAGAAAGTATTAATGCTTGCAAAAGCAGGAAAGAAAAACGGCTGCATGATCGAAGGAATGGGCTGTCCGGGAGGCTGTGTAGCAGGAGCCGGAACAATTCTTCCAATTGCAAAAGCAAAAGTTGAAGTTGAAAAAATGAAGAAAGCATCTTCCCGTCAGCTTCCACCGAAAGAATTAAGTGAGATTGAATTAGACTAAGCATTTTATTCGTATAAAGTCACAAAAACTGTAGAAAATACCGAACAGGGATTGAAAAATAAAATCCCCGAGGAGGTGTTGGAATGGTCAAGTGGTTTTATTATCCGAACAGGGAAAATGAAATTTCCAACAAAGGGTGGAAATTCAATATCACAGATATGAACGGAATGACGTATCGTGATGACTTGCAGTTTGACATCACAAATATGAATGGAATTACTGATCAGGATCATTTACGGTTTGATATCACAAATCTCAACGGGATATCAGACCGTGATGACATCAAATTTTCCATTACAAATATGAACGGACTGACAGTCTAGGAAAATCCGTTCCGACAGTTGATGAAACGCCATGAATGTTATATAATATTTCATGGCGTTTTTATCGTTTTATAGAAAATAGCTGTTTTACAATACAGAATAGACAGATGAGAATACCATATCACAACCGTAAACAGGAGGGAAACACCATGACAAAAGTAAGGACAAGATACGCACCAAGTCCGACCGGAAAAATGCATGTGGGAAATTTGCGTTCCGCATTGTATGAATTTTTAATAGCAAAGCATGCCGGAGGAGAATTTATGCTCCGCATTGAAGATACAGACCAGGAACGTTATGTAGAGGGAGCAACGGAGATCATCTACCGTACCTTAGAGACCGCAGGGTTAAAACATGACGAGGGACCGGACAAAGATGGCGGTTATGGCCCTTATGTACAGAGTGAGCGTATGAAGACCGGCATTTATCTGAAATATGCAAAAGAGTTGATCGAAAAAGGTGAGGCATACTATTGTTTTTGTGATAAAGAGCGCTTAGAGTCCATCAAGACAGAGGTCGTAGAAGGAAAAGAGATCACGATGTATGACAAACACTGTCTTTCTCTATCAAAAGAGGAGATAGAGGCAAATCTGTCTGCAGGAAAACCATATGTCATCCGCCAGAATATCCCAAATGAAGGTACAACGACCTTTCATGACGAATTATACGGAGATATTACCGTGGAAAATACAGAGTTAGACGATATGATCCTGATCAAATCCGACGGATATCCGACCTACAATTTTGCAAACGTGGTAGATGACCATACCATGAATATCACACATGTTGTCCGTGGTAATGAATATCTGTCTTCCGCACCAAAATACCAGCGTCTGTATGATGCGTTTGGTTGGGAATCACCGGTTTATATCCATTTGCCGTTAATTACCGATGAAAACCATAAGAAATTATCCAAGCGAAGCGGTCATGCATCCTTTGAGGATTTATTAGAGCAGGGATTTTTACCGGAGGCGATCGTAAACTACATCGCATTATTAGGATGGAGCCCGGAAGATAACAGGGAAATCTTTACCTTAGACGAACTGATCCGTGACTTTGATTATCACAGGATCAGCAAATCCCCGGCAGTATTCGATATTGTCAAACTGAAATGGATGAATGGGGAATACTTAAAGGCAATGGACTTTGATGCATTTTATGAGGCAGCAGAGCCATATTTAAAGAAGGCTATTACCAAAGATTTAGATCTTCGCCGGATTGCAGAGATGGTCAAGACCAGAATCGAGATATTCCCGGATATCGCAGAGCATGTGGATTTCTTTGAAGCAGTACCGGAATATGATATCAGCATGTATGCGCATAAAAAAATGAAGACTTCACCGGAATCTTCCTTAGAAGTCTTAAAGGACATCCTGCCACGCTTAGAGGCGCAGGAAGATTATTCCAACGATGCACTCTATGCAATGCTTTGTGAGTATGTAAAAGAAAAAGAATACAAGAATGGTTATGTGATGTGGCCGATCCGTACCGCAGTGTCAGGAAAACAGATGACACCGGGTGGCGCAACAGAGTTAATGGAAGTCTTAGGAAAAGAAGAATCCATTTCCAGGATCAAAGCAGCCATTGAAAAATTAGAAAAAGAATTATAAAAGAACCATAAAAATGAAATCATCTTTTAACAAACCTCAATCTGAGGCAATTACCCATGGGAAAGGACCGGCATTGATATTAGCCGGTCCCGGAAGTGGGAAGACTCTTGTAATTACCCAACGGGTGAAAAATTTAATCGAGAAACAACATATCAGACCATCGAATATCTTAGTCATTACGTTTACGAAAGCGGCAGCGACACAGATGAAGGAAAGGTTTACGATCCTGATGGGAGAGGGACGCTATCCGGTCACTTTTGGAACGTTTCATGCCGTCTTTTTTTCTGTACTCAAAAATGCCTATCACTATACAGCACAGAATATCATCAGAGAAGAGAAAAAGTATCAGATTTTGTATGATATTATCCATCGTATGGAGTTAGAGTACGAGGATGAGCAGGAATTTATGAGCGGAGTGTTGTCAGAGATCAGTCTGGTAAAAAATGAAGGGATCGATCTCTCACATTACTATGCAAAAAACTGTGCGGCAGATATTTTCCGAAAGATTTATCAGCAGTATGAGGCAGGCAAACAAAGAGCAGGACTCATTGATTTCGATGATATGCTTGTCTATACTTATGAACTGTTCCGTGAAAGAAAGGATATTTTAGCCCTTTGGCAGAAGCAGTATCCCTATATTTTGATCGATGAGTTTCAGGATATTAATAAACTGCAATTTGAAATTGTAAAAATGATGGCATTACCGCATAATAATCTTTTTGTGGTGGGAGATGATGACCAGTCTATTTACCGTTTCCGTGGTTCGAAACCGGAATTGATGCTGGGATTTACCAAATCCTATCCCGATGCAGAAAAGATTCTGTTAGATACCAATTACCGCTCAGATCGTGAGATCATAAAGGCAGCCGGAAAACTGATCGCTCACAACAGTGAACGTTTTTCAAAAAAGATCATGGCACAGAGTGCACAGCCGGGCGAGGTGGAATTTGCGATCTACAAGAATCAGTGGGCGGAAAATGAGGCCGTCATTGCAGATGTCAAAAGACAGGTACAAAGGGGCGTTCCCTATCAGGAGATTGCTATTTTATTCAGAACGAATATCCAGCCGCGGATGCTGATGCGGCAGCTGATGAACCACAATATCCCATTTATCGCAAAAGATAAGATCCCGAATCTGTATGAGCACTGGATCGCAAGAGATATCTTTACCTATATCCGTATTGCACAGGGCAGCCGGGAGAGAAAAGATTTTTTAAAGATCATCAACCGTCCGAAACGTTATATCGGAAGAGAAAGCTTAGAGGAGCTGAGTGTTGCCTTTGATGTCTGGATGGAGTATTATAAAGAGCAGCCGTGGATCGCAGAGCGGATCGACCGGTTAGAATATGACATCCGTATGTTATCGATGATGAAGCCTTATGCGGCAGTCAATTATATCCGGGGCGGTATCGGATATGATGATTATTGCAGGGAATATGCGAAGTACCGCCACATTCGAGAGGAAGAACTCTTAGAAGTGTTAGATGAGCTGCAGGAAAGTGCAAAAGAGTACCAGTCCTATGAAGCCTGGTTCTTACATATGGAGGAATATAAAGAGGAGTTAGAACGTCAGGCAAAAGAGCAGAAGCAACAGCCGGACGGAGTTACATTAGCAACCTTACACAGCGCGAAGGGGTTAGAATATGATATCGTCTATCTTGTCGATGTCAACGAAGGGATCATGCCTTATAAAAAAGCGGTATTAGAGCAGGATATTGAAGAAGAGCGCAGAATGTTTTATGTGGGAATGACGCGGGCAAGACACCGGCTGTCGATCAGTTCAGTACAGGAGTATAATGGGAAAAAATCAGAGATTTCCCGTTTTGTCGCAGAAGCGGGGAGAGCAGAGACAGGAGAACAGAGGATAAATAAAAAAGCAACATAAAAGACAATAGAAAAAGAAAGACGAAAGAATATATAGGGCAAGATAAAAGAGAATATAAAATAAACGGGATTCCGGATCATCCGGAATCCCGTTTTTGATGAATGTTTCCTTGATCAAAATTAAATCAAAATTTTATTTAATCCATATCCTCATATGCTGCTTCATCGAGTAACTCATCAAAGCGGTCTGCAACAGCTTCGTATTCTTCATCGTCCTCAATGTTTTCTAAAGAAGGATTGCCCTCTTCGTCTTCAAAATAGCGATAGATGAATACTTCGCCTTCTTCATTTTCATTGCCGTCCTCATCTAACGGAAGCAGAGCAATATAGTTCTGTTCCTCTAATTCAAAGATGGTAAGGATGGCACATTCTACTTCACTGCCGTCATCAAGAGACAGTGTGACCTGCATATCAGATTCATCATCCACCGGATTCTGTGCATTGTTTCCCATAATTAAATCTCCTTTTAATAAAAATGTATTTAGTATTTATATGATAGCCTGAATATAGAGATCAGGTCTGTCATTTAAATCAAGAAAGGTCTGGTCTTCTAGCTGGATGACCGGTCGTGTCAGTCTCTGCGTGATCAGAATGATTTTACCGGTTTGTCCATTGCTTAAAAGTACGTTGTTATTGACATAGGTATTTGCAATATGCTCTAAGAAGCAGAGGATAAACTGCGGATTATAGCGGTTTAATCCTTCTAATTCAAAAGAGGCAATCACCTCAAATGGACAGAGAGCACGGCGGTAACATCTGTCAGAAGTCATGGCATCATAGACATCGGCAATCGCAACAATCGCAGCCATATCGTCGATGGCATTACCGGCAAGATGATTTGGATAGCCGCTTCCGTCATATCGTTCATGGTGCATCAAAGCAGCATTTTTTATTCGTTCATCCAATGGCTGATCCTTTAAGATGTCATAGCCAAGCTGGGCATGCGCTTTGATCACTTCGTATTCTGCATCGGTTAATTTGCCTTTTTTTGAGATAATGGCATTCGGAATCTTGCATTTGCCAATATCGTGAAGCAGTCCGGCAAGCGTTAAAACATCTAAGTCCTCGTCGGAATACTTTAACCACATACCGAACATCCTCGAAATGATGCTGACATTCAGACAGTGGGCATAGGTAGAGTCATCAATCTGACGCATATTATGTAAATTGTCAAAAATAGAGATCGTAGTTGACTGTTTGCCAAACAGGCCAACGGATTCGGAAAGCAGTTCGGCCTGGTCGATTGGGTCCGTACGGTCGATCAAATCATTTAAGGACGATTTAAGAAAACGGATTTTCTTCACATAATCGCTTTTAAACCGCTGGAAAGAACGGGAAGAGCGGATCTTTTGTGAATAAGACAGGGTTACCTGTTCCGTCTTTTGCATCGATGCGATAGCGGCAGGCGGGATCGTACCATCTAGAATGGAAGCAGATGGAATATTATAATAGCTCAGATGAGCGATCATCTGATTCGTAAGTTCCGTGTCAGCAGCTACGATAAGCTGTCCATGTTTAGATAAGACCGGTTCGGCTGTGATCATTCCGGGGGTTAAATCTTGTGTTTTTACGGTACGCATAGTGCTCCTTTACAAAATATCATTCATTTATACATATTTTTCCTATAAAAATATTTTAAAACAAGAAGTAGAAAAGTCAAGGAAAAAATACCTGTTTCTTTTTGATAAGGGTGTGTACAAATTCCACGAAAAAAGATATAATAATACAGATAAAAAACAAAGGTGGACAAAAAGATGATATTTCAGACACGGGCAGGAGATTACAGAAAGATGGGAACAGAGCAATGTGCAGATGGTGTCACATTTACCTTTCAGTGTCCCAAAGAGCTTGCCTGTGCAGTAGTGCTGTTTGAAAAAAAGACAGGAAAGCAGGCAGCAAAGATTGATGTACTACCACAGTATCGTGTGGGTTCGGTGCGTTCTGTCACCATTTATCCCTTAAAAGCAGAAAAATATTATTATTGTTATGAGATTGAAGGAAAAAGAGTGCGTGATCCTTACGGAGAGCGTGTGATCGGCAGGGAAAAGTGGGGCGATGCCGAAAGAACCTTAGACGATGCACTGTTAAGCGGATTCAAAAAAGAAGGTTTTGACTGGAGTGAAGATGTCAGTGTAGAGATTCCGGCAAATGAGATGGTCATGTACAAACTCCATGTGCGTGGATTTTCCATGGACGGCAGGGGCAGAAATAAGGGAACCTTTGCGGCTGTGATGGACAGGCTCTCCTATCTGAAAGAACTTGGGATCACAACCTTAGAATGTATGCCGGTCTACGAATTTGAAGAATTAATGGAAAATGGCAGGCTGAATTACTGGGGATATGCGCCGAGTGACTATTTTGCGGTTAAATCTTCCTATGCATCCCAAAAAGACGCAGACTGGGAATATAAGAGTCTAATCTTAGAGACACACAAACAGCAGATGGAGCTGATCATGGAGATGCATTTTGTGCCGGAACAGACAGCAGGTGCCATCATAGAGATCTTACGCTACTGGGTCATGGAATATCATGTGGATGGATTTAAACTTTTAGGTGCAGGGCTTCCGATCGCAGAGATTGCAAAAGACCCGTATCTGACAGGAACCAAAATATTTTATGAGAAATTTCCATATGATCTGAAAGAGGAAAATTATGGAAATATCTATGTGTATAATGATGATTTCTTATATCCGGCGAGAAAAATGCTGAATCACTTAGGCGGTGATATGGTAGAATATACGGAAGTGATGAAAAGACAGCAGGATGGTGGACATTCTGTGAATTATATTGCCAATAGCAATACATTTACCTTAGCGGATGTATTTTCTTATAACGAGAAGCATAATGGTGATAACGGCGAGGAAAATCTGGATGGAAACAACTGGAATTACAGTACGAACTATGGCGTTGAGGGAGCCACCCGCAGGCAGTTTGTAAAAAAGATCAGGGAAAAGCAGATGCGTAACGCAATGGCGATGCTGTGTTTGGCACGGGGAATACCGCTGATCTGGAGCGGGGATGAGATCGGAAATTCCCAAAACGGCAATAACAATGCCTATTGTCAGGATAACCGGATCGGCTGGGTGAACTGGAAAAATGAAGGTCGGTATGAGGAATATACCGAATTTGTCCGTGAACTGCTGCAGTTTCGAAAAGAGCATCCGATCCTTTTTTCGGAAAAACCGTTTCAGATGAGCGATTATAAGAGAACCGGGTATCCGGATCTATCCTATCACAGTTCCGAAGCATGGATCAGCGATGTGAAAGGGAATGCAAGGGCTGTGGGCATGATGTATAGTGAGAGTTATGCCGGGGAAGAGGATGCAGAGGAAACATTTCTTTATATAGGATATAATTTTTATATGGGATTGCAGGTCTTTGCGCTGCCAAAGCTGCCAAAGGGAAAGCACTGGTATCAGATTATGGATACTTCGCAGACGTGTCCTTTTTTTGAAGAACCGCGTCTTTTGAAAAATAATTCCTATGAGGCATTTGGACAGACAATTTCAATTTTAGTGGGCAGGTAAGGTAAGAAAATGAAAGCATGGCATCATTTAAAGACGATTTTACATCATAAAAGACTGGTGCGTGCAGGCTGCTTTAAAGTGGGATTATACCGACAGGGTATCATGCACGACTGGAGTAAATACAGTCCGACTGAATTTTTAGTCGGATGCAAATATTATCAGGGCAATATGAGTCCGAATAATGCGGAACGGGCAGCCCGGGGTTATTCTTCCTCATGGCTGCATCATAAAGGAAGAAATAAGCATCACATGGAATACTGGATTGATTACAGTGTGGACAAGGAAAAAGGTATCTGCGGAATGGAGATGCCGGTAAAGTATGTGGTGGAAATGTATATCGACCGGGTGAGTGCGGCGAAGAATTATCAGAAGGATGCTTATACAGACAGAAGTCCGTTAGAATATTATGAGAATGGCAAAAGCATACATATTCTGCATCCGAATACGAGAGAGCTTTTAGAACGTCTGCTGACGATGCTCGCAGAAGAAGGCGAGGAAGCGACGTATAAATATATCAGAAGAGAAGTTTTAAAGAATAAAAAGTAAGGAGAGAAAAGACATGTTAGATGGAAAAAAAGTACTTTACAGTGGAATGCAGGCAACCGGCACATTGACACTGGGCAATTATTTAGGAGCGTTGAAAAACTGGGTGGAGCTGACCGATGAATATGAATGTATTTACGGCGTTATGGATCTCCATTCCCTGACCGTACGTCAGGTTCCGGCAGAGTTTCGTAAAAATGCGAGAGCACTCTATGCACTCTATGTTGCAGCGGGATTAGACCCGGAAAAGAACTGTATCTATTATCAATCCCATGTATCAGGCCATGCAGAGTTAGGATGGATCTTAGACTGCTTTACCTATATGGGAGAGCTGAACCGAATGACACAGTTTAAGGATAAAGCGGCAAAACATGCAGATAATATTAATGCCGGTCTGTATACATATCCGGTATTAATGGCAGCGGATATTTTGCTCTATCAGGCAGATGTGGTTCCGGTAGGTGTAGACCAGAAGCAGCATTTAGAGATTACAAGGGATATTGCAGAGCGTTTTAACAACATCTACGGAGATGTATTTACCATACCGGAGGCATATATCGGTAAAAAAGGTGCGAAGATCATGAGCCTTCAGGAGCCGGGCAAGAAGATGTCAAAATCAGATACAAATGCCAATGCAACGATCCTGCTCTTAGATGATACCGATACGATCATCCGGAAGTTCAAGCGTGCAGTTACCGATTCCGAGAGTGAAGTGCGTTACGCTGAAGAAAAACCGGGAATCAGCAATTTAATGGATATTTACAGTGCCGTAACCGGAAAGACCTATGAGGAGATTGAAAAAGAGTTTGCAGGAAAAGGTTATGGGGATTTCAAATTAGCAGTCGGCGAGACGGTAGCAGATCATTTAAAACCGTTACAGGAACGCTATGAGCAGCTGATGAAAGATAAAGCATATATTGAGAGCATGATCAAGCAGAATGATGAAAAAGCAGCATATTATGCGAATAAGACTCTGCGCAAAGTGCAGAAAAAAGTCGGATTAACCGAAAGAATCCGTTAAGATGATCAAGATATAAAACATAGGCAGATAAGGAGGACATAATATGAGTCATGTAGAGATCACAGAACAGATCAAGTATATCGGAGCAGATGATAAAACCTTAGATTTATTTGAGAGCCAGTATCTGATACCGAATGGAGTATCCTACAATTCCTATTTGATCTTAGATGAAAAAATAGCAGTCATGGATACGGTAGATATGCGTGCAACCGGTGAATGGTTAAGAAATATGGACAGAGAGCTTCAGGGAAAAGAGCCGGATTATCTGATCGTGTCCCATATGGAGCCGGATCATGCGGCAAATATTGAAATGTTAGCCCGCAGATATCCAAAGATGCAGATTGTGGCAAATGCTAAGACCTTCCCGATGATGGAGCAGTTCTTTAACCTGGATGTTTCTGACAGAAAAGTGGTTGTGGCAGAGGGCGATACCTTAAACCTTGGTAAACACACGTTACAGTTCTTTATGGCACCAATGGTACATTGGCCGGAGGTTATGGTAACTTATGAGCAGTCCGAAAAGATCCTGTTCAGTGCCGATGGATTTGGAACTTTTGGAAGTCTGGATGCAAACGAAGAGTGGATCGCAGAGGCAAGAAAATACTATATCAATATCGTAGGAAAATATGGAAACCCGGTACAGGCACTTTTGAAAAAAGCATCCGGTTTAGACATTCAGATGATCTGCCCGCTGCATGGACCTGTCTTAAAAGAAAACCTTGGTTATTATATTGAAAAATATCAGATTTGGAGCAGTTATGAGCCGGAAGACGAAGGCATCCTCATTGCCTATGCGTCAATTCATGGCAATACTAAGCAGGCGGCTGAAAAAATGAGAGATATCCTGATCGAAAAAGGTGCCAAAAATGTCGTCATTATGGATCTGTCCAGAGATGACATGGCAAGAGCCGTAGAAAATGCATTCCGTTATTCAAAAATGGTACTTGCATGTGCAACCTACGATGGAGGAATTTTCCCATGTATGGAAGATTTCTTAAATCATTTAAAGGCAAAGAACTATCAGAAACGTACCGTGGCATTTATGGAAAATGGTTCTTGGGCACCGGCAGCAGCCAAGCTGATGAAGGGAATGTTAGAAAAACAAAAAGATCTGACAATCGTAGAACCGGTGGTAACGATCCGTTCCACAATGAAACAGGAAACCGTTGGCGTTATGGAAGAACTTGCAGACGCATTGTTATAGAAAAAGATTTGCAATAAATAAAATGAAGATTTAATAAATGCACCATCCGTATCAGAAAAATGAACTGATATTGATGGTGCATTTGATATTTCTATATCAGATATCCTTCGCATGCTCTAAAAAGTATTGTTCGGCTTCGGCATTCCACAAGCCGTCATGCGCATCTACCAATTCCTTTAAATGCTTCTCTAATTCATTGTTTTCACCAAAGGCAGATACATCTGTCACAGGGAATTCCTTGCCGGAATAGACGATCTTTTTGCCGCCCGGCATCTTTGGAAGATTTAAAATCGATTCACAAACATGGTTTAATCCCATAATATGTGTTGCGATTTTTGCCACATTAACGGTCTTATTTTCAATCAGGGCAATGGCATCTTTCATATCCTGTGTGTTACTTCCGCTGGTGCCGACAAAATGTGTCGCATTGTAGTGGATATTGTAAAAATTAATCGTCGAAGCAAATTTAGAATCTGCAGGACCGGCAAAAAAGTTCAGGCAGCCATCATAGGCTAAAAGCTGTTCAGCCTGGGTTACCAGTCTTTCTTTTGCAGCCATTAAAAAGATATCGTCAAAGCCCTTAGCATCCGGTGTCAGTGCTTTTAACTCCTCTACAATATCATCTTCATCAGCAGTCAGAACATAAGTCAGGGTCACGCCATATTTTGCAGCCTCTTCGACAGGATACAGGCGTTTTGCCATATCCAGCTTGCTCTGGGTACGTCCGGTTACAACTAAATGTTTTGGCCGTCTGTCATTGTGGATCGCATAGTCAATTGCTAAAAATCCCATTGGCCCGGTTCCGCCTAAAATGGCTAAAGCACCGCCTTCTTTGATGCCCATGGTATGGTCATAATCATTGCGGTCTCTTAAATGAAAGTTGGCTTTAAATCCCGCAACGATGCAGGAGAGCGGTTCTACGAGTGCGCCTTCAAAAAATCCTTCTCCTTTATATGGGAGCAGGCAGCCTTTTTCAATAGCTTCATTCATGATCACCACGTTGGTAGCTTCGCCGCCGACATATGGGAAAGAGTAACCAAGAGAAAAAGTATCGGCACGTCCTAAGTTTGGCTGTGCAACAAAACAATCTCCCGGTTTGTAGAGATGTTTCCATTTTTCGCCGACTTTTGTGATCACTCCGCAAAATTCGTGTCCCATGATAACCGGATGGTTTTTCAGATCATTTGGAAGTTTTTTATGCTTTTCTCCCTGATTCGATACCTTATATGTAGACATGCAAAGGCTGTCTGTGACAATGCGGGCTTCTATCTCATCATCCTTCATTGTCGGGAGTTCAAATTCCTCTAAACGTAAATCTTTCACACCATAAATGCGTACTGCTTTCGTGTTCATAATGACCTCCTCTAATGTAAAAGTTTTCTAGTTGCTTTCATTATAAAAAAGAAACAAAAAAAAGACAATATAAAACCGTGAAGTAAACAGGGTTGTGTGCTATAATTTATCCGGTAAATGAAAAGTTTTGAAAAAAGGAGAATGTGGCAGATATGGAAAAGACAAACGTGATGAGAATTTTAGACCAGAAGAAAATACCATATCATCACTATGAATATGAGAATTCACAGGCATATAGCGGAACCGAGGTTGCCGATATGTTAGGGCAAGACCCGAAAGTGGTCTATAAAACATTAGTAACAGTGGCAAAGAGCAAGAAGAATTATGTATTTGTCATTCCGGTAGAAGAAGAACTGGATTTAAAAAAGGCAGCCAAAGCCGCCAATGAAAAATCCATTGAAATGCTGAAATCCAAAGAACTCTTACCATTGACCGGCTATGTCCATGGGGGATGTTCTCCGATCGGAATGAAGAAAGTATTTACAACATTTTTACATAGCACGGCGAAAGAACAGGAGCATATCATTTTCAGTGCAGGAAAAATCGGGTATCAGGTGGAGGTTGCACCGGAGGATTTGGCGAAGGTGGTGCGGTTTACGTTTGCGGATGTGATAAAGTAAATCTGTGTATGATCTTTTATCTGTTTTTCCGGCCACAGTTGCGTTGTTCCGATGTCCGGAATGAGAAACTCTAAATCGAGACGTACACGTCACTTCATCAAGTCTGACTCAGGCAGACTGAGATTTTCTTATTTTCG
>ERZ839741.58-NODE-58-length-140022-cov-12.816257_pt1 | contig 140022 bp, 141 predicted proteins | sample MGYA00519880_ERZ839741 | MGnify/ENA primary metagenome ERZ839741 (study PRJEB31850, sample SAMEA3708851) | human gut metagenome | biome: human gut; feature: human-associated habitat; material: faeces | place: China | collected 2014 ...
TATTATTTATACTGATACATGGCAAATTGGCGATAAAGTTTTAATGATACCGATTATGGGAGATGATAATAAAACAGTGAAACAGTTTTGGATATTAAGTAAAGGCAAAAGATTGGACGGTAATTGATATGGCTAATCCTTTTATGATAGGAAATACCGTAAATACTGAACAGTACAATACGCAAAAAGAATTTAAAGAATATGCATGGGATTTTAATAGAAATTCTTTTATTTATAATGATGATGGTTCTATGAAAATAGTTACACGAAATGAAGCAATAAAAGTATGGGTATATAAAGTATTGCAGACGGAACGATTTAGATATGGTGCATATTATGATGATTATGGTTTGGATTTAGAAAGATTTGTAGGGAAGGTAGCTAATGATGAGATAAATGCTAATGAATTATATAATGCTGTTAAAGAAACATTGCTTGTAAATCCGTATATTTTAGAGGTTAATAATATATCTGTCGAACAAGTAAATAAAAAGATAATTTTAAATCTAGAGCTTACCACTGTATATGGTAAATCTACGCAGAAAATCGAGGTGTAATATATATGTTTGAAATGGAAACAAGAAAAAATATCTTGGATAGATTAAAGCAATATTATACCGAAACAGCAGGTGATAAAGTAAATATTATTGAAGGAGGTTTTGTATGGGATACATTATCTGCTAATGCTAAAGAGTTTGAAAAAGCATATGCTGAAATGGCATTAATTATTGAAGCCTCTTTTCCACAAACAAGCTGGGGCGATTGGCTCACAAAAAAAGCTGAAGAACATGGTATTATACGACAAGAAGCCACAAATTCTAGTGTTATTTTAACTATAACGGGACAGGCAGGAGTAGCAGTATCAGAAGGTGTATTATTTAGTACCAATGATGGAAAAAATTTTATTACAGTAGAAACTAAAAAAATAGAATCTACAGGAACAGTAGATATAAAGGCACAATCTCAAGATGTAGGTACTTCTTGTAATGTAGATGCCGAGACGATAACAAAAATTCCTATGAGTATTTATGGAGTATCTGCTGTTACAAATAAAAATTCTGCTTATGATGGCTTTGATGAAGAAACAGATGAAGAACTTTTAGAAAGATTGCTTTTTAAAGTACAAAAACCAGCAACAAGCGGTAATCCATATCATTATGTGCAATGGGCAACTGAAGTAACAGGAGTCGGTGGAGTAAAGATAATAAGGCTTTGGAATGGTCCTGGAACTGTTAAAGTTATAATAACAGATGCTAATAATGGTATTGCAAGTGAAGATTTAATAGAAAAAGTTAAAAATCATATTGAAGAGCAAAGACCAATTGGTGCAACTGTTACGGTTGTAAGTTTAGAGCCAGTTAAAATAAATATAGAATTAAAGGTTACAAGTGGTACAGCAAGTATAGAGGGTATAAAAAATGCTGTTAATGATTATTTTAAGAAAAATATTTTTAATGCCACATATGTATCTTATGCAGTGATTGGTGGTATTATCCTTAACAATTCTGCAACTACAGGTGTTTTAGATTATACAGATTTAAAAATAAATAGTAATACAGAAAACATTCCTCTAACTGATGAGCAGATGCCAACGGTAAATGAGGTGAAGATAATTGAATGATATATGGCTTAGGCAAAATAAGGTAAGTATTTTGAAATATTTACCTTATTTTTTATCTAAAGATTATAGATTTAAAACTACAAATAATGCTTGTGATGTAGAACATGAGAATATAAAACAATATATTAAAGATTGTTTTAATCAGCTTTTTGTCGAAAGCGCAACATGGGGCTTAGATTTATGGGAACAGTTTTTGGGGCTTCCCATAGATAAAAATAATGATTATAAAACACGACGAGCAAAAATATTAAGTCGTATGAATAATCGGCAAACCGTAACACTAGAGTTTGTAAATTATCTTATAAATCTATTTGTTGCCGATAAAACAGGTTATGCGGTAGATTATCCAGAGAAATACTTATTAGAAATCATGTTGCCGGATAATAAAATAACAGATTTTAAAGCATTAGAAGAAATCTTAAATATATATATTCCAGCTCATATAGGTTGGAAATATATAGCTTTTACAGAAAGTAAAAACTACTTTTACTTAGGCGGAATAGTATCTAAATGTAAAACTATAAATATTAGAGCTAATAGTGAATTTAACATAAATGTAAATGGAATAACTAAGAATAATGCAATTGGCATAGTGCATATGGCTAAGATTATAAATATTCCTGCAAATTATTATGAATAGGAGTAATAGATTATGAATAGCTTACAAAATAGAAGTACATTACTAGATAAACAATATGATACAGGGCAATTTTCTGCTTGTATTGTTACAAATATTGGTAAAGAAATGATTGCTAAAAGTCAAAATGGACAAACGTTGACATTTACACGTGTAGCTTTAGGTGATGGTTTAATTGATGATGATGACGATATATTAAGTTTTACAAAAGTTAAAAATGAAAGATTAAGTGCTAATATAGCTAAATGGGTAGATAAACAAAATGGACAATTCCAAATACAATTTAGAGTTTCTAATCAAGAAGTAGAAATCGGCTTTTGGCAACGTGAAATAGGTATAATGGCTAAAATTGATGGTGGTGAAGAACAATTATATGCATATGCAACTTCAGGTAATGGTGCAGATTTTTTGTATGATAAAACAACGCCTATTGATGAGCGTATAGTTAATATAGATTTTGTAATTGGTAATGCAGAAAATGTTCAGGTAATAGTAAATGGTAGTATAATTTATGCTACTATTGAAGATTTAGAAAATGCAATAGATGAACATAATGCTGATGAAAATGCACATGATAATCTAATAAAAAGATTATTTGGTTCAGCTGAAGCAACATTAGATAGCATAAAATTAAAAATAAAAGAGTGGGCTAAAGAAGTTTGTTTACCGTTATCTGGCGGAACTATGAAAGGTAATATAAATGCCAATGGGTATAATATTACCGCTACTAAATTTATAGGTAATCTTCAAGGTAAAGCCGATAGTGCAGCTAATGCGGATTTAGCAGCAAAAGCTACTACAGCAGAAAATGCTAATAATGCTAATAATTCAAGTGTTGCTAATAAATTAGGAACTTCTACAGTGGGAAGTGCTACCAAGCCAGTATATATAAATAATGGTGTTGCAAGTGCTGTTAGTGTAGATTTATCTACACTAGCACCAAAAGCAAGCCCTGGATTAACAGGAACACCAACAGCTCCAACTGCTAATGTAGATACGAATAATACACAAATTGCTACTTGTGGATTTGTTAGAAATGCTATAGCAAAATTTGCTCCAATGCTAGATACAATGAAAAAAATATATCCAGTTGGAAGTATTTACATGTCTACTGTATCTACTAATCCAGCTACATTATTTGGCTTTGGTACATGGGAAGCAATGCCAGCAGGTCGTGTGTTATTAGCACAAGGTAAATCTTCTTGGGGAACAACCTATAATGCAGGAAGTACTGGTGGGGAGGCAACTCATCAACTCACTGTGGGGGAAATTCCAAGCCATAACCATACAGGTAGTATAAATACAGCAGGTGAACATACTCATTCGTTAACATTAAAAGCATTATGGGGTGATGGTAATGGTAGTGGAAATGGTTGGGCTGGAGATACACGAGATGGTGGAAGTAGAACAAACACTTTTTCTACTGTAGGCAATCATACTCATACAGTAACAATAAATTCTACAGGTTCTGGTCAACCACATAACAACCTTCAACCATATATCAGTGTATACATGTGGAAACGTACTGTATAAGTCTGTGGGAGAATTACCTGCTCACAATCACACAGCGTCCACTAATACAACTGGAAATCATACTCATCAATTTCAATTATATGGACCAAATGGAGATACAAACCTGAATTTTCCTAGCGATTATGATACAAATTATGCTAGAAATAAAGGAACTACTTTAAGCGCAGGAAATCATAGTCATACCATAAATATTAATAACACCGGCTCAAGCCAAGCTCATAATAATATTCAGCCATATTTAACCGTTTATATGTGGAAAAGAATAAGTTAAGCGGTACGTTTCCAGATGTATACTGCAATATATGGTTGTAAATTATTGTGAGCCTGATTAGAGCCAGTATTGTTAATTGTTACAGTATGAGTATGATTACCACTAGACCCAGTATTTATAGTTTTTTCTCTATCACTAGAACCATCTGGTCCATATCCGGTTGTGCCATAAAATGTCCTATATGTGTGGGCATGTGAACCTGTAGTATTTGTAGAAGCAGTATGTGTATGCTGTGGCAATTCCCCCACAGCTATTATGCAGTTCTACGCCATATATAAGTAACTATAAATGGCTGCATATTATTATGAGCTGTATTTGAACCAGTGTTATTAACAGTTATTGTGTGGCTATGATTTCCAGCAGTAGAAAAAGTATATGTTCCATTATAACCACCTCGGTCGCCACGTTGAGGGATAGCACTACACCCATCTTGATGTCGAATTCCTTCTCCCATTTGCCAACCTGGATGTGTATGTGTATGATTACCAGTTGTATTTGTGCTGGCACTATGACCATGAGAGGGTAATTCCCCCACAGGTAAAATTTCAATAAAGGCTGTAAACATAATATTAAAAATAAATATTTCCCTAATTTTTAATAAAAAAAGAAATCCTATAACATGGGCAATATGCATAGTTATAGGATTTTTAAGTTTTAGAAATATGCTATTTTTAGTGTTTTTACAAGTAACAATTAGTAACACAAATAAAGTCTAACTAATGCTTATTTTTAAAGCTTAATTCGGTTTATACGTATCTTATTAGTATCATTTTATTTTGTTAATTGCTTTGCGGAGCTGTCTAATATCTTTATGTGTATAAACTCCATTTGTAACATCACTGCATGCATGACCTAATATTTTACGTTTAGCATTATAATTCACCTCTGCATTATCCATCAAAGTAGCACAAGTATGACGACAATCATGAGGTGTATATTTTGCATTAAGTGCTAACATTATCTTATCCCATAAAGTGCAATAAATGCTGTAGTTATAAGGCTTTTCATCATGTCGGCAAATAAGGTATTTACCAGGTGTTTGCATACGTATTTGTATCAATGGAAATATTTTTTCATGTATGGGAATTATTCGCAGACCAGATTTAGTTTTGGACTTAGTTATTTTAATGTATTTTTGTCGCATATAAACATTATCTTTGGTAAGTTCTAAAAGTTCTCCTATTCTCATGCCAGTATAAATTAGAATTAATATAGTATCGACACCTTCAATTTGTTGTAAATTAGACCATAACTTATTTATTTTTTGACGTGTAAATGGTTTGTGTGGTCGTTTCTGTTTATTCTTGCCTAAATTTAAAAGCATAACATAATTTTTATCTACGTATTCCATCATTAAAGCGTATTTAAACATAAGTGATAAAGTAGAACGGATTTTCTTGCAAGTGCTGTAGGAAAGTCCTTTTCTTTTAACTGTATCTATAATGTCTTGTAAGTGATAATACTTAATTTTTTTTAATGGCATTTCATGTAAAGGTAGGCAATGTTTATAAGAATTATTATAGCTGTTTATAGTGCTTTTACTAGGTTGGTGTTTGTCTATATAAAAAGGTAACCATCTATAGAATAATTCTGAAAAGGTTGTTTCATGTCCATGCAAAAATTTATGGTTCTTTTTATTGAAATCGGCAGCATATATTTCTGCTTCGACTTGCGAACAGAAATAGCCCATAGCTTTTTGCTTACCATCTTTGGTGATAACAAAAACAAAAGGTCGCCTCCGATTACCGCTTAATTTTTTAATACTTCCATATCCATTAGGTTTTCTCAAAATAATCACTCCTAAAAATAAAAAAATAAAATTTAGGAGAGTATACCACAGAAAGGGTTAATAATATGAATTTAATTCTATGTGATTGTAATTCAAATTTATGTAAAGAATGGCAACGATATTTTAAAAATGAAACAAATGTAAAAGTTATTTGTGATGATTTTAGAAATGTATCTGAATATGATTGTGTAGTAAGCCCTGCAAATTCTTTCGGAATTATGGACGGCGGTTTTGATGACGCACTTATAAATTACTTTGGATATGAGCTGATGAAATGTGTGCAGGATAAAATCAGAGCAGAATATGCAGGTGAGCAACCAGTAGGAACTTGCTTAATTGTAGAAACTGGTAATAAACAACACCCATATCTTGCACATACACCCACCATGCGTATACCACGAATTATTAAAGAATATGACACAATTTATAATGCTATGCGAGCAATGCTCTTAGCGGTACAAAAACAAGGTAATATTAAAACTGTTCTTTGTACTGGATTAGGAACAGCAACAGGAAAAGTTCCTGCACATGTAGCAGCTAAACAAATGTATTTAGCCTATCAAAGTGTATTTAATCCACAAAAACAAATTAACTGGCGTACCGCTGTAAAAATAGAAACAGATATTTTAAATAGTAATGTTTTAGGAGCGTGATATAAATGAGAGTTTTTCAAATTCAAAAAAATGAAGTTCTAATTATTAATGGTGATAAACAGTATTCTGATACTGTAGAAAATTTCAAATTAGATAGTGGACTTAGTTTAGATAATATAAACGAGGTTATCTACGATAATTACCAAGAATGCAGTGTTATTAATAAGGAATTTAAAGATTATCCAAACACTGAATTTGAAGGCTATATTGATAATGTTGACACTTATATTAAAGCGAAAGAAAAAAGAGAATATGTGCCACCAGAAGAACCAACAGAAGAAGAAAAAGCTTTAGCGAAAATTAATGAAATTATGGCAGCTAATGATGAACAAATTGCTGATATAAAAGACGCTATGTTGGTAGCAGTACTTACAGATGATACCGAATTACAATCGGAATTAAAAAAAGAGTATGCTTCTGTTATTGAAGATACAAATAATAAGCTTCAGGAGGTAAAAGCAAATGACTAAAAGATGTAATATTTGTGCTAAAAAGCTTGATGAACAAGGCAAATGTACAAATGAAAAATGCCCCAACTGTTTAAAAGAAAAGTTAATATCAGAATTAGAATCTAGTAAGTAGTAAGTAGGTGGTGATATTGTATGAGCAAATTATAAACTTTATTAGTTCTTTAATTCCAACAAGGTTAGAGGTATATATTGGAGGAGGTGTTGCCTTTGTGGGAGTTTTATTGCAGCATTTATTTGGACCATGGTCAACAGCGTTTGAATCACTTTTAATTTTAATGGTTATAGATTATATAACTGGTATAAGTGCTGCATATATAAATCCGAATATGAAGCTAGATAGTAGTAAATGTGGGACTGGTGCATTAAAAAAAGTTGTTATTTTATTAGTTATAGCAACAACATACAGAATAGATTTGATAGGGCAAACAATGGCGAAAGACGTTGTATTGCTCTTTTTTATTGGTAGAGAAGCATTATCTATATTAGAGAATTCCGCCAACTGTGGATTACCTATTCCAGAAAAACTAAAAGCAACATTAGCACAATTTACAGAAATTAAAAAGGAGAAATTTTAATGAAAGTTTTTATTAATCCAGGACATGATAAAGTTTATGACTCTGGTGCAAAAAATGATGTTTTAGGAATTAGAGAATGTGATATTGCATATGTAATTGGAGCATTAGTTGAAAAGTATCTTAATAATGTAGGTATTGAAACAAAAAGCCTGCAATCTGACAATCTTTGCAATGATACAGATTATTATAATGATAGACCTATAGCAGTATGCGACCTTGCTAATAATTGGGGAGCGGATTTATTTATCAGTATTCATTGTAATTCTTTTAATAATTCGGAAGCTAAAGGGACAGAGGTTGAAGTATTTAGTTTCAATACAGAAGCCCACAAATTAGCTACTTGTATTCAAAATCAAATTGTTGGTTCTATTAATACGGTTAATAGAGGTATAAAAGAATATCCTTCTTTAAAAGTTTTAAAACATACTACTATGCCTGCTGTATTAGTAGAAACAGCCTTTATCAGTAATATGGAAGATGCTAAAAAATTAATTGAGCGTAAGGACGATATCGCACGTGCTATTGCTAGAGGCGTTACAGATTATATGTTGTTAAATAAATAAGGAGCGTATAAATGATGACTATTGATGAAATTAAAAATGAAGTTTTAGAAAATATGAAGGATTTTATTACGACTGAAGTAAAAGATATGGCTATAAAATGGATTAAAGATACGGCATTGCCAGCAGTTAAAGAAGTAGCTACAGCTTTTGTTGCAGAGCTTAAAAATAGTGCGGTTGATGAAAAAGGCTGGGTAAAATTTAGAGATACTATTTTCTTACCAGTAGCCATAAATGGTAGTCTTTGGATTGTAGAAAAAGTAGTTAATAAATTAGCATCAACAGAGGAATAAGCATGAACATATTAAAAGAATTTGCAAAAATTTTTATTAGGTCCAAACTTGAGGATGAAAAGCGAAAGCTTAAGGACAAATTACAAAAACAAATAATTACAACTACTAGCACATCTGTAGTAGCTAGAAATGTGGCTTATCTTGGGATAATAGATAAGCTAGATGGTAAAGGTATTGCAGAAGTAAATAAAATTATAGATAAAATTTAATAAAAGAGTTATAATTAAATAACATTTTCTTTTATTGCTAAAAGCCCCTATTGCTTAGAAAAAATCTAGGTAATAGGGGCTTTTTTATTTTGTGATATTAAATTTAAGGAGTTAATTAATAGAATTTTATAGAAGAAAAGAGAGTATATTTTTTTATAAAAAAAAGCAACTATCATGGATAGCTGCTTTAATTTTAAAATTTAGGTATATAGAAAAATAGAACTAATTTATTTTTAACAAATGCTAAATGTTCGCATGTTAAATCATATGGTGACCCACCCGGGACTCGAACCCGGAACCTGCTGATTAAGAGGTTTTATTTTCGATTTTTTTCATAAAAATATATTAATATATTTTCAAAAAAGCCTATGACTATAGGCTTTTTTATTTTTTCAAATAATAATATAAGTTTCCAAAATCTCATATTTTTATATATTGACAACAAAAATGACAACAATTATTTTTCATATATTTCTTTTATTTTTTGTATTTTTTCATCTGTAGATAATTCTAACCAATCACTAACATAATTTTCATATTTTATCAATGACAGTCTTGCTGAATATCCTAAGTCTATATAAATTTCTTGATAATGGTCATTTAATTTTATTAATATATCTACATTATTATTTTCAAATGCATCATAATCCAAGGATAATTTTTTATTTAATAAGTATACCAAAGCTAGAAAATCTGTTTGACTATGTGATTCAAGTAAATAATTTATTAATTTGCCATTAATTTCATCAATAAATAAAAATGCTTTTTTATCTGTATCATTTAAAATACCAAAAGAATACTTTAATTCTCCCTCTAATAAATTATTTGATGTTTTTAAACAATATTCTAATGTTCCATCAGGATTGTTTAATAATTTAGGTCTACCTAACAACGTATCTATAGATATTTGAAAAACATTAGATATTTCTATAAGCTTTTCTAAAGATGGCATAGAATTTCCTTTTACAAATTGACCTATCGCAGCCTTACTAACATTTATTTTATCTGCTAACGCCTTATTAGTTAAGTTATTATTTTTTATTAACGAAAATAATTTATTTTTAAAAAATAATTTAAAAATGATAATCACCTCTTGATTTTAAAGTAAAATAATACTATACTATATATAGTAAATGAATACTTTACCATATATAGTATTTGTTTACTATTATTATACTACTAATTATATTGAAAGGAATGAATTTTATGTTAAAAATTGAAAAAGAACGTCGCCTGCATAGATTCACATATGACGAATTAGCTGAATTTTGCGGCGTTACAAAACAAGCCATTTTCGCCATTTGTAACGGCAAAAATGACCCGTCTTTTAAATTAGCTATGAAACTAGCCAATTTCTTCAAAATTCCTGTTGAAGAGTTATTTTCAAAAGTTATAATTTCAACCCCCATTGATAATGATAACTCTAATAACAATAATAACATCTCTGAGGAATTATTGACAGCTAAGGAAGTTTCTCAAGTAATTTTCAAAAATAAAGTTAGTTATTCACAAATTATAGCATTAGCACATCGCGGAGAGATTCCTTTTTTGAAAATCGGAACTAAATATTTTTTCCTAAAATCAAAAATATTAGATTTTATAAAAAACAGTATCCAGCCAATCCGTTTCTCAGAGGTTCATAGAGCAACTAAAATGCGTTGTGATATATCAGCTATAGCTGGTATATCAAAAATTGATTAGAATTGATGTGAGGTGCTTTAAAATGGATTTGTATATTCATATTAAGTATGATTTTCTGAAATCAAAAATTGTTTCTTCTGATGCTAAAATTATATACTCTTTAATTGATAACTTCTATCAAGAACAAATTGATTGTGAAAAAATCGCAAAAATCCTTACTTGGGATTACAATTGTGTTGTTAATTGTTTGTCTGAACTTGAACGTTGTAATTTGTTGAAAATTAATAATAATGGTATTTTAGCTGTGAAAGGATTTAGCGATGAGTAATTTAATACAATTTGCGGAAGATAATTCCGTATTAAGGTACGGTTATGGGATTTTAGGCAAAGTTGTAATGCAGGATTCTGCATTAAACAAACATTCTAAACTTGTATATGCCTATTTAGTAACTTTTGGAAATTCTGCTTTTCCGGGACGCGATAAAATTTGTAGCGATTTAAAAATTGGGTCAGCAACTTTTACTAAATCGATTAATGAATTAGTCAACCACGGGTATTTGAGAATTTTAAAAAATCGTAGTAGCGGAAGATTCACAAATTACACTTATATTATTAATACATTCATTGATAAGTCTTGATTTATTAACATTTTCACCGTGTTCAGTTTACCAACGCGGTGAACTGAACACTAATAATACAATATATAATAATACAATAAGGTATGAACTTAATGCCTCACTTACTCGGCTAATCACTAAAGTGATTAACCACACCCTACGCATTAATATTAATGCCAGCAAAGCCTTATACTGTCCGGCTTTGCTCGTGTCTGCCGTTGGCAGACAAATTGGCAGACAAATTGCCAATAATTCAATGATATCACAGTTTTGAGCGTCTGACAATTTTAAAAAGAAAGGAGGCTTAAAAATGAGTCGTTTAACAATCAGATTTTCAGAATCTGAAGACCTTAAATTATCTAGATTAGCAGCTGAATCTGGCGTTACTAAGAGTCAGTACATTCGTAATCTTTTGAATAGAACAAATTTTCAACCACAAAATAATAATACAGATTCCACTGGCTTGAATGAGAATCTATCTCAAATAGCTGAATCTATGAATAATGTTTCAATTTATCTAAATAATATTAATTCTCATTTAGATAAACAGAATCAGCTGCTTGATTTTTTGGTAAAAAATAGCAAAATTTCAAATTCTAAAATTGAAATGAACTTCCAGCTTATTTGCCAGATTTTAATGACTAAATTTACAAGTGAGAAAGTTTCTCAAATGATTTTTAAAATTAAGGAGCGATTAAAATGATTGATTTTAAACTTGCGATTAAACGCGTTATTGTAATTTCATTCTTTTTGGATTTAATTTATTTATCAATTTCAAGTTTGATAATAAATTATTTTTATGACATGCCCACATTTGCAGCTCCCGGCACGTGGTGGACTTACATTAAGAGCCTCATCATCACGGGTCTTGACATCGACACTGGTTTAAGATTAAGTAAGGGACTTCACGATTTCTTTTTAATAAAAGGTCAAAATTATGACCTCGTAAAAGCTGAAAGCTTTAAGGATTACATTTTAAATTTAAAATGCGGCTTGCTATTTAAGTATTTAGTGCCATTTACGATTATAGTGTCGCCCATAACTTCAATAGCAATCGTGAGTCAACTTTTTCTGCCACTCAAAAAAGGACAATCCGGCGATTTTGTTCGCGGTTCGAAAAAGGTTGATTCTAATAAACTTGTTAAGCTGTTAAATAAAGATTGTAAATCAATTAAGCAGCCATTAACTGCTGAACCAATTCACATTCCTTTAGATTTGGAAACTCGCCACTTCTTGACAGTCGGTTCGACTGGCTCAGGTAAGTCCGCTATGCTGTGTCAGTTCATAAACTCAATGACATTGCGTCGCTCTAAAATGGTATTATATGACCGCAAGGGTGAGCTTGTTTCTAAATTCTATTCAAATTCCGATATAATCTTAAATCCTTATGACCAGCGGTTTAGCGGCTGGAACGTGTTTAATGAATTTGATTTATACTCCGGCTTGGATTCCGTTCCTGAGGAATTAACTAATATAGCTAATTCACTGTTTACGACCTCGGCGGACAATAAGAATCGTCACTTTTTTGAAGGCGCTGCGTCGATTTTCAAAAGTGGGTGTTGCTACCTTAAAATCAAGGGCCTTACAACTAATAAGGATTTATATACCTTCTTTACCTCAGACCCAGCGTCGATTCTGAAAGCTATAAATAGCCTGCCACCTGCTTTATCAGAAGGTAAGGCGTTCCTTATGGGCAGCGGTGATGTTTCCGCAAGCTTTGTAAGCTGTTTAGTTAATCGCATTAAGGCATTTCAGCCATTCATCGGGCGCGATGGCGACTTTAAGGTCAGGGATTGGATTTCAAACGATTCCGACAAGCGTAAACTATTCTTAAGCACGGCAGGCGCTAATGATAGCTTATACCTACCTGTCTTAACGGTGATTTTAGACATAATCGGGCATGGCTTGCGTGCCAAGTCTGAAAGTAAGCAGCGTCGCATATTCTTCATTCTTGATGAACTGTCAAGCCTGCCACCTCTCAAGACTTTACAAATGTTACTGCGTGAAGGTCGCTCTCGTGGTGCTTGTTGCTTTTTAACAACTCAAACCATGGCAAGTGTTGAGTCTCAGTACGGTCGTTCTAGCACTGCGGATATCATGGGTTTATGTAACAGCCTATTTATTTTCAGAACATCTGAACCCGGTCAGTCTGATTATTTTTCTAAAGCACTCGGCGACGCTGAATTTATTAAGACTAACAACAGTCGTGGCACTTCATCGCGTGGCGTTTTAGATTCTAATTTTAACAAGTCCAAATCTGAAACTCATGTAATTCAACGGTTGTTTTTAGGCGGCGAGTTGCAGGAGCTGCCTACAGGTACGGCGGTTGTTAAAATCGGCAGTTATCCGATTTCAAAGATTAACTTTAAATTTATTGATTTTAAAGCTAGAGTGCCGGGGTTTATTGAAATTAAGCGTAAACTCGCTACCGCTGAGGAGCTTAATTCAGCTATTAAACCACCTGTTGATTCAGACTCAGATTCTGATGAACCTGTAATGTTTTAATTTTTAGGGGCGACCTTCGGGTCGCTCTAAATTCAAGGAGGATATATCATGCTTAGCATTTCTAATATTGGTCTTAATCAAGCCAGCTCGTATTATGAAAAAGACGATTATTACAGTCGTTCATCAAGTGACGACGATGATTGGCAGGGTAAATTAAAAAATAATTATTCCTTTAGTGATAAATTTAATCCTGTGGAATTTAATCAAGCTTTAAAATCAATGCCAAACCCTAAAAGAGTAGGCTTTGATTTAACATTTTCAGCACCTAAATCAGTAAGTATCGCTATGGTTTTAAATGATAATTTAAAATCTGAAATTATTAACGCTCACAATAAGGCAGTTTCTGAAACTCTTAAGGAAATTGAGGACAAAGAAATTGAAACAAGGATTACTACAAATGGGGTCATTGAACGTGTGAAAACGGGTAAAATGGCTGCTGCTAAATTTAATCATTTTGTTAGTCGTAACCAAGATATGCAGCTGCATACTCATTGTGTTATTTTAAATAGAACTGAATATAACGGTAAATCTTATGCGATTTCAAATGAGAATTTATACGACAAGCACATAATTTACGGGCAATTATACAGGAATCGTCTCGCTAAGAATTTACAAGAATTGGGCTATAAATGCCACATGACTGATGTCGATAAGGGATTTTTTGAACTTGATGACATCAGCCAAGAACTTATTGATAACTTTTCTTCCCGACGACTTGAAATTAAAGATAAATTAAAAACGTGGGACAATTTTTCTGCAAAAGCAGCAGATAGGGCGACACAGTTGACTCGAAAAGCAAAAGAAAATAAGGATTTAAAAATTCTTGAAAAGTCTTGGCGTGAAGATTTACAAGGGGTCGGCTTAAAAAAAGCTGAAATTACTCTTGACAAAACAATTAAATCTGAATCCTTAAAGCGTGCCGTTGATAATTTATCTGAACATAGCTTTGCTTTTTCAGCTAAGGAGCTTGAACGGGTAACTTTAGCCGAAGGTTGTTTATCCGGTTTAAATCGTGATGATTTTCAAAAAATGTTTCAAAAAGCATTGGATAAATCTGAAATTTTATGTTTGGGAGAAATTAAAACCGGTAATGATACCACTACTTATTATTCGACGGCTAAAAATATTGAACTTGAAAATTCTATTTTGGAAAATATAAAAAATGAATCTGTTTTAAAAGCTTTAAATGACGTTGATAAGAACTTAAAATTTTTGGCAACTAAAAATAATTGGACTCTTTCCGATGAGCAATATCAAGCCATTTTGTTTGTCGCAAAAAACATAAATCAATATAATGTAATTCAAGGTCTTGCTGGCACTGGTAAGACGTATATGCTCAATGCTACTCGTGAACTTTATGAGCAACAAGGCTATGTTGTTCGCGGTGCTAGTTTTACAGGTAAAGCAGCTGAAGGATTAGCCAATGGCGCTAAAATTAAAAGCTCAACACTTCATAGCTTTTTTAATAAACTCGAAAAAGAAAGTGGCACTAATTTAAATTCAAATGGAATTAAAAATACCTGGGATTTTTCAGGTTTAAAACCAAGTATTAAACCTGAATTATGGGTTATTGATGAGGCTGGTCTATTAGATAACAATTTATTTTTGACTTTGCAAAAAGCTGCAAAATTAAAAAATGCAAAAGTCCTGTTGGTTGGCGATAATAAGCAGCTATTACCTGTCGGTGCTGGTAACGCTTATTCAAATCTTATTCAAAAGAAAGCTATCAGCATTTGTTTTTTGTCTGAAATTAAAAGACAAGAAAACACTGAAATTTTGCAAGCCGTTAAAGAGGCGGTAAATGGTGACGTTTCAAAAAGTTTAGATATTTTGTCAAAAAATATAATTGAGCTTAAGACTGCTCCAGCTCGGTTTAAAGCTATAACTAAAGAATTTTGTTCGCTTGATATGTTCGAGCGTAACAAGACTATTATCTTGACTGCTAAGAATAGCGATAGAAACAAGCTCAATGAATTGATTCGTAGTGAATTAATTCAACGCCGGGAAATTCTCAAAGAAAATCAAGTGGATATTGAAGTTTTGGGGCGCGATTCTAAAAAAATCGTTAAAAAATTTGCGCCACAAGATAAGATTATTTTCACTAAGAACGATTATAAACTTGGCGTGATGAACGGTCAGACGGGTACTATTTTTGCGGGGATTTCCAAAAATAAATGTTTAAAGGTCTTGCTTGAAAATGGTAAGACTATCTTAGTTGACACTAATGTTTATAAGAACTTAGATTATGGTTATTGTATAACCAGTTACAAGGCTCAAGGTGTAACGGCTGAAAGAGCTATCATTAATGTTGATAGTGCTCAAAAATCCTTAAACACTCGTAATTCTTATTACGTTAACATCAGTCGTGCTAAAAAGGGCGTAAGTATTTACACGGATAATCAAGCTAAAATCAAGGAACAATTTGCTCTTTGGGCTAAAAAAATCACATCTGAGGATTTTAAAATTTCAAAAAAAGTGCCTAAAATTTCAATCCCTAAAATACCTATTCCGGTCATTGGGCAAGGCTTATCTTTAGGACTTAAGGCTGCTAATTTAAGTCTTAAACTAATTACTAAGACTACTAATTTAGCTTTGAAATCTGCAACATTTTCAGATAAAAAAAATGATAAATTAAAAAATAACAGTGGTTTTCATATCTAAGATAACTTATCCGGCAGCTTGAATCTTAATATAGCTAAATTTTGAAATCAAGAATACGGCTACGCCCAAGTTCTTGACTTCAAAACATAGCTATATATTTTTAGTAAGAGCCGGAACGCGTTAATAATATAAGTGAGGTGCTTTTATATGCCAGTTCAAAAACGGGGCAAAAATAGTTGGCTTATAACCATTAATAATGGTAGTGATAGATTCGGAAACAGAGTAAGAATTACAAAAACTATTCATGTTAATAGTTATTCTGAGGCTATAAGGCAAGAACGAATTTTTGCAGGCAAAGTTGCTGAAAAAAATCAAGTAAATCCAAATAATATGACTTTAAATGAATTTTATAAATATTGGAAAGAACATTATTTGAAGATTCAAAAAAAACAAGATAAAACTATTTTCAGCTATGATGAACAATTCACTAGGATAAATGCTGCATTAGGTCATAAACCTATTGATAAAATCCAGCCTAAACATATTTTAATGTTTTTGGAACAATTAAAAAATTGTCCTCGATTAGATAATCCTAATTCGACTCTATCTGATAATACGATTCGTAAACATTATACGTTACTTAATCTTATTTTAAAAAAGGCTACCCAGTGGCAATTTATTTTGCAAAATCCTGTAGAAAATGTCGATCCACCCAAGTATAAATATAATAACGATAAAATTATTTTAAATCGTGAAGAATTAGGACGTTTTTTGATTGCTTTAAAAGATGAAGATATTAAACATAAATTATGGGCTTTGTTGTGTTTAAATTTAGGTTTAAGACGTGGAGAGGCTATTGGGCTACAATGGAAAGATGTTGATTTAGAAAGGAAGGTTGTTCACATTAAAAAGACAATACAATATATTCCTAGACAGGGTTTAAAAGTTAAACCACCTAAAACTGAATCATCAAATAGAATACTTGCATTATCTAATAGTCTAATTGAGCTTTTAAAATTATATAAAAATATTAAAATTCAACATCAAAAAAAATTGCTAAATAAATGGCAAGGAGCTAAAAACATTGAAGATAACTTCATTTTTACAACGTTTTATGGTAATATTTCTCACCCGGATAGTATGAATATTTGGCTAAGAAAATTCGTTAAAAAAAATAATTTGCCACCAATAAGCCCACATTCACTAAGACATATGACAGCTACATATCTAATTAATGCTGGTGTAGATTTAGTTACTGTTGCTGGTGTAATGGGTCATGTAAATAGTACGACGACTCAAATCGTTTACGCTCATGTTCTTCAAAAATCTCAAAATAAAACAGCTCAAATAATGGATAATATTTTAAATGAAAGTATATCAAATATTTTAGATTGACAACAATTTTGACAGCAAATAACAAAAAAAGCTTTACAGAAAATCTGCAAAGCCTTGAATTCATTGGTGACCCACCCGGGACTCGAACCCGGAACCTGCTGATTAAGAGTCAGATGCTCTACCAATTGAGCTAGTGAGTCATTAATAACAAAAATTATTATACTGCTCATTTATGTATTTTGCAATACTTTTTTATAATTTTTTTCATATGACTAAAATGTTACAAAATTTAATAAATAATTTTCAATAGTAAAACTTAAAAATATGTAATCTTTTTTCGTATTGTCTTAGAATTTATGAATAATTATGATATAATAAAAATGACTGTTGCAGAAATAAAAAAATATTTGATAGGAGGAATTTTATGAGCCCTGCAGTAATAACTTTATGCGTTTTAGCTGTAGCAGCATTTTTCTTTGTAACAGAGCTTATTCCATTGGCTGTTACGGCTATAGGTGCATCTATTGCATTAGGTCTTTTAGGAGTACTTACTCCACAACAAGTGTTTTCTGGTCTTTCTGATTCCACAGTAGTTTTATTTGCTGGTATGTTTGTCATTGGAGCAGCGATGTTTCAGACTGGATTGGCACAAAAAATTGGTATAAAAGTAGTAAAAAGCGCTGGAACTAGTGAAAATCGTTTGATGGCAGCTTTGATGTGCATTACTATTTTATTATCAGCAGTATCATCAAATACAGCTACAGTAGCTTGTTTGATGCCAGTAGTAATTCAAATTTGTGCGGTAGCAAAAATACCTGTATCCCCACAATTGATGGCATTAGCAGTAGCTGCAAATGTTGGTGGAACAATCACTATGGTTGGTACCCCACCAAATATTTTAATGAGTGCAACACTTCAGGCAACAGGATTAGAACCTTTTGGATTTTTTGAATTTGCGTATATTGGTGTACCTTTATCTATAGCTGGTATGGTTTATATGTTAAGTATAGGTAGAAAATTCTGCCCTAGACATTATGTAGAAACTGTAGAGAATGATAAAGCTTCAGATGAAGTCAAAGATCCAAAGAAAATGATAATATGTACTGTTATCTTAATTTTAGTTGTATTAGGTATGGCTTTTGAAAAAAATATTGGTATACCAATGCAAACTACTGCGATAATAGGAGCGTTAGCTTGCGTATTAACAGGTTGTTTATCTGAAAAACAAGCTTATTTAGGTATTGACTGGGTTACTATTTTCTTATTTGCAGGTATGCTACCACTTGCTTCTGCTATGGATAAAAGTGGTGCAGGTAAAATGATAGCAGATGGTGTAGTAGGAATTATTGGGGATAATCCATCTCCAATGTTAATAGTTGTAGCAATGTTTATTTTATCTTGTGGGCTTACACAATTTATGTCAAATACGGCTGCTGCAGCATTATTAGCACCAATTGGTATATCTATAGCACAATCTATAGGTGCATCACCTTATCCTGTGCTTATGGCAATAGGTATTGCTGCTTCTTGTGCATTTACAACACCAGTTGCAACGCCACCAAATACTTTGGTACTGATACCAGGTCATTTTAAATTTATTGATTATGTAAAAGTCGGTTTGCCACTTGTTGTAGTTTCTCTAGTTGTTTGCATGATTGTAATTCCGTTCTTCTGGCCATTTTTCCCATGATGAATATCAGATAGTATAAGAGAGTTTTATTTTAGATTTTATTTATAGTTAAAGGATTGATTTTATGGATAGAGAAAATGCTCTTAGTACGATTGCTTCATTTGATACAGAATTATATACATTCTTTCAAGAAGAGTTACAAAGACAAAAATATACCTTATCTTTTATGCCAGAGGAAAATTATTCATCACCTTTAAGCACATATCTTGAAGGTAGTATTTTGTCAAATACATTGACAACACACCATGATGAAGCTAAACCTACAGGCTTAGAAGAAATCACTATTAATCGTATTAATAAATTATTTGGCAGTGAACATGCAGTTATTCGTTTAGAAAGTATAGCAGCTGCTTCTCGCGTTGTTTTTTATAGTTTAGCTAAAAAAGGCGATACTATATTATCTTTAGATAATAGAAAAAGCGACCATTGTAATAGTAAAAATTTAGAATTTAATTTTGTGAGATTTAGTATTGACCCTAAAACACAATTATTAAATCTAGATAGAGTTGAACAAATAGCCAAAGAACATAAACCTAAAGTGATAATTTTTTCACCAGTTAATTATCCAAGAGTTATAGATTATGAAAGATTAGCTAAAATTGCACATGATATAGGTGCTTATATGTGGTTTGATATTTGTCAAAATGTAGGTCTTGTAGCAACAGGGCAAATACCTTCACCTGTACCTTATGCAGATGTAGTAACTTTTTCAACACATGATTCTTTAAGAGGACCACAAAGTTCAGTAATTTTATGTAAAAAAGAATTAGCTGATATCATTGATAAAACAGTTATCACTACAGGACATTTTTCTTTGAAAAAAAATATTTTAGCTAGTTTAGCTGTTATATTTAAAGAAGCGACTACAGAAAAATTCAAACAGTATACTAAACAAGTTGTATTAAATGCAAAAGCACTTCAAAAAGGATTAGAAGAAGAAGGTATTACAATTTTATGTAAAGGAACTGATACAAATTTAGTTTTAGTGAACCTTACTAAATTAGGTATTAGCTGTAAAAAAGCTCATAATGCTTTACAAAGTGCAGGTTTTATTGTAAAACCAACCGTATTATCTACTTGTGATGAAAATCTTAATTTTGAAATCTTGAGATTATCCAGTTTGATTTTAACAACTAGAGGGCTTAAAGAAGTGCAGATGGAACACATTGGTAAAATGATGGCTAAGGTATTGAAAAATATTGATGATATGGCAATTATTGAAGAAGTAAGACAACAAGCCGTAGATATTGCTATGGAATGTCCATTATTTTCTGATGAATGGTTAGCGTTTAAAGATGTATTAAATCCTCTTTATAGTGCAAAAGATATAAATATATCTCATGAATTAGCAGCTGAAAGAAAAATGGCTGTAATGAAAAAATTATTTAGTTTCATGAAAAAATAATTTTGTTGCTTTAAGAGATATTTTATTATGAATCTAATTAGTGTACAGTAAATTTTAATATATAAAGAATAGATAATTTCTATGAAAAGAAAGAAATCTATTCTTTTTTTTATATATTAGTTAAATAGTATTGTAAAAAATAAAAAAGATGATAGAATTAATATCTATGTCGGGGAATAAATTTAAGAAAGGGAGTTTTTTATGGAGAAGCTTTGGTCAAAGGATTATGTATTAAACATTGTAGGCAATTTGTTATTATTTGTAGTATTTTATTTATTGATGGTTTATACAACTAAATTGGCTATTACAGAATTTAATGTTTCTGTCAGTGAAGCAGGATTAGCCTCAGGGATTTTCATTGTGGGCGCATTAGTAGCACGTTTGGTTATTAGTAGATATATGGTTTCATTGGTAGAAAAAGAATATTAATCATTGCAGTAGTAATTCATGCTATATGTACATTTGGTTATCATTTTATTGATGGTATGTTGTTTTTATGTACATTGCGTTTTGTACAGGGTATGACTTATGGTATGGCTTCTACTGTTATTGCTATTACAGTAGCATCTATTGTTCCAGAGAGTAGACGTGGTGAAGGTATTGGTTATTTCACTTTGAACATTACTTTGGGCTCTGCAATTGGTCCGTTTTTAGGAATTAGTTTACCACAGATAAATCCTTTATATGCACTTGTTTTATGTGATGTTTTATCAATTAGTTTAATTGTTTTGGCTTTTATTTTGAATATAACAGAAATAAAAGTAGGTTTTCGTCAACGTGTAGAAGTTAAATCTTTTCGTTTAAGAACTTTCTTTGAACCTACAGCTATTTCAATTTCTATCGTAGCATTGTTAGGTGCGATTGGTTATTCTGCAGTAATGAGTTATATTGGTACATATAGTGAAACTATTGGTTTATTATTAGGTGGAAGTTTATTTTATATAGCATATTCTATCGCTTGTTTAATTTTTAGACCTATATCTGGTGTGATGATCGATAGATATGGTAATCATGTGGTAATGGTACCTATTTTATTCACTATGATTTTAGGGTTTGTTGCTATTGCGTTAGCCCATTCTAATTTAGTATTATTGTTAGGTGCTGTTTTAGTAGGTATAGGATATGGTTCTATTCCTTCAGCAGGTCAAACTATTGCTGTACAAAAAGTTAAGTTAAATAAATTTAGTTTAGCAACTTCAACATTATATATAGCGTTAGATTTAGGAAATGGCATAGGGCCATATATTTTAGGTATGGTTGTGCCTATATATGGCTTTAGAGCAGTTTATATGTGTTCAGCAATAGCGGCTTTATTAGCATTTTTATTTTATATAGGTATGATTATAAAATCTCGAAAAGAAAATGTGGTAATGTAAAATAAAAATAACATCTCTAATCTTCTTATTAAGAAATAGAGATGTTATTTTTATTTTAATTTTTTATTATGTGATTTAAGTTAGATAATAATGTTTTATAATCAGCAGTTGTGAAATCACTAACATCGATCGTTAATAAATCACCTAGTTGAAATTTATTATATTCTCTGTTCAGACATCTATTAATAAATTCATCATGAGATAATAATCCCTCAGCATGAGTTCTATCAATAGTTTTTTGCTTAGGGTCATATTTGTTTAAGATATGTCCTAAATGTCTAGAAGGATCTAAGTCCCTAGTTTTTTGTCGCTTAAATAAAATTTCTAAATCAGCAGTCATTCTGATCGTAATGATTTTATAATTATATTTTTTAGATAAATTTAATAGATAATTTTTTTGTTTATCACTAAAAGGATAATCACTGATGATATTTTTATCAGAAATCATTAATTTTTCAATAAAAGAATAGTAGTATTCCCAACTTAAATTGATCAATTTATTTTTTTCATCTAAGTTTTTAAAACCATATTTATCCCATAATTGTTCTTTTACTTCATCAGGTGAAAAAGTAACAAAATCAGGATATTCTTTTAGTATCATTTTACATAAATAGGATTTTCCTGTACCAGGATATCCCGCAATTAAAATTAAAAAATTTTTCATAATATCAAACCTTATTTAAATTACTATATAATTATTTTTTAAAAAATGTTTTAACTCTGTTAAATTAGGTAAATTTCCTCTACTACCTAATTTTTGAGTATTAATACTAGCAACTGCACTAGCAATTTGTGTTGTTTGGGTAAGAGAAAAATTATTTATTAAGCCATAAAGAAAAGCTCCATGATAACTATCACCACAACCAGTAGTATCTATAATATTTTTTTGTTTAAATGCTGGTTGATGAATTATATTATAATTATTATCCATAATATAGCTTCCTTTATCACCTAATGTAATACCAGCAATATAAGAACCTTTTTCGATAATAATTTTTAGTGCTTTAATAGTATCTATTTCATTTGTATATTTATTAGCAAAATCTTTAGCTAAAATACATATATCAGATTTTTGAGCTAATAGATCATTGAATTCATTATAGCGATTGGCCCCACCATCAAAAGATATTTTCACATTGTAATTTTTAGCTATAGTAATGGCATCAGATAAGATTTGTTTATGTCGACCATTTATATGTAAGATTTTACTATTTTTTATTACATCAATAAATGGAGATATATCAGATAGTTCTGTAGTTGTACTTGGTGTGAAATAAATGGCTCTATCACCAGTTGATTTTTTTACTAAAATTGTAGCAGAAGCAGATTGTTTATTTTTCTCAATTTGTATATAGGAGGTATCTACATCATACTTGAGATAATCTGAAAGAATAGATTTTCCAATAATATCATCGCTAATTTTATCAATCATAATAGTTTTAGAACCTAATTTAGAAGCTGTAGATAAAGCAGTACCTACAGGACCACCAGAAGAACAAATAAAATCTAAAGTAGGATGAACTTCTCTACCGTTAGGAAAATTTTCTATTGTCATTAAAGTATCTAAAGGAGTAGCGCCAATACCAACAATATCGTATTTTGTATTTTGATTAAATTTCATAATATAACATTCCTTATATCTAGGGAATATGCCTATTGGATAAATTTCCAATAGGCATATTTAAATAAATTATTTATTTAAGAAAATACCAATTTTGTGTTTAACAATTTCATAAACAACTTCATTACAAGGTACAATATTATTTCTTAAAGATGCATTTTCTTTGGTAGTAGCAAATTTTTCCATTGCTTTTTTTGTCCATCCCACTAATAATTCAGTGCCTACATTGAATTTACGAACACCATAATTAGTACATTTATGAATATCTTCTTCTTTTACACCAGTACCACCATGAATAACAAGTGGAATATCTACTGTTTCATGAATTTCTTTTAATAAGTCAAAATTTATATCTGTTTTAGATTTATATTGACCGTGATTTGTACCAACAGCAACGGCTAAAGCATCAACATTTGTTGCTTCTACAAATTGTTTAGCAATTTTAGGATCTGTATATTTTACTTCATGAGCAGCTACAGCAATACCTTCTTCTGTACCACCTATTGTACCAAGTTCCGCTTCTACAGAAACTCCTCGTTTATGTGCAAATTCTACAACTTCTTGTGTACGTAGAATATTTTCTTTTAATGGTAATGCGGAACCATCAAACATTACAGAAGAGTAGCCATTTTCAATAGCTTCTTTGATATCAGTAAATTTAGCAGCATGATCTAAATGTAAAACAATATCTAAACCTTCATTATCAGCCATATATTTACAAACACTAGCTAATACACCATAACCAATGTAACGAGCTGTACCAACACTAGTTTGGATACTGATAGGTGAACCCATATCTTTAGCTGCACGGATCATATATGGGAGCATTTCTAAATTATGAGTATTGAATGAACCAACTGTAAAATTATATTTATCAGCTTTAGCTAGAACTTCTTTTAATGTAGTATACATAACAATTAACCCCTTTATATAAAAAGATATCAAATTAATAAGTAGTAGATTTTTTCATTGTTTCTTTATTTAATTTCATTAAATTATCTATTTTTTCTAGATAGAATTGAATTAAATTATCATCTTTAGCTAAGGATGCTTCTTTACGTTTTATATTATAAAGTTTTAATAAATCTGTAGAAGCTTTACCTAATGTAGGTTGTTTCTTTAGACTTTGTTCGTAGTAAGAGATAGCATCATCAATTTTATTGAGGTTTGTACAAACTTCACCTAATTTATTAAGTATTTCAATAATATTATTATCATTAGATGTAGATAACTGTTTTTTAAGTTGAATAAATTCTTTTTCTAAAGATTCAGTGTCAATAGTTTTTTTTATATTTTCGTTAGCTGAATTTTCATTGTTATTTGTACCAAATAGATTTTTAAGGAATGAAAACATTTAAATATCACCTCTTATTGACCAGCACCCATAAGTGGAATGATAATCCAAGCATATAAGAGCGCAGCTGCTATAGTATCAACATCAGTAGCAGTAGCATTTACAAATCCTAAAGAATCAAATATGCCAACTAATAAAGCAGGAAGAAGTGTAATGAAGAAGCCATGAACAATACCACCAATGATTGCTCCACGTTTACCACCAACAGCATTACCAAATATACCTGCAGTACCACCAGCAAAGAAGTTAGTTAACATACCAGGTAAAATCATAGCTAATCCAAAAACTGGTAATATGAACATAGCAATAATTGTACCAATTGTTGTTGTAATAAATCCTAAAATTACTGCATTTGGAGAATAAGGGAATAATACAGGGCAATCTAGAGCAGGAATTGCATTTGGAACTAATTTCATAGCAATACCACGGAATGCAGGAACAATTTCACCTAATATTAAACGAACACCAGATAAGAGTACATATACACCAACTACAAATTGAATTGCTTGTAGAAAGGCGAATACTAAATAATTTGTAGTACCAGATAAATCTTGACAAAATGCAGGACCAGCAAATAATGCTGTAATGATATAGAGCGGAACCATTACTACCATTACGGATAAATACGTATCTTGTAAAAATTCAAATTGTTTAGGTAGTTTTATTTCTTCAACAGAATCTTTAGAATTACCAACAAGTTTAGCAACACCAGCTTCTACAAGATAACCAATTGTGCAGAAATGTCCTAAAGCAATATCATTACTACCAGTTATTTTTCTTATGATTGGTTGAGCTATAGCTGGCATAGCAACAGCAAAAATACCACCGATGATACCACCTATGATTACCAAGGTAAAACCTCTAAATCCAGCAAAATAACCAAAAGCTGTACACATAGTAGCCATCCATAAAAGAGCCTGACCAGTTAAAAATATATATTTCCATTTGGTAATACGTGCTAAAATAATATTTACAATAAATATAGCTAAGAATGTAAATGCAATTTGGCTTCCTAAACCGAGCTCATTCATAGCTTGACCATTAATAGCTTCGATTGAAGGAATAATACCACGTAAACCAAAACCTTCTGTAAAAATTTTTCCAAAATAAGTTAAACTGCCAACGATGATTGCAGAACCAGCTGATAGAACCATAAATCCAAGAAGGGTTTTAAATGCACCGCTCAAGCAATTTCCAAAAGATTTTTTTTGGAGAATTAATCCCAATAAGGCAATTAAAGCTAGAGTAATACCAGCTTGAGTAAGGATGTTATTGATTATAAAATTAATAATTTCCATAAAAAGAAGCCTCCTTTAGTTAGTTTATAAAGCACCTATTTCTTTAAGTACAGGAGTAAGTTTTTCTTTAATTTCATCTTTACTTACAATATTTTTTAAATAAATAAGTTTTGTTTCATTTGGATCAATATTAAATTTTTCAAATTGAGTCTTAAAATTAGAAGCTGTTAATATAATATCAGGTCGCATAGAAACAGCTGAAGAAATATCACAATGATCTAAATTTGCTTCTGCACCAATTTGAGCTAAAACAGTTTCAACAGTCATTTGACAAGCAAAACTACTACCAAGACCAGCACCACATACCATTAAAATTTTAGGTTTTTTCATAATAAAATCTCCTTTTTACATCTTTTTAATATATTAATTTAAAATTTAATAAATAAGCTTATAGATATATTTAAGAAATAATAGTTATTAAGCATTTTGTTCAAATTTATTTAATATAGAAATAAATTGTTCAATATTATCAATTTTTGATAGTTGTTCGATTTTCCAATTTTCGTTAATAACATTAACTAATGATCTCATAACATCAAGATGAGTTGTTGGATCTGGAGCAGCTAAGCAAAAAATTATTTTTACAGGATCATTTTCAGGATTACCAAAATTAATAGGATCCTTAGTCGTCATAATACTTAATCCCATGCTCTTTACACCATCTTCACTTCGAGCATGCGCGAGAGCCACTCCTTTAGCAATAACAATATATGGTCCATAATTTTTTACTGCATCAATCATAGCAGTAATATATTCAGGATAAATATATTTACTATCAAGAAGTGGTTTTGCAGCTACAGTTATAGCTTGTTGCCAATCAGAAACCGATTGATGTAATAAAATTTTATCTGGACTTACAATATCCGTTAACATTAAAAAACCTCCTAATCTATATTATTTAATAATTGCATTAGTGTTTCAAATTTTGGGTCTGTAACTAATTTATAGGAACCATATTTATCTATAAAAGCTTTATAGATACTTTTAAAAATATTTTCCCATAATTTGTATAAATGTTTAGGAATACTTAATAAAAATATTACTTGTACTTTTTCTTTATTCCAAATAATAGGATTTTTTAAGATACCTACAGAAATAGTAACTTCTGACATATGATTTTCTAAGGCATGAGGTATAGCAATCATACCACCAATTTCAGTAGAAGCCATATTTTCACGTTCAAATATTGATTGTTTAACTTGATTATCAATATAACCATGTTGAATCATAGCATCAGCTAGTTGTTCAATAGCATTATATGAAGATGTAGCTTCTAAAGAAGGGAAAAATAAATCTTCTTTAAAAAATAAACGATAATTAGTGAAATTATTTTCTTCATTTTTATTAAGTTGTTTTTCTACTGAAAGTAAATCATCTTCTGTCATAATAGGTTCTACTAAAATAAATTTTTTATTATCTAGTTTTGGAATAGGAACTGTAGAAAATATAAAATCAACACTGTTTATAATTTGCTCAGTTAATTCATAAAAACTCATAACACGAGTGATTTTTAAAATACCACCAAATCGTCTTTGTAGTTTACTTTTTAATAAAAGAGCAGTAGAAAGACCTGTAGCACATACAATAATAGCTGTTTTGCCCATTTCCTCGTTTAATTTATTACGTTCTAATGAGGCACCAAAATGGATGGCTAAAAAACCAATTTCGTTTTCATTTGTTTTAACATTTTCTTCTTGTTCGATTACTTCACTAGCAATTATCGCCATTTCAAAAGCTAATGGATAATTATTTTTTATAGATTCTAAGATACCATTGCGGATATTCATATTAAATTTTAATCTGTTAATTGCCGCAATTAGGTGAATAGTAAGACCAGAAATAAGTTCATTATCATCAGATAAATCAATATTTGTATTTAATTTGATTTTTTTTAATATATTAGATATTAATTGTTGACAATTATTTCTAGTTTTAGTTGATTCTATAAATTTTTGACTAGCTATAAAATGTTGGGTTAAATAATAGCTTTCGTTACTTATATCTACGCCTAGTTGTTGTTGAATGATAGATAATATTTCTTTTGCTGATGAAAAATAAGAAGATTGTTCTAATTTTTTTCGTTCATTTAAAGTATATTCAACAGTATTTTCTCTATTTGAACGACACATAATAATTATTATGTGAACTAAAAGATTTTTGAAAGCAATATCTGTTAGTCGTATGTTATGTTTTAAGATAACTTTCATTAAAATATGTTTAACAGAACTGATTTCTTCTTGAGAAAAGATATCTTTTACAAATTTATTATTGGTAAAATTAATTAAATCATCTCTATTAAATATATATTCAGAAATGCAGTAACGTATATTTGTTTCATTTCCATTTATTTTTATACCATTAAATCTGTCTGATATGAGTTCAAGATTAAAACGTGCTAAGCTTTTCTTTATATCTGTTAAATATTTTTTTAATGTAGACAAGCTAATAAATAATTCTTCGGCTAATTCTTCTTGATTAACTATTTTGTTGTGTAAAGAATTTAATAAAATTCTAGCAATTATAAAAGAAATTCTATCATTATAATCAAAAGGAACAATATTGTCACCTGTATAGTTAATATATGAATTTAATTTATATTTTTCAGTGAGAACCGAATATTTTTCTTGCTCATCAATAACTAATTTGTAACCATTGCCTGCTTCTGATAATATATGAGCACCATATTTTTGGATACTTGAGTTTAAGTCTTTAATATCTCTTCGTATAGTGCTACGACTAACTCCAATAAGATTAGCTAGATTTTCACCTGAAATAGCTTTTTTATGTTTATTTAGTATTTTTAAAATAGATAAGATACGTTTATTTTGTATTGGCATTAGATTTATTTCACCTCCTGTCAATTACTATACTTTTATTATATTTAGATAATTTTGAAATGTTAAGACATGTTATGAACACATGCTATGTTCATTTTTAAGTTATTTTGTAGTTAATATTTTTTTATCATTTAAATAGCATTGATTTAATTTTTCAAAGGCAACAGTTTTATCAATGATTGTTTTTATGAGTAAGTCAAGTTTACTATTTTCATTATAATCGGCAGGAGCAAAATATTTGATGCGATTTTCAGTAAATAATTTAATGACTTTATCCATATTGGATAATTGAGGATTATATACGCAGATAGAATGGCCACCATAGCTATTTACTAGTTTCATACAGGGAATATCTGTTTCACTATCGCCAATATAGACTATATTTCTAAAAGGCACGCGAATTTTTTCTTCAGGTATAGAATCGTTTACCGCGGGGTCATTTATATCTAAAAAACCTTTTTCAATGCGAAAGAGAAATTGTGTTTTATTTGTATAATTAACAGCTTGAGCGGGCCATTTGGCTATGCCATTATCATTAAAATAAAATGAGCTTGCATAGATTTTTTCAAATTCTTGAGCCATGACAGTACCTTCAATCATCTCTTTTAAGCCACTTGAGATAATATAATGCTCAATGATGATATTATGTTTTTTGCCATAATCGCGAATGCGTTTGAACCATGTTTTGACGCCAGGAAAAAGTTCAACTTTGGCTCCATAATCAGCAAGTATTTTTTTATCTAAACGGAAATTTCTTTGAGATTTTTCTACCATTTTATACATATAAGCTAAATTTGTATCCATATCATTAGCTGTGGCTAAAGCATTTGATTCTTCCCAGAAATTATTTACATCATAGCCTATATCTTGAATAAAGCCTTGAGCTTGCATATCTTTAGGTGATAAAGTCTTATCAAAATCATAACAAATGGCAATAACAGGAAATTTTTCTTTATATTTACGTTTATACATGAAATCACCTCTAATCTTTATTTTATTATAATCATTTAGTATATACTATGGAAATTTTTTATAAGTTTTTAAAAATATGTTGGAAAAACAACATATGCTTAATATGATTTGTTATATAATGATATATGAAATTTAGATGATTGTTAATTGAGTATAAATTTTTTGTTATTTAGGAGAGGCTATTTGATGAATATATTTGAAATTTTAAGAGAAGAACATGATAATATCAGTAAATTTGTAGATAAATTTGAAATTATGGCAATAGATTTGATGGAAAAAAATGAAATATCTATTGAAGAATATACAAAAGCTATAGAATTTATCCGTGTATATGCGGATAAAACTCATCATCAAAAAGAAGAAGAACTTTTATTCAAAGCTATGCTTGAAACGAAAGATGAGATGGCAAATAATTTAGTAAATCATGGCATGATTGTAGAACATAATTTAGCTAGATTATATGTATGGAAATTGGAAAATGCGTTGAAAGCGTATCAAAAAGAGCCTACAGTAAAATTAAAATTGGCGATAGTTACAAATACAATGTCTTATGTTTATTTACTTCGTAGACATATAGATAAGGAAAATAGAGTGGCTTATCCTTATGGTGAACGTTTATTATCTAAAGAAGTAATAGAAAAATTAAATGAGCAAGCACAAAATTATATGAAATAACAAAAAAGCCTATTATGATGATTTAAAATTTATTTAAATTATTATAGTAGGTTTTTTCATTTTTTTATTGACATGAAGTTAAGTTTAACAGTTAATATATAATGTAGATAGAAGACAAAGGAGCTAGATTATGAATAATATATTGTATTTAGAATGTTATGCTGGTATTAGTGGAGATATGTTTGTAGCTTCGTTATTAGATTTAGGCGTAGATAAAAATTATTTAATGGAAAATTTACAAACATTACCACTAGATGGTTATAAAATAGAAATTAGCCGTGTAAAGAAAATGGCACTTGATGCTTGTGATTTTAATGTAATTTTGGATATAGATAATCATGACCATGATATGAATTACTTACATAGTGAACATCATGAGACTCATCACCATAATCATAATCATAGTCATGAACATTATCATCACCATGAACATTGTGGTTTAAAAGAAATCGTAGAAATAATTAATAAATCACAAATAACAGATAGAGCAAAAGAAATAGCAATAAGAATTTTTAATATTATTGCTAATGCAGAAGCAAAAGCTCATGGTGTAAGTATTGATGAAGTTCATTTCCATGAAGTAGGAGCAGTGGATTCAATAGTGGATATAGTAGCTGCTGCTGTATGTATAGATAAATTAAATATAGATAGAGTTGTTTGTCCAAAGATATATGAAGGTCAAGGCTTTGTGCGTTGTCAACATGGTCAAATGCCTATTCCTGTGCCAGCTGTAGTAAATATTGCTATAGAACATGGTTTAAGATTACATTATACACAGATAAAAGGGGAATTAATTACTCCAACAGGGGCTGCTATTATTGCAGGTATTCAAACAGAAGATAAATTGCCAGAAGAATTTATTATAAAGAAAATTGGTATAGGTGCAGGGAAAAGAAAATATGATATACCAAATGTAGTTCGTGCTATGATGATTGAAGTTAAATAAAAAAATAAGAGACTTTATAAATGATAAAAAATTTATAGAGTCTCTTTTTATTTATGAATTAAAATTTTATATTTAGATAACAAAAAAGCCTTAGCTATTGCTAAGGCTCTAATTTCAAAGTGGTGCGTCCAGCAGGATTCGAACCTGCGACCGCACGCTTAGAAGGCGTGTGCTCTATCCAGCTGAGCTATGGGCGCGTTCCTTGAGAACACGTAATATTATATCTATATATTACGTGTTTGTCAACAACTTTTTTAAAATTTTTTTAAATTAATTTGTTAAGCTACGTACAGGTGCAGGAATACGACCACCACGAGCAATAAATGCATCAGAACTATATTCACTGCGAACTTTAATAATAGGGCAATGACCGAGTAAACCACCAAAGTTAACAGTATCGCCAACTTTTTTACCAGGAACAGGAATAACACGAACGGCAGTAGTTTTATTATTAATCATACCAATAGCAGCTTCATCTGCGATGATACCAGAGATTGTAGCAGCTGGAGTATCTCCTGCGATAGCGATCATATCAAGACCTACAGAGCAAACGCATGTCATAGCTTCTAATTTTTCAATGGAAAGACTTCCACAGCTTACAGCATCAATCATACCAGCGTCTTCACTTACTGGAATGAAAGCACCACTTAAACCACCAACGTGAGAGGAAGCCATTAAGCCACCTTTTTTAACAGCGTCATTTAATAAAGCAAGAGCTGCTGTTGTACCTGGAGCACCACAAGATTCAAGACCCATTTCTTCTAAGATATGAGCAACACTATCACCAACAGCAGGAGTTGGTGCTAAGGATAAATCGATAATACCGAATTGTACGCCAAGACGACGAGAAGCTTCTTTAGCTACTAATTGACCTACACGAGTGATTTTGAATGCAGTCTTTTTAATTGTTTCAGCAACTTGTGTAAAATCTGCACCTTTTAAATCTTCAAGAGCATGTTTTACAACACCAGGGCCACTTACGCCGACGCTTACTACTTTTTCAGCTTCACTAACACCATGGAAAGCACCAGCCATAAATGGATTATCTCCAGGAGCATTAGAAAAGATAACGAGTTTAGCACAACCAATAGCTTCACGGTCGCGAGTAAGTTCAGCAGTGCGTTTTACTACTTCACCCATTTCACGAACGCAGTCCATATTGATACCTGCTTTTGTAGAACCTAGATTTACAGAAGAGCAAACTAAGTCTGTAGTAGCTAAAGCTTGTGGAATGGAATTGATGAGAATTCTATCACCATTTGTATAACCTTTTTCAACAAGAGCAGAAAAACCGCCGATGAAATCAATACCAATTTCTTTAGCAGCTCTATCCATTGCTTCAGCAACAGGAACATAAGTATCTGTCTTGCAGGCTTCAGCAGCAATAGCAATAGGAGTTACAGAAACACGTTTATTAATAATGGGAATACCATATTCACTAGAAATATCTTCACCGGTTTTTACTAAGAATTCACCAGATTTTGTGATTTTGTCATAAACATTATCACAAAATTGTTTTAAATTAGGGTGAGCACAATCACGAAGACTAAGTCCTAATGTAATCGTACGAACATCTAATTTATTTTCTGTTATCATACGATTAGTTTCTAAAATATCATTAATAGTAATCACAAAAGTTCCTCCTAAATTCTTTAGTTAATTAATAAAGAATATTTAAAATTAGCCGATTGTATGCATAGCATTGAAGATATCTTCATGTTGAGCTTTGATATCTACGTTAAGCTGAGCACCTTTTTCTTTGAGGAGTTTTTGTAAATCCTGTAATTTAATGTTTTTGTCAGTCATTTCAGCAATTAGAACCATATTGAAAAAGCCATTCATAATATTTTGGTTGATGCTGATAATATTTACTTTGTTTTCAGCAAGAACATTACTTACAGTGGCAATGATGCCTACACGGTCTTTTCCGATAACAGTTATAACGAGTTTCATTTATACTTCCCCTTATTAATTTTATAGAGTTACTAAATTATTGTAACAGTGTTATTATATCATTAATAATAGTAGCTTGCATTAGTTTTTGCTAAAAATACATTGTACATATATAATAATATAGGTATTATTTTAGGATATTGTGTTTTTAATGAAAATGATAAAAATTTGAGATAAGAGGAGTTTTTTATGAAAGTTTTATTGACAGCGATAAATGCAAAATATATACATTCATCATTAGCAATTCGCTATATATACAAAAATTGTCAAGATTTATCTTGTGATATAGAGATGCTAGAAGTGTCTATCAATAATCATTTAATTGATATTGCTAATCAGATATTTGATGCTAGACCAGATATATTGGGAATTTCTTGTTATATCTGGAATATTGAATTAGTGAAACAATTATTGCCACTTGTGCATAGATTATTGCCAAATTGTAAGATTATCTGTGGCGGGCCGGAAGTTTCATATGCTACAAAAGAATTTATGCAGGATTTTCCTATGGTGGATTTTGTAGTGCGTGGCGAAGGTGAAAAAGCTTTTCATGATTTATTGCAGGCTTTATTAGATGAAAAAAATAATGAAGAAATTAAAATCGTTGGCATAGCAAAGAGAAATAGTGATGATACTATTAATGAGAATATTGCCGTTACTGTAAGTGATTTAGATGAAATAATTTTTCCTTATGATGATAACGATATTGAAAATTTAAAGGATAAGATAATTTATTATGAAAGTTCAAGAGGTTGTCCTTATTCTTGTAAATATTGCCTATCTTGTGCGACTAAAGGCGTAAGATATCGCTCTTTAGATAAAGTTTTTGCCGAACTGAGTTATTTTATCAAACATAATGTTCGTCAGGTAAAATTTGTAGATAGAACTTTTAATGCAGATAAAAAGCATTATTTACCGATTTTGGAATTTATTGCTAAACAAGATTGCAGAACTAATTTCCACTTTGAAATAGTGGCTCATCATATTGATGATGAAATCAAGGCTATACTTAAGAAAATGCCAAAGGGGAGAGTACAATTTGAAATAGGTATTCAATCTACGAACTTAAAAACTCTAGGTCAGATAAGTAGAGCAAATCCATGGGAAGAAATGACAAATAATATAAAATCTATCATGGCTTATGGAAATATTCATCTGCATGTGGATTTGATTATTGGTCTTCCTTATGAAGATATTACTTCTTTTGCAAAATCTTTTAATGATGTATATTTATTGCAAGCTGATATGCTTCAAGTGGGCTTTTTGAAATTATTAAAAGGTGCAGCAATGAATGATTTGATACAAGAGCATGATTACGTATATATGCCACAAGCACCATATCAAGTAATCAGCAATAAATATATGGATTATGCCACTATGCGAAAATTACAGATTTTTGTAGATGTATTGGAATTATATTATAATGCTGGCCGTTTTAAATATACGATTATTAATTTAATTAAACAATATAATCAAGATGCCTACACATTTTTTGCTGACTTTGCTCAATATTGGCAAGCTAAAAAATTGCATTTAGCACCACATGCTCCTAAGAATTTATATGTATTTTTATATGATTTTATTGAGCAAAATTCTAAGATAAAAGATAAAGAATATATTTATAATGTATTGAAATTTGATGCTTTATTGACAGATAAAGGTAAGATAAAAATAGATATGTTGCCATGGAAAGAAGTAGATAAAAAAGTAACAGATGATTTTTATATGAGTGAAAAAGCACTAGCTTATATTAATAATTATCAATTTAAATCATGGCGCGATTTGAAAAAGAAATTTTCGATAGAAGTTTTTGCCTATGATATGAATGAAGCGAAATCATGTCAAATAAAAGCAAAAGAAAATGCAATGATTTTTGCCTATGAAGATGATGGAGTATTTTATCAAGAAATAAAACAAGGAGATATAAATTTATAATGATATATTATGCTTTTTCCGATTATTTAAAACAGCGTTATGGTGAGAAAGTTTATAAATTACCTATAGGGTTACCGCTTACTTGCCCTAATCGTGATGGTTCATGTGGGAAATTTGGCTGTACTTTTTGCGGTAGTATTGGTGCAGGTTATGAAAATTTACCACCAGAATTATCCGTAACAGAACAAATTCGCATGAATAAGGCTCATATAGTGCCTAAGTATAAGGCGAAAAAATTCATACCGTATTTTCAAAATTTCAGTAATACGTATATGCCACCAGAACAATTAGAAAAATATGTATTAGAAGCATGTGCTAGTGATGATATAGTGGCTATTTATATAGCGACAAGACCAGATTGCATAAATGATGTTTATTTAGAAATCTTGTCTAGAATTGCTAAAGAAAAAAATATTGATATTTGTGTAGAATTAGGTTTACAAACGATAAATTATAAGACTTTAGAAAAAATAAATCGCGGTCATGGTTTGGCAGAATATATTGATGCAGTATTGCGTATAAAGCGTTATGGTTTATTGTGTTGTACTCATGTAATTTTAGATTTACCATGGGATGATGATAAAGATATGATTGAAACTGCTAGAGTGATTTCTGCACTTGGTGTTGATCAGGTTAAATTACATGCACTTTATATCGTAAAAAATACAAAAATGGCTCAGCAATATGAAAATAAAGAATTTGAAATTATCTCTTGTGAGCATTATAAGAAGAGAGTAATTGATTTCTTAGAACATTTATCTCCAAATATTGTTTTACAGCGATTAATTGGTAGAGCACCAGCTGAAAATACTTTATTTAGTAATTGGCAGACAGGTTGGTGGAAAATTCGCGATGAAATCGTAAAAGAAATGGAAGAAAAAAATCTTTATCAAGGTCGTCTATGTAATTATTTAAATGGCAGTGCTGTACAAAAATTTTTAGTTAAAGAATGATGTAGGGATTTTGATTTTATGGAAATCATTTATAAAGATGAAAAAGATTTTACGAAAGAAAATATAATAGAATTGTTTTTATCTGTTGATTGGCAATTATCGGCTAGTAATCCTGATAAATTATATACAGCATTAATTAATTCGCCAACGGTATTTACTGCATGGGAGAACAATAAATTAGTAGGCTTAGCTAGAGCTTTAGATGATGGCATACTTACAGCATATATTCATTATGTATTGGTAAATCATAAATATCAAGGTAAAGGTATTGCCAGCAATTTAGTAAAGATGATAAAAAATAAATATAAAGATTATCTTTATATTGAATTGATGCCTGATGAAAAGAAAAATGTTAGTTTTTATCAAAAATTAGGTTTTAATATAGTAAAAGAAGGCACCCCCATGCAACTATGTAATCCTGAAACTATGAAAGTTAAATTATAAAAAAGGCTATAGTAATTAGATTAAAATATATTTTATTATCTAATTACTATAGCCTTTTATTATTTATTTATTATGCTATTTAATTGAGTTTTTATAAAATTAAAACCTGTTTTTTCGATGTCAAAATTAGCATTGGAAAAACACCATGAAGCCATTAGTCCTCGTATCATCGTTTCCAAATATAAAAATATATAATTTTTATCCATAGAAGAAATAAACAATTTTTTAGCAATACCTTGATCTATTAGATCTAGTAATATATTAGAAAATTTACGTTGGACAAAATGATTACTATTTCCTTTACTGCATTGATTTAGATTTATACTAAAAGCTAAGCTGGTTAATTCTAGACCAACAAAATTTGTAAATTTTAGTTCTAATAATAAGAAATAAGAAATTTGATCATATAGGGATGCTTGAGAATTTTTTTCTCGATATATAGAAAATTGTTCAATTATATAATTATTCATATCAAGATAATAACTGTCACGAATAATATCTTCTTTAGATTGATAATGAACATAAAATGTTCCTTTGGCTACATTCGCTTGTTTACATATATCACTAACAGAAATATTTTCAAAACCATGTTGTTTAATTAATTTTATTGCTGTTGAAAATAAAAGTTTTTTTGTAATAAGTGAGCGTTCTTTACGATTCATAATAATACCTCTAAGTTGACTTTATTTTATTTTTGTTGTATTATAATGACCGTAGTCACTGACTTTGGTCATTATAAGGAGTGGATGAAATGTATATTATTGAATTAACTTATGAAAAAAATTTGGATGAAGTTGAAAAATATTTATCAGAACACAAAATTTTTTTAGATAAATATTATAAAAAGAACATATTTATTTGTTCAGGAAGAAAAAATCCTAGAAATGGTGGAATTATATTATGCAAAGCAAAAAATTTAGAAGAAATAAAAGCAATAATTCAAGAAGATCCTTTTAATAGAGAAAATATTGCAAAATATAGAGTAATAAATTTTGAACCTAGCAAGTATAAAGAAGAATTTAAACATTGCATATAATATTAATTATCACATTTAAAATCTTGCCAATTAGGTAGAGCAGTATGATTATCCACAGCTGTTTTCATAGCTTGATAATAAGCTAATTTTTTTTGAATATGCTTATAATCGTGTTGCATTTTTGCTAATTGTGCTAGAATATGATTTTTTTGATTGGTCAATAATTTTAAAATATCATCAACATGTGAAGGCTCTTGCTGTTCATATTGAAAAAATTCTTGCAGTTGAGCGATACTCATGCCAGTATTTTTAAAACAGCAGATAGTTTTTAAACGATTGATATGTTTTTCTAAATAAATGCGTTTGCCTGATGAATTGCGAGGAATATCAGTTAAAATGCCTACTTCTTCATAATAGCGAAGCGTGGAAGCTGGCAGATTGAATTTAGCTGATACTTCACGAATTGAATATTGTTTATCCATAATAAAGCCCCTTTATCATAGTAATATCTTGACTTAAAGCGTACTTGAATTAGTATTATGATAATTATAAAAAAGATATTGACTAAAAGTAAAGGGGCGTTTTTCATGTATATAGCAGATAAAGACAGATATAATAAGTTAGAATATGCTAGATGTGGTAAAAGCGGTTTGAAATTGCCAAGAGTATCTTTGGGACTTTGGCATAATTTTGGTGATAATAATGATTTTAAAACTATGCAAAAACTTTGTTTCACTGCTTTTGATAATGGCATAACTCATTTTGATTTGGCAAATAATTATGGCCCTCCTTATGGCAGTGCAGAAATAAATTTTGGTAGAATTTTAAAGCAAGATTTGAAAAAATACCGTGATGAATTATTAATTAGTACAAAAGCTGGCTATGATATGTGGGAAGGCCCTTATGGCAACTGGGGCAGTAGAAAATATTTAATTGCTAGTTTAGACCAAAGTTTAAAACGCATGGGTCTTGAGTATGTAGATATTTTTTATCATCATCGCATGGATAAAGACACTCCACTTGAAGAAACTATGGGAGCATTAAATCAAATAGTACAAAGTGGAAAAGCTTTATATGTAGGTTTATCAAATTATGATGGGGAAACTTTAGCAAAAGCTAGTGAGATTTTAACTCAAATGCATTGTCCATTTATCATCAATCAAAATCGTTATTCTATTTTCGATAGAACTATTGAAAACAATGGCTTGAAGGAAATGGCACATAAATTAAATAAAGGTATTATAGCTTTTAGCCCATTAGCACAAGGATTATTGACAGATAGATATTTGAAAGGTATTCCTGAAGATAGTCGCATAAAAACTGATGGAAGATTTTTGAAAGCTGAAATTTTGACAGAAAAAAAATTAATGCAGATTGCTAATTTAAATGAAATAGCAAAACAGCGTGGTCAAACTTTAGCTCAAATGGCATTGGCTTGGATTTTAAAAGATAACATAGTTACAAGTGTTTTGATAGGTGCATCAAAGCCAGAACAGATTTTAATGAATTTAGAAGCAATGGATAATATAGCATTTTCTAGTGAAGAATTGAAACTTATAGATGATAATAGTTTATAAAATTTTCTATATGAGTATGGATTTACCACTGATAAATTATAGATATAAAAGGTATATTCATAGTTGAAAAATATTATAAAAAGTTGTATCATAAATATGTGTTATAGTTTAAAATGCCTATAAAAGGGTATATATATATAGAAGGGAGCTTATTTGAAAATATGAGCAAACATATGAAAACTATGGATGGTAATACTGCTGCGGCGTATATATCTTATGCATTTACAGATGTAGCAGCTATTTATCCAATTACTCCATCATCTCCAATGGCAGAAGTTGTAGATGAAATGGCAGCAAAAGGTAAGAAAAACCTTTTCGGTCAAAAAGTACGTGTTGTAGAAATGCAATCTGAAGCAGGTGCTGCTGGTACAGTACATGGTTCTCTCCAGGCTGGTGCATTAACTACTACTTATACTGCTTCTCAGGGTCTTTTATTAATGATTCCTAATATGTATAAGATTGCTGGTGAATTGCTCCCAGGTGTATTCCATGTAAGTGCTCGTGCTCTTGCAACATCTTCTCTTAATATTTTTGGTGACCAACGTGATGTTATGGCAGTTCGTCAAACTGGTTGCGCTATGCTTGCTGAAGCTAGTGTTCAAGAAGTTATGGACTTAAGTGCTATTGCTCACCTTGTAGCTATCAAAAGCCGTGTACCATTCGTAAACTTCTTTGATGGTTTCAGAACTTCTCATGAAATTCAAAAAATCGAAGTTTTAGATTATGAAGATTTAGGCAAAATGCTTGATTGGGAAGCTGTAAATAAATTCCGTCATAATGCTTTAAATCCAGATCATCCAGTAATTCGTGGTACTAGCCAAAACCCTGATATTTATTTCCAAGGTCAAGAATCTGCAAATCCTTATTATGAAGCTGTTCCTCAGATGGTTGAAGATGCTATGGCTGAAATCAATAAATTAACAGGCCGTAACTATCAATTATTCAACTACTATGGTGATCCAAACGCTGATCGCGTAATCATTGCTATGGGCTCTTTATGTGATACAGCTATGGAAGTTGTTGATTACTTGAATGCAAAAGGCGAAAAAGTCGGTGTTGTATCCATTCACCTTTACAGACCATTCTCTGTAAAACATTTCTTAAATGCACTTCCAAAAACTGTTAAGAAAATTGCTGTTATGGACCGTACAAAAGAAGCTGGTTCTATCGGTGAACCTTTATATCTTGAAATTCAGTCCGCTCTTTATAATAGCGATTTACGTCCAACAATCGTTGGTGGTCGTTATGGTCTTGGTGGTAAAGATGTTACTCCAGATCAGATTTTTGCAGTTTATAATGAACTCAAAAAAGATGCTCCTAAAAATGGCTTTACTATTGGTATCAATGATGATGTTTCTTTCACTTCTTTACCAGAATATCATGAAGATATTGACCTTACACCAGAAGGAACAACTGCTTGCAAATTCTGGGGCTTAGGTTCTGATGGTACTGTAGGTGCAAATAAAAGTGCTGTTAAAATCATCGGCGATAAAACAGATATGTATGCACAGGCATATTTTGCATATGACTCCAAAAAATCTGGTGGGGTAACAATGTCTCACTTGCGTTTTGGTAAAAAACCAATTATGTCTCCATATCTCATCAATAAAGCAAACTTCATTTCTTGTTCTCAACAGTCTTATGTAGATAAATATGATTTACTTGCTGGTTTAAAACCAAATGGTACATTCTTATTAAATACACTTTGGACTGATGAAGAATTAACAGAAAAACTCCCTGCATATATGAAACGTTATATTGCAGAAAACAATATTAACTTCTATACTGTAAACGCTGTTAAAATTGCTCAAGAACTCGGTCTTGGCGGTCGCTTTAACATGGTTATGCAGTCTGCATTCTTTAAACTTGCAAATATCATTCCTATTGATGAAGCTGTTAAATATCTTAAAGATGCAGTTGTTACTTCTTATGGTAAAAAAGGTCAACATATCGTTGATATGAATAATGGCGCTATCGACAAAGGTATCGAAGCTCTTCATAAAGTAGAAGTTCCAGCTTCTTGGAAAGATGCTAAAGATGCTGATGATGCAAATGCTAATATTCCTGATTTCATTAAAAATATCCAAAATCCAATGAACCGTCAAGAAGGCGATAAACTTCCTGTAAGTGCTTTCAAAGGTATTGAAGATGGTACATTCCCAGTAGGTACTGCTGCTTATGAAAAACGTGGTATCGCTATTAATGTTCCAGAATGGGATATTGATAAATGTATCCAGTGTAACCAATGCTCCTTCGTATGTCCACATGCTGCAATTCGTCCAGTACTTATGACAGATGAAGAAGTAGCTAATGCTCCAGAAACAATGAAATCCAAACCAGCTCTTGGCGCTAAAGGCTTAAATTTTGCAATCACTATTTCTGCAAAAGATTGTGCAGGTTGTGGTAACTGTGCTGATATTTGTCCAGCTCCAAAAGGTTCTGCTCTTGCTATGAAACCTATTGCAACTCAACTTGCAAAACAAGCTGAATTTGATTATGCTGTTGATGCTACAAAAGTTGCACCTAAGAAAAATCCTATGAAGAAAACTACTCTCAAAGGTAGTCAGTTCGAACAACCACTCTTAGAATTCTCCGGTGCTTGTGCTGGTTGTGGTGAAACTCCATATGTAAAACTCATCACTCAGCTCTTTGGTGATCGTATGATGGTAGCTAATGCTACAGGTTGTTCTTCTATTTGGGGCGGTTCTGCACCATCTATGCCATACACTAAAAACCATAAAGGACAAGGTCCTGCTTGGGCTAATTCCTTATTTGAAGATAACGCAGAATATGGTTTAGGTATGTTCCTTGGAACAAAAGCTGTTCGTGAAACATTATCTTCAAAAATCACTCAAGCTTTAGAAGAAGGTCTTGGCAGTGATGAACTCAAAGCTACATTTGCTGATTGGCAAGCTAACATCAATGAAGGTGAAGGTAGCCGTGAACGTGCTGAAAAATTGACTGAACTTCTTGAAGTAGAAAAAGGCGATAATGAACTCTTAAATGGAATCTATGATAAAAAAGATTTCTTTGTAAAACGTTCCCAATGGATCATTGGTGGCGACGGTTGGGGTTATGATATCGGTTATGGCGGTCTTGACCATGTACTTGCTTCTGGTGAAGATGTTAACGTATTAATTCTTGATACAGAAGTTTACTCAAATACTGGTGGACAGTCCTCTAAAGCTACTCCAGCTGCTGCTATTGCTCAATTTGCTGCTACTGGTAAACGTACTAAGAAAAAAGATATCGGCATGATGGCAATGAGCTATGGTTATGTATATGTAGCACAGATTGCTATGGGTTACGATAAAAACCAAACTTTAAAAGCTATTGCTGAAGCAGAAGCTTATAAAGGACCATCTCTTATCATTGCATATGCTCCATGTATCAACCATGGTTTACGTGCAGGTATGGGCAAGAGCCAACTTGAAACTAAACGTGCTGTTGAAGCTGGTTACTGGGCTACTTATCGTTATAATCCTGAATTACGTGGCACAGATAAAAATCCATTCAGCTTAGACTCTAAAGAACCAACAGGAAACTTCCAAGAATTTATTCAAGGTGAAGTTCGTTATACATCCTTAAAACGTGCATTCCCTGAAATTGCAGATGAATTATTTGCAAAAACAGAAAAAGATGCAAAAGAACGTCTTGAAGGATATAAAAAATTAGCAGGTAAATAATTTTTCGTGCTGATAAAATAAAACTGACGCTATTCATTAGCGTCAGTTTTTTATTGCATGAATTAAGTTTTTTTTATATGATATAAAAGGATTAATTAAATAGTTAAGCATAGGCATATATTATATAAGAAAGGAATGAATGCTTTGAAAAAATTATTATTAGTAGCAATTTGTATTTTATCTATGCTATGCACAGCTTGTGGTTCAACTACAGATGAAAAAGAAGTAGCAGATAATACAAAAACAGAAACTTTAAAAATTGGATTAATGCCAGACATTGATTCCATACCATTTATTATTGCTCAAGAAAAAGGCTATTTTAAAGAAGAAGGTGTAGACGTAGAGCTACAGTATTTTAAAAGTGCTATGGATAGAGATAGTGCCCTTCAAAGTGGCAATTTAGATGGTGGCGTATCTGATATGCTAGCAGCAGGATTTGCTAAAGCTGGAGGATTTGATGTAAAAATAACTTCTTCTACTAATGGCAATTACTGTTTAATTGCAGGTACTGGCAATACTGCTAAATCTTTAGCGGAAATGAAAGGTCAGAATATATCCGTATCTAAAAATACTATTATTGAATTTGTTTTAGATGAAATGCTTGCACAAAACAATATGACTGAAGCAGATATCAATAAAACAGTAATTCCACAGATACCTACAAGATTAGAAATGTTACAAAATGGTAAATTAGATGGTGCAGTACTTCCTGAACCTATGGGCAGTATTGCTGTAAAAAATGGCAGTTATTTAGTAAATTCTTCTGAAGCTATGAAAATAAATCCAGGCGTAATGGTATTTACAAATGATAGCGTAGAAAATAAAAAAGAAGCTATAAAAGCTATGTATAGAGCTTATGATAAAGCTATAGAATATTTAAATTCTACACCTCAAGAAGAATATATGGATTTAGTTATTGAAACAGCAGGATTACCACCAGCAACTAAAGATGCTTTAGTTATGCCAAAATACATGAAAGCTGCATTACCAGAAAAATCTGATTGGGATAAATCTATAAATTGGCTCAATAAAAAAGAATTAGTAACTGAAAAATATAATTATGAAGATATAGTAAGTGATATTTTAACGAAATGATTACCGTAGATAGACTTTATGTAAGATATGATGATACAAATATATTAGAAGATATTAATTTAAATTTGCCAACAGGGATAACTTGTGCAGTGATTGGCCCTTCTGGTTGTGGAAAATCTACCTTATTGAATGTTTTGGCAGGACTACAAAAAAATTATCAGGGTTTAGTGCAAATAAATGGCGCAAATCCTTCCCCTAAAAAACAAACTATAGGTTTTATTCCTCAAAATTATGGATTATTGCCATGGCTTACTGTAAAAGAAAATATTTTATTAGGTTTAAAAATAAAAAAAGAAGCTAAACAGGGTTTACCTCAAAATTTAGTAGATAATTTAGGATTAAGTAATTTACTAAATCGCTATCCTAATAATTTAAGTGGTGGTCAACAACAACGCGTAAGTTTAGCTAGGGCTTTTGCTTTAAAAGCTGATTTGTTATTAATGGATGAACCTTTTTCTGCTTTAGATGCTATTACAAGAGAAGAAATGCAAGATGTATTCATTGATTTATGGCAAAAGCAGAAAGTTTCTACTATATTAGTTACACATTATGTAGAAGAAGCTTTATATTTAGGGCAAAAAATAATAGTGATGACTAGTGCACCTGGAGGTATCTATAAAATAATCGATAATCCTTTATTTAGTGATAAGAATTTTCGTGATAGAGAAATCTTTAGTTCACTAAGTAAAGAAATAAGAAATTATTTGAAGAAAGCAGGTAGTAAGAATGAAAGATAAATCATGGCATTTTTATTTACCTGCAATGATATTATTGCTTAGTTTATGGTATGTTATATCTATAATTGTACATTTGCCAATTATTCCTTCGCCTGTTTTGGTAATGGAGAGATTGGGCAATATTTTTACACAAACAATAGCTATTCATGCATTATATAGTCTTTGGCGAATTATAGCAGGAGTATTTTTAGCTATAATAATTGGTGTACCGATAGCGGTGATGATGGGATATTATAAAAAATGTGATAAGATTTTAGCTCCTATTGTTTATCTGACATATCCTATTCCTAAGATTGCATTATTGCCTATCTTGATGCTTTTAGCTGGCATTGGGGAATTACCAAAAGTTATTATGATATTTTTGATTGTGATTTTTCAAGTGTTAGTTGCCATTCGCGATAGTATAAAAACTATACCAAAAGAAATGTTTTTTCCTTTATATAGTTTAGGTGCATCTTTTAGACAAATTTTCTTAAATATACTATGGCCAGCTGTATTACCAAATTTTATTACATCTTTACGTGTAGCAATGGGAACAGCTATATCAGTATTGTTTTTTACAGAGACATTTGGTACTAAATATGGCATGGGATATTTTATAATGGATTCGTGGCTTCGTGTAAATTATTTAGATATGTACGCAGGTATTGTAGTTTTAAGTTTAATAGGTCTATTTTTGTTTGGTTTTTTAGACTTAGTAGAAAATTATTTTTGCAAATGGAAGAAAAAAGTATAAGAAGATATGGTTCTAGTAGTGATATTAGAACCATATCTTTTTTTGTAATTAATTTTAATTTTTTATATAATTTTTTGAAAATTGTATATTGACTTTATATAGGGAGATGGGTATAATTAAACCATAACAAGATTGTAAATTTGTTGATGTAAACGTTTGTTTTTTGTATTTATGTTGAGATTTTTATTAAATTCCAGCTTGTTACATAAAAATTTTTTGAGAAATATATATTGACTTTAAGTGATGAGAATAATATAATGAAGCTGAGTTAAATGAAAATTTGTAAAAATGAAAACAAACATTTGTTCAAGAACTTTAAGATATGTATAAAATGAGTTCGTATTTTGACAAAATGTGTAAACGTTTTCCGTTTTCAATTTTATGAAATTGAATTTTCTAAAAAATCATATGGTTTTATTTATTGATATAATATTGCATTTATAAATAAAAAATATGGTATTTTGAAATATTAACTCGTTATCAATTTCATATTGATAATAAAATAAATAAGTAGGTGATTTTAATGAAAGAAAACACTGTAATAACAATTAGTAGACAATACGGTTGTGGTGGTCGTGAATTAGCTGAAATTTTAGCTAAAAAGTTAAATGTCAATTTATATGACAGACAAATCGTTCATATTGCTGCTGCTAAACTTGGCATCAACGATTTATCTGAGCAGGATTTATTAGAACTTGAAAATACTGTTCAACCTTTAACTTTAACATTTATGCCATTCCATTCTTTTGGTAACCATATGGGTGAATCTAGTAGAGGAATGTTCTTATCTGAAGCAAGTGTTGTCAGAAAACTTGCTAATGATGGTCCTTGTGTTATCTTAGGTCGTTGTGCTGATTATGTATTAGAAGATATGCCAAATCATTTCTCCATTTTCGTTTGTGCAGACGATGAATATAGAGAAAAAAGAGGAAGAGACGTTTATGACGGTAAATCTTTAAAAGAATTAAATGCTGAAAATGAAAAAAGAGCTAGATACTACAATTATTATACAGGTAAAAAATGGGGCGAAGCTTCTAACTATGATTTAATTGTAAATACTAGCAATGCATCTTTAGACAAAATAGCAGATGCTATCATTGAATATATTAATAAAGTTCAAGAATAAAAGAACTAAAGAATATAGAAGGGTAACAGCATAGATGCTGTTATCTACATAAGTTTTGTTAATAATTTTTTTATTAAATATTTATAATTTTATTTAGGAGGACTTATAAATGTCAGGTAATAATGGTAATAAACTTATGCAACGCATATCATATGCTTGTGGTACTTTCGGACATGATATCTTCTATATGATGGTTAGCACATACTTTATCATGTTCATCACAAGTAATCTTTTCAACACAGAAGATCAAAGTCATAATGAATACATGATCGGTATCATCATGACAGTAATTCTTGTAATTCGTGTAGCAGAACTTTTCATTGACCCATTCATTGGTAACACTATCGATAAAACAAACACTAGATGGGGTAGATTTAAACCATGGGTTATCGTTGGTGGTTTCGTAGCAGCTTTAAGCTTAGCAATTTTGTTCACTGACTTAGGTGGTTTAACAACATCTAATCCATTACTCTACTTAATTATCTTTGCTATTTTATACTTAGTAATGGATATCTTCTATTCAGCAAAAGACGTTGCTATTTGGTCCATGGTTCCAGCAATGTCCTTCGACTCTAAAGAACGTGAAATTACAGCAACATTTGCTCGTATTGGTTCCGTATTTGGTGCTCAGCTCGTAACAGTAATGGTTATTCCTATCGTATTATTCTTCTCCAAAGACGCTAACGGCGGTGTTGGTGATGCTAATGGTTGGTTAGCTTTCGCTTTAATCGGTGGCGGTGTATCCTTATTAGGTGCTGTTATCCTTGGTCTTGGTACAAAAGAACAAGCTTCCGCTCTTCGTGAAAACAAAAAAGAAACAACTTTCAAAGAAGTATTCTCTATCTTAGGTAAAAATGACCAGTTAATGTGGATCGCTATTACATTCCTTATCTTCTGCTTCGGTCAGGACTTAGTAAACTCCTTCCAGATGTACTATTTCGCTTACATTTTAGGTGATTCCACTTATTTATCCTTCTTAGGTATTATCAACGTTATCATTGGTTTATTAGCAGTTGCTTTATTCCCTATATTAACAACTAAATTCAAAAGAAGAAACTTATTCTTCTATTCTGTCGTAATCATGATCATTGCATTGATCATCTATGCTTTCGCTGGTACAAACTCTGTATTAGTATTAATTGCAGCTGGTTTATTCAACTTACCACAGCCACTTGTATTCTTAGTAGTATTAATGACAATCACAGATACTGTTGAATATGGTCAGTTAAAAATTGGTCACCGTGATGAATCCCTTATTCTTTCCATCAGACCATTAGTTAACAAATTATCCGGTGCTGTAACAAGTGCTATCGTTGGTTTCACAGCTGTTTGGGTTGGTATGTCTGGTAAAGCTACAGCTGATAGCATTACTGATAGCAATAAAATGATGTTCGAATTAATCATGTTTGCTGTGCCAATCGTATTCATGCTCATCGCAACATTACTTTACAAAACAAAAGTTACTCTTACTGAAGAAAAACATGCTGAAATCGTTAAAGAACTTGAACGTACTTGGAAAGATATCAGTAAATAATATATAAATATGAAGATAAAAGAACTGTACTAAATTTTAGTACAGTTCTTTTTTTATAATTTTACATAATATACAACATTTAAACAAATTTTAGCAACATAAAACATTGCTATTGGTAACGATATAAAATATAATAATAACAAAGCTTTTAGATAGAAATGTACATTTCAGGTTAATTGTAAACGTTTTCAAAATAAAAATTTTCAAAAAAATCATATACTTTTATTTATTATTATATATTTGATAAGTTGAGCATTTTCTTATTTATTATATTTTAATATTAAAGAGAGGGATTTAATATGAACTCAAATACAGTAATTACAATAAGTAGACAGTATGGTTGCGGTGGTCGTGAATTAGCTGAGATTTTAGTTAAAAAATTAAATGTAAAATTGTACGATAGACAAATTGTGCATATCGCAGCAGCTAAATTAGGTATTAATGATTTATCTGAACAAGATTTATTAGATTTAGAAAATACTGTTCATCCATTGACATTGACATTCATGCCATTCCATTCTTTTGGTACTCGCATGGGTGAATCTAGTAGAGGCATGTTCTTATCTGAAGCTAGTGTAGTAAGAAAACTTGCTAATGATGGACCATGTGTTATCTTAGGTCGTTGCGCTGATTATGTATTAGAAGATATGTCAAATCATTTCTCTATCTTCGTTTGTGCAAATGATGAATATAGAGAAAAAAGAGGTAAAGAAGTTTACGAAGGTAAAACTTTAAAAGAATTGGACGCAGAAAACGAAAAAAGAGCTAGATATTACAATTATTACACAGGTAAAAAATGGGGCGAAGCTTCTAACTATGATTTAATTGTAAATACTAGCAATGCTCCTTTAGATAAAATAGCTGATGCTATCATCGAATATATTAACACAGTTAAATAATTTTTAGTGTAGTCATTAAATTTTTAATAACATAATGGGAGGCCTTTATATGTCAAGATTTTTATCACGTGTGGCATATGCGTGCGGTACCTTTGGGCATGACTTTTTCTATGCAATGATTGGTACTTATTTTATGATTTTCGTAACAAGTAATTTATTTAATACAGATGATACAAGTTATAATGAATATATGATCGGTCTTGTAACAACAGTTATTCTTGTTATTCGTGTTGCGGAACTTTTCATTGACCCATTCATTGGTAATACTATCGATAAAACAAAAACTAGATGGGGTAAATTTAAACCTTGGGTTCTTTCTGGTGCAGTTATTGCCGCAGTTACTTTAGCTATCTTATTCACAGATATTGGCGGTTTAGCTGAAACAAGCCCTATAATGTACTTAATTGTTTTCGCTATCTTATATATAATTATGGATATTTTCTATTCAGCAAAAGACGTTGCTATTTGGTCCATGATACCAGCACTTTCTTTTGACTCTCGTGAACGTGAAATTACAGCTACTTATGCACGTATTGGTTCTGTATTCGGTGGTCAGCTCGTAACTATCATTGTTATTCCAATTGTTTTAGCTTTCTCTGAAAATAGCAATGGTGGTGCAGGTGATGCTACAGGTTGGTTCGCATTTGCTGCAATTGGTGGTTTAATTGCTACTGTAGGTGCTATCATTCTTGGTATTGGTACAAAAGAACATGATTCTGCTCTTCGTGAAAACAAAACAGATACATCTTTTGGACAAGTTTTCTCTGTATTAATGAAAAATGACCAGCTCTTATGGATTGCATTTGCTTATCTTATCTTTGGTTTAGGTCAAAACCTTATCAATAACTTCAACCTTTACTATTTCATTTATGTATTAGGTGATTCTTCTCAGTTTTCCTTCTTAGGTGTAATCAACGTTATCATTGGTTTAATGGCAGTTGCTTTATTCCCATCATTAACTAAAAAATTCAGCAGACGTAATTTATTCTTCTATTCTATCGCTATTATGTTAATTGCAGTAGTTATTTACTACTTTGCAGGTCAAAATGTATATTTAACATTACTTGGTGCTGGTTTATTTGCATTACCACAGCCACTTATCTTCCTTGTTGTATTAATGACAATCACAGATACTGTTGAATATGGTCAATTAAAACTTGGTCATCGTGATGAAGCACTCGTACTTTGTGTACGTCCTTTAATCGATAAATTAGGCGGTGCTATCACATCTGCTATCGTAGGCTTCACAGCTGTTTGGGTTGGTATGTCTGGTAATAAAGTTACAGCAGAAAGCATAACTCCTGATAATTTACTCAACTTCCAAATTATCATGTTTGCAATTCCATTTATCTTACTCATCATTGCAACATTCATTTACAAAGCTAAAGTTAAATTAACAGAAGAAAAACATGCTGAAATTGTTAGAGAACTTGAACGTACTTGGGGTAAAGATAATAAATAATTGATATGAAAGTTATAAAAAGGATATTCTTTTTAAAGAATATCCTTTTTTTTATGTTTAAATATAATTATTAAAAATTAAAATTTTATTGAATTTTCATTTAAATAGACGTTTTATAAATATAATGGTATTATTATTATTAGAAATTTGAAGAGAAAAGAGGCCTGGCACTAAATGAAAGTTTATCTCTATATTAATAAACAAGGGTTTAAAGAAAATACTTTTAGAGTAGCTTTTAAAGAATTGGTAAGAGTTGTGAAAGACGAGCAAAGTAAGCCTACTGCTTATTTAGTAGGTAAGTATGAAGTAAGGGATTATGAACATAGTTACGATGTGCCTTATAATAAAAAATACGAAAATAGATATTTTGCTATACCTATCAGCGACAGAGAAAAAGGTTTCTTTAATTTAACAACTATTTTTTGCAATAATGATTTGAGCGATTATGAAGTAATTAATGAAGCAACTTTAAATGCAGTGATTAATACTTTACTTAAAGAAGCAGATGAAAGATTATCTAGTAGTATTAGCTTAGAATATGTAGGTGGACGTTCTAAAGAAAATCAGAATATCATTGAAGATATTTCAGCTTCTTCTTTTATTGCTATGATTAATATGTTAAATACTTGGGCAAAAGAAGAAAAACAGGAAACTGAATTTAAATTACAAATTGAATTTTAATAATATTAATAATGGAATTATATTTAAGGGATTGGCTTTATGCTTAATCCCTTTTTATTTTTGTTTAATTAGTTGTAAAAACAACAGAATTTATATCTTTTTTATTTATAATAATAATTAATTTATAAGAAAAGAGTGTGTATAATGAAAAAATGGTTGATAGTTTATTCTAGTGTAACTGGAAATACAAAACAAATAGCAGAGGCTATTTATGATGGTTTTGGTGAAAATGTAGCAGATATTTTTGCTATACGAGATGAATTTAATCTTGAGGATTATGATAATATTGCTGTAGGATATTGGCTCACTCGTGGTGAACCAGATAAAATGGTACAGGAATTATTGAAAAAATTAAATAATAAAACAGTAATTTTATTTCAAACACAAGGTGCAGAATTAAATAGTGAACATTCTATAACTGCTTTTGCTAGAGCTGCTAGTTATTTAGGAGAAAATTGCAAAGTATTGGGAACTTTTGCCAGCCAAGGAAAAATAAATCCAGCAATGCTAGAAAGGCGTAAAAATGCTGATAAAAATGATCCTCATGCAGCGACACCTCGTAATCTTGAACGTTGGCAAAAAGCTTCAATTCATCCTAATGAAGAAGATTTTTCTCGAGCAAAAGAATTTGTTAAGTCTATGCAACGAAAAATAGCTTTGAGAGAAAAATATTTAAATATGAAAAAATAAAGAAAATAAAAAAAGACGGTTTTAATACCGTCTTTTTTGTTGTGTTTTAAGTTTTAGATAAGAGATTTAATATCTTCTTCTACACTATTAATACCAGAAATACCGAAGTTATCCACAAGAACTTTAGCAACATTTGGAGATAAGAAAGCTGGAAGTGTAGGGCCAAGTTTTATATTTTTAACACCAAGATAAAGAAGTGCTAAAAGAACGATAACAGCTTTTTGTTCATACCATGCGATATTATAAGCAATTGGTAATTCATTGATATCATCTAAGCCAAATACTTCTTTTAGTTTTAAGGCAATCAAAGCGAGTGAATAGCTATCATTACATTGACCAGCATCTAAAACGCGAGGAATACCACCAATATCGCCTAGATTTAATTTATTGTATTTATATTTTGCACAGCCAGCAGTTAAGATAACTGTATCTTGAGGAAGTGCTTTAGCAAAGTCAGTATAATAATTTCTAGCTAATTGACGACCATCACAGCCTGCCATAACTACAAATTTTTTGATAGCACCAGATTTTACAGCTTCAACTACTTTATCAGCAAGAGCTAAGACTTGATTATGAGCAAAACCACCTACGATAGAGCCTGTTTCAATTTGTGTTGGTGGTGGGCATTTTTTGGCGTGTTCAATAATAGCAGAAAAATCTTTAGTTTCGCCGATTTCGCCAGGAATATGTTTGCAACCTGCAAAGCCAACAACACCTGTAGTATAAATTCTATCTTTATATTCAGCTTTTGGTGGTACAAGACAGTTAGTAGTCAATAAAATAGGGCCATTGAAGGATAAAAATTCTTCTTTTTGTTTCCACCAAGCATTGCCGTAGTTACCTGCAAAGTTTTTATATTTTTTGAAGAATGGATAATAATGCGCTGGAAGCATTTCGCTATGTGTATATACATCGACACCAGTTCCTTGAGTTTGTTCAAGAAGCATTTCTAAATCGCGTAAATCATGACCAGAAATCAAAATTGCTGGATTATTGCGAACACCGATATCTACAGATGTGATTTCTGGATTTCCATAGCGAGAAGTATTAGCTTCATCTAAAAGTGCCATGACTTTTACACCGAAAGCACCGGTTTCTAAAGCAAGAGCTGTTAATTCTTCTCCAGATAAATTATCATCAACAGTTTTAGCTAAAGTAGCTTGTAAAAATGAGTCAATTTCATCATTGAATTTACCAAGGGCATTTGCATGTTTATTATATGCTGCCATACCTTTTAAACCATAAGTGATTAATTCACGAAGACTGCGAATATCTTCATTTTCAGTAGCTAAAACGCCGATAGTAGCACCTTTTACAAGGTAAGTATTTTCATCATCAGTAGTCCAAAGAGCTACAGGGGATAAATTATTTTTATTTTGCAATTTCGCAAGTAGTTCTTGTTTATAATTTAAAGTCTCTGTGATGCGTTTTTTGATAATATCATCATCAAAATTAGCGTTAGTGATAGTGATAAAAAGATTTTCATAGATAAATTGATTTAATTTACGACTGATATCTTGTTTTTTTTGACGAAGTTTAGTAGTGATTTCGCAAAGACCTTTAGTTGTATAAATTAATAAATCTTGTAGTGTAGCAGTAGTGGCGGATTTTCCACAAACACCTACACGAGTACAGCCTGTGCATTGAGCTGTTTCTTGACATTGAAAGCAAAACATTTTATTTTCCATAATTATCTCTCCAATAATTTTATTTGTGATTTAATTGATATGCTTATTATAATTAGCCTTGATTTAAAAGTATGTTGTAAAAACAACAGATTTAAAGATAAAAATAAAAAAGCTAGAACATATCTGAAAAGACATATTCTAGCTTAATTTTTATAATTTATTTTTTACCACAAACCTAAAAGATGTTGAACTAATAAGCTGACGCAAGCAATAGCTATCCAACAGCAAAAGCCCATGATGATAGGACGACCACCATTTTTTATTAAATCAATGATATCAGTATGAAGTCCAATAGCGCCCATTGCCATGATGATAAAATATTTACTGAAAAATTTCATTAAGGCAAAGAAAGATAAAATAGCAGAAGATATTTTAGCAGAAAAAATATTTCTATCCATAAAATAATTTAAGAAAGTAGTAATAATAGAAGCAATGATGAAATATAAAATAAACATTGGAAATGCAGATTTTATACTAGCTTTGTTTTGACCAGAAGCTTTTTTAGCTTGATAAAAGCCTAAAACTAATGTGATAGGAATAATAGCAAGTGTTCTAGTGAGTTTTACGATAGTAGCACCAGTTAAAACTTCTGTACCAGTATTATGCATGCTATCCCAAGAAGAAGCTGCTGCTGTAACAGAAGAAGTATCATTGACCGCAGTACCTGCAAAGATAGCAAAACCATGATCAGATAAACCTAAAAAATTACCCAAAGTAGGGAAAATTAAAGCAGCGATGATATTAAATAAGAAGATAACAGATATGGCTTGAGCTATTTCTTTATGATTAGCGTCAATGACAGGTGCTGTTGCAGCGATTGCAGAACCACCACAAATAGAAGAACCTACACCGATTAAGATAGAAGATTTTGCAGGAATATTGATTAATTTAAAAATTATGTAGGCTGTAATTAATGAAGTGGCAATTGTAGAAATGATAATTGGCAAAGATGTAGCACCTACAGCGATAACAGTGCTTAAGTTTAGACCAAAGCCCAATAAAATAACAGCATATTGTAAAACTTTTTTAGAAGTGAATGTAATACCACTTTTTAAGATATCTTTTTCGCGAACAAATTTTGATAATAGCATACCAAGTAAAATGGCAAAAACAGGACCGCCAATGATTTCAAATTCTTTACCTAAAAAATAAGCAGGTAAGGCTAAGACGAAACAAAGAAATACTCCTTGAAAGCGGTCTTTAATTAATAACATATAATAATACCTCCTATATTTAATTACCTATTAAATATTTATTTTTAATTGGTAATTTTTATAACAAGGAGATATTTTAACTTATTTTTTTATTTTGTGCAAGTTTATAAGTTTTATTTTTGTGTTAATTCATAGATATCTAAACGACGATGTCTTAAAAGTGGTATCTGTTCACGAACGAGATTAATTTCATTTAAATTTATAGTTGTAAATAAAGCAGTTTCTTCAAAATCTGCTTGATTTAAAATTTTTCCCCATGGTGAAACAATAATGCTATGACCATAAGAATGATAAGAAGCATTTAAATTTCTAGCAGGAGCTGTACCAATGGTGAATACTTGATTATCTACAGCACGACTTTGGAATAATAATTCCCAATGAAGTGGGCCTGTGGTCATATTGAAAGCAGCGGGAACAAGGATAATTTTTGCTCCTAAATTTACCATTAATCGAGCGAGTTCAGGGAAGCGGAAATCATAACAAATGCACAATCCAATTTTGCCCCATTTCGCATCGAAGACAGTGATATTATTTCCAGCAGATAAAGTATCTGATTCTTTAAAACGTTGACCATTTTTCACATCAATATCGAATAAATGCATTTTTCGATGCTTAGCGATGCAATTACCATTATTATCAAAGACATAAGCTGTATTAAATAAATGATTTTGCTCATCTTTTTCAGGAATAGAGCCTGCACTTAAATAGATATTATATTTTTTAGCTAGATTTTGACAAAATTTGTAAGTGATATCTTCTTCAAATTCAGCATATAAAGGAAAAGATTTATTATCATAAGGACAGTTAAACATTTCTGGTAAGGTTACAATGTCAGGCTGAAGATGAAGAAATTTTTTGAGATAAGCTTCAATGTAATTTAATGTTTGTTCCTTTGAAGATAAGACTTTTGTTTGTAATTGTAAAATATTAAGCATAGATACCTCCAAGAATATTATTGTTATATTGACAATTATAAAGCCAAATCATATAATTTCACTATGAAATATTAAATGATAAGAGGGTTGAAAAATGAAAAAAATAATTTTAGCTATAACTTGTGCGTCAATTATTAGTAGTATAAATAGTTTTGGTGTGGCAAATGCACATTATCACGATTATCATGGACATCATGATATGAATATAAATACGCAGTCAAATCGTCTAAATTTTGACCCATTAATCAATAATGAAATTGTAGATAGTATGCATATGCCGATGATGAATGAAGAATTTGTACAAAGTGGCAATGTGGATAAAGATTTTATCGCTAATATGATACCACATCATCAAGGTGCAATAGATTCTGCAAAATTAATTTTAGAATATGGCAGTAATGAAGAAGTAAAAGCAATAGCTCGTAATATTATAAAGACACAGACAAAAGAAATTGAAGATTTCAATGAGCTTTTAGCTAATGGAGATTTTAGCAATAGTAATTTAAGTGAAAAAGCTTATGCTGAATTTGTGGCTAAAGAAAAAGAAAATATGGCGGAAATGATGAATAAAATGATTGCTGTAACTAGAACTCGCGATAAAAAAACAGCAGATTATACTTTTGTTTTGGCAATGAAATATCATCATGAAGGTGCGTTAGAAGCTAGTAAACAGATTTTAGCATATACAAAAAATCCGCAAATAAGAAAAATTGCTAAAAATATCATTAAAGACCAAGCAAAAGAAATAAAACAATTTGATAAATTAATAGAGCAAGGTTTATAATAAATGAGAATGTAAATTAAATATATTTTTTATAATGAATGGTTTACATTTGTCAAAGCAAAACGTATAATAATCTTTATGTGTTTTGATTTAGTATTTATTTAAGGAGGAATTTACCTGTGAAATGGGCTGAAATTAGCATTCAAACTTCACATGAGGCTACTGAAGCTGTAGCAGAGATTTTTCATGAACTTGGAGCATCTGGTGTATTGATTGAAGACCCAGAACTTGTGAATACTTATATTCATTCTGGAGCTTGGGATTATACAGATATACCGCTTGCTGAAGAAACAGAAGTTGTTACAGTGAAAGCATGGCTTCCTACTGATGAGGATTTACCAAGTAAATTAGAACAGTTGCGTTTGCATATTGATGAAATGAGCCAATTTTTAGATAAGGGTTCAGGCGTGATTAATTGCAGTGAAATCCAAGATGAAGATTGGGCTAATAATTGGAAGCAATTTTTCCATCCAGAACGCATTGGTGAAAAAATTGTAGTAAAGCCATCTTGGGAAGAATACACTCCATTAGATAATGATATAGTAATTGAATTAGACCCTGGTATGGCATTTGGTACAGGTACACATGCTACAACATCTATGTGTATTCAATTATTAGAAGAATATGTAAAACCAGAAATGAAAGTTTTCGATGTTGGTACAGGTAGTGGTATTTTAGCAATTGCTGCTTCCAAATTAGGAGCAAAAGATATCGAGGCTGCTGATTATGATAATGTGGCAGTTGATGTTGCTAGAGAAAATATCGAAAAAAATCATGAATGTGAAAATATTAAGATTTTCCAAAGCGATTTATTAAAAAATATGAATGGCAAAGCTGACTTAATCATAGCTAATATTATAGCAGATATCATTATTCGCATGTTTAATGATGTAGATAATTATTTAAATCAGCATGGTGCTATTTTGACAAGTGGTATAATTGCTGACCGTATAGCAGATGTTACTAAAGCTGCTGAAGAACATGGCTTTATGGTAGAAAAAATGAATGAAAAAGCTGGTTGGGCTGCAATTATTTTCCGTCGTAAGGAAGATATGCAATGAGACGTTTATTTATAGATGAATGTCTAAGTGAAGATATCACGATTAAAGGCGATGATGCAAAACATCTTCTTTATGCTATGAGAGTAAGACCTGAGCAGGTTTTTACTATTGTTGATAAAGAAAGTAAAGTAGCACAGGCAAAAGTTATTTCTTGTACAAGTGATACAGTGCAATTAAAATTATTGCAGTATATAGAAGATGCTGATACAGAAGCACCTATAGAAGTAGTCGTTGCACAATGTTTGCCTAAAGGCAATAAAATGGAATTTATCGTGCAAAAAGCGGTGGAATTAGGAGCATCAAGTGTTGTTCCTGTAGTTAGCCGTCATTGTGTAGTGAAATATGATGATAAGAAAAAATTAGCTCGTCAACAAAAATGGCAAAAAATCGCTGATGAAGCAGTAAAACAGTGCGGTAGAACAATAAAGCCGACAGTTGAAGCTATTGTGAGTTTAGAGCAATTAGCAAAAGATTATGCGGATTATACTCGTTTTATTTGCTATGAAGCAGAAGATGAGCAAAGTTTTAAAAAGATGTTGCAATCAGCAGATAGTAAAAAATATCTTATCTTGATTGGCGCAGAAGGTGGTTTTGCTCCAGAAGAAGTGCAATTATGCAAAGATGCTGGATTTAAAAGTATATCTATGGGAAAACGTATTTTGCGAGCTGAAACTGCATCAATTGCAGCACTTACTATCGTCATGTATGAAAAAGGCGATTTAGGTGGCATTTATTAATTTTTGATTTAGATTTAATATTAAAGATTTTTGTTTAGTATAACTATCTTATAGGAAACTGTAATTTAGTTATACTAATTTTATATTAGTAGTTTTTTAGTTTTATTTTAATTGAGGAAGTGAAATTTTGCCAAAAGTTGCATTAACAACACTTGGTTGTAAAGTTAATCAAGTAGAAACAGAAATTATGGAAGGTCTATTTCGTAATCGTGGCTATGAAATAGTGGATTTTTCTGAGCCTGCTGATTTTTATATTATAAATACTTGTTCTGTTACTCACTTAGGTGAGAGAAAATCTCGTCAATTAATTCGCAGAGCAAATCGTTTAAATGATAATGCTATCATAGCTGTAACAGGGTGCTATGCACAGATTGCTTCTGATGAAATCAGCAAGATTGAAGGTGTTCGCGTAGTAATCGGTACTAAACAGCGTGATAAGATAGTTGATTTGGTAGAAAAAGCAGCTCGTGAAGATGGTTTATTTAATGAAGTAAATGATGTTATGCATATGCATGAATTTGAAGATATTCCTCTTTATGGTACACCACATCGCACAAGAGCTTTCTTAAAAATTCAAGATGGTTGTTGTAATTTCTGTTCATATTGTATTATTCCATATACTAGAGGGCCTATTCGTTCACGTAAATTGGAAAGTATAAAAACAGCAGTAGACCAATTAGTAGAAGAAAATTTCCATGAAATAGTATTTACTGGTATTCATTTAGGTGCTTATGGCAGAGATTTTAAAGGTGAAAATATTTCTTTAAGCGATGCTGTAGAAATTTGTTTAGCTAATGAAAATTTAAAAAGATTGCGACTAGGTTCTTTAGAGTCTATTGAAATATCTCCTAGACTATTAGAATTAGTGAAGACTCATAAACGCTTTACTAAGCATTTACATTTACCACTACAAGCAGGTAGCGATGAGATTTTAAAAGCGATGAACCGCCATTATACTACTGACGAATTTGCTAGATTGATAGAAAATATTCGCCGTGAAGTACCAGATATTGCTATTTCTACAGACATCATTGTTGGTTTCCCTGGAGAAACAGATGAATTATTCCAAAAATCTTTGGAATTTGCTAAATCTATGAGATTTATGAAAATGCATGTATTCCCTTATTCTAAACGAGCAGGTACTCCAGCTGCTAAAATGACAAATCAAATTGATGAAGCAGTGAAAAAACAAAGAGTTCATTTGATGCAAAAGATGGCAGAACAATCAGCAACTGAGTTCTATCAAAGATTTTTGGGTCGCGAATTAGAAGTTTTATTTGAACAAGAACAAGATGGATATATGGAAGGTTTAACTTCAAATTATATAAGAGTATATATTAAAAATGATGGAGAAATAACTTCTGGTGATATTCGCCTTGTAAAATTAGTTAAATTATTTAAAGATGGTATTTTAGGTGAATTAATTTAAAATTTGTCTAAATAAAAAAAGGATTTTACTAATTTTATAACGAATATATATAAAGTTATAGAGTTAGTATTAAAGTTTAAGTAAATTTTATTTGAACTAGGTGTATATTAAATATTTATTTGATATATGTCAATTCTATACTAATTAAGCTATAAAAGGAGGTGCCTTATATGTCAGATTGTATTTTTTGTAAAATAGCAAATAAAGAAATACCAACTCAAGCTGTATATGAAGATGACATGGTCATTGCTTTTAATGATTTAGAGCCACAAGCTCCTGTTCATGTATTAGTTATTCCTAAAAAACATATTGCTAGTCTTCTTGCAACAACTGCTGAAGATAAAGAACTTTTAGCACATATCACTTGTGAAGTAATTCCTATGCTTGCTAAAAAATTGAATATTGCAGAAACTGGCTTCCGTACTGTAGCAAATACAGGGGAAGAGGGTGGCCAAACAGTTCAGCACCTTCATTTCCACCTACTTGGCGGTCGCTCTATGCAATGGCCACCAGGCTGATAAAAAAATCATATCAAATTTGTATATAATTGCAGGTTATGGTTGACAATGCACTTATAAGCAAGGTATAATATTTGGGTATGATTATTAAGTACAACACTCCCGTGTTAGGTGGAGGGGAGGGAAATATAAATGTCATCTGAAATCAAAGTTGGTAAAAACGAAACAATTGATAGCGCTCTCCGTAGATTTAAACGTACTTGCCAGAAAGCTGGTACTTTAGCTGAAGTTAGAAAACGTGAGCATTATGAAAAACCAAGCGTAAAACGCAAAAAGAAATCAGAAGCTGCTAGAAAACGCAGATACAGAGCTTAATTAGCTCACAAACGGAGGTAATTCATATGTCACTTAAAGCCCAGTTAATGGACGACATGAAAGCTGCTATGAAAGCCAAAGAAGATGGAAAACAGAAACTTGCTGTTATCCGCATGGTTCGTTCAGCTATTCGTCAGACTGAAATTGATGGTCAAAAAGAACTTGATGATAACGATATAATTGCACTTATTAGCAAAGAAGTAAAAATGCGTAAAGATTCTATAGATGAATTTAAAAAAGGCGGTCGTGAAGATTTAGTCGCACAGACTGAAGCTGAAATTGCCGTTTTAATGCCATATTTACCAGAACAGTTATCAGAAGAAGAAGTTAGAGCGTTGGTTAAAGAAGCAATTGCTGCTACTAATGCAACAACTCCTAAAGATATGGGTAAAGTCATGGGACAGCTCATGCCTAAAGTTAAAGGACGCGCTGACGGAAAAATGGTTAATACCATCGTCAAAGAATTACTAGGTTAATTATGAAAACAGATAAGATTACTAGATAGTGGTCTTATCTGTTTTTTTATATAAATTTATTAGGTGTAGGTGAAGGAATATGCAAGAAAAACAAAACGATTTTACTAAAAATAGTATGGCATATAATATTATGAGTTTAGCTATTCCTATGACCATAGCACAGTTGATAAATGTTTTATATAGTCTTGTAGATAGAATGTACATAGGGCATTTGGCGCAAAATTCTACTTTAGCTTTGACAGGATTAGGAATTACTTTTCCTATTATTATGTTAGTTACAGCAGTTACTAATTTATTTGGTATGGGTGGAGCCCCACTTTGTTCTATCGCTAGAGGTAGAGGCGATGATGAACGGGCAGAAAAAATAATAGGTAATTCTTTTGCTATGCTGATTATCTGTAGTTGTATTTTGATAATTATTGGTTTAGTGATGAAAAAGTCCTTATTATATTTATTTGGGGCAAGTGATGAAACATATCCTTATGCTAATGAATATTTCTCTATTTATATTTGGGGAAGTATTTTTGTAATGGTAGGATTAGGCATGAATACTTTTATTAATGCTCAAGGTTTTGCCAAAAAAGGAATGCTCACTATATTAATTGGTGCGATAATTAATATTATTTTAGACCCTATTTTTATCTTTGGTTTAGATTTAGGTATAAAAGGCGCTGCTATCGCTACTGTTATTGCACAATTTATTTCAGCATCATGGGTATTGCATTTTTTATTTAGTGACAAGGCGATTTATCGCATTAAAAAATCTTGCATGAAATTGGATTTTAAATTAATAAAAGAAATTGTTTCTCTAGGATTTTCAGGCTTTGTTTTTGCTACTACAGGAAGTTTAGTACAGATTGTCTGCAATAATGTATTGCTGTTTTGGGGCGGAAATATCTATGTAGGCATAATGACCGTACTAAATTCTATACGTGATGTCTTGCAAATGACAATAGAAGGCATTCGCTCAGGTGCCCAACCTGTTATCAGCTACAATTATGGTGCAGGGCAATATTTACGTGTAAGGCAGGGCATAAAATTTTTGACAAAGATAGCACTATTATATACAAGTATAGCTTGGTGCATATTAGATTTTTTCCCAGAGTTTTTTATTCATCTATTTAATAGTGAAGAAGAAATGTTATTGCTTGGCGTGCCAGCATTACATATATATTTTTTAGGATTTTTTATGATGGCTTTTCAATCTGCTGGACAGACAACGTTTATATCGTTAGGCATGGGAAAATATGCAACGTTTTTTTCGCTGTTTCGTAAAGTCATTTTAGTTATCCCATTGACGATTTTTTTACCAAATTTATGGGATTTAGGTGTATATGGAGTTTTTTATGCTGAAATGATTTCAAATTTTGTGGGCGGTATAGCATGTTTTTCTACTATGATGATGGTGGTCTGGAGACGATTAGGAAAATTAAATAAATAAGTAAGAATAAGTAATTTAAACTATTGTTTAGATTACTTATTTTTTTATAAAAAAAGGTTTATTATGAGATATTGTCGAATATATTATTTATATTGCTGAATAGAAAAATAAAAGGAAGTGATAATATGGACTTTATTATAGATTCAAGTATATTGCAATCATTGCTTTTGAGTGTGATATTTCTAGCAATTTTGGTAGAAATAAAAACGGGAGGCACAGGCATAGGAGCATTACTAGGTATCATAGCAGCTGGTGTATTTTTTGGCAGTAGTTATGTGAAAGGTTTAGTCAGTTTATATCAGATTGCAATATTTATTGTGGGGATTATTTTTATCATAATTGAAATATTAACCCCAACGATAGGATTACTTGCAGGACTTGGAGTAGTAGCTATATTATATAGTTTGATTTTAGCTATGGGTGGCGATATTGATGCTATGTTGATGATGGCAATTTCTTTTGTTATTGCGATAATAATTTTTGCGTTGATAATAAAAAAATTACCTACAAGTAAGCTTTGGAGTAAAATAATTTTGACAAAGACATCTTCTAGTGAAGAAGGTTATGTAAGTAGCGTAGATTATTCGAGATATTTGCATAAAGAAGGGATTGTTTTGACAGAACTGAGACCTTCTGGAAGTGTGAAAATCGATGATGATGTATTAGATGTTGTATCTGAAGGTAGTTATATCAGTAAAGGCGAAAAAATTCGTGTAGTAAAAATTGAAGGTATGCGTATTATTGTACGTAAAATTTAAAATAAATTTAAGGAGGATTAATCATGGAAGCGATTATCGGTTCTGGTTTTATCGTAGTAATTGTCATTGTGGCGATTATGTTATTTTTGCATTTTGTACCTATAGGATTGTGGATTTCAGCATTAGCATCAAATGTTCATGTAGGTATATTTACATTAGTTGGTATGAGAATGCGTAGAGTTCCGCCACAAAAAATTGTATTGCCACTAATAAAGGCAAATAAAGCAGGATTAAATGTCAATGTAAATCAACTTGAAGCGCATTATTTAGCTGGCGGTAATGTGGATAAAGTAGTCGATGCACTCATTGCTGCTCATAGAGCGCAAATACCACTTCCGTTTGAACGCAGTGCAGCTATTGACCTTGCAGGTCGTGATGTATTAGAAGCAGTACAAATGAGTGTAAATCCAAAAGTCATTGAAACACCTGTTGTATCTGCTGTGGCTAGAAATGGTATTGAATTAAAAATTAAAGCAAGGGTTACAGTTCGAGCTAATATTGATAGATTAGTCGGTGGTGCTGGTGAGCCTACAATTATTGCTCGTGTTGGCGAAGGGATAGTAACGTCAGTTGGTTCCTCAGAAGCTCATACAGATGTACTTGCTAATCCAGATGATATATCTAAAACTGTACTTGGCAAAGGTTTGGATGCAGGAACAGCTTTTGAAATTTTATCCATTGATATAGCCGATGTTGATGTAGGCAGAAATATCGGTGCAGAACTTCAGACAGACCAAGCAGAAGCTGATAAACGTATAGCTCAAGCAAAAGCCGAAGAAAGACGTGCTATGGCTGTGGCTAAAGAACAAGAAATGAAAGCATATACTCAAGAAATGGAAGCTCGTGTAGTTGAAGCTCAATCAGAAGTTCCACACGCATTAGCAAAAGCTCTTCGTGAAGGCAAACTCGGTGTAATGGATTATTATAATTTAAATAATATCAATGCTGATACGCAAATGCGAGAAGCAATAAGTAAAACAGGAGATAGTACAGTCCCACAAGGACAAGTACCAATAAAATAATTTATCATGGAAGGATTAGCACCTTTTCTGCTCTTTTTGTTTTTTATGATAATAAATATCTATACTGGTCAAAAACGTAGAGAGCAAAAAAAGAAACAAAAACAAGAATTTCCTGATATATATGATAATCCACCACCAAGACAAAATAAAAAAAGAAATCTTGATTATATGATGGCAAAGCCAAAGGTGAATAATGATAATATTGAAATTGTGGCAAATGATTTACAACAAGAAAAAATAAATGATTTAACACAATATATCGATAAATATGAACAGGATTTGCAAAATAGATATCAAGAAAAATTAAAGCAAAATAGAACTAATCTACAGGCAAAAGATTTTATTCAACAAACAGAGATAAAAGCTGTAGATAAGGATAAAAAAATACAAATAGATATTGAAAAAGAGCATATAATAAAAGCAATAACGTATGCTCAAGTTTTAGAACAACCAAAATCACTGCAATATTTAAAGCGATTTGGTATAAAACGCGTAATTCATAAAGATTAAAATAAAGCTATAATCATTAGGAATTTTAAGAAAAATAAAATTTTGTAATGGTTATAGCTTTTTTTATTTATATAATTTATAATAGAAAAGGATTGATTTTCATAAAAGTTGAATAAGGAGTCTTTAAGTAATTTTTTGGTAAAAAGATTTAGCACTATAGAATGAATATGTTATAATGAGAATATGACTATTACTTTAAAAATAATGGAGGGCGAATGCTTTTGCCAAATTTTGCAGAAATAAAAATACCTTTTCAAGACAGAGCAGAAACAATTGGTATTCTTGGTGAAAATGATGAATTTTTGCGAGTTTTAAATGATAGTTTTGCCTGTCGTATTGTTGGTAGAGGTACAGATTTATCAATCAATGGTGAAGAAGGAGAAGTAAATGCTGCCAGTCAAGTCATTGAAGCTTTGCTTTTATTGTATAGACAAGGTACAAAGCTTACAATGCATGAGGTTAGATATAGTATAAAACTGGTTAAAGCAGGTCAATCTAATGAATTAAAATCTTTATTCACAGATGTATTGACTGTTACTTCAAGAGGAAAATGCGTTCGACCAAAGACTATTGGACAGAAAATTTATATTGATGCTATTCGTCGTCATAGCATAACTTTTGGTTTAGGTCCAGCTGGTACAGGGAAAACTTATTTAGCTGTAGTCATGGCTGTTATGGCACTTCGCAATAATGAAGTAGATAAACTTATTTTGACTCGTCCAGCAGTTGAAGCAGGAGAACGTTTGGGCTTTTTACCTGGTGATTTACAAGAAAAAATCGATCCATATTTAAGACCGCTATATGATGCATTACAAGATATTTTAGGTTTAGAAGCTTATCAAAAATTATTAGCTAGAAATATCATTGAAATAGCACCGCTTGCATATATGCGTGGTCGCACATTAGAGAGAGCTTTTGTCATCTTAGATGAAGCTCAAAATACTACACCTAGACAGATGAAGATGTTTTTAACTCGTTTAGGTTTTGGCTCGAAAATGGTAGTAAATGGAGATTTGAGTCAGATTGATTTGCCAAGAGGTAGTGGCTCAGGTTTGACACAGGCGACAAAAATATTAGATGGATTAGAAGGTATTTCTGTGATACATTTTGATGATAGAGATGTTATTCGTCATGATGTTGTTGCACGAATTATTAGAGCTTATGATGCTTATGAAGCTGCTAATCCGCCTAGTGAAAATAAAGATAAGAATTTCTATAAACATAGTTGATAAAGTGATAAATAGCAAAATTAATTTACTAAATGGGAGATTTTATTATGGAAATAATTTTAAGCAATTTACCTGAAAATCTTGAAGTAGATGAAAAATTAAGTGATACAGTGAAAGAAGCTGTAGAAAAAGTTGGTCAATTATATGCTTTAGATAATGCAGAAGTGAGCATTACGCTTACAGATAATGAACATATTCATGAAATAAATCGTGAATATAGAAAAGTGGATAGACCAACAGATGTAATATCTTTTGCTTTGAATGAAGGTGATGAACCTAATATTGAAGGAGAAATTCCTGTAAATATGTTAGGTGATATTATTATTTCTGTAGAAAAAGCGATAGAACAAGCTGGCGATTATGGTCATAGTGTTCGTCGTGAAATAGCATTTTTGACAGTTCATGGTATGCTTCATTTATTGGGATATGACCATATAGAAGAAGCTGACCGTGTAGAAATGCGAAAAGAAGAAGATTTTGTTATGGAACAATTAGGAATAAGTAGAGATTAAAAAGGAGTTAATTTTTTGGAGAATAAACATTTTAAATCAGGTTTTGTAGCAGTTATTGGTAGACCAAATGTAGGAAAATCTACATTGATAAATAGTCTTATTGGACAGAAAATAGCGATAATGTCTGATAAACCACAGACTACACGCAATAAAATTATGTGTGTATTGACTACAGATAATGAACAAGTAATTTTCTTAGATACGCCAGGTATTCATAAACCTTTGCATAAATTAGGTGAATATATGGTAAAAGCAGCAGAAGGCACATTAAAAGAAGTTGACGCTATTTTATTTGTGGTTGATGCTACTGAAGATTTAGGTGGCGGTGAACGTTATATTATGGAACGTTTGCAAGCTACAAAAAAACCAGTTATTTTGATTGTAAATAAATTGGATTTAATTGATAGACAATCCGTATTGCCGATAATTGAAAAATATACAAAAGCATACGATTTTGCAGGTGTAGTGCCAATTTCTGCTAAAGAAAAAATGAATTTGGATAGTTTACTTGCAGAATTAAATAAATATTTACCAGAAGGGCCACAGTATTATCCAGCGGATACAGTAACTGACCAACCAGAACGTTTGATAGCTGCGGAAATGATACGTGAAAAGGTACTTCATTTGACTCGTGATGAAATACCCCATGCTATAGCTGTAGATATTGAGGAAATGAAATCCCGTGCTAATGATAAAGTTTATATTCGTGCAACTATCTATGTTGAACGTGAATCACAAAAGGGAATTGTCATTGGTAAACGTGGTGCATTATTAAAAGAAATAGGGGCATTAGCTCGCAAAGATATCGAGACAATGCTTGGCTCTAAAACTTATTTAGATTTGTGGGTAAAAGTCAAAAAAGATTGGCGCGACCGCAGTAATGTGCTTCGTGAATTAGGTTTTAGAGATTGATAAAGGAAGACGTGCTTAACATGATGAATAGATTATCACATTATTTTATTAATGGGCTTATAGTATTAGTACCAATTGTTATAACTTACTTTGTAATTGCTACAGTATTTGCCTTAGTAGAAGGTATAGTAGAAAGTTATATACCACTTAAATTTCCAGGTGCAGGTGTAGCCTTATTAATTATCGTTATTTTAGTTGCTGGCTGGATAACATCAACTTGGTCATGGGCTTCTCAGCGAATTATCAGCTATTTTGAAACAGTAGTAGATAAAATTCCAGTTGTAAAATTTATTTACAATAGTGTTAAGCGTGTTTCTACAATGTTATTTGAATCAAAAACGATGTTTAGTCAAGTCGTTTTAATTCCTTATCCACATCCAAATGTAAAAACTATTGGATTTTTAATGCCAAAACCATCATCATTACTTGCTCCATATTTAAGTAAAGATGAAGAATATGAATCTGTATTTTTACCATGGAGTTTAAATATGACTTCTGGATTTAATGTATTTGTACCTAAAAAAGATATAATTTATGTGGATATCTCTGTAGAAGATGCTTTTCAATATATATTGACAGCTGGTGGTGTAATGCCAGGTGCTGATGTAAAAGCAGATTTAGCAAAAATACAAGAAGTTAAGGAAAAAATGGAAAAAGCTCAACAAGAAAAAAATATGGATTCTGTTGAAAACAAGTAAAATATTAAAAGGGAAAATAAACTAATATGGCTATTTATACAACAGAAGTATTAGTTTTAGGTGTAAAAAATTGGGGTAACGCAGATAAAATCGTTACCCTTTTATCACCTACTTATGGAAAAATAACAGCAGCAGCATATGGTTGTCGACGTCCTAAAAGTCCATTAGCAGCATCTATGCAACCTTTTTCATGGTTAGATATTCAATTATCTAAAGGTGAAAAGATGGATACAGTTCGCCAATGTGAACATAAAGGATTTTTTTCTGATTTATATGAGGATTTGACGGCAATGGCATATGCTTCTTTTATTGCAGAATTAGCTAAAGAATTATGCAGTGAAGATGAACCACAAGCAGAGATTTATGAAAAATTATTAAAGATTTTACCTTGTCTAACAAAATTTAATCCTCGTATTTGTGCTTTAGCTAGTGCTTATCAGATTTTTGAATATACTGGCTGTCAACTTCATTATAGTCAGTGTGCATTATGTGGAAGTAAAATCGAAGGCGATTGTCATTTTGATGCCATGCAAGGTGGAGCAATCTGTACATCTTGTAATCAAGGAAAGCAGATAAATTATTCAGCTTCTGTAAGATTATTTATAGAGCATCTTTTATATTTAGATTGGGATAATCCACCTAAATTTCAAGTGAAAGGTATTGATTTGATAAATGCTGAAAAAATTCTATTAGATTATATACAATCTTTAATTGGCAAGCCTTTTAAATCGCTCACTTTTATTAAGCAAGTTACAAGTTTATCGTAAATAAATTTTATAAAAATATTTGCAAAATTTATTCAAAAAAGCAGGATTTTTAGCCACATATGCAGAATATAATTAATATAAAATAACTTGAAAATATATTATAATTAAGGCACCAAGGAGGGTTTGGTTATGGATAACGTAAAACGTATTTTAGTTCCAATCGATAGCTCTGAAATTGCTGAACGTGCTATGCAACAGGCTATAAAAATTAATCGCCTTAATGAAGCAGAAGTTCATATTTTATATGTAGCAGATATTAATAAGTTAGCAATTAATGCTTATTTATCTGATAACGTATTGATTGAAATTGAAAAATCAGGTCAATGTATTTTAAATGCAGCAAAAGAATTGTTCCCAGAAGGAATGAAAATTGTTTGTGCATATAGAACTGGAGACCCAGCTGAAGCAATTAGAGATTATGAAAAAGAAATTTCTGCAGATTTAATTGTTATGGGTAGTAGAGGTTTAGGTCTTGTACGAGGTGTATTGCTTGGTAGCGTAAGTAAATATGTGTTAGAACATGCCAAATGCCCAGTTTTGATTGTAAAATAATATAAATATTAATTAAAAAACTAACCCCAATAATTAGTACATTCTAGTTATTGGGGTTTTTGTTTTATATTGAATTTAATTTGTATTAATAGGGTTAATATCCACTGTTATATTTTTATCAATATCTACTTTACATTCACGCAAATAATTTCGTAAGGTATCCAAATCATTTGTTTTTAATAGTAAATTAAAGCGATACATTCCTTTGAAATTTGCGATTAAAGATGGAGCAGGGCCCATGACAATAATATTTTTATTATCTTGGAATTTATCTTTGATGAGTTTTTTTAAATTTTGTGCTTTAGTTAAAGCATTTTCTTCATTTTCGTCTTGAATTATTAATTTTATGAGCTGACAAAAAGGTGGATAATACATAGCTTTACGCAATAAAATTTCTTCATTATAAAAATGACTATAATCTTGTTGAATACCGCATTGTACAGCATAATGTTCTAAATTATATGTTTGTACGATTACTTGTCCACGTTTATTTTTTCTACCAGCACGACCAGCTGTTTGAGTTATTAAACCAAAACAACGTTCGCCTGCTCTAAAATCTGGTAAGTTTAGGCTAGAGTCTGCACTTATGATGCCAACAGCTGTTACAGTAGGTATATCATGACCTTTAGCGACCATCTGCGTACCTAATAAAATATCATATAGACCAGCTTTAAATTGCTTTAAGATATCTAGATGAGCGAATTTTTTGCCAGTAGTATCTCTATCCAAGCGAATTATTCTAGCTTGAGGAAATAAAGTGGATAATTCTTCCTCAAGTTTTTCTGTTCCTGAGCCGAAAAATTTGATATATTTACTATTACATTTTGGGCAGATAGTAGGAACGGTTTCTGTGATATCGCAATGATGGCATTGTAAGATACCACGACGATGATAAACAAGTGGTAAATCGCAGTATTTGCATTTGATAACATGACCGCAAGCTCTGCACATTACAAAAGTGGAAAAACCTCTGCGATTTAACATGATGATAATTTGTTCTTTTTTAGCTAGAGTATCTGCAATTAATTCTTTTAATTTTAAAGAAATAATTTTTCGATTGCCCATGCGTAGTTCTTCACGCATGTCCACTCCTTCAATATATGGTAAGGGAAGATTATCTATTCGATTAGGCATTTTTAATAAAACATATTCGCCTATTTGCGCTTTATAATAACTCTCTAAAGAAGGTGTAGCACTACCCATGATTAAAGTAGCATGATAAATTTCAGCCATTTTTTCAATGATGTCATGACTGTGGTATCGAGGTGATTCATCTTGCTTATATGAAGGGTCATGTTCTTCGTCCATTACAATTAAGCCTAAATCTTCAAATGGAGCAAATAATGCTGAACGAGCTCCAATGATGATACTTACTTGTTTCGTACGAATTCGCCAAAATGTATCATTTCTTTCCCCTATAGATAATCTACTGTGAATAACAGCGACATCATCAGCAAAATATTCTTTAAAAGAAGTTACTAATTGCCCTGTAAGGACGATTTCAGGAACTAATATAAGGATTTGTTTACCTAAAGCACGTGCTTTTAAAGCCATTTCTATATAGATTTGAGTTTTGCCACTACCTGTAACGCCATATAGTAAAAATTTTTGCTTTCCTTGATGTTGAGCTATTTCTATATTTTTTAAGGCTGTCATTTGCTCTGATGTCAGTTTTTTATCTGCATTTTGTTTAGTAGTTATTTGATGATAACTATCTCGCAATATTTGTTTCTTTTCTAATTTTATATAGTCTAAATCAGCAAGTGCTTTTAATGTAGGTAGAGAGATTTTTTCATTTGCTAAATCTTTAGTAGAAGCTTCTTTTATTTTAGCTAAATATAATAGAGCTTTTTTTTGAGCTGGTTTATTTTTTAAAGTTGCTAAAATATCATCATTAACTGTTACATTTAAAGAGGCATAAGTGATATAAATTTTATTAGCTTTTGTTTTATAAGTATAATCTCGGATAATTAGTTTTTTGGCGATGAGTTTATCTAATAAAGAAGATAAATTGTCAATTGTATTGAATTTATGTCGTAAAGTCAATAAATCAGTATTTTTTTGTAGAGAAAGATATTCAAGCAAAGATATTTCAATTGCTGATAGTTTATTTTTAGGGAATAAATCATATTCTTGTTGGTTAATATTAAAAATAGGGCGAATTTGTACACTATTTTTTCCGGGGATAAATAACCGCATAGTTTCGCCTAAAGAACATAGATAAAAATCAGCCATCCATTTGGCGGTAGTATACATTTGAGGTGTAAACCAAGCTTCCGTATCAATAATATCTTTGATTTCTTTTAATTTAGTTATATCTATATTATGTTCATTATTTGCGTATATTTTAATAATAAAGCCTTCCATAATTCTATTGCCGAAAGGTACTAAAACACGACAACCTTCTTTTAAAATATCAAATTTCTCAGGAATTATATAAGTGTAAGCCTTAGCAATACTTTTAACGGGAATATTAATATATATATCTGCAAGTTTTTTCATATAATCACGTACCTAATCAAGTAATATGTTTATATTATAATATATCTATTTAATTTTAGAAAATAAGAAAATATGAGAGAGGATATTTTATATGTATTACAGAATTTTATAATTAAAATAATTTGCGTGAAGGAGAATTTTTATGAATCCATTATTAAGAAGATTATTGCTAATTATATTGGGAATATCGATAGCATTTTCGTTTTTATCGTTTTTTCGGCAAAATAGATTGAAAGGAGATTTTATAATGTTAAAAAACAGAATAAAAAAATCTATTGGTATTTTAACTATGGCATGTTTCTTAGCAACACCTATTAGTTATGTCATAAGTGCAAATACAACAGAGGCTGCTTCGCCACCTTAACATGGACATGGTCGTCATAGATAAAGAAAAACCTCTGATAAATTATTTATCAGAGGTTTTTTATATAATATTATTATAAGCCAGCTTGTTTTCTTAATGTTTCAGCTTTGTCAGTATGTTCCCAAGGAAGATCTACATCTGTACGACCGAAATGACCATAAGCTGCTGTTTGAGCATAAATTGGACGACGTAAGTCTAATTCTTTGATGATACCTGCTGGACGAAGGTCAAAGTTATCATTTACAAGTTTTGTGATAACGTCTTCAGTTACTTTATTAGTGCCGAAAGTATTGATGCTGATAGATACAGGTTTTGCAACACCAATAGCATATGCTAATTGGATTTCACATTTATCAGCAAGACCAGCAGCTACGATATTTTTAGCTACATAACGAGCTGCATATGCTGCAGAACGGTCTACTTTTGTTGGATCTTTACCGGAGAAAGCTCCGCCACCATGACGAGCCATACCACCATAAGTATCAACAATGATTTTACGACCAGTAAGACCAGTATCACCTTGTGGACCACCGATAACGAATTTACCAGTAGGATTGATGAAATATTTTGTTTCAGCTGTTAAAAGTTCAGCAGGAACAACAGGTTTAATTACTTTTTCCATGAGGTCTTGTTTAATTTGTTCTAAAGTAACATCTGGGTCATGTTGAGTAGAGATAACAATAGTATCTACAGCAACAGGTTTACCATCTTCATAAACAACTGTTACTTGAGTTTTACCATCTGGACGAAGATAAGAGAGTTCACCAGATTTTCTAACTTCAGTAAGACGACGAGCGAGTTTATGAGCTAAAGCGATAGGAAGAGGCATATATTCAGGAGTTTCATTTGTAGCATAACCGAACATCATACCTTGGTCACCAGCACCAAGATCTGTTTTGTCTGCTTCGCCTTCTTTTGCTTCTAAAGATTTATCGACACCCATAGCAATATCAGGGGACTGTTCATCAATAGATAAAGAAATACCACAAGTATCGCAGTCTAAACCGAATTTTGCACGAGTATAACCGATATTGCGGATAGTTTCACGAACGATAGATGGAATATCTACATAGCAATCGGTGGATATTTCACCAGCTACATGGATTTGACCAGTCATAGCGAATGTTTCACAAGCTACACGACCATTTGGATCTTTGGCTAAAATTGCATCTAAAATGCTATCAGAAATTTGGTCTGCTACTTTATCAGGATGACCTTCAGTAACAGATTCAGAAGTAAATAATACTCTGTTGGACATTTAGGAACCTCCTAGTATATTTTTTTATATCTTAACAATTAAAAAATAACATAAAAAAAACTCTCTAAACTTAAACGCGAGAGAGTTTATATCCATCTCTCATCTTCTAAGTAAAACTTAAAGGATTTGGCACCGTTTGATAAATACTCAATGGTTGCCGCAACGTCATTGGGCCAGTCCCTCAGTTGCTCTTGATGAGTTATTCTATATAATTGCTAATCATTATCATATAGAAAAAATAGATTTTTGTCAATATCTTTGTTATAAAAATAATTTATTATTCTAATCTAAAATATAAATAAGAAGGCTCCTAAAATAGAAGCCTTCTTGGAGATTTTTATTAAATCATATTGTTTCTATAAGTTGCATAGAGTTCTTTTAATTCTTCCATTTTATCGTACATTTCTACCTGTAAGCTAGAAGCTGTAGCAAAATCTCCAGAATTTAAAGCATTGATTAACTGAGTGAATAAGGATTTATTATCGATGCTGTCTTTAGCAAGATAATAACGAATGCGGTTGAGTTTATTCCAGTTGTAAGAATCTTCATCAGTTACATATGCAGATTTAATTTCTTTAAATTTGCTGATAAGCATACGATTTTCAGGAATAATACGGCTGATAAGTTCAGTTTTCCAACGAATTAATTCACCTTCAACAAATGCATCAATAATTTTATCGCTGAATGCTTTACCTTCAGTTAAAACTGCACGTTTTTCAGGATATTTTTTCAAGTTAGAGAAGTTTTCCCAAACTGTTGCAGGATGTACACCAAAACGTTGATGACGTTCTTCTTCAGTGTAATCTTCAAATACATCATCTTCAGCACGATAAGCACGGTCTTTTTCTAAGTAACCAGCATCATCACCTACATCTTTGGAGATTTCAGCAAGTAATTCAGCAGTAGTTTTAGTAACAGCGTATTTAACACCATCAAGGATAGATGTATAAATAGCAGCAAGTACAAGATAAGTGTTTGTATATGGATTACAAGCGCGAAGTTCAAAACGAGTAGCTTTTGGATTGTTAACATCACGAATAAGACCAGCTAAGATTGTACGGTTACGAGATGGAACTTCTGGTTTATGACCTAAGGAAGTAACGATACATACAGGAGCTTCAAAACCTGGTTTTAAACGATTTAAGGAGTCATTAGTTGCGGATACGAATGGGTTGATAACTTCATAGTTTTTAAGTAAGCCCATGATAGCACCATAACCTACAGCACTCATGAAGTCTTTTTTCATATCAGTTGGTGCGAATAAGTTTACGAAAGAACCATCATTCATGATAGCACCAATACCGAAATGAGTATGTTCACCATTACCAGCAAGACCGATCATAGGTTTTGCTTTGAAGTTTACTTCAAGACCATTTTCACGGAAGATTTCTTTTACAAGGATACGAACAACAAGTTCATTATCAGCAGCTTGAAGTGCATCAGCGAATTTCCAATCAATTTCTACCTGTTCGCAAACATGAGTCATATTACCATCAGTATCCATATGACCTTTCATACCACCAACTTCTTTATGACCCATTTCAGGGGAAAGACCATAAGCTTCGAGAGCTAACATGCATTGTTCAAGAGCTGTACGAACAGCACCGCGTGTACGTTGCCAATATTGTTCTTGCATAACCTGAGATGCGGACATTTCAGGGATATCTGCTTCACTAAGTGGAGTTTTTACCCAGAATTCAAGTTCAGTAGCGGAAGTAAATACGATATCTTTTACATCTGCGCCATTGATGTGTTCTAAGCCGGAGATTTTAGCATTATTTTTAAAGAGGTCTAATAAACCTTTTTTTACATAAGTTAAAGTGTTAGCTAAGATGGAACGGGAGTCTACAGCTTTGCCATCATGAATAAGAGCTGCAGGAATACGGAGAGTACCAATTGGTTTACCGAGTTCATCATCATAGCTTTCAATATTGTAATCAACGAACCAATTAACAGTAGGATCAATTGGCATATCTACTTTAGCATTATTTAATGTAGCAATACCTGTTAATACTACAGAAGAACCATCTGTTTGAACAGCAGAGCCATTATAGAAAGAATCAATATCTTCAAGAAAAACTCTCATAGGAATTTTTTCATCAGTATCATTACCAGCTAAATCGATACCTACTAAAGAAACAAATTTAATTTCAGGATGTTGTTTCAATGTAGCAATAATATCTTCTTTTTTAGAATTTGCAGGAATAACATATAATAAATCGTTCATTAAAAGACCCACCTTTTATTAACAAAATTTATGTAGCAACTAAAAAAAGCCGTATGAAAACAAACCTGACTGCATTAATGTCATAAAAACCTATTAATAAAAATATATTGAATAGATATATTAATGCACAGATGTCTCATATGGCTCCCTTGCCTTTGCTGTTCTATTTTACGAGATTTATAATATCATATTCAAAAGTATTTGTCTAGTAGTTATTTTTTTATTTTTAATGTAACATTGTATTTTTATCATTGGCTTTTTACTAAAATTTGTTAAGACTTTTCGATAATATGATATTCTTAACTAACTAAAAAATAAAATAGCACCCTAAAATTAATCTTATTTTAGAGTGCTATTATTTAGGTTAAAATTTATGCTTCCATTTTGCGAATTGGATTAAATGTGAATTCTTCACCGTTTACATTAATATCTACAGTGTCGCCTTCTTTGATATTACCTTTGATGATTTCTTTACTTAATTGAGTTTCTACAGTATGAGATAATAATCTACGAAGTGGACGAGCACCGAAGTTTGGTTCAAAGCCTTCGTCTGCAAGTTTAGTCAAAGCTTCATCAGACCAAGAAAGTGAAATATTAACTTGATGTTGTAGACGTTTATTGAGATTTTCGAGCATGATGCGAGCAATTTGACGTACTTGTTCTTTGGCTAAAGCTTTAAATACGATAATATCATCAACACGATTTAAAAATTCAGGACGGAAATAATCTTTTAAGATATCGCGTACTAATTTTTCAGCTGTAGCAAAATCTTCTTGATTTAAGATTTCATGACTGCCTAAGTTTGAAGTCATAATGATAACAGTATTTTTGAAGTTTACAACTCTACCTTTACCATCAGTTAAACGACCATCATCTAAGATTTGTAATAATACATTGAATACATCACGATGTGCTTTTTCGATTTCATCAAGTAAAATTACACTATATGGACGACGGCGAACTGCTTCAGTGAGTTGACCACCTTCATCATAGCCAACATATCCTGGAGGAGCCCCGATTAAACGAGCTACAGAATGTTTTTCCATATATTCGCTCATATCAATACGAATGATACTGCGTTCATCATCAAATAAACTTTCAGCTAAAGTTTTAGCAAGTTCAGTTTTACCTACACCTGTAGGGCCGAGGAAAATGAAAGAACCGATTGGACGATTAGGGTCTTTAATGCCAGCACGAGCACGGATAATAGCTTCACTTACGGCTTTTACAGCTTCATCTTGACCGACAACACGTTCATGGAGAACATCTTCTAGATGTACGAGTTTTTCTCTTTCACCTGTGAGCATTTTAGTAACAGGAATACCAGTCCAACGACTTACTACTTGAGCAATATCTTCTTCAGATACTTCTTCTTTTAAGAGACGATTGCCTTCTTCATCATGAACAGCTTTTTCCATTTCTTCAAGTTCTTTTTGAAGTTGTGGTAATTTACCGTATTTGATTTCAGAAGCTTTGGCATAATCGCCACTGCGTTGAGCTTTTTCCATTTCCGTATTGGCGCTATCCATTTCTTTTTTGATAGCACGTACACGAACAATACCTTGTTTTTCTTTATCCCATTTTGCTTTTAATTCATTTTCTTCATTTTGTAATTTAGTTTTTTCATCAATGAGTTTAGCAAGTTTTTCTTTAGATGCTTCATCAGTTTCTTTATTTAATGCTTCTTCTTCTATTTGTAATTGCATGATTTTACGACGCAATTTTTCAATAGGTTCTGGCATAGATTCGATTTCAGTACGAAGTTTAGCAGCAGCTTCATCAACTAAGTCGATAGCTTTATCTGGTAAAAATCTATCGGAGATATATCTATCAGATAATACAGCTGCAGAAACAAGTGCATTATCACGAATTCTTACACCGTGATGAACTTCATAACGTTCTTTTAAGCCACGTAAGATAGAGATAGTATCTTCTACAGATGGCTGACCTACCATTACAGGTTGGAAACGACGTTCAAGAGCTGTATCTTTTTCAATATATTTACGATATTCATTTAAAGTAGTAGCACCAATACAGCGGAGTTGTCCACGTGCTAACATTGGTTTTAATAAGTTACCAGCGTCCATAGCACCTTCAGTTGCGCCAGCACCTACTACAGTATGAATTTCATCAATGAACAATAAAATTTGTCCATCGGATTTAGAGATTTCATTTAATACAGATTTTAGACGTTCTTCAAATTCACCACGATATTTAGCACCAGCGATTAATGAGCCCATATCGAGAGAATACAATGTTTTATTTTTTAGTGATTCTGGAACATCACCTGCTACTATACGGCGAGCTAAACCTTCAACGATAGCAGTTTTACCAACACCAGGTTCACCGATTAATACTGGGTTATTTTTAGTACGACGAGATAAGATTTCGATAGTACGGCGGATTTCTTCATCACGGCCAATAACAGGGTCGAGCTTACCAACTCTTGCCATAGCTGTTAAATCACGACCGTATTTTTCAAGTGATTTATAACCACTTTCAGGATTATCACTATTTACATTTTGTTTACGTTCTGATTTGATTACAGATTGAATTTTATTTTGATGTAGATTAAATTCTCTACATAATGCTTGCATTTCGTCATCACTATCGCTGACAATAGCTAATAATAAATGTTCTGTGCTTATATATTCATCGTTCATGTTTTCAGCGAGTTTTGCTGCTCTACCTAATACACGAACCATTTCTGTACTCATACCTAAACGACTTTGACCTTTTACGCTAGGAATTTTTTTGAGTATTTGTTCTAATTTTGCTTTGAGCATAGGTAAATCTACTCTACATTCAGCAAAAATAGTAGCGAGTAAACCTTCTGGTTCTTTAATCAAAGCAGAAAGAACATGAGCAGATGTAATTTCTTGATGATAGCGAAGTGCTGCTTCTTGCTGTGCAGATTGCATAGCTTCTAAAACTTTTTGTGTATATTTTTCTTCACCCATGATTTATACCTCCAAGTCATGATGAGTAACATTTCGATTAATAATAGTATAAAAACAATAATATAGTAAACATAAATACTAAAGTAATAATTTATGTTATACTTTAGTTTCATATTTGCTTACAAAACATATTATAAAAGCTAAAAGTCAAATTGTCAAACATTATTTTGACTTTTTGACATTTATTTTTAAAAATTTTTTATCTATACTAAAAATCTTTATATTATAATAAGATAGAGGTGATTTTATTTATGGAAAGACTCATAGGATTTGCCCCATCTATTGATGAAAATTGTACAACTATTATCTTAGGTTCAATGCCAAGTGTGAAATCATTGGAACAGCAACAATATTATGCTCATCCTCAAAATAGATTTTGGAAATTAATGGCTATATTTTTTAATGAAGGAATAATACCAACTATTTATCAAGAGCGATTAGAATTATTGAGAAAAAATCATATTGCGCTATGGGACTCTATAGATTCTTGTATTCGAGAAGGTAGTTTAGATAGTGCTATTTGCGATGAAGTGCCAAATGATTTTAAAGCTTTATTTGCTAAATATCCTAAGATAAAGACTATTTGTTTTAATGGCGGAAAATCTTTTCAGTGCTTTAAGAAATATAATAAAGATATTTTAAAAGATGAAACATATACTTTTTATACATTGCCATCTACAAGTCCAGCTAATGCTAGATTTCGCTTGCCGATGCTTCAAGAGGTATGGCAACAAGCATTAGCTGAGCATATAGATGACGCTTTGAGCTAATTTACAATCTGGGAGCTTTTTGATTTATAAATAATAAAAATAAAATGTTGAGATAAGATATTAAAATTACCTCAACATTTATTTTAGGAAGAAAATTTTTATTATGAATTTTTATTATAGATTTTATCAACAGCAGCTGGTAAATATTCCCAAGGAATTTTTCTTTCCATAAATTCAAGAATTAAATTTATTCCAGGTGTGACATGTTCAAATATAGATTTATATGCAGGGCAAAAATATGATTTATATTCTTTTTCATTGAGGTTAGATTGTATAAAACGGTGTTTAGGACAACCTCCATTGCATAATGGAAGCCATGAACATTGTTTACATTCTAAAGATAAGTGCTGTTTATATTTAGACCAATTATTTATTGAGGATTGGAGTTGATTTTGATCTAAATCTAGTATGTTACCTAGTTTATATTTGCTATCAGGATAAACAAAATGATCGCATTGGTAAATTGTGCCATCTGCTTCTAATACCATATTTTCTCCACCGCATTGTGGCATGAATATACATAAAGATGAAGGTTGCCCAGTAAAATGCTGTAAAAGTGTATCGAATAAACGAATGGATATATTTGCAATATCATGGCGTATCCATTCATCAAATATAGTATTGATAAAATTACCATATTCTAAAGGATTAACACTAAATTCAGCTAAATTAACATTATTGTGCTCCATCCAAGAAGGCATATAATTTATATTTGTGTTTTTATCCATTTCTACCACGGGAATAAATTGCATAAAGCGGATATTTAAGGATTTTAGGAATTTATAAATTCTTAAGGGATATTTTACATTTATATTATTTACTACTGTTAAAGTATTAAATTCAACTTGATAGTGTTGCATTAATTTTATAGCATTCAAAACTGATGAAAATGAAGAGCGATTATCTTTCATTTTGCGATATACATCATGCAATTCTTCATCGCCATCAATAGATAGACCAATTAAAATTTTTTCATCATGGAAAAATTTTGCCCATTCATCATTTATTAAAGTGCCGTTCGTTTGGATTGAATGATAAATGTTTTTATTGAATTTTTTAGCTAAGATTTTGCCATATTCAACTGCTTTTTTATAAAAATCAATTCCAATTAATAAAGGTTCTCCACCTTGCCAAATGAAGGTTATATTTTTATCTTGGCAATAAGAAATTCGTTTTTCCATGAATTGGTAAAGATTTTTAGTTTGCATAAAAGGCACAATATCATTTTCTTTAGACATAAAGTCAGCTTTTTCAAGATAAAAACAATATTTACAAGCCATATTACATAAAAAGCTAGTTGGTTTTATAATAAAATTCATAATAAATTCTCCATGTATTTTAGTGTTTAGGTTTTTATTCAGTAGCTTTTAAAAGTTGTTCATATTTAGGAAGATTGTTTTCTGTATTAGGTTTAGTTGCTTTATTTACTAAATAGTCATGCATTACTTTTTTCAAGCTAGAGATAACTTCTGGATGTTGATCAGCAAGATTGTTTTCTTCTTTAGGGTCGTTTACTGTATCATATAATTCATAAGTATTATCACCTAGATAATAATGAAGTGTCCAGTTATTGTCGCGAACAGTCCAAGAAAAGTCAGATAATCTTTCCATGTATGGATTTTTTGGATAATAATCGGATTCACCTGTTACATATAAATCATAGTCTCTCCAGAAATCGATGTTTTTAGGATCCCAGTGGAATGCTCTTGGTTGAGCCCAAAGGAGATAATCGTGAGGATTGCCTGTATTTTCATTTTGGAGATATGGCAATAAATTTACTCCATCTAATTGTTTCTGCCAATCTTCAGGAATAGGAATTTGAGCTGCACCTAAAGCTGTAGGTAAATAATCAATTAAGGAAACCATCTTATCATATTGACCAGGTTTTAAGCCATTTTTCCAAGTGACAAATCCAGGAATATGAACGCCACCATTGAATGTTTCGCCTTTGTTTCCTTGGAAAATACCGTTCATAGGGAGTGGAGCATCTATAACTGAACCGTTATCAGAGAAGAAAAAGATTATTGTGTTATCTAATTTGCCTTCTTTTTTCAAAGTATCGACAATTCTGCCAACATTGCTATCTACTGCATAGATAGATTCATAATATTTATCCACTTCTTCATTTCCTGTATTAAATACACGATATTTTTCAGGTGCATGTTTTTCAAGAGGAATGTGAGGTGCATTATAAGCTAAATACATGAAAAATGGCGTATCTTTTGCATGTTTAATTCGATTAATTGCTTCATCTGTTAATTGGTCTGTAATATAACCTTTAGCTTCGATATGTTCTCTATTTCTAAATAAACTTGGAGAATTATAATATGCAGCTCCAGCTGGATGGAAGCCCATAAAATAATCAAATCCGCGATTTTGAGGTTGATATGGTTCATTACAATATGTGGTAAAATTATCGTGGTAATCTCGTGTTTGTTTTTCTGGAGGTACAGGAACATTTGTGATTTCACCAACATGCCATTTACCAATAGCAGTTGTTTCATAGCCATAGTTTTGGAATAATTCTGCTAAGAATTTATGATCTAGAGGTACACCTTTTTCTGAATCATCATTACTATATACACCAAAACGAGAAGGAAATTGTGCAGTCATAAATGATGAGCGAGAAGGTCCGCTAACGCCATGACATACATAAGTTTGTGACATCATGACACCTTGATCCTGTAATTTTCTAAGGTTCGGAGTGGATTTTTTGGCGGCTTCAATTGCTTTGTCTACATCTACTTGGTAACGTTCAGGGATAACTTTTTCAGCTAAGACTTTTTTGTCAAAGGCTTTTTCATCATAATTTAATTGACCATATCCTAAATCGTCCATACCAATGATTAGAACATTTGGTTTATCTTTGGCAGACCATTCTGCAGGTTTGAAATCTTGATTGAACTTTACATTTGTTGCAGTTCCTTTATCTTTTACAGAATCTGCAAATGCTAAATTTCCTGTGGTTAATGCTGTGGTAATCGTTAGTGCTAATATGGCAGTTTTTTTCTTAGATAACATAAGAATCCTCCTCAAATATTATTGCAGGTTTATTATATTCTAAATGAAATAATTCTTCAATACATAATTTTTAGCTATTTTTTAATTTTTTAAATATTCAAAACTGATTATTTCGTATATATGTAGATAAAGAATAATAAAATAAAGGATTATTAATTAATAAATAACGATTATTTCATATACTTTAAATTTTTGATTAAAAATTTTTATAAAATAAAAAACACCTATAAGGCAAATTATAGGTGTTTTTTCATTATCATATTGTCATGGTAAAGTTTTTATTTTATCGATTGGCCAGAAGATTAAAACAGCTTTACCTTTGATTAAATCAAATGGTACCATACCTACATCAGCAAAACGACTATCTTCGGAATTATTGCGATTATCGCCCATTACAAAGATATGTCCTTCTGGTACAGTAGCCAGTGGATAATCGCCTCTAGTTGTGCTTAAGATATATGGTTCATTTTTTAATTCCCCATTTACATAAATATGACCATCTTTGATTTCAATAGTATCTCCAGGAATTGCAATTACACGTTTGATAAAATCACGGCTAGGGTCTTTTGGATATTGGAATACCAAGATATCACCGCGTTCAGGGTCATGTAAATTATAAATAAATTTATTAACGACTAAACGCTCTTGATTTTGTAATGTTGGACGCATAGAAGGTCCATCAACTAAATATAATTCTACTACAAAATGACGAATGAATAAGGCTAAGACAACAGCGATAGCTATGGAAATAACCCAATCTTTAATTTCACTACCTAAAGATGACTCTTTTTTATCAGCCATGATAATCCTCCCTCTACTAGAACATACTAATAAAACAAAAGGGACTTGCCATAGGCAGTCCCTCTTATGAAGATATTAGCGTCTTTCTTTAATACGAGCAGCTTTACCAGTAAGGTTACGAAGATAATAAAGTTTTGCTCTACGAACAATACCTCTACGAGTAACTTCGATTTTTGCAAGGCGTGGGGAATGTACTGGGAAAGTACGTTCAATACCAACACCATAAGAAATTCTTCTTACTGTGAAGTTTTCACGAACGCCAGAACCTTGGCGAGCGATTACAACACCTTCGAACATCTGAATACGTTCGTTGGATCCTTCAACTACTTTTACATGTACGCGAACGCTATCGCCAGGGATGAATTTAGGGATATCGTTACGTAATTGTTCCTGTTCTAAAGCCTGAATAATATTCATTATTTTTCCTCCTTAATTCAAACGTTCATATAAGAATATCTCACAGCGGACCGTTTGTTGCATACTAGGCTATTTTATCATATAAAAATGGGCTATGCAATATATTTTTTGGAGATTTTTCGAGAATTTGACAAATATTTTAGGATAATTTATATTAAAGGCAGAATATGAAAAAGGGAGCTTGTAGACAGGCTGAGAGGAAGTTGTGAACTTCGACCTATGACCTGATTTGGATAATGCCAACGTAGGGAAATATTAGTTTGATTACGTATTTTCAAGGAAATGGCATGGCTATTTCCTTTTTTTATTTTTAAATATTTTTATTTTTTATGAGGTGATTTTTTGTCTACATTTTTTACATCAACAAATAATTCTAGTTTTAATGTATCATTGATTTGGTTTGGTACAGCAGTCTCTGTGGCTGAAATCATGACAGGAACTTTTTTAGCACCACTTGGCATGAAAGATGGATTTTTAGCTATTTTAGTAGGTCATGTAATTGGTGGAATTATTCTTTATTTAGCAGGGATTATCGGTGCTAATAAACGTTGTAGTGCTTCTGAAAGTATTAATTTATCTTTTGGTAAGTTGGGTTCTGTTAGTTTCTCTCTATTAAATACTATTCAATTAATAGGTTGGACTTCTATAATGACCATCATTGGGGCACAAGCTTTTAATAAATTAATGGCATCTTTATGGAATATGGGAGAAAATACTATTTTATGGACAATTATCATAGGTCTTTTTCCTTGCATTTGGATTTTTAGTACAATGGATTTTGTAAGTAAGATAAATAAAGTAGTAATGCTTTGTTTATTGCTTGCTTCTTTATATTTAGGTTTTGGGGCTGTAGTTTCTGCAAATGAAGTGGTAACTTCTTTAGATGAAAGTATGAGTTTTGGCATGGCGGTAGAATTAAATATTGCTATGTGTTTATCATGGATGCCAGTTATTTCAGATTATACAAGAACACTTAAAAATCAATCTACAGGTACATTGAGCTGTGTGGTTGCATATTGTTTTGGCAGTATTTTAATGTATACAATTGGTTTAGGTAGTGCTGTTCATTATGGTATAACAGATATTTGTGATATTTTCATGTTATCTGGATTGGGTGTTATTTCTTTAGTCGTTATTTTATTATCTACAGTAACAACTAATTTTATTACGATAAATTCTTCAAGTATTTGTTTAAATCATATCAGTAATCAATTAGATGTAAAATATACAGCGTTTTTTGTATGTATAATTTCTACATTGCTTGCTATTTTCTTATCCATGGAACAATATGAAACTTTCCTTTATTTTATAGCAGCAACTTTTGCACCGTTATTTGCTATTGCTTTTTCTGAATATTTCTTTAGCCATAATATTTATCATCAAAATTCATTTATCACTGGTAAAAATTGTCTTTTATGGTTAATTGGTTTTATAGCTTATGAATTGTTGATTGATTATAGCACTTTTATTGGGATTACTGTGCCAGTTATGTTAGCTATAGCCATTATCAATATTTTTGTTAATCAATTGATTGGGGCAAAAAAATTTAGTTTGAATAAGAGATATTAAAAGTATTTTATTATTTAGCCATAAATCTAAAAGTAAACAACATAAATATATTGACAAGGATTTTTTCTTTTGCTAGACTTTATGTACAGCAATGAACTAGAAAAGTAACTTTAATCAGCGAGTAGTGATGGTGTAAGACTACAAAAAGTGAATGGCACTAGGGAGCTTTATAATAATAAATAACATTCTAAAGAGGACTTAAATATATTTAAGTCAATCAGGGTGGAACCGCGGGAATACATCTCGTCCCTGTAACATTTTGTTGTTACATGGGCGAGATTTTTTATTTTGTCGCCCATGAATATCAAGGAGGTATATTTATGACATTTCAGGAAATTATCCTGACTTTGCAGGAATTTTGGTCTAAGCAAGGCTGTATTTTAGCGCAACCTTATGACGTGGAAAAAGGTGCAGGTACTATGAACCCTTCTACATTTTTACGTGTACTTGGCCCTGAACCTTGGCATGTAGCATATGTAGAACCATCTCGTCGTCCAGCTGATGGTCGTTATGGTGAAAATCCTAACCGTTTATTCCAACATCATCAATTCCAGGTAATTATGAAACCATCTCCTGATAATATTCAGGAACTTTATTTACAGAGCTTAGCAAAACTCGGTATCAATGAAAAAGAACATGATATCCGTTTTGTTGAAGATAACTGGGAATCTCCAACACTTGGTGCTTGGGGTCTTGGTTGGGAAGTTTGGCTTGATGGTATGGAAATCACACAGTTTACTTATTTCCAGCAAGTAGGTAGTGTTGATGTAAAACCTGTAGCTTCCGAAATCACTTATGGTCTTGAACGTATTGCAATGTATATTCAAGAAAAAGAAAATGTTTATGATATTGATTGGAATGGCACATACACTTATGGTGATGTATTCCATCAAAATGAATTTGAACAATCCACTTATAACTTTGAACTTGCAGATACTGCTCTTTTATTTGACCTTTTCGATAAATACGAAAAAGAAGCTGTTCGCGTAATTGAGCTTGGCTATGTTCATCCAGCATATGATTATGTATTGAAATGTTCTCATACATTTAACTTGCTTGATTCTCGTGGAGCAATCAGCGTATCTGAACGTACAGCGTTTATTTCTCGTGTACGTAATCTTGCTCGTCTTTGTGCTCAATGTTATTTAAAACAGCGTGAAGAACTCGGCTATCCTCTCTTGAAGAAAGGAGCAAAATAATAATGGCTAAAGATTTATTATTAGAAATTGGTACAGAAGAAGTTCCTGCTCATTTTATGCCAGGAATTTTAGCTCAATTAAAAGAAAAAGCAACTGCAAAATTTCAAGAAATGCGTCTTGATTTTGATGAAGTAACAACTCTTGGTACACCTCGTAGAACTGCACTTTTAGTAAAAAATCTTGCAGAAACTCAGCAAGGTGCATCTAGTGAATATAAAGGCCCATCTACTGCTATCGCTTTTGATAAAGATGGCAATCCTACAAAAGCAGCTATTGGTTTTGCTCGTGGTAAAAAAGTAGATGTTGCTGATTTAGTAGTAAAAGATGGTTATGTATATGCTGTTTCCAGCGAAGAAGGCAAACAGACTGTAGAACTTTTACCTACTTTATTAAAAGAATTGGTAGAAGGCTTGAACTTCCCTAAAAATATGCGTTGGGGCGATTTAGATTTCCGCTTTGTACGTCCACTTCGTTGGCTCGTAGCTTTATATGATGAAGAAGTAATTGATTTTACAGTAGCTAATGTAAAATCTGGTCGCGTATCTCGTGGTCATCGTTTCTTAAGTGAAGGCGATTTCACAATCAATAAAGCAAGTGATTATGAACAAGCTTGTAAAGATGCATTTATTATTGTAGATCAAGAAAAACGTCGCGATATCATCAAAGCACAGATTGAAGAAATTGCAAAAGCTCACAATGGTCATGCAGAAATCACGGAAGATTTATTAGAAGAAGTAATTTATCTTGTAGAATATCCAACAGCACTTTGTGGAACTTTTGAAGATAAATATCTTAAATTACCAAAAGAAGCAGTAATGACTCCAATGAGAGATCATCAACGTTATTTCCCTGTTTTAGATGATAATAACAATTTATTACCATTATTTATTACAGTTCGCAATGGTGGCGATTATTGCTTAGATAAAGTACAGCATGGTAATGAACGTGTACTTCGTGCAAGACTTGCTGATGCTCAATTCTTCTTTGATGAAGATAGAAAACATAGTCTTTATGATTATGTAGAAAAATTAAAAACTGTAGTATTCCAAGAAGGTCTTGGTACAATTTATGATAAAGCTAATCGTTTAGCAGAACTTTCTGCTTTCATTGGCGAAAAAGTAAATGCTACAGAAGCTGAAATAAAAACAACTAAACGTGCTGCAATTTTAGCAAAAGCTGACCTTGTATCTGCTATGGTTTGTGAGTTCACTGAACTTCAAGGTATTATGGGTCGTGAATATGCACTTTTAGATGGTGAAGGTCAAGAAGTAGCAACTGCTATTTATGAACATTATATGCCACGTTTTGCAGGTGATGCAGAACCAGCTAGCGTAGCAGGTCGTCTTGTTTCTTTAGCTGATAAAATGGATAATATCGTAGCTACATTTAGCCGTGGACTTGTACCAACTGGTTCTCAAGATCCATTTGCACTTCGTCGTCAAGCTCTTGGCATTGTGCATACAATCATTGAAGCAAACTACACTATTTCTATCAGTGAAATTGCAGATAAAGCAATGGATTTACTCAATATCACTGATAGTGAAAAACGTGCTGAAATCCAGAAAAATGTAGCAGAATTCTTCACTTTACGTCTTAAAAATGTACTTAGCGATAATGATGTTCGCTATGATATTATTGACGCTGTACTTGAAAATGCAGATGAAGTTGCAGGCACTTATGCTAAAGCTTGTGTAACAGCTCAAGAAATCGCTTCTGGTGTATTAAATGATGCAATTCAAGCTTTTGTACGTGTAGGTAACATCAGTAAAAAAGCAGAAAATAATGTTATTAATGAAGCATTATTTACATTAGATGAAGAAAAAGCTCTTTATAATACTTATGTAGCAGTAGCTAAAGATGTAGAAACTGCTTTAAATAATAAAGATTATAAAACAGCTATTGATAAAATGCAGGAACTCACTGTACCAATCAATAATTTCTTTGATAATGTAATGGTTATGGATAAAGACGAACAAATTAAAAATAATCGTCTTGCACTTCTTAAAAATATTGATACACTTATTAAATCTATTGCAGATTTCGGTAAAATCGTATTATAAGAATGATTGATAAAAGGCTAGGTAGTTAAATGTTAGGTTTAACTATCTAGCTTTTTTGTTATAATTATTGATATATAAATATTAAAAAAGATGAATATATCACTTGGTAAATTCAAAGAAAGGGGCATTTTGATGAAGGTTTATCAAATACGTATAAAATTATATTTATTAAAGGATATCATGGCACAAGATGTGCAAATTATGTTGACTAGATTTATTGATAAAAGTTTATTTGCAAAAGAAAATCTAGGAAAATTACATAATACAAATACATATAAAAATTATTGCTATGATTTATTATCGCCATTGGAAAAAGATAAAATCTATAAAAAAGGCAAGATATATACTTTGACTATCAGGACTATTGATGAGGATATGGCAGAATTTTTCTATGAAGTTTGTCCAAATATAAATACTAGAGAATTTAAAGGGCTGACAGCAGAAAAAAGAGTTTTGCCACGAAAGATAATAGAATTTATCTATACTTTGACACCAATGATAATCAAGGCAGAAAATGGTTATTGGAAAAATTGCATGAGTCAAGAAGAATTTGAACAGCGATTTATCATTAATTTAACTAAGAAAATAAATAATTTTAAAGGCGATATAAATGACAAAGATGAAATAAATATAGAAAAATTTTATTCCACTATAGAATTTTTAAATAAAACACCTGTGCCAATGAAATATAAAAATATAAAACTTCTCGGAGATAAAGTACGTCTTGCTGTCTTAGATGATGAAAAATCTCAAGAAATGGCATATTTATCTTTAGGCGTGGGCTTAGGTGAGATGAATTCACGAGGAGCAGGTTTTGTGAATTATCGTTGGCTATAAATTTAAACTAGATGATTGAGGAAAAAACTTGATTGTCTAGTTTTTTTATAGAAAGATTTATATATATAATTAGGAAAAAACTTTATTATAATAATGGTTTTGAAGTTGCTTTATCTAGGATTTATGCCTATAATAAAGTATTGATATATCTTTGATGAGGTGGTCAAATGGCAAGTAAAGCTTTTTTAGTAGCACTACAGTATGGAATGCTTCTTTGTATCTGTGGTTATATTTTTGTAACTGTAAAATCCATGTTCAAAGATTTGAAAAGCACTTCCAGCTTAAAGCCAGTGAAAGAAGAATCTGCACAAAATGAAGTGGCTTTAATAGTGCTAGAAGCAGCAGATCCTAAATTGGCTAATAAGAAAATATCTTTTTCAGGTCAAATCTCTATCGGTAGAGGTAAAGAAAATGATATTGTATTAGATGATATTTACGTATCACATCATCATGCTGTTATTAGTCCAGTTCGCAATCTTTATCAGATTGAGGATTTACAAAGTCGAAATCACACCTATATAAATGGTAATATTCTTAATGGCAAAGAATTTTTACAAAATGGTGATGTTATAAAAATAGGTTGTGTATCATTCCGTTTTGAGAGGTGAGAGCTATGATAATTACTCATGCTACTGATATTGGTTGTGTACGTACTACAAATGAAGATAGTTATCTTTGTATTGAACCACATATTTATGCAGTTGCAGATGGCATGGGAGGACATGCAGCTGGAGAGATTGCCAGCCGCATAATGGTGGATACTATAAAATTTCATTTGGAGAATAAAAATCCTGATGAATGTAGTGAAGAATGTTTAAAATCTGTTGTCTTAGAAGCGAATAAACAAATTATGAAAGCTTCTAGTGAAAATCCTGATTATAATGGCATGGGGACTACGATTAGTCTATTTTATGTTCATTATGGATATGCCACATGGGCTCATGTAGGTGATAGCAGAATTTACTTATTGCGCAATGGTCAAATTTATCAATTGACAAATGACCATTCTTTGGTGAATGAATTATTAAAACAAAATAAAATCACAGCACAGGAAGCTGAAAATTATCCACATAAGAATATTTTAACAAGAGCAGCTGGTGTTTCTGTGAATTTAAATGTAGATACAGGTTATTGTGATATTTTACAAGCGGATAAATTCCTTATTTGCTCTGATGGTCTTACAAATATGGTAGATAATGAGGAGCTAAAAAATATCTGTTATGATAGTAATATAAAAGATAAAGCTCAACATTTAGTACAAAGAGCAATTAATTATGGTGGAAAAGACAATATTACATGTATCGTGGTGGAAATATCATGATAAAAAAGGGATATATTACATTAGTATTTTCAATTTTATTATTATTTTTGGGTACATTATTAATCAATATCAAAAATAATACTTTGACTAATGAAGCATTTATTCCAGCTGGAATATTATCTGTTATTTTTATTGTAGTACAGATAATAAGTGTCAAATTGCGAAAAAATGCGGATAATTATTTATTATCATTAGTCATGTTTATGTCGAGTATCAGTGCTATCATGATTTTGCGATTGAAGCCAGATTTATATATGCATCAGATAGTATGGATATGTATAGGGCTTATTGTATTTTTGATAATTGTAACAGTATCTGATAGGTTGTTAGAATTATTGGATTATCCTTATGTACTAGGATTTGGAGCTTTGATAATTATTTGTTCTGTACTTATATTTGGGACAGATATCGGTGGTAACCGCAACTGGATTATCTTAGGGCCTATTCAAGTACAGCCTTCAGAATTTGCGAAATTATTGATTATAGCCTTTTTATCTTCGTTTTTATCCGAAAATAAAAATGTCTTAGTATTGCCTAGTCGTGGCTGGAAATTCATTCATTTACCGCCATTTAGATTTTTAGCTCCATTGTTATTGATATGGAGTGCATCAATTTTGATGTTTGTAAGTCTTCGAGATTTAGGCTCAGCATTATTATTTTTTGGCATAGTTGTCATCATGACTTATGTAGCTACAGATAAAAAATTATATGTAGCGATAGCATTATTTTTCTTTTCATTATCTTCATATATAAGTTATTTATTGTTTGCTCACGTGCAAACTCGTGTAGCTATTTGGTTACATCCTTGGGACGACCCGATGGGCAGTGCTTATCAAATAGTACAATCATTATTTGCTTTTGGTTATGGCGGAGTTTTTGGCACAGGATATACATCTGGCTTTCCTCGTTTAATACCAGAAGTTCATACTGATTTTATTTTTGCTGCTATTGGAGAAGAATTTGGTTTAATAGGTGTAACCTTTTTATTGTTGGCATATTTATTATTATTTATGCGAGGCATAAAAGCTGCTTTACTTTTGACTAATGAAAAATATAAATTGATGGCATTTGGCTTAGCTATAACATTATTATTACAGACATTTATCATATTAGCTGGTGTAACTAAGCTGTTACCACTCACAGGTATTACTTTACCTTTTATTAGTTATGGTGGTAGTTCTATGGTTTCATCTTTCATTTCACTAGGGCTATTATATGCTCTCAGTAGTAAGGAGAGATAAGTTTGCATAGACAAAATAGTATAGATAAACATATATATACAATCGTAAAAGTATTTATTGGCTTATTTGCAATAATCTTTATTAATCTAGCATATATTCAAATATATCAAGCTGAAGATTTATTAAAAGATAGTCATAATTCACATGTAGCAGAAAAAGCATTACAAGTACAACGCGGTAAAATTTTAGATAGAAATGGCGTGGTGCTTGCAGATACTACAGTGGAAAAAGATGGATTTAAAAGGGTATATCCTTATGGCGAGATTTTCGCTTCGCCAATTGGTTATGTAAGCGATAAATTAGGTTATGCTGGCATAGAAAGTACGCAAAATACTTATCTTGCTGGTAATAATTTAATATTGCATGCATTAGGGCCTATTTCTCAAATTTTTGAACAAAATGTGGGCAATGATGTTCATTTAACACTCAATGCAGATTATCAACAAGCAGCTTATGACGCTTTAGGTAATCGCAAAGGGGCAGTTGTAGTTTTAAATCGTAAAACTGGTGAAGTATTAGCAATGGTTAGTAGACCAATGTTTAATCCAAATACAATTGATGAAGATTGGGATAATCTTCGTGTAGATGAAAATAGTCCTTTATTAAATCGTGCCAGTCAAGGTTTATATCCACCAGGTTCAGTAATCAAGCCTATGATAGGTGATGGTGTATTGACAAGTGGAGTAGCGACTACAGATACTGTGGTTAATTGTACAGGGGCTTTACAATTAAGCGGAGGATATTCTCTATCAGATAGTAGTGGAGAAGTTCACGGTGGTGTGAATTTAGCCAAAGCTATAGAAGAATCTTGCAATAGTTATTTCGGTACAATGGGTATACGTTTAGGTAGTGATGGTTTAAAAGAAACTTTCTCTCGTTTTGGTTATGACCAAGAACTTGATACAGATTTTATCAATAATAAACCACAATTACCTGATTTTGATAATTTAAGTGATGGAGAACTTGCTCAAGTAGGTATTGGGCAATCTACTTTACTCGTAACACCGCTTCGCATGGCTATGTTAGCTGGAAGTATAGGGAATGAAGGTATCATGATGAAACCTTTCGTAGTAAATGCCATTACAGCTCCAGATAATAGTATTTTAGAACAACATCAACCAATGACTTGGCGACAAGTATCTTCACCAGAAACAATAAATATCATCTATGAAGATATGAAAAATGTTATTAATCATGGTACAGGTACAAGAGCCAAAGTTCCTGGTATTGAAATGATAGGTAAAACAGGTACTGCTGAAAATTCTACAGGCAAAGACCACGCTTGGTTTATTGGTTGTGCAAATATGCCAAATGAAGATATTGCATTTGCTGTTATCGTAGAAAATAGCGGATTTGGTGGTAGTGAGGCTGCACCTATTATAAAAAATATACTCACAAGTATTTTAGCAAAGGAAGGGAAGTAAAATGTCTACGCTCTTAGACAATCGTTATGAATTAATTGAACGTATAGGCGACGGTGGTATGGCAGAAGTTTATCGCGCTCATGATAAGATGTTAGACCGTTTCGTGGCTGTTAAAATTTTACATCCGCAATTTACAAGTGATGAATCATTTGTAACAAGATTTCGTCGTGAAGCTCAAGGAGCTGCTAAATTATCACATCCGAATATTGTTAGTATTTATGATGTAGGCTCTTGTGATGGTAAATACTATATAGTAATGGAATATATAAAAGGAGAAACTTTAAAAGATAAAATAAATCGTGAAGCTCCTTTACCAATAGATGTAACACTTAAAATTATACAGGAAATAGCAGAAGCTTTAGAAAATGCCCATGCAAATCACCTTGTACATTGTGATATTAAACCGCATAATATCTTAATTAATGAAGCAGGTCATGTAAAAGTAGCTGATTTTGGTATAGCTAGAGCTACATCATCATCAACAATAACATATACAGGTACAATTGTAGGTTCTGTACATTATTTTTCTCCAGAACAAGCAAAAGGTCATACTATTAGCCCAAAATCAGATATTTATTCTTTAGGTGTAGTAATGTATGAAATGCTTACAGGTAAAGTTCCTTTTACAGGTGAAACTGCTGTTAGTATTGCGATAAAACATCTTCAAGAACCACCAATTCCACCACATGAATTGCGTCCAGATATACCAGCAATTGTTGAAGCTATAGTATTAAAAGCAATGGATAAAAATCCAGATAATCGTTTCTCTAGCACAGAAATGATAAAAGAAATTGAACAGGCAAAGAGAAAACCATTTGCAAAGGTTAATGTACCAACAGAAGACCCATTTGCAACAAGAGTGCTTACTAGTGAAGAAATAGAACAATTACAAAATATTGAGCCTAAGAAAACAACAGTAACACCAAATTATAGTCAGCCTGTATACCAAGAAAATAAAGTAGAACCACAGAGAAAATCAAAGAATTCGTTTAATAAAACATTTATTATGGGCTTGATTTTTATTCTAGTGTTAGGTTTTGGTGTAGGTGCATTTTTATCCTATGGTGATTTTTGGAGCAGTAAAACTGTAGAAGTGCCAAATGTAGTAGGTATGAGTCAAGCACAGGCTGAAGAAACTTTGAAAGCAGAAAATTTGCGTGTAGAAGTAGCAGAAACCTTTGATGAGTCAGTGCCAGTGGGAAAAGTTGCTTCACAAACTCCAGAAGCTGGTAAAACTGTAAAAGAATCTCGCTTAGTTACTATTTATATAAGTAAAGGCGGAGAAGAAATCAATATGATTAATTTAGTAGGTTTGAGCCAAAGTGAAGCAGAAAATCAACTTGCTAAATTGAAATTAAAGATTGGTCAAGTTACAGCAGAGTATTCTGATAAACCAAGTGGAACAGTATTAAAACAATCTATATCTGCTAATAATAAAGTTAAAAAAGGTGCTAATATAGATATTGTAGTAAGTAAAGGTAAAGAAGTTAAAAAAGTATCTGTACCAAATGTAGTTGGACAATCTGTAGATTCTGCAAGAGCTACGCTAGAAGCACAAGGATTTAATGTAAGTGCAAGTGCTTCATCTGGTAGTGTAACAGCACAAAGTGTATCAGCTGGTTCTCAAGTAGAAACAGGTACTACTATTGAGTTGACTGTATCTTCTGGTAGTGCAGATAGACATGAAAATAGTACAAATACAAATGTACCAGATAAGAATGAACAAACAAATACTACTAATACGGGAACAACTAATACAACAACACCAGAAAAACCAGCGATAGAAGTTCCACAAAGACAAAGAGATTAGTATAATAGAATTAAATTAGTTTTATGAAATAAATATTAAAGGAGGATTTTTAATGAATGCTGTTATTTTATTATCAGGTGGATTAGATTCTACAACTTGTATGGCAGTGGCAAAACAGCAGGGTTATGATTTATATCCTATAAGTTTTGACTATCATCAACGTAATAAAATTGAATTAGAAGGTGCTAAAGAAATTGCTAAATTCTTTGGTGCTAAAAGACATTTAATTATTGATACAAATATGAATGCTATTGGCGGTTCAGCCTTAACTGATGAGAATATTGAAGTGCCAAAAGGAAATGTTGATCGAAAAGATAATGATGTGCCAGTAACATATGTACCATCAAGAAATTTGATTTTCTTAAGCTATGCTTTAGGTTATGCTGAAGTAGTAAAAGCTGACGCTATCTTTATCGGTGTCAATGCAGTTGATTTTTCTGGATATCCTGATTGCAGACCAGAATTTATCCAAAAATTCCAGGATATGGCAGATTATGCTTGCAAAACTACAGCTGTTGATGGCAAAAAAATAAAGATTGTAACACCTCTACAATCTTTATCTAAAAAAGAAATCATTCAATTGGGTACAAAATTAGGAGCACCATATCATTTAACTCGCAGTTGTTATAATGGTAGAGAAAAAGCTTGTGGTGTTTGTGATAGCTGTAAACTTCGTTTGAGAGGTTTTGCTGAAGCAGGAATAAAAGACCCTATAGCTTATGAAAAAAATTATAATGATGTAACTAAAAATCATATTGCTTATGAAAACGGAGAGTGAAAATTTGCAAGATGTACAAAATAGAGTAGATAAACGAGGTATTGCCATTCAGCGAGTGGGTATTAGCGATGTTTATTTACCTTTACAAATAAAGCAAGAACAGCATAGCCAGCCAGTTATGGCTAGATTGAAATTTACTGTAGATTTGCCTATGGAATATAAAGGTACACATATGAGCCGTTTTCAAGAAATTTTGACGAAATGGCATACCAATCCTATTGGGCAAGCTGAAATAGGCAATATTTTAGATGAAGCTATCACTAAATTAAGTTCTAATTCAGCACATTTGTCAATGAGTTTTAAATATTTTATAGAAAAAACTGCTCCTGTTAGTGGTAAAAAATCTTTATTGGATTTAGATTGCAAAGTAAGTGCTGTAAAAACAGCTAGTAAAAATTCTATGCCATTTACACTAGCTATAAAAATACCAGTAACATCTCTTTGTCCATGCAGTAAAGAAATCTCAGCATATGGGGCACATAATCAACGCAGTATTATTTCTGTAAAAATAAATTATGATGGCAAAAAAACAGCTATAAATATTAAAGATATTGTAAGCTTGATAGAAGCACAAGCTTCTTGTCCATTATATCCATTATTAAAACGTGAAGATGAAAAATATGTAACAGAAAAAGCATATGAAAATCCGAAGTTTGTAGAAGACATTTTACGTGATTGTGTTTTAGCACTTAGAACATTAGATGATATTCATTACTTCTCTGTGGAATGTGAAAACTTTGAGTCCATTCATAATCATAATGCTTATGCTAGTCATGTAGAATATTTAAAATAAAAATCAAAGCCTAGATTATAGTTTTATAGTCTAGGCTATTTTTTTATAAAAGACATTTAGCAATGTTTATAATTTATGTAATCATGGTATTTTTGGCTTTTAAAGTATATAATTTTCTCATAATTGATAATAAAACAAAAATTATGAGGTGAGTTTATGTTAAAGAATATATTGAAAGTAAATAGACCGGATTTTATTGAGTTGACTACAGAAACAAAAACTGTAACTGCTAAATGGGAAAATGATGATTATAATTTAGATGATATAAATGTTAAGCTAAATCAGGATAATGAATATTTAGCTATTTTTCTTACTGCTCAAACTTCAAAAGTGAAATGGATAAAATTGAGATGGAATAATTTGAGTTGGGATAAAAATGTTCGTTTTTTAGGTGATGCATGGGAACGTGGATATGGTGATATGGAATGGAAAGGTATGAACCCAAATCGTTTTATGCCGTGGTATTTCTGTGCTAAAAGTGAAGCAAAATCTATTTGTTATGGGGTAAAAGTAAGACCGTCAGCAATGTGCTTTTGGCAAGTGGATTCTTTAGGTATGACTTTATTTTTAGATGTTCGCTGTGGTGGTAGTGGTGTAAATCTAAAAGGTAGAGTGATTAAGCTTGCTGATGTTATAGCTTGTGAAATGCGTGATTGCACTAGTTTTGAAGCTATGCAAGAATTTTGCGGTCAGATGTGTGAAGACCCAATATTACCTAAATATCCTGTTTATGGTAGCAATAACTGGTATTATGCTTATGGCAAAAGTTCAGAAAGTGAAATTCTAGCTGATTGTGATTATATTTTAAATTTAACAAAAGATATAGAAAATAAACCATATATGGTTATTGATGATTGTTGGCAAGAACATCATCGTTTAAATGAATATAATGGTGGCCCATGGACAAAGGGAAATGAAAAATTTCCAGATATGAAAGCTTTAGCTGATAAATTAGTACAAAAAGGCGTGCGTCCAGGTATTTGGGTGAGATTATTATTAAATGAAGATGAAAATATAAAAAATGAGTGGAGATTATCACATAATAATTGTATCGACCCAACTAATCCAGAAGCACTCAATTATATTAAAGAAGATATCAAGAGAATTTGTAATTGGGGATATACTTTAATTAAACATGATTTTTCTACTTTTGATTTATTTGGCAAATGGGGCTTTCAAATGAGTCCACTTGTAACAGATGATGGTTGGCATTTTTATGATGATAGTTTGACAAGTGCCGAAGTAGTGAAATTATTATATAAAGTTATTTTAGATGCAAGTGTGGAAGCTTCTAATGGAGAGACTTTGATACTTGGCTGTAATACTATAGGTCATTTAGGTGCAGGTTATATGCATATTAATCGCACTGGTGATGATACAAGTGGAGTAGATTGGGAAAGAACTAGATTTATGGGTGTAAATACATTAGCATTTCGTTTACCTCAGCATGGTAAATTCTATGAGATTGATGCTGATTGTGTAGGTATTGATGGAGGTATTTCATGGTCAATGAATAAACAATGGGCAGATGTATTAGCGCAAAGTGGAACACCTTTATTTATTTCTGTTAGACCAAATATTTTAGATGAAACAGAAAAACAAGAATTACATGAGATTTTGAAGGTAGCATCTAAGCAAGAACATCATGTAATTCCTGTTGATTGGGAAGAAACTACTTGCCCAGAGCATTGGCAGGATAAAGACCATGATATAGATTGTAAATATCAATGGTTTGAAGAAACAGGATTAAAATTCAATCCAAATACAATACGTTATCAAACTTTTTTATCTATGACAGAATGATTTAATATTTTACTAAATCGTTTGGTTGGAGATAGTGTTGACGATATTCTCGTGGAGAGATATTCGTAACTTGTTTAAATGCACGTGAAAAAGCAAAAGCATTTTTATAGCCACATGATAAAGCTACGCTATAAATAGGAATTTTCGTTTTGCTTAAAAGTTCACGTGCATTTGCTATTTTGGCATTAGTTAAGAATTGTTGTGGTGAAGTATTTAATTCTTGTTTAAATAATGCATATAAATGACTTCTGCTGATATTGAGATATCTAGCGATATCATTTACACTTAGATTAGTAAAAGTATTTTTTTCAATATATTCAATCGCTTTAGTTACATAAAAATTATTATTTAGTTCGACTTTGTTATAAACACTTTGTAAAGCCTCATGAAGTTTAGCAAAAATGAGATATAATTTACTTTGTAGATAACATTCATTTGCAGGTGTGAGTTGATGATAAGAGAGCATTTCTTTGATTATTTCATAGATGGTTTGATTACAAGATAGATTGATGATGGGATTATCTGTATTTAAATTTGACTGTTTAAGTAAGTGCGGCACATAATCGCCATTGAAACAAATCCATGTATAAGTCCATGGGTTTGTAGGTTCTGCTTTATATAAAGTTACTGTTCCAGGTTCTGTGAGAAAACATTGATTTTCATTTAATTTATAATGTTTATTATTTAAATAATAATGACCTTGACCTTTCAAGATAAAATGAAGCATATAATAATTGCGAACAGCTGGTCCATAAGAATGTGTAGCACCACATTTTTCCCAGCCACAGGATACTAAATATAAATCTTTAGAACTAGTTTTATATTCCATAATTGCAACATCAGCCATAAGTACACCTCATTTTTAAAATATATTTATATTATTTATCCTAAAGTTAACGAGAGATGATGTCAATTAAAAGAATTGGGAAAATATTTTATTTAATTGGCTTTAATTATAATGAAAATAAGTGTAAGATTAATAATATGATTAATTTTTGTAAATAAAATATATAAGGGAGGACAATAATGTGATTGATTTGCATGTACATTCTACAATGTCTGATGGAACGTATACTCCTAGTCAATTGATAAAATTGGCTAAAGATAAAGGGTTAAAGGCTATAGCCTTGACTGACCATGATACTATATATGGTAATAAAGAAGCCTATGAGGCTGCTAAAAAATATGATATGGAATTTATTCATGGTATGGAACTTAGCTTGAATTATAATAATCATCAAATCCACGTAGTAGCTTTAGGTTTTGATGAAGAAAGTAAGGCTTTTAAAGATTTTTATCATGAATTAAGACAGAAAAAACAATCTTCTATAGTATCTGTTATTGATTATTTACAAAAACAAGGATTAGATATTTCAGTAGAAAAAGTAGAGCCTTTTATAGCTGGCGGTGCATTAGATAAATATGCTATTTTGCGATATTTAGTATCTGATAAATCGAAAGCCGGCGATATTCAGTATTTATGGGATAGATACATTGACCCTGCTTTTAATAATTTGAATTTGAAGATAACAGAAAATCCAAAGGCAGAAGATGCAATCCAAGCTATGAAAAAAGCTGGGGCTGTTACATCTTTAGCTCATTTTCATAAAAAAATAGGTTTTAAAAATTATACAAGAGAAGAACAAGAAGCAAATATAAAGTATTTACATGAAATTGGTTTAGATGGTATGGAAGCATATTATCCAAATTATAGTGAAGATGATGAAAAATTTGCTCATTATTTGATTGAAAAATATGATTTAGTGCCAACTGGTGGTACTGATTTTCATGGTGCTAATCGACCATCTGTAGATTTAGGCAGTGGTACAAATAATAATTTAGATGTACCATATGAATTTTATCAAAATATTTGTAAGTTAATAAAGCGTTAGTTTTAATAAATATTTAAAATATAATTATTTGTGGATAATAATTAATATTAATAGTTGACAAAGAGAAGTATTAATTATATTATATAAATATAATATGAAATGAATTTAGTATATAAAAGCTAAGACAAATAAAATATATTGGAGGCTATTAATTATGAAAAAATGGGTTTGTACTGTATGCGGTTGGGTTTATGATGAAGAACTTGGAGATCAAGATTATGATTTAGCTCCTGGTGTAGCTTTTGAAGATTTACCAGAAGATTTTGTATGCCCATTATGCGGTGTTGGTAAAGACCAATTTGAAGAAGAAGCTTAATTAAATTTTATAAAATTAAGACATTAACGCAGTATTGCCAATTTTTTAGTTGGTATACTGCGTTATTTAGTTTATCTAGTGAGGTGTAATTTTGTTTAAAAGAAAATATCATCATAATGCTTCATCAGAAGATTGTAATAAACTTTGTTGTACCAAAATAGAAAATTTTTCAGCTCATGCTGGAGATACAGAAATATTTACAGATGTGAATATGCATATTCATTGTGGACAATTAACAGCTTTAATCGGGCCAAATGGAGCAGGAAAATCTACATTATTAAAATGTATTTTAGGGCAAGTACCTCATAGTGGGAATTTACATTATGTTGATGCTAAAGGAAAACATACAGGAAATCCTATTATAGGTTATGTACCACAGTATTTGCGTTTTGACCGTACTTCGCCTACTAGTGTAATGGATTTTTTTGCAGCATGTTTATCAAAATATCCTGTATGGCTTTGTAGTATGAAAAAATTAAGACCAAAAGTTTTAGAAAGTTTGCGTAGGGTAAAAGCTGAACATTTAATTGATAGAAGATTAGGAGCTTTATCTGGCGGTGAAATGCAACGTGTATTATTATCTCTAGCTTTAAATCCAATGCCAGATTTATTATTGTTAGATGAGCCAGTATCTGGAGTTGACCATAATGGTTTGAAATTATTCTATGAGATTGTATCCGAGCTTAGAGAAAAAGAAGATATGGCAATTGTTTTGATATCACATGATTTACCACTTGTAGCTCAATATGCTGACCAAGTTGTTTTGTTGAATAAAAAAGTGATTTGTAAAGGAACACCACAAGAAGTATTCAATCGTAAAGAAACAAAAGCGTTATTTGGTAATATTGTAGCTCCATTAGAAGAGGAGGCAAAATAATGTTAGATATTATTTATAATGGTTTAGATGTGATTTTACCTTTTGCCTGGATAAATCATGTATTTATGAAAAATGCTTTTTTGGCAGTGTTGATGATTACACCACTTTTGGGAATTTTAAGCACTATGGTTGTCAGCAATCGCATGGCATTTTTTTCTGATTCATTAGGTCATGGAGCATTTACAGGTGTTGCTGTAGGTGTATTATTAGGCAGTGGTGAGCCACTTGTTTCGTTGATTATATTTTCGATAATTTTTGCGGCTCTAATCACATATATTAAACATCGCAGTAGTGCTTCAACAGATACAATTATTGGTGTCTTTTCTTCGGCAGGTATAGCGATAGGTCTTATCTTGATGTCGCATGGCGGCAATTTTAGTAATTATACTTCATATTTTATTGGTGATATTTTAAGCATTACAGCTGATGAGCTTGTATATTTATTCATAACTTTTATTGTCGTTGTGATTGCATGGTGTTTCTTATTTAATCAGATTTTGATAATTAGTATAAATGATGGTTTTGCTGCTAGTAGAGGTATTAAGACTTTATATATTGAAATGATTTTTGCAGCTATTGTAGCTGTAGTTGTTTCTATAAGTATTCAATGGGTAGGATTATTGATTATAAATTCATTGTTAATTTTGCCAGCGGCAGCGGCTAGAAATATAGCAGTTAATGCTAGACAATATCATGCTTTATCCATTTGCTTTGCTATTTGTGCAGGGCTTTTAGGTCTTGTGATTTCTTATTATGCTGATATTGCAACTGGGGCAACTATTGCTATTTTTGCGGCAATTATATTTTTCATTACATTATTTTTACGCCCATATTTTCAAAATTAATATATTTAGTTTGTAATTTTACTAGATTTAATATTTTTATTGTGATATACTTAGGTTTACAAGTTTACTTTAATGTATAAAAATGAGGTTTTTATGAAAATAACTAAAAAAATAAAAGATGGAATGTTGGAGATTTTAGAAACGACGTATAAAGATGCTAAGCCAGCTTTAATTTTTAATAATCCTTTTGAATTGTTGATTGCAGTTATATTGTCAGCACAATGTACGGATAAACGCGTGAATATAACTACAGCTCGTTTATTTGCTAAGGCAAATACTCCAGAAAAGATTTTGGAAATGGGTGTTACTGCTTTAGAAGAAGAAATACGTGATTGTGGATTATTTAGAAATAAGGCAAAAAATATAATAGCTACTTGTCATAAATTATGTAGTGATTATAATGGTGAAGTGCCTGAGCAATTTGAAGAATTATTGAAGTTGCCAGGTGTGGGAAGAAAAACGGCAAATGTTGTTTCAAGCATTGCGTTTAATCGTCCAGCTATAGCTGTGGATACACATGTATTTAGAGTATCCAATCGTTTGAAATTGGCTGTAGGTAATACACCTGATGAAGTAGAAAAAGGTTTGCAAAAGGCAATACCGATGGAAAAATGGTCAGATGCACATCATTGGCTTATTTGGCATGGTCGTAAACTTTGTAGAGCAAGAAATCCTCTATGTGGTGATTGTCCACTTAAAGATATTTGCCCTTCTGCATTATTGCAAGCTTGATATAATTATATTGAGGAGATGTTTTAATGATTTATCGCAAGGCTACATTTAACGATGTTGAAGAAATATATAATTTAGTAAATTTATATGCTCAAGAAGGAGTAATGTTAGCACGTTCTCGAAATACTTTATATGAAACTTTGAGAGATATGTATGTTGCTGAAGAAGATGGTGAAATACTAGGTGTGGGAGGTCTGCATATAGTTTGGGATGAATTGGCAGAAGTTCGCACTTTAGCAGTAGCTAAAAAAGCTTTACGTCGTCATATTGGTGCAAATATCGTGGAACATCTCATTGAAGAGGGAAAAGCTTTAGGTATAAGAAAAGTTTTCACATTGACATATCAAGATAAATTTTTTGGCAGTTTAGGATTTAAAGTAGTAACGAAAGATGATTTGCCACAAAAAGTTTGGAAGGATTGTATAGATTGTCCCAAATTCCCAAATTGCGATGAAATCGCCATGGAGATGTATATTTGATAGATTAAATAAAAGCTGGCTATTGAGTCAGCTTTATTTTTTTGTCTTTATAAAAATCAAGGTTTAAGCTAAAATTGAATTATAAATTATGGATATTTGAAATTGATACATAATATAAATTTAAGATATAAATTTTTCGGTGATTTTTATATAGGAGATGATTTTTTGCAAGCAGGAGAAACAACTTTAAATAAATTATTAAATACATCTCGTCAGTTTATAGTACCTATTTTTCAAAGAAATTATAGTTGGCAAAAAAGCCAATATGAACAATTATGGTTTGATATTTTACGTGCTAGTAAATTTAAAGAAAAACAAAATCATTTTATTGGCTCTATTGTGTATATTGATATGGGAACACCAGCGGGACGACCACAACAATTATTATTGATTGATGGTCAACAACGTTTGACGACAATTTCTATTTTATTATGTGCAATAAAAGATTATGTGCAGAAATTCAATTTAGAAACTAAACTCATCAATTTAGCAAAGATAAAAAATCAATTTTTATATAATAGCGATGAAATAGATGAAGACAAATACAAATTATTATTGAATGTACAAGATAAAGAAACGTATATAAAATTAATAGATAATACAATATTTACAGTGAATAAGCCTGCTACAAATATCATTAAATGTTATGAGTTTTTTTATGAACGTATAGAAGATTTTATAAAAGAATATGGGCAGATTGATGAAATTTATGCAGGAATTTTTAAATTGAGTTTAGTGTCAATATCTTTGGATAAAGATAGCGACAATCCTCAAATGATTTTTGAAAGTATGAATTCCACAGGTAAAGATTTATCGCAGACGGATTTATTGCGCAATTATTTATTGATGGATTTAACTCCAGAAAAGCAAACTAGATTGTATAAAACATATTGGAAACCTATGGAAGAATTATTTGGTGAAGATATTTATAAAAATGATTTAAATAAATTTGATTATTTTATCCGTGATTTTTTAACTTTAAAGAGTGATACAGGTTATATTTGTAAGATAAATAATGTATATGAGAATTTTAAGCGTTATTATTTAGATAATAATTGTGAGAAATTCGCAGTTTTGAAGGATTTATTTACTTATGCCAAATACTATGCTTGCATTGATTTATTGCAAGAAAAAGATGATGAGCTTAAACTATATTGGCAAGAATTTAAGAAACTAGATAGTCATGTAGTATATCCATTTTTATTGAAATTGTATGATGATTATAGTCATCAGATATTGATTAAAGAAGATTTTAAAAAGATTTTGCAAGTAGTGATAAGTTATTTATGGCGTAGAGCTATTTGTGAAATACCGACAAATTCACTTAGCAAAACTTTTGCTACTTTATATCAAGCTGTGGATAAAGATGATTATGTAAATAGTGTTATCAAGGCTTTTGTTTTTAAATCAAGTTATAAACGATTTCCGTCTGATTATGAAGTTCGAGAAAAATTGCAAACGAAGGATATATATCATTTCCGCTTGCGTAAATATCTATTAGAAGCGTTAGAAAATTATTATCATAAAGAGCCAATTGATTTAAATACAGCAAATTACACTATAGAACATATTATGCCTCAAAATATAGAACATAATTTGTCATGGCAACAAATGTTAGGCGAAGATTGGCAAGAAGTGCATAGTCTGTATTTGCATACTTTGGGCAATTTGACGATAACGGGATATAATGCAGAAATGAGTAATAAATCTTTTGGGGAAAAAGTAAATGGTGAAAGTGGATTTAAGCATAGTCATTTAAAATTAAATGAAAGCATTGCTCAATCTGATGTATGGAATAAAAAAGCTATTCAACGAAGAACAAATATATTGACGGATATAATTTTAAAAATATGGAAATATCCAGAGTTTTGAAGTGTTGTTAAGATAAGTATTGATTTAAATAAATTAATGAGGTGATTTTATGAAATATTGTCCATACTGTAATCAAATGGTTTCTCCAGTGAAAAGACCATCATGGTTTTTATTTATATTTTTATCAGTAATTACTGGTGGCAGTTGGATTTTTATCTATGCTATATATTATTTTTTGTTTAAAAAAGAACAATGCCCTATTTGCGGTGGAAAAGATTTAAGGAAGAGATAAATATAAGGTAGAATTTTGGACTTTTTACTATAATGTAGGTGGTGAAAAAAATTAGAGATATTTGGAACCCATGGCATGGTTGTCTTAAATATAGTGAGGGCTGTAAAAATTGTTATATGTATTATCTAGATAAGATAAGAGGTAATAGTGGAGCGTATATCTATAAAGTAAAGGAAAATTTTTATTATCCATTAGCTAAAAATAGACAAGGTGAATATAAGATAAAAAGTGGTGAACAAATAAGGGTTTGTATGACATCAGATTTTTTCTTAAAAGAAGCTGATGAGTGGCGAGAAGAAGCATGGAGAATAATAAAAGCTAGAAGTGATGTTATATTTATATTGATAACAAAAAGAGCAGAAAGAATAAGAGCATGTTTACCTAAAAATTGGGGCGATGGTTGGGAAAATGTGTTTTTGCATGTAACTTGTGAAAATCAAAAGCGTGCAGATGAGAGAATACCAATATTATTGAATTTGCCATTTAAACATAAAGGGATAATTGTTGCTCCATTTTTGGAGAATGTAAGTATAGAAAAATATTTAAAAGATGGAGAAATTGAACAGGTAATTTGTGGCGGAGAAAATTATAATGGAGCTAGAGTTTGTAATTTCAATTGGGTGAAAAACTTGCGCCAAGAATGTGTAAAAGCAAATATTACATTTTGTTTTATGGAAACAGGAACAGTTTTTATGAAAGATAAAAAAATATATAATTTACCCTCAAAGGAATTACAAAGTAAGATGGCTTTTAAATCTAAAATGAATTATCAAGGCAAAGAAATAGTTTTTAAATTATATGACCAATTTGGGAGATTATTAGACAAGGAAAAATTGTATAAAAGAAGTTTTAAACTAAAATGTAATGAATGTGCTAGTAAACTTATCTGTAATGGTTGTAGTGAGTGCAAGCAAGATTGTAAATAAAAAACCTAATCTCTAGAATAATTAGAGATTAGGTTTTTTATTAATGACTTTCTTCGTATTCAGTTAAAACTTGTTCAAGAATTTCAGCTGTAGCTTTTACTGTATTTAAACAATGTACTTCTTGAGAATAATGTTTTGCTTTAATTTGACAGCAAAGTCTTGAAGAAAAATGACTTTGAAATGCTCTAACTAAGTTTAACATTATAGGTTTTAAGTGAGTAGTTTCATGAGCTCTTGTTTCAATATATTTACTTGAGATAACACATGCTGAACCACTTAAAGCTCCACATACATCACCAACATGGAAACCACCACCAAAAGCGCCTGTCATTTTTAGAGCATTTTCATCAAGATTTAAATTATAATATTCATTACCTGCACGAATAAGACTTTCTGCACAATTATAACCTTGTATGTAATATTTTTCTGCTATGTCTTTTAACATAATATGATTTTTTCTCCTTTATTAAAGATATATAATATTATATTATAACATATATTTTTAAATACTAGCAAAATAGTATATAATAGGCATATAAAATAAAGTGAGGTCGTAAAATGGATAGAATAATTGAAATTTGTTGTGGCAGTTATGAAGATGCTATAAATGCTTATAGAGGTGGAGCAAAGAGAATAGAATTAAATTCAGCTTTGTATTTAGGAGGACTTACGCCAAGTATAGCTACTTTAGAATTAATTAAAAGAAATACAGATTTAGAAGTTATTTGTATGGTAAGACCAAGAGGCGCTGGTTTTTGCTATAGTGATTTAGAAAAAAAGCAGATTTTTGCCGAAGCAAAAGCTTTATTAGAGCATGGTGCTGATGGATTAGCTTTTGGCTTTTTAACTGAAGATAGAACAATTGATTTAGAATCTACACAAAAAATGGTAAATCTAGTACATTCCTATGGGAAGACAGCAGTATTTCATAGAGCCTTTGATTGCGTAAAAGATGAAAAAACAGCTATAAATGAATTAATAAAATTAAACATAAATAGAGTATTAACTAGTGGATTAAAAGCAACAGCTATAGAAGGCAAAGAACTGATTAGAAGTTTACAAGAAACAGTAGGAGCAAAAATAGAGATTTTAGCAGGTAGTGGTATTAATAAAGATAATGCAAAAGATTTAATAGAATATACAAAAGTAAAGCAGATACATTCATCTTGTAGGGCATGGAAAGAAGATAAAACAACTTTTGGTGATTTTGTGAATTATGCATTTGCTCAAGGTGAAAATAAAGCTTGTTATGATTATGTAGATGAAAATTTAGTGAGAAATTTAATCGAAGCTGTTAATAAATAATTTTTTATAAGTTAGGAGAATGATTTTGCAGTTAAAATGGGAGAGTTTTTATTATAATTTGAAGAGAGATTTCAAATTATTTATTTTTGTTTGGTTATATTTAAATTTATTGCGTGTAATTTCATTAATAACGATGAAAAGTTATGCTGGTGATATAAATTTAAATGATATTCTGTTGACTATCTATTATGGGGCAAGAATTAGTTTAAAAACAGCAGGCGTGCTTATGCTATTTACATTTATTTTTGTTACATTAATAGGTTGGTTGATAAATAAGCATTTAGATAAATTGAGATTAGGATTATCAGCAGTATTTTTATTTATATTGAATTTTTTATTTGTAGCAAAATATTTTTATTATAGGGAATTTCATACTAATTTTAATGAAATGGTATTTAATGCTGTAAATGATGATGTAAAAGCTTTATTTTATACAATGATAGAGCAATATCATTTATTGGAAGGTACAGTAATCATTATTTTATTTACAGTTATAGTCGTATATATCTTGAAAAAGTATCTTGCTTGGCAGTGGACAAAAAAATCTTTTAAATTTGAAAAAAGTCTTGTATTTAAAATATCAGTTATAGTATTTACCTTAGTTTTCGCTTTATTTGTACGCTTTGGTGCTAGTTTTTCTTATGCAAAATCCATTCATTGGGAAAACTGTGCAAAGACAAAGGATACTTTTCTTAATGAGATAATTTTAGATGATATGCAAGCTATCTATCGAGGATATTCTATTAAAAAACGTATTGATAATGGCGTGATTTATGGCGTGCATAAAGAAAATATTACCCAGAATGTAGAGTTTTTAGCGAAAAATAGTGATGCTTATCGTCTGCAAAAACAAGATTTAAGTCAAATTGATAGTAATTTAGTATATCAAGCTCATGGTAATATAATTGATAAGAAACAGCATATATTTATTATAATCGGTGAAAGTTTTGCTCAATGGCCATTATTAGATAAATATGCAAATCTGCAATTAGGCGAAAATGTGCGAGCTATTATGCAAAAAGATAATGCAACATATACACATAATTTTATGCCTAATGGTGCATTTACACCTATGGCAGTAAATGCTATTATTTGTGGTTTATCTGATGTAAATATATATCCTAATCATCAATATGAGTCATATAAGCAGGTATATGCGACATCTTTTGCACCGCAGATAAAAAAATTAGGATATAAAACACAGTTTTGGTATGCTGGTTTTAGTGGTTGGGAAAGAATAAAAGATTTTGCTTTGGCACAAGGCTTTGATGAATTTCATTGTGCATCAGATTATCAATATCCATCAGGTAATGTATGGGGCTGTGATGACGAATTTATTTTTGATAAGTTAAAGCAAGAAGTAGCTCAAAATGATGAACCTACAGTATATGTGATTTTATCTGTATCAAATCATGCGCCTTATAGTGTAGATTTAGCAAAAGCAGGTTTTCCGAAAGAAGAAGTGCGAGCTAAATTACCTGTAAATGTGCAAAATAATGAAGATTTATTAAATAAATTAGGTCATTATTGGTATACAGATAAAGTGATTGGCAATTTTGTTGAAGATATTGAAACAACATATCCTAAAGAAAATCTATTTGTAATTACTGGTGATCATGCTGATAGAACAAATATAGAAGTAAAGCCAACATTATTTAATAGATATACTGTGCCATGTATCATTTATGGTGATGGTATTACAAAGAATATATTATCAGATGAAGTGGCTGGCGGTCATATTAATATTGGGGCAACTATATTTGAATTAATAGCACCACAAGGTTTTGAATATTATAGTTTAGGTAAATCATTAACAAGAGGAGCAAATGTAGGATTTAATGATAGTGTTTGGCTTAATACTGTAGATATAGGTAAATTAGATGGAAATGAACCAATAGAAGTAGAAAAAACTTTGGAAGCATATAGGACAATTTCATGGTGGAGAAGTATAAAAGGTAATTTAATTCCATAAAAAATAGCCATTTTCCAAATTTCTAAATGAGAGATAAGGAAAATGGCTATTTTTATTCAATGAGAAGACCTTTATTTTTATATTTTTCTCTTAATATTGGTGAAATATTATCATCTGTTAATAATAAATCAACATTATCTAAATTTAATACTTTTTGTTTTGAACGTTTGCCAATCTTACTAGAATCCATTATGGCAATTACTTTTTCTGAACGTTGAGATAATAATTTAATAATACCTATTTCAGACATGCGAAAATCGGTGAAGCCATCTTTATAATTTATAGCATTAATAGATAAAAAGGCAATATCAGGAAAATATTGACCAAATTCTTGTTCGCAAGTAGTACCATAAGTTGATTTTTCTTGAGAATCAATAATTCCGCCAATAGAAACAATTTTTATTGCTGGATTTTGAATTAAAATATTAATGGCTGCTAAATTATTAGTAATGACAGTGATATTATCTTTTTTAAAAACTAATTCTTGGGCTAATATAGTATTAGTTGTTCCGGAATTTAAAGCAATGATAGCATTGGGTTTAATATAAGCTAATGCTTTTCGTGCAGCTTCTCGTTTTAATTTTATATTGAGAACTTCCCTACCGGTAAAATTAGATAAAGACGGCAATGAATCAGGTAAACAAGCACCGCCACGTATACATTTTATTAGACCACTTTGTTCCATAGTTTTTAAATCACGGCGAACAGTATCAACAGAAACATTTAATAAATCTTTTAAATCATTGATTTTTACAATAGCTTGTAATTGTACTTGTTGCAAGATTAATTCTACACGTTCATTATAAAGCATGAAATAATCACCACTTAAGATAAAATAAGATTTTGCTCAAATAAATATAAATAAATTATTTTAAAGTACGTTGTTTTAAGACTTCATAAGCTAAGATAGCAGCAGCATTGGAAGCATTTAAAGAGTTTACTTTGCCACGCATTGGGATTTTGACGATGAAATCGCAAGCATTTTTTGTAAGACGGCTAACACCACGACCTTCACTGCCGATAACTAAAACGAGAGGTCCTGTCATATTAGCATCATAATAATTTTCTGTACCGTCCATGTCTGCTCCAGCTACCCAAAGACCTTTTTGTTTTAATTCTTCTAAAGTTTGTACTACATTACCAATGCGAGCTACAGGAACATATTCCAAAGCTCCAGCAGAAGTTTTAGCTACGATAGAAGATAATGGGCAACTGCGATGTTTAGGAATTAAAATACCATGAGCACCAACAGCATCAGCAGTACGTAAGATTGCACCGAGATTATGAGGGTCTTCTAATTCATCTAATAAGATGATGAATGGATCTTCATTGCGTTCTTTAGCAAGATTTAAAATATCATCAAGTTCTACATAATCAACAGGAGCTGCATAAGCTGCAATACCTTGATGACGTTGACCGCCACAGATTTGATCAAGTTTTTCAGTATTTACATTTTGTACAATGATACGACGTTCTCTAGCAAGTGTCATAATTTCAGGCATAGAACCACCATGTGCGCTATCTGCGATCAAGATGCGATTGATAGAACGACCACTTTTTAAGGCTTCACGAACAGCATTGCGACCAAGTAAGATATCTTCACTGATTTCTACTTTTTTAGGTTTAATTTGTTTTGTATCATTTATTTTTTTCTTCGGACGAGGACTTACTACAAATTTATTTTTTTTATCTTTTTTAGGTTTATTTTTTGTTGGACGCATGATAATCTCCTTTTTTATTAATATTTTATAAATTATTCTTCACGTAATTTAAGCATTTCTTTAAATTTACCACAAGTCATAGCACCTTCAGGGCAACGACCAGTGCGAACACAAGTTGCACCTGCATTTTTAAATAAAAGTGGAGCTACTTTTTTAACTTCAGCAAGCATTAAATATGCCATTTGACGAATTTCCCATTGAGCGCGATTACAGCAACGAAGAGAGAAGAAATTGAGAAGAGAACGAGCATTAAATGTTGCTAAAACTTTTGTTTCGGTAGCATTAGCTAAAACATAACGAGCATCTTCTTTAGGAACATCCATAGCTACTAATTCATCATAAGTTTGGCGAATTGTATGCATTAGATTTTCAAATTTTGCCTTAGCTTCATCATTTTCAGCGATTGATGGCGGTAAAATATATTCAAAATCATGTTCACTTACATAACGCTGAGATTGTTGAGAATAAGAAGCAATACGATGGCGCACTAATTGATGAGTGAGTACGCGAGAAATACCTTCAATGGCAAATGTAAAAGTAACATGTTCCATAGTGGAAGCATGACCCATGCTGATAATTTTTTCTACAAGTTTAGTAACTTGTTCATCAGTCATTTTTTCAGATAATTCCTCTGCACCAGCAGGAGAATAACAAAGACGAGCTGCCATAGCTACAGTACGCTCTGGTTCAGCAGTATATTTCATAAGTTTAACTTTAATCAAAGTAAAGCACTCTCCTAATATAAATTAAGTAAATTAATTATAACTAGTTTTAAAACTTTTCACAAGTAAAATGCAGTAAAAAAGAGCAATACTAATAATTTACATTTAACAATTAGTATTGCTCTTTGAGTATAGAATTAAATTTCGTTTAAATAATCTGTTACAGATTTAATAGCATTGGCACCATCAGAAGCAGCAGTTAAAACTTGACGTAAATCTTTTGTACGTAAATCACCAGCCACAAAAAATCCTTTGGCATTTGTTTTACCTGTTTCATCAGCAATGACATAACCAGCATCATCAGTATTGACAAAATCAGGTACTAATTGATTATTAGGTATCATGCCCACTGCTACGAAAATTCCATCTACAGGAATATCTACAATTTCGCCAGTCTTTTTATATTCAATTTCAATAGCAGAAACTTTTTTATCCCCTTTGATAGATTTTGGCAAAGCAGATTTTACAAATTCCACATTTGGCATAGCAAAAATTTTCTCTTGGGAATGTTTATCTCCACGCAATTCATCACGACGATGGATTAAATAAACTTTTTCACAGATTTTGGCAAGGAATAAAACATCTTCAAGAGCAGTATTTCCGCCACCGATAACAGCAGTTGTCTTATTGCGATAAAAAGCACCATCACAAGTAGCACAATAATAAACACCACGGCTTAAATATTGTTGTTCTCCAGGAACATTCAAAGTGCGAGGATTAGCACCAGTAGCCAAAACGACAGATTTAGTCAAAATAGGTTCTTGACCTTCGATTTCTACAGTATATGAATTATCCTCGTTTTGTTTAATAGCAGTTACAGTTGCTTCTTTAATTTCAGCACCTAATTTTTCAGCATGTTCTTGAAGTGCCATAGAAAAAGAAGCCCCATCAATATTAGGCATACCAGGATAATTATCTAAATCATTAGTAGTAACAATCTGACCACCACTATAACCAGCCTTTTCCAAAACAACATAATTCAAAGCCGCACGAGAAGCATATATAGCAGCAGCAAGACCAGCAGGACCACTGCCAATAATAACAGTATCTAACATAAAATCACCTACAATACAAAATCAATATTTCTTATAAAATAATAATTATTATCCATTAACTAAATTATAATATAAAAAACAACAAAATGTCTACAAAAATATTGCAGAAAAAAGAATCATAATATATAGTAAGAGAAAGGGATAGAAATAAAGAAGCAAGCTTAGCAAAAATCTAGACGAAAGAAAGGAATAAAAAATGAAAAAAAAATCTCCTCGCTTACAATTAAACATAAGATTAACTCCCGAACAAAATGAACTAATAAAACAAAAATTAGAACAAACACAAATATCAAAAACTCAGCTAATAATAGACAGCATAAACAACAACCCAATATACATAATACCTAACCTAGAACAAACAATATCGCAAATAAAATACCTAGGAAATAAAGTAAACGAATTATCTAATAAAATAGAAACAAAAGATGAAAATACAGAAAAATTACTACAAGAAATCCAGCAAGGATGTGATGAATTTTGGCAATTATTAAAGTCGTTAAAGCAGGAAAAACAAAAGCAAGTCTAAAATCAGCTCTAAATTATATTGCTAATGAAGAAAAAATAACCACAATAACAGGGAAAAAATTAATAACTCCATTGAATTGTTGGGGTTCATTAAAAAATATATATGATACAATGATAGCAACAAAAGAGCTATATCGAAAAGCAACAGATAATAAAAATAGTGAAATGTATAAACATTTTCAGCAATCATTTAAGCCAAATGAAATAACTCCAGAAAAAGCTCATGAAATAGGAAAAAAATGGGCAATGCAAAATTTTGCTCAAGATGGTTTTGAAGTATGTATATGTACTCACTTAGATACAGAACATATACATAATCACTTTATCATCAATTCAGTGAATGCTATAACAGGAAAGACAATAGAAATACATGCCAATAAAACTTTAGAAAAATTAAAATATAGTTCTGATGAATTATGCAGAGAATATAATTTATCAGTTATTGAAAGAGATATATTTGCTCAAAATAAAAATCATGAATATAATATGCGTAAAAAATATAGCTTTTTAAGAGAACAATTTAGAGATTTAATGTGGCAGAAAACAGTTTATGATAAAATAATAGATATTTTAAATAAAAGTAGAAATAAAGACTTTAAATATTTTGAGCAGGAATTATTAAAAGTTGGCATAAAACTGGAACATGAACGTTTAAAGAAAGATTTTATCTTTAATTATATTGATGAAAATAGAAAAGTTAGTGATAAAACTTTAGCTAAAACTTTTCATGATGATAAAATTCTACGTAGTAATATTGAAATGATATGGGGAAAAACTCTTCAATATGATTTAGATAAAAAAATATATTTATCCGAAAAAAAACAAGGATTTTATAATTTGATAGAGAATTTAATAAAAACAATTGATAATATAAATAAATTAAATATAAAAACTAAAGTAGAGTTTTATATATTTATGGAAAAACAAGGTTGGTTAATAAAAGAAACTCAAACAGGTAAAGCTTTTTATAATCAAGAACATGATAGGTATTTATACGATAATACTATTTATAAAATTTTAGAAAATAAAGCGTATTGTTTGAAATATATAGAACAAAATTTAATGTAAAAGGGGCTTTACTAATGGGAGTAGCGATGAAAGGTCATTTATTGGCACTATTTACAATCATTTGTTGGGGAACAACATTTATATCCACTAAAATATTATTAGTAGATTTTTCGCCAATTGAGATATTATTAACAAGGTTTGTAATTGGTCTTAGTATTTTATATATAATCAGACCAGAACCTTTGAAGTTAAGGCATGAAGAACATCGTTTATATTTGGTAGTGGCAGCATTATCAGGAATTACTTTATATTATTTGATGGAAAATATTGCATTGACATATACATATGCTTCAAATGTTGGAATTATTTCATCAACAGCGCCTTTTTTCGCTGCTATTTTAGCTAGTTTTACATTGCGAAAACACGCAATAACAGGGCCTTTTATTGTAGGATTTATAATTTCAATGATAGGTATAGTATTTATTGCCTTAGAAGAAAGTAGTTTGAATATCAACCCTAAAGGCGATATCTTAGCTTTAGGAGCTGCTGTTTTATGGGCTGTTTATGCTGGCTGTAGTATTAAAGAAAATTTGTGCATTTGGCTATGATATGATAGTTATCACAAGAGAAATTTTTCTTTATGGCGTAATTTTAATGATACCACCAGTTATTTTTATGGGTTTTAATATTGATTTAATTTATTTATTGGAACCAGTAAATTTGGCAAATATGTTGTATTTAGGAATTGGCGCTTCAGCAATTTGTTTTTTGACATGGAATTTCGCTACGAAGTATTTAGGTGTAGTAAAGACTACAGTATATATATATGCTTGTCCAGTGGTAACAGTAATTACTGCTTATTTAGTATTAAATGAGCCAATAACTTTATATAAATTAATAGGTATGATATTAGCTATTGTTGGCTTAGTTATATCACAAAGATGAAGAAAGCTCTCAGATATTCTGAGAGCTTTTTATTATAAGCCTAGATTTTCGCCTACTAGGATAACTTTTATTTTTTTTGCTGGACGACAAATACGAGTAGTAACTATATAAGCACAGCAACTATCACTAGATAAGCAATCATGACAAGCACCAGTTTGATTACATGGTGTTTTAGCATTAGGAAAACGTTGGACAACGCTAGGAGCAGCTATATTTTTAGCACGAGCATAAGCATCATCTAGAGTTTTTACTACTTTATTCATACCTGCAATTATAATTACATTTTTAGGTCCATAAATCATGGCAGCAACACGATTGCCGTTACCGTCGATATTTACTAATTGACCATCTTCACTGATAGCATTAGAACTCATAAGGAAAGTATCACAAAGTAGAGCTTTACGCATGAGGTCAAGTCGTTCTTCTGGTGATTTGGCACTATCGCGGTCGATTACTTGATAATGTTCTTTTACATAGGATAATAAATTAATTTCATCAATAGAAATAGAGCCTCCCCATGAAATAACATCTTTTTCAGGAATTAATTTAATTGCTTGGGCTAAAGCTTCTTCTTTGGTGCTACAGTAATAAGCTTCAAAATGACGTTTAGTTAGAGCTTTTACTACATTAGGGCCTAATTTGTCATAACGCAATTGTTGAGGTAAATTTCTAGCCATAAAATCATCTCCAATATAAATAGTATTTACTTATATTATAATATAAAATTTCTTTATCAAGGATATATAATAATGAAGAAAAATAAGTACTTAATTAAATTGATATTTACAAAAGAGATTTAAATCTATATTATATTAAATATATAAATATTAATAATAAAGTTTATTAGTAATAGATTGCGGAGGTTAATTATGGGTAAAATTATTTTAACAGGAGATAGACCTACTGGTCGTTTACATATTGGTCATTATGTAGGTTCTTTAAAAAGACGTGTAGAATTACAAAATTCTGGAGAATTTGAAAAGATTTTCATTATGATTGCTGATGCTCAAGCACTTACAGATAATGCAGATAATCCAGAAAAAGTTCGTCAGAATGTATTAGAAGTAGCTTTGGATTATTTAGCTTGTGGCATTGACCCTAAAAAATCCACAATTTTTGTGCAATCACAAATTCCACAGCTTTGTGAATTAACATGTTATTATATGAACCTTGTTACTGTATCTCGTTTACAGAGAAATCCTACAGTTAAATCTGAAATTCAAATGCGTAATTTTGAAGCAAGTATTCCTGTTGGTTTTTTAGCTTATCCAGTAAGTCAGGCTTCTGATATTACAGCTTTTAAAGCGACAACTGTACCAGTTGGTGAAGACCAAGAGCCAATGATTGAACAGACAAGAGAAATTGTTCGTCGTTTTAATATGTTGTATAATACAGAAACTTTAGTAGAACCAGATATCTTACTTCCAGATAACAAAGCTTGTTTACGTCTTCCTGGCATTGATGGTAAAGCTAAAATGAGTAAATCCTTAGGAAACTGCATTTATTTATCTGATGAAGCTGATGTCATTAAACAAAAAGTAATGAGCATGTATACAGACCCTGACCATATCAAAGTTTCTGACCCAGGTAAAATAGAAGGTAATACAGTATTTATTTACTTAGATGCATTCTGCAAAGATGAACATTTTGCTAAATATTTACCTGATTATAATAATTTAGATGAATTAAAAGTTCATTATCAACGTGGCGGTCTTGGTGATGTTAAAGTTAAAAAATTCTTGAATGCTGTATTACAAGAAGAATTTGAACCAATTAGAAATCGTCGTAAAGAATATCAAAAAGATATTGCTTATGTATATCAGATTTTAAAAGAAGGTTCTGAAGTAGCTCGTGAAGTAGCTCAACAAACATTGCATGAAGTAAAAGATGCTATGAAAATAAATTATTTTGATGATATTGAATTATTAAATCAACAGATTGATAAATATAAAGAAGTTAAATAATTATTTTAGGAAAACTTCCCATAGAATTTTATTTTTTAGATTTTATGGGGAGTTTTTTGTTTTTAATAGCAATAAAATAACTTTAATAATAAATGCATATTTTTTCATTTTTTTCGATAATAAATTTAAAGTATTACTAAAATATAATAAAATAAAAATGTCTTTTAACAGGATACTAGATTGTAAAATATAACTTTACATTAAGTTTATGCTGTTAATAGATATAAATAAATTGTTAACTTGTGAAATTGATATTTTCTTCTTAATATGGACATTATGATAAATAAAAATATAATTTCTAAGAAAACAATCTGTATTTATTAGATTTTTGTTTGCTTTATATAAAATTTTAGTAAAAAACAAGAGCTTTTTACGTAATTTATGTAAAAATAAAAATGTTTTTAATGTGTATTTAGTATTGCACTTTGTACAATACTATTGTACAATATATCATGATTTTATAAAAAAGGAGATTTTATTTATGAAAAATCATGATTTCATGAGCCATGAATTAAAATTGCCTGAACTTACACTTAGAGGGGTCATACTTGGTTTATTTATAACAATAGTATTTACTGCATCTAACGTGTATCTAGGATTGAAAGTAGGACTTACATTTTCTTCTGCTATTCCAGCTGCAATTATTTCTATGGCTATCTTGCGTATGTGCAAGGATTCTAATATTTTAGAAAATAACCTTGTACAGACTCAAGCATCTGCTGCTGGTACATTATCCGCAGTAATTTTCGTTATTCCTGGTTTATTGATGATTGGTTATTGGCAAGGCTTCCAATTTTGGCAAACTTTAATGATTTGCGCATGTGGTGGATGCTTAGGGGTATTATTCACTATTCCACTTCGTCGTGCAATGGTAGTTAATACAGATTTACCTTATCCAGAAGGTCGTGCTGCTGCTGAAATTTTGAAAGTTGGTAGTGCTAGTGTTAGCGAGAAAAAAGGCGTTACTGGCATGAAAGATATTGTAAGTGGTGGTGTTATCGCTGCACTTATCAATCTATTTTCTAGTGGATTTGGATATCTTTCCGCTGAAATGATGAATTGGATTCATTTGGGCAAAAATGTAGTAACTTGTCTTCCATTAGGTTTTTCTCCTGCTTTATTAGGTGCAGGTTACCTTATTGGTCTTGCTAGTGGTTTAGCAATTTTATTTGGTTTAGTTGTTACTTGGTTAGGTTTTGTACCATATTTCATGTCTATATCTGATATTCCAGCTGGTGTAGATATTGGTGAAGTAGCTACTAGCATTTGGTCTTCTAAAATTCGTTTTATGGGTGCAGGTACAATTGGTATTGCTGCTATTTGGACTTTAATTACTTTATTAAGACCTATTTTAGATGGTATTAAAATGTCTATTAAAGCTGTATCTGATAATAGTGTATCTAACGATAATTTACATCGTATGGATACTGATATGACACCAAAAAGCATTGGTATTGTATTTGTATTAATCATTATCGGTTTAATAGGTGTATTCTATTCCTTCTTAGCTGGTGGCAATTTATCCACAGGTATGACTTTGTTGTACATAGTAGTTGGTATTATTGTTGCTGTAGGTATGGGCTTCTTCGTAGCTGCTGCTTGCGGTTACATGGCAGGTCTTATTGGTACTTCTTCCAGCCCAATTTCTGGTATTGGTATTTTAGGTATCATTGTTTCTTCCCTTGTAGTATTAGCATTAGGTAACCTTGCAGGTTTATTCAGCTCTGAATATGGTACTTTATTTGCTACTGCATTTGCTATTTTTATCACAAGTGTTATTACAAGTATTGCTGCTATTTCTAATGATAACTTACAGGATTTAAAAACTGGTTTACTTGTTGGTGCAACTCCATGGAAACAGCAGGTAGCTTTATTAATCGGTTGTATCGCTGGTGCGATCGCTATTGCTCCTGTACTCAACTTACTTTATGAAGCATATGGTTTCCCAGGTGCAATGCCTCGTCCTGATATGGATCCAAATCAGGTATTGTCTGCTCCACAGGCTACTTTAATGGCAACAATTGCTAAAGGTATTTTCAATAATAGCATGGATTGGTCATATATTCTTTATGGTGTAATCTTTGGTATTATTATTATCATCATTGATGTACTCTTGAAAAAATCTACAAAAAATCTTAGTTTACCACCTCTTGCTGTAGGTATGGGTATATATCTTCCACCAACTTTACAGATGCCACTTGTAGTAGGTGCTGTACTTTCTTATGTAGTAAATCGTTATTTACGTAAACGTGCAGAAGTTCGCAGTCCTCAAAATGTTGTTGATGATGTAGATACATGCAATCGTCGTGGTATCTTATTTGCTTCTGGTATGATTGTTGGTGAATCCTTAATGGGTGTATTACTTGCTGGTATTATCGTTGTTTCTGTAACATCTGGTGGTAGTGAAGCTCCACTTCGTATGGTAGGCGATAGCTTTGGTGATACAGCTCAATGGCTCGGTTTATTAGTAAATATTCTCTTAATTATTGAATTTGCTCGTCGTATTATCACTGCAAAATTAAATAAATAATTAGTGTAATAAAAAGCGACTTCTATGATAATTTGAGTAGAAGTCGTTTTTTTATTGTTTAATTATGGGATTTCTTTTATAATGAGTTATATGTATTTTTGAATTTTAGGGAGCAAAGAAGATGAATTTTGATTGTAAAAATACGATTATACAACATAGAATATTTAAGAAATGTTATAAAAAGATAGCTAAAGAGGAAACAAATCGTATTTTTTGCCGACATGACATGAGTCATTTTTTAGATGTGGCTAGATTGATGATGATTTTAAATGTAAAAGAAGATTTAAAAATTAGCGATGATATGATTTATGCGACAGCTTTACTACATGATATTGGTCGTCATATTCAATATCGTCAAGGAATTGGTCATGAAATATCTAGTGCACAAATTGCTCCTTTAATTTTAGATGATTGCGATTTCACTGTAGAAGAAAAAAATCAAATCATTGAAGCTATTTTAAAACATAGAGATAGTAAAACTAGTGAAGAAAAGAATTTAAATGGGTTATTATATCGAGCTGATAAAATGAGCAGGGCTTGTTTTTGTTGTCAAGTTGAGCCTATTTGTAATTGGAAAGATGAAAAGAAAAATTTAAAATTAAAATATTAATTATTTGAGGTATTTTTTATGAAAATTGGTAGTAGAGAGTTTGATTTTGGCAGACATACTTATATTATGGGAATTTTGAATGTAACACCTGATTCATTTTCTGATGGTGGTAGATTTAATTCTTTAGATAAAGCTTTATTTCATGCGCAAGAAATGATAAAAGAGGGTGTAGATATCATAGATGTTGGCGGAGAGTCAACAAGACCTGGATATACACTTTTGAGTGATGATGAAGAAATATCACGTATTGTTCCTGTTATTGAAAATTTGAAAAAAGAGTTTGATGTGCCAATATCTTTGGATACATATAAGGGAAATGTAGCTAAAGAAGGAATAAAAGCAGGTGCTGATTTAATTAATGATATTTGGGGCTTAAAATATGATGATATTTTAGCAAAAGTTATAGCAGAAAATGATGTGGCTTGCTGTTTGATGCATAATCGTAAAGATATGAATTATAAAGATTTTTTGACTGATGTAGTGGAGGATTTACAAGAAACTATAGATATTGCTCAAAAAGCTGGAATAAAAGAAGATAAGATAATTTTAGATCCTGGTATTGGTTTTGCCAAAACATATGAGCAAAATTTAATTATGTTAAAAAATTTATCTAGTTTACACAAATTGAATTTTCCTTTATTATTAGGAGCTTCAAGAAAATCTGTGGTGGGATTAACTTTGGACTTACCTGCTGATGAGAGAGTAGAAGGTACAATTACTACATCTATTATGGCAGTGTTAGCAGATTATGATTTTGTACGAGTTCATGATATAAAAGAAAATTTAAGAGCTATAAAAATGGCAGAAGCTATAAAATATGCTGGAGGTAATTTTTGATGGATATAATTCGCATTGATAATTTAGAAGTATATGCTTATCATGGAGTATATGATGAAGAAAAAGAAAAAGGTCAGTATTTTTATGTTAATGCTGAATTATGTACAAATACAAGAAAAGCTGGCATGAATGATGATTTAGACGCTTCTACTAATTATGGAACAGTATGCGATTTTATTCATGATTTTATGACTAAGCATACTTATGATTTAATTGAAACTGTAGCTGAACAATTAGCACAGGCATTATTATTAGAATTTAAATTAGTAAAAAGTATTTTATTAGAAATCAGAAAGCCACATGCACCTATTGAAAAGGAATTTGAGTCCGTATCTGTAGAAATTGAACGTGGCTGGCATAAAGCTTTTGTAGCGTTCGGCTCTAATTTAGGAGATAAAGAGAAATTTATAGATGAAGCTATTGAAGCTTTGAGCAATTTACCACAGATAAATATAGTAGCTATTTCAGATAAAATTGTTACAGAACCATATGGAAATGTGGAACAAGATGTATTTTTAAATGGTGTTATGAAGATAGAAACACTTTTACCAGCAGATGAATTATTACAGATTTTGCAAAAAGTAGAGGAACATGCAGGTAGAGAACGTAAAATACATTGGGGTCCTAGAACTTTAGACTTAGATATAATTTTTTATGATGATGATATTATAAGTGAAGATGATTTGATAGTTCCGCATCCAGATATGAAAAATCGTGATTTTGTATTAAAACCATTAATGCAGATTGCTCCGTATAAATTACATCCGGTATATAGAAAAACTATCAGCGATATGTATACTGAATTGATGGCTAAAAAACAATAGAAATAAAAAAGTTGTAATCAAATGATATATAATCAAGTGATTACAACTTTTTTGTTATTTAATAAATTGTTTAATTGTTTGTTCGACTAATTCTAAGTCTACAGTGGTATTATAACAAGGACCATTAGGTCGAATATTTAAAACTCCAGCAGCTGGCAGAGGATATACGTCTTGTATGCCACTTGTTAAATCGCGTTCACAAGCAATAGCTAATAACATTTTAGGGCGGAGTTCTTTGGCGATTTTACGAGCTAAAGTTCCACCTGTTGCTACACGGAAATGAAAACCCATTTTATTTGCCATATCGATTAATGGTCCAATAGTACATTGATTGCAATGCTTACAATTATTGATGTCATGAGTTATTTTGTGTGGGCAAGTTGCTAGTTGTAGACAGTGTGGGGAGATAACTAATAAGTCTTTAGCTTCTACTTTGATGTTTTTATGTGTGAGTATATAGTTATTTAAGGCAATAAAGGAACGTTCAATTTCACGTCGTCCTATGCCAAATATTTTTCCCCAGAGTATGATGATAGGAAAAAGAAAATTGATAAAATTGAAGATATATTTATCAAGAAAAGAAAAGGCTTTTATATTTGCTATGTTGAAAATCATATTTAAAATGAATAGACAACAGAAAATAAATACTATGCTAACAATGGTAAAAGCTAATTGGGCAATAAAAGCTAAGTTTAAAACAACTAGGCGTGGATAACATAACCAAATAATCAAATAGGTGAAAAACATTATACTAAATAAGCTAATAGTAGCTAATTTTATAAATAAGCGTTTTTTAGTATTTTTTAAAATATCATTATACATATAGTTTATCCTAATCTTTCGTGTAGTGTAAAATTGGTAAAAAATTAGTAAGAAAGCGAAAATAGCTAGGCTACTTTCGCTTGTTACGTTTAGATAAAAGATACATTATTTTCAAGTTCTTGTTTATGACCGTTTATATATGAACTTGCTGGCATTTTTGCTTTATTAGGTGGCTGAATTTCAAGAAGTTCAATCGCACCTTCACCAGTAGCTACAATAATACTTTGTTTAGTTATTTTTATGATTTGACCAGGATTTCCAGTTCCTGTAGTTACTTTTGTTTGCCAGATTTTAAATTTCTTATTGTTTAAAGTAGTATAAGCAACGGGCCAAGAATTCAATCCACGTACTAAATTATGGATATCTTGGGCAGATTTTGTCCAATCAATGCGACAATTATCATTGTTTAACATTTTAGCATAGCAAGATAAATTGTCGTCTTGTTTTTCACGAGGAGCTTTATTTTCTTCGATTAATTGAACTGTTTGCAATAATAAATCAGCACCTTGAACCATTAATTTGTCATGAAGTTGTGCTGTAGTCATATCTGGAGTGATTTCAGTAGTAGCTTTTAATATCATATCGCCAGTATCTAAACCAACGTCCATATACATAGTAGTGATACCAGTTTGTTTATCGCCACTGATGATTGACCAGTGGATTGGAGCTGCACCGCGCCAACGAGGTAATAATGAACCATGTACATTTACACAGCCAAGTGGCGGTATATCAAGTATTTCTTTAGAAAGAATTTGACCAAAAGCGACAACGATAATTAAATCAGGTTTTAATTCGCGAAGCTTGGCTACACATTCTGGTGTTTTGATTTTTTCTGGCTGATATACTGGTAAATTATGTTTTAGAGCATATTCTTTGACAGGGGACATAGCTAATTTTTGACCACGTCCTTTTGGTCTGTCTGGTTGTGTATATATAGCAGTTACATTGTAGTGTTGATTTAAAATATCTAAGCAAGGTACAGCAAATTCTGGAGTACCCATGAAAACAATATTTTTTATTGGCATGGAAAACACCTCTTATTTTTGAGCTTTATGAAGATTATTGGCAATATCGATAAATAATCTTCCATGTAAATGGTCTATTTCGTGTTGAAGACAACGTGCAAGAAGTCCTGTAGCAGTAATGCGATGACGTTTTCCACGACGATTTAAATATTCAACGCTTACTTTAGCAGCACGTTCTACTTCACCATAAATTTCGGGTACACTTAAACAGCCTTCAGTGTCTATTTCAGTGCCTTCTTTGCGAATAATAGTAGGATTGATAAGTTCTAAAAGTCCTTCACCTACATCGATAACTACTACTTGGATAGATTGACCAACTTGTGGTGCAGCAAGACCTACACCATTAGCTTTATACATAGTTTCTGCCATATCATCAAGTAAAGTACGGATTGTTTTATCAATTCTTTCAATTGGTTGAGCTTGTTGTTTTAAAACAAGGTCACCAGCTTTTTTTATATCTAAAATAGCCACGAGAATTCCTCCTATAAATTCAAAATTAACTGATATAAATTTTAACATAGGAAAGAGTATAAAGCAAAGATAATAGTATTTATGGTATAATAAGAAATGTCAAAAAATTGAATTGGAGAATAATAGCTTATGAATAGAAGTAGAACATATTTGACACCAAATCGACATGAAAAATACATGGTAGTAGATGGCTATAATATAATAAATGCATGGGAAAGTTTAAAGAAATTCATCAATGATGATTTAGATTTTGCTAGAGAAAAATTAATTCATCTTTTAATGGAATATGGACAGTATGAAAAATATGATATTACTATAGTTTTTGATGCACAATATACTAATGCGGAAGAAAATGTCGAAGAAAAATCTAAACATTGTAAAGTGGTTTATACAAAGGAAAAAGAGACAGCTGATAGTTATATTGAACGCAGTGTATATGAAGCTACTAAGTATTATGGTAGAGAAGTATATGTAGTAACTTCTGATGGAGCAGAGCAGTCTTTGATTTTAGGAGCAGGAGCATATCGTATTTCTGCAAATGAATTGTGGCGAAGAATAAAACATAGCAAAAAAAATATTCGCGATGAATATACAGGTGAGCATGTATTGCCATTGAGAAGAAGTGAAATCGGTTCAAGAATAAATGATGAAGTTATGGCAAAATTAGATGAACTCAGAAAAAGAAAAAGTTAAATGAAATAATTTAGATTTAATAAAATGATGATAAGCTATTGCAAATAGCAGAAATTATTTTATAGAGATATTTTTTGTATAAATGTATAAAATCTTGCATAGATAAATTTTCTATGCTATACTAGTTAAAGAAGTTAATTTGATTATTCCTTAAAGAGTGGGTAGACGCCCACTCTTTACTTTATATTGGGGATAATATTACAGGAGGTGTTTCGATGGCAAATCGTGTGGAAGAAGCAGTTGAAAAAATTGCTGAAGAAATTTTAGCTAATACTGATTATGAACTTGTTGATGTAGAGTATGTAAAAGAACGTGATTGGTTTTTACGTGTATACATCGATAAAGAAGGTGGCATTGGCCTTGATGATTGTCAGGAAGTAAGCGGCCTACTGGATGAAAAGCTTGAAGAATTAAATATTATCAATGACCGCTATATTTTGGAAGTGTCTTCACCAGGACTTGACCGTGCGTTGAAAAAAGAAAAAGATTTTAAACGCGAAATGGGCAAATTGGTAGATATTACATTATATAAGGCTATTGATGGTGAAAAAATGATAACTGGTAAATTAACTGGTTATACAAAAGATATTATTACTATTGATGAAACTAGAGAAATAGCATTAAAAGATATTGCTTTAGTTAGATTGCATATTGATTTTTAAATTAAGATTAAGGAGTAAATGTAATTAAATGGCAACCAAAGATAAAGGCTTTTTAGATGCGTTAAAAGAAGTTGGACAGGAGAAAGGCATAGCACCAGAAGTATTATTTGAAGCAGTAGAAGCAGCATTGGTATCTGCTTATAAAAGAAATTTCAACACTGCTTCTAATGTGCGTGTGTATTTAGAAAGAGCAACTGGCGAATTTCATGTATACGCTCAGAAAAAAGTTGTAGAAAAAGTGGAAAATAAAGTTACAGAGATTTCTTTATTACAAGCTCAAAAACAATTTGGCGAAAGCATTGTTTTAGATGATGTAGTAGAAGTAGAAGTAACACCTGCTAACTTTGGACGCATTGCAGCTCAAACTGCAAAACAAGTAGTAGTACAGCGTATTAGAGAAGCAGAACGTGGTATTATCTATGAGGAATATTCTAACCGTTCTAGTGATATTTTAACTGGTACTGTACAGAGAATGGAAGGTCATAATGTATTTATTGACCTTGGTAAAACAGAAGCTGTACTTGCACCATCTGAACAGATCAGCACAGAACAATATAAACATAACGACCGCATTAAAGTTTATGTAGTAGAAGTAAAAAGAACTTCTAAAGGTCCTCAGATTTTAGTATCTCGTACACATCCTGGTTTATTGAAAAGATTATTTGAACTTGAAGTACCTGAAATTCAAGAAGGTACAGTTGAAATTAAATCTGTAGCTCGTGAACCTGGTATGCGTTCCAAAATAGCGGTATTTTCCGCAAATGAAGAAATCGATCCAGTTGGTTCTTGTGTAGGTCAAAAAGGTTTACGTGTTCAAGCTGTAGTAGATGAACTTCGTGGCGAAAAAATTGATATCGTAAAATGGAATGAAGATCCAGCAAAATATATAGCAAATTCTTTAAGCCCTGCAAAAGTTGTATCTGTTGCAGTAAATGAAGAAAAGAAAATGTCTAGAGTAATCGTACCAGATTATCAATTATCTTTAGCTATTGGTAAAGAAGGACAAAACGCTAGATTGGCTGCAAAACTCACTGGTTGGAAAATCGACATTAAGAGCGAAACTCAAGCTGCAGAAGAAGGCTTTGATTCAGACGATATGAATATGGTTAATGTTGTAAGTGAAGAATCTTTTTCTGTAGATTAATAATAGGGAGCGATAAGTAATGAAAAAACTTCCTGTTCGTTTATGTGTGGGTTGTCAAGAACCTCATAATAAACGTGAAATGATTCGTATAGTTAAAAGTCCAGAAGGTGAATTCAGTGTAGATTTCACAGGTAAGAAATCTGGACGTGGTGCTTATATTTGTAAGAATATTGAATGTCTAAATACAGCAGTGAAACAGCGTCGTTTAGAAAAATCTTTTAAATGTCAGATAGATAATTCAGTATATGAACAGCTAAAAGAGGAATTTGCCAAACTTGATGAACAATAAGGTTAAATTAATAAATATTGTAAGCATTGCATGTCGTGCTGGTAAAGTTATGTCTGGAGAATTTGTCATTGAAAAAGCTTTAAGTAGTAAAAATAATATTAAATTGATATTATTGGCAAATGATGTTGCTGATGCGACAAAAGCTAAATATGAAAAAATGGCAAAAAATAGTAAAGTTTTGTTGAGATATACAGAACTTACAAAAGATGAGATGGCAAATTCTATTGGGAAAACTGATAGAGCAGCTATAGCGATTTGTGATGAAGGCTTTAAGAAAGCCATTTTAAAGATATTGGATAATTGAAAACCCTGGGGGTGGCTTAATGTCCAAATATAGAATTTATCAACTAGCTAAAGAGTTTTCTTTAGATAGTAAAAAAATAATTGATATTTTAAATAAAAATAATATTAATGTTAGTAACAACCTAAATTTGGTTGGTGAGAAAGAACGTGAGGTTATAGCTAGTATCGTGAATAATAAAGATAATAATAAACAACAAACAGCAAAAAAAAATAATCAGCAGAATGCAAATCATAAAAATAATAATTCTGCAAATAATAATAACAACAACAATAAAAATAAAAACAATCAGAATAATACACATCAGAACAATAATCGCAATAATACTAGAAACAATGCTAGTGCAAGTGAACATAAAACAAAAAATACTCCAGTAAATAATACTGCTAATAATAAAAATCGTAACAATAAAAATAATCGTCCACAAAATAACGATAAAAACAACAATCGCAATAACAATAAGAAAAATAATAACAACAATAATAATTTTAATAATAAATTTGCTGGCAATAAAAAGAATAAAGGCAAAAATACTAAGCCTGTAGTGGAAAACAAACCACAAGAAATCATTCGTCCAAAACATATTAAAGTTGGCGAAACAATTACAGTTAAAGAATTAGCTAGTAAAATGACATACCCTGTAACAGATGTTATCAAAAAATTAATGTTACTCGGTACAATGGCTACAATCAATCAGGAACTTGATTTTGAAACAGCTTCTTTGATTGCAGAAGAATTCGGTATTGCTGTCGAAGAACTTCCACCTGAAGTAGATTTAACAGAAATCCCAGAATTTGAAGATGACCCTAAAAACTTAGCACTTCGTCCTCCTGTTGTAACAGTAATGGGACACGTTGACCATGGTAAAACTTCTTTACTTGATGCTATTCGTAAAACATCTGTAACATCAAATGAAGCAGGTGGCATCACTCAGCATATCGGTGCATATCAAGTTATGTGTAATGGTCAAAAAATTGTATTTTTAGATACACCAGGTCATGAAGCTTTCACAGCTATGCGTGCTCGTGGTGCTCAGGTTACAGATATAGCTGTACTTGTAGTTGCAGCTGATGATGGTGTTATGCCTCAGACTTTAGAAGCTATCAACCATGCTAAGGCAGCAAAAGTGCCAATCGTTGTAGCTATCAATAAAATGGATAAACCAGGTGCAAATCCTGACCATGTAAAACAACAGCTTGCTGAACATGAACTCATTCCAGAAGAATGGGGCGGTACTACAATCATGGTACCTGTTTCCGCGAAGAAAAAAGAAGGTATTAATGACCTTTTAGAAATGATCTTATTAGTAGCAGAAGTACAAGAACTCAAAGCTAATGCTAATCGTGAAGCTCGTGGTGTAGTAATTGAAGCACGTCTTGATAAAGGTCGTGGCCCTGTAGCTTCTGTACTTGTACAAAATGGTACACTTCATATCGGTGATTTTATTATTGCAGGTACTGCTTGTGGTAAAGTTCGTGCAATGATCAATGACCGTGGTGAAAAAGTTAAAAAAGCTGGTCCTTCTATGCCAGTAGAAATTTTAGGTCTTGCTGATGTTCCAGAAGCTGGGGACGAACTTGCAGCATTAGATGAAAAACTTGCTAAAACTATTGCTGAAAAACGTATTGAAAAACAGCGTAATGAACTTATGCGTTCTAAGAAAGTTTCTTTAGATGACTTATTCAATCAGATTAACGAAGGCGATATCAAAGAATTAAATATCTTGATTAAAGCTGACGTTCAAGGTTCTGTAGAAGCAGTATCTTCTTCACTTTTAGGTCTTAATAAAAATGAAAGCGAAGTTCGTGTAAGTATCGTTCACTCTGGCGTTGGTGCTGTAACTGAATCTGACGTAATGCTCGCTTCTGCAGCAAATGCTTTAATTATTGCATTTAACGTACGTCCAGATGCAAATGCACGTAAATTAGCTGATACTGAAAAAATTGATATTCATACTTATCGCGTAATTTATGAAGCTATTGATGATATTCAGGCAGCTATGAAAGGTATGCTTGCACCTAAATATAAAGAAGTAATTCAAGGTAAAGTAGAAATTCGTCAAGTTATGAAATTCTCCAAAGCTTTAGTTGCTGGTTCTTATGTACTTGAAGGTAAAGTATGTAATAACTCTAAAATCCGTATTATTCGTGATAATATTGTATTATACGAAGGTCAGATTGAATCTTTACGTCGTTTCAAAGATGATGTAAAAGAAGTAGCAACTGGTTATGAATGCGGTATTACTATTGATAATTATCGTGACTTTAAAGAAGGCGATATCCTTGAAGTATATGATATGGAAGAAATTCCACAGAAATAAGGAGTATATTAATGGGAAGCGTTCGTATAGAAAAAGTACAAGAATTGATTAAACAAGAAGCTAGTGAAATCATCATGAGAGAATTGAAAGACCCTCGTATCGGTTTTGTAACTATTACAGAAGTTGATGTATCTAGTGATTTACACAATGCTAAATTATATGTAAGTATTTTGGGCAGTGATAAACAAATCGAAGATACATGGAAGGGCTTAAATTCTTCTTTAGGTTTCATTCGCAGAGAATTAGCGCATCGTATTCGTTTAAAATTTATTCCAGAAATTAAATTTTTCATGGATACTTCACTTCAATATAGTGCACATATTCAAGAATTATTGATAAAAGTGCAAAAAGATGAGGAGCAAAAATAATGGAAGTAACACTAAAACAAGCTGGTGAATTAATTGAAAAAGCTAATAAAATAGTGTTATCTTCTCATGTAAATCCTGATGGTGATAATGTTGGTTCAACTTTAGGGCTATATCATGCCCTAAAGGGAACTAATAAAGATATAAAAATTTTATTAGATGATGATTTACCAGATAATCTCGGTATGATGGAAGGTTTAGATTTATATCAAAAACCTCAAGATGGTGAGATTATAGAGTGTGATTTACTTGTGATTTTAGATGTTGATGTTGACCGTATTGGCAGAGTAAAAGATGTAGTAAAAGCACCTATTTTGAATTTAGACCATCATATATCTAATACAAAAGTATCTGATTATTGCTATGTTGATGCTAAAGCGGCAGCTACAGCTCAAATTGTCTATAGTTTAATAAAAGAAATGAATTGGCAATTTAATTTAGAAGCAGCTACATGTATTTATACAGGTCTTTGTTCTGATACAGGATTTTTCTGTTATAGCAATACAACACCTTATACATTAAAAGCTGCTGCGGAATTATTAGAAATTGGTGTAAAACCAGATAAAATTTCTGAAGTATTTTACCAACGTTCTTTTTCTAGTGTAAAGGCAGCTGGAAGAGCTATAGATACTATTGAGTTGTATCATGATGGCAAAATTGCTTTGATGATTATTGATAAGGCTTTAAAAGAGTCTGCTGATAATACAGAGGGCTTTGTTAATTTTGCTAGAAATATTCGTGGTGTAGATGTAGCTGTGATGATTAAATATGCTGATGATGAAGTAACTAGAGTAAGTATGCGTTCAAAATCAGTAGATGTCAGTGAGATTGCTCAATTTATTGGCGGTGGCGGTCATATTCGTGCAGCTGGTGCGACTGTATATAAAAATCTTATGGAAGCAAAAGATATCGTACTTAATGCTATTATCAAAGGAATGAATAAAGAAAATGCCTAATGGATTTGTAAATGTTTTGAAGGCACCAGGAATAACTTCACATGATATTGTATCTCATTTACGTAAAGTTTATGGATTGAAAAAAGTTGGTCATGCTGGGACTTTAGACCCTGCTGCTGCTGGAGTTTTGCCAGTGGCACTTGGAAAAGCTACAAGAATGCTTGAGTATATGGACGATGTAGATAAGTCCTATAAAGTAGAAGTAACTTTTGGTCTGAGCACTGATACTGGTGATGATACAGGAAAAATCATTGAAACGATGGAAAATTATACTATGCCTACAGATGAAAAAGTAAAAGAGGCATTAGAAACATTTCGTGGTGAAATAAAACAAAGACCACCAATGTATTCAGCTATTAGAATTAATGGTGAAAAAGCGTATAATTTGGCTCGTAAAAATATAGAAGTAGAAATGCCAGAAAGAGATGTTGTCATTCATGATATTAAATTTCAAGAGATGACACAAAATGGTTTCATTTTTGAAGTAGTTTGTTCTAAAGGTACTTATATTCGCAGTTTATGTATGGATATTGGTAAATATTTAGGAATACCTACAGTGATGAGTTTCTTAATTCGCACTCATGTGGGAGCATTTAAATTAGAAGATGCATTTACTACAGAAGAAATAGGCTTATTACCACATATAGCGCTATTATCAATAGATTTTCCGATAAAGCATTTACCAAAATATGTTATTTCTGATGAAGAAGCAGTAATGATTAAACAAGGTAAACAAATTGCTGTTAAAGAAGATGAAGAAATAACAGAAAAATTTATTCGTTTATATAAAGATAAAGAGTTTGCTGGTATAGGTCGTTATGTATTTAGCGAACATAAGATAGCACCACATAAGGTAGTATTATAAAATGAGAAATATAAGAGTATGAATGATAAGAAATTCATACTCTTTTTTCATAAAGATGATATTTATTATATGATATAATTTGATATAGATAATAAAATATAAGGAGAATTATTTTGCAAGAAAGATTACAAAAATTTTTAGCTCGTACAGGAATTGCTTCTCGTCGTGGAGCAGAAAAATTAATTACAGATGGTAAAATTCGCGTCAATGGGGTAGTTGTTACTGAATTAGGCACGAAAGTTGACCCAGTGAAAGATAAAATTTCTTATAATGGAAAAATGCTTAAAGTAGAAGCAAAAAAAGTTTATTATATGCTCAATAAACCAAAAGGGTATATCTCTAGTGTAAAAGATGAAAAGGGTAGAAAAACAGTTGTAGATATTTTATCTGATGTAGAAGAAAGAATTTTCCCTATTGGTCGTTTGGATTATAATACAGAAGGTTTATTATTACTCACAAATGATGGCGAATTTATGAATAAATTATTGCATCCTAAGTATGAAATTGGTAAAACTTATGTTGCAAGAATAGATGACATTATTAATATGGAAGATTTGGATAAATTAGCAAATGGTGTGAAATTGGAAGATGGTAAGACTGCACCTGCTGATGTGTATTTAGATTCCATAAATAAAACTTTGAAAGAATCTCGTGTGGAAATCACTATTTATGAAGGGAAAAATCGTCAAGTTCGTCGTATGTTCAAGGCTTTAGGATATGAAGTTAAAGCTTTAAAACGCATAGCTTTTGCAGGTCTTACTTTGAGTAAATTAAAACGTGGAGAATATAGAAAATTAACTGAAACTGAATTATTGCGTTTGCGTAAAAAAATAGGAGATAAATAATGCGTAAAGTTATTGTTGTTGGCGGTGGTGCTGCTGGACTAATGGCGGCTGTCAGTGCTGCACAAAATGGTGCAGAAGTGATGTTGTTGGAAAAAAATAATCGCTTGGGTAAAAAATTGTTAATTACTGGTAAAGGTCGTTGTAATGTAACAAATACAGCACCATTGCAAGAGTTTGTGAAAAATATTCCTGGTAATGGTAGATTTTTATATAGCGTATTTAGCAAATTTTTTAATTGGGATATCAGAAGCTTTTTTGAAGAATTAGATGTGCCATTAAAAGAAGAACGCGGTGGACGAATTTTCCCTGTAAGTGATAAAGCCATTGATATTGTAAATGCTTTTGAAAAGATATTGCATAGATTGGCTGTACAGATAAAGTTAAATGAAAGTGTAAAATTTTTAAAAGTAGATAATAATAAAGTAACAGGTGTAATCACTGAAGAAGATAAATTATATGAAGCTGATGCTGTTATTTTAGCTACAGGTGGCTCATCTTTCCCTGGAACAGGCTCAACAGGTGATGGTTATCGTATGGCAAAACAGATAGGTCATACTATTGAAGATTTATTTCCAGCACTTGTACCTTTAGAATGTGAAGAAGATTGGGTAAAAGATTTCCAAGGTTTATCACTTCGCAATGTAAATTTAAAGATATTAGTTGATGGTGATGTAAAAAAAGAAATGTTTGGTGAAATGTTATTCACTCATTTTGGTGTAAGTGGGCCAATAATTTTGACTTTAAGTCGTGATATTGCTAAATGGTTAAGAGAAGGAAAATTGGTAGAATTATCTTTAAATCTCAAACCTGCTTTGACAAAAGAACAGCTTGATAAACGCATTTGTAGAGATTTTGAAAAATATAGTAGAAAACAAATAAAAAATGCTTTAGGCGATTTATTGCCAAGCAAGATGATTAGTACAGTGATTGATTTAGCCTTTATTGATGAAAATAAATTTGTAAATCAAATAAGCAAGGCTGAACGTGAAAGATTGGTTGACTTATTGCAAGATATGGTGATGACTGTTACAAAGACAAGACCACTTAGCGAAGCTATTGTAACAGCTGGCGGTATTTCTACAAAAGAAATAAATCCTAAAACTATGGAGTCAAAACTAATTAAAGATTTGTATTGTGTTGGCGAAGTAGTAGATGTAGACGCTTTTACAGGCGGATATAATTTGCAAGCAGCTTTTTCTATGGGCTTTGTTGCTGGTGAAGCTAGTAGTTTAGAGTAATATTTTTTAGCAAATAGTTTTTTTGAAAAAAATTTCATGCTATACTATAAATTAGATAGGATTTATTTAATTTTATAGTAAGGTGGGATTGAAGCTCGATGAAAATATCAACTAAAGGTAGATATGCATTGCGATTGATGTTAGATATCGCATTAAATGATGCAAAAACACCGGTTCGAATAAAGGATATTGCTGAACGACAGCAGATTTCAGATAAGTATCTGGAACAAATAGTATCTAGTTTAAATAAGGCAGGATTTGTAAAAAGCTTGCGTGGACCGCAGGGCGGATATCGACTGACTAAAAAACCAGAAGAGTATACAGTAGGCATGATTTTACGTTTGATAGAGGGAAGTTTAGCCCCAGTAGCTTGCCTTGATGATGATATTAATAATTGTACACGTGCAGATAGATGTCCAACATTAATTCTTTGGGAAAAATTATATGATGCTATAAGTGAAGTTGTGGATAATATTACTTTAGCGGATTTAATTAGTTGGCAAAAAAATATGAAGTAGAGGAAAAAGATTAATTAATATGCCTACTAAGGTAAATTAATTAATCTTTTTTTGTAATTAATTTTATTGTGGAGAATAAGGAGGGTATCTTAATGTATGATGAATATATAGAAAAACAATTGGTAGAAATCAGTAAATGGGAACAGCAAAAACCCAGCGTAGTCAATACTGGAATGAATAAGATTTTTTCACCTATGAGTAAATTTACGAGAAAAGTAATTCCAGAGGTGGTAGTAGAAAAGGCAATATATCATGCTCATGATATTGGTCAAAAATTGGCAAGTAAAAATGATATTTTGAAAAATGCTGGTGTAGATACTATCGAAGAATTGCGTCATAAGGATTTGGCACTATCTGATAAGTTAGCTAGTAATGTGCATAAATGGGCGATAGGTTTTGCTGGTTCTGAAGGGTTTGCTACTGGGCTTGGCGGTACAGCAACAATGGTAGCTGATGTGGGAGCTGTTATAGTTTTAGCTTTTAGAACTATTCATAAGATTGCTATGTGTTATGGATATGAAGTTAAATCAGCTGAAGATAAAGAATTTGTGTTGAATATTTTATCTGTATCAGGTGCTAATGATATGAAGGAGAAAAAGGAAGCATTATTAGCATTGAAATCAGATTTTTTACAAAAGAAAATAATTGAAGAAGTTTTAATGAGTAATTTAGTCAAAAAAGTCGCTAAACAATTGGGTATTAATTTGACTAAACGTAAGTTGATGCAGATAATGCCGATTATAGGAGCAGGCATAGGTGCAGCAGTTAATGCTTCATATATAAATGATATCGCATGGACAGCTCGTTGTTCGTATCAATTAAAATGGCTTGCTGATAATGAATATATAGATGCTAATAATTTGAATAATATTTAAGGAGTTTTAATTTAATGAAACAGATGAAAGTTGGTATTGTAGGAACAGGTTTAATCGCTTCTTTGATGGCAAAAACTTTGAATGGATTAAATGATGAAAATATAAAAAATTATGCAGTAGCTTCAAGAACTTTGATTAAGGCAAAAGCATTTGCAGATGAATATAAAATAGAAAAAGCTTATAGTTCTTATATGGAATTAATTCAAGATAAAGATATTGATTTAGTCTATATTGCCGTACCACATAATGAGCATTATCGCATAGCTAAATTATGTATAGAAAATAAAAAGAATGTTTTGTGTGAAAAACCTTTTACTGTAAATGCAGAAGAAACAAAGGATTTATTAGCTTTAGCTAAAGAAAATAATGTACTTATCACAGAAGCAATTTGGACAAGATATATGCCTTCACGAAAATTAATAAATGATGTTATTGCTTCTGGCATTATAGGGCAAGTACATTCAATTCAGGCAAATTTAGGTTATCCACTTAAAGATGTTAAACGCATGATTTCTCCAGAACTTGCTGGTGGTGCTTTGCTTGATGTAGGTGTTTATACCGTTAATTTTGCTTTGATGGTATTTGGCAATGATATAAAAGATATTTTTGCAAAAGCTGTGATGTCAGATAAAGGTATAGATTTGACAGATAGTATAACAATCACTTGGAATGATGGGAAAATGGCAGTTCTTCATGCTTCTATGATGACACCAACAGATAGATGTGGTTTTATTTATGGAGAAAAAGGTTATATTTGTGTAACTAATATCAATAATCCTGAAGCGATAAAAATTTATGATGTAGAACATAATTTAATCAAAGAAGTAGAAATACCAAAACAAGTAACAGGATATGAATATGAAGTTTTAGCTTGTGCTAAAGCAATTGATAAAAATGAATTAGAATGTGAAGCAATGCCACATAAAGAAACTATTTTCGTCATGGAAATATTAGATAAGATACGTAATCAATGGAATATGAAATATCCTTTTGAAAAATAAATAAGTAGAAAAAGAAAACGCCTTATGATTAAGGCGTTTTTACATTGATAAATAAATTTAATGATAATTTAATCAAACTAGGTGAGTAAGTTTATTGAGCTTGAGATAGATAATTTGTATAATAGAGTTTAGATAGGGTATAGATTTAAGAGGTGAAAATATGATGGATAAAATTATAGATTGTCATATGCATTTTTCAGCTAAAGGGATATTTAATAAAACAGCTGAAAATATTGGTTTAAAATGTACCTTAGAAGAAGTACAAAATGAATTTAAGAAAAATAATATAGTTTTAGGTATTGGTATGGGTGTGGATATTTGCGAAGAAAATAATCTTAGTAATCCACAGATAATATATCATGGAAAAGAAAAATTTCCGCCTTTTTTAGCACAATGTTTAGGTATTAATGCATTGGCTATTAATAAGGAAAATCTTAAAGATACATTAGATAGTTTTAAGCAAAAATTAGAAGAAAATTCAACAGTTGGATTAAAGATTTATACAGGATATCAACCATATTTAGCTACAGATAAGAAATATAGAGATTTTTATAAATTAGCACAGAAATATGATGTACCAGTGGTTTTTCATATGGGCGATACAGCAAATTCAATGGGAAAATTAAAATATTCACAGCCTTTAATCATAGATGAAGTGGCTGTTGATTTCCCTAAGGTGAAGTTTGTAATTGCTCATTGCGGAACTCCATGGGTGGCTGATGCAGTGGAAGTAGTAGCTAAAAATAAAAATGTATATATGGATTTATCAGGTTTGATGGAAGGCAAATTTAAAGCTAAAAAGCAAATAAAAGAATTTAAACCATATTTAAATATATTTAGAACATGGTTTAATTATTTACATGATTATCAAAAATTGATGTATGGCTCTGATTGGCCTTTAGTGGATATGAAAGAGTATATTAAAGTAATACAATCAATAATACCTAAAAAGGCTTATGATGATGTATTTTATCATAATGCTTTGAAGGTTTTTGATAGATTACCAGAATATTTAAAGAAATAGGAGAAAAAAATTTATGATTAAATTAAAGCTTTTAATAAAATCAATGTTTTTAGTTTGTGTATTGATGTTATCTATGGTAGGAGTATCTAGTGCAAGTGTATCCGTAACATCTGATAGCAAGTATTTTGATATTTCCTCAGGTTGTTTTGTACTTGAAGGAAATGTTTTAGTAAAGACTGATACAAGAACTATAGGAGCAGATAAAGCTCGTGTCAATTTAGTAACTAAAGAAGTATGGGCAAATGGCAATGTATATGTGGAAGAACCTCAAGAAGAAATTAAATTTAAAGGTGGTAGTGTCTATGCTTCTGATGAATTAAAAACAGCGATTATAAAAGGCGATGCTATTTTAGAAAGACCAGATATAACTATTCAAGCAGAAAAATGTTCTTTCAATTGGCGAACTAAAATAGCAGAATTTAGTGGATTAGTAGAAGTACATCAAGATGGTAAAACAAATGTATATGATGTAATTCAATATGATGTAATTAATAATAAAATTATTGATGCAAAATAATAAAAAATATATTTGATAAAAATAAAAGGCACTTATTAGTGCCTTTTTTTGTTAATTTAAATGTTCTTGATGATAAATTTCTAAATCCATGATAGCATTATAAACCATTTCACGAGTGATTTTGTATGGTACATGGACAATATCATTTGTGGTCATTACTTTATCTAATACAATATCGAGTTCTTCTTTAGTACTGATTTCAATATCTTTTAGACAAGTTGGTAATTTAGCTTGGCGGTTAAATGCATAAACTTTTTCAAATTCAGTTTGTTGTTTATCTAAAAGTAACATTACAAGTACGCCATAACTTACAAGTTCGCCGTGAAGATGTTTTTCTCCTTGAGGAAGCATAGTGCAACCATAATATATAGAGTGAGCAAGACAACTATTGTAATCATTTATAACAAGCACAGAAACAAGACCTGTACTTACGATTATAGTTAATACTACTTGTTCTAAAGCTTCACTTACTTGATGATTTTTAGCAGAAGTCAAAGCTTCAAGACCATATTGCAATAAAGTATCAGAACAATTTTTGCTGATTTGTACACCTAAAGCATTTGTATGGCTCATTTCATCATTACGAGAGGAAAAGCCAGTTTCATATTGTTTGGATAAAGCATCACCGATACCAGCCCAGATATATTCATAAGGAGCTTCAGTGATTATTTTTGTATTGATAAAGCTATGTAATGGGCTTTTTTGAGGAAAATATAATTCTTTGAAGCCATGAGTTTCATCATCATAAATTACGCAAACAGCTGTTACAGGAGAGCAGTTAGAAGCTATTGTTGGGAAAGAAAAAACAGGCTTATTTTCCATATCGCAAAGAGTTTTGCAAGTATCAATAGCACGACCACCGCCTACAGCAAAAACCATATCTGCTTTTTGAAATTGAGAATTTTGGGCAAGTTTTTTTATATTAGCATAAGTAGAGTCGCCACCGTACCAGATAAAATCGATTATTTCAATATTAGAATTATGTACTCCAGCTAAAAGAGCATCTTTAGCTTTAGAAATTGCTGTTTTACCACCGATAACTACAGCTGTTTTGCCATAAGCACCACAAACTTTTGGAATTTGATTGTAAACATCACTGCCTACACTATATGAAGGTAAAAATACTGTATTCATAAATAAAACCACCTTATAATTAAATAATATATGGCTCTGTCACAACAAATGGTTGATTTTGACGAGAAATAGCGTATAATAATAGTA
>ERZ839741.61-NODE-61-length-137920-cov-8.105139_pt1 | contig 137920 bp, 126 predicted proteins | sample MGYA00519880_ERZ839741 | MGnify/ENA primary metagenome ERZ839741 (study PRJEB31850, sample SAMEA3708851) | human gut metagenome | biome: human gut; feature: human-associated habitat; material: faeces | place: China | collected 2014 ...
ATTCTCAGCAGCTTGAGTATTACGTGAATGATGAATTCGATGAGGATTTTGATGATGATTACGACCTTGACGATGATATGCAGATGAGATTTTAAGGAGAGTGGTTGAATGAAATACAATGGTTTTTATGTGAAAATATCTCCCGATACTGATCTGCATCGGGAGGATAAGGACGGTAATGATATTTGCTGTAAAGGCTTTACTATAGAAGTTTTTGCGGATGAGTCCGAAAAGCTTGAGATTGATGTTTTTTCGGCGGCGGTGGATTTTGAACTGTTGAAAGACAGTCTTGAAGAAGCGGAGCAGTTTGCTAAGGATTATGTGGATTGTGAGGAAAAAGAATATCGCAGAATGATCGATGAGTTCAATGAACATTGACCGGTAGAAATAATTTTTAATCGGAATGGTCATAATTTATCTCGTTTTAGATATGCATCCATTTGGTATCAGCAAGACAAAGGTTTTAAAAGCAGACGTTTTTATGGCGCCTGCTTTTTTGTTGTGCTATTGATTTTTTGCAGATCTTATAGTATAATGGGGATTACAAAATACATTGCAGAGCATAAAAATATTTAGGAGTAAACAATATGTCGCAAAAGTGGAATGACCCAGAAGCCAGAGAGAACTATATTCTATTGCTAACATTGGATAATTTTATTTTCTACTTTCTTTTTATGTATCTGAATTATAAATTCACAACTGAATTTTTATCAGGCGATTTCTTAGAATATTCAATCCATAATTTAAAAATACTTTTTATTATAAGATTTATTTGTATTCTAATAAGCAGTTATAACGCTTCTAAAATACTATTTTCCATGGTAGAAATGTACCGTGCATATGATAAGCCCTACAGAGATTTCGACGACTATAAGTTTAAAAACAAATTTTCTTATTTTCGCTTTTTTAAAACCTCATTGATCGGGATCGAGAAAAAGCAGTGTATCAAAGCCGTTATATATTCTATGTTATGGATAGTTTTGACCGTAGTTTTGTCTATGCGAGATTTTGTATCATACGGAACAAAAAATTCGTTCCAACAGATACTGTGCCTGAGCGAAATAAACAGCGATATAAAAAATAACAATGTTGCTGAATATGATGTAAAAGCTCCAACTATATATACATCGTCTAACGGACTGCACTATATTATCCCAAATTATGATAACGACAACACTGAATTGGTCTTGACAGATCAGCAGTATGATATGTTGAAAAACGCCGCTGATCTTTCTTATCGTGTTACATATTACGAACTATCCGGATTTGTTATTTCGGTCGAAGAGCAGTGACTTCCCCATTCACACCCTATCCAAAATATCCCTCATAAAAATTTACTTGACATAGCAGCATACTCTGGGTCGTATGATAAATGTATGATAAAAGCTCCCGAAACGGGGACTTTTTGCGTGGGTCTGCCCGAGCGCGGATATAATAATTAAACAGAAAAAGCAAGCCCCTGCGCCGTGAAAAAACGCAGGGGCTTATTGCGTGTGCTTTTACTTCTTGTGCGGCAGCTTTATCTCGGGCACGGCCAGGTTTTCAAAAACCACGCCGCTCTCTTCCTCAGCGGGCAAGTGCTGCTCAGCAGGCTCTTCATCTTCGCCGCCGTCGATATGTACTTCGGGGAATGCAAGATTTTCCGAAGCGTAGTTCAGCTTTTCTCTTTTCTTTCTTTTTCTGAAATTCATAAGCTCAGCTCCCTTAGTTGATAAAGTTGATAAATGCCGTTATAACAAGGCTGTTTATAAAGTCGGCGAACATACTGCCCACTATCGGCACAAGCATATACGCCTTTATCGAGGGCACGAATTTCTCAGTAAGCGCCTGCATATTCGCCATAGCGTTTGGCGTAGCGCCCATGCCGAAGCCGCAGGTGCCCGCCGCAAGCACCGCCGCGTCGTAATCTCTGCCCATCACGTTGTATACCAAAAAGTACGAGAACATAGCCATCAGCACCACCTGCGCCAGCAGAAGTATTATCATCGGCAGGGCAAGCTCCGCGAGCTGCCAAAGCTGTAAGGTTATCATGGCTATTCCGAGAAAGAGCGAAAGGCATATTCCGCCTATGTCGTTTATCTCGCCCATGTGTATGTGTATCTTTCCGCCGTACTCGCCGATGTTGCGCATAAAGGCTGCGGCTATCATAGAGCCGATGTATATCGGGAAAGTCATGCCCGTCATTGAGAGCAGCCATGAAAGTACAGTGCCTATGCCCATAGCTATCGCGAGCTGGTAAGCGGCGGGGGCGTACATACTTACCGAGCGGTGGTGCTTCTGCTCGTCCTCCTCCAGTATAGAGGGGTCTTCGGAAACTGCGGTCTTTAGCAGGTCGTGCTTCAGTATCAGCCGTCTGCCGATAGGGCCGCCCATAGTTGAGCCGATTATCAGACCGAATGTCGCCGCCGCCGTGCACACGGTAGTAGCGCCCTTTATGCCGAAGTCCTCAAGTACCGTGCCGAATGCGCCCGATGTTCCGTGACCGCCTACCATAGGTATCGAGCCTGTGCACATACCTACCAGCGGGCTTATTCCCAGCAGCTTCGATATTCCCACCGCCACAAAATTCTGCGTGAATATCAGCACCACTAGGCATAGCAGGAATACCACAAGGCTCTTTCCGCCCGCTTTCAGCACTTTCAGATTAGCCTGAAAACCTACTGATGTAAAGAACATTACCATACATACCGTTTTCAGCGTTTCGTCAAACTGAAACTCTACTATGCCCAGCCCGTGCAGCAGGCAGGAGAGAAGCGCGAAAACTACTCCGCCTACCACCGGCGCGGGTATGCAGAAAGTTTCGAGAAACTTTATCTTCTTTTTCAGAAACCCGCCGAGATACAGTACGCCTACCGCTGCGGCGAGCGTCTGATACATATCTACATTAAGTGTTTTCAATATCTCAGTACCTCGCTTTCGTTAGTTATCATCGGCGTTTACCGAGATATTTATGCTCTTGTAATATTCCGCCGCGCCTTTGTGAAAATCGCAGGGGAGCCCGCTGGTCGCGAAATCGCTGTTCGGCGCGGCAAGTCCCTGCTTCTCTATATCGCCGCTGTTTTCAAATATCGCGGCGGTCAGCTTTTTCACTGTCTGCGCGTCTGCTGAAGCGTCAGCTACCAGTACAGCCTTCACGCCTATGGTGGGCACGTCCTCGTTTATGCCGCTGTATGTGCCCGCCTTTATCTCGGTGCTGAAATATCCCTCGTAAAGGTTAGTCATGTATGCGGCAGTGCGCTCGTCCATCGGCAGCAGGCGTATAGATATATCCTCCGCAAGCTGCGAGATAACGTCAGCGGGCGCGCCAAGCACGGCGAAAAATGCGTCGATCTCGCCGTCTTTCAGCGCTTCGGCTGACTGCTGATAATTCATGCAGCAGGTATTTACCATGTTCATGCTGATACCTGCCGAGTTTAAGATGTACTCGGCGTTTTTCGCCACGCCCGAGCCGTCCTCGCCCAGCGAGATGCGCTTTTCAGCCAAGTCGGCTATGCTTTCTATGTCAGAGTCGGCGCGTACTACTATCTGAAAATCTTCCATATAAAGCGCCGCCACCGCCCGCACGTCTGAAACAGGGCTGCCCTTGAAATCATCAGTGCCGTTCACCGCTTCCGAAAGCATATCGCTCTGCACGATAGCCATGTCGATAAAGCCGTCGTTCAGCAGGCGCAGGTTCGCCTGAGAGCCTGCGGTGTTTTTCACGATAACGTTCACGCCGCTTTCAAGCCCTGCAAAAGCGTTGCCGTACTTGCGGTATATTCCGCCCTCGTTGCCTGTGCCGAGCTTTACGTTTTTACCGCATGAGCACAGCGAAAGGCATAGCGCCGCCGCAGCCGCCAAAGCCGCCGCTCTTGCCGCGCGTGCAGATCTTATCATATATCATCTTCCTTTCATCACATATATTACTATTATAATTGTACCATATTTGCGCGCCGACTGCAACGGCTTTTTTCAGAAATATTGATGTACATTCTTTTACCGGGCGGAAATGCCTGTACGGATATTTTTCTACTTTTTGCACGGCTGAGCGCGCTTTTGCGTCGGCGCATTTGCATGATTTGACGAACGGCAAATTTGGCAGGCTTTTGCGGGTGATTTTTGCTGTACGAGTGCATAAATCTGCAATGAACAAAATAAGTGTGATTGTGCATATCGCATAAATCAGCAACAAAGATCTTATCGCCCGAAGAATTTGCAATAGCGTATTTTGCGGCGTATAATTAAAGTATCAAAAATACTACTATTAAAATATGAAATGAGGAAATACACTATGAGCAAGCAGTATGAGCTTAACAAAAACCTCGCCCAGATGCTGAAGGGCGGCGTTATCATGGACGTTACCACCCCCGAGCAGGCGAAGATAGCCGAAGCGGCAGGCGCGTGCGCAGTTATGGCGCTTGAGCGTATACCAGCCGACATTCGCGCGGCAGGCGGCGTTTCCCGCATGAGCGACCCTAAGATGATAAAGGGCATACAGCAGGCGGTATCTATCCCCGTAATGGCGAAGTGCCGTATAGGCCATTTCGCTGAGGCGCAGATACTCGAAGCTATCGAGATCGACTACATCGACGAATCTGAGGTGCTCTCGCCCGCCGACGACGTTTACCATATCGACAAGAGAAAGTTTAAAGTGCCTTTCGTATGCGGCGCTAAAGATCTTGGCGAAGCGCTCCGCCGCATAAGCGAGGGTGCTTCCATGATACGCACAAAGGGCGAGCCGGGTACGGGCGACGTTGTGCAGGCAGTTACCCACATGAGAAAAATGCAGAGCGAGATGCGCAGACTCAGCTCGCTTTCAGAGGACGAGCTTTTTGAGGCCGCTAAGCAGCTTCGTTCGCCTTACGAGCTGGTAAAGTACGTTGCTGAAAACGGCAAGCTGCCGGTAGTAAACTTCGCAGCGGGCGGCGTAGCTACCCCTGCCGACGCAGCGCTTATGATGCAGCTGGGCGCTGAGGGCGTTTTCGTAGGCTCGGGCATATTCAAGTCGGGCAACCCCGAAAAGCGCGCTTCCGCCATAGTAAAGGCTGTTACCAACTACACCGACGCTAAGATGCTGGCTGAGCTTTCCGAAGATCTCGGCGAAGCTATGGTAGGCATCAACAAGGACGAGATAGAGCTGCTTATGGCGGAAAGAGGAAAGTAAAATGAGCGTTATAGCGGTACTTGCGCTGCAGGGCGCGTTTGCCGAGCATGAAAAAATGCTCGATCAGCTTGGCGCGGAGCATTTCGAGATACGCCAGCTTGCAGATATAGACCGCAGCTTCGACGGGCTGATAATACCCGGCGGCGAGAGCACGGTGCAGGGCAAACTGCTGAGAGATCTGGGGCTTTTCGAGCCGCTGAACAAGCTGATAAGCGGCGGTCTGCCTACATTCGGCACCTGCGCAGGCATGATACTTTTGGCAGATAAGCTCGAAAATGACAGCGAGCACTATTTCAGCGCTATGCCCATGACGGTAAAGCGCAACGCCTACGGCAGACAGCTAGGCAGCTTTTATACCGAGAGCGAGTTTGCGGGCAGCGTGATACCCATGACGTTTATCCGCGCGCCGTACATAGCGGACATCGGCGGCTGCGAAAAACTGGCTGAGGTAGACGGCAAAGCGGCAGCGGCGCGGTACAAAAACTGCCTTGCGGCGGCATTTCACCCTGAGCTGAACGAAGACCTTACGGTGCACAAGTATTTTCTCGACATGGTGGCGGGCAAGGTCTGAATAATTGCAGATATTAAAGAGGACTGAGTGTGCATAGCGCTCAGTCCTCTTTTTGGTTTTTATTCCGGTTGAACCGTAAGCTGATTAACAAAAGAACAGGTCTTTACTGTTTACTGATCGTGTAAGATCATTGCTCAAATATGCAAGCGTACTTTGGGTTTTCTGTGAGCAGCTTCTTTTCCTCCTCCGGAAAAGAAGTTACAGTTTTTTTCAAAAAGCTCGGCTCGCATACAATTACTTTATGACCTGAAAGATCTACAGATCTCAACAGCGACGAAGTAAAATGCTCATTGCTATTCCCATCATTTCTGCTCTCGTCATTCCGTTCTTCCCATTTTCTGATTTTCCCGTTTTTCCACTGTTCAAATTTTATATATTGCTCAAACGCTGAATCAAAACAGCCCATTGCGGCTTCATGATCTCCGATATTATTTGCGATCTTTACACATTCCATATCTATAAAACATAAGTCGCTGTGAAATCCGTAACATTCAGTACCCAGTATTTTCTCAAACAACTTTCGAGTCAATAAAAGAAGCTCTAGTCCGTCCCGACTATTATTCAATTCATCATTACACACTATCGCTTCGTCCAGTGATTTTTGAAAAGCATGAAGCAGTTCCAGCACTGCGTTCCCGCGATATTGTTCAGCCCTTTTATCATCATTTATGCTGCCGATGCTTCCCAAGTTGCCCAGTAAAACTTGTCTGCACAATTCAAGGTCGGGCTGTTCTGACGCTTTCTGCTCGGCTTTTTCATATTTACCAAGGCTGGAATATACGGATAATAACGGAATGATACACGATCGGTCATGCGGCAATAATTCCTCATACAGTTTAGCGGCTTCCTCCCAAAATATATTCGGCAGTTCGCCTTTGTTCTTCCACCCTTGCTTATGTAAGGCACAAGCAAGCTTCGTCTTAAAGTCCGCTCTGTCCGGAAACTCTTCGAGCCCTCTGCGCATTAGTGCGATACACTCTGTCATATCATCGTTATCATTTAGCATCTGCTGAGCCTCATCATTATATCTCTGAATTATTTTGTTCCTGTCATTGTTATAGCCAAACAACTCATCGATCGATATATGAAAATAGTTGGCGATAGATGGTATCATCTCCATATCCGGATAACCGCCATTTGCTTCCCACCTTGAAACGGCTTGCGGCGTAACGCCTAAAGCATTTGCCAGATCCTCTTGTTTTCTTCCCGTCGCCTTTCGCAGATCTTTTATTTTCTCACCAATTTTCACTTGCATTTTAATACCTCCGTATTATTTTATCACCGGTGTACGTTAATTATAGCATAGAGGTAAACCCAAGTCAATTATCAATTCGTTGTTTCATACTAAACGTATCGTTGTTTTATAAAAAACGTCCAAGCGGGTACTATCCCACTTGGACGTATCGGAATTTTCAATGCTAGCTATCTAGGTATGGGTGTTAGATAAAACGGGATTTATCTATTCCTCATCTTCGTTAAGACCTTGTTCATTACATATTTGTTCAGCCTCAATATCTTCGGCAGTGACTTTTCCTGTAATATCCCTATAGGCTTCTTTTATTCCATTTTTGACAGCCCACTTAATTATAAAATATAATGCAAGTATAACGATCAGTGCTGTGCCAAAACTAATTCCTAATTCTTCAAACATTTCATTACCTCTCCAAATTTCGATCTCTCGAGCAATACTGCCCCTTTGCTCTTTTCCCCATTATACCACACCGCGCCGAAATTTTCAATGCTATATATCGGTATGGCTATTAGATAAATCGGAATGTATATTGATCTTCCCAAAAACAAATGATAATGCTAATGACAAAGACGTTATCAAAAAGTATGCTGCTATTATTTTTAGCCGGCTTTCATGAACAAGTAAACATACTGCTGAAAAAACAACGTTTAATAAAAATGTAATGCCGAACCAGAGCGACCGGCTATTGGTCGTAGCTGATTTTGTATACTTTCGGATACAAAATCCGGTTCCGACAACAAGTGTGATACAGAATAGTGAGACAGCACAAGAGATCATTATGCTGATAATTGGAACGGTATCATTATGGAAATTATAAAATAAGCTTTTTACAAGAGTAATAAGTGCCAGTATCATAGCTATGTACGGCATTACAATGAATATTACTTTTAATTTCTTTAACATACTTATCACCTCAAAATTACGATCTATCGAGCAATATTGCCCCTTTGATCTTTTCCCCATTATACCACACCGCGCCGAAATATTCAACACTAAAATTCAAAAATAAACTTTTCTCAGACCTCTTGACTTTGCCGAGCGCGCCCGCCCTTGCGTCCGCCCGAATTTTGTGGTATAATTAGACTATACTTTAGCGAAAGAACGGTGCATAAAATGCTTTACATAATGCGTCACGGAAAGACGGAATGGAACGCTTTGAAAAAATTGCAGGGCAGGACTGATATACCCCTCAGCGCAGAGGGGCGCGAGATGGCGGAAAAGGCGCGGGCGGAGTACGCCGACGTGCATTTCGACGTTTGCTTTTGCTCGCCGCTGATACGCGCGCGGGAAACTGCCGAGATACTTCTGCGCGGTCGCGGCGTGCCGATAATCTCGGACGACAGGCTGGCGGAGATGTGCTTCGGCGAAGCGGAGGGCATGACGGGCTATTTTGATGATACCCATAGCCCCGTGAGCGCGCTCTTCCAGTCGCCCGAGAAGTACACCACCCCCGCAAAGGGCGGCGAAAGCTTTGAAGAGCTTTTCGCGCGCACCGGCGAGTTCCTGCGCGAGCGCGTTCAGCCGCTGCTGGAGCAGGGCAAAGACGTGCTGATAGTAGGGCACGGCGCTATGAATTGCAGCATTATATGTCAGGTGAAAAACATACCGCTTGAAAAATTCTGGAGCGCGGGGATAGAGAACTGCAAGCTGAAAAGGCTTGTGTAATAAAATAAAATGCAGCTCGGCGTGGAAAACGTCGGGCTGTTTTTTGCATATTGCGGCGGCTTACTCTTCACCCCTGCCGTTCCATTTGTCGAATATCAGATGCACCAGCGGCGCGGCGGCGAACATATTCCAGAAAAAAGCCATGGGTAAATTTTTGATGAGCGTGCCCGCCCATATCGCGGGCAGGCGGGTCAGCGGCATACCGCCGAGAATTATCTGAAAAAGTATCGAGGCTATAAGGCTCATCAGCGGGCACATCACCTGCACCGTGCCTGCCTGCCGCATCAGTCGGCAAAAATAGGGGTTGTCCTTTTCGGGGTCGCAGTGCCTTTTCATAAAAGCCGCGCCCGCCCTGTTGCCAATAAGGTCTGATACTATGTATACTATTACTGTCATAAATACAGACTCTTTCAGTGCCTCCCAAAATACGGCGTATGATATGGCAGAAAAGCCCAAGCCTTTTGCCAAATTAAAGCCCATTCTTATCGAAGTGTTGTATACCTCCATTCCGTATGCCATAAAAAATGACATCAATATCCCAAATACTATTCCTTGTGTTTTTGTTTTCGGCATGATATGCCCCTCCTGTAAATAAATTATAAAAGGCGTAATCTTTTGCATTTGCAATAGACTACGCCCAGAGGACTTATTTCTATTAGTAAAGGAATACTGACGATCACGCATTTTACTAATATATTATAGCATATTTTCTCGCGATTTTCAAGAGGCAGGTTTATTTTTTTGCGGCATCATTTTATCAGCCGCACGCCTTCAATATGGCAGGCTTTCCGATCATAACCATACCGTGCCTGACCGCCTAAAGTCAAGGCGTAAAAAACAGCCGAGCTTGCAAACTCGACTGCTTTTCTCATACCATATTATTTCACAAACTTAAATTTCTCAAAGTCGAAATTGCTGCCCGGCAGGAATGCGAACGAAACTTTCTGCCTGCCCGCTGCGCCTGTAAGGTCAAACCTGCGCTCGGTGTAATTCTCGGCGTCATCTGTGCGGAATTCGCAGAGTATGCGCTTCTCGCCCTCCTCGCCGCTGAGGATAAGGTGTATGCTGTTGAGCGCGAGCGGTGATCTTCCGCTTATCACAAGGGAGCTAGGCGCTTCGGCAAAGTCAAATTCGCCAAAGTCGAGCACTACGTTGTTGCCTATGCCCAGCACACAGCTTCCAGATACTTCAAATTTATCGCCGTAGATGTTGTCCGCTTCCGCAGCGCTTATCTCGGCAAACTCGCGCGCCTGCTTTTCAAATTCAAAGCCGCTTATCTGATAGCCCTTTGTTGTGAGTATCGTCAGCGTGCGCACGCCTTTCAGTTTTCTGTTCAGCTTGTAAGTTTCGGGCTTGAATACCATCCACTCGGGCTGCTTTAGGTACTCGAAGCTGCCCAACAGCTCGCCGCCCTCGCCGGGTATGCCGTCGTAGAAGCTGATGTCTACGGGGTCGAGCGTGTTCGCCCAAATGTGTACTTTTATGGTGTCGGCGCCGCTGCCGAAGTCGATGTTGTCGTAAGCCGCCCACGATGTTTCGCCGCCGCTAGCAAAGCACACTCCGCGCTTTACGCCGCCTGTAACGCCCTCGCTCGTGCGCGTGTAAAGCCCTCCGATGACGAAGCTGTACGGGTCGGTGAGCGCGCTGCCCAAGCTTTCGGCTTTGAAGTGCAGTACTGAAATTATGTGGCAGTGCTCAGTGCCGTTTTTGCACATCGCGCGCAGCCAAAATTCGCCGTCGCCTCGTGCCTTTACCGTAATGCCCTCTTCGCCTACGCTGCATTCCGCGACGTTAGAGGTTATGCCCTTTTCGTTCGTCACCTTAAACTCTATCTCGTTCGCGTAGTCGGAGTTCGCGGGGCGCACGGCGTATCTCACCAGCGTTTCGGGGTGCTCGGGGTCCAGCGTGAGGCGCTCGGCGCTCAGCTCTATCTTGCGCACGGGTATCTCGTCAGTTCTGCCGCACTCGGTCGGGCAGGGCTGAGCGCTCTGCTGCGCCGATAATCCGTGTATGCGCTCGGCGGGCACAGCTTTCAGCTCGATAACTGCTTCGGGCAGCGAGGGCGAGGTCAGCGTTACTTTTATATCGCCCGCTTCGCCCGTCGAGCCGATTATCGCAAGCATCTTGCCCGAGAAAAGCCTGCGCGAAGTGCCCTTGTACTGGTCGTAGTCGGTGCTGTCGCCGTTGTCAACGCCCATGAGCCTTCCCGCGCCCTCTACCGCTACGTTCACGCGGTCGTTGGCGTTGGCGCAGAATGTTCCGTTTTCGTCCAGCGCCGAGATCTCCAGATATGTAAGGTCTTCGCCGTCCGCCGCCAGCTCGGTCTTGTCGGGGATGATTTCAAGCTTCGCCGCGTCGCCGAACGAGCGCTGTATATCCTCCGCTATGACTTCGCCGTTTTCGTCGTAAGCCAGCGCTTTCAGCTCGCCATTTTGATAGGAGATAACGTAATCCGCCGTAAGCTTTGTGCCGTGCGCATGGTCGATGTCGAAAGCGCCCAGCGAGCCGCCGTTAAAGAAAAGCTCTACGCGCGGCGCATTCGAGCATACGCGAACGTCTGTCGGCAGACCCTCGCTGAAATCCCAGTAGGGGAATATGTGTACGAAAGGCGCAGCCTTGCAGTCAGTCCACTCGGCGCGGAAAATGTATGCGCTGTCTTTCGCAAAGCCCGCTGTGTCATATTGACCGAAGTAGGAGTTTTTGGTGCTGTAAGGGGTAGGCTCGCCGATGTAGTCGAAGCCTGTCCAGATGAACTGACCCGCGCAGTATTCCGCGTCGCGGTCTTTTATTATGCACTCTTCGGTATTTTTCGCGCCCCAGCCCGTGCAGCTGTTGCCCAGCGAGGAGCACTGCTCGTCATCGTCGGTAAGCAGTATCTCAGAGAGCGGGAAGTGGTATATTCCGCGGCTCTGCACTACCGAAGCCGTTTCGCTGCCGTATATCATCCAGTCGGGGTGAGCGGCGTGGTGGTCGGCGTAAAGGCGCTCGCCGTAATTATAGCCTACGAGTTTTAGTATATCGCCGCATTTTTGTCCGTTTTCCCACTGCATGAAGTTTGAGCCGAAGGTAACGTAGCCGTTGCCTGCGGGGTCGTGAAGCTGTACCAGCCTTTTCAGCAGCGCTGTTACTTCCTGTCCGCGGTCGTCGGCGTGGGTGTCGAATATCTCGTTGCCGATGCTCCAGCCGATCAGCGAGGGGCGGTTTCTGTCGCGGCGCACCCATGAAGCCACGTCTTTATCTACCCATTCGTCAAAAAATCTCGCGTAGTCATAGTCGGTCTTTGAGCGCTCCCACATATCGAAGCCCTCTGAGAGTATCAGCATACCCGTTTCGTCGGCAATGTCCATAAATTCCTCCGCAGGCATATTGTGCGAAGTTCTTATGGCGTTCACGCCCATCTCGCGCAGCTTTTTGAATCTGCGGCGAATGGCTGCGGGGTTAGATACCGCGCCCAGACAGCCGTTGTCGTGGTGCTCGCACGAGCCGTGCAGCTTGACGTGTCTGCCGTTTAAGAAAAAGCCCTTGTCGGTGGTGAACTCTATCGTGCGGTAGCCGTATTTTTGGCTCACGCGCTGCACGCACTCGCCGTTCACGAATATCTCAGAGATCATAGCGTACTGCTGCGGGTCGGCGATGTCCCAAAGCGCGGGGCTTTCGAGGGTCATTCTCTGCGCCGTCAGCGAATACGCCGCGCCGCTCACGCGGACCGCCTGCGGTATGCAGCTCTCGTCCGCCGCGCATATGTCTGAGATGTACGAAGTCTGCTCGCTGCCGTCGGGCGCTATTATCGTATTTTTTATCTGTATGCCCGCAACTGATGTTCCTGCGGGGCGGAGTATCTCGGCGGTCACTTCCGTTACCCACTCGCTGCCGCGCTTTTCGGTTGTGATGTATATTCCGTCGTAGCCAAAGCGCACCTCTGAGCTTTCGCAGAGCCATACTTTGCGGAAAATTCCCGCGCCCGAGTACCAGCGCGAGTTTGGCGAACGGTGGTCTGCGCGCACGGTTATCTCATTTTCGCCGCCGCGCACCAGCTCGGTAATATCGAACTGAAAAGCCGAGTAGCCGTATTTCCACTCGCCCGCCTTTTCGCCGTTTACATAAACGGTGCTGTCCATATACACTCCGTCGAAGCGTATGTATGTGCGCACGCCCTCTTTTTTGGCGTATGTAAAGCGCTTTCTGTACCAGCCTGTAGAGTCCTCGTAGAGGGCGTTGGTGTCGTATATCAGCCAGTCATGCGGAATGTCGGTGTGGGCGAAGGGCATATCTGCCGAATACTCAGCGCCGAGCGGGGCTTTGTAAAATTCCCAGCCGCTGCAAAAAAGCTCGCGGTTTGAATAAGTTTCGCAAAAGTCCATATCAAAAATTTCCTTTCATTATATCATGAGTATGCAAATATTTTCTGCATTTATGTTACTTATATTGTATCAGCATTTAGCTGTCAAGTCAATAAACGATATTGATATTTTATAAAGATATGAATATCCGTGCGAATTTTTTTATAAAAAACCGCGCAGATCTTTTTCAGTCTGCGCGGTCGCGTTATCATGTATTTTTGAAGATGGCGTTACTTTGCGCCCGCGGCTTTCTTTATGCCGTTTATGATGTCCTCGTTTTGCCACTTCATATCGGCGCGGAGGAAAAGCCCGCCGTCGTCCCATATGTAGGTGGGTATGCCTGCTTCGGTGCAGAAGCTTACGAAGTCTTCGCAGAATTTCACGCGCGAAGCTTCGTCGTTGCCGTAGCAGGTGCCGTATTCGCCGACTATAACGGGTATGCCTTTATCGACAAAAGTGGTCTTTAGCTGCTCGACTTTCGACTTCATAAGGCTTACCTCAGCGTCAGTGCCCCAGTCGTGCTGATTGGTGGTGGTGCAGAATTCCCAAGGGGTGTAGTAGTGCACCGAAACTATGCAGCGGTCGGCGGGGTCGCTAGGCAGCTTGTATTTCTCATTGCAGGTGCGCTCTATATCCGTCCAGTAGCCCGCTATCAGCAGGTGGCGCTTATCGTTGTTGCCGCCCGAAGCGCGCACGGTGTCTACAAATTTCTGGTTGAGCTTATTGAGCGTTTCGTAGGCCGCGTCCTCATCCATATCGTCAAAGCCGACCTCGTTCATCGACTCAAATATCAGCTTGTCGCCGTAGTTCTTAAAGCGGTCGCAGATCTGCTCCCAAACTTTTACATATCTCGCTTCCACGCCCTCGTAGTCGGTCGAGGCGTTTCTTACCCACGCGCCGAAATCGGGGTCGCCGCCGCCGTCGTGGTGAATGTTTATGATAACGTACATATCGAGGTCATAGGCGTAGTCAACTACCTCCTGCACTCTGTCCATCCAGTCAGCGTCGATAACGTATTCGTCGTTCATGTGGTCGCGCCAGGTAACGGGTATGCGCACCGAGTCGAAGCCCGAGTTTTTCACGAACTCCAGCTGTTCTTTGGTAACGGTGGGGTTGCCCCAAAGCGTTTCGTCTACCTTGTCAGCCGTTTCGTTCGCAACTCCGTCGCCGTCGCGGTCGGCGTTGCATACGTCGAGCGAGTTGCCGAGATTGTAGCCCAGCTTCATCTCTTTTACCAGATCCATCGAGCTTATGTCGCGCATAGTGCCCGCAGAGCCGCTTTCGGTCTTTTTATCGCCGCCGTTTTTGCTTCCGCAGGCAGCCATCGAAGCGCAGAGCGCTGCGGCAGCCGCAGCCGCCATTATTCTTTTCATTACAGCCATTGTGATGATTCCTTTCGTGCTTTCGCTCAGCGTATGCCCGGCATTTTGTCCAGCAGCGCCAGCATTTTGCCCATCTGTTCGTCAGTGCCTACGGTTATGCGCAGGCGGTTGCCTATCTTCGGCTTGTTCCAGTAGCGCACATATATGCCGTTCTCGCGCAGGTAACCGAATATCTCCTTTGCCGAAAGGCTCTTGTGCTCGGCGAAGAGAAAGTTTGTCGAGCTTTTCGCCACGTCAAATCCCATGCCGCGCAGGCTTTCGGCGCAGCGGTCGCGGGTAGCCATTATCTTGCCGACTATCTCGCGGAAGTATGCGTCGTCGTTTATCGAAGCCACGCCTGCCTCTATCGAAACTTTGTCCATCGGGTAAGAATTGTAGCTGTCCTTTACCGCGCCCAGCATCTGTATCAGCTCGGGGCAGCCTATCGCCATGCCTATCCTCATGCCCGCCATAGCGCGCGATTTTGAGAAAGTCTGCGTTACCAGCAGGTTCTCGTACTTTTTGGTAAGCTCTACCGACGAATAGCAGCCGAAGTCTACATACGCTTCGTCGATTATAACTACGCAGTCGCGGTTGTGCTCCAGCAGGTCTATGATGAAGTCTTTTTCCCTGCCGATAGATGTCGGGGCGTTTGGGTTCGGGATAACTACTCCGCCGTTTTCGCGGTAAAAGTCCGCCGCATTTATCTCAAAGCGCTCGTCAACTTCGGGCGTTTCATAGGGTATTTTCAGCAGCTCGCACCATACGGGGTAAAAAGAGTAGGTAACGTCGGGGAAAAGTATAGGCTTATCCGAATTGAAAAACGCGCGGAAAGCCGCAGCCAGCACGTCGTCAGAGCCGTTGCCTATGAATATGTTTTCCGCCGTAAGCTCCACGCCGTTTTCTGCCGAAAGACGCTCGGCGGCGGCTTTTCTCAGCAGGGCGGCGTCCATAGAGGGGTACAGCCGCAGACCCTCCGCCTTAAACCGCGCGATAACTTCGCTTACAGCAGGCGAGGGCGGATATGGGCTTTCATTCGCGTTGAGCTTGATTATGTCGTCGCTCTTCGGCTGTTCGCCCGCCGTGTAAGGCTCTATGTCTATATAATTTTTTCTCCAGAGTTTCTCGCTCATGTAAAATTCAGACCTTTCATAAGCATACCATGTATACTTGTATACTATATTAAAGTAATTATATCACACCCGCCGCCAAATGTCAACGCCGAGCAAAAAAGCGCCCCTGCGTTTTCGACACAGGAGCGCTGATGATATAATATTTAGATAAAGTCTACAAGCTCAAGATATGCGCTGTACATCTTATCGGTATTGGGATCTATCGTTATGCGCAGCGAATAGAGCGGTGTCAGACCCATTGGAGTGGCATTTCCGAGCATACTTCCGCAGTACGCCGAGCCGTCGCTGCTCACGCCGTATCTGCCGGCATTTTCGGCGCTCGGCTTGGTGTATACATATGAAAGGTAGCTGCCGGAGATGCTTATCTCGCTGTCGGAACTCATGCCGTTCTGCTCGAAGAAAGCGGCGATGTCTTCAGCCGTTATCTCCTCCGCGCTTACGCAGTCGTCAACGTCGTGCTTGTAGATGAGGTCGTTCAGACGGGTCATCAGACCGTGCGGCAGCCATGCGGGCGTGTCGCAGCCTACGTCGTACTCGTCGTCAAGCTCTTTCGCCCAGACCACATACGCGTTCTCTACGGTAACTTTGCCGTTCGGGTCGCTGAGGTTCGCGGGGTATACGGCTATGCGGTTCTTGCTGCTGCCTTTCGGCGTAAGCGTAAGCGTGTGCAGAGTGTACCAAGGGTCGCCTGTAAGAACGCTGTCGTCGCCGCCAACGTCATACTCCAGCAGGTTGTCCTTATTTTCCTCGTAAGTGCCGTCGCCGTAAGCGAAATCGTACTTGTCGGAATACTGTTCGTAAAGTTCGGCTACCGTTATCTTGCCGCCCACCTGAAAAATGTCGCTGCCTATCTGCAAAAGTCCCGAGCCCATAGCGGCTGAGGTTATCTCGCTGCTCGGCTCGGTCGGCATAGCCTGCGGCTCGGCCGAATTTTCGTCAGAGCTTTCGTTCTCTTCGGCGGCTAAGCTATCCAGCGCGTTTTCTACGTCCTTTTCGTCGATGTCGTCAAGGTCATCAAGGTCGCCAATATCTCCCACGCCTATGTCCTCGCTCTCCGCCTTGCGCGAAGCTGCGGGCTTTTCGTCCGCCTTTTCGGGCTTGCCGCCCATGTTTACCGCGACGGCTATACCTCCGCCGACTATCACTGCCGCGCACACTCCCGCGATGACTTTTGCTTTAACTGTTGATAACATAGTTTTTCCTCCCGATACGGCTTTTGCCGATGTGTTTTCGGGAACGGTATTGGCGTGAGAGTTCTGTGAGTTCTGAGTATTCTGTGAAGTATCGGCGTTCGGGGTATCTCCTCCGAAAACGGAAAGCGGCGGCAGCGGCATATCCTGCGATTCCGCAAGCAGCAGCCTTGTGAGCACGGGTACGGGCAGGACCGCGTGCAGCCTGTCGTCGGTCTTTTTCTCGTAAATGAGCACCGCCTCCTTTATTTTCTTTCTGGCGGCGCTCAGGCGCGAAGTTACTGTGCCGCCGGGGCACTCCATTATCTGCGCTATCTCTTCTACGCTGAGTGAGTCGAAGTAGTAGAGTATAACGCTGCGGCGCTGCTCGGCGGTAAGCTCGCGGTCTATTATCTGCATGATAACGCGGCGTTTCTGCACGTCGGCGGCGTATTCTTCGGGTATGAGCCCCTCGTCTGGTATCACCTCCAGCGCTTCGTCTGTCAGCTCTTCCGCCGCAGGCTTTCTGAAATACGCCCTGCATTTGTTTATAGCTATGCGGTTTACCCAGGCTGAGAAATTTTCAGGCTCTCTCAGCTCACCGAGTTTCAGCAGCGCCGTCATGAAGGTGTCCTGCACAGCGTCCTGCGCTTCCTGCGCGCTGCCGATAAGCTTTAGGCAGTTGAAATACACCGATCTGCCGACCTCTTCGTAAAGCCTGCCGAAAGCTTCTCTGTTTCCTTCCTTAGCCTGTAAGACTAGGGCTTTGATCTCTTCTTTTTTCATAAGCTGATGTACATTCTCCTATGTTGAAATAATTTTCCCGTATTCTGACAAAAATAAACGACCCGTTTTCGCGTTTGCCAAAATAACTTCACAGTTTCGGAACTCTCACTTTTTCGTTCCTCATAAGTTAGATGCTTTGCGAAAGCGGATCGTTGAGTAAAATATAAAAGTTAATATATCATTTACAAATCGTTTATAAAAGTGCTCAATCAGTTATCATTTCGCGCACGCGCAGGTGTATTCCTACGCTGTCTGCTACTTTCTGCGAGCGCTTTATCTCGTCCTCGCCGATTATGTCTACTACCGTGAACATTACCTGCGGAACGTACTTTTTTACCTCTTGCGCGAATTTCAGCATAGCGCCGAAGCTGTCGGCGTCTTTGAAAGATGGGCGCGTTACCGCCTCGTACTCTTCCTTAGTAGGCGCGTTCAGGCTTATCGAGACGACGTCTATCAGCCCCGCAAATTCGGGAGCGGTATCGCGCTTGTTTATGAGGTCTGAAAGCCCGTTGGTGTTTATGCGCAGCGGCATCTTACATACCGACTTTATATAGCGCGCGGTGTCTTTCAGCAGCTCAAGCTCGCAGGTAGGTTCGCCGTATCCGCAGAAAACTATCTGGCGGTAGGCGGCAAGGTCGCGCTTTGCGAGGTCTGCCTTTATCTCCTCAAGCGTGGGCTGATGCTCGAGCCAAAGCGGGTCAGAGCCGTAAGCGCCGTCGCCGTTGTTGCGTATGCAGAAAGTGCAGTTGCAGGGGCACTTGTTGGTTATGTTGAGATAAAGCGCGTCGTCTATCTCGTATGATATAGTCATTGCCTTTTCCATTTTTACATTACCTAGCCTTTCCTTTTATAAGTCTTACAGCCGCCGCCGCGCCTATTAAAATAGTGAGCGCTACGGCGCATATCAGAAGCACCCATGACGAGCGCTGAGATCGTACAAATTCGTCCATCGTGCGGCTGCCTATCGCTTTTTCGGCGACAGATGTCTTGCCCATAGCCGAAAGAGTCATTACCGTCATAAACTGCGCGTTTACCAGCCCCGCGAAAAATGCTGCGCCTGAGCCTATCGAGCGGAATATCGCCGAGTAGCTCTCGGTATTTTTGTAAGTGACCACGCCTTGTATGCAGTGCGCCAGAGCCAGCAGCGTGAAGAGCAGATAGCAGCCTGCTATTACGTAGCAGCCGTACTTGCTCTCTTCGTTCATAACGTCTGAAAGCAGCGTTATCAGCGAGATGGAAAGACCCAGACTCGCCGCCATCAGCACTACTGAGAGTATGCAGTTCGCCTTTTCGTATTTCTGCAAGGCGTTGTTTTTTATCTTTTTCGGCATTTTTTTACTCCTCCGTATCGTTATCCTGCGGCGGCTCTTCCGAGCGCTCTATCGTCAGCGAATCTATGCGCTGCGCGTCCTCCATCTTTACCGTCACGATGAAAGGCTCTATTATCAAGCGCTCGCCGTTTTCGGGAAAGCGGTCTATCTTCTCTATCACCCAGCCGCCCAGCGAATTTGAGTCGGCTTCGATAAGGTCTTCGTCGAGGTCGGCTTTTTCGAGAAAGTCTGATACCGAAAGCTCAGCCGATACCTGCCAGCGGTTTTCGCCCAGCACCTTGAAAGAATCGTCCACCTCGTCGCGCTCGTCGTAAATATCGCCCACCAGCTCTTCTATTATGTCCTCCAGCGTGCAGATTCCCTCAGTGCCGCCGTACTGGTCGATGACCACCGCCATGTGCACCTTTTTCTTCTGCATCAGCTTCATAACGTCTGAAATGCGCTTGCTCTCGGGTATGAATACAGGCTTGTTCATTATGCTTTCGATACCCTCGCTGCTGCCCGAAAGGTACAGCTTGAAGAAATCTGCCTGATGTATTATGCCGACGATGCTGTCGATAGTGCCTTCGTAAACAGGCATACGCGAGTAGCAGTTGTCCATGAATATCTCTTTTATCCGCTCCATATCGGTGTGTATCTCTACGCCCACGATGTTCACGCGCGGTACGAGCACCTCGCCGATGGATGTTTCGTCGAAGTCGAGCGCTGAGCGCACTAGGTCAGACTCCTGCTCTTCCAGTACGCCCTCAGTTTCTATCTCGTCGATTATGTATTTCAGCTCTTCTTCAGTAACGCTGGGCTGTTCTTTTTTACCGCCGAGAAGGGCGGTCGCGAACCGCTTTATCGCGGAGAAGAACCATATCGCGGGCGTGAGTATCGTCATGCAGACCGAAAGCGGCGCTGCCATCAGCATAGAGAAGCTCTCGGCGTTTTCTTTAGCCAAACTCTTCGGCAGTATCTCGCCGAATATAAGCACCAGCACCGTCATGACGAGGGTAGCCGCCGCCACGCTTCCGCTGCCGAACTGCTCGGTAAAAAGCACCGTAGCCAGCGACGAAGCGGAGATGTTCACGACGTTGTTGCCGATGAGTATAGCCGTAAGCGCCTTATCAAAATTCTCGGTGATCTTCAGCGCTTTCTGCGCGCTCTTGCTGCCCGAAGTCGCCAGATTTTTAAGGCGTATGTGGTTCGCCGCTGAGAAAGCCGTTTCAGTAGCCGAACATACGGCAGATATTGCTAAAAGCAGACATATCACTACTATTTTCATTTTAAAATTATTACCCCTTTTGAGATCATGAGATTATCGGTAAGCGGCATATTCTTCCATGCCGCATTACATACATATATTTATAATAACACATTGCGCGCAAAAAATCAAGATATAGAAGGCTCTTTGCGGCGGAATTTTTCCTATTTTATGATCTCTGTTCGGAATAATTAAATATTTGTACTTGCAAAATTTATTTTTTTGATGTATAATCTTTAAGGTAAAAAAATAAAACAGCAAAATGTGCAGAAAAATTCAGAAAGAATGGAAAAGGAGAAATAAAATGGAGGATAACAGAAATACCGCACCCGATATTTTTGACCGCATGATGGGTAGCGGCTTTTTAAAAAGGTTCGAGCCTTTTTATAAGGCGCATAAAGAGATACTGCTTTACCTGCTTTTCGGCGGACTTACCACGCTGGTCGGCATAATCTTTTTCGCAATACCCGTGAAACTTATCTCGCTGCCCGAAGTTCAGCTTTTTGGGCACAAGATAAACCTTACCGTTCAGGTCGCGAACGTGATCTCTTGGGTGTGCGCGGTGACATTTGCTTATGTTACCAACCGCACATGGGTGTTTGAGAAAAAAGCCCACGGCTCGGCGGCGGTGGCGGGCGAGTGCGCAGCCTTTTTCGCAGGCAGGTTCCTGACGCTGGTGATAGAGAACATACTGCTCAATATCACGGTAGACAGCCTCGGCATGGGCGATATACTCGCGAAGATACTGGTCTCGGTAGTTACCATTATCCTGAATTATATTATAAGCAAGCTTTTTGTATTCCGCGGGGATAAAAAAGCTGCTTAGATCATGAGGTGACCTTTTTTATGAGTACGATTTTGACCGATGAATACAGCTACATATTATTTATAGCCGTTATTCTGCTTTCGACTAAGCTGCTGGGTCTGCTGACGCAGCGCTTCAATATGCCGCAGGTAGTCGGCGCGCTGGTGGCAGGCGTGCTTATGGGGCCTTCCTGCTTCGGGCTGGTACAAAAGACCGAGTTCATCACCCCCCTCGCCGAGCTTGGCGTAATAGTGCTGATGTTCACAGCGGGTATGGAGACCGACCTGAAAGAGCTTAAAAAGTCCGGCGCGGCTTCGTTCGTAATAGCGATGTGCGGCGTGCTCGTGCCGATAGGCGGCGGCTACCTGCTCTCGCGCATATGGGGCATAGGCGCCGACAGCTCCGGCAATATGGCTTCGGCATTCTTACAGCAGATATTTATAGGCATAATTCTCACCGCTACGTCTGTAAGCATAACGGTAGAAACGCTCAAAGAGCTTGGCAAGCTAAAGACCCGCGCGGGCAGCGCTATACTCGGCGCGGCAGTGATCGACGATATACTGGGCATAGTAGCCCTCACTATAATAATGTCTGCCGGCGGCGGCAGCGGCGAGGACGGCGGCTCTATCGGCATAGTACTGCTGAAAATACTCGGCTTCTTCGCGGTAGCGGTGCTTTCGGCAGTGCTCTTCCACATCGTGTTCTTTAAATGGCGCGCGCATGATAAGAAAGACCTTCGCCGCCACACAGTTGTCTGTTTCGTATTCTGCCTGCTGCTTTCGTGGATAGCTGAGGAATTTTTCAGCGTAGCAGACATCACAGGCGCGTTCGTAGCAGGTCTGGCGCTTTCGGGTATGCCGACTACCAGCTACACCTCCACCAAGTTTGAAACGGTATCATATATGCTGCTTTCGCCCGTATTCTTCGCGAGCATTGGTCTTTCGATGACAAATATCAGCATGAGCGGCTCTATGATAGCCTTCACCATACTGCTCACCGTTATAGCCGTTCTCACAAAGATAATCGGCTGCGGTCTGGGCGCAAAGATATGCAGATACACCAATAAGGAAAGCGTGCAGATAGGCGTGGGCATGATCTCGCGCGGCGAGGTAGCGCTTATAGTCGCCAACAAAGGTTCGGCGAACGGTCTGATAAGCGAAGAGCTTTTCGCACCGATAATCATAATGGTAGTAGTTACCACCATAGTTACCCCGATACTGCTGAAACTTGTTTTCCACGACAAGCACGCGGCAGAGCCTGCACAGGCGTAATTTTAAACTATATCAGGCAGATCGTTTCAGATGGGGCGGTCTGCTTTTTGTTTCAGACCAGTACCCGAGTTACCCCCAGCGTTGGGTCGAAGCCTTTTTCGATAGCCGACATCCCGCTTTCGATAAAAATCTGCTCTTTCGGCAGCTCGCGCGGGGTGTAGCCCGTAAGCTGCTTGAACACGCGGTTGAAACTGCGTATAGTGCCGAAACCTGCCGCCAGCGCCGCTTCGCCGATAGCCATGTTCCCGCGCGAGAGCATTTTTACCGCCGCGCTCACCCGCACTATGTTCAGGTATTCCGAAAAGGTCATGCCCGACATCTTGCGGAAATATTTTGAGAAATACGGCTTGCTGAAACACATGAACTCCGCCGCTTCGTCAAAGGTCATGTCCGCGCAGCGCTCTGAGATAAGGCTCAGCAGGTCTTTGTACGCCGTGCTTTCGCCCAGCTTGCCCGCCTCCTGCGTTTTTTCGCCGCGAAATATCTCCGCCACAAGCGCCATCGCAAGCCCCGTGCAGACGGCTTCATGGTATTTTTCGCCTGCCGAGATCTCTCGACGTATCCGCTCGGCAGTTTCCGCTATCGGATAACTGTTTTCCAGCAGGGGGCATACGGGCGCGCGCTCGCCAGCTATCGAAGCTATCAGCTCTGACTTTATTTTCATCACAGTCAGCACGCTTTCGGCCTCCGCCTTTATGTAATGCACAGCCCCGCCGCGCACGAAAATGCACCGCCCCTCGGTAAGCTGATACACTGTATTTTCCGCCATTACCTCGGCACAGCCGCTCTCGGCGTAGATAAGCTCGCTCTCCATATGCCAGTGCGGCAGATTTTGCAGACCGCCGTACCTCTGCACCGCCGCCTGCAATTTTCCCGAAAGCACGCTTTGTTCGTATTTTGCTATCATCGCATTTCACCTCTGTATATGATTATACCACACAGGTTAATAAATGTCTATAATCGGTAAACAAAATTCTTGAAAAAATCTGCATATTAGATTATAATACAGTTAAGGCAAGACCGCCTAGCGGCTTTGCACGCGATCCTTGTGCGGTCTTGCCTTAAGCATTTGGGATTTTAACGGAGGGAGCAAATATCATGAAAAAATTATATTTTATAACAGGCAGCCAAGACCTTTACGGCGAGGCTACTCTCGCTCAGGCGGCCGCCGACGCAAAGGAAATGGCGGCGTACTTGGGCGAAAAGCTCACTGATATCGCCGAGGTAGAGGCAAAGCCCGTGGTGAGAAACAGCGCCGAAGCGCTCGATATATGCGCCGCCGCCAGCACCGACAGCGCCTGCATAGGCGTTATAATGTGGATGCACACATTCTCGCCCGCGAAGATGTGGATAAGCGCGCTCAAAGCTTTGCGCAAGCCCATGCTACACCTGCACACGCAGTACAACGAGCGTCTGCCGTATGAGAGCATCGACATGGACTTCATGAACCTAAACCAGTCGGCGCACGGCGACCGCGAGTTCGGCTTTATCTGCACGCGATTAGGCATAAAGCGCGAGGTGGTAGCGGGCTACTACAAGCACGCCGACGTTATCGAAGAGATACGCCGTTTCGCGCAGGCGGCCGCGGCGGTGGATCTCGGCAGGGGCATGAGAGTTGCGATGTTCGGCAGCAATATGCGCGACGTTGCCGTTACTGACGCCGACAGGGTAGAGTGCGAGATAAAGTACGGCTGGAACGTGAATTATTACGGTATAGGCGATCTTTGCGACATGATTTCCGAAGTCACCGAAGCTGAGATAGACGCTAAAATGGCTGAGTACGCCGAAAAGTACGCTATGAATACCGACAACACTGCCGCCGTTCGCGAGCAGGCTAAGTACGAGGTCGCGCTTGAAAAATTCCTCGCGCGCGAGAATATTTCCGCTTTTACCGATACTTTTCAGGACTTGCACGGTCTGGAGCAGCTTCCCGGCCTTGCCGCGCAGAATATAATGGCTAAGGGCTACGGCTTTGGCCCTGAGGGCGACTGCAAGACCGCCGCGCTCGCCGCAGTGCTCGGCAAACTGGCTGATGGCAGAGAGGGCGCTACCGGCTTCCTTGAGGACTACACCTACGACCTGCCCGAGGGCGGCGAGGCAGAGCTGGCTTCGCATATGCTGGAGGTTTCGCCAGTATTCGCCGCTGAAAAGCCCGTGATAGAGGTTCACCCGCTGGGTATAGGCGGCAAGGCTGACCCAGCGCGACTGGTGTTTGAGGGCGTTACCGGCGAGGGCATTGCCGTTTCGCTGATAGATCTGGGCGACCGTTTCAGACTCGTCTGCGCCGAGATAACACTTGTAAAACAGCCCGCCGCTATGCCGAAGCTGCCCGTAGCGAGAGTTATGTGGAAGCTGAAGCCCGATTTCGCGACAGGCTCGGCGGCTTGGATATACGCGGGCGGCGCTCACCACGCGGTAGTTTCCACCGCCCTCACCGTTGACGATATTCGCCTTTACGCAAAAATGACCGATACCGAGCTTGTTGTGATAGACGACAAGACCGAGCTGAACGCTTTTGAACAGCAGCTTGAGCTGCTCGATACCGTTGCGAAACTGAGGAGGTAGATCATGTTGGAACTGAAAAATACATATCTTGGCATAGAGCTCGGCTCTACCCGCATTAAGGCGGTGCTTATCGGCGACGATTATGCGCCGCTTGCTTCGGGAAGCCACGACTGGGAAAACCGCCTTGAAAACGGCTACTGGACATACTCGCAGGAAGATATTCACGGCGGCGTAAGAGCCTGCTTCGCCGACCTCGCCGCAGACGTTCGCGAGAAATACGGCGTGCCGCTGACCACCGTAGGCGCTATGGGCGTTTCCGCGATGATGCACGGCTACATGGCTTTCGATAAGCAGGATAAGCTGCTCGTTCCATTCCGCACATGGCGCAACACCACCACTAAGCAGGCGGCGGAGCAGCTTTCGGCGGCGCTGGGCTTTAATATCCCGCAGCGCTGGAGCATAGCGCACCTGTATCAGGCGGTGCTGAATAAAGAACCGCACATCGGCGAGATAGCGCACATCACCACCCTCGCGGGCTACATAAATTACCTGCTGACGGGCGAAAGAGCGGTAGGCGTGGGCGAAGCTTCTGGCATTTTCCCCGTTGAGAATGGCGCTTACAACGCCGACTATATGCGCACCGCTGAGAAAATGCTTGCCGAGCAGGGCTTTTCGCTGCCGCTTGCGGAAGTTCTGCCGCCGATAAAGACTGCGGGCGAGGGCGGTGCGTACCTTACCGAAGAGGGCGCGGCGTTCCTAGACCCGACGGGCACGCTGAAAGCAGGCGTACCGCTTTGTCCCCCCGAGGGCGACGCGGGCACGGGCATGGCTGCCGCTAACGCAGTACGCGTCGGCACGGGCAATGTTTCGGCAGGCACTTCCACATTCTCAATGCTGGTATTGGATAAAAACCCCGCCGCCGCTTACCCTGAGATAGATATGGTCACCACCCCAGACGGCGCTCCCGCAGCTATGGTGCACTGCAACAACTGCTGCTCTGAGCTGGACGCTTGGGTGAAGCTTTTCGGCGAATTTGCGGCGCTCACGGGAAACGCCATCGACAGATCGGCGCTTTATGAAACGCTTTATAAGAACGCCATGACAGGCGACCCCGACTGCGGCGGCGTTACCTCGTTCAACTACCTCTCGGGCGAGCCTGTTACGGGTGCGGAAAGCGGCAGACCGATGTACTTCCGCCAGCCCGACGGCAAAATGGATCTCGCGAATTTCTTCCGTGCGCAGATCTACTCGGCTTTTGCAACGCTCAAGATCGGCATGGATATACTCTTTGAAAAAGAGCAGGTAAAGGCTCAGCAGTTTACGGGCCACGGCGGGATATTCAAGGTAAAAGGCGCGGCTCAGCAGGTGCTCGCCGACGCGCTCGATACGCCCGTTTCGGTAATGGCTACCGCCGGCGAGGGCGGCGCTTGGGGCATGGCTCTGCTGGCGGCTTACATGATAAAGGGCGGCGGAAAGACCCTGCCCGACTGGCTGGACAGCGAAGTTTTCGCGGATATAGAAAAGCTCACCGCCGCGCCCGAAGCTGAGGGCAAGCGCGGATTTGACGAATACATCAGAAGATACAAGGCTGCGCTGGCGGCTGAAAAATTACTGGGAGATGTGAAATAATGCTTGAAAAACTGAAAGAAGAAGTGCTTGAGGCGAACCTCATGCTGCCGAAGTACGGTCTTGTAACATTCACATGGGGCAACGTTTCCGCCGTGGACAGAGAAAGCGGAATGATGGTGATAAAGCCATCGGGCGTTGAGTACGACAGCATGACCGCCGATGACATGGTGGTGGTAGATCTCGCGAGCGGCAAGGTAGCCGAGGGCAGATACAAGCCCTCGAGCGATACGCCTACCCATCTGGAGCTGTACCGCGCTTACGAGAACATCGGCGGCATAGTGCACACTCATAGCCGCTGGGCAACGTCTTTCGCGCAGGCGGGCACAGGCATAATTCCGATGGGCACTACGCAGGGCGACTATTTTTACGGCGAGATACCCTGCACGCGCGACATGACCCCCGCCGAGATAGGCGGTGAGTACGAAAAGGAAACGGGCACTGTTATAATCGAAGCTTTCGCGGGCGCAGACCCTATGACGATACCTGCGGTGCTTGTGAAGAACCACGGCCCGTTCGCATGGGGCGCAAATGCCGCCGAAGCGGTGCACAACGCGGTAGTGCTTGAGGAGATAGCTTTTATGAACTACCATGCCGCCGCGATAAACCCGCAGGCAGGCCGTATGCCGCAGGCTTTGCTGGATAAGCACTATCTGCGCAAGCACGGCGCGAATGCTTATTACGGTCAGAACTGAGATACATATATTTTTGCAGCGTTGTTTTTTGACTGCCATATTTCATGTTTCTAAAAAAAGTACACAGATTAGTTATAAAAAATGTTTGATATATCTGCTTAAATGCTATACAATAGATTTATTATTTAGATTCAAAGAGGTGACCGTAAAAATGTGTGATACCGAAGAGTTTGATTCCAAGATAAAGCGCGTGCTCATAACCGAGGACGAGATAAAGGCGAAGATAGCCGAGGTCGGCGCGCAGATCAGCCGCGAGTATGAGGGCAAGCCACTGTTGCTGGTGAGCATTTTAAAGGGCGCTTTCGTTTTCATGGCGGATATTTGCCGCGCTGTTACCGTGCCCTGCGAGATAGGCTTTATGTGCGCAAAAAGCTACTATAACGGCACATCTTCCAGCGGTATAGTAAAGATAACCATGGATCTCGATCAGGATATAAGCAAGTATCATGTGATGATCGTAGAGGATATTATCGACACGGGCAGAACGCTCAGCGACATTATCAAGCTGCTGAAAGCCCGCGACCCTCTCTCGCTGAAAGTAGTTACCCTGCTCGATAAGCCTGACCGCAGACTGGTAGACCTTAAAGCAGACGTTTCGCTCTTTACCATACCCGACTATTTCGTTATAGGCTACGGACTTGATTGCGCCGAGATATACCGCAATCTGCCTTACATAGCGGAATATGACGCGGACTAGGGCAACACCGCACAACTATTGTGTACGTATTACGCCGTCAGATTTTTCGTTAGATTGCCTAAAGCCTATGAAGGCTAACTCGCGTTAGTCGAAGAGGTTTTAGGTGATATGACGGGAAATATGCAAGTAAGACGTACACAAAGCCGATAGGCGGTAGTTGCGCGGTGTTGCCCTAACTATTAGCATAAAATATCAAAGCGTGTACCACATTTTGCGGCACACGCTTTTTTTCTTTATTCTAACTTTTTATCTACACATTTCTAATCTAAACATCATACATAGGTGATAGTAACGCCCGAAGCTTTTATCCTGCCCCTTATCACCAGCGTTTTGTCCAGCTTCGCCGAGTTGGTGGCGCCCTCTTCCGTTATACCGCCCGCGCGGCAGTCAGCCTCTATGCGCACCATCCATTCGCGCGGGATGTACAGCTCAAGACCGCTGCAAAGCACGTCGAGGTTTATCTCGGCTCTGTTTTCAGCCATGTCTGCGCCGTCGAAATACACCTCCGAGCCGCTGTAATGGCAGAATATATCAGCCTTTTTGAATTGCTGCGAGGTGATGTAATTGGTAGCGCCCGCAAAGCTCGCATTTATCTGCACATTTTCGCCGTCATATGAATTTTTCGTGCCCTCGGGCTTGCCGTAAACTCTGCCGCTCCACTTTTTCTGCGTCATGCGGTAGCGGTAAGGGAATATCAGCGATAAGCCGATGCTGAGGCATACCGCCGTTATCAGCACGGGGAATGGGGTGAGCTTTTCTATTCCCAGCGGCTCGGCGAAAAGTATCGCCATTACAGCCAGCGGGCAGAAGATCCCCCAGAAATTGAGGCGGCGTATGCTGTTGACGATAATGGGTATCAGCAGCAGCGAAATGACTACGCTAAGCGCGCTGACGCCGCCAAGCAGACCCAGCTTGCTGAGTATCACGGCAGCGCCGGCAAGTATGAAAAATAAGCCCCATATAAGATTTTTGCCTTTCATAAGTATCTCCTTTCGCCCAGCCTTAATTTTAGTACTTTCAGATAACTGCGGCCGGCGTACAGTTGCTTGTCAGTTCCCGCGAAGCTTATCAGCGTGGCGGAAGCTAAGCCTTTTTCTACCGAGTAGATGTGCTTTACATTTACGATGGCGGATTTTGAAACGCGCACAAATTTCTGCGGCAGTGTGTTTTCAAGCTCAAAAAGCTTCGCCTTTACCTGAAAAACATCGTCCGCGGTGTGGGCGCTGAGAAAATTGCTCTCGGTCTCAAAAAACAGTATAGAGTCAAGCGGCGGGAAAAACTGCTTGCCGCCCTTGAAAAACGCTACGTCGGCGCTGCCCATAGCCTCAGCCGCGCGCTTTAAGCGGAGTATGTTTTCATCAACGTCGCGGCAATGTATCACCACAGTATCGGCGGGCAGCTCCTCGTCGGTAACTATTTTCACTTTCAATTTTCTCACCTCCGCTGATATTATTATATAGCAGATCGCCGCGTTTGTAAAGCGTAATTTGCCAAGCGGTAAAAAAACGGGGGTAAGCGGTATTTTTTCGCTCTCAAATGCGCGCTCTTCATCGCAGGCTGTACATACTAATATGTAAATAAATCCCAATATTCTTAATTTTCACATTATAATGCCTTGACATAACAGCCGTATTGCAGTATAATAAATAGTGTGTTTGCGCATATAAAAAAAAGAGAGCGCAGACCTCGCGAAACTTGTGTATATATAGATTTAAAAACGGAGGATCAAAAATTGAGGACAACTTTTCCAAAAAGCATTTTACATATTGTGATAGCTGCATTTGCCGTGCTAGCGGCGGTGCTCACGCTGCCTGCGCTTACAGCTTCGGCGGCGGATGGCGCTTACTCTACGGGCGCGCTGCTGCCCGAATACTCCAGCTCGGAGGAGGTAAGCGTGCTCGACTACAAAGCGGACGCTAAAGGCAGCAAAGACAGCGCAAGCGCTATACAAAAGGCGCTGAACGTCGGCAAAAGCAAAGGCTCAGACAGCCACCAAGTAGTGGTGCGCGTGCCGGCGGGTACATATAAAATATCCAAAACGCTGAAAATTTACAGCAATACCCATCTTATACTAGAGGACGGCGCTACGATAGTAAAGGGCTTTTCGCAGGGCTGTATGCTGAAAAACACCATGCAGTACGGCGGGGGCGGCTACGGCGCTGACAGAAATATAGTTATAGAGGGCGGCACATGGGACGGCAATACCTCGGCTTACAACAGTATGTATACCTTTTCTAATATACGCATAGCCCACGCGAACAACATCGCTTTCCGCGGGGTGAGCGTTATCAATAACAAAAACGGCCATCATTTGGAGATTGGCGGCGTGCAGGGGCTTTCGATAGACGGCTGCTATTTCAGCGGATATACAGGCTCGCTGGTGAAAGAGGCTATACAGCTCGATGTAATGAACAGCGCTGAGCTTTTCGCAGGCTTCGCGCCTTTCGACGACACCGCCTGCGACAACGTGCTGATACAAAACTGCACATTCCGCAACATACCGCGTGCGATAGGCTCGCACTCGGCGGTAGTCGGCAAATACTATACTGACGTCACTATAAGGAACAACAATTTCAGCGATATATGGGACGTTTGCATGATACTGTATAATTACCGCAAATGCACCGTTTCGGGCAACACCATAACCGACTGCGGCGCGGGGCTGACTTTCAATTACATGAGCGACGAGAGCTTTCGTCACTATTTCTGCGCGGTAACGGGCAACTCTACTTCGGGCATAAACACCGACGCGGATACCGTAATCACCGGCAACAGCATTACTACCGTGCAGACCACCATGCAGTTCGAGCCTTACGCCATAAAGCTTTTCGGCAAGAGCGTTTCGGCTAATAAAGATTACCCAGCATATAATTACACGGTGGATAACGTTAGCGTTACGGGCAACACGATAGTTACAGCTGGCAGCGCTATAAACGCTACCAACGTTTACGACAGCGAAATATCAGACAACGAGATCTCGCCGAACGCCGATGTAGACTGCGTTGACTCAGACCTCATAAGCCTTTCGTACTGTTACAGCACAGATATAAAGAGCAACAAGATAAGCGGTTCTTACAAGAGCGGTCTGCGCGCCTCCAACGCTTCAGACCTCAGCATAACGGGCAATACTTTCAGCAAAAACGCCGTGTGCGCTATGGTGCTGGGCAACACGAAAAAATCATCGGTGAATAAAAACACCATCAAGGACAGCGCTACGGGCGGCGTGAAGCTGGGCGAGGGCTGCGCCAGCGTTACGGTAAACAAAAACGTTATCAAAAACTGCTCAGAGTACGGCATACAGGTAGTATCGGCAGGCTCGGGCAAGGATATAAAGCTGAAATCAAACGACCTTTCGGGCGGCGCGGTAGGAATTTCCTGCATAAAGAGCGGCAAGGCTTACCTCTACGGCAATTCCTTCGAGGCGGTTTCCGACAAGGTGTACGCCGACGCCGAGGGGCTGATTACCCTTGCGGAAGCAAAGAATTTCACCGCTGAGGAAGTTACCGAAAACCGCATAAAGCTGATATGGAACTCTATCAGCGAGGCGGACGGCATATCCGTTTACCGCAAACAGGCGGGCGCGGAAGAATTTGAGCTTATAGCTTCGGTAGACAGCGGCGCGCTTTATCAGGACGAGCGGCTGAACCCCGGTACTAACTACGTTTACAAGATAGTGCCTTTCATCACGGTGAACGATACGGGCGTGAACAACACCGAGTCGAAAGAGATTGGCGCGAGAACTAAGATAAATATCTCCACGGCGTATATCGAGTGCGCAGATACGGCGGCGTTCACGGCTATGCCCGTAACGCCGAACTTTAAGATAATAGCCGACAGCCGCGAGCTTATGGCGGGCGCGGATTACGACTACAAATTTGAAAACAACATCTACACAGGCACGGCTACCCTTACCGCTACGGGCAAGGGCGACTACGTCGGCAGCCTGACATACAGCTTTGAGATAACGCTGGGCATGACGGGAACATCTGGCGGGGTATCGAGAAACGCGATAGCTGCCTCGGCTTTCACTAATGGCAGCGGATACAGATTTAAGGTAAGCTGCACCGAGGGCGGCGGAGCGCTGCTGGCGCAGGGCGATAAGCGCCTTACCCGCGAGGAGATAGCTATAAACTCCATTCGTTTGGAAGTGCCCGTAGATACCTCGGTACGCGCCGAGCTTTGGAACGGCAGCGGCTACCGCGGATTTTAAAGGCAGGTGCGCAGTATGGCAGAAAATGTTTTAAGGTCTTTCAGATCGGTAAAAGCATATGTACGCGGCAAAACGCGGGAGGCTTCTGCCGAGAGAAAAAGGCTGACGGCGCTGGTATGCGCGGCAGTCTGCGCAGCGGCGGCGGTTATATATTTCGCGGCTTTCGGCGGCGTTGCTGAGCGGGAATATATGGGCGAAACGGGCGCGGCGGCAGATACGCCCCGTGCGGCGGCGCAGATGTATTTCGACGCATTTGCCGCGAGCGATGATGAAAAGTACATAGCCGTGATGCCGCCTTTTTTGAAAGAAGAGCGCGCTTTGCTTTTCGATAACGAAGCGGAATTTTACGAATCATACCGCTCGCAGTTTGAGGACGAGCGTGAGTATTATTCGGCGGTGTACGGCTCAGACTTCGCGATCTCATACGCTGTGACGAACGAGCGGGCGTATGACGAGATAGCGGGCGAAAACGGCGTTTCGCAGGCGGAGATACTGGAGGTAAAAGCCTATATCGACGGCAAAAAGCTGCACCGCGAGCTTAAAGGCACGCTGACTGCCGTGAAGTGCGGCGAAGGGTGGTACATTTATGAAAGTGATTTTAAAGAAGCGTTCTGGTAACGGGAATTTCAGCCTAGCCGAAGCGCTGGGTCTGCCTGATGTGAAGAAATACGCGCGGTATCTGCACAATATGCGCTCGCATTTCCGCACCATCACCGACCATCGTCATATGGTTATGCGGCACTGCGTGAAAGCGGGGATACCCCTGCGCGGCATGCTGCACGACCTCTCAAAATACACGCCTTCGGAATTTATCCCCGGCGTGAAATATTATCAGGGCACGCGCTCGCCGAACGAGGGCGAGAGGGAAGCCTACGGCTTTTCATACGCGTGGATGCACCACAAGGGCAGAAACCGCCACCATTTTGAATACTGGACAGATTACGACCCGAAAACAAGGCTGATGAGCCCTGTGAAAATGCCGCTGAAGTACGTCAAAGAGATGTTTTGCGACAGAGTTGCGGCGAGCAAGATATACAACGGGGAAAACTACACCGACTCCGACGCGCTGGCTTATTTTATGAAAGCCAAGGGCAGAAGAGTTATCCACCCCGACACCTCCGCGCTGCTGGAGCACCTGCTGAGAATGTTGGCTGCCAAGGGCGAGGAATACACATTCGACTATGTACGCCGACTGAGAAAATACTGATATGAAGAGATTAACTGATACAGCCGCTGCCGCCGCACTTTGTGCGATGTGCGCGGTTTTTGCGTATAACGGCGCGGAGATAGCTGTGGCGGCGGTGCTGCTGACCTTTGCGGCTGCGCTTTTTACGGTGTATTTCGATATGCGGTGGGCGGCGCTGGCGGTGAATACCGTTTACGCGCTAGCCTGCTTTGAGTGCCCTGAGCTTTGTGCAGGGCTGCCCGCGGCTGTGTACGGCATGGCGGCGGCGGGGCAAAAGCTGCCTTTGGCAATATCCGCGGCGGCGCTTATGATGAGATTTGCCGACAGCGATTTTTCGGGAGCGGTATTCTGCGCAGTATGCACGGGCATGGCTGTGCTGATAAGCGCGAGGACGAGCGCGCTGGAAAAATGCAGCCGAAAGCTTATAGAAACGCGCGATAATTCCGCCGAGCTGAACATTATTCTGGCTGAGAAAAACCGCGCGCTGGCGCTTTCGCAGGACAGGGAAGTGTACATGGCGACGCTTAAAGAGCGCAACCGCATAGCGCGCGAGATACACGACAGCGTGGGGCATATGCTGACAAGGAGCATTTTGCAGATGGGCGCGCTGACGGTGCTTACGCCCGAGGGCGAGCAGAAGGAGCATTTGAAGCAGATACAGCAGACGCTTGACGGCGCTATGACGAGTATGCGCAAAAGCGTGCACGATCTGCGCGACGAATCGGTAGACTTGGAGCAGATGGTGCGCTCGGCGGCGGACGCGGCGGCTGAGAGATTTCGCATATCGCTGGATTACGACATGGGTTCGGACGCGCCGACGGAGGTAAAGCTGGCGTTTGCGGCAATCGTAAAAGAAGCGCTGACGAACGCGGCGAAGTACAGCGACGGCGACGAGGTGCGCATATCGGTGCAGGAGTACCCCGCGTTTTACAGGGTGATGGTTCGTGACAACGGCGCGAACCCTGTGCGGCGCGACATAGAGCCGACGGCGGGCGCGGCGGGAATGGGCCTGAGCAACATGGCTGACCGTGCGCGCGGACTGGGCGGAAGCATAAACATATCGTCAGACGAAAAAGGATTCAGAATATTTGCGGCTGTACCGAAGAACAGCAGTATGAAACGGAGAAGCTGAGGGTATAGGGGATATTGAGGAGAAGTTGGAAGTGGTAAAGGTATAACGCCGCTGAATTTTAGTATGTCGGGTTGCTTTTTTAGGATTATCATGGTATACTTTTTGTAGAATGGCAGGGCATTAGTGCCGGCAGTTTGAAATTCTTGAATCACCGATCAAGGTTTATAACTTTGAGGTTGAAGATTTCCATACATATTTTGTTGGTAAAAGCGGTATTCTTGTTCATAATGGTAAGAAGTGTACGCCATCAGGAAGTTCACAAAATTCAGATGATGTACCGAGAGTTTATCATCCTAGCGATAAGCATGTGCCAGGACATGGTTGGGGTAGTGATAATCCGATTCCGGACATGCAAACAGGTCAACATTTACTTGATACTGCGTACTCATCGTCATCAAATAAACAATTATATAATATATACGATGATCAAATAATTAAGTTCCAGCCTGATACCGCTACAGGGTGGCATGCTTATGCGGTCACTAATACAGCTAAAGAGGTGCCAACAGATGTTTTAAAAAATATGTTAAATGACGATTTGATATCAAAGCCTCAATATAAAAAGTTTTTAAAGAACAAATAGATACCTAATATAAACTGTTGTTTGAAGTTTGTATGTGTTTTTATGATTATTTATGATTTCTCAAATTAAAAATGAGAAATCATAAATATCTTTAATTAGTATGGAGGTAGGAAACGTTGTTTACATTAAAATATGAAGCATTAGAAAAAGGATATGGTTATATACATATTATTGTTAATGGACAAGACATTTCCGAATATTCATATAACGGAAATATTTATTATGGTATGTGCAGAATTAGCAAATTGTTAGAGTGGATAAATGATAATTTAAAATACATTCTTTCAGATGACCCATTTCCTGTTAAGACTAATGCTAAAACGGGAGCAGATATGTGGCTTTATAGTGATGATTATATTCCTGAAAATTATGAACATTCACTGAAGTTCCAAGAAAAAAGACAGAATTGGATTTGGCATCATTCAATTGATTCATGTAAGGATGAGTTTTGTATGCCATTTATTGTGTTTTGTAAAGTTGGAGATAACATGGAAATCACTTGGAATAATATTGATCATAATTATAAAGATGTGGAATTTAGATATAAGTATGGGGTTTGTTATCTGAATTTAAACGATTTTAAATCTGAATTGTATAATTTTATAAAGCGTTTTAATTAATAATTGATGCATTGGTGTAAATGGTGAAACTATATCTGCAACACCAAGTCATCCGTTCTATGTTGACAAGCTTGGCTGGACACTGGCAAGAAGTCTTAAAGCCGGCGATGTACATATCCTTTCATAATTCCCCACAAAAAAGGAGGCTGAAAAATGCAGAAAATAAATATAGTGGTAGTCGATGACGATAAGCTCGCGGCTATCTCGCTCAAAACTATAATCGAAAGCACGGGCGGCGGCGAGATAACCGTCGCGGCGGTGGGCAACAGCGGCGAGGAAGCCATCGAGCTTTACGAGCGCCTGCGCCCCGATGTGCTGCTGATGGATATACGAATGGGCGGCATGAGCGGGCTTGAAGCGGGCGAGCGCATACTTGCCGACCACCCCGCGGCAAAGGTGCTCTACCTCACCACATTTTCCGATGACGATTACATAATCAAAGCCCTCAGCATCGGCGCAAAGGGCTACATCTTGAAGCAGGATTTCGAGGGCATCGCCCCCGCGCTGAAAGCTGTGATGAACGGCAAAAGCGTGTTCGGCGAGCAGGTGATGAGCCGTATCCCGCAGTTGATGCAGGGCGGCAGGCGCGCCGAGGCGGGGAGCGGCTTTGATATGTCGGCGGCGGGGCTTGGCGCTACCGAGCAGGAGATGATCCAACTGGTCGCCGAGGGGCTGAGCAACCGCGAGATAGCCGCCCAACTGTACCTCAGCGAGGGCACGGTGCGCAACTATCTGAGCGGCATTTTCGAGAAGCTCGCCGTGCGCGACAGAACTCAGCTCGCGATATTTTATTACACGCGGGTGGTGTGAAAAACAAACGGCAGACCATATCGACTTCGTTCAAAAGGTCTGCCGTTATTTTAATCTTCATTCATAATGTCGAAATGCCTGCGGTAGCGCTTCGGTATGTTTATTCCAACCACGAACCCCATCTGCTGGAGCACGTCTGACATCACCGAAAAGCCGTCTTTGTAAAACTGCTTTATCCTGCGCGTTTTGTCGGCGATGTTCTTGTAGTCCGGCGGGCACACGAACGTCCAGTCCGCGCCGTCCTCGTCCAGCACTAAGCGGAAATATTTGTCTATATCGCGGTCGGAAAACCCCGCTTTCAGCAGCAGTATGTGGTGCTCCATCGCTTCGTCGATATGGCTCATTATAACAGTTTTGCCGTCAAATGAGATCAGCACCAGCAGCGGCTCTCTATCCGCAATGGCGCGGTCAACGTCCTCTGACGTTGGAAATTTGATAATGTTCAATCTTTGCCCTCCTCGCACTCAGCGTTACCCTTAATTATACCATATTTTTCACCACGATAATATCCGCACTCTGCACAAACCCGCCGCCGCCGATTTGTGCATTTCGGATAGCCTATTTTATTGCAATATGACGTGAAATATGGTATAATGAGGGGTGGAAAGGGGCTGTTTGAGATGGCTTTGAAATTACTGCCCGCCGTGGTCTGCCCGCGCGCTAAGGCTTTTGAGATAGTGCGGCTCTTCGGCTCGGAGATAATATCCTCTGATGGTATGCAGCTGGAGAAGCAGTTTATCCAGCACGGCAGCGTCAGCGTTTACGCTCATTCAGTCGCCGTTGCAGTGATGTGTGTGCGCCTTGCGATGCTGCTGCCGTTCGCCGTAGACCTGCGTGCGCTTGTACGCGGCGCTTTGCTGCACGATTATTTTCTGTACGATTGGCATGATGGCGATAAAAGCCATCGCCTGCACGGCTTTCGCCACGCGCGCTTCGCTTTCAATAACGCGAAACGCGATTTTGAGTTGGGCGAGGTCGAGAAAAACATGATACTTTCGCATATGTTCCCGCTGGGCATAGTGCTGCCGCGCTTCCGCGAAAGCGTTATTCTCTGCATAGCCGATAAGATATGCGCCACCGCCGAAACCTCGGTAGGGTGCTTTGCTAAATTTATCATGTTCGTGAGAATGTGAAGTTTGTACATAAAAATTCGCCGCCCGACGAATGTCGGGCGATTTTTGCATATAAAAATGCGCAAAAAGATCCGCCCTCGGCGAACCGAAAGCGGATCATGTCGGAGTGCGCTGCAAGGGACTCGAACCCCTGACCTACTGGTTCGTAGCCAGTCACTCTATCCAGCTGAGCTAGCAACGCATTCATTCAACGTTTAATATTATATCACAATAAAAATCTCCTGTCAAGCAGTTGGCAGGAGATTTCACATTTTTTTAACATTTTAATGATCGCCGTTTATTCGCCCTCGAGCATGAAGATGTACGTTTCGGGCTTTGCGCCGTTCTGCACCATCACCTGCTTCTCGAGCACCTTGGTCTTGAGGTTCTTCACCCAGTCTTTCTGCGTGCGCATTTTCATGCCTTTGCCCTCTATCCACGCGCGGACGTGCGCGTTTGAGTCGCGGCGGGCAAAGCCTAAATTGTCTGCTTCAAAGCTGCCGTCAGCGCTGAGGTTGGTCAGCGGTTCAGGGTCGGAAAACTGAGTTATGCTCAGCTTCTGCTTTACTGTGAGTTTGAATTTCATGGTAACTCCTCCTTTATTTATCGCCTTTATTCGCCTGCCGTGACGGCGGGCGCTTCTGTACTGTCTGATGTTTCAAGTGCTTCGGGCTGGGCTACGTCTTTCAGTCGGCGGTTTATCGCGCGCGTTCTAACGCCTATCAGCTTCTCAAGCTCTTCGTCCGCCTGCCGCAGCCTGTCGCGCGTTTTGTCGAGCACGGTTTCAAACTGCGAGAATTCTTTCTTCGCCGCCTCAAGCACTTTCCAAACTTCGCCGCTCTTTTTCTGTATTGCCAGCGTGCGGAAGCCCATCTGCAAGCTGTTCAGCATCGCCGCCATTGTTGATGGCCCTGCGATGTTCACCTTGCAGCGGTTTTGAAGCTGCTCGACAAGCCCCATGTTCACGACTTCTGCGTACAGCCCCTCGAACGGCAGGAACATTATCGCGAAATCGGTGGTGTATGGCGGGCATATGTACTTGTCGTGTATGCTCTTCGCGCAGGAGCGTATCTCGCTTTCAAGCGCCGCGCGCCGCTGCTTTATCTCAGCCGCGTCGCCGCTCTCATACGCCGCCAGCAGGTCGGCATAGCGGTCGCCGGGGAATTTTGAATCTATCGGCAGATACACGCTGCCGCCGTCCTCCGCGCCGGGCAGCTTCACGGCGAAATCTACGCGTTCCTTGCCGTTCGGCACTACCGCCGCCTGCTCGGCGTACTGCTCGGGCGCAAGTATCTCTGAAAGTATCGCGCCGAGCTGTATCTCACCCATTATGCCGCGCGTTTTCACGTTTGAGAGCACGTTTTTGAGGTCTGATACGCCCGAAGCGACGGCTTTCATTTCGCCCAAGCCCTCGTACACCTCCGCGAGCCGCTTGTTCACCGCTTCAAACGACTGCGTTATCCTGTCGTCGAGCGTTTTTTGCAGCTTCTCGTTCACCGTGCCGTTTATCTTGTCAAGGCTCTGCTGATTTTCCGTGCGTATTTTTTCGAGCGAGCCGAGCGTTTCGGCGCGTATCTTATCCAGCTCGGCGGTCATGGCTTTCAGCCGCTCTTCAAGCGCCGCGCTTTGGTTGCGCTGTTCGCTGCGAAGCCCTTCGCCCAGCGTAGACACGCTCTCGGCTATATTTTTCGGCATATCCGCCCGCAGCCGCGCCATGTTCACGTCAAGCCGCTGAAAGCGGTTTTCCATCGACTCGCGCTGGCGGTACTGCTCGTCGCGCAGACTGTCGCCCAGCCGCGCCACGCCCTCAGCCGCCGCCTGCGAAACTTCGGTCTTTATCCGCTCGCTCTGCTCTTTCTGAAAACGGCTCTGCCGCGCTATCAGCAGACCCACTCCCGCGGCCGAAGCCGCCGAGAGCGCGAATGTTACGATCTCTATCAATATCCTTAAGCCTCCCGCTTTACAGCTCCAGCGTTATCTCGCGCTCGGTAGGTATGTAGCGCTTGTAGGTCACGCCCACCATGTCGAACATCATCTTGCTCGCCTTAGTGTCGTCAGAGTCGGCGTATTTGTCGGATAGATATATCACCTGCGTTATGCCGCTCTGTATTATCGCCTTAGCGCACTCGTTGCAGGGGAACAGCGAAACGTAAAGTCTGCTGCCTTTCAGCGGCGAGCCGCTGTTTAGTATAGCGTTCAGCTCGGCGTGGCAGACGAAGGGGTACTTTGTCTTTAGCCTGTCGCCGTCGCGCTCCCACGGCATATCGTCGTCGCGGCAGCCGGTAGGCATACCGTTGTAGCCGACTGAAAGTATCTTGTTTTCGGGCGAAACTATGCAGGCGCCCACCTGCGTGTTCGAGTCCTTGCTGCGCTGCGCGGAAAGCAGCGCCACGCCCATAAAGTATTCGTCCCAAGATATGTAATCCTTGCGTTTCATAAATATTCCCTCCCTAGTGTTTGTATGCGCCGAGGTTATTCGGCAGCCTTGTCGGCAGTTTCGCAGTTCTCGCAGTTGAGAGCCGCGGCGTCCTTAAAGGTCTTTTTCACAAGTCCAGTCAGCACCTTTCCGGGGCCGCACTCGATGAATTTGTCAAAGCCCTCCGCGCGGATAGCCGCCAGCTCGTCGGTAAATCTTACGGGCGAAACTATGTGCTTAGCCAGCAGATCTCTCATATTTGAAAAATCGGTAAGCTCAGCGCCCATAACGTTTGAGTAGAACTTCATATTCGGCTTCGCGAACTCAAAGCCCTCGCTTTTCGCCAAAAATTCCTCAGCCGCGGGGCGCATTATCTCGCTGTGGAAAGCCGAAGCTACGTTGAGCTTTACGCACTTCACGCGTTTAGCCGTGCTGGTCTGCTTTATCAGCTCGCACGCCGCCGCGCAGGCGCTCTCCTCGCCCGCGATAACGGTCTGTACGGGCGAATTGTAGTTTACGGGCACTACATAGCCCTCGGTCTTTTCGCAGGCGGTCTCTATCTCGCTCGGCTCAGGGCCTATCACCGCGTACATCGAGCCTTCGCTGTTTTCGGCGGCGGTCTGCATAGCCTGCGCACGGATCTTTATGAGCTTGAAAGCGTCGGAGAAGCTGAGCATACCGCTTGCCGCCATGGCAGCGTATTCGCCCAGCGAGTGGCCCGCAACGCCCTCAAACTTTACGCCCTTTTCCTTCAGCACTTCAAAAGCGCAGAGCGAGCATGCCATGATGGCGGGCTGAGAGTGGATAGTCTTGTTCAGCCCAGCGGGGTCTTCGGCGAACATTATGTCCTCCAGCTTGTAGCCCAGCGCCTCGTCAGCGGCGGCGAAGACTGCCTTAGCGCACTCGTAATTGTCATAAAAGTCCTTAGCCATACCCGCGTACTGCGAGCCCTGACCTGAGAATAACACGATATTTTTCGACATGATATTTGATCCTTTCGTTATATAATTGTATTGCCGAAAACGGCATCCGTCGGCATTTTTCTTTGTGCATATCTGCCGAAGCGGCGCGCGGAAAAATGTCTAACAGTGTTAATTATGTGAATAATGTATATTTGAGCGCCTTTGCAGAGCAAAATTTGATATAAATATAGAAAAACGAGCCTGTTCATAATTGAGAAACTTTATTCGTTATGCTTGTTAATAATTATGTTCTATAATATAATCAGTAGTGTACTCTGACCGAATATGCGGCGGCGTACCGATATTACGTTATTCAATGTGAATATTATAGCATATTTTTTTTATTTGTTCAATAATTTTTACAGTTTTTTTGTGCGTCAAGGTGTAAACATTTTTTTGCATTTCGCAGCGCCGGAAAAGCGGAAGGGAAAGGGTGTCAGCAATGCTGAAAACTAATGGAGTAAAAATAAAAGGCGTGGGCAGATATGCGCCCGAGATCGTGGCGACCAACGACGACTACGCCAAGATAGTGGAAACTAACGACGAATGGATAACTCAGCGCACGGGCATAAAGACCCGCCATATCTCAAACGGCGAGCCTACTTACTATTTAGGCGCTATGGCGGCTAAGGAAGCTATTGCAAACGCGGGCATATCTGCTGAGGAGATCGGGCTGATACTCGCAAGCACCTGCACGCCCGATTATTACACACCCTCTACAGCCTGCTTAGTACAGCGCGAGCTGGGCGTTTCGGGCTGCCCCGCTATTGATATAAACTGCGCTTGCTCGGGCTTCGTTTACGCGGTGGATATGGCTAAGCGCTACCTCGCCGAGGGCGATATAAAGTACGTTCTGGTAGTGGCTGCCGAAGAGCTTTCAAAGTTCGTTGATTATACCGACAGATCTACCTGCATACTTTTCGGCGACGCAGCCGCAGCGGTAGTTCTCGAAAAGGAAGAGGACACCCTCTTTACCAGCTACACCGCCGCCGACGGAATGGGCGCGCCCTACCTCGCGGCACGCGCTCTGCTGACGACAAATCCTTTCCGCCAGACCGAGAGCGAGTTTGACATGAATATGCCCGAGCCGAACAAGCATTTCCTGCTTCAGGACGGCAAGGAAGTATACAAGTTCGCGACCAAGGCTCTGCCAAAGGCGGTAGAAGAAGCATGCAAAAAAGCGGATATATCCCCCGAAGAGCTCGACGCGATAATCCCCCATCAGGCAAACATCCGCATAATAGAAACTGCGGCTAAGCACCTCAAAGTACCTATGGATAAAATGGTGCTCAATATTTCCGATTACGGCAACACCTCCTCTGCTTCTATCCCCGGCGCATTTTACGACGGCGTGAACAGCGGCAGGATAAAGCGCGGCGACAAGGTATGCTTCGTAGGCTTCGGCGGCGGACTTACCTACGGCGCGGTAGTAATTGAATACTAAAGATACACATACATATATGATCAATGCCCTGCGGGGCGCTTTAAAGGAGAGGATCTCAATGACTACTAAAAAAACAAGGATAACCGAACTGCTCGGCATCAAGTACCCCATTTTTCAGGGCGGCATGGCTTGGATAGCTGAGTCTACCCTCGCGTCGGCTGTTTCAAACGCAGGCGGCTTAGGCATAATCGCGGGCGGCTCTGCACCCATCGACTATCTTCGCGAGCAGATACGCCGCTGCAAATCGCTGACGGACAAGCCTTTCGGCGTGAACATCATGCTGATGAGTCCTAACGCTGAGGAGCTGGCGCAGCTCGTTATAGAAGAGGGCGTGCCCGTAGTTACCACAGGCGCAGGCAACCCCGGCAAATTCATGGCCGCTTGGAAAGAAGCGGGCGTAAAAGTAATACCCGTAGTTCCCTCGGTAGCTCTTGCGAAGAGAATGGAGCGCTCGGGCGCTGACGCAGTTATCGCAGAGGGCACAGAGTCGGGCGGACACATCGGCGAAAACACCACCATGTGCCTTGTTCCGCAGGTAGTAGACGCGGTAGAGATACCCGTTCTTGCGGCGGGCGGCATCGCCGACGGCAGAGGCATAGCGGCTTCCTTCATGCTGGGCGCTGAGGGCGTTCAGGTAGGTACGCGCTTCCTTGCGGCGGACGAGTGCCAGGTAAACCCCGTTTACAAAGAGCTGGTGGTAAAGGCTAAGGACACCGACAGCGTGGTTACGGGAAGATATACAGGCCACCCGTGCAGAAACGTAAAGACCAAGTTCTCGAAAATGCTGGCAAACGGCGAAAAGGACGGCAGCCTTACCCCCGAGCAGTTTGAGGAAGTTACCCTCGGCTCGCTGAGAAAGGCAGTACAGGACGGCAACCTTGACGAAGGCTCTTTCCTCTGCGGCGCTATCGCAGGAATGATAAAGGAAGTAAAGCCCTGCAAGGATATAATAGAAGAGATGTTCGGCGAGGCGGAAGCGCTGCTGAGCAAGTGAGATGATAAACGGAGGATATAGGATATGTCAACTGCAATAATCACAGGTTCATCAAGAGGTATAGGCGCTTCCATAGCGCTGCGTCTGGCTAAGGACGGCTACGATATAGCACTCAACGATATAAGCGAGGCTATGTTCGAGGACAATGACATAATGGATAAGATAAGAGCCGAGGGCGTTATCTGCGAAAAATTCATCGCCGACGTTTCCAACTACGCGCAGTGCGAGCAGATGGTAAAGGACATAAAGGCGAAGTTCGGCACTATCGACGTGCTGGTAAACAACGCAGGGATCACCCGCGACGGGCTTCTCGCAAGAATGAGCGAGGAGAATTTCGACACAGTTATCGCTGTAAACGAAAAGAGCGTTTTCAACATGACAAAGTTCGTAGGCAGCGTAATGATGAAGCAGCGCAGCGGAAAGATAATAAATCTCTCTTCCGTAGCGGGTCTTTGGGGCAACCCCGGTCAGCTCAATTACTCCGCATCTAAGGCGGCTATAATCGGTATGACTAAGACGGTAGCGAAAGAGCTCGGCTCGCGCGGGATAACCTGCAACGCCGTAGCCCCCGGCTTTATAAAGACCCCCATGACCGACAAACTCACCGAGGCGCAGAAGGAGAACATACTGCGCATGATAGCTATGAGAAGATACGGCACGGTAGAGGAGATCTCGGGCGTTGTATCGTTCCTTGCATCTAAGGACGCAAGCTACGTTACGGGTCAGGTGATAGAGATCTCGGGCGGACTTTCGATGTAATGAAAGAGAGGTAATAAAGCGCTATGAAAAGAGTTGTAATAACAGGAATGGGCACTATAAACCCGCTGGGCAACAACGTGCCGCAGTTTTGCGAGGGTCTGAAAGAGGGCAGACTGGGTATAAGCAAGATAGACCAGTTCGACTGCTCTGATTTTGACGTAAAGTGTGTAGGCGCAGTAAAGGATTTCGACCCCCTTACCGCCATAGATAAAAAAGAGAGCCGCAGAATGGACCGCTTCACCCAGTTCGCAGTATGCGCGGCTGACGAAGCTATGAAAGACGCTGGCAGCGATTTTAAGGACGTAGACCCTTACAGAGCGGGCGTGATAATCGGCGTAGGTATAGGCGGACTCAACCTTACCGAGCAGGAGCACGCGAAATTCCTCGCTAAGCCCGATAAGATAAGCGTTTTCTATATCCCGATGATGATAGCGAACATGGCGGCGGGCACTGTTTCGATGAAAACAGGCTTCAAGGGCGACAACTACGCTACCGTTACCGCCTGCGCTTCGGGCACTCACGCAGTGGGCGAAGCTTTCAGAAAGATAAAGGACGGCTACCTCGACGTAGCTATCGCGGGCGGCGCTGAGAGCTGCATCTCGCGTTTTGCGCTGGCGGGCTTCAACAATATGAAGGCGCTTTCGCGCGAGGAAGACCCCGAAAAGGCTTCCACGCCTTTCGACCTCAACCGCAAGGGCTTTGTACTGGGCGAGGGCTGCGGAATACTCGTTCTCGAAGAGTACGAGCACGCTAAGGCACGCGGTGCCAAGATATACGCCGAGGTGGCAGGCTACGGCGCTACCTGCGACGCTTACCACATGACCAGCCCTTCGCCGACGGGCGAGGCTGCGGCTGCCGCTATGAAGGCTGCTTACACTGAGGCAGGTCTTGCGCCAGAAGACGTTACCTACATCAACGCCCACGGCACTTCCACCCACCTCAACGACGCTTACGAAACTATCGCGATAAAGATAGCGCTGGGCGAAGAGGCGGCTAAAAAAACTATCATAAATTCCACCAAGTCGATGACGGGCCACCTGCTGGGCGCTACCGGCGCGGTAGAGGCGATAGCCACCGCTTTGCAGATAAACGAGGGCTTTATACACCAGACCATCGGCTATAAAACTCCCGACCCCGAGTGCGACCTTGACTACTGCACCGAGGGACTTCGCAAGACTGAGATAAAGGCTGCGCTTTCAAACTCGCTAGGCTTCGGCGGACACAACGCTACCATCTGTCTGAAAAAGTTTGCTGACTGATTTTACGGGGAGGATATTTTGAAATGAGCAAGATCTTTGATATAATCGACGTAGAGGCGATAGAAAAACTCGCCGATATAGTGAACGAAAAGGACTTAGGCGAGATAACCGTAGGCTATGAGGGCAAGAGCGTTACCGTAAAGGGCAAAAAGCCCGCGCCGCCCGTACCCCCTGCAGGTGGTTTCGCACCCGCTATGCCCCCTGTATCGCCAGCAGCGGCAGCCGCCGTTACCGAGCCGATAGAGATGTCGTCAAAGACTGAGGAGATAAGCGGAACACCTGTAAAAGCGCCGATAGTGGGCACATATTACTCAAAGCCCCGCCCCGACGCCGCGCCTTTCGTAACAGTAGGCAGCAAGGTGAAAAAGGGTGATGTGCTGTATATCCTCGAGACCATGAAGGTGATGAACGAGATAGCGGCAGAGAGCGACGGAATAGTTACCAAGATACTGGTAGCCGACGGCGATTCGCTAGAGTACGGACAGACCGTAATGATACTGGGCTGATAAACGGAGGATACAAAAAATGGCTGTAATAATGGATAAAGAGCAGATAAAGGAAGTAATACCCCACCGCGACCCATTTCTGCTTATAGACGAGATAAACGAGCTGGAGGTAGGCAAAAGGGTAGTGGCTACCAAGTACATCAAGGCTGAGGATTTTTGGTTCAAGGGTCATTTTCCCGAGTACCCCGTTACCCCCGGCGTGCTGATGATAGAGATGCTGGCGCAGGCGGGCGCGGTAGCGCTGCTTTCCATGCCCGAGAACAAGGGAAAGATAGGCTTTTTCGGCGGCATAAACAACGCTAAGTTCCGCAAGCAGGTAGTTCCCGGCGACGTGCTGCGTCTGGAAGTTGAGATAACAAAGGTAAAAGGCCCTGTAGGCTACGGCAAGGGCGTTGCTACCGTAGATGGCAAAAAGGCAGTTTCGGCTGAGATCTCCTTTGCTATAAAGTAAGCGGAAGGAGCTGTAATAAAAACCATGTTCAAAAAGGTTTTGATAGCAAACCGCGGCGAGATAGCGGTGCGCATAATACGCGCCTGCCGCGAGCTGGGTCTGCGCACCGTGGCGGTGTATTCTGAGGCTGACAGAAGCGCTCTGCACGCCAAGATAGCCGACGAGGCGGTATGCATAGGCCCTGCCGCCAGCAGCGAGAGCTACCTGAACGTCCGCGCGATAATAGGCGCTTGCGAGATCACGGGTGCTGACGCTATACACCCCGGCTTCGGCTTTCTTTCCGAAAACGCTTCGTTTGCGCGTACCTGTGAAAAGTGCGGAATAACGTTTATAGGCCCCGACTCGCACAGTATAGAGATGCTGGGCGATAAGGCGGCGGCTAAAGAGGCTATGAAGGCTGCGGGCGTGCCCGTTATCACAGGCTCTGACGGCGCTGTAAAAAGCTTTGAGGAAGCAAAGCGCATAGCTGCCGAGATAGGCTACCCCGTGATGGTAAAAGCCTCGGCGGGCGGCGGCGGAAGAGGAATACGCATAGTAGAAAAGGCGGAGGAGCTGGAAAGCCAGATAAACGCCGCCAAGCAGGAAGCTCTCTCGGCTTTCGGCAACGACGAGATATACATAGAGAAATTTGTGGTAAACCCGAAGCATATCGAGATACAGATACTTGCAGACTCGCAGGGAAACGTTATCTCGCTGGGCGAGCGCGACTGCTCTATGCAGCGCCGCAACCAGAAAGTGCTGGAGGAAGCGCCCTCTACCGTTATCGACGAGGAGACCCGCCGCAAGATGGGCGAGGCTGCCTGCGCCGCGGCTAAGGTATGCGGCTACAAAAACGCGGGCACGATAGAGTTTCTTGTGGATAAGGATAAGCATTTCTACTTTATGGAAATGAATACGCGCATACAGGTAGAGCACCCGATTACCGAAGAGGTGACGGGCGTTGATATAGTAAAAGAGCAGCTTCGCATAGCGGCGGGCGAGCCCCTCTCGTACAAGCAGGAGGATATAAAGCTCAGCGGCCACGCGATAGAGTGCCGCATAAACGCCGAGAACCCCGCTATGAACTTCATGCCCTCGCCTGGCGTGATAGATTCGCTCTTTATCCCCGGCGGCCCCGGCGTGCGAGTAGACACGGCTGTTTATCAGGGCTACGAGATAACGCCTTACTACGACTCTATGATAGCGAAGCTGATAGTACACGGCAAAGACCGCGAAGAGGCTATCGCAAAAATGAAATGGGCGCTGGCTGAGTTTATAGTAGACGGCGTCAGCACCAATATAGATTTTCATCTGAAGCTTATACGCACCGAAGCCTTTGAAAAGGGCGATTACGACAACGGCTATCTCAACCGCGTTAAGCTTATCTAAGAAAGGGGGAGCTTACAGACATGCTGGAGGATCTTTTTTCAGTAGTGCGCACGCGCTTTAATTACGGCGACGATGACGAGCCGCCAAAGAAGAAAAAGACCGATATACCAAAGGGGCTGCTCTTTAAATGCCCCCGCTGCTCGAACAACACCTTTATGGAGGATTTTGCGGCAAACGGCAAGGTATGCCCCCACTGCAACTATCATTCGCGCCTTACCGCGCGCGAGCGGCTGGATATCACCATAGATAAGGATAGTTTGGAAGAATTTGACGCAGATATGATCTCGGGCAACCCGATAGATTTTCCCGATTACGAAAACAAGCAGCAGGCGCTGCGCGAAAAAACGGGTCTGAAAGACGCCGTAGTGACGGGAAGAGCCAAGATACGCGGCGAGGATATAGTTATAATAGTAATGGATTCTAACTACATGATGGCTTCTATGGGCAGCGTAGTGGGCGAGAAGATAGCCCGCGCTTTTGAGTACGCTGCCGAGCACCGCCTGCCCGTCATCGCGTTTACCGCTTCTGGCGGCGCGAGAATGCAGGAGGGCATAGTTTCGCTCATGCAGATGGCCAAGACCTCGGGCGCTGTCGGCAGACACAGCGACGCAGGCCTGCTGTACATCACGGTAATGACCGACCCGACTACGGGCGGCGTTACGGCATCGTTCGCCTCGCTGGGCGACATCATAATCGCCGAGCCGAAGGTGCTGATAGGCTTTGCGGGCAGAAGAGTTATAGAGGGCACTATCCGCCAGCGCCTGCCGGACGATTTTCAGTCGGCAGAATTTATGCTGGAAAACGGATTTGTAGATATGATAGTAGAGCGCAAGAGGATGCGCCGCACGCTGGCACATCTGCTCAAGCTGCATAAGCCATATGACGGAGGTGCTGAGCAATGAGTGAAAATAATATTCCCGCCAGCAAGCGCATGGAGATAATCCGCACCAAGGGCAGACCTACGGTAAAGGACTATATCCCCATGATATTCGACGATTTCTTCGAGATGCACGGTGACAGACTCTACGGCGACGACGGCGCTATAATGGGCGGCGTAGCCTACTTCAAGGGCGTGCCCGTAACGGTGATAGCGCAGGTAAAGGGCAGAACGCTGGAGGAAAACCAGCAGTGCAATTTCGGTATGCCCCACCCTGAGGGCTACCGCAAGGCGCTCAGGCTGGCGCATCAGGCTGAGAAATTCCACCGTCCCGTTATATGCTTTGTAGACACCGCGGGCGCGTTTTGCGGCGTAGAGGCTGAAAAGCGCGGACAGGGCGAGGCGATAGCCCGCTCGATAATGGAATTTATGGAGCTGAAAACGCCTGTTATCTCGATAATACTGGGCGAGGGCGGCTCGGGCGGAGCGCTGGCTATGTGCGTTTGCGACGAGCTGGCTATGCTGGAAAACGCGGTGTACTCGGTAATATCTCCGCGCGGATTTGCCTCCATACTCTGGAAAAACGCCGAGCGCGAGAAGGAAGCAGCCGACATCATGAAGATAACTGCCGAAGACCTTGTACACTTAAAGGTCTGCGACAGCATAATAAAAGAATCTGACGGCGGTGCCCATACCGACCCCGAGCAGACGGCTGAGAATATTTCTGAATATATTTCGCAGGCTTTGGAAAGAAATTTGCAAAAAGGGCTTGACGAAATGCTAAATGGGCGTTATAATAAGTTTAGGACAATCGGCGAGTTTGGCGTGTACGAAGAGGATAGCGAAAGCGAATGACCTTTTTCGGCGCAAAGCTGCTGCCTTTGTTTTAGCGGCGAGGTTCTTGAAAAAAACAGCTCCTCTCCGGCAATACTCAAATGACAGGAGGTTTGTTTAGAATGGTATTTGACAAGATCCGCGATATTATCGTAGACCAGCTCGACGCGTCTGCTGATGATGTTACCGCAGAGGCTTCGATCATCGACGATCTGGGCGCTGATTCTCTCGACGTAGTAGACCTTATCAGCTCTGTTGAAGATGAATTTGATGTTGAGATCCCTGATGAAGAGGTTGAGAACATCAAGACCGTAGGCGACATCGTTTCCTACATCGAAAGCGCTACTTCTGAGGAATAAGCAATTAGCTTTCACTAAAAGAAATCAAATGACGGAACGTGGCTGAAAGTAACGTTCCGTTTTTTCTTACGATCACCGCGAGGGGGATAAGCTTGTGCTTTGGGAAGAAAAAAATTACGATGATATTATAGACCTGCCGCACCACGTTTCGGAAAACCACGCGCATATGTCTATACGGGGCAGGGCGGCGCAGTTTTCGGCTTTCGCCGCGCTAAAGGGCTACGATGAAGCCGTGGCGGAGGCGGCAAGGCGCACCGACAGCCGCCGTGAGCCGGACGAGGACACCGCGCGAGAGATAAACGAGCGGCTGGTATGGCTGATAGAGCATTTGGCGGAGCTGCCGCGGGTGGAGCTGATGTATTTTGTGGCCGACGAGCGCAAGGCGGGCGGCGCGTATGTGCCCGTGAGCGGTGCTGTGCGCATTTACGACTCATACGCGAAAGAGCTGGAATTCGTTGGCGGCAAGCGCGTGCCGATAAACGATGTTTACAGCATCGAGATCTTAGCCGACCGCGATGATACGGACGAGCAGGCATAAAAAAGGCGGGTACGCTTAGTGTATAGCGTACTCGCCTTTGCTGTTTATGTACTTCAAGCCTTTGCGGTTTCCTGCGCGTCTTCGCCGGTGTACTGCTTTTTCCAGTCCTCTAAGCGCTGCTTTTCGCCAGCAGCGTCGGCAGCGCCGAAGCCGAGGTGGCTCTGGAACTCGCCCTTTGAGGTGACCGAGAGGGTGATGGAGGTGAAAGGCTTCTGCTTCTCGCCGATGAACACCTGACGTATAGCCATGATGAGTTTTACTATCTCAACGCGGTTCTTCGCCGCCTCTTCCTTATCCATATCGAATTTCTCGAACATCTCGTCGCCGTCGATAAGCTCGCCGTCTGCGGTAACAAGGCGGTGGTAGTAGAAAACGCCGTTCTCGCCGTTCTCAGCGTAAAAATAGGCTATCTTGTAGTCAGTCTCGGGCAGGAAGCTGAAAAACTCGGTGCCGAGCTGTCTGTAAAGCTCAGCCGTTTTCGACTGTATCTCTTTAAGCTGCTGCTCGGAAACTTGGGGCGGCTGGTAGCGGGGGTTAGCCTTCTCTACCTTCTCGCGCCAAGCGGCGTAGCGCTTTTCCTCTTCGCCCTCGGTAAGCTCGGCGGCGGTAACGTCCATCTTTACCTGACCGTTATTGAGTATCATTATGCTGATAGCGTTGCAGGGCTTTCCGGTAGCCGCCTGCGAGCTTTCGTGCATAGCCATGAATGCCTTTTCAAGCTTCTCCTCGCGGGATACCATTTCGGGCAGGCTGAGTCCGCAAAGCTGGGGTATAGTCTGGCGCTCGAGAAGTCTGCCGTCAAGCGCGTAGCAGCAGAAATCGTCGATGTATCCGCCCGACTGAAGCTCGGCGTAGTAAAAGCCTATCAGCATCTGCTGCGGGAACATGACTCTCAGCGCTCTGCTCATCTCGGCGCAGTCTTTCTTAAAGCGCTCTTCGGGGGTAAGCTCGGGGGCTGCTTCTTCCTCAGCCGCAGCGCTCTCCTCCGCTTCGGTATTTTCAACGGCTGCCTCCGCGGGGGCGGTATCAGCCTTTTTCTTTTTTTTGCCAAATAAAGCCATAGTAATGTCCTTTCGTGGTGTAGCGTCAATTCTGCTTTCTTACCACGGCGTATTCGTCGCCGTTTCGGTAATACGGGCAAGCGCCGCGTGGGTCTGACTCGAGCCTGTAAAGGTCGTCCTCGTCAATATCCACCGAGCAGAAATATTCTTCGTATTCTTCATCGTACATATAGTACGCGCAGGTATCGCAGTTCATCAAATATCTATCAGCTTTCTCGATACTGCGAAATATTTGTTTTTCTCGGAGCAGACCAGCCGTGCTATTACTATAAAAGCGGTGATCACTGCTGCCGCCGCCGCTGCCGCGGCTATTATTTTGCCAATTTTTTTCACAGCGCAGAAACTCCTTTCTTTGCGTTAGTTATACAAAATCGTCCTCGTCGATGTCGTCCTCTATCTCCTCGCCGTTGAGCAGCTTTTTCAGCGTTTCAACTTCCTCTTCGGTAAGGGTTATGCCCTTGCCCATGCGGGTGTGGTCGGGGTTCCATTCTCTAAGGTCGTACTTCGGCTCGCGCTCGTTCCAGCTTACCATGTTCAGCTCTTTTGTCCAGCCGCGCGCGCTTTCGGAAAGCACTCCTATATTTTTCGTGATCTCAAATTTCAGTTCAGCCATTTCTATCTACCTCCGTTAGTTTTGTTTTTTATTTATCGGCATATTTTCGCTGCCGTTTTTTACACGTTTTTCGTTCGCCGCAGCCGCTATCGCCGCGAGCGCGCCCTGCAATGCGCCGAGGTTCGTTATCGCCGCCGCCAGCAGTATCACCAGTCCGCAGAAAATTCCTGCGAGAGCGCCGCTTAGCGCCCATATCACGCCCGTGATGCAAATGCTGCCCGCCGCCGTGGTAAAGCTGTCAGGCTCGCGCAGGTAGTCGAGCGCCGAGAGGATAAGCATTGCGAGCAAAGCCGCGGGCAGATCGTACATCGCCCATACGCATATGAATATCATAGCGCCGCCGCCCAGCTTTATAGCGCGCTTGCCGGTAACTGCGCCGAATGCCGCCGCCGCCGCAAATACCGCGAGCAGTGCCCAGCCGCGCGTAAGCCAGCAGATAACGAGGTACACCGCCGCGCCGAAAGCCAGCGCGATGAGCTTTTTGCTGCCTATACGCTCTACTATGCCGCGCAGCTTCGCAGGCATGAGCGCGAGCATAGCGTTCCAGACGGGCTTGATGTTTATCGCCGTGATTATGATGAAAAGTATCGGCAGAGTAACTATCGTGAATTTTACAGAGCCGCCCATAAACTGCATAACGTTTATCAGCACCATTGATATGAGCAGCGCGTTATTGATCATAAGCTTAGTAAGTCTGAGGTCGAAAGGCACTATCTTGCGCGAATCGTAAGCGCGCACTGCGAATACCGCCATGTAGGAAACTACGGTGGTTATCGGCGGGCCGTAAAGACCTATGCGCGGTATCAGTATGATATTCAGCGAGATATTTATCACGCCTGCGATAAGGCTGGTGAAAAGCGAGCGCTTAGTCTTGTTTGAAGCCAGATATATCGAGCCCATAAAGGTGGTGAAGCATGAGAATATCGAGGAGTATATCAGTATAGGTGCGTACCGCGCGGACTCCTGAAAGCTGTCGCCCATCCAAATAGCGGTAAGCGGCTGAACTATCAGCAGGCAGCCCGCCGCGAGGATATACATAAGGCACTGGTTCAGATGGAAAACGTTGCCGTAAAAATCATTGCGGTCGTCTGAGTCGTCCTCCATTATAGCCGACATATTCCATGCCTGCCCGAACATCATGTAAACGGTGGATACTAAGTTCGCTATTTTGTACGAAGCGGAAAGTATGCCGTTTCGCTCGCTGCCGAGGTAGTAGGTGGTCATGAAAGAGTCGGAGCTGTTTGTCACCAGCCACATAAGTTGCGCGGGGATAAGCGGCATACAGTAGGAGAACATGGTCTTTACCATCTCGCGCTCGATATGCTTGAAATCGAAATATCTCCAAAGCCGCGCTGCGAAGAGCATGAAAACGGTGGAGCAAAGGTCTGAAAGGATGACCGAGAGCAGGTAGCCGGTATTTCCCATCTTGAAAACGCAGATGAAAAGTATAGTGCCTATCAGCGTAAGCAGCGTAGTGAGTATAGAGTTTACGGCGTAGAGCTTTACTTTCTCTATGGCGCGCAGGAAGTTTGAGTAAACAAGCTTTAGCGAAGCCGCCACGATGTATACGAATATCAGCAGCGAGTAGCCGTGGATATATTTATCCGCCACGCCTGTAACGGTAACTATCGGCAGCACTATCGCCAGCAGGGCGAAGCCCATAAGGCAGGCTATATTGCCTATGCTGAATACCTGCCGCTTGTCGTAAGCTTTATCGAGGCCGAAGCGTATTATCGACTCGCTTATAGTCATGGTAACTATCGGCAGCAGCCAGTTCGCTATCTGCTGTATAACGTCGTTGACGCCCATTTCGGCGGGCGTGAGGTAGGTGGTGTAGACGTTGACGAGCAGTATTATCAGCACTTTCGAGCTGAAAGAGCCGAGCGCGAATATCAGCGTATTAGAAAAAAGCTTTTTATAGCTTGACTTGGTAACATTTTTCTTTTCAGGCATATTTAAAGAGTATCCTTTCTGCGGGGTGTGCCGCCGTTGTGACAACACATATACATTATAACATAAGAGAGAGAAAAAAGCAAGTACTTAGCGGCAAAAAGGCGGCTGGGCGTTTTTCGTCGGCATAGCCCTCTTGAAAATCTTGGCGAAAAGTGCTATAATTATACCGATAAATGATAAATACAAATAACACGGAGGTACTGCCGATATGTCTACCGCTAACCAAAGATTGAAAATACTGTATCTTGCGAAGTTTTTCGCAGACAGCACTGATGAAGAGCACCCCGTTACCATGCAGCAGATAATAGCCGAGCTGGACAGGCACGGAATATCCGCCGCGCGCAAGGCTATTTACGAGGATATTGAAGCGCTGCGCGTTTTCGGCATGGATATAGTTTCGGTAAAGGGCAAATACTCGGGCTACTACCTCGCCTCGCGCGAATTTGAGCTGCCCGAACTGAAACTGCTCGCCGACGCGGTAAGCTCGGCGCGATTTCTCACCCAGCGCAAATCTGAGCAGCTTCTGAAAAAGATAGAGTCGCTCGCCAGCGTTTACGAGGGAAGGCAGATACAGCGGCAGGTGTACGTCACCGACAGGGTGAAGTCGATGAACGAGAAGATATATCTCAACGTAGACGCTATAAATCTTGCCATCTCGTCCAAAAAGCAGATAGCTTTCAAATATTTCGACTACGGTGCAGATAAGAAAAAGAAGTACCGCGAGGGTCTGCGCGTATGCTCGCCCTATGCGCTGACTTGGAGCGACGAGCGCTACTATCTTGTGGCGTATTACGAAAAGTACGGCAGCATATCCAATTTTCGAGTTGACAGAATGGAGAGCGTGCAGCTGCTTGAAGAGCCGATAAAGACCGCGCCCGCCGATTTCAGTCTGCCGAAGTACCTCAATTCTACGTTCTCGATGTTTAGCGGCGAGGTCTGCGACGTATGCTTGAAATTCAGCGACAAGCTGGTAAACGCCGTGCTAGACCGCTTCGGCAAGGACGTTTGGCTCGTGCCCGCTGAGGAGGGCTGGTTCACCGCGCGTGTGAAAGTAAAGCCAGAGCCGCCATTTTTCGGTTGGCTTTTCCAGTTTGCGGACAAGGCGCAGATAATCTCGCCCGAAAGCGTAAAACTGGAATATTTGAATATGCTGAAAGCTGCCGCAGACGCGCAAAAGTGAATTTATCAAAATACATATATGTAAAAATATGTATCAAAGCTAGTCAAGTATCAATCGAAAAAGCTGTATAAAATATCTACATTTACGGCAGGACGATTGTATAAGATGTACAAAATGTTTGAAAAAATATTGACAGTGTGATAGAGCAGTGATATAATATGTTTACAGTATAAAATGCTCGGAGTGCGCCTGTTTTTAAATGCGGCGGCGCTGCGGGCGGGAAGTGTTTTTTATGACCGATAAAGAGCTTAAAAAACTGAATAAAAGAGAGCTTTTAGAGCTGCTCGCCGCCATGCGCGAAGAGATAGACGCGCTGAGGGTGGAGAACGAGGCTCTGCGCCGTACCATAGCGGGCGGCGAAGGCGACCTGCTTTCGGCAACGGCTATGCGTGTGAAAAAGCTTTACGAAGAGCGTTTCGGCGCGGATACGCCCGCCAAGCCCGAAACGGAGGGCGCGAAAGAGTGAGCGGTATGAGCCGTATGAACGGCAAACGTGAGTTAGCCAAAGACCTGCCAACAGCCGAGCAGCTAAAAGCCGAGCTTGCTAGGCGCAAGTCGCGCGCGGGATTTATGCGCATGCTTTACAGCACCGCAGCTTCGCTGATAGTGGTGGCGGCGCTGGCTGTTATAATATCCATGCTTTTCCTGCCGGTACTAAGGGTTACGGGTACGAGCATGACGCCTACTCTCGCCAACGACGAGCTTGTAGTGTGCAAGCGGCGCGGCGATTTCAAGCAAGGCGATATAGTAGCTTTTTACTACAATAACAAAATTTTGCTGAAACGCGTTATCGCTGTATCGGGCGACACAGTTGATATAAAGGACGACGGCACTGTTTATGTAAACGGCAAAAAGCTGGACGAGCCTTACGTTAAAGACAAAGCCTTCGGCGAGTGCAACATAAGCCTGCCTTACCAAGTGCCCGACCAGCGGATATTCGTAATGGGCGACCATAGGTCTACCTCTATCGACAGCCGCTCATCGGCTATCGGCTGTGTGAGCGAGGAAGCGGTAGTAGGCAAGGTAGTGATGCGCATAATGCCGCTGAAAAAGCTGATGTTTTTGTGAGAAGAATTTAACGCCGCCAATATCTGCACGCGGCTTTCGATAAATTCCGAGAGGGGGAACATATCGTGCAGAATATCGAACAAAAGATAAGCCAGTATTTAAAGGAAAGAAAATACCGCAAGCGCGGGAGGATAGCGGCAGCTGTAATGTCGATTGCTGTTGTGATCTCGGTGTTTGCGGGTCTTATCATGCCTGCGGTAAGCATGACGCCTAAGCGCCTTGCGGGGGAAACCAAAACGGATGTGGATAAAGAGGGAATATCCATACCCTATACCAAGCCGCCCGAGGGCGCGCACCTCTTCAAGCCCGACGTTGTAAAGGTAGATGCCACGCAGATAGAGGCAGGCCCTGACAGCGACGGCGGCATAAAGGTAAAGTTCGAGTTGAATTACGAGCTTCCGGAAAATACCATTGTCAACGGAAATACATACATTTATTATAATCTGAATACCGACAGAGCGGATTCGGACGACCCAAACGCGCCTAAGATAGACGTGCCTAAGGGCGGTCTGCCGCCTATATCATCTGAGGATAATCTTGGGCCTGTAATGTATGACGGCAAGGCAGTCGGCGAATACCGTATAGAGGAAAACGGACTTATAGTTATCCACTTCACCGATGAAGAGTTCATCGCGAAGAACAAGGACGCTAAGATACCCGGCTGCTATGTACAGTTCAACGCCGACGTAGTTCGCGGCGAGGGCGACACCAGAGATGCGGTAGATATACCGATAGGCAATGACGCCAACAGCACCGTTACCATCAAGGGCTTTGAGTACGGCAACGCGGGCATTGAGAAATCCGCCGTTTACAACAAGGACGGCACTATAACTTGGAGCGTTAAGGTAAAGAACCCCGACGGCAAAAACCTCAAAGACTTTAAGGTAACGGACGAGATGTTTGATGAAAACACCGTTATCAACTGCGATAAGGGCACTTACGACGCGGCGAACAAGCAGTTTGTATTCAACGACGGCGTTGCCGATAAGGAGATCACGCTGGAATACACCACTAAGGTAGACAGCGACCTGCTTTTCGACGGCACTAACATCACAAACAACGCGAGCCTTATAAAGCCCGACAATTCCAAGGTCAGCGACTCGAAAAAGGTATATGTTGAGAGCGGATTCAGCATTGATAAATCCGGCTCGGCAAGCTACGGAAAAGACGGCGCTGACGATAAGATAACATGGACTGTAACGGTGAAGAACGCCGCGGGTACAGATATGGGCGGCTACTACGTTGAGGACAGCGCCATCACCGCTGATACCGCAATAACGGGCGTAGACAAGAAGTATTACGAAATTTCCGACGGCAAGATAACCTTTAAAGAGGGTCTTACCGATAAGGAGATCACGTTTACATACGTCACCAGCGCTAACAAATCTGACTCAAGCGCTTACGAGAACAAAGCTACCCTGCGCCCGCCGAAAGACCCCAGCAAGGGCAAGGACAGCTATGCAAAGGTAGAAAAGGAACAGTTCAGCATTAAAAAGAGCGGCACTCCTAAGCAGGGCGAGTCGCTGATCAACTGGACTGTTACGCTTACCGACTATGTGCGGGATGATAATACCTCGCTCGAAGATTTTGTGGTCACCGACCCGCTGCTCATAAAGCGGCTCAACGAGGGCGGAAGTCTTACGATGAACGGCGCGGACTATACATTGGTAAAGGACGAAAACGGCAAGATCACGGGCGTGAAGATCGGCAAAGTTACTAACTCCCCCGATTGGCATGGCTATGTTTATGTCAATATAAAATACTCCACCCCCGCTAAGGACGCTGATTATGCCCAGAAAAACGAGAATGGAAGCTGGACGACCAAAAACACCGCTAATATGGCAAAAGATGGTTTTAACTACTCGACCGGCGAAGTTGACGCTACCTATCATAATATTTCGAAGGTAAAGAAATCTGCGAAGAATGAGCCTAAGTTTTCGGACGATAGGCAAGGCATTGTCCAAAAATGGGAAGCTGAGTATACGGGCGAAGAGGGCGGCTTTGTAAACGCTGAATTTTACGACGAGATGCGCTCAGATGCCGGCACCGACCACTATATCACTAGTGAACAACTTGCTTCTGCTGAGATACTGGTAAGGCAAAAAGGCAGCGATTCTTTTTCACCTTACACTGGAAGTGGCACGATAAAGCTTACGCAGGTAGACGCTGTTGACGGAAAAGCGAAGAAATTCAAGATAACGATCGACGGCGGTGAGAAAAACATCAACGGTATAAGGGTAAGTTACTACACAACCGTTGACCTCAGCAAGATCGATGTGGGCGAAAAGGTGACTTTTTACAACAAGGCAAGCGACGGCACTAATGAAAAAGAAGTTTCTAAGGAATACACCAAGGTAGAAGACCATAAACTGGTAAAGAGCGCGGCAGGCGACGACACCACCGCAAAGACCACGATAGATTTCAAAGACCTCGAAACCGTAACGGTAGACGGCGAAGAATGCTATCTGCTGAGATACAAGGTAGAGCTTAACGAAAACGGCGCGTACAACCATAAGAACGTAGTGCTGACAGATACTCTGCCCGAGGGCTTCAAGCTTTACACGGTCGCGAACAAGACAAGTAATTGGGCTGACAAGCCTAACCTTGCGATATGGAAAGACGGCGACAGCAGCGTAGGCGAGATACAGAATTTTGAAAAGTATCAGTATTGGGATTATTACCAAATCGACAAGAACGATCCTACCAAGATAACTTTCAAGATATTTGGAAGCGACAGAAATTACAAGTCGGTATTCGCATACGCGGCGTATATCCCTAAGGCAGACCTCGAAGCGAAGGTAGCAGAGGGCAAGAGCGTAGACTTTACGAACGTTATAGCCGACAGCGACGGCGAAAAGAGCAGCCAGGAGTACACTATAGACCGCAAGCCGAACGTCAACCCCTCAGGCAAAGCGGTGCTGACTAAGGGAGCAAATCCGCAGGCGGCGGGCGGCTCGATAACTTACGAGCTGGATGTAAACCCAGACGGACTTACCCTTGCACCGAACAGCTCGACAATAACGCTTACCGACCTTTTCAACTTCGACAAGACTCAGTACACGCAGGTCAAGTACGATCAGAAGGTCGAGAACGGTCAGTTGGTATTTGACGAAAACGGCGACCCTGTATACGTCAAGCCCGGCCACGCGGGAAGCGTAGTAAACGGTGACGGCAGCAAGTACATGAACGTGAGCTTGCAATCCATCAAGGCAGAAAAGGTCAACGGCGACGGCACTACAACGCCCGTTGACTTTACATACAACTTTGAGAACAAGGCTAAGGACGTAAAGAAACTGAACTGCACGGTAACGGAAGTTACGTCGAAAGATGAAGTAATAAATAACAAACCGGGCTATGATCCATGGCTTGACAACGCTTTTAGTAACTATTCAAAGGTCTACAGGGTCGACGGACTTAAAGCGGGCGGAAAGCTGAAGCTCACTTTCACGGGCGATCCAAGCAAAGCAACAAAATTCAACTTCATCACCAACTGCAACGGTTGCGTATGGTCGCCTCAGCATACCGACATTACTGCAAATGCTGATGGTACATACACATTTGAAACGGATATTCGCGATGATTTTGTAAATGGAAGCCCTGCATTTGTTTATTTTGAGGGCTATTCGGAAAGCAATTATATCCCCAAGACCGTTACATCGGAAGCTTACGAGATAAGCGACGCGGCGGACGCTAAGCTGACTATGCAGGTGCCCGACGGCGAACACCTCAAGATAACTTACACATATGTGTCCCGCTCGGACGAAGTTTTCTCCATCGGCGCAAGCAATAAGGTAAGCGCTTCCACCAGATACGGCGGAGAAAGCGACTCGAGCAAGGTGACTTACAAGGCGCACGATGATTCGCAGGCAGGCGTTATCAATAGCGAGCCTATCGAGATAAACAAGCTCGACGTTGGCGACACGGCTGTACGCTTAAAGGCAGGATTTATCCTCGCCAAGTACGACACCACTGCGAACAAGTGGGTATACGCGACCGAATTTACAGTTCCGACTACCGAGGACAACTTCTACACAGTTGCCGATGATAAATGGGGCGACAAGAGCGCCGCGGCCAAGATAAGCACCTTTACAAACAGCGCGCTGTACTTCAAGCCCGAAAAGGCTACGGTATATGCGCTGATAGAGGTCGATGCTCCCGATGGCTACGACAGTACGCTGCTTGTGACCAAGTATTTCACATATGAGGAAGCGCCGAAAAACCTGCCTAGCACTAAAGTGGACGGCGGCACGCTGAGATCTGACGATGTGATTTACCTCAATTCGGGCAGTGCGCTCAATATCAAAAACAGAAAGAACATTTCGATAAGCGCTTCAAAACAGTGGGCTGACGGCAACTCTGCCGACCGTCCCGAAAGCGTAAGATTCACGCTTTACCGTTCTACTCAGAAGACGGATGACGGCACGATACCTGCGGACGCGGAACTGGTCGAAGGCTCTGAAAAAACGCTGAACGAAGCGAACGGATGGACGGCTGAGTGGACAGATCTGGTAAACGGCAACGCGTTTGAACAGCCGTATTACTACTACGTTCACGAAGAGCCGATAGACGGCTACACCGCGCATTATACCAACAACGGTGTAAATGACGATGGCGCGTCGGTGACAGTGCTAAACTCAAAGGGACTTACGATAACTAAGGAATGGCTGACGAATACAGGCCTTGCGGCAAACGCACCTGTTGATTCGGTAGACGTTGAGCTGGTAAGATCGACCACAGCGCCCGACAGCAGCGGCAAGCTGCCCGACGGAGCGGCAAGCGAAACCCTTGGCACATACACGCTGACGGCTGCCAACAGCTGGAAGCTGAGCGTTACGGGCGACAAGATCGCTGAAAAGGACGCTAACGGCAATATCTGGTACTACTACGTTACCGAAAAGACCGACGTTGAAAACTATGCGCCTGTTTACTCGGTAAACGGCGTGGGCAGCAGCGACGTTATAATCCTCACTAACAAAAATACCCAGAAGCCCGGAGAAGTGATACTTCCCGAAACGGGCGGCATAGGCACACGCGTATTCTACGCGGCGAGCGGCGCTATGATGATCGGCGCGGCTGTATACTACATCGTTAACAAGCGCAGAAAAAACGCTTGAAAATAAAGGAATTAATATTTAATTCAAAAGGAGAGAAATCTGTTATGAAAAAATCCAAAAGAATTGCAAGCACTGCGGCAGCGGTGCTGATGGCTGTAAGCATGGCAGCGGCAACCTCCGCGATGAGCGTTTCCGCAGCAGCAGCTACCAGCTACACACTTACCATCACTGACGCGAGAACCGGTCACGAATACAAGGCTTACCAGGTATTTGACGGTGATGTAAGCGCCGCCGAGGCTGCTAAGTCTATGACCAATGTGAAGTGGGGCAACGGTGTTAATGGTGAGAATCTTCTCGCTGCTCTGAAGGCTGACGCAAAAATCGGCAGCACGTTCGCTGCATGCAGCAGCGCGCAGGACGTTTACAACGCACTTGCTGAGCACACAGAACTCGTTGACGCTTTCGCAAAGGTCGTAAGCGCTAATCTTAACGAGACCCACGCAGCAGCAAGCACCACAGCTACCGGCGGCTACGAGTTTACAAACCTCGACGGCGGCTACTACTTCGTAAAGGACAAGACTGTTCCCGAAGCAGACGCATACAGCAAGTATATGCTGAAAGTAGTTAAGAACACTACCGTTTCTGTAAAGGCTGACCAGCCTAAGGTAGAGAAGAAGGTCTACGAAGAAGATTACACCGGCGATGAATACGGCACCGGTTACAATGACGTTGCCGATCACTTCATCGGCGAGTCTGTACCTTTCAAGCTGATAGGTACTCTGCCTTCCGCTGAGCAATTTGCAGCTTATGACAGCTACTACTATGAGTTCAACGATACTCTTGACGCAGGCTTTAAAGCACCCGCTGCCGGCGATTTCACCGTAAAGATCGGCGACACCGTAGTTACCGAAGATTTTGACATTGTTATCGGCGATGTACCCGATGCTAACGGCAAAACTGCTACCAGCATCCGCATCAAGGCTAAGGGCAACGACATCAAGAAAATAATGACAGATAGAAACATCGACTTTTCTACTGCTACTCCTAAGGTAACTGTTGATTACAAAGCTGTTCTTGACGACGACGCGGTTATAGGTCTGAACGGTAACGAGAACAAGGTAGACCTGAAATTCTCGAACAATCCTAACGCTACCGGCGACGGAACAAACAACACCGGCAAGACCCCTGAGGATAAGGTAATCGTATTTACCTACGAATTCGACACCTTAAAGGTAGACTCGGCTGATGATACCAAGAAGCTTCAGGGCGCTGAGTTTACTCTTCAGGACAAAGCTACCGGCAAGTTTGCTAAGGTAGTGAATGGCATTTTCCAGGGCTGGGTAGACGCAGCTGAAGCAAGCACCCTTACCACTGACGAAAATGGTCTTATCGCAATCAAGGGTATGGAAGGCGGTACATACATCGTTAAAGAAACGAAAGCTCCCACAGACTACAACCTGCCCAGCGAGCCCTTCGAGATCACCCTTAAAGCTACTAAGATCATGTCTCAGGATTGGAACACTACCGCAAGCGATGCACTCGGTGAATTTAGTGCTACTATTGCGAACCCGCTTCCTAATACTTCTAATACAGCTACCGATAACGCAAAGGTCAGCGTTGACGGCTATACTGCAACTCTGACCGTCAAGAACACCAAGGGCGCTGAGCTTCCTGAGACCGGCGGCATCGGCACCAAGCTCTTCTACGTTGGCGGCGGCGCACTGGTACTTGCATCCGCAGTTATCCTCATTTCCAAGAAGAGAGCTAAGGACGCTGAATAATTTCACGAATAGAGATTCGTTATAAAACCTTTGTCCGACGGCGAACGCAAAGCCGTCGGGCATCAGGGAGGGCTTCATAAGCATGAGCGCGAGCGAAAAAAAAGTTAAGACTAAGCGGAAGATAAACAAATCGACTGTAATACTGGTCATAACTCTGCTTGTGGGGTTCTCCGTGATGCTGTACCCATCGTTCAGTAACTGGTTCAACAACCGAAATATGTCAAAAGCCTTGGCAGGATACCAGCGCACAGTTTCGGGCATGACGGATGAGGAGTACGAGGAGATAATCGGGCGCGCGCACGAGTACAACCGTGAACTTGCGGGCGTTTCCGACCCATTCAGAAATTACGATGAGGTGCCCGATTACGATAAGATACTTGACATCACAGGCACGGGGATAATGGGGTATATTACCATTCCGCAGATACGCGTTGAACTGCCCATCTACCACGGTACCAGCAAAGAGGTGCTGAACGTTGCGGTGGGGCATTTTCAGGGAAGCTCGTTGCCCGTTGGCGGCGAAACTACCCACGCAGTTATCTCGGCGCACCGCGGTCTGCCATCGGCAAAGCTTTTTTCCGACTTGGATAAGCTGACCGAGGGCGACGATTTCACGATAACTGTGCTTAAAGATACCTATACATACCGCGTAGACCAAATTTTGATAGTCGAGCCTGATCAGACGGAAGCCTTGCAATTGATGAAAGGCAAGGACTACGTTACGCTAACGACCTGCACGCCTTACGGAATAAATTCGCACAGACTGCTGGTACGCGCGCACAGGGTCAGCAACGCGGAAAAGGAAGCGGAATTTAAGATCACAGCCGACGCGACGCAGATCGACTCGATGCAGGTGATACCTTTCGTCGCTGCGCCGCTGTTACTGGTACTTATTTGCATTTGGGTGCTGGGCGGCAAGCGCAGAAAGTGCACTTTTAACGCCGAAAGCACGATGGCGAAGCTTTGCGATAAAAATGAAGATACAGAAAAATCTGATGGCTGCTCGGAAAATGGGTAGTCCGGAAAGGCTTGGTGTAATAATGAATACAAGGAAAATTCGGCTTTTCAGCGTGCTGATGTGCGCGCTGGGGCTGGTAATGTATATCATGCTCGGCACGGCTGTCGCGGCGCACGCCGACGAGGCGCAGGCGGATAGCGGCACGCTGAATATCGTCAGCAGGGACGATGGCACGGCGCTTTCCGGAATAAAGTGGAATATTTACCGCGTCGGTTCGCACCTCGCGACGGGCGAGTTTGTGCTCGAGGGCGATTTTGCCGATTATCCTGCCGATTTCGGCGACCTTTCGGCTTCGGCGATGCAGGAAGCGGCGCAAGTGCTTGAGGAAAACGCCATCGCAGACGGTCTGCTGCCCGATTGGACGGCTACGGCTGACGAAAACGGCGAGCTTAGCGTAAACGGCGTTGCGGCGGGTCTTTACCTGCTTTCGGGCGAGAATATCACGATCGGCGACGTTACCTACGACCCTGCCCCCGCGATAATCGAGGTCAAGGCGAACGCCGACGGCAGCTATGATCTTACAGTTTACCCAAAATTTGAATCGACCGAAGTTCCGCCCAGCAGCTCGCAGGCGGACAGCTCTTCTGATGTCGGCAGCAGCTCGGAGGAGTCTTCCAGCAGCACCAATACCTCAAGCAATTCCGACGTTTCCAGTTCGACTTCAAGCACATCTACCAGTTCGGGCACGACGAATTCGACCAGCAGCGGCGAAAAAGTTCCGCAGACGGGTCAGCTTTGGTGGCCTGTTCCGATTTTCTCGGCACTCGGCATCGTGCTGATCGGCATGGGTCTTAGAGTTTGCGCGAAAAAGGAACACGATAATGACGAATAAAAAACGCGGCGTTGTGCTTATCGCCGCAGGTGCAGCGCTGCTTTTGGCGGCGCTGTTTCTGATTTTTGCCAATTTCAGAGAGGCGGATAAGGCTGACAAGACCGCGGCGAACGCCCTGCAAAAGCTGGATGCGGCGATAGCTGCTCAGCAGGCGCAGACGGAAACGACCTCAGCGCCCGAAGCGGAAAGCGCTGCTGACCCAGAGCCCGCCGAGCAGGAGGACGCTGCCTTAGAGATCGACGGACAGATGTACATATGCATAATCGAGATACCGAAGATAGGCGTGCGGCTGCCCGTAATGCGCGAGTGGAGCTACGATAACCTTGCTGCCGCGCCGTGCCGCTACTCTGGCTCAGTCGCGGGGCGAAACATCATAATCGCGGGACACAATTACAAGGGCTTTTTTTCGCGGCTGCAAGAGCTGAACAGCGGCGACAAGATCTACCTCACCACCATCGACGGCGTGCGGCATGATTACGAGGTCGATTACTCGGTGCTGGTCGGCGGAAACGACCTGCCGACGATGAAAAGCGGCTCGGATAGCTGGGACTTGACAGTTTTCACCTGCACATGGAGCGGCTGGAGCAGAGTTACCGTGCGCGCGGTGCTTGTAAATTGAAAAACAAAAAGGCTGCGGATAAAACCGTAGCCTTTGCTGTATCTGTGTGAAAATTACTGAATGTCGTTTTCGTTGAAGGGGTCGCCGCACTGGGGGCAGAACTTCGGTGGGTGCTTCGGGTCGGCGGGCTCCCAGCCGCACTTGTCGCACTTGTAGAGCGGCTCATCGGCAGGCTTGGGCTTGCCGCACTCGGCGCAGAATTTGCCCTTGTTCACCGTTCCGCACGAGCAAGTCCAGCCCACAGCCTTTGCGGGCTGTGGTTTGCCGCACTCCATGCAGAATTTTCCTGTATTGACAGCGCCGCAGGAGCAAGTCCAGCTATCGGCGGCAGGTTTCGGCTCGGGCTTAGGTTTGCCGCAGCCCTGGCAGAACTTGCCTGTGTTGGTCTGTCCGCATTCGCAAGTCCAGCCGTCTGCGGGAGCTGCTGCGGGTGCGGGTGCGGGAGCTGCCGCCTGCTGCTGAGCCATGTTAGCCTGCATCTGCTGGTTGTACATGGTTGGATCCATAGCCTGACCCATCATTCCGCCGGCCATACCCATGCCCATAAAGCCTGCCATAGCGCCTGCGGAGTTGCCTGCCGCTGTTTCGCGCGCATTGTTTATCGACATTCTGTCCATAGCGTAGAGCATGCTCGGGTTGCTGCCCGCAGTCTGCGCTTCCTGGAATTTCGCGATGCGCTTCTTAGATTCGTCGTCAACGTTCAGCTCGATGGAGACCTGTCCCAGTTTTACGCCCTTTGGTGTCCACTGCTCGCTGAGAAGCTGGTTCATCTCGTTGCCGAGGTCGTCGGCGTAGCTGATTATCATATCGTATGGTATTCTCTTTGCGGAAAGCTTCGAGATGGCGATGCCGAATTTCGGCTTCATATCAGTCTTGAGCTGCTCGATGAACGCAGCACCGTCGCCCTCGTTTTTAACGAAAGGCTTGGAAATATCGTGTATGCAGTTCTCATAGAAAGCGCCGGGGTCTACTATCTGAAGCTCAAACGAGCCGTGACCCTGCGCGTTGAGGGTGAGGTTCATCTCGCCGTCGCGGAAAGGCACTTTGCCGAAGCCAATCTTGTTGTTTACCAGCGGCTTGAGGTTTATGTAAACAAGGCGCATGGTGTGGGTAGCCTGACCGCCCGCGGTAAATCTGTTGCCAATGTCCTTTATCGAGGGCATGAGATCTCTAAAGCCGCTGCCGAGGATAGAGGGCGCGGTCGCGGAATCATACTTGTAGTGGCCCGCGGTGTCGTTATCGGTAGCAACTACCATATCCCAAACCTTGCCGTCTTCTACGAGCAGAGCTGCCTGTCCGATGGCTACGTCGAAAGTCGAGCCGCTGGATATGTAGTCGTTAGAGCCGTTGTTTACAGCCTTGCCTCTTAAAACTTTGGTCGCGGGCACGCACATAGTGTCCTGATTGAGTCCGTCGCAGCGGAAATACTCCACTACCTGGTCGGCGAGGTTAGAGCCTACTGCCGATGCAAACATTCTGATTAAACCCATGATTTTCGTTCCTTTCTGGTATATAAGTATCGTTTGATATTTCTAAATTTAAAGTCAGCGCGTTTTGGTTATCGCGTTTATCTTCCATGTGCGCTCTACTGAGGCTATTACTTCCGCTCCGCAGTATTCGCACACTTTAGCGCCAAGCGTGGTCACCGGCGCGCCGCAGTTGTCGCATATCAGGCTCTCGCTCGCTTGGTCGCTGTTCGCGGCTAGGTAGTAGCTGTAACGTACCTCATAAACGTGCTGCGAGAGCATTTTGCCCGGCAGGGTGTACTCCACCGCCGCCTGCCATATTATAGTGGACTGCTCGCCGTTTTTGCGGTAGTCCGAGATCACGGCGCGGTGCACTTTAGCCCCGCCGTATGTAGTAGTCACGCTGTCGAGGCTGTTCGCCAGCTCAGTCACGAACGACTCGGTGCAGTGTGCGCTCAAAGCTTCCGCGCCGCTGCGCGCGTTTAGTATCGTGAAATACTGCGTCAGCGTGCTTGTAACTATCTTTCGCGCTATCTCCGCGTCAAATTCGGGGAAGTCTTTCGCTATGCGTATCTTCATTAGACCCTCAGAGCCTGAGAGAGTAGCAGGCGTCTTTGCAGTTTCCTCCGTAGCCGCCTTGATCTGACCCAGCAGGCTGGAGTTGAGCATATTGCGCACCTTGCGCTTAGCTGAATCGACCGCCGACTTTATCAGCAGTATAACGCCAATTATTACGGCGACTACCACCGCCAATGTTATCAGCCTAATGATATTATCTTCGCTCATTATGCAAACAGCCCCAGTACACCCGCTATCGCGCCGATTACTGTGCCGAGTACGCCGCCCAGCGCCGAGAAGATCACGAGCTTTACTTTATCTATCGGCAGATTTCCGATGAATTTGCCCGTTTGACCGTTCATAGCGAAAAAGTATTTTTTATCCTTGTAGGTGGTGTACAGCAGCCATGTAGGCATAAGCGCATACTCTGTCTTGTGTATCACCACTTCTTTTTTAAAGCTCTGCTTGGTAAGACTATCGTAGTCGCAGGATCTTTTGATAATATCCTCAGTAGAGTTTTCTATGCGCAGCTTTGCGCGCGAGTAGCAGGCGTCTTTATCTTCGTCAAATCTCTCGGCGAGAAAGCCCGAAAGATACGCGGGCTTAAAAGGCACCATGTCCTTGTAATCATAAGGCTCTATCGAGTCCATAGCGTCGTTGTCCGTCTTGGACGAAGCGTCTACGGGCACTTTGGCGAAGCCCATAGTGCCGTCGCGGTAAACGTCATAATACTTGCACTCGGTGTACTTGTATTTGCCCTGACGCCATTTGCGCTCTTTCATGCCCTCAGCCTTGAATTTTCCTCTGCATCTGCCGCTGTAAAGCCAAAAAGGTATGTACACGCCCTGCATTTTATCGACTATCTTGTCGCAGTCGAAATCGCTCGGCGTAAGCGGCTTTTTGCTGAATTTGTGAAATTCCTCCATTACGCGCTTTTTCTCGATCTTGAAAGGTATAACGTAGTCGGGCGCGAAATCGTTGATTATCTGTTCGCCCATTACTACGGCGTTGCCGCAGTACACGCATATCGTAGCAGCCGTAGCGCGGTCGGTGATTATCTCAGCGCCGCAGTGCGAGCAGGTGTATTTTACCAGATCGCTGCCGACAGTTCCGTCGCTCGACTGATGGTATTCGCCCTCTTCGACCTCCTCGTGCGCCTCGACGTTTTCGGTATCTGTGCCGCCCTGACCATCTGCTTCCATGTCCTCCATAGAGAATTTATCTCCGCAGTATTCGCATTCAAAGCAGTTTTTATCAGCCGTCCAGAATATCTCTGCGCCGCAGGTGGGGCATTTGTATGAAATATTTGCAGCCATATTATTTTTCTCCCTTAGTTTCTAAATGGTGTCGCGCTAAGATCAGTCGCCGATCTCTTCCTTATCGGTAGTAGTTCTGAGATAAACGTCAGACTGTTCGTTGATCTTTAGTTTTCCGTGAACGTAATCGTCGGCCTTGGTAGCTTTTTCCTTAGTATGGCTCAAAGAAACCAAAATGCAGCCTGTGATTATAGCGCCGATGGGAAAACCCGCAACAGCGGCTATGGTAACGTCGCCGTCTTCAGCCGAAGCTATCAGCGGCGTGAAAAGTGTGCCGTATGAAATAAGGGCAAATCCTGCTTTGCGAAGCAGCGATCTGAACATATTTGACCAGCCTCCTTGTGAAAAAATTACAGTTTTATACTTATATCGACACAAATATTATATCATATTTATAAAAAGATGTCAATGAATTTTAACATAAAAGTGAAAATATTTCGATGCGGCGACTGATTTTCAGCATTTTAGCGAGCCGTTAAAGTTCATGCTATGTTTACTTTACGTCTATAAAATGTTCTATGAAAACGTTTCCCGATATCTTATAATAATTATATAAAATTGATGAAAAAAGGAGTGTTTATAAGATGGAATATAAAAATATGAAACTTGGCAGAACTGTTTATTCGATGGATCCCGGCTGGCTCTTCCACCTAGGCGATGTAGAGCTGCACCGCGGTATCTCACATGGCGATATTTACGGCACGTCTAAGGCGGGAAGCTGTCCCGGAGTTCCGCAGCCCGATTTTTACTGCGATCCTGCCGATTGGAAGAGCGTAGACCTGCCGCACGATTGGTCGGTAAAGCTGCCTTTTGATAAAAACGGCTCGCCGTCATGGGGCTATAAGCCGAAGGGCAAGGCTTGGTATCGCAAGCAGTTCGCCCTCGGCGAGGAGCTGAAAGACAAAAATATTACACTGGAATTTGACGGCGCGGCGAAGGACTGCTTCGTTTATTTCAACGGCTCGCTGCTGAAACGTCACTATTCATCTTACGCGCCCTTTACCGTAGATATTACCGACCGCGCGTATTTCGACGGCACGCCGAACGTGCTCGCCGTATACCTCGATGCTGATAGCTGGGAGGGCTGGTGGTACGAGGGCGCGGGGCTTTACCGCCATGTGCGCCTTGTTGCGAAAGAAAAGGTCAGCGTGGCGCAGTACGGTATATTCGTCTGCCCGCGCTTTGCGGACGGCGTTTGGAGCTGTCCTGCGCAGGTGACGCTTGAAAATACAGGCTATTCGCCAGCCGAAACTGTACTGCACTGCGAGATATTAAACAAGCATACGGGCGAAGTCATCGCCGCGGACGAAGCGCAGGTGGCTGTTGAGAGCGGCGGGCGCGCTGTGCATATGTTTGATTTTGCCGTGAAAGACCCCGAGCTTTGGGATATTGATTCGCCGAACCTCTACACCTGCCGCGTTTGGCTGGGCGGCGGCGCTGACGGCGACTCGGTCGACTTCGGCTTCCGCACCATTCGCTTTGACGCGGAAAAGGGCTTTTTCCTCAACGGCAGAAGCGTCAAGATATTCGGTACTTGTAACCATCAAGACCACGGCGGCATAGGCGTTGCGATACCCGACAGTGTTCACAAATACCGCATCTCGCGGCTGAAAGAGATGGGCACGAACGCCTACCGCTGCGCGCACGGTATGCCGCACGCCGAGCTGCTCGACGAGTGCGACCGCGCGGGAATGCTCGTGATGGACGAAAACCGCTCGTTTGAAACAAGCGAGCAGTGCTTGGAAGAACTGCGGACGATGATACTGCGCGACCGCAACCACCCGAGCGTTATAATGTGGTCGATATTCAACGAAGAGCCGCTTCAGGGCACTGAGCAGGGCAGGCGTATGGCGCAGCGTATGCGCGCGGAGATACACCGCCTTGACGATTCGAGGTTCGTTACGGGCGCTATGAACGGCGGCGTTACCGAAGCGGACAGCGCGGCGCAGGCTTTGGACGTTGCAGGCATGAATTACCAGCTTTACGCCTACGATGAATTTCACGCGAAGTTCCCCAAGATACCCGTTATCGGCAGCGAAACTACCTCGACTTTCGCGGTGCGCGGCTGTTACAAGACCGAGATGGATAAGCACCTCATCTCCTGCTACGACGAAGACCCCGCCGACTGGGGCAACACCGTTCGGCAGACGTGGCAGACCCTCTGCACGCGCGACTTTGCGGCGGGCGGATTTATGTGGACAGGCTTCGACTACCTCGGCGAGCCTACGCCATTCGAGTACCCAAGCGTTTCCAGCTTTTTCGGCATGATGGATACCTGCGGCTTCGCGAAAGACGCTTTTTGGCTCTGCAAGTCGATATTCACGCCGGCGGAGGAACAACCGGTCGTGCATCTACTGCCGCACTGGAATTTCAAGGGGCGCGAGGGCGAGAAGATACGCGTTATGAGCCACACTAACTGCGAGGAAGCCGAGCTTTTTGTAAACGGCAGATCGCTCGGCAGAAAGCGCGTTGACAAGCTGCACCAGACCGAGTGGCAGGTAGAGTACCGCGCGGGCGAGATAAAGCTCATCGGCTATAATAAAGGTATCCCTGCGGCGGAGTGCGTAAGGCAGACCACGGGCGAAGCGGCGCGGATAAAGATAGAGTGCGCCAACGTTTCGCCGCTAGAGATGGGCGGGCTTGACGCGGCTATCGTGAATTTCATCGCGGTGGACTGCGAGGGCAGGGAAGTGCCCGACTTCTGCGGCGAGATTGCGATAAGCGCCGAGGGCGGCGAGGTTATCGGCACGGCGAACGGCGACCCGAACTGCCACGAGCCTTTTGATTCTGCCCGCCGAAGCCTTTTCAACGGCCGCGCTCAGGCGATAATACGCCCCGCCGCCGAAGCCGCGCTCTTGACAATCAGTGCAGAATGTGGTAAACTAATGTGTGACGCTCTTACGATAAAGCTTGCTGAGCCGAGCGAGCGTATGCCCGTAGTGCTCCCGATGGAGGAGATACAGGTGACCGGCTGGCGCGTTTCGGCAGAGCTGAGCGAAGAAAAGCCCGATCCGCTGAAAGTTTTCGCGGCGAACGATATGAATACTACCGAGCCGTATTTCCCATCGCACGGCAACGGCTCTAAAATGGCGGAAGCCGTGGGCAAATACGCGCTCTTCCGCGCGCATACCGTTATCCCCGAAACGCTGGGCGGCAGAGAGCCGCGCATACATTTCAACCAGCTTTGGGGCAGGGCTGAGGTATGGGTGAACGGCAAAAAGCGGCTGGACTTCGAGAATGAATGGGCAGCCGCGGCGGAGATACCCTGCACGCCCGATATGACGGGCAGCGCCGAGATAACCGTTATCGTACAGAGCATAAATAAATACGGCGCGGGCGTTACATCTACCGTAGTGGTGAGGTAAACGCGGCAGCCGTAAAGGGGTAAAGTGATTTGAAAAAGAAAATAACAGCGGCGCTTACGGCGCTGCTGATGGCGCTTGCGCTGGCTTCCTGCGAGGTTCGTTCGCATGGGGCGGAGCAGTTCACGCGCAGAGTACAAGACGCGGATACTGAGCTTTCGATGGACAGCTTTGGCGCGGACGAGTCGGAAGCGGCTGATACGCAGGAGAGCGCGGCCGAAGCCGACGCTGTGAATGCTGAGGCGGAAACCACGACGACTACTGCCGCAAAGCCTGCCGAGCCGCCTAAGCCGACTAAGTTAAAGACCGACGTGCTCTCGGGGCACAATTTCACGGCGGATGATTTTCCCGCCAAGACATACTCAAACAAAAAGCTTTCCAAGGCGCTGAACGCCATCGACGATATTTGTGCCGATTACGGCTACACCATAAGCTTTTACTACAAGAATATGGAAAGCGGCGCGGAGTGCACATATAATGCCGACGCGAGCTACGGCGTTTGCTCTACCGTAAAAGCGCCTTTTTGCAAAGAGCTGCTGGAGCGCGGCATAGACCTCGACGACGAGATAACCATAGAGGTGATATGGGACGGCGACGACGGCAAGACGGCGGCGAACGGCTATGGCAAAACATATTCAGCGCGCGAGCTGATACGCCGCGCGATAACGCAGTCGGACAACACGGCTTACTACAATCTGATAAATTACTACGGCTACGACGGATTCAACAACATGAATTACGAGCTGGGGGTAAATTATGATCTGGGATATTCGTGGATATTCAACTACGGAACTTCCCGCGACCTTATGAAGCAGTACGAGGACATATACAAGTACGCCGAAAAGTCGAAGCGCGGAAAATGGCTGACGGAGCTTATGCAAAAGACCGATCTGGAAACGCAGATAACGGCAGAGCTTGCGGATAAGTACCCCGTGGCGCACAAGTACGGCTCTGACTGGGATCAAAACTGCTACCACGACTGCGCGATAGTTTATGCAGATTCGCCTTTCGTGCTGGTGATAATGACCGACCAAGTGCCCGAAACGGCGCAGAGCGATAAGGTATTCAAAAAGCTGGCGAAGCAGTTCGACATAGTAAATTCGCAGCTTGTCAATTAAACTGTAAACGATTTTTTGTAACGAACAGGAGGATATATCAATGGAAAATTACAAGGCTTATTCAGTACACATGGGCAAAGCCAAGTGCGCGGTAGACCTGGGCGACGGCTCTGAGAGAGGCGAGTATGTAAATCAGGACTACATACTGCACAAGCTGGGCAGACCCCACCGCGGCGTCAGCCTTATGTACTGCTACTACCCGCTGGACAAAGAGTGGCCCGCAAGGATCTCGGAAGCCTGCAAGGATATGGACGTTTCCTTTGCGTGGGACTACCCCTACGATGATTACTTCACCTACAAGGGCGGACTTAACGGCACTACCGATGACGAGCCTTTCACCTGCATGAGAGATGTTCGCCGCCACGGACAGGAAGTAGTGCTGACCCTCACCATCGACCCCAACGTTTCCGACGAGCACCTTATCGCCATCGCGAAAGACCTGCGTCCTTTCGGAAGAATGATGCTGAGAATAAACCACGAGGCTACGGGCAACTGGTTCTCATTCACCAAGCGTACCACATATCAGGGCGTAGCGGATTTCTATTGCAGATTCAACAAGATACTGAAAGAGTACGCGCCGAACGTTTCGACGATACTCTGCATAGGCGGTATCGAAGACCTCAACGCTACCGAGATAATAATGGAAAAAGAATTTTCGCAGGCGGTAAAGGAGACCGATATTTGGAGCGTGGACAAGTACATGGCTCTGCACTGGGGCTGGCCGTACGACGTTGCCGAGCGCGGCGGTTCATCGCACTCGCGCTCTAAGGTAGACGACACATACAAGCTTACAAAGATGTCTTACAACCGCTTCAAGGAGATAAACGGCGGCGCGGCTAAGCCGATGGTAATGAGCGAATTCAACGCCGACGGCGACGTTACGGGCGCTTACGAGCAGGCAGACATGGTAAAGGAATTCTGCGATATGCTGAAAAACGACCCCGAAGAGTGGTTCTCGGGCTTTACATTCTACCAGTTCCGCGACCGCGGCAGACTGGGCCTTGAGATAGAAGACCCCAACTACGCCGACTGCGGAATAGAGCAGCCTGTAATGCAGACCTACAAGGAAATAATCCACGACGATTTCTTCAAGCCCGCGATGACCAAGGGCGAAGAGCTGGCGTTCCCCTGCAAGCTGCGCTGGGGCAGCTCGGAGGACGCTGAGGGCATAGAGATACCCCTGCACTTCGAGAAGAACCCGCATTTCTGCGAAGTCACCTTTGACGACGACAGCAACCTCATGCTGGAGATAAACGGAAAGTGGTTCTACAAATCGCCGAAGGCGAAGACCATCGACCTCATGAGCGCATTCTTTGAGAAGCCGCTGGAGGGCGAAGCAGACCTGACCCTGCGTATATTTGCGCCACCTGCTACCGGCGAGAACGACCTCAGCATAGAGGACGGACTGATGAACAGCTACACTGAGATAGCTAAGATGCCTAATATTAGGATAAGATTCGAGCCGGTGGAGAAGTAATAGGATCTTTCATCGCACCCCAAGAAAGGAAAGAGAAAAATGAATCTCGAATTTATCAGAAAACTGCCTATTCCGGCAGAGATCAAGGAACAGTTTCCGCTTTCGGAAAATTTAAAGAAGATAAAGGCTGAGCGCGACGCCGAGATAGCTAAGGTGTTTACGGGTGAGTCGAAAAAGTTTATCCTCATCATTGGTCCCTGTTCCGCCGACCGCGAGGACGCAGTGCTCGAGTATACCTCGCGCCTCGCTAAGCTTCAGGAAAAGGTGAGCGACCAGATAATCATTATCCCCCGCATTTATACCAATAAGCCAAGAACTACCGGTGCAGGCTATAAGGGCATGATCCACCAGCCCGACCCTAATAAGGCTGAGGATATGCTCGCGGGGATCATCGCTATCCGCGACCTGCACACTAAGGCTATCGCCGAAACGGGTCTTACCTGCGCTGACGAGATGCTTTATCCCGAAAATCACCGCTACCTTAACGACCTGCTTTCGTATGTGGCTGTCGGCGCGCGCTCGGTAGAGAACCAGCAGCACCGCCTTACCGCCAGCGGTATCGACATTCCCGTCGGCATGAAGAACCCCACGGGCGGCGACCTAGGCGTTATGCTCAATTCCATCATGGCGGCTCAGGGCTCGCACACTTTCCTCTATCGCGGCTGGGAGTGCCATTCGCACGGCAACCCCCTCTCGCACGCTATCCTGCGCGGATATGTCAACAAACACGGTGCTTCGCTGCCTAACTACCACTACGAAGATCTCATGTACCTCTACGAGCTGTACAAGGAGCGCGGCTTACAGAACATGGCGGTCATCGTTGATACCAACCACGCAAATTCGGGCAAGCACTTTGAGCAGCAGATACGCATAAGCAAGGAGATACTCCATAGCTGCCGCCAGTCGCCCGAGATAAAGTCATATGTAAAGGGTCTTATGATCGAGAGCTATCTCGAGGACGGCAGCCAGAAGATCAGCGACGACGCCATTTACGGCAAGTCGATAACCGACCCCTGCCTCGGCTGGGAGAAGTCTGAGCGTCTGGTTTACGATATTGCAGAGCAGCTCGCGCTGATGTGATCTCAAAATACAGATAAGCGTTATAAGCATAAAAATACGGAGCGGTTTTTGAAGCCGCTCCGTATTGTGTTTATTCAGTTTTTATTCGCTCATCGCTCAGTTTGCGTACTGCGAGGTTATTCCGAGGTACTCCTCGAGCGAAAGACCGCTCGCCGTTATCTTCTTAGCCAGCGTTTTGCCGACGTAGCGAACGTGCCAAGATTCGTACATAAAGCCCGTGGAGCTTTCCTTGCCCTTAGGAAATCTTACGATAAAGCCGTAGTTTGCGCAGTTTTTCTCTATCCACTGCGCTTCCTTAGTGCCGTTAAAGCTTGAACTGGGGTTGTTTATGTCGAAAGCCAGACCCGTCTGGTGCTCGCTGTGACCCGGGCGTGCGGAGTATGTGTCTGCCGCAGCTTTGCCGTCGCGTGCAACGTAGTTATCGTAAAGCGTTTTCTGCTGTGCATAGCTGCGGAAGCCCGAGGCTATCCAAAGATTTATGCCGTCGTTCCAAGCTGCCTGCTGCATTTTCTTCCATGCCGCCTGCGTTTCAGCAGTCAGTCCGCCCGGATTGTAGCTGGCGGGCAGCGCGTATGTCTTGTTCGCGATGAGCACGCCGTTTATGTATGTAGGCTTATCACCGTTATTTGGCAGGGGAGCGGTAGTCATTTTGAAATTCTTTGCAAATTCGCCGAAAACCTTGCCGCTGTTTGAGTTGTTGAAAGCGCGAACGGTGAAGTAGTAGGCGGTAGATTGGCTCAGCCCCTCAACGCGGAAGTTTGTGGCGCTTGCCGAAGCTGTGCCTGCAAAGAGCCACGAGCCGTTTTTGTTGACATATACTTCATATCCGTCGCATTTAACAGCGTCCCAGTAGATGCGTATAGCCGTCTTTGCTCTGCCGCCCTTTGTGATCTTCACCTGCGCGGGGGCGGATACGGTATTGCTCTTAGTGGTGGCGGTGTAGTAGTCGGAATACGCGCTGTATACCTTGCTGCCGTCGGGGTTATAGTTGAAAGCGCGCATTACAAAGGTGTACTTCGTGCCCGCCGCCAGACCGCTTACGCGGTAGTTGTCAGCCGTGCCCGCCGCAGTGCCCATCAGCTTCCACGAGCCGTTTACTATCATGTAAACTTCGTAACCGCCGCAGTTCTGCTTGTTCCAGTAAAGGCGTACAGCTTTCTTGCTCTTGCTCGATTTTATGATAACGGGCTTCGCAGGAGCGGAAACGCTCTGGCCGCTCTTTGTGGTGGCGCTGTAATTATCAGCATACGCACCGTATACTTTGTTGCCGTTAGCGTCGAGGTTGTAAGCGCGGGCGGTGAATGTGTACTTAGTGCCCGCCGCCAGACCGTTTACGCGGAAATTATCCGCCGAGCCGTCAGCCGTGCCCATAAGCTTCCATGCGCCGTTTACTACCATGTATACTTCGTAGCCTGCGCAGTTCTGCTTGTTCCAGTAAAGGCGGATAGCCGTCTTAGCCTTGCCCGATTTGGTGAAAGTTACCTTAGCGGGGGCTGTTACCGACCGGCTGCCCTTTGTGGTAACGGTGTAGTTGTCAGCAAATGCGCCGTAGACCTTGTTGCCGCTAGCGTCGAGATTAAAAGCGCGCGCGGTGAATGTATAAGAGGTTCCCGCAGCGAGGCCACTTACGCGGAAGTTGTCTGCCGAGCCATCGGTAGTGCCGACGAGCGTTTTCTCGCCGCCGTCGACTCTGTATATCTCGTAGCCCACGCACTCGCGCTTAGCCCAGTAAAGGCGTATAGCCTTTTCAGCCCTGCCCGCCTTGGTGAATATTACCTTAGTGGGGGTAACGTCCTCGCCATCGGTAGCGGCTATCATATCGGTGTAGTCAGTCGCCTGACTTTTTACCTTGCTGCCGCCGTCGTTGACGTAGCTGAGAACGTAGTAGCGGAAGCCCGACTCCTTCGGGCGAGAGGTGTAGTCTTCCCATGTGTACTGATTGGTGTTTTCGATGAAATAATCGTAAGAGCCGGTAGCCGCGTCGTAGCGGTAAACTATGTATCCGTCAGCTCCGGACACCGCTTTCCACTTTACGGTGAGCTGCTTGCCATTTTTCGTGGCAGATGTTACCGCAGGTGCAGCGGGCGCAGCCTTTTTCGCGAGCAGCTCAGCCGAGCTTTCGGTATCGCTCTCCGCCGTGAGGGCTATCTCGTTTTCCTGAATGAGCGCAGTATCTGCCGCGAGAGCCGCCGCCTGCGAAACAGGCATCATAACAGCCGCCGCCAGCGCTACTACCGCCGATGCGAACTTTTTATTCTTCATATTCATACTTATACAACTCCTTTTTCTGTCTTTTGCTTTCTTTGTCTTTTCTATATAGTATAGCGGATATTTCCTCTATGCTTACATTATAGCACGTTATCGCGGATTTTTCAAGTGCAGAAGCGAAGTTTTAACGAATTGTAAATATTGTTCATGCCATGTAACTAAAGTTAGTATACATTTCACCGCTTTTTCACAAAAATATTGTCGGGCGAACATATTTGTGGTTGACAAATCAACTTGATGGTGGTATAATTATTATGTTGATTTATCAACTATCGGAGGTGAATGTTTATTGAACGGTCTTGACCATTTTGATTTTTTCGTGACTATGCTCATGAAAAATCATAAGAATGTTCAGAAGCTGCTGGAGAATATTTTGCCCGAATGTGGGCTGAAGCATGTTTCTATAATGTGCATACGGCTGATAACCGTCAGCGAAAGCGGACTTTCGGCGAGCGAGCTGGGCAGCATTTTCGTTTACGATAAGGCGCTTATCTCACGCACGCTGCGCGATTTGCAGGAGCGCGGGTACATTTGCCGCAACCCCGAGGACGAGGGGCTTTCACGCGGCTACCGAATGGTGCTCACCGAAAAGGGCAGAGAGCTTGCGGAGAATATGTCGGCGGCTATCAGCGAGCTGACGGCTGAGGTATCGGCGGATATACCGCAGAGCGACATCGAGGTCTTTTACAACACCTCTGTGCGGCTCTCGGAAAACTTGATAAAGTATGCAAAAGAGATCAAAAAAAACGCGCACGAAAACAGCGCGGACACAACCGACCAACTGAAACAGGAGGTATGAAAAGAAAATGCTTGAGTTAAAGCAGATCAAAAAGGAATACCCTGCGGGCGACGGCGTGGTGCACGCGCTGCGCGGAGTAGATCTGAGGTTCAGAAAGAGCGAGTTCGTTTCTATACTCGGCCCTTCGGGCTGCGGCAAGACCACTATGCTGAATATAATCGGCGGCCTTGACCAGTACACCCACGGCGACCTTGTTATAAACGGCAGATCTACTAAAGATTTCAAAGACCGCGACTGGGATTCTTATCGAAATCACTCGATAGGCTTTGTTTTTCAGAGCTACAACCTTATCCCGCACCAAACGGTGCTGCAAAACGTAGAGCTTGCGCTGACCCTTTCGGGCGTTTCAAAGGCTGAGCGCCGCGAGCGTGCGAAAAAGGCGCTGGCAGACGTGGGTCTGGAGTCGCAGCTAAATAAGCGCCCCAGCGAGATGTCAGGCGGACAGATGCAGCGAGTAGCCATCGCCCGCGCGCTTGTAAACGACCCAGATATTATCCTTGCCGACGAGCCTACCGGCGCGCTGGATACCGTTACCAGCGTACAGGTAATGGAGATACTCAAAAAGATCTCTAAAGACAAGCTGATAATAATGGTAACGCACAACCCCGAGCTTGCCGAGAAATATTCCTCGCGCATAATCAATATCCTAGACGGCGAGATAACGGGCGACTCTAACCCGCTCACCGAAGAAGAGTACAAAGCCGAGCAGGAAGCCGACAAGGCGCAGATAGAGCAGGCTAAGGGCAAAAAGGTAAAGAAGCCCTCGATGTCTTTCGGCACGGCATTTTCCCTCTCGCTGAAAAATCTGCTCACTAAAAAGGGCAGAACTATGCTGACATCTTTCGCGGGAAGCATAGGCATTATCGGCATAGCGCTGATACTCGCGCTCTCGCAGGGCTTTACCCTCTACATCGACTCGGTGCAGGAAAACGCCCTTTCAGCTTACCCGCTGACTATCGAGTCTAAAGTCATGGATCTCAGCTCGCTGATGGAAACTATGATGGGCAAGAGCAGCGCCAGTAAGGATCACAAAAAGGACGCGGTGTACACAAAGCCGATATTCCAAGACCTTGTAAACGCCATGAGTGCTTCAAACCAGAGCGAGAACGACCTCAAGAGCTTTAAAAAGTACATCGACGGCGAGCTTGCGGATAATGAGAGCGAGCTGCACAATGCCATAAGCGGCGTGCAGTATTCCTACGACCTCGATATGCAGGTGTACACCAAAAACGTCGACGGCGATATTATCCTTTCCGACCCCAACAAGCTCATGATGGAAATGATGCAGGAAGCTATGGGCGTAGATATGTCCGCGATGATGGATATGCGCGAAAGCTACATGAGCAGCTCAGGAATGGGCAGTATGTTCTCTACGCAGGTAGTGCTTTGGCAGGAGATGCTCGCTAACGATAACGGCGAGGGCATCAGCGACCTGCTGAAAGAGCAGTACGACGTAGTTTACGGCGAATGGCCTAAGGAGTATAACGAGATAGTGCTCGTGCTCGATGAAAACAACGAGCTGGACGACCTCACCCTTTACGCGCTGGGTCTTGAATCGCACGACCAGATGAAAGACCTTATGGACGCGGCTATGAATCAGAAAGAAACTCAGAAAAACGACGGCAAGTGGAGCTACGAGGATATTTGCGGCATGGAGTTCCGCACCGTGCTCGGCTCTGACTGCTACACTTATAATAAAGACACCAAAACTTACAGCGACCTCAGAAATACCGATACCGGCATGAAGTATCTTTATGATAACGGAATACCGCTGAAAGTAACGGGCATTATCCGCCCAAATGAGGACGTGCAGACCACTATGCTTACAGGCTCTATCGGCTACACCAAGGCGCTAACCGATCATGTTATAGAAAAATCGCAGGATACCGACGTGGTAAAGGCTCAGCTTGAAAACAAGGATACCGACATTCTTACAGGTCTGCCATTCAAGAGCGAGGATAAAGAGCTTTCCAACGAGGAAAAGCAGCAGAAGCTTGCCGACTACATCGCGGAACTCAGCGAAACCGAAAAGGCGGACGCATACGTCAAGATAATGAGTCTGCCTACCGAAGAGGAGATAAACGCCCTCATCGAGCAGATGTCTGCTATGACCAAAGAGCAGAAAGAAGAAATGATAAAGCAGGCCATCGCGGGCGAAGCAGAGATGGACGAGGAAACGCTAAACCAGTACCTCGCTTCCATGAGCGAAGACGACTTTACGCAGATGATACAGCAGGCTGCCCCCGAATACCTCAAGGAAACTAAGAGCAAGGAAGTAGAAAAGCAGCTTGGCGCTATGAGCACCAAAGACCTTGCGGCGGCGCTCGACGCGGCTCTGGATACCTACACCGCCGACCAAAGCGCGGCTTACTACGACGAAGTAGTTCCGCAGGACTATTCGGAATCAACCTACGAGGATATACTCTCAGAGCTGGGCTATGTTGACCTCGACACGCCCTCTTCCATAAATCTTTACGCTTCGACCTTTGAGAACAAGGACGTTATCACCGATGCCATCAAGGATTACAACAAGGGCGTAAAGGAAGAGCAGGAGATAACCTACACCGATTACATCGGCATAATGATGTCCTCGATGACTACGATAATCAATACGATAACCTACGTTCTTATCGCTTTCGTAGCTATCTCGCTTGTGGTATCCTCCATCATGATCGGTGTTATCACCCTCATCTCGGTACAGGAGAGAACGAAGGAGATAGGCATACTCAGGGCGATAGGCGCTTCCAAGCGAGATGTTTCGAGTATGTTCAATGCTGAAACTATGATAATCGGCTTCAGCTCAGGACTGCTGGGCGTATTGGTGACATACCTGCTCTGCATACCGATAAATCTCATCATACACCACCTCACGGGCATAAACAACCTCAGCGCGTACCTGCCGCCTGTCGCAGCAGTGATACTCGTTGCGATAAGCGTAGCGCTCACCCTCATTTCGGGACTTATCCCCTCGAGAAGCGCGGCGAAGAAAGACCCCGTAGTTGCACTGAGAAGCGAATAAACGCTTTGTTCATATACGCATGAAAGCATAAAAATAGCGCGGACGGCTGTAAAAAAGCCGTTCGCGCTTTTGCTTTGCTGTTTATTTTGTGTACCTCGTCATTACCCAGCCCGTGTAGCCGTTCCACTCGATGTACGACCAAAATTCGTCGGCGTCCGCTTCGTAATATCTGGCGTATTCGTAAACCGTCTTGCCGTTGTCGATGGCGGTGCGGTCGTTCGGCAGGCTGAGGGTAGGAAAGTCTTTTGAAGGGCCTATCCTGAAATTTATAGCCTTGTAGCCGTATGCCGAGCCGTCGATGGTGCGGGCGGTATAGCTGCCGCCGTTTATGTCAACGTCTGGCGGATTGTAGGGCATACTGTGGTCGAGCCCATCGGGGACTAGGGGAACAGCGTCGCCGTCCATGCCGCCGATGTCGCCCGCTTCTTCGGCAGGCTGTTCCGTTTCCGCCTCAGTCTGCTCGGGCAGGCTTTCTTCCTGCGCCTGCTGCGCGGTCTGCACCTCGGCAGCCTGCACGGTGCCGGCGTCGCTCTTATTATCGTCGCCGTTGTTGGAGAATATCACTATCCCCGCGACCGCCGCGAGGGTGATACAGCAAATACCCGCGACCACCACGGGGATTATCCAAGTCCTGCGCGCAGAGCTTTTCGGCGGGTACTGTTCATACTGTTCATATTGATAGCCGCCGTACTGCGGCTGTTCGGGCATATCCTCCGAGGGCGCGCCGCAAAAACCGCAGAACGCAGAGTTGTTCGGTATCTCTCTTCCGCATTTATCACAAAACATAGTGCAAGACCTCTTTCATATGATTATACATCTTAATCATAGCACCGCTGCCGCGTTTTGTCAATATTTCATGTAACGAACAGTCTGAAAAGGTCACGTAAATTTTTTCGCCCACCCTCTGACTTTTCCAAAATAAGCTATTGACTTTTTTAAAAATACATTGTATAATTAAATATAGTTAGTATTATATAGATATATTTGAAAGGAGCTTGACATAATGTCGGTAAATCGCAATAATAACGATCGTAACTACCGCGGCTACCCCGACGAGCGCGCACGCTATTACCGCGAGCCGCAGCAGGAGGCTGAGGAGAAGAACGATTTCCAATATACAGTAAAGGGGCTTATCGCCGTTTTCATTACGATACTTGTTGTCGTGATAATAGTTATGCTTTTCGCCAAGAGCCTTTTCGTAAGCAGTTCGAAGCTTTCGGCTAACGTGAAAACAGGTCACATTACCTCTACCGAGTACGTTTCGGTAGCCACTACGGCGGGCGACGATGTAGAGATAACCTCAGTGCAGAAGAAGAAAAAGAAAAAGACTACTACTGAGGATAATACTCCCGATATTTCCCTACCCGCCGACCTCGATACTTCGGTAGCGGGCAAGTACGTTGTCAACGATTCAGTTTACCTGCACCCCGAGCCAAGCTCCTCCAGCGAGAACCTCTCGACCCTGCCCGCAGGTGCGCAGGTAGAGGTATACGGCAGCTCGAACTACGGCTGGTATTACGTTAAGTATGACGATCAGGTAGGTTACGCTTGGGGCACATATTTCACGGCTGCTCAGTGATCTAAAAGATAAAAAATTCGCCGCAGAGTTTGCGTAGTGCAGACCCCGCGGCTTTTTTATGCGAAAAAAAGCTCCGTACAACTGCTGTGTGTACGAAGCTTTTGTATTTACTTGTTTACATACTTTGAAACTGTTCTCGCATTGTAGGTCTTTGATGATGTGCCCCAAGAAATGCCTGTGCCGGTCTTTGTGAACGCCTTTACGCGGAACTTGAACTGCGAATTTGCCGCAAGATCGTTGAGCGAAAGCGTTACGCTGCCCTCGCCGTATACTGTCTTTACCTTGACGTATGTCTTCTTGGCTTCATCGTACTTGTAGATGCGGTAGCCCGAGCAGCCCTTGGAAACTGTCCATCTCAGAGTGAGTATTCCGTCGCTGCCAGACATATACGAGATTATCGAGGGGGTAGCGGGCGGGTTTTCGGGCAGGCAGGCAGCCGCGCTGTAAGCGCTCGTGAGCACCTTGCGGTTTATAACGTTCGAAGCCGCTACAACGTACTCGGTAGAGAAGTTGCTCGCGGTGTTGTCAACTGCTAGCGTGGTGTCGGAAACTGTGCCGAGCGAGGTGTAAGAGCCGCCGTTTTTCTTGTAAACGGTGTAGCTGCTTGCACCGCTTACCGCGTTCCATTTCAGCGTTATGCTGCCGGAGGTCTGGGTAACGTATGTGCCGGAAGGCTCTTCGGGGGCGGTGCCGCAGGTGCGGTATGACGACCAGTTGCCGTAAACCTTGCTGCCGTTTACCGTGGCGTAGGCTCTTACCGCAACGCGGTAGCCATAAGCCGCTTCAAGTCCCGAGATAGTAGCCGTGGTAGTAGAGCTGTTTACAGTCTTCTGCACGGTGTATGTCTTAGTAGCCGAGTTGTAGAGCGATACCTCGTAGCCGTCAGCGCCCTTGACCTTGCTCCACTTTACGCTTACCGAGCTTTTGGTGGAGGTGGTGTGGGTGGGAACGCTCACCTTCGGCAGCTTGGTAACAGCTGTTACCGGGTCGGAATATTCGCCGCCCACCAGTTTGCTGCCGTTCTTGAATATCGGTCTTACTTTGTATGTAACGTTCGTAAGGCTAGAGCTGATGTTCTCGGTGTAGCTGTTTGTGGTGGTGGTATCAATGCGGGTGTAGTAGTTTGTGTAAGGCGTTTCTACCAGACGGTAGATCTCATAGTTATCGCAGCCGAGCAGCGCACTCCAGCTGAGGGTCACGCTCTTGTCGCCCGCCGTAGCCTTGAGGTCTGTGATCTTCTTGCCGCTGTTCATGTAAAGCACGTCGGAGTATGCGCCGTAGACGTTCGCGTTCGACTCTACTTTTGTGCCGCGTACGCAGTATCCGTAGCTGGCGCTTGCCGTGGTCTTGTACTGGGTGGTGTACGAGTAGCCGATGCGCGTGTACTTTTTGCTTGCAGTGTCATACTTGAATATCTCGTACTTTTCAGCGTTGTCAGCCTTGTTCCATTTAAAGGTGACGCTGCCGTCGCTGTTGGTGGTGTAGCTGAGCCCCGTGACCGTGCCTACCGCATTGCTGTTTCCGTTGGGGTCGCGGTAATCTACGTTCATATCTACCGAGGTAGCTATGCCGTTTACCTTGCCCGTGCTGGAAAACTGCCATGTGCTGTAATTGCCGCTGTAATTGGTCTGAGTAGTGTAGTGCGCCAGCCATATCGGGTACTTTTTGCCGAGCGCCGCGCCGTCGATCTGGTATGTCAGCCAGCTCATGTTCGCGTAAACGCCCGCCTTGTAGCCCTTAGAGATTATCCTGTCGCAGAAAGCGGTGCAGAGCGCTGTTTTCTGCGCTTTGGTAAGTCCCGCGCTGTCGAGTCTGCCCGTGTCGTAGTCTACCGACTCTATATCGTAATATACAGGCAGGTCGAGGGTGTAGTCCTTTATGTAGCTGAGCACGAAATCGGCTTCTTCCTGCGCTTCTTTAGTGTTGACAGCCTGCGTGTAGAAGTACACGCCTACGTCAAGTCCTGCAGCTTTAGCCGCTTCGATATTTTCCTTGAATTTGTAGTCGAGCACAAGCTGTCCGCCCGAACCGTAGCCGCGGTAGCCCACGCGGATTATAGCGTAGTCTATTCCGTCAGCCTTTACCTTGTTCCAGTCGATATTGTACTGGAAGTAGGAAACGTCGATGCCCCAGACCTTATCCATATTGTCGAAGCGCGAGTTGTGTATCAGCGAGTTATTGGTGTAGCCGAAAGTTAATATTCCGTCGTCGCTACCGCCGCCCGCTTCTTTAGCAATGTCTGAAAAATCAGTCGTGGGCTTTTCGAGTGAATCTAAATATTTGCCAAGCTGGGGGTCGCAGTTTTCCTCTGCAAATTCCTCAGCCTTTATCTGCTCTTCGGTCTTTTCCTGTGAAGCAGGCTTTTCTGCGTCAGCGCCTTCCTGCGAATCGGTGTTTACGGCAACAGCCGCCTTTTTGTCGTATGAGCGGTCGGCGAAAGCCGCCGTGCTGCTGCTTGCCGCTATTGCTAGAGCCGCCAGAAAACCTACTGCTTTTTTCAACATCGGTGTGATCTTCCTTTCTTGCCGCATTCCGCGGCAGTGTAACTTATATTTTCCCTTTTATTTACTTCTGTGAAATATATGTGCATAAAGTTTAATTTTGCACAAAAGTTATTCGCTTTGCATACGAATATACATCAACATACATATATAAGTATACACTATCTTAATCGGTTTGTCAACCTTTTTAACCGTTTTGTTACAAATCAAAACCGCAAAATAGTATTATTCCGTCTTTTGCGCCTTTTCAGCCTTAGCTTTGGCGATGTCCTCGGCTATTCGCTGCTTTACCCCTGCGAATATCACGTCGCGCGCCGCCTTTGCCTGCGCTTTGGTAGCGGCGGGCACATCTTTCAGGCGGTAGGGCAGACCTAAGTTTTCGTACTTTACTATTCCCATAGTGTGGTAGGGCAGCACGTCAATAGCGCGCAGCGTTTTTATCCCGCCGATGAATTTTCCCAGCCGCGTGAGCGACTCGTCGTCGTCCGTAACGCCGGGTACTAGGACGTGCCTTATCCAAACGTCTATGCCGCGGTCGCTGAGGTGGCGGGCGAAGTCGAGTATGCCCGCGTTGTCCTGCCCCGTGAGCCAGCGGTGCTTTTCGAGGTCGATGTGCTTTATGTCGAGCATAACCAGGTCGGTGAAGTCGAGCAGGCGGTCTATCTTCGTGCGCATCTCGGCGTTGCCCGCGTTCCACATTATTCCCGAGGAGTCAAGGCAGGTGTGAACTCCGCGCTCTTTCGCCCTGCGGAATATCTCGCCCACAAATTCGGGCTGCATGAGCGGTTCGCCGCCTGTGCAGGTTATCCCGCCGCCGCGCAGAAATTCTTTTACCGCGTCGAACTGCGACATTATGTCAGATACCGATGTAAGTTTGCCGTCCTGCTTGTTCCAAGTATCGGGGTTGTGGCAGTAAGCGCAGCGCATGGGGCAGCCGCTTACGAATACTACGAATCTCAGCCCGGGGCCGTCTACCGTGCCCAAACTTTCTACCGAATGTACATAACCTTTAATATCGTCCATAAAGCTGTCTATCTCCTTTGTATAAATTGTATCATCTGTTTTCAAGCGCGCTGCTTACTATCTTCCCGTCGGCGAAAAGCGCGGCCAGGAATAGCGAGCCGCATATCACAAGCGCTTCGCCGTCCTTCAGCGCGGCTATCTCCCGCCGTACAGTTTCCTCGGGGGAGTATGGCGAGGGTGCGGCTTTCGCACCGTGTCGTGCCAGTATCTCGGCAAGCTCGCCCTTTTCACGCGCGCGCGGGCAGTAGCCGTCTACGCAAATGAAGCTTTCCGCCGCCTGCGCTATCTGTTCCGCCGCCGTTTCACTGTCTTTGTCGCCCAGCATACCTATCACCGCGCGTTTCGGGCAGTCGAGCGCCGCCAATGCGTTCGCAAGCGCCTTTACCCCCTCGGGATTATGCCCGCCGTCTAAAATTACCAGCGGCTCGCGCGAGAGTATCTGCACACGCGCGGGCACTTGCGCCAGCAGACCGCTTTTCAGAGCCGCTTCGGGAATATCGTAACCTTCGCCGCGCAGAGCGTTTATCACCTCGATAACTGTCAGCGCATTTTTTATCTGATGATAGCCGCCCATGTGCGTTTCGTACTGCCCGCCGCGGTAGCTGAATTTGCAGCCGAAAGGCGTGCAGCTCTCAACTTTCAGCTCAGCCATATCGGGGATAACGAGCTGCGAATTGCATAGCCGCGCGCGCCTGCCGATAGCGCCCATCGCCTGCCGCGGGTTCTCGGGTGCGGTAACGCAGGGCGAGCCTTTCTTTATTATGCCCGCTTTCTGCGCCGCTATTTTCTCGATAGTGCCGCCCAGTATCGCCGTGTGGTCGAGCGAGATGGAGCATATCACCGATACCAGCGGCGGCGGGATAACGTTGGTAGAGTCGAGCAGCCCGCCAACGCCCGTTTCCAGTACTACTACGTCGCAGCCGAGGTCGATGAAATGCAGAAAGGCCATAGCCTGCGTTATCTCAAACTGCGAAAATTCGTAGTGCGGCAGCTTTTTCACTGCGCCGTCTACTATCTCAGAAAGCGCGTTCAGCTCGGCGTCTGAGATATCCTCGCCGTTCACGCGTATGCGGTCGTTGTAGCGCAGTATGTATGGCGAGGTGAAAAGCCCCGTGGCGTACCCCGCCGCGCGCAGCGCTTCCGCCGTCATTTCGGCGCAGCTTCCCTTGCCGTTAGTGCCCGCTATGTGCACGAATTTCAGCTTTTTGTGCGGGTCGCCCAGAGCGCCCATCAGCGCGCGTATCCTTTCAAGGTCGGTTATCTTGCCGCCAAGCTTGCCGTAGCTGTCTACCAGCTTCATGTATTTCTGCAAATCGCCGTCAGTCCTCTCCGTGAATGTATTTGTAAAGCTCCGCCGCCGTAGCGGCGCTCACGCCCGCCGTTTTCGCCAGTTCGTACTCGGTGGCGGCTTCAAGCGCGGCGCGCGTCTTGTACTCGGTCATTAGCTTCTGCGCCTTTTTCTCGCCTATACCCTTTACCGAAGTAAGCCCCAGCGCGAAGCTGTTTTTCTTGTGCCGCGCTTTGGTGAATGTTATCGCGTATCGGTGCACCTCGTCCTGTATAGCCGTCACCAGCGCGAACGCGCGTCGGTATGAGGTAAGGCTTATCTCGTGGTCTGAAGCGGTGGCGGCGCGGGTGCGGTGCTTCGAGTCTTTCACCAGACCGTATATCGGCACGTTTATCCCCAGCGCGCGCACTACGGGCGTTACCGTGGCGACGTGCCCCTTGCCGCCGTCGAGAAGTATAAGGTCGGGCAGGGTGGAAAAGCCCTCGTCCTCGCCATCCAGATAACGCTTGAAGCGGCGTTCTACCGCCTCGCACATACAGGCGTAGTCGTTCTGCTCGTGCACTGTTTTTATTGCGAATTTGCGGTAAAAGCGCTTGCATGGTCTGCCGTTTTCGTAGACCACCATTCCGCAGGTCATGTCGGAAGAGCCGAAGTTTGATATATCGTAGCACTCTATGAACCGCGGCGGTTTTTCCAGACCCAGCGCTTTCGCAAGCTCTTCAAGAGCGGTTATCTCCTTGCCCGTTCTGCCCACGCGCAGCGAAAGGTGCTCGCTTGCGTTGCTTTTCGCGAGGGTGGTCAGCCGCAGCAGTGCGCCCCTCTGCGGCACAGATATGTGCACGCGGTGTCCGCATTTGTCTGACAGATACCGCTCGAGCAGCTCGGTGTTCTCTATCGGCTCGTCGAGCAGTATGTCTTTCGGTATCTCGCTGCGCGCCGAGTAAAATTCGGTGATAAAGCCCTCACGCATGGCAGAGCCCAGATCGGTCATGCCTAGCGGCGCGCTGTATTTGTCGAAAAGCCGCCCGCCGCGGTACATCAGCACGCTGCCGCAGGCGCGGTCAGCGTTTTCCGAAACGGCGAAAATATCCATATCGCGCAGGTCGTCGGAAACTATCTTCTGCCCCTCGGCGGCTTTCTTTATGGCGGCTATGCGGTCGCGCAGTTTTGCCGCCTGCTCAAAGTCGAGCGCTTCGGCGGCGGCGTTCATCTGCTCTGTAAGCCGCTCAACGCTCGCTTGCGAGCCGCTTTTGATGTACTCTACCGCCTGCTGTACCACGCTGCGGTAGTCCTCGGCAGAGATCTCGCCTTTGCACACGCCCATGCACTGCTTTATGAAGCAGTTTAGGCAGGGGCGGCTTTTGCCGAGATCCCGCGGGAACTGCTTTGTGCAGGTGGGCAGCATGAATACTCTGTTCGCTTCGTCCACAGCCTGCTTTACCGAATATGAGCTGATGTAAGGCCCGATGTACTGCGCGCCGTCGTCCTCTTTTTGCAGCGCCGCCGTCAGCCGCGGGTATTCCTCGTTCGAAACGCGTATATAGCTGTAGCCCTTATCGTCTTTCAGCAGGATATTGTACTTCGGCGAATACTGCTTTATCAGCGAACATTCCAGCACCAGCGCTTCAAATTCGCTGTCGGTTACTATAAAATCGTAGTCGCGCACCAGCGATACCATTTTCCACACCTTAGGCAGATGGTCTTGTCCCTTGCGGAAATATGAGGTGACGCGGTGCTTTAGGTTTTTCGCCTTGCCGACGTATATTATTTTTCCGCCCGAGTCTTTCATGATGTAGCAGCCGGGCTTTTCGGTAAGCTTAGAGGTCTTGTCCCGCAGATACGGCAGACAAGGATTGTGTTCTTCTGTAATATGCAAATCTTATCACCGGTTGTAGTGTTAATTATCGTGTGTAACTTATATAATGTATATGCTGAGCGCGGGTCACACCAGTTTCTCCAACGCAGGGAACGGCGCGAGCGAGCGTTTGAGTATGCCGTTCATGTAGGCGATAGCCGTGCCGTAATTTGTAAAAGGCACGCCCGCCTTTTCTGCCGACTTCATTCTGTAAGTCAGCTCGGAAGCGTTCAGCATACAGCCGCCGCAGTGTATCACCAGCTTGTACTGCGAAAGCTTTTCGGGGAAGCCGCCGCCAGAGCTGAACTCAAACTGCGGCTGCGCGCCAGTAAAGCTGCGTATCCAGCGCGGCAGCTTTTCTGTGCCTATGTCGCCGCACTGGCGGTGGTGGGTGCAGCCCTCTGAGATGAGTATTTTGTCGCCGCCGCGAATGTCCTTCAGCGCAGTAACGCCCTTTACCGCCGTTTCAAGAAAGCCCTTGTACCGCGCCATCAGTATCGAGAACGATGTCAGCGGTATCTCCTGCGGAACTATCTCGGCCACAAGCTTGAAAGCCTGACTGTCGGTTATCACCATAGCGGGCTTTTTCGCACAGGCGCTCAGCGTTAGCTCAAGCTCACTCTCGCGGCAGACCATAGGTATGCAGCCCGATTCGAGCAGGTCGCGTATAGCCTGCTGCTGGGGGAGTATCAGTCTGCCTTTTGGTGCGGCGGAGTCTATCGGCACTACCAGCACGGCTATGTCGCCCTTTTCGAGCAGGTCGCCGACTAATCTGCGACCGCTTTCGGCACGCTTCGCTACGGCGGCTATGCGGTCTTTCAGCGCGCCGATATTCTCGCCCGTTTTTGCGCTTACGAATATCTCTTTATCCGAAGCCGTCTGCGGCACGCCGGTGAGGTCGCACTTGTTCATGGCTATGACGTAGGGTATCCCGCGCTCTTTGAATATCTGCAAAAGCTCGCGGTCGCTGGCGTTCAGCCCGCGGGAGGCGTCGGCTATCAGCACGGCGCAGTCGGTCTTTTCAAGCACGCGCTTTGTGCGTTCTACACGCATCTTGCCCAAGCCGCCCTCGTCGTCCACGCCGGGGGTGTCGATTATCAGCACCGGGCCGAGCGGCAGCAGCTCCATCGCCTTAGAAACAGGGTCGGTGGTAGTGCCCGCTACGTCTGATACCAGCGCGAGGTCTTGCCCCGTAACGGCGTTCACCACGCTTGATTTGCCCGCGTTGCGGCAGCCGAAAAAGCCTATGTGCAAACGCTCGCCCGAAGGAGTATCATTCATTCCCATGATAATTGTCATTCCTTTACAGTAAAATTCCCATTTGTGCGCCCACTTATTCCATTATATATTGTACCACATTATAAGTGAATTTTCAAGAGATAAATAATTACGCGTTTTAGCGAATACATACAAATTTGCCCTTGACAAAAATGAAAAAATGGTGTAATATTAAAGGAGTAAGTCGGCGCGGACATACTGCGCCTATGAAAACGAGTTGAACGATAAAAAATGATGCTGAAAAAATTGCTTTGTGCAGCCGCCGCCTGTGTTATGGCTGCGTCTTTAGCCTCGTGCGGCGCGAAAGAGGACACTACCCTCAATTACGAAAAGCCGCTGACGGCTGCCGCAGGCTCGCTCAATTTTGCCGACGGCAAAAGCTACCTGAATTGCTTTCTGCCGCAGGAAAAAGCGCGGTATACCGAAGAGGAAAAGCCCGAGGAAGGCTTTATGAAAAAGATCTTCGACCGCAAGGCTTACGGCTGTAAGATAAGGGCGAAGATAACCGATACCGCGGCGCTAAACGGCGAAGAGCTTGAAGCGCTGGAGCAGCAGGCGCATGAAAAATACGGCGTCAGATTTGATTTTACAAAGGGTCAGTCGGCAGACGTGCGTTTTCAGCTGACTAAGGACGACGAGCTGCTCGCTGACGACGAAAAGCTTACTTTTGTAAGGTGCGGCGGGATCTGGTACATCTACGGAGAAGTCATCGACTCGCTGGAGCTTACTGCTCAAACAGACAAAAAATAAAAATTACGACCTATTTATACGAAAGGGATTGATCTTATCATGGCTAAAAATTGCTCGGCTTGCGGAAGCCCTTTGAAAGACGGCGCAAAATTCTGCGAAGTATGCGGCGCACCCGTGGCTGTTAAAAGAATAGAACAGGAAAGATTTTGCGCGCAGTGCGGAAATCTGTTGAAACCTGGAACGAAATTCTGCGAGATCTGCGGCAGGGAAGTACCGCAGGAAAAGGCTAAGGCTGAGCCGCAGATAAAAGAGCCTACCACAATGGACGAACTCGAAGTGCCCGAGATCACGGCGGATACTTTCGCTTCAAACAAAGAGATAAATACGAGCCAAAAGTTCGACGGCTTTGAGGAGGCTGTAATGCCCGATAAGGAAGAGCCTAAGCCGCAGCAGCCTGCACCTGCGCCCGCATTTTCTATGGATTCAGCGCCCTCCCCAGCCGCGCCGAAGGTAGCCGTATCGGTAAAGCAGCCCGCGCAGACCCAGCCTCAGCCGAACGCTTACGCGCGTCCGCAGCAGCCTGACCAGTACGCTCAGCCGCAGCAGGCTAATACATATCCCCAGCCCGGCGCGCCTATACCTACCGTCGGCGCTGACGGCAAGGAGAAGAAAAATTCGCTCGTAGTGCCTATAATACTTATTGTGCTGATAGTAGCGGTGCTCGTTGCCGACTGCATAATCTTCCTCGGCCATAAAAAGGACACGAAGGACGACTCTGCCGAAAAGAGCGCGGCGGTAGTTGCCGACATAGCCGAGTACAGCGCGCAGGCGGAAGATTTCGACATTTTATTATAATACGCATATCATTACCGCCGTTTTTCGGGAGAGTTTTCTTCTGAAGCGGCGGATATTTGCAGTGGTTTAGTTAAAATAATTTACCATATTTGTAGAATATACAAAACAAGCGGTGAAATTTTTTGCAGTATTTTTTGTAGATTTTTTTATGAAACTATTGCTTAATCGAACGAATTGTGATATAATACAATTATAGTGCCGCCTAAGCGTCTGACTTTGTGAGATACGGGTAAGGCGCGGGCGCGAAATTTGTTAGCGAAAGGGTTGAAACTACAATGCCGGCATTTGGTAAGAAACAGAAGGAAGAATCTATTAACGATAAAATGGTGAGATTTTTTAAAGAGGGAAAGAGCGTAGAGCAGATCTCTGCCGAGCTCGCTGTAAAAGCCGACGTTATAACTAACGTTATAAGAAGAAGGTGCGGCGAGGACAGCATCCCCGAGACCGTTGTCCGCTCGAAAAATGCAGTAGCGCCCGTGGCAGAAGATCAGCCGCTGAAGGCAGACGCATACACCCACGAAGAGAACGAAGCTGCTGAAGAGTCCGCTGAGGTAAACGTAGAGGGCATGAGCAAGCTTGAAAGATATATGCTCGAAAAAGAAAAGCAAAAGGCTGAAAAGGAAGCTGAGATTGAGGCTGCTGCCCCCGCGCCTGCACCCGCAGAGCCCGAGAAAGTCTCTATGGAGGGCATCTCTACCGACAACATCGACCTCGAGCTGGAAAAGGCTGAGCCTGCACCCGCAGTGACTGAGCCTGCCGCAGAAGAGCCGGTTGCAGAAATGGACGGCATCTCGGCAGAGGAAATACCCAGCATAGCTGCCGATGAGCCGATAGTTGAGCACCCCGTAGATGAATTCATTGCAGAAGAGCCTGCTGCTGCTGACGAGGATGAGGACGTTACCATCACCGTGCACGAGGGCGGTACAGCTTTTGATAAGATGAAGGCTTTCGCTATGGCGCAGGTCGAGGCTAACAACGCTAAGATCGCAGAGCTGGAGAGCAAGCTTTCTTCCGTAGAGGACGATTACAACGCTCAGCTCGCCGACGCTGAAAAGGCAGTTGAAGAGTCTAAGAACGCTTATGAGAACGTGCTTACCCGCGGCGAAGAGGTTCACGAGAAGAGAATGGCTGCCCAGACCGAGCACAGAGCCGCTCTTGCAAGAGCAGAAGAAGAGTACCGCAAGAAGATAGCTGAGATAGAGGACGAGTACAATAACGCCAACGCTCACGCTAACAAGGTACTGGCTGAGAAAGAGGTCGAGATCAACGCTGAGAGCGACGCCATCGACGCTGAAAAGGAGATCGCTAAGAACGACTTCCTCGACAAGCAGGCGACTGTAAACGGCATAAAGGATAAGATAGCGGCAGACGTTGACGCTGTAAAGGCGCAGATAGCAGGCATAAAGGAAGAAAATGCAGGCTATCAGCAGTTTATGGTATAAACTTACATAACGAATATCACGGCGCTGAGGGCTATGCGGCTCTCGGCGCTTTTTTTGTGAAAAAATTCGGTGCGGTACTTGAAAACGAAATTATAATGTGATATAATGTAATAGTATGGACTAGGACGGGGTGAAAACTATTGACTATTGATAAATATTCTCAGAAAATAGTTTTCACAGAAGGCTTCGAGCCGCCCGCTGCGCTCTCGGGCGCTGCTAGGGCAAAGACCTGCTGCTTTACAGGTCACCGCCCCGAAAAACTGCCCGCGGGCGAGGAGCTCGCGCAGATGAACAAAAAGGCGGCGGTGTTTATACGGCTTCTGGCGCAGCGCGGCTTCGCCAGATTCATAACGGGTATGTCGCGCGGCTTTGACTTAGAGATGGCGCGGCTGGTGATGCAGCTCGGCGGCAGGCTGATATGCGCGCTGCCGTACCCCGAGCAGGAGCGCGAGATGCGCACCGAAGAAGAGAAAAAACTGTACGCCGCGGCGTTGGAAAACGCGGAGCTGATAATGATAAGCTCGCCGCACTACACACGCGGCTGCTACGGCGTGCGAAACAAACTTATGGTAGAGTGCTCGGCCGCGCTGATAGGCTACGCCGCCGACCGCGAGAGCCGCTCGGGTAGTATGCAGACGGTGAGGATGGCGGAGCGCGCGGGGCTGGAAACGTACATAATGTACGGCACTCAGCAGATGTGAGATAGATTTTAAGGAGAAGAGATAATATGGCACAGGCGATGGATAACCTCAGCAACGAAAAGTTAGGCGCAGCGCCCGCCCCCGGCGGTAAGAAGCGCGGCAAAAAGAAGAGAAAAAAGCGCTCGCAGGCGCCCGTAGCGCTGGTGTATTTCATCACGCTGCTGCTTTTCCTCGGCGTTTTCGGTATGTTCGCGCTGACTATCGTGAACAAGCTGACCGATAAGAGCGACCAAAACGTTGACCTTTCGGGAACGTATATCGACTCTTTCAACACGCTCTATGCGCGCGTGAACAACAAGAACGTGCTCAGCGATATGACCATCGTGAGGATATGCCCCGAGCAGGAAAAAATACTCGTTATACCGCTCTCGGCTTTCACCGTAAGCAGCACCGATAATAGCTCAACCATGCGCGAGATATACGCCGACGGCGGTATACGCCAGCTTTCCGCGGCGGTAGACAGCACCCTCGGTATCTCTACGAACTACTACGTTACCGTGAGCAACGACGCTTTCGAGGACTGCGCCGATATAATCGGCGGTTTCGTATACTCGCCGCCTGAGGAGCTTTACTACCTCTCGCCCGAAAATGACAACGATATATCGCTGCGCCAGAACGAATCGGTATCGCTCAGCGGCAAGCAGATAAGGCTGATATGCCAGTACCCGAAGCTTTTCTCTTCGGGCAGACAGGGCAACACCGAGTTCTTGGGGCTCGCGATAACCACTATGCTCAACAACGCCTTCGATCAGGTGGAGATAACCTCTAACAGCCTTGATATTCTTTACAGCAAAATATCTTCGGGCAGTGTTACCAACCTTTCGGAAAACGACTATAAGCAGCAGAAGGTGTATATAAAGGAAATGCTCAAAAAGCAGATACAGCCCGCTTACAACCTTATCCCCGAGGGCACATGGACTGACGACGAGCACTTTGAGATGTCGGCGGAATTTAAGCAGAAGATATACAACGAAATGGAAGCTACTAAGTCGCAGGAAAAGAGCGGAGAAGTTTCGGAAGAATAAAGTTTTCAGATATGAAACAGATTGTTCATGATCTGACTTAAAAAGTTCTTCGCGGCTCTTGCATTTTCCAAAGTAATGTGGTATAATAAATACAATACTTTGAAAGAAAGGACCGATTGAAAGATCGGTCTTTTGATTTTGTATGGCAGTTTTGCAAACGAAAAGGCGTATCAGCGAAAGGAATGATAAGAAAGTGAATACCATTGCAAAAGCGAGGTCGCTCGCAGAGCCGCTCTGCGAAAAGCTGGGGCTGTACCTTTGGGACGTGCGTTTTGAAAAAGAGGGCGCGCTTTGGTACCTGCGCGTGTTCATCGACCGCGACGGCGGTATAGATATGAACATATGCGAAGAATTTTCGCGCGCGTATAACGAGCTGCTCGACAGCGAGGATTTCATCAGCCAGAACTACGTTTTTGAAGCGGGAAGCCCCGGGCTGGGCAGAAAGCTCACAAAGCCCGAACACTTCAAAGCCTGCATGGGCGACGAAGCACGGCTGAAACTTTACAAGGCAAGGGACGGAAAGAAAGATTTTCTGGGGCTGATAGCCGACTGCGACGATACGGGCTTTACCCTCGCCTACTCGGTGGACGAAGATGGCAATGTTCTGGAGGGCGAGCGCTTTGAGTACAAAGACTGCTCTTCGGTAAACTTAAACGACGACGCAGACTTATTCTGAATGACACACAATATTTAAAGAGAGGATATGATCGTAAAAATGAACGGCGAATTTTTTGAAGCTTTAAAGCTTATGGGACAGGAAAACGGCATGGAGCCCGACGCTCTGGCAGAAATAATCAAACAGGGCGTGGCTAAGGCTATAAAGAGGGATAACCCTAACTGCGAAAACATAAGAGTAGAGATAAACCCCGAAACAGGCGTGTTCGAGATGGGCGTGCTCAAGGTAGTAGTAGATGACGAGCCGCTCGACGAATACAACGAGATAAACATCGACGAGGCGAGAACGATAGACCCAAACGCACGCGTAGGCGGTATGTGCCTTATCGAGGTATCTCCCGCTACATTCGGCAGAGTAGCCGTGCAGAACGCTAAGCAGCAGATAAAGCACGAGCTGAAAAATCACGAAAGAGAGCGCCTGATAGAGCAGTTCAACGACAAGCTTTACGAATGCGTTACCGCTAAGGTGGAGCGCATAGAGGCAAGAACCGGCAACGCAGTTCTCTCGCTGGATAAGAGCGAAGTTTACCTCGTTCGTCAGGAGCAGATACCCGGCGAGATACTGCGTCCCGGCGACATGATAAAGGTATATGTAGTAGGCATCGCGAACCCCGAAAAGAAGCCCGCACTGAAGATCTCCAGAACACACAAAGACCTTGTAAAGCGCCTTTTTGAGAACGAAGTTCCCGAGATAGCCGAGGGCGTAGTTGAGGTAATGGGCATTTCGAGAGTAGCAGGCTCGCGCTCGAAACTAGCAGTACGCAGCAAGGATAAAAACGTAGACGCTATAGGCGCTTGCATAGGCCCTAAGAAGTCGAGAATATCCGCGGTAGTGAACGAGCTTTGCGGCGAGAAGATCGACATCATCCCTTACAGCGAAGACCCCGCCGAGTACATCGCAAGAGCGCTCGCACCCGCGCAGGTCATAGACGTAGAGCTGATAGAGGGCAGCGAAGTGCCCGCCTGCCGCGTAATCGTGCCCGCGAACCAGCTTTCTCTCGCGATAGGCAACAGAGGTCAGAACGCGCGCCTTGCCGCAGGTCTTACCGGCTACAAGATCGACATAATCTCTGACGCGCAGGCTAAGGAGCTGGAAGAAGCTGCCGAGGCTGAGCAGGAGGAAAAAGCTCTGGAAGGCGAGAACGAAGTATCTGAGCTGGAGCTTGCCGACGCGCTGGAGGAAGTACCCGCTGAGGGAGAGAGCGAGGTCTGATGAAACAGACGAAGCAGAAAAAAATACCTCTGAGAATGTGTTTGGGCTGCAGCGAGATGAAGTCTAAGCGCGAGATGATAAGAGTCGTAAAATCGAAAGAGGGCGAAGTATCGCTAGACCTCACGGGAAAAAAAGCGGGCAGGGGAGCATACATCTGCCGCAGCGCCGAGTGCTTCAGAAAAGCGCGAAAGGCGCACAGGTTTGAAAAAAGCCTTTCCTGCGCGATAAGCGAAGAGGTATACGACGGAATGGAGCGTGAGCTGGAAAATGAGCAGTAACGCAGATAAAACAGGGCTGCTGAGCATGTGCCGAAAGGCAGGCAAGGTGAAGTGCGGCATGGATATATCGAAATCGGCGTGCGAAACGGGCGAGGCAAAGGCGGTTTTCACCGCGAGCGATCTTTCGGAAAAATCGCTGAAAGAGATACGCTTTTGCTGCGCAAAAAACGCGGTAAAGATATACCGCCTGCGTATCACCATGCAGCAGGCTGCTGATAAGCTAGGGAAAAAGTCGGGAATATTCGCCGTTTGCGACGGCGGCTTCGCCAAAGCGCTTGCCAAGGGCGAAGAGGATATTTCGGCAGATATAAATGATTTTTACAGTGAGATATAAGGAGGCTGCCTATGAATAAGACGGTTAAGAAATACAAGCTTTCAGAGCTTGCAAAGGATATAAACGCAGCAGCGAATGAAGTTATAGAATGCCTGAGCGTGCTTGGCGGAGAGCCTAAGAAGAGCGGCGCTTTCCTCACCCCGCAGGAGGTAGGCTACGTTATGGAGTACTTTACCCAGAAAAATCAGGTAGATAGCTTCGAAGCTTACTACGCTAACAACGTAAAGCCCGAGCCTGCTAAGGAAGAAAAGCCCGCGGCTAAGGCTGAAAAGCCTAGGAAGAAGCCTGCCGCAAAGGCTGATAAGGCGGAAAAGGCTGAGCCTGCAAAGGCGGAGAAGCCCAAGGCTGAGAATAAACCCGCGCCCAAGGCAGAGAGCAAGCCTGCGCCCGCTAAGGAAGAAAAGCCCGCTAAGACCGAGCCTGCAAAGGCAGAGAAGCCTGCGCAGACCGCGCAGCCTAAGGCTGAGCCTGTCGCTGAAAAGGCTGACAAGAAGAATAAAAAGCAGGAAAAAGCTAAGAAGCAGGAGCACGGCGAGAAGAAAACGCTGGTAGGAAAATCCTCTGACTCGGCTTCCGATAAGGGCTACACCGTTTCGGAAAACAGCTCGCAGAATTACCGCACGGTAGATACCCGCGGTAGCTATGTAGAGCTTGACAAATATAACGAAAAGTACGATAACCTCGCTATCTCGAAGCAGGGCGGCGGCAAGAAGCGCGACAACTTCACCAAAAAGCAGAAGATAACTCAGAAGTCGCAGCAGCACAAGAAGCAGCAGTTCTCACACAAGAGAGAGACCGAGGCTGAAAAGCTGCGCCGCTTAGAGCTTGAGCGCGCGAGAAAGCAGCAGCTCAAGGTAATGATACCCGACGAGATAGTAGTTTCAGAGCTGGCGAGCAGACTGAAAGTTACCGCTACCGAGGTCATCAAGAAGCTGATGGGTCTGGGCGTAATGGCTACCCTCAACGAAACTATCGACTTCGACACCGCTTCGCTCGTTGCGGAAGAGCTGGGCGCTAAGGTAGAGAAGGAAGTTATCGTTACGATAGAAGACCGCCTTATCACCGACGAAGAGGACGCTCCCGAAACGCTGAAAGAGCGCTGCCCCGTAGTAGTAGTAATGGGCCACGTTGACCACGGCAAGACCTCTATACTCGATAGGATAAGAAACGCGCATATCGCCGACGGCGAGGCGGGCGGCATAACCCAGCACATAGGCGCGTATCAGGTATACCACAATAACCGCAAGATAACCTTCCTCGATACCCCGGGCCATGAAGCTTTCACATCTATGAGAGCACGCGGAGCTAACATCACCGATATTGCGGTGCTGGTAGTAGCGGCGGATGACGGTATCATGCCGCAGACCATAGAATCTATCAACCACGCAAAGGCTGCGGGCGTACAGATAATAGTTGCTATAAACAAGATGGATAAAGAGGGCGCGAACCCCGAGCGCATAAAGCAGCAGCTCACCGAGCACGACCTCGTAGTAGAAGAGTGGGGCGGCGACGTTATCTGCGTTCCCGTATCCGCTAAGACCGGCATGGGCATAGACGACCTGCTCGAGAATATACTGCTCGTTGCAGATTTTCAGGAGCTTAAAGCCAACCCCGACAAGCTCGCAAAGGGCGCGGTTATCGAAGCGCGCCTCGATAAGGGCAAAGGCCCCGTTGCAACCGTACTGGTACAGGCGGGTACTCTGCACAAGGGCGACGTTATCATAGCGGGCACGGCTGTCGGCAGAGTAAGAACTATGATCAACGATAAGGGACGCTCTATCGACAAGGCGGGCCCCTCGACCCCTGTTGAGATAACGGGTCTGGCGGAAGTGCCGGGCGCAGGCGACCAGTTCAACGCCGTAGAGGACGAAAAGCTGGCGCGCGAGCTGGTAGAGCAGAGAAAGCAGCAGGCTAAGGAAGAACAGTTCAGCCACTACACTAAGGTAACGCTTGACAACCTCTTCAGCCAGATCTCTGAGGGCGAGATGAAGGAGCTGCCGATAATCGTAAAGGCAGACGTACAGGGCTCGGTAGAGGCTGTAAAGCAGTCGCTCGAAAAGCTCTCTAACGAAGAAGTTCGCGTAAAGGTCATTCACGGCGCGGTAGGCGCGGTAAGCGAGTCGGACGTAATGCTGGCTAACGCTTCAAACGCTATAATCGTAGGCTTTAACGTTCGCCCCGACCCCGTAGCTAAGGAATCGGCAGAGCGCGACGGAGTAGATATACGCCTTTACAGAATAATCTACGACGCTATCGAAGAGATAGAAACAGCTATGAAGGGTATGCTCGCGCCCAAGTACCGCGAGGTAGACACCGCACGCGTAGAGGTACGCCAGGTATACAAGATCTCGGGCGTAGGCGCGGTAGCAGGCGCGTATGTACAGAGCGGTAAGATAGGCAGAAATGACCTTATCCGCGTAGTGCGCGACGGCATAATCATCGCGGACGACAAGATGAGCAGCCTGAAGCGCTTTAAGGACGACGCTAAGGAAGTAGCAGAGGGATTTGAGTGCGGTATAACGCTCGAAAAATTTGCAGACTTCCGCGAGGGCGACGTATTTGAAGCTTATATAATGGAAGAGTACAGAGATTAAGATTTTTTGGTATGCACCTGCACGGCTGCGGCTGTGCAGCGGGCATATTTATAGATGAAAGGGATAAGAAATGCCAAGTTATAAAGCCGGACGAATGAGCGAGGATATTCGCAGGATCGTCTTTGCAAAAATGAGAGAGCTGAAAGACCCCAGAGTAGGCGGCGGCGAATCGCTCACCGTTACCCGCTGCGAGGTATCTCACGACGGCTCTTACTGCAAGGTCTATATATCTTCGATAGACGGCGCGCAGCGCGCTGAAACGGCGGTAAAGGGCCTTACCAGCGCCACGGGTATATTCAAGCGCGAAATATCTAACGTGCTGGGACTGAGAAAGTGCCCCGACCTGAAATTCATAGCGGATAACTCGGGCGAAAGCTCTATGAGGATATTCGACAAGCTCAAGACCATAAAGCGCGAGCTGGACGAAAAGGATGCCGCCGAGGCTGAAAACGCCGAAGCTGAGAACGAGTAAAACGGCTTTGCACAAAGAGGGGAGCTGGCTTCAACCACAATGGAATTTAAAGAACTGAAAAAATTTTTTGAAGAGCACGATAATTACCTTATCCTCACCCACAAAAGCCCCGACGGCGATACGCTTGGCAGCGGCTTTGCGCTCTGCGGAGTGCTGAGAGATATGGGCAAAAAGGCGAACGTTGTAAATAACGAGAACCTGCCCGTAAGGTATAATTTTCTCTACGACGGTTACTATGTGCAGGAGTTTGAGATAGAAACGGTGGTAGCGGTGGACATAGCCGACGAAAAGCTGCTCGGCTCGCGCCTTGCGAAGTACGAGGGCAAGATAGACCTCTGTATAGACCACCATATCTCAAATACTCACTATGCCAAAGAGCTTGTGCTCGACGCTAAGGCTTCGGCGGCGGCGCTGGTGCTGTTTGAATTTTTCAAATCGCAGGGCATCGCTATAAGCGACCAGCAGGCACGCTGCCTTTACACCGGCATAGCGACCGATACCGGCTGCTTTAAGTACGAAAACACTACGCCGAAAGCGCACATGGCGGCGGCGGAGCTTATGCAGTACAACATAAACTTTTCGCAGATAAACCGCAAAATGTTCGATATAAAGAGCAAGCAGCGGCTGAAAGTGGAAGAGATGATGATCTCGGAAATGGAGTATTATTTCGACGACCGCTGCTCTATGATATGCCTTACCTCGCAGATGATGCAGGAAAGCGGCGCTGAGCCTGCCGAATTTGACGGACTGGCTTCAATACCGCTGACGGTAGAGGGCGTAGTTATCGGCATAACGATAAAGCAGCGCCACGAAAACGTGTTCAAGCTCTCGGTGCGCACTACTGAGGAGATGGACGCTTCGGCATTCTGCTGCAAATTCGGCGGCGGCGGACATATCCGCGCGGCGGGCTGCGAGATAGAGGGCACGCTGGAGGAAGTAAAGCAAAAGGTGATAGCCGCAGTAGGCGAAGCGCTTGAGGAAAGCGCACGGTGAGCGGCGTGAACGGTGCTATTGATCTCAGCGGAGTTATACCCGTGTACAAACCGCAGGGCTGGACGTCTTTCGACGTGATAGCGAAGTTGCGGGGAGTGCTGCATATAAAGCGGCTGGGCCACGCGGGAACGCTTGACCCTATGGCGGTAGGCGTGCTGCCTGTGTTTGTGGGCAAGGCGGCGCGCTGCTGCGATATACTGCCCGATAAGCGGAAAAGCTACCGCGCGGGCTTTAAGCTGGGTATATCTACCGATACGCAGGATACTACGGGCAAGGTGCTCGAAAGCAGCGATATGCCCGTTAGCGGCGATGAGCTGAAAGCGGCTGCGGAAAAATTCGTGGGCGATATAATGCAGCTTCCGCCGATGTATTCGGCTGTAAAAATAAACGGCAAAAAGCTTTACGAGCTTGCCCGCGAAGGTAAAAGCGCAGAGCGAAAGCCCCGCCCCGCGCAGGTGGCGCGCATAGAGGTCACCGACTACTCGCCTGAAAAACGTGAGGGCGTTATGGAGATCGACTGCGGGCAGGGCACTTATGTACGCACGATAATAAACGATATAGGTGAAGCGCTCGGCTGCGGCGGGGCTATGACCTCGCTGATACGCACGCGCTCCGGCGCATACACGCTTGAGGACTGCCTGACGATAGAGCAGATAGCCGAAAGCTGCGCCGAGGGGCGTTTGGCGGATATACTGCTGCCTACCGACGGCGTTTTTGCCTGCTGGCCGCAGGTGAAGCTGGGCGTGCGTGAAACGGCGCTTTACCGCAACGGTGTGAAGCTGCGCCCCGAGCAGGTGCAGGCTGAGCAGACCGCCGACACCTACCGTGTGTACGCCGCCGACGAAGCTTTTATAGGGCTTGGCGGCTTTAAGGACGGCGCATTTGCCGTGATAAAAAATTTCTGATCTGAGCACGGAGTTGAAATTTTGATCTGTATTGATAAAAACAAAGTTTTAGATAAAGGTACGGCTGCGGCGCTGGGCGTTTTCGACGGGCTGCATCTGGGGCACCAAAAGGTGCTCGGCGGCGCGCTGGCGGCGGCTGAGGAGCTTGGCTGCGCGCCCGCGGTGTTTACTTTTCGCAGCGGCAGCGTTACCTCAAAAGATATAACGGGCACGCTGACTACCGAGGCGGATAAGCTGAAAATGCTCGGCGGCATGGGCTTTGAATACGCGCTGACGGCGGATTTCGCCGAGCTGAAAGACATGAGCGCGGAGGATTTTGTAAAGCATGTGCTTAAAGGCAGGCTGAATACGCGCTGCGTGGTCTGCGGCGAAGATTTTCGCTTCGGCAGGGGCGGCGCGGGCGATGTGAACGCTCTGCGCGAGATCTGCGGCGGATTGGGTATAGAGGTGCGCGCGGTGAAAAAGCTCTCGCTCGGCGGGGCGGAGGTAAGCTCTACCCGCATACGCGCGCTGATAGAGCGCGGCGAGATAGCGGCGGCGAACGAGCTGCTCGGCAGGCGCTACGGCTACACTATAAAAGTAGAGCACGGCGCGCAGCTTGGCAGAACGTGGAATTTCCCGACTATAAATCAGCCGCTGCCAAAGGGGCTGGTGCTCCCGCGGTTCGGCGTTTACGCGGCTAAGGTGCTGGTAGACGGCGAGTGGCTGGCGGGCGTGACGAACATCGGTGTAAAGCCCACCGTAAGCAAGTCCGCGCCGCCGCTTGCAGAAACTTTCATAATCGGCTGCCACGAAGACCTCTATGGCAAAGCTCTGCCGATAGAGCTGTACGAGTTTGTGCGCCCCGAAAGGGTGTTTGCAAACTTCGGCGAGCTGCGTGACGAGATAGCGCGCAACACCGAACAGGTGAAGGAGTATTTTAAACATAGCTAAGGCGGCACGGCTCGTGCTGTCGGCAAAAAAATACAGCGTATCCATCACCGAAAGGATAAGACTTATATTTGAAAGGAATGTATATAAATGAACAAAGTCAGAACCAGATTTGCACCCTCACCTACGGGATATATGCACATCGGAAACCTAAGAACTGCACTTTTCACTTACCTTATAGCGAAACAGCGCGGCGGAGATTTTATCCTCAGAATAGAGGACACCGACCGTGAGCGCCTTGTAGAGGGCGCTACGCAGGTAATATACGACACCCTGCGCGACGTAGGTCTTAACTGGGACGAAGGCCCTGATATCGGCGGCCCCGTAGGTCCTTACATCCAGTCGGAAAGAATGGGTATGTTCAAGAAGTACGCCGAGCAGCTCGTAGAAAAGGGCGAGGCTTACTACTGCTTCTGCGATAAGGAGCGCCTTGAGGAAGTACGCGCTATACAGGAAGCCAGCGGCATAATGCCGATGTACGACCGCCACTGCCGCGACCTGCCTAAGGAAGAGGTAGAGGCAAAGCTCGCTGCGGGCGTGCCATACGTTATCCGCCAGAAAGTTCCTACCGAGGGCGAGGTAACTTTCCACGACGAGCTTTACGGCGATATTACCACCCCCTGCGAAGTTCTCGACGACCAGATACTTATAAAGACCGACGGTATGCCTACCTACAATTTCGCAAATGTAGTAGACGACCACCTTATGGGCATCACCCACGTTGTAAGAGGAAACGAGTACCTCTCCTCCGCGCCGAAATATTCGCTGCTTTACAAAGCTTTCGGCTGGAAAGAGCCGGTGTATATCCACGTTGAGCACATCATGAAGGACAAGCAGCACAAGCTTGCGAAGCGCGACGGCGACGCTTCATATCAGGACCTCATCAAAAAGGGCTATCTGAAAGAGGCTGTAATAAACTACATTGCTCTGCTGGGCTGGGCGCCTAAGGGCGAGGAAGAGATATTCTCGCTGGAAGAGCTGGTAAAGGAATTTGACATCCACGGAATTTCCAAGTCGCCCGCGATATTCGACCCGATGAAGCTCAAGGCTATAAACGCTAAGTACATCAAGATGCTCACTCCCGAAGCTTTCTACGAGCACGCTCTGCCTTACCTCAAAGAGGGCATAAAGCGCGAGGATATCGACCTCAGCTACGTTGCAAGCCTGCTTCAGGCGCGCACCGAGGTGTTCACCGAGATACCAGAGATGGTAGACTTCATCGACGAGCTGCCCGATTACGATAAGGCGCTTTACGTTCACAAGAAGTCAAAGACCAATGAGGAGATAGCTCTCGATACATTAAAGAGCGTGCTTCCCGTGCTCGAGGGTCTGGAGGACTGGAGCGCAGACGCTATCCACGACGCGCTCTTTACGCTGATAGCCGAAAAGGGCTGCAAGAACGCGATAGTACTTTACCCCCTGCGCGTGGCAGTATCGGGCAAGGCTTTCACCCCCGGCGGCGGTATCGAGATCTGCTATATGCTAGGCAAAGACGACGCGCTGGCAAGGATCCGCAAAGGTATTGAAAAGCTTTCGTGATAACGTCACAATACTATCACATCAATGCGTTAAAATTATCATTGGAATTCTTACAGGCAAACGGGACAGACTCTCTCTGCCCCGCTTTGTCCTGCAATTTGGATTTGCGGAAAGGCGTGAATTTTCAAAATGATAGAGGTGCAGAACCTTTCAAAGCATTACGGCGACAAAGCCGCTGTAAATAACATATCGTTCACGGCGAACGATGGCGAGATACTGGGTTTCTTAGGCCCTAACGGCGCGGGTAAATCTACCACCATGAATATGCTCACGGGGTACATTTCTTCCACATCCGGCAAGGCGCTGATAAACGGTATCGACATACTGGAAGACCCCATAAAGGCGAAGAAGAACATAGGCTACCTGCCCGAACTTCCTCCGCTGTATATGGATATGACGGTAAAAGAATACTTAAATTTCATCTACGATTTGAAAAAGTGCAAGCTGCCAAGAGTTTCGCACTTGAAAGACATATGCGGGCTGGTAAAGATAGACCACGTTTACAACCGCGTTATACGAAATCTTTCAAAAGGTTATCGGCAGAGAGTAGGCGTGGCGCAGGCGCTGGTGGGAAATCCCCCCGTGCTGATACTCGACGAGCCTACCGTAGGCCTTGACCCGAAGCAGATAATAGAGATACGCACGCTGATAAAAAAGCTGGGCAAAAACCACACTGTTATACTCTCCTCCCACATACTTTCCGAAGTGCAGGCGGTATGCGATAAGATAATAGTTATCAACGAGGGCAGGATAGTAGCCGACGATACCGAAACGAACCTTTCAGACAAGCTCACCGGCTCGCACATACTCACCGCTAAGATAGAGGGCGAGTACGAGAGCGTAGCGAAAAAGGTGCTCGCGATAGAGGGCGTAGAGGTATGCCGACAGGTAAACGAAAACGAAGGCGTGATAGAGTACCGCATAGAAACGGAAGAGGGCAGAGATATTCGCCGTGAGCTTTTCAACGCTATGGCGGAAAACGGCACGCCTATACTCGAGCTGCGCTCGGCTGAGCTTTCGCTGGAAGATATATTCCTGCGGCTAACCATCGGCGAAGCGCCCGCAGCAATAAACGGAGGCGAAGAATAATATGGGAGCAATTTTCAGACGCGAGGTACAGTCATACTTTATCTCGCCTATCGGTTACATATTCTTAGCGGCGTTTTACGCTTTTTCGGCGTTTTTCTTCGCTACCTCTTCGCTGGCGCAGGGCAGCACCAAGATGAACACTATGTTCTCTCAGCTTATGATAATACTCGTGGTGCTTATCCCTATCCTTACCATGCGTACCATGTCGGAGGATAAAAAATCAAAGACAGATCAGTGCCTGCTGACCGCGCCCGTAAGTCTGGGCGGCATAGTAGCGGGCAAATTCTTAGCTGCGCTGCTGGTATACACCTGCGCGGTAGCCATCACCGTAGTATACGCAGTTATCCTTTCGGCATACGCCGAGATGGACTGGCTCGTTATCATCGGCAATATAGTGGGATTAGAGCTTTTCGGAGCTTCGTTCATAGCGGTAGGAATCTTTTGCAGCTCGCTCACCGAAAATCAGGTGGTAGCGGCGGTAATAAGCTTTATAAGCATACTGGCGCTGAATATGCTCTCGCTCATAGGCAATCTTGTACCTTGGAACTGGCTGGAAGCTGTATGCACAAAACTTTCTTTCTACGAGAGGTACAGCGGCTTTACCTACGGACTTTTTGACCTTTCAAACGTGATTTTCTTCATCAGCGCGATAGTGGTATTTTTGTTCCTCACCGTGCGCGTGCTTGAAAAGCGCCGCTGGTCGTGACGCAAAGGGGGCTTGAGATAATATGAGCAATAAGAATAACGAGAATTTAGAGCCTCAGAAAGAGGGCGCGGGCGAGGAGTACGTTACCTCTACCGACTCTGCTAAGCTGCTTTCAGACGTGCTGGCAGACGAGAAAAAAGAGGCTGAAGACACCCCCGCCGCCGAGCAGGAAGCCGCCGATAAAGCCGAAGCGGAAGATACCGAAGAGGAAAGCGGCAAGAGCGCTAAGGGCAAAAAGAAGAGCAAGCACGAGATGAAAAAGCTGAAACACGGTATGCTTTCGGGCGTTTACATCGTGGTATTCATAGCCGTAATCGTGCTGGTGAACGTTATCTGCGGAATACTTTTTGATAAGTACCCGATAACTTTCGACCTTACCAAAAACAGCATCTACTCTATCTCGAAAGAGTCGGAGGAGTATGTGAAGAGCGTAGATACCGAAGTTACCTTCAAGGTGTTCGCTACCGAGGACAGCTTTTCGGCTATCAACGATTACAGCAAGCAGGCTGACGAAGTGCTTCAAAATTACAGAAAATACAATAACAAGATAAGCGTAGAGTACATCGACCTCGACTCCAACCCCGACGTTGTGAGCGATTATTCCGACCAGAACCTCGCCGCTTACGACATCATCGCCGAGTCTACATCTAAGGATAAGAACGGCAATATAATCAAGGATGATAACGGCGACCCGCTGAAACGCATACGCAAGATCTCGCTGCTCGAGCTTGTAAATTTCACCGATGATTTTGAAACTCAGGCGCAGCAGACCTACGGCTTATCCGCAAGCGACTATCTGCTTCAGTATTTCGGTACTGAGGCTACGGCTTTCGCAAACGTCGGCAGCGCGGGCGTGGTAGAGTCCTCAAACGCAGATCAGGCGTTCGTTTCCGCTCTTATGGCGGTAACCGACCCCGACCCCGTTACCGTTACTTTCCTCACCGGCAGAAATGAGAGCGACGACCTTTCGTACTTCCAGACCCTGCTTGAGGCTAACGGCTACACTGTAAACAGCGTCGACATCAGAACCGAGGATATACCCGAGGACACCGACCTCTGCGTGCTCGCAGCGCCGCAGACCGACTACCTCGATACCGAGATACAGAAGATCTCCGACTTCCTCGATAATGACGGCAAGCTCAAGAAAAACATGATCTACATGGCTTCCGCGCAGCAGGCAAGCACCCCGAATCTCGATGAATTCCTAGCTGAATATTACATCGAGATCGGCGACGGAATAATCTTCGACAACGATCAGCAGCACACCTATCAGAACAGCATGACGGGCGAGATACTCTCTATGGCGGACGATATAAACGACGGCTTTACGCAGGATATATCCTCCGACACTATACAGATAGCTTCCAGCTACTCGCGCCCGATAAAGATACTGGCTGAGGAAAAGGGCAAGCATTCGGCTACTGCCTATGTAAGCTCTACCGACAGCGCAAGCGTTATGGATACCTCTACGGGCAAGGCTACCGAAAACGGCAAGCAGATATACGTAGCCCTCGCTTCAAAGGCAGTATTTAATGACGACGGCACTACTGATTACTCAAACATCTTCGTATGCGGCTCATACACTATGTTCTCAGATACCTACTTGATGTATGAGCAGTTCCAGAACAGAGAGTATCTGCTCAGCGTAGTAAACGGCATGACCGGCAAGACGACCAGCGGCATCACCATAGAGCCTAAGGTGATAACCGGCAATATCTTCGACGTAGACGCCGCGGCTGTAAAGCGCCTGAAGATAATCTTCATCGGCGTTATACCCGTTGCCACACTGGTGATAGGTCTGACCATCTGGCTGAGAAGAAAGAATAGATGATAAATCTGTCATGTTGGCGATAAAGGAGAACGATACCCAATGAATTCAAAGGCAAAAGGCATAATCGTGTGCGCCGTGGTAGTGGTCTGCTTAGGCGGCACATTGGGAATACTGGAGCTTACAGGCGCCGATACGGGCGACAGCTCCTCGGCAGTTACCACCTCGGCAAGCACCTCTTCCGAAAAAGACGAATCGGTGAAGCTGGTGGATAAGCAGGCGGCGGACGTGGCAGAGCTAACCGCGGTGAACGAAAACGGCAGCTTTACCTACTACCGCGATACCGAAACGGGCAAGGAAACTACGGGTATCCGCGAGCTGGATGGCATAGAGCTTAACTCATCTATGGTGAGCGACCTCGCCGAGGACGCTTCGCAGCTTAAAGCTTACAAGCTGGTAGAGAGCGACTCGCAAGACCTTGCGAAATACGGCTTTGAAACGCCTTACGCCACATTTACGGTGAAGTTTACCGATGGCACCGAGCGTACTTTCGTAGTCGGCGACAGCGCTCCTCAGAACCGTTACAGATACCTGCATGAAGACGGCTCGAACGACGTTTACATGATACTGGAATCTACTGTAAAATATTACGCTGAGCGTAAAGAGGCTTTCGCGGCTGCTACGTTGCTCACAAAGCCCTCTGACGAAGATATGCCCGCGTTCGGCACGCTGACGATAGAGCGCAGCGACATCGACTACAAGATGGTATTCCAGCAGGACAGCGAAGAAGTAAACGAGAAAATGAGCGAAAACATGGCTTCGCAGCAGGTAATGACCGAGCCGATATTCTCGTACCTGAACGTAGATACCGCTACCGATACCCTTTACGGACTGTACGGACTCACCGCGCAGGAGGCGGAAGTAGTTTTCCCCGACAAGGCGGCTATGAAAAAATACGGTTTGGATAAGCCCCGCGCTGCCGTTACATACACGGGCGACGGCTATGATTACAAACTCACCATCGGCAACGAGTATCATGAAGTCAACGACGAAGGCGAGGAGCAGTCGGCTGTATCGGCTTACTACTGCTACTTCACCGGCGTAGACGGCAAGGACGCTATCTGGAAGATCGACGCTTCGGCGCTGCCTTGGGTAACGCTCGAGCCGGGCGATATAGTTTCCAGCATGATGACCTGGAACATGGTAGTAGACGTAGACAACATAAAGATGGAGGGCGAGCTGGACACGCAGTTTGACCTTACTTCCGAATCAGCAGACGGCGACGACAGCTCGGCTGACCTTACGAAGGCTGAGTGCGACGGCAAGGAGGTAAGCGTTGATACCTTCAAGAGCTTCTATATGTACGTTCTGACCTGCCCGACTTCTGAGATAATCTTTGATCTGCCCGATGGCGAGCCTTACCAGAGCATCGAGATAAACTGCGCCGACGGCACATCTGACAGAATAGATTTCTATAAGGATACAGGCCGCCGCAGCATAGCGGTACTCAACGGCAAAACGCCTTACCGCATTGCCAGCTCTTGGGTAACGCGCCTTATCTCAAACGCGAAAGCCGTAAAGGACGGCGGCGAGGTAAGCAATACTTATTGACGCCGCGCGAACTGACATTTTTCGCAGGCTGAACGTGGTATGATTATAGATGTTCACAAAAGAATGTGCGGAGCTTGTGATAAAATATCACGAAATTCTGAAAATGTGAAAAAAATCACAAAAAGGGGTTTTCAAAAGGGCAAAAATATGTTATAATTGTAACATAGCCGAAAAGCAAGCGATTTGATAAAATTTATTTCCCTAAACGCACCGCCGGCGCAGGGGGGACTTGATATGCGAAATATACGGCGGAGAAAAGAGGCAGACACATGGCAGAAGATAAGAAAAGCTTTTTTACATACCGCGGAGTGCCGCTGGTACGAAAGGGAAACCTGATCTATTTTGGAAATATGTATGATGATTATGTAGTAATGATCGAGATACTGGGCACGGAGAAGCAGGGAGATCTTGACGTGGCGAACAAGGTGCGCATACGCAAGATGGCTACCGACCCTACCGTACCGCCGAAGGATCAGATAGTTAAAAAGGCAGAAAAAGAGAGCCTTTACGAGGCGCTTGATATAGCCTGCGCATGGCTGAAAATAAGCTGAATTTAACGAACAAGCGCCGCATATCGCGAAGATGTGCGGCGCTTTTATATGCGAAAAAAACCGCCCACGCAGTGTGTTGGAAAACTGCGTGGGCTGTTCTTTTTATATGATCAGGAGAGGTAGAAATAATCGGTTTTGCGAAATATCAGCCGTTTGCGGGGCAGCCGCAGTGCTTGCTGAGAACGCTGTGAAGCGCAGCGGCGCTGCTTGAGCGAACGCGCTCGACTTTTAACTTAGAGCGCTTAGCCTCCTGCGAGGCGCTTATGACCATTTTGTGGGAAACGGTGTTGGTAAAAAGCACTAGCAGGTCGGGGCTGCCGATCTTCTTTTTCAGCGCGCCGCTTTCTTTTGTAAATACCTTAGCCTTGCAGCCATAAGATTTGCAGATGCTCTCATACTGGCCCGCCATACATTCATTTCCGCCAACTATAACGATACTCATTAGATACTCCCTTCGACTTTCGTTAGCGTAAGCTAACTGATTGCTAAAAAAACAGGCAAATGCGCACATAAAGCAGACATTATCCATCACCGCAAAAATATCAAGCGCCGCGCTGCCGAAAAATACTTATTTGTCGGTTAGTCTTTGCTAACTGTAATCATATTATATCATACTGAGAAGCGGTGTGTCAACGGATATGAAAAAATTTATAGTTTGTTTTTGAAATGTTAAGAATATAGAGGGCAATTTCTCCTCCACCCCCGATAAAACGCCGCGCCTGCCGCCGTGGTTATCACCTCGGTTATCGGGAATGTCAGCCAGAACCAGTACAGCCCGAAGCGCGCGAATATCCAGCCCAGCGGCACGAAAAGCACTACCGTGCGCAGTATCGTCAGCAGCGAGCTTTTCGCAGGGGAGTTTATCGCTTGGAAGAAAACGGGGAATATCAGCGATGTTACCATCGGTATGAAGCTTACGCCGATGAAGCGGAAGCCGTGCGCGCCTATCGAGATGACCTCGCGGCTGTCGGTGAAAACGCTCAGCATCTGCGTGGGGATAAGCTCGAAACACAGCGTGCCTATCGCCATCAGCGCGAAGCCCAGCAGCACCGCGTCTTTCAGCGTGCGGCGGCATCGGTCGTAACGGCGCGCGGCGTAGTTGAAACTCAGCAGCGGGACTATGCAGGTCTGCATCGCACCGAGCGGTATAAAAAAGAAAGACTGCCATTTGTAGTAAAGCCCCAGCGCGGTGACGGCGTTGTCCGAAAAGCCTTTTAAAATAAGGTTCAGACCCAGTATGTAAAAAGTATACGCCGACTGCATGAGTATGTTCGGGAAGCCCAGCGTGTATATGCGCTTGATGTAACTGCGGTATTTCGCGAGCGCGGGCGAGCGCCGCAGACCTCCGCGCATTACTATCAGCGCCGCCGCTATCTGCCCCGTGACCGTCGCTATAGCCGCGCCAGATATGCCCAGCTTCGGGAAAAAGCCCAGCCCGAATATCAGCAGCGGGTCGAGCACGATGTTCACCACCGCGCCTATTATCTGCGCTGCCATCGGTCGCTTCATGTTGCCCTCAGCCTGCAAAACTTTCGTCCATATGCTCTCAAAAAACAGCCCAAAGCTGAAAACGCAGACTATCCTGCCGTAGGCGACGACGTCGCGCGCAACGTCTGCCGAGGGGGTGGACATCTTCGCGTAAAATGGCATTATCGCATAGCATATCGCGGCGAAGATCAGCCACATCGCCCCCGCTAGGAACACGCCTGTGCCCGCCGCTTCGTCGCTCTTGTGCCGCTTGCCGATGCCCATGTAGTGCGCCATAAGCGTGTTTATGCCGACCCCCGTGCCGACCGCTATGGCTATCATGAGAAGCTGGAGGGGGTAGATTATCGAAAGCGCGGTAAGCCCTGTGGCGGAGCATTTGCCGACGAAAAAGCTGTCTACTATGTTGTAGAGCGCCTGTATAAGCTGCGCCGCCATGACGGGCGGTGCGAGCCGCAGCAGTATGCGCATTACGCTGTCGCTGCCAAAATCTATGTTTTCAGATGAACGTGCCATTTTATTTACCTGCCTTGAAATGTGAAAATGCTTCGACTAAATACTCAATTATATATTATAGCACCGAGCATGAGATTTTGCAATGTATTTTTTGTGTCGTGAAGATTATTTTAAAATAAAACGCGCTCACAATCCTGCCGATAAATTTATGTACGCTATTTTTGTGCAGAATTTTCAAAAATGCTGTTGCAATTTTGCTTTTTTTGTGGTATAATTAAGGTATTAACTGTGCATGGATACCCGTGTGACTGTACACGGAACGCCGTGTTGAAAGGAATGGTAATATAATGAAAAAACTTATGCTGGGTAACGAGGCATTTGCACGCGGCCTTTTTGAAGCAGGCTGCGAGTTCGTTTCGTCTTACCCCGGCACTCCCTCGACCGAGGTCACGGAATATGCCGCTAAATATGACGAACTTTACGCTGAGTGGGCGCCTAACGAAAAGGTGGCTATGGAGGCCGCCCTCGGCGCTTCGATAGCGGGCAAGAGAAGCTTCTGCGGAATGAAGCACGTTGGTCTTAACGTTGCGGCTGACCCGCTCTATACAGCAGGCTACACCGGCGTAAACGGCGGTATGGTAATATGCGTTGCCGATGACCCCGGTCTGCATTCCTCGCAGAACGAGCAGGATTCCCGCCACCATGCCATCGCTTCCAAAGTAATGATGGTAGAGCCTTCTGATTCGCAGGAATGTAAGGATTTCACAATGGCGGCTTACGAGCTTTCCGAAAAGTTCGACACCCCCGTTATCGTGCGCCTTTCTACCAGAATAGCTCACTCGCAGTCGGCGGTAGAGCTGGGCGAGAGGGTAGTTCCCCCAACTAAGCCCTATGAGAAGAACCCCGCTAAGTTCGTAATGATGCCCGGCTTCGCTAAAAAGCGCCACACCGTGGTAGAGGCAAAGCTGGCTGAGGCTGCTAAGTACGCTGAAACTTCGCCGCTCAATAAGGTGGAGTACAACAGCACTGAGATAGGCATTATCACCGCGGGCAACTGCTACCTTTACGCTAAGGAAGCACTAGGCGACAAAGCTTCTTACTTAAAGCTCGGCGTTATCAACCCCCTGCCGATAGATATTATCCGCGATTTCGCCGCTAAGTGCGAAAGAGTTTACGTTATAGAAGAGCTTGACGACATAATCGAGTCGCACTGCAAAAAGAACGGCGTAGACGTTATCGGCAAAGAGCTTTTCGGCTGGGAGGGCGAGATCTCGCAGGCTATCGTTCGCGAAAAGATACTCGGCGAAAAGGCTGAAACTATGGAGTTTGAAGAGCCGGTGCCTGTACGTCCGCCTGTAATGTGCGCAGGATGTCCTCACCGCGGACTTTTCTACTGCCTCTCGCAGCTCGGCGTTTACGTTTCGGGCGATATTGGCTGCTACACCCTCGGCGCTACCGCACCGCTTTCCGCTATGGATACCACCATCTGCATGGGCGCTTCCATCAGCGCACTTCACGGCTATAACAAGGCGCTGGGTAAAGAGGCTGAGAAGAAGAGCGTTGCAGTTATCGGCGACTCTACCTTCATGCACAGCGGTATGACAGGTCTGGTAAACATCGCTTACAACGCTACAAATTCTACCGTTATCATTCTGGATAACTCCATCACGGGCATGACGGGCCATCAGCAGAACCCCACCACGGGCAAAAACCTCAAGGGCGACCCCGCCGCGGCTGTAAACCTCGAAGACCTTTGCCACGCTATCGGCATAAAGAGCGTTCGCGTTGCAGACCCCTATAATATGGCGGAAACTAAGAAGATAATAGAGGAAGAGCTTGCTAAGGAAGAGCCTTCCGTAATAATCTCTCGCCGTCCCTGCGCTCTGCTGAAATATGTAAAGCACAACCCGCCCCTCAAGGCTGACCCCGAGAAGTGCGTAGGCTGCAAGCAGTGCCTAAAGATAGGATGTCCCGCAATATCCATTCACGACAAGAAGTGCGTCATCAACCACACTCAGTGCGTAGGCTGCGGAATATGCAAGGAAATGTGCAGACTCGACGCCATTAACTGATAAACTGATATTGATATGGATCTTTATTCGGTAGCTGCCGTGGCTTTGGGCGGAGCGCTTGGCGCGGCGGCAAGATATATGCTTACCCTGATACCGTTCAAATGCGAACTGCCGCTCGCCACGCTGATAGCGAATCTGATCGGCGCGCTGGCGATAGGCTTTATCGCGGGGGCGGTATCGGTGCGCGGCGGCAACCTTGACAACAAAAATTTCGTGCTCTTCTGCAAAACGGGTATCTGCGGAGGATTTACCACCTTTTCTACCTTTTCGCTTGAAAGCGTAGGGCTGATAGAGGGCGGAAAGTACGGCATAGCGGCGGCGTACATAGCCGTCAGCCTTTTCGGTTGTCTGCTCGGCGTATTCGCGGGCAGCTTGCTTGCAAAGGCGCTGCTGAGGTAAGCGGCAACAAAAAATAAATTACAGGAGAAATTTAATATGAACAGATTTGAGCAGAGAAACAGCTACGGCGGCTCGCACGGGCTGATGGATTCCATCGACACCAATACGGGCGAAACTGCGGCTTATGAAACCCCTGAACAGTCGGAAGATTCTGCAAATACGGGCGCTGCTAACGGCATGGGCAACATGGATAATGTCGGCAACATGAACGGCATGAATGCGGGCATTTCCGATATGTACAGCCAGCCTCAGCAAGGTAATTATCAGCAAGGCGGCATGGGCGCTCCTCAGAGCGGTTACTACAACACAAATGCCAACGCAGGCACGGCTGATATACCAAAGTACGATTCTTTTCGCCCCGCGCGCAACGTCGCTTCGCCTGAGCGGTACATACTCGGCATAATCGGCGCGCTGATAGGCTCGGCGCTGGGAATGGTAGTTTGGTGCATATTCGGTGCGCTCGGCTACATCTCTTGGCTGGGCGGTCTGGCACTCGCGGCAGGCGCATTCTTCGGCTATATGATCGGCGCAAGGACAATCGGCAAACTGGGCATGCTGCTTATCGTGATAATTCTCGCAGGCTCGGTGTACGTCGGCAACAGGCTTACCTACTCCATCGACCTTTACAGGGAATTTCAAGACTTTAAGGAAGAAGACGCGGGATTTTACGATTATTTCGATATGGATCCCAACGCCGGTATTCCCGAGATATTTATGAATTTCGACCAGTATTACGAAGGTCTTGGCGAAGTGTATGATTACATAAAGCTGTACAGCCCCGTAGAAGTAAAAGACCTCACCGACCCGAGAGCGGCGTACTACGGCGACCTTGTGAAGAGCTACGTTATGACAGGCGTGGCTTCGCTGGTGTTCTTCCTCGACAGACGGCGCAAGGGCATGATATAAAGCAAGAGTTTTCTCTCTCAGCAAAAATACAACGCGCATAATACGCGCATTTATCCGAAAGGAATGAATAAAATGGAAACTAGATCTATAATGATAGTAGGAGTAGGCGGACAGGGTACTCTGCTTGCTTCGAGAATACTGGGCAGCGTTTTCCTCGCACAGGGCTACGACGTAAAGGTGAGCGAAGTGCACGGAATGAGCCAGCGCGGCGGCTCGGTAGTTACATATGTAAAGTACGGCGATAAGGTCTACTCGCCCGTAGTAGAAAAAGGCGAGGCTGACGTTATCATCAGCTTTGAGCAGCTCGAGTCGGCAAGATGGCTGCCATACCTCAAAAAGGGCGGCAAGCTTGTAACTTCCGACCAGATGCTCGACCCCATGCCCGTTATCACCGGTATGGCGGTATACCCGGAAAACATTATCGGCAAGATAAAGGATATGGGCGTTGAAGTTACCTCGGTAGACGCTCTCGACCTCGCCGAGCAGGCGGGCACGGCTAAGGCTGCGAACGTAGTGCTCATGGGCGTGGTATCCAAAAAGCTGCCTTTTGAAGAAAGCGTATGGCAGGCGGCGCTGGAGCAGTGCGTTCCCGCAAAGTTCCTCGAGCTGAATAAAAAGGCTTTCGAGCTGGGCAGAGAGGCGGTTTGACATGAACGAGATAAACGCGCTTATCATAAAAATGACCGAGTACTATCGCGGCGACCCTAAGCGGATACAGCATTTTATAAAAGTGTATGAGTTCGCGCGGGTCATCGGCAGGGCAGAGGGGCTTGATGTACACACCATGTACTGTCTTGACGTCGCCTCGGTAGTGCACGATATTGGCATAAAGCCTGCGGAGGAGAAGTACGGCGCGGGGCACTGCGGCGGTAATTTGCAGGAGCAGCTTGGCCCTGAGCCTGCGCGGAAAATGCTGACGGAGCTTGATCTCGACAGCGGCGTTATCGACCGCGTGTGCTTTTTGATAGCCCACCACCACACATATGACGGCGTAGAGGGGCTTGACTGGCAGATATTGTTGGAAGCCGACTTTCTCGTAAACGCTTATGAGGACGGGCTTGGCAAAGATGCTGTGTGCAGCTTTCGTGATAAGGTGTTTACCACAAAAACAGGAATAAAGCTGGCGAACGATATGTTCGGGCTTTGACGATCGACAAAAATCAGTAAAAACAGGAGGTGTGTTCCAATGGGAAAATATTGGAACGAAGAGATCGAGTGTATGCCCCGTGAGCAGATGAAAAAGCTTCAGGACGAAAGACTCGCAGCGCAGGTAAAGCACGTTTGGGATAATGTGCCCTACTACCGCAAGATGATGGAAGAAAAAGGCGTTACGCCCGATGACATCAAGTCTACCGATGACCTGCATAAGCTGCCTTTTCTTACTAAGGCTGATCTGCGCGAGGCTTACCCCTACGGTCTGCTCGCTAAACCGCTCGATGAGTGCGTAAGGATACACTCCACCAGCGGCACTACGGGCAAGCGCGTAGTGGCTTTCTACACTCAGCACGATATTGACCTTTGGGACGACTGCTGTGCCAGAGCGATAACCGCTGCGGGCGGCACTAAGAGCGACGTTTGCCACATTGCCTACGGCTTCGGACTATTCACAGGCGGCGCGGGACTCAACGGCGGCTCGCACAAGGTAGGCTGCCTTACCCTGCCTATGTCTTCGGGCAACACCGAGCGCCAGATACAGTTTATGCAGGATCTCGGCTCTACCATTCTCTGCTGCACGCCATCCTACGCTGCGTACATCGGCGAAACGCTGAAAGAGATGGGCCTTACCCCCGACGATATAAAGCTGAAAGCCGGTATTTTCGGCGCTGAGCCTTGGACTGAGGAAATGCGCCGCGAGATCGAAAAGTCGCTCGGCATAAAGGCTTACGATATTTACGGACTTACCGAAACTAGCGGCCCGGGCGTGGCTTTCGAGTGCGAAGCGCAGCAGGGTATGCACATCAACGAGGATAACTTTATCGCTGAGATAATCGACCCCGATACCGGCGAAGTGCTGCCCGAAGGCTCGAAGGGCGAGCTTGTTTTCACAAGCATAACTAAAGAAGCTTTCCCGCTGCTGAGATACCGCACCCGCGACATCTGCATACTCAGCCGTGAAAAATGCTCCTGCGGCAGAACGCTCGTCAAAATGACCAAGCCTATGGGCAGAAGCGACGATATGCTCATCATCAAGGGCGTAAACGTATTCCCATCGCAGATAGAGTCGGTGCTGCTCAAGATCAGCAAGGCTACGCCTAACTACCAGATAATAGTAGACCGCGTAGGTACTACCGATACTTTTGAGATACTCGTAGAGATCTCTGACGATATGTTCTCCGATACGGTAAAGACCATCGAGGAGCTTGCAAAGAAGATCTCGGACGACATACACTCTATACTGGGTATCCGCGCGAAGATCAAGCTGGTAGAGCCGAAGAGCATACCGCGCTCTGAGGGCAAGGCTGTACGCGTTATCGACAAGCGAAAGCTGGTGTAAATGGCTGCGCCGGGAGTGCTTTTCGCGGTGGACGCCCTCTGCATAGAGCGTCTGCGCGCGATGAAAACGGCTGAAAGACCGGAGTACATATCGCAAGATCTGGAAGAGCTTTACTTTGAGGAATACCCCGAGCGCACCTGCGAGCTGGAAGGCTCGTGGGAGGCAATGCACCGCGCATTTACGGGCGGGGATTTCACATTCGACGGCTTCGACAGCGAAAAGTGCCCGCTGGGCATGGCGATACTGGGCGGCGAGCTTTTATATTTCGACGGCGAAAAGTTTGACGATTACATAATATCGGCAAAAACGCCCGAGCAGGTAAAGGCTGTAAGCAGCGCCATAAGCGCGCTGACGGAAGCTGATTTCAAAAAAATGTACAAAAAGATCGGCAGCGATTATGAAGATAAAAGCGCCGAGGATTACGAATACACGCTGGAGTTTTTGCAGGACAGCGTACCCTTCTGGCGCTTTGCGGCAGAGCACGGGCTGTATGTACTATTCACAGCGGAGACCTAATAAGTTCCACACAGGGATCTTAAATTAAAAAAGAAATGGGGTTATGAACATGACTGTAAAGCAGCTATCTATTTTTGTTGAAAACAGAGCGGGCAGACTTAGCGAGATAACTCGTCTGTTGGGCGATGCGGGCGTGAATATCCGCGCTATGAGCATTGCCGATACTAAGGATTTCGGTATACTGCGCCTTATCGTGAACGACAGCGAAAAGGCTCTTGAGGTGCTGAAAGCAAACAGCTTTGCCGTTACCATCACTTCGGTGCTGGCTATCCGCATCAGCGACAAGCCGGGCGGACTTGCCGAGGCTATGGAGTGCCTTTACAAGGACAACATCAGCGTAGAGTATATGTACGCGGCATTCCTTAACGAAACTGACGAGAGCGCGTATTTGGTGCTGCGCGTTGACAAGGCTGACGAGGCTATCCGCGCGCTGAACGAGGGCGGCTTCAAGCTGGTATCTGACGAAGAGCTAAAATCCATGTGATTTAACTGCATGAAAAAAACTAAAGCGGAGAACTCCATTTTTCAGGAGTTCTCCGCTTTTTTGTTTCGCAAATCAATTCTTGTCGTCTGAGGATATCAGCTCGACCTCTACCGTCGGGTTATTGTCCTCTGCATGACCATCGTCGATGGCGGGCAGGGTTATCAGCACGGTAGTGCCTACATTTTCTTCGCTGTTTATCGTCAGCGTACCACCGTGGCGGGTGATTATCTCGTTCGCAACGGCAAGACCTATGCCCGAGCCGCGGCGCGTGTGGTTTGCCTTAAAGAACTTCGTCTTTACCTTAGGCAAGTCCTCTTTGGAAATGCCTATTCCCGTATCCGAGACCAGTATGCAGATGTCGCCCTTTTCTTCGTAAGCCTCTACCGAAACGGTGCCGCCCTTGTCGGAATACTTTATCGCGTTGTCCACGATGTTTATGAAAACTTGCCGCAGACGGTTCTTATCGCCGTAAACGAAGGGCAGCATGGTAGGCTCGTAATAATTCAGCGTTATGCCGAGCGCGCGGGCGCGTTCCTGATAGATAAGCACTGTTTCTCCCAACTCTGCCAAAATATCTATCTTATCCATTATCAGCGTCAGCCTGTTATCCTGTATGCGCGAGAAGTCAAGCAGCTCTTCCACCATCTGCGAAAGGCGCTCGGTTTCGGAAGTTATGACGCGCATGCCCTTTTTGAACGTATCGGGGTCGTCAATAGCGGTGAGCGTTTCGCTCCAGCCCTTTATCGCGGTCAGCGGCGTGCGCAGCTCGTGCGATACTGAGGAGATAAATTCGTTTTTCATCGACTCGGTATTTGAAAGCTCCTGCGCCATGTAGTTTATCGACTCACAGAGGTCGCCGAGCTCGTCGTCGCCCGTTTTATCTATGCGCTCCGAGAAGTCGCCCTTAGCTATCTTTCGCGCTATCTGCCCGATCTTGATAACGGGGTAAACTATCGAGCGTATGAAAAATCTGCCAGAGAGGTAGATTATCAGTATTATGATGATAAAAACGGCGCACATCGCGGCCATTATCATGATTATCTGGTGGTCGATGTTTTTCATCGAGCTTACCATTCGCAGCGCTTTGTACTCGCAGCCGCTTATCGAGATCATAGCGGATACGGCGATGACTTTTTCGCCGCTCGGCAGATCAAATACTGCGTAGGCCATGCCGCTTTCGGCGTTCTGCGCCTGGTCGAGGTCGGTCATTGGCGTGTCCTGCGAGGGCGAGAAACCAGAAGAGGTAACGTCTACGCTGCCGTCATTGTTTATCGCCATCAGCTCTATGCTGTCCTTTTCCTCGTAGCCCTCTACCAGCGAGCGTATCTGCGAGGAGTAGTTTACGCTGCCGTCGCGCACGCCGTTTTGCAGGGTGTTGGTGATTATGTTCATGCGCGAGGTCAGGTACTGGCGCGCCGAGCCGTAGTAGTAATTTTTCAGCAGCACGCCCAGCAGCACGCCGATAACTATCAGCACGGCTATTACCACGCCTAAGCTGTTGCGCAGCCAGTGAGTGGCTATGCTTCTGCGCCCGAACCTGTTTTTGCTGCCGTCTGAGGCGGGCAGTTTCGCTTTGCCCGACTTTTTCGCGGCGCTTTTGCCGTCAGCGCCTTTCTTAAAAAACAATAGCCTTTCACCGCCTTTGCCGAGTAATCAGTGAGTTTATCAGTTAGCCGACCACTTGTAGCCGAAGCCCCAAATGGTGAGTATGTACTTCGGGTTCGAGGGCTCGTCTTCTATCTTCATGCGTATTCTTCTGATATTTACGTCTACTATCTTGTCGTCGCCGAAGTAGTTTTCGCCCCAAATGTGGTTGAGTATACTGCTGCGGTCGAGGGCGGTGTTCTGATTTTTAAAGAAATACTCCATTATCTGGTATTCTACCTGCGTGAGGTCTATCTGCACGCCGTTCTTGAAAACGGTGCGGCTCTTGAGGTTTAGGGTGAAAGGGCCGCTGTTGATAACGGAAGCCGTTTCAGCCTTTGAGTGCACCATGCTTACTCGGCGGCAAACTGCGTCTACTCGCGCGATAAGTTCTGAGATAGAGAAAGGCTTTGTTATGTAGTCGTCCGCGCCCATCATCAGCGAGGATATTTTATCCATCTCCTGTGATTTTGCGGAAAGCATTATTATGCCCATAGTTTCGTTCTGCTCGCGGAATTTCTTGCATACCTGCATACCGTCTATTCCGGGCATCATTATGTCGAGCAGCGCCACGTCAAAGCCGCCGTCCTCGTTTTCAAAAGCTTTCAGCGCGTCCTCGCCGCAGCATACGTCTACTACGTCGTAGCCGCTGCGCTTTAAATTTATCACAACGAAATCTCTGATAGACTCTTCGTCCTCGCATACAAGAACTTTTTTCATTTCAGCCATTCCTTTCTTTCAGTCAGTTTATGATATAAAAACTATTCTGCACCTCGTCGATGGTGAGTATAAGTTTTTCGCGTTTGTTTGTGGGCAGCTTTACCAGATAATCTATCTGTCCGCGCGAAGCGATGAGCTGGTATCCGTCGTAGGTGTATTCGTCAGAAGCTTCTTTGGCGACAGTGCGTATACGCATAAGCTCGGTCATGTCGGCATTTATGTTGCCCATGTATTTGTAAAAGACCGCCTCGCCCGTATCGGCGTCCAGCTTTACCGTTACCGCCTCCGACCAGCGCGACGGGAAGGCGAGTGTGTAGCCGTCGGCAACGGAATAATAGCCCGTTATCTTCGGCGAAAGCTCGTAGAAATCTTTATACTGGCACCATGTGGTCTTTAAAAGCTGCTCTTCCGAAACAGCGTCCTCGTAGCCCAGCATAGGCTTTGTAGTGGGTATCTCGTAAACGCCGTCGCCGTCAACGTCGCTGCAATAGTACCCCGCGGGGCGCGTGCATGTCGAGAGCATATCCGCGCTGCGCTGCGCTACGGGATTTTGCAGACCAGAGTAGCGGTAGAAGATTATCTCAGTCCTCAGCTGCCCATCGGTATCCTGCTCGTCGATGTAAACTGCGTTGCCGCCGCCCGCTAGCCTGCCGCTGTAAGCCTGCAAATAGCTCTGCGTGCCCGCGCACATATCTATGCCGTCGTCCTTAGTGATCTTGCCGTTTTCGACGTGCAGCAGGTAAGCCTTTGCGGCGACCGCGGCGTTTTCGGTATTCTGCGGTTTCTGAACAGTTATCAGCTCGTCAGAGCTGTCGGAATTTATATCCACAGCTTCCAGCAGCGAGTATGTGTCGGTGCCTATGCGCTGAAAGCTGCCATTATTAAAGGTATAGATCTCGAGGGTGTTGTCGCCCGCCATGTTTTGGTAGCCGACGAGTATGTCGCGCTCGCCGCCCATAGATGATATTATCACCTTGTCGATCTCAGAGCCAGCGCCCGCTATCTCTTTTACCGAGTACCATGTGCCGTCCTCTTTTTTATCCAGCAGATTTACCCGTATGCCCTCGTTTTCAGAGCCTGAGTATTCGTAAAACACCAGCGCTTCATCAGTAGGTTCGTCGTCGAGGTCGGCTATGACGTATGCCGAGCGGTAAGCGCCGTTTCGCGGATATTTCAGCGTAACGTTCCTGCCAACAGCGGAGATCAGCGCCTCGTGTATCTGCGACTGTTCTTCCGTAAGCTTAGGTGCGGCGAGCAGACCCTCGATGGTGAAATTCGCGCTTGAGCAGCCCGTACTGCCCGCAAAAACGAGTGCGGCGAACGCCGAAGCGGCTATTTGTTTAAAAGCCAAGCCTGCCATGCCATCACATTCCTTTCTGAAAAAATATCCACGGTGTTGTCATACACTTTATATTATAACACACGGCGAGAAAAAAATCAAGCGTTTTTTCGGTGCGAAACCGCTTTGCAAAATTCGTCTTGACAAACTGCTTGAATAGTAGTATAATAGTATATGCAGCACCGCACAATAGTTGTGTGGTGCTGCATAATAGCGGTTCTCTCTGAAACATGGGCGCGCCGCTCAAAAAACGCGCGGGTGCGCGGTATCTTTTGGGAGGAATTATAATGTCAAAGTTTTACATTACTACGCCGATCTATTACCCATCGGGTAATCCGCATATCGGTCACTGCTATACCACCGTTGCGTGCGACTCTATCGCGCGGTATAAACGAATGCAGGGCTACGATGTTATGTTCCTTACAGGTACCGATGAGCACGGTCAGAAGATCGAGGAAAAGGCAAAGGAAAAAGGCGTTACCCCGCAGCAGTACGTTGACGATATAGTAAAAGTATTCAAAAGCCTCTGGAGCTACATGAATATCAGCTACGACAGATACATCCGAACTACTGATGATTTCCACGTTCAAGCTGTACAGAAGATATTCAAAGAGCTGTATGACAGAGGTTATATATACAAGGGCGAGTACAAGGGCAAATACTGTACCCCCTGCGAGAGCTTTTGGACTCAGTCGCAGCTTGACGAAAACGGCTGCTGTCCTGAGTGCCACCGCGAGGTAAAGGAAGCTTCGGAAGAGGCGTATTTCTTCAAGATGTCGCCTTTCGCGGACAGAATAGAGAAGCTGCTCACCGAAACAGACTATCTTCAGCCCAAGACCCGCGCTACCGAGCTTATCAACAACTTCATCAAGCCCGGCCTTGAAGACCTCTGCGTTTCGAGAACATCGTTCACATGGGGCATACCTGTAACATTCGACCCTAAGCACGTCGTTTATGTATGGGTAGACGCGCTCTTTAATTATTGCACCGCGCTGGGATACATGAACGAGGCGCACGACGATTTCGCAAAGTTCTGGCCCGCAGACGTACACATGGTGGCTAAGGACATCATGCGCTTCCACGCTATAATCTGGCCCGCGATGCTGATGGCTATGGATCTTCCTCTGCCGAAGCACCTCGCCGTACACGGCTGGATAACCTTTAACGGACAGAAAATGTCGAAGTCGCTGGGCAACGTGGTAGACCCCTTTATACTCGGCGAAAGATACGGCGCAGACGCTATCAGATACCATATACTGAGAGAGATGGCGCTGGGCGCTGACAGCTCGTTCTCTAACGAGATAATGATAAACAGAATAAATTCCGACCTTGCGAACGGCCTTGGAAACCTCGTATCGCGCACCGTGGCTATGGCTGCAAAGTATTTCGGCGGCACTCTGCCCGAAGAGCGCGAAGCCGGTGAGTTTGACGACGAGCTGATAGCGGAAGCTACCGCACTGCGCGGCAAGGTAGACGCTTTCATCGACCAGACTCAGATAAACAACGCTCTGGCTGAGATATTCAAGGTGGTTTCGCGCGCGAACAAGTACATAGACGAAACTACGCCATGGATACTGGGCAAGGACGAGAGCAAGAAAGCGCGCCTTGCGACAGTGCTTTACAATCTGCTCGAAACTATAAGAATAGTATCCACCCTGCTGAGCTGCTTTATGCCGACCACCATGCCTAAGGTATGGGAGCAGATAGGCGCGCAGGAGAGCGATATTAGCTACGAAAACGCAGGCAAATTCGGCGTTATGCCCGCAAACGTTACCGTTCATAAGGGCGATATAATCTTCCCGAGGATTGAGGTTGAAAAAGAGATCGATGAGCTGAACAAGATAATCGGCGGACAGAGCGGCGAAGCTGAAAAGGCTGACGACGGCTTTGAGCCTGCCGAGCTTGGCGAAGAGATAACCATAGACGATTTTGCGAAGAGCGACCTGCGAGTAGCGCTTGTAAAGGAGTGCGAAAAGGTCAAGAAGTCGAAGAAGCTGCTTTGCTTACAGCTCGACGACGGCTTCGGCGGCAGACAGGTAGTATCCGGCATTGCGCAGTGGTACAAGCCCGAAGACCTCATCGGCAAAAAGGTCATAATAGTAGCAAATCTAAAGCCCGTGAAGCTCTGCGGCGTAGAGTCTAACGGCATGATATGCGCGGCGGACGCTCCCGACGGCTCGGCGAAGGTCATCTTCCCCGATCAGGATCTGCCATGCGGCTCTAAGATAAGATAATAAAAAAGCGGGGCGAAAGCTCCGCATATGCGCCCGTAGCTCAGCTGGATAGAGTGACAGACTCCGACTCTGTAGGCCATGCGTTCGAATCGCACCGGGCGTACCATAAAAGGGCTACAAAATAGATGTAGCCCGTGGAAACCCCGATTCTGTCGGGGTTTCACCGTTTATACGGCAAAATTTCAGCGAACCGTTTTGACAGATATAAAAATGATGTTTTCCCTTTGTTGGATGTCTTGAACTATCACGCAACCGAATATCCGATATGCAGGCAAACAGAAATCAAAAAATAACAGTTTTGCAGATAAATCGAACGATGAACGGAGTTGAAATACATGCAACTTTTTTATGGGGTACCCGAAGATATTGAAAAATGGATGAACCTAATAACAGAGGTTAGATGGAATTTTCCGGGTCTTGAAACACAAGAAAAGCTAAGTGAGCATAAAACCACCGTCCTAAAATTTATGAATAAGCGACAGGCCGTTTGTGTAAAAGAAAAATCCAAAATTGCGGGAGTTATATTGTTTTCACGAGCACACAACATGATTTGCTGTCTTGCAGTTGCGCCCCAATACCGCCGCCGCGGTGTGGCTACAATGCTTATGGATGAAGCACTTGCCAATTTAGACAGAACAAAAGAAATAACGGTTTCTACGTTTCGGGCTGATGATGAAAAAGGAATTGCACCAAGAACATTGTATGAGAAATTCGGTTTTGTTGCAGATGAGCTTATAGAGGAATTCGATTACCCAAATCAAAAATTTGTCCTTTTCCCCGTCGGCGCAGAACGAAAAGCCCGACAGATCTCTATTAACAGTATGGTTTGGGAAATCAGCCATATTCTTGCGGACTGTGACCCGACAATATATTTGTACGGTTCGTCTGCTTTGAATGATTTCAGATTGGGTTGGAGCGATATTGATATTTTGGTTCTCACTCAGAAACAAATATCTAAGTCACAGGCAAATTTGCTTGTAAATCTCCGCCAGACTATGCTCGCCAAACAGCCTGATAATCTTTATTACCGTTCTTTTGAGGGCGCTATGCTCACCAAGATTGCCTTTCTTGTAAACGCTGATGACCGAGTGATTTATTGGGGTACAAGCGGAGAGCGAATTACCGACAGGTATTTGCTTGATAGCTTTTGTAAGGCAGAACTGATTGAGAGCAGTATTCTTTTGTATGGAAAAGATATACGAAAAGAACTTAAATATCCCGATTTTCACGAGCTGTATTCCGATGTGAATCGGCACTATAAAACTATAAGAAAGTATGCACAAAGTACCGAAAGAAATTTTTATTCTTTCGGTTGGCTGTTGGATATATCTCGTTGCATATATACGCTTCGCACAGGCAAGATTATTTCTAAAACAAAAGCGGCGGAATGGGCGCTCCAAAACAACCTCTGCCCGGATGCGCACGCTCTTACAACCGCATTGAATGTCCGCAGATGCCCGTTAAAGTACCGATATGATAAAGATACATTTGACTACGCTGAAACGCTTGGAGAGCCTGTTCAGCGTTTTGCAGATGTGTTAGAAAAGGAATTAAAAACAATTGAATAAGAAAGGGTAAAAAATCTATTTTATAGTCCTTTCACATATAAAATTGACCCGTACTTTTTACAGTGCGGGTCTTTTTTTGCGCAAATTTTTATGAAAGATGCAGAACGTTCAGCAGGAATAACCAGCTTGTGCCGTAGTAGGCTACCACAGCTGCATGGATAGTTACAGCAAGCGATTGCGCGCGACACCACCATGCCCAGACCGAGCAGTATCAGCAGCCAAGGCAAGCGCTTTTTCACGCTGGCGAGCACAGGCTCGTTGAGATTTTCCTCGGCGGAAAGACCGCCCAGCTTTGCGTAATCCTCGCCCATCTCGTCATCCGAAGCCTCGATGATATTCTGCGCGGTGATAACGCCGAGCAGCTTGTTTTCATCGTCCATGAAAAGGGTAGAGATGTTGTCGTTTTTGCGCGCCTGACTTACCAGTGCGGTCATAGCCTGCTTTACCGACATATCCTCGCCGATGATCATGCAGTTGGCAGTCATGCGGCTGCCTATCTCGCCGTCGTCAAAAGACGCGATGAGCCGAAGCTCGGTGCGTATGACTTCGGCAATATCGCTGCCGTGGTAATCGTCGAGCCTATTTATTATAGCCTTAGGTGAATCGTTTCCACTGATGATAGCCGCTATCTCATCGAGCGCGGTGATGTTTTTGAGTTCAGTATTCTTCATTGGTTTGTCCTCCGTTTCATTTTACTGACGTGAGGGACAAACGGGCATAAAAATACCCGTGCATGGGCAGGTCACGCACGGGCAGGCATATCAGATCACAGCGAACAAAATGGCAGCGCAAAGCGAAGCCCATCGGCTGTTTTCAAAAATACGCAATATCGCCAGTTAGACCTGCAACTGTTGCCTTTCGCCAATTTATCCACCTCCGTGTTGATTACTATCATTATTATAGCACGTTTCCGAGCGGTATTCAAGGTGGATTTTTGGGTTGAAATGTTACGGGGGAGTTAAATGTGGGGGACGAGTCTGAAATTAAAAAGGAAAAGGGGTATATCTAATATCTTATCTTCATTCTACCCAATATCATATTCTCACGAAAGTACGGGCGTGAAGCTTTTTTCATTATGTTCTTTTGATATAGTATAATAAAACTTGACACCCTAACCTCAAAGAAGTAAAATAAAAAAAAATGGATGTAAAGAAATGTCAGGAAATAAACAATATGAAAATTAGTACAAGGTGCAGGCGGTAAAGCTTGCAAAAAAGATAGGTGCGGTAAATGCAGCGAATGAACTTCAGATACCCGTAAATACGCTGTACGGCTGGATCAGAAAAGTATAAATCGGAAGCCTTGATATCGGCTGCGGAGAACGAAGCCCGGAAGAATCTCTGAATATCGCCGAAGAAAACCAGCAGCTGAGGAAGCGGATAAAAGCATTGGAAAAGGAAAACAAGCGGCTAAGCGAAATGAATGAGTTTTTGGAGGATGCGGCGGCTTTTTTCGCTGCATGCCGTCGGAAGTCCGGAAAGAGCAGCGATTGAGATATATCGCATGCCGAACCGATGACGGCAGAAACATCGGAAAAATCTGCTTTTACTGCAAAGCTCTGGAGGTCAGCAGACAGGCATTTTACGGTTATCTTGACCGTAAGGACGCCCCATGAAAGTATCAGCCGCTTGCTGACGCCATGTTGAAAATTCATGATGAGGACGAGGAAAATGCGGATTACGGCAGAGTACGTATGTATCAGGCGCTGCGGTATCAAAAAGAGATCGGCAAGCTTGACGGTATCAAAATTCCGTGCAAAGCAACCGTTCGCAGCGTGATGGAGCAGATAAACCTGATCCATATACCCAAGCGAAAGCCCAACGGTATCACCAAAGCCGACCGTGAAGCCCGTAAATCAGACGATCTTCTGAAACGTGATTTTACAGCAGCTGCGCCTTTGAAAAAATGCGTGACGGATATTACAGAAATTCCGGCAAAAGACGGAAAACTGTATGTTTCGGCGATCTTTGACTGCTATGATCTGCTGCCAAATGGTCTTGCCATGACGGATCATATGCGAGCCGAACTACGCTGTGAAACACTGAAAAATGCTAGCTTGCGGTATCCGGAGATTCGCGGAGCAATTATACATTCCGATCGCGGTAGCCAGTATACAAGTGCTGCTTATCGGGCAGCCATTCAAAAATACGGCATTGTTCAGAGCATGAACAGTGCCAGGGGAAGATGCCACGATAATTGCTAATTTTATGTGTGCCATTCTGCAAAATGAAATCCTTACTGTGATTGATAGATCTACTATTAAGATCTATCTCAAAAGTTTCTTTTAAACTAGCAATTATATTGTTAATGTCATCCAAATCATTTGCCAGCTTATAGCTGCCACCCTTTTTAGCGGCTTCAGTAAGTTATTCCTTGGAAGAACTCGTCACGGGACCGACTTTCCTGACAGTCACGGTGATCGTACCGAGGCTTTTGTCTGCGTCAATGGCAGAGCCGCTGACGGAGAAAGCCGTTTCGCCCGTCGGGGCGTTTGATAGCTCCGTTCCCTCTGCACTGTCGAGAACCAGCGCGGTTTTTGTAAAGCTGCCGTTCAGGCCATCCACAGCGGTTGCGAAAGCGAAGCTCGCATTGACAGTTACGTTCGAGTGATTCGTCGCTGTGATTTTCGGGTCGATGCCGAAGGTTGCCGCCCAGCAGCCTTCGGTGGCATTTTCATATTCGTGCGTGCTTGCATTCCATGAGCCCTTGCTCGGCGCGGTGTAGGTGAAGTCCATATTATCCCATACGATGTCAACGGAAATGACATCTGCCGCAGGTGTACCCTCCTGGTAAGTTCCGGTTATGGTGATATCCGTGCTGCCGCTACCGTCATTTGTTTTACCTACCGACAGTCGAAGCTTGGTTTCCTTCTGAATATTATAGTCACTCAGCGTGTTGCCTTCCTCCAACATTTTGCCGGCAAAATACAGCCGCTGATATTCGGACGCAATTCCGGTTTTTTCCTGTATTTTTCCTTTTATGGCCTCAATACTGTCTGTCGGCTCCACCTCAATGGTCAAGGTCTTGCCGGAGACTGTTTCCACAAAAATCTGCATAGCGGATGCTTGCACCGTCATTGCCGCCATCAGAAGCAGAACAAGCAACATGGAAAAAAGCCTCATCGTCTTTCGTTTCATCTCAGTTTTTTCTCCTATTATTTCGGTGTGACCGTCCAAGTGCCGGCCTTGGTATTTTCTGTAACAGCAAATACGTTTGTGTCAACATAGCTTGATACATCAAAGTTGTATGTGCCTGCAAGGCAAGTCATATCACCCCCATTGACAAAAGAGGTAAAAGCAGTCTTATCGGATCTGATTTCACCCAAAAGGGTAACTTGTGCGGTATCCTCCGTATTGCTAATTACGCTACTGTTATAGGTATTGCCACATACGGTGCAGTCGGTCAGCGTCAGCGAACCGCTGTTAAATATAGGATTCGAATCAAGGCGAACAGTGCCGTTTTTCAACGTCAGGTTTTTAAAATTGCTGAAATATGCGCTGAGCTCGTGACCGTCCAGATCGATCACAACATCGGGTGCAAAACTGAAATTCCAACTTAAATTCTCGATATCATCTGTCAGCTTGACTGTACCTCCCTTTGCTATGGCCGCAACATATTCCTCCGCGTTGGAGACATACTGTGTAGCATCTTTTGTCACCGTCACGGTGATCTTACCGAGGCTTTTGTCTGCGTCAATGGCAGACCCGCTGACGGAGAAAGCCGTTTCGCCCTTCGGGGCGTTTGAGGGTTCCGTTCCCTCTGCACTGTCGAGAACCAGCGCGTTTTTTGTAAAGCTGCCGTTCAGGCCGTCCACAGCGGTTGTGAAAGCGAAGTTCGCCATAATGCCCTCATTAGAGTGATTTGTAACTGTGATAGCCTTTGTGTCGCTCGTCCATTTGCCGTCTGCCTGATCGAACTGATGTGTTTCAGGATTCCAAGTCTTTTCGCCCTCGGTGTAATCGAAGGTCATACCTTCCCAAGTAATGTCGGCGGATATAGTTACATGAGATTCCGCACCTGCCTTATATTTGCCCTGCACGTCGGCAGTGGTGTCCGCAAAGGCAGGAACCGCCATAGAGGCTGTCGTTGCCAGCGACAGTATGGATATTATAACTTTTTTCATTTTTCTGCCCTCCTTATTCCGCTGTAACGGTGTAAATGCCGTTTTCATCAGGTCCGCTGACAGTGCATCCCTCTGCTAGTTGAATACCGCCATATCTGCCTGTTTCATATTCATCCGGCTTAAAGTTATATGTACCCACGCCGCAGATGATCTTTGCCTCTTCTCTGTAAACACTATCAAAGGAGAATTTGCCTATTCGAATATTACCCGACAGTTTTAAGGTCGGCGTACCGGTAGTAACCATGGGAACTTTAAGCGTCCCTAACGTAAAGTCGCCGGAAATGGTGACATCTTTCTTAACTTTCATTGTTCCGGTAATATTATTGACTCCCTCGAATTTCCAAATGCCGCCATAGCTGGTAAAGCAATCTTTCGTGATGACACAATTTTTCAAGGTCACATCTGAGTAATTATTATTGTCGCACAACTCATTCAGAGTACAATTGTCAACGATCAGATGTTGTTCAGCACTTCCATTCATCTGCACATAACAACCGATAGTACCGTTGCGCAGTGTCAGCGTTTCGTTGCCATCATTGGATAGTGAAATAGATTCGACGCTCAGCGTCTTTCTGTTCAGATCAAACTCCAGATCTTTTCCTGACGAAAGCATCAGCATCTCGTATGCTCCGTTAAGATCGCTGTTTAGCTTTGCCTTGCCGCCATTTTCAAATACACTGCGCAGATCCTCCAAATTTTTCACCATAGTGGTGTCTAAGGTATCTGAGGTGATCTTTACTGTAATAGTTCCGATCTTCTGATCTTTTGTGATCGCACCTCCGGAAATGCCAAAAGAAGTTGTGCCTGTTGGGGCGTTTTCAGTTGTTGTATTCTCTGCAGAAGCAAGATCAAACTCGGTCTTGTCAAAGCTGCCATTCAGCCCCTCCACATTGGCTGGAAACTCAAAGCTTGCCTTGATAGAAGTGTTTGAATGGTTGGTAACGGTGATATTCTTTTTTGTGGTCTCCCACGCTCCCTCATCGGCAACATCCATGTGCTTTTCTGCGTCCCAATGCTTGTAACCGTCCTGATATGTGAATGAAAGTTCATTCCACGTCACATCAGCAGAAACGACGATAGAAGGGTCGGCAGCGGCGGTAAATGTTCCGTTTACTTCAATTTCAGTGCCTGCTGTACCGTCGTTAGTTACTGCAAATGTCTGAAAGCTCATAGATGCGACCAACGTCAGTGCAAAAATGCCTGTAAGTATTTTTTTCATATGCGTCCTCCTTTTATGCTTCTTTAATGGTCACTGTAACTGTGCCCACCTTTGTCATAGCGGTCGTGTCCTTTTCCAACGTACCGGAAAGCGTTAATGCGGTTTTGCCTGTGATCTCGGCGGCGTCAAGAGCCTTGCCCTCTGCTGATGGCAGGTTGAGTACATTCTGAGAAAATGTGCCGTTTACTGTACTGTACTCAGTAAGAGGAGCAAAGGCGAACTCGGCATTCACGGCTGCGTTTGAGTGGTTTGTGACAGTAATTTCATTGTCAGATCCACTCCAAGCGTCAGTAGCTGAAATTACATATTCGTGCTTAGTGGCATCCCAAGTTTTTGTGCCGCTGACAGTATATGTGAACTCCATAGCTTCCCAAGTGACATCTACGCTGATCGTAGTTGCGGCTGCTACGCCGTCCACATACTTGGCATTGACATCAACATCTGGCCATTTGTGCCGTCGTTAGTTGCGGCAAGTGCTGTGACGTTCAATGACAAAATGAGCGCCGAGGTCAAAATTGCTACGGTAAGTTTTTTCAAGGTTATTTCCTCCTTCATAATTCTTATTCCCTTTCGGACAAGCGAACTGCTCGTGACGATCCAACGAAGTTAAATGCATCGAAATGCGATTCATTTTTCTAAGTATATCACAAATCAAGCCAAAATGCAAAAGCAAAAGCGGAATTTTTGTGTTTAAATTATTTCGTTGGAAACATAACGGCTAATTCATTGATTAAAAGCAAGTTATCTAACGTTTGGTTTTGCATTTTATTTAACTTTCATGAATTATTCGTGCGAATTTGCTTTAATGACTTGAATATTTTGATAAAATATGATATAATTATACTTAATAATGAAACAGAACTATCGAAAGGAAAAAAAGCCGATGTATGATCTTGCACATTATTTTAAGCACCATAATTTGAAAGCTGATTCGATACTATATATTTATCGTCAGGACAGCAAAACCGTGATCCACAGTGAAAACACAGAGGATGCCGTATCTGCGATACCTGTTCAAGAGGTAGCTGCCTTTTTGCCAGAGGGTGAGTTTGTATCCATCGCCAAGGGAGTATTGGTACGCCGCAGCAGGATCGTTAATATCAGTGATTCAGGTGTTTACACAATGACAGACGGAAAGACATTTCAGGGACGCCGCAGGTATTTGAGCGAGCACAAACGGCTGCGCAAGGAGCTTGGGCTAGACGTTCCGTCGCCTAAGGAGGAATTCGACCCACCGTTGGGTTTCTACGAGAAGTGCAGCATTATTGACGAAATGCCTCTGGCTTACTGCGTTATCGAGCTTGTATTCGATGAGGATGGTCACGGTGTTGACTTTATTTTCCGCTACTGCAACAAGGAGATGGCGGCAGTTGAGGGTGTGCCCGTGGAAGAAATGCTGAATCGGTCTTTTTATGAAGTATTTCGCAACGGAGACCGAAAATGGCTGGTATCTTACGCAGATGTTGCACTCAACGGCACAAAGCACACGCTGAAAGATTTTAGCCCTGAGATTGGGAAAGACCTCACCATATATTGCTATCAGCCCGAACCCGGTTTCTGTGCCTGCGTCCTGCTGCCAGAATAAATGCACACCCCCCCTGCTGAAAATGCACACCCCTAGAACGACCTTTCGTTAAAAAGTATAGTGCAAAAAATGCAAAAGGCTCTGATAAGACCTATTTTAGGTCAGCTCAGAGCCTTTAATCGTTAGATATTGCAGAAAAGTCTTTAAAATCAAGGGCTTTCGCATAAAAAAACTGCACACCTGTAAAGGTCTTTAGTTATGTTTTTAGCTACTGTTAGCAGGATACGCACACGTATCAACCGATCACTAAGACATGGCAACAAGCTATGGAGCACAGGTCGATCATTGCACAAATTACATCAAAGGCCGTGATGATCGGGAGTTTGAAGGAATCTATACGTACGAAGGCATCTTAGCAACGAATACAAAAAACGCGAAGTTTTTACGATGATTACGTTGAAACTAACGTGAAATATCGCAGTGAAGCGGGGCTGGAATGCTTTATTATCCGCAGCGACCACGGCGGGTGCTGCAAATGGTGCGCGGCTCTCGCGGGCAAATACCGCTACCCCGAAGAAGTGCCGAAAGACGTTTACCGCCGCCACGACAACTGCACCTGCACCGTGACGTACACCAATGGCAGAAAGGCGCAGGACGTGTGGAGCAAGACCTCGCGCGAGCTGCCCGCCGAAGAGCGGGAGCGCATGAAGCAGATAGGTTTCAAGAAGCCGACCATTTCAGCCGAAGAGCGCGAGCAAATGTTGATCGCGGGCATGAAAAAGCCGCAAATGCTTGACATTGCGGGGGAAAGTGGTATAATAGAAGAGAAGATAATACATAACTCTGCGGGTAAGCAGGTAAAAACGATTAAACATATCAATTTACAAGCTGAGCCAAACAGTATAACACAAAAAATCAATTCAAATGTAGGAATTGATCGCAACTACTACGACGAAAGTGGAAGGCAATTCAAACAAGTGTCAAACAACGACCACAATCAGCCTAAAAAGCACCCTTTCGGAGAAAATGGCGAGCATGCTCATGACTATGTTTACGACGATAAAGGAAACCTTATTGACAGACCAATGAGAGAACTGAACGACGAGGAACGAAAGGAGAATGAAGATATTTTATGAAAATTACAGAATTTAAAAATAGAGTATCATCTCTTATTAGTTTTATCGGTTTTGAGTACGAGGGTAAGTCCTGCGGAATAGACCCTATAAATAAAAGCCATTTTGAAATGTGGTGTGGAGATAATTACATCGTTGCGAAAAGCATTGACGAAGTAATGAACACGAAAATATTTAATGGGCATTCCCTTTCTGAGATATATCCTCAAATTACAAACTTAGATTATTGACCGCTCCTCGCACCCCGCGAAGGGCGGGCTTCATATATCCACATTCAGCACTCTGCTTCGGCAGGGTGCTTTTCTTATGCCTGAAAAAGGAGGTAATCAGCTATTGAGAAGCGTATCGGCAGGCAGACCCCCACCGTATCGGTAGTGCTGCCGTATGAGCAAACGCCCGCCGTGCGCAGTCGGCAACGGAAACGGTAACGATGGCTTTTCATGATGATTACGTTCGCGACAATGCGGAGTTTCGCAGCGACGCGGGTTTTCCGTGCTTCATTGACCGCATAGCCGACGGCGGCTGCTGCAAATGGTGCGCGGCTATGGCGGGGCATTACGAGTTCGGCGAAGAGCCGCCCGATATGTGGTGCAGGCACGACAACTGCCGCTGCGAGATAGTTTACGCCAACGGTTACAAGGTGCAGAGCCTGCGCGGCACGAAAAAATCATGGGACATCAAGACCAACCACAGCTATGAAGAGTACCGATCGAAACAGCCCGACCAAAAGACCGCCGAAAGCGCAGAAAAGTACGAGCCTGAAACTCTCACCCGCGAGCAGGCGGCGCAGGCGGAAGCGGCGGGGCTGGCGAAGTACGCGAATACCCTTGACTTTTCGGCGGGAAGTGGTATAATAAAGGCAGTAAGCGTTGACGATATTTACGAAGTCGATAAAAACGGTATCATATCAGACGATTGTAAAAAAACTATTGCTGAAACGCTTGACAAATATCAAAAAGCAGGAAATAATTTTTCTTTTGAAGATGTTAGACTTGTTGATATTCCTCAGCATAAAAACGGAAGTTTTGATGTTTTGCGTACAAATACGGTAGACGATTTTGGTTATCCTAAAAATATTCTCGAAATCAATCAAAGCGTATTTGCAAATGCTTCTAAGGAAGATATAGATAATTTATTTTTAGCTTCTGCTAATACTGTTTGTGAATCACTCGAAGACGCTGTTATTCATGAAATAGGACACGCAAAAACGGTCGGTGAACGTACTTTTGCAAATTATGAGCGTATCAACGAAGAACTGTCTTCGATACACTTTAAAGGTATATCTGCTTTGGCTGAATCAGACGGATTAGAATGCATTGCTGAATGCGAAGTGCTATTGAGCCGTGGTGAAAAACTTGATAGCGAACTAATGGATTTCTACACTAAATATACAACTGGAGGCGGTTAACATCATACCGGTATTCATTATTGATTGCGTATTCTGCAAAAACTTACGCAAACGTGGCAATGTACTATATTGCGAAGCTTATCCAAACGGTCTTTCGGAAGACCTGCGCAATAATAAAATAAAGCCGCATGAATTGCCGCAATGTGGCAACGGCGTTAAATTTGAAGATAAAAGAAAAGATTAAAACCCTTTATCGCTCCTCGCACCCCGCGAAGGGCGGTTTTCATATATCCACATTCAGCACCTTGTTTCGGCAGGGTGCTTTTCTTATGCTTAAAGATCAGAAAGCAGGTGAGCAAAATGGCAAAGCCTAACCTGCGCCCCGACCATAATGGCACGCAGCGGGCGCAGTTTGAAAGCAACAAGAAAAAGATATACGCCACGCAGGAGGTCTGCGGAATATGCGGCAAGCCCGTAGATTTCGGCTTGAAATTCCCGCACCCCCTCAGCCCGTGTATCGACCACATTATCGGCCCTGCGAAAAATTCTCTGTAAATTCACCAACTGTGAAAAAAACGATGTTGTAGAGCGGCTTGAAAAACGGTTCCGAAAAATAAACCGTGTAAACGCAATAATCGCCAAATTTCTGACAATACTAAAATTGCAGCCAAACATGGCAACGCTGAGGAGCGGCCTGACGCA